>PDYJ01002306.1_pt1 | contig 498769 bp, 465 predicted proteins | sample 1430841 | NCBI WGS metagenome assembly PDYJ01 (sample SAMN07237672, study PRJNA390542) | Gut metagenome, whole genome shotgun sequencing project. | isolation source: fecal pellets | host: Mus musculus | place: USA: New York, NY | collected 2016-10
GTCCTGTTTATGCACCACCGAATAGTGCGGAAGCACCTTGATTGCCTTGCACCATGCACCGTGCATGGCTTCATATTCGGCAGAGGTCACGGGAACAGTTCCGGCAGACTAACCTCGAAGGCAACCGTGATGTCAGCGTCTTTGCTGATTATACAACCGTGTTCCACGGCAAGCAGCGGTAGTTTTGATTCCAGTGTTGTGGCTTTCAGATATTTCTCATCGTTTTCTACCTTTAATCATTCGGTTAAGGCGGAGACGGTTGATGATGTAGCGCGGATGATATTTCACAGCGGCAAGTTTCATAAGACCGTACTGCCCGTACTTGGCATTGAGGTGGAAGGTGAGCCAGACAAGGACTGAGGCGACAGTAACGCCAAATCCTATGCAGATCCATTGGGACAAGCCGGCGATATACATGATGACGAACACCACGAACAGGGCGAGCAAGCCCCCGGCAAATATGAACAGATACTGCGCCTTCAGACCTTTGTACTCTACACTTCTACCAATACCCTTATTGATAGAATATTCAGCCATTAGAGGAAGAATGAGCGGAGAATGGTAGCGGCTACGATGAGGAAGATGCAGGCCCCGAACCACGAGGCGCAGTCTTAGTGGTATCGGGATCACCGCTCGACCACTTGGAATAGACCTTGACACCGCCGATGAGACCGACGACAGCGCCGATAGCGTAGATGAGCTTAGTGCCGGGGTCAAAGTAGCTGGTTACCATAGAAGTAGCCTCGTTGATACCACTAAGACCGTTGCCTGCGGCGAAAGCTGCTTGAGACGCGAAAAACAGTGTAACGACTGCTAACGTCGCTTTGCCGATTATTTCTCGGCGGGAAGGAGCGTTGCACCATGCAACAGCTTTGTTGTAAAGATTCTTGAAAAAGTTAAGCATTGTAGTAATAGATTAAGGTTAGATTGGTTAGCGATAAATATTGAAGTCGATACCATCAAATCCAGTAGTTTCAATATCTGCATGAAACACAATTTTCTTAGCAGATTTTTTGTTTTCGGCTTCTTCTGTTTCAGGCTCGAATAGCATCACCGGTAACTGACATTCTATCATCAGTATGCGCTTGCGCACAATTGGGTCAAGAGCAATCCGCTCAATGATTTCTGTACCGGCCATATCGGGAAATGTCCGCTTGGCTACCTCCAGATCATCTTCAGAATCAGATTTTCCTTTGAGGACATTTACCGTCTTTTGCATAGACTCAAAATCAAGTCCCTCTGCTTTTGGAGCAATCACTTCCTGCTCCTCCTCGTCAAGGTCGGATGCTGTAACGGCGGAATGAGTGAATACGTCATCCAGCTTGTCATTCGGCACAATCGCAGGGTGCTCATTAGGTGCTTCATCTGATTCCTCAATGTCGGCAGGGTCAGCATCGCAAAAACGACCCATGACTTTCAGAACCTCAGGCACCGTCTCTTTAACTGCGACCTTTACAATTTTCACGATGTCATTGTCCTCTTCTTCGATGGCATCATCAGATACCTCCGGTTTCTCTTCTTCCTTGACTTTTTTCGGGGACTGGAGAGGTTTCGCCAGAAGCACTCCCACCATAAACACATTGCTCAACAGCAATGCACATAGAAAGAATGTCGTCATCCGAAAAGCTCTTGAAGATTGTCGTCATAGACACCCTTCATAGCTATGGCATTTTCTCGGATATGTTCGGAAATAATTGAGTGACGTATGATGATAAGGAGACTCCGGGAATGTCCACAGTTTTTATCAGACGTTGGAGTGTTGCATGGAGTCCGGAAGGTATGTAAACCTTCGAGTTAGAACATATCTCCATTGGAGACAGGAACTTTTTAGTGTACTCTTCCTTCTCGGATTTTCCACAAGGAGGCAGCGTGCCTCCTGAAAATGACCTGAATGGTCACAGTCGGATTGTTGTTTTTCATTAATAAGATGTTTGGATTATAGCCGTTTCTCTATATTCGCGGCATATTGCTCGAAATGAGCGGCAAGAACATTGTTAACGTATGCCTTGACTGTGCAAAGCCTCTTTTTCTCATAGGATATGATGCGTCTTATCTTCTGCACAAACTCCGGGTCTATCTCCACCGGCTGGAACTTTCCTGCGACCACATAAAGGTAGGGTCAAGAAGAAACTTCTGACGATAAGCCTCGTCTTCGTCATCGGTCACTTCTTCGACATTACGTTTTGTGCGCTTGGATACTTTTTTCTTTTTGTGGTTCAGACTGAGGAGGTGAAGATGTATCATCCTTTGATGGTGATGCTTTTTTCAGACCACCAATACCGGAGGGCTCCTGCCTGAAATCTCTGATGAACTCATCGGGATCAACATCAGAATCATACACTTTTGCCATAGATTCAGAGTTTGAGCAATTTCGTAATTTCATCTGCCAGTTCCGGCAGACGGGTTCCCTTAATCAGAGTCTTGTCGGGAGGCATGACAGTGGAACGGAATACAGCTCTGGGTAAAACTTTCGACCCCTCGCGTCTGAATTTTTTGTGTCAGGATACGTGTTTTCATAGTGATGAGTCCATACTCGGCAAATAGAGCTTCGTATTGGTCATACAATTCGGTCCTCTCTCTGGCATCTACAAGATTCCAAAGCAGATACATTTCTTTAACCTGCGATTTGCCGGTGGTAAGCCACTCGTTGATTTTCATCGCGAAAGCCAACGAACTCTGGAGAATGACCCGGTCAGCAGCTATTGGTACAATTACCGAATCCATGCAGTTTAGAATATTGACAACGCCGCGATTATTGATTGTGCCGGGCAGGTCGAAAAAAACAATATCAATGTCATTACCGCCTTCAACAATTTCACGTACTTTCTCCATGGCATCATCCGGAGTTGCCAGTAGCATCGGCCACGGCTGAAGTTTCGTTCGCACGATATTCTCACGGAACGCCTTTTCAAAAGCAGGATTGCAATCGACAAGGTCTTTGTCGCGTTGTCGCATCTCCTCTATGCTGTATTGTGGATAATCGCAGTCCACAACCAGCACCTTCATTCCCTTAATGTAGTAAAAGTAACTTGCCATCACCACAGTCAGGGTTGTCTTGCCTGCTCCTCCCTTTTGGGTGGAAAAGGCAACAAATTTAGGCTCTTTCATTCGATGACGTTTGAAAGATTATCACATCGCATAAAGACCTTGCATATCCAGAATAAATGGCGGGCTCACTTATCTGACAGGCATACGGATTATGCGGTATGCTTCCGTCAGCACGTATGCAGACAGGACGACAACATTTCTATCACCTCACGGTGAAACCTCCCTCGTTGCCATGAGGGGATTATCCTGATACTCTCGCATCAGACACAGCCGATAGCCTGACGGCCATAGGGCTATTGGTACCTATATAGGTAGGTAATTAGGTCGAAAGCAATATTGAGACATTATAAGATAGATAAATCCATTGATAAGTGCATACATCGTTCGATATGAAGTTCCAAACAAACATAAATCCAAAATAAGGTTGAACTCTATGGAAGGATATATGCAGGTACCTTTATAGAAAAACCAATCTCTAAATATATTCAAAGTGCTCTCTGTTGCAATCTGACCAACTACGTGTCTAACGATGTCCATCCGTGTATATCTTCTAAATTTTATCGTGACATGAAGACAGATATTTGAGTCGAATGCTCTGCAAAGATAATAAAAAAGAAGCGGATTTACAAACAGGAAGAGCTTTCAATATTTTGTGCATCAACCATTTGGCGCAGTTTGGCACAGTTTGGCAAGTCCGCTCACTTATTTCCGGCAAAAACTTTAACATTTCCGATTAGAAGATTTTTTGGGGGGACATTCCGCATTTGGCAGTCTCGGAATTTTTTGCTATCTTTATGTCAAGCTTCCACGCTCAACCAGCCCCCATAAGGAGGCCGCACAAGAGAAAGTTGAGGTATAGGCAGTCAAGCGGGCTATGACTTCCGAATCACATCTATTCTCATTAGAATCTGATGTACACGTGTACATAGCAAGGTGTCTTTACAGTCCCTGTAAAGGTTTTGAGGGACTGACCTCAAAACGACCTTGCAAGGTTGGGAATGCTCCGAAGTCGCATTCCCCATAATTCAAACTGCGTTGCCAAGGGCTGAGTGGAAGTGAAACCGTTGAATCAGACATTCAATGGCAGAAAATTTCAACAAAGGAGGGCGACCACCGGTCGCCAACAAGTGCAGCCACTGCGTCAAGGTGCGTTTCGACGACCTCGAATGGGATACATTCATCGGGATGATGGAGAAAGCCAATCAGGAAGTAAAAGCCACTTTTATTAAACAACTGGTATTCTCGCGCCCGTTCCGGGTGCTGACTACAGACCGCTCGCTTGCTGTTTACTGCGCCAAACTCTCAGAATTTTTCGTCCAGTTCCGAACAGTAGGAGTGAATTACGACCTTACGGTTAAGGAATTGAAGTCGGGATTTTCAGAGAAGAAAGCATTGGCGATGCTCTACAAATTGGAGAAAGCCACGCTTGAGATGGCCTCGATTATGCGTGAAGTCAAGATTCTTACAGAAAGATTCGAGACTGAATGGTCGCAAAAATATCAATAGGATCATCGTTATATGGCGCAATAAGCTATAACGGCGAAAAGATAAATGAAGCGAAAGGTCGTATCCTCGCTGCCAACAAGATTATATTACCACCGGACGGTAAGGTCAGTGTAAATGGAATGGTGGAAAACTTCAAGGTATTCATGCCAAAAATGGGGCGCACTAAAAAACCGGTACTCCATATCTCCCTTAATCCCCATCCCGATGATAGACTATCGGACCAAGATTTGGAAGTCATGGCTCGTGAATATCTGGAAAAACTCAGATTCGGGAATCAACCGTGGGTTATGTATAAACATGAAGACATTGACCGCCACCATATTCATATTGTAACAGTCAATGTCAACGAAGAAGGCAAAAGGCTCAATCAGGACTTCCTATATCGCCGAAGCAAGAAAATAACTACCGAACTGGAAGATAAATATAATCTTCATAAAGCGCAGCGTGAAAAAGTATCTCCTGATACTCCGATTACTAAACTTGACCCTTCGGGAGATATCAAACGCCAGGTTGCCAACACCGTTAAACTTGTTGGTATGCGCTGGAAGTTCCAGACATTGGGTGAATATAATGCTATTCTTGGATTATATAATATCCGATGCGAGGAAACCGATGGTAAGGTAAACGGGCGTGAGTATCATGGTTTGGTATATTTTGCACTCAATGACAACGGTGAACCAATTGCTAATCCTTTCAAGGCTTCGAGGCTCGGAAAATTTGCAAGCAGGACAGCTGTCGAAGGTCGCTTCGAGAGAAGCAAGGAAAAAATCAACCTTCATCAGCTAAAACGGAAGGTTGATGAAGCGAAAGCTGAGTCGAGAGACTTGGCGGGTTTTATTGCCAATTTAAAGGAACGTGGAATTGACCTTGTGCTTAGATATACTGACACCGGGCGTATCTATGGAGCTACATTTGTTGACCATGAATCAACAACAGCAGCCAATGGATCAAGACTCGGCAAGGAATATTCAGCAAATGCTATTGAGCAATGGAAGAATAACATTGTTACTGAACAAGCAGTAGAACCACCGACAAGCAATCAAGAAAGAGACACACACTCAGATACCCAAACTCAACACGATACCGGCAATCATCATTCCCCCAATTCTAATAAGACTGTCGAGAGACATTCCCATGATGATTGTTCTGACTCAATTCCAGATCTTGGCGGTCTGTTCAGTATGGGACCGGCATTCAATGCCGAGGAAGAGGCGTTCTATAGGGCTATGCAACGACGCAAAAAGAAGAAGCGTCGCGGACCTAAACTATGAAAACCATTTAACACCAAATTCTAATCTATAATGAGCCAACAGGAAGATGACCTCCGGTCTTTGGCTAAAATAATGGACTTTCTGCGGGCTGTCAGCATCGTTCTCGTAGTGGCTAATATTTATTGGTTTACGAGGGTGGAAGCTGTTGACAGTGGATGGTTCAATGCCACTGCCGCTAAAATATGCGGCAACTTCAACCGCACCTGCGGGTTGTTTCATACAACTTTTGTTTCTAAACTATATGCTCTTTTGCTCCTTGCTATTTCATGTTTCGGCATCAAAGGAGTCAAGAATGAAAAGATAACACCTAAGCATATTGCTATTGCAATCACCACCGGAGCGGTCATGTTCCTGTTGAACTGGTGGATGATTCCGACTCTGAAATTCGCTTACATCCTTACCACCATCATAGGATATTCTTGCCTGCTTATGGGTGGAATATGGATAAGCCGAATGTTGAAAAACAACATGATGGATGACCGTTTCAATGACGAAAATGAATCGTTCCAGCAAGAAACAGAAAAGATGACCAATGAATATTCGGTCAACCTGCCTACAAAATTCTATTATAAGAAGAAATGGCATAGAGGCTGGATAAACGTAGTAAATCCTTTTAGGGCGACAATCGTACTCGGCACTCCCGGCTCCGGAAAGTCTTATGCTGTTATCAATTCATTCATCCGTCAGCAAATTGAGAAGGGTTATTCGCAATATATCTATGATTTTAAGTGGCCTGACCTTTCAACCATTGCATACAACCACTTGCGGCTGTTCCCCAAAGGCTACAAAGGTAAAAAGCCAAAATTCTATGCCATCAATTTTGATGATCCTGAGCGTAGCCATCGCTGTAATCCATTACACCCTGCATTCCTTAATGACATCGCTGATGCTTACGAGAGCAGTTACACAATAATGATGAATCTTAACCGGACATGGGTACAGAAACAGGGTGACTTCTTTGTGGAATCTCCAATCGTGCTATTCGCAGCTATCATTTATTTCCTTAAAATCTACAAGAACGGTATTCATTGCACTTTCCCCCATGCTATTGAATTACTTAACCGCAGATATGAGGACATCTTTCCGATTCTGACATCTTACCCGGAACTCGAAAATTACCTTTCCCCATTCATCGACGCATGGCAAGGTGGCGCAGCAGAGCAGCTTCAAGGACAGATTGCATCAGCAAAGATACCACTGTCGAGGATGATTTCTCCTCAGTTGTATTGGGTGATGACCGGGAATGATTTTACGCTTGACATAAATAATCCCGATGATCCTAAAATCCTCTGTGTCGGAAACAATCCCGACCGTCAAAATATCTATGGAGCGGCACTGGGACTATACAATTCAAGAATCGTAAAAATCATCAATAAAAAAGGTAAACTCAAATCAGGAGTGATTATAGATGAGTTACCGACCATTTACTTTAAGGGGCTTGACAATCTCATAGCAACTGCGCGAAGCAACAAGGTTGCAGTCTGCCTCGGCTTTCAGGACTTTTCACAGCTTGAACGAGATTATGGCAAGCCGGAAGCAGCAGTAGTAATGAATACAGTCGGTAACATATTCTCCGGACAGGTTGTAGGAAATACTGCAAAAACGCTCTCAGACCGATTCGGAAAAGTATTGCAAAAACGACAATCTATGAGCATCAACCGTCAGGATGTCAGTCATTCATTCAACACTCAGATGGATGCTCTTATTCCGCCGAGTAAAATCTCGACACTAACACAGGGTATGTTCGTGGGAGCGGTCTGCGATAATATTGACGAGCGCATCAAGCAAAAAATCTTCCATGCCGAGATTGACATTGACGGCAAACAAGTGGCAGCAGAGGAAAGCAAGTATCAACCGATTCCGATTCTCACCGACTTTGAGGACAATACTCCTGAACGATTCAAAATGAGAACCGAAATTCAGCGCAACTACGAACAGGTAAAAGCCGACGTAAAACAGATTGTTGAGGATGAGAAAATGCGCATTGCCGCAGACCCGAACCTTCGCCACTTACTTAAAATGACCTAAATCTTAATACCAATGAAAGAAATACACGACTTTACATCAAGATATGACCTTGATTATTTCATGGGGAGACTATTGGGATTTCTTGTTACCAACAAGTTCATACTTGACCCCGAGACACATCAGATAGTACAAAATGTATTAGATGCCGAAAATGCTTTTTATGAGCAGCGTCTGGCGGGCAAACTTGTCCCTGAAGCATTGGAGATAGCAGAAGAAACACTTTTTCAAAATGTCGGGCTGTCTCAATACGACATCGTTACTGAAATTCTTATGGTGAATTACAGTGATAATTTTGAGCTTGATTCGGAGCAAGCTATGGAATACTGGACTATTCGGGTTTTAACTGAAATTCCCGACCTCTTTGAGGAGTTCGACGCGAGTGTAATAGGCATTGACCGACTCGAACTTGATACTAACTATAATGCGGTTGTGGGGCGCATTGTTAATTTCATGAGCGATAATGGCGTACAATAGACTTCAGACGATGCGCGACAACATCGAGGCTATACGTATGGCGTTTAGCCTCGGTGTCAAAGGGCGCGGAGCGCAGACTGCCGAGGAAATTGCAGTGCTGCGCAAGTATGCCGGATTCGGTGGGCTGAAATGTATCCTGAATGATGCCAACGAGCTGGCTGATGCAGCCAAGTGGAGCAAGTCTGACATTGAGCTGTTCGCCCCGACCGTGGAACTGCGTCGGCTCATTCATGATTACAGCAACAATGACAGGGAGTTCAAGGACTATATGGATTCGCTGAAAGCATCTGTGCTGACGGCGTTCTATACCGACAACCGCATTGTGGATGCCATTTCCGATGCGCTGAAATACTCCGGTGTTGAGATAAAGAGTTTTCTTGAACCGTCTGCCGGGCAGGGTGCGTTCATCGACTCTTTTCTGCGTAATGACAGATACCCCGGTGCTGAAGTCCTTGCATACGAAAAGGATTTGCTCACGGGTAAAATCCTGTCTGCCCTGCACCCGTCTATTCTGACTCGCATTGAGGGGTTCGAGAAGATTGAGCGCGACTTCAACGGTTACTTTGATGTCGCCGCCTCCAATGTGCCATTCGGCGATTTCGCGGTGGCGGATCCGGCGTATGCCGTAAGTAAGGAAATTGGCTATCGTCAGGCTTCCAAGTCGTTGCACAATTATTTCTTTCTCAAAGGTCTCGACCAAGTGAGGGAAGGCGGTCTTATCGCCTTTATCACATCGCAGGGAGTGATGAACGCTGCCAGTCCCTTTGTAAGAATGGAACTTGTGAAACAGGCAGACCTTGTAGCAGCTCTGCGCTTGCCTAACAACACTTTCAGCGACAATGCCGGAACTGATGTAGGTTCAGACCTGATAATACTCCAGAAGCACACCGGAAAGAAATCATTGTCGGTTGATGAGGAGTTTTTCATTCAGTCGGTAGTTGATCGTGGCACCAAAGTCCCGGGCAACAAGTATTTTCAGGCTTTCCCGCAGAATGTTATCTGCACCGATGCAAAGGTAGGTACTGACCAGTACGGCAAACCCGCAATCGTGTACCACCACGACGGCGGTGTCGATGGCATTGCCGAGGACTTGCGCAAGGCACTCGATGAGTCGTTGCACCTGCGCCTTAATCTGGAATTGTATAATTCCAACGGTGTAAAACCGCCTACGCCTGACCCTGTTACTCCAACTCCGACACCGAAGCAGGAGGCGAAGGTGGAACCGCGAAGGACTGAAAAGAAGTCGAGTCTTACCAATACGCCTCTGATGCAGCAGTATCAGGAGATGAAAAAGAAACATCCTGATGCTGTGCTTCTTTTCCGTGTGGGTGATTTCTATGAAATTTTCGGCAAAGATGCCGTGATAGCCTCGGATATTTTAGGCATTACACTGACACGCAGAGCCAACGGCAAGGAGAATTTTATCGAATTGGCAGGGTTTCCACATCATGCCCTCGACACCTATCTGCCCAAACTTGTGCGGGCCGGCAAACGTGTGGCAATATGCGAACAGTTGGAAGACCCCAAGCTGAAAAAGACTCCCAAGCAAAAGGTGGTCGAGACGGTTACACCTAATCAGCCGCCAACGGTGGAGCCTAAGCCGGAACCGAAGCCTGAGCCAGAACCTGCCCCTGCTCCAGCCGAACCTCCGAAGCCTGAACCGGTGAAGGAGATAGAAACAGACGGTAGCCCGGATTATAATGATAACCCAGACCCTCGGCTCTTTGCATATAATCTTTTCGGAGAGCTGGAGCCTATCGGCAAGCCAAAGCCTCAGCCCAAACAGGCTGAGGATGCACCCAAGCCGAAGCCAAGTGTCGAAGTCAAGGACATTCCGGTAAAGAAATTCCGTCCGCTCACTGAGAAGGAGCTGGAATTTTACGGCTCTCTGAACTGGGAGGACAATCCGCCCATCAACGGATTTTACGAGACAATGATGTCGATTGCCCACCGTCAGTTGGAGGAAATGCGTCTGGAGCGTGAGGCGGAAGAAGCCGCTCGAAAAGCCGCTACCAACGGAGAAACCATTACAGAAGGTGGCACCACAATCCATCGCACCGAAGGAGATTTCATACCCGGACAACGCTCTACTGTAAAGGCAGAGCCTGTCGAGGTCGATATGTCTCCTCGTCCTTTCTCGGAGGACATGCAGTTCTTCCACCACAACGGCAGCATGGTCGTTCAGGACGGTCTTGTCGGTTTCCTTTCGGAAGTCCGCAAGAACGGTGCTACGTTCAATCCGCTGTCCCTCAAACCGGAACAGGCGAAACGCGCCATGTTGTATGTAACGCTGTCGGAGACTTATCAGCAGCTCTACAACTACGAGGCAGAAACACATGAGCCGTCGGAACATCTGCGCGAACACCTCAATCAGTATTATGATGAGTTCGTGGAGAAATATGGCAATCTCAATGAGAAACAGAATGTCAAATTCATACTCATGGATGCCAACGGACGAGATGCGCTGGCACTGGAGCGAGGCGAGAACGGAAGATTTGTCAAGGCAGATATTTTCGATCATCCCGTTTCATTCGCTGTGGATGAACTGACAAGCGTCGATACACCGATGGAAGCATTGTCGGCTTCGCTCAATAAATTCGGAAATGTGAATCTCGACTACATGACCGGGCTGGTGGATATGTCGGAAGAAAATCTGATTCAGAACTTGGAGGGACACATATATTATAACCCTCTGGTCGAGAATTATGAAATCAAGGACAGATTTATCGCCGGAAATGTGGTGCAGAAAGCCGAGGATGTCAAGGCATGGATTGACCGAGAGGAAGAACGCATCAAGAATTTCCCCGGTTATGACGGGATAGAGCCATATATCGCTATGGCGCAGGATTCACTCAAAGCACTTGAAGAAGCCACACCTCGAAAAATCACTTTCGACGAGCTGGACTTCAATTTCGGCGAGAGGTGGATACCTACCGGCATATACTCCGCCTATATGAGCAATCTGTATGGAACTGAAATAAAGATTGCCTATTCGTCCTCGATGGACGAGTATTCATGTGACGCACAGCGTAAGAACATGAAGATATGGGAGGAGTTCTGTGTCAGAGGCTACTACCGCACCTATGACGGCATGAGTCTGTTGAAACACGCCCTGCATAATACTGTCCCCGACATCAAGAAGTCAGCCGGGAAAGATGAAAACGGACATGAGATCAAGGTGCCGGACAACGAGGCAATACAGTTGGCGAACACCAAAATCGACGAAATCCGAAACGGTTTTGCCGACTGGCTCGAAGTGCAATCGCCGGAGTTCAAGGAGAAATTGGCAGACCTCTACAACCGGAAGTTCAATTGCTTTGTGCGCCCGCAATATGACGGCAGCCACCAGACTTTCCCCGACCTCAATATGAAGATGCTCGGAGACCGTTACGGCATTCATTCCGTGTATCAGTCGCAAAAAGACTGTGTGTGGATGCTATTGCAGAACGGCGGTGGTATCTGTGACCATCAGGTGGGTACCGGCAAGACATTGATAATGTGCATGGCGGCGCATGAGATGAAACGTCTCGGACTTGCCCACAAGCCGATGATTATCGGGATGAAGGCAAATGTAGCCGATATAGCCATGACATATCAGAGCGCCTATCCCAACGCAAAGATTCTCTATGCCGATGAAAAGAGTTTCAAAGCGGATAACCGTGTTGCCTTCTTCAATAAAATGAAGAACAACGACTATGACTGCATAATAATGTCGCACGACCAGCTCGGAAAGATACCGCAGTCACCGGAGATCCAGCAGGAGATTCTTCAGGCGGAGCTTGACAGCGTGGAGGAGAACCTCGAAGTTGTCAGGCAGCAGGGGCATGACGTGTCACGCGCCATGCTGAAAGGTCTTATCAAGCGGAAGGAGAACCTGACCGCCAAGATTGCAACCATCCAATATCAGATGGAACAGAACCGGGATTCGGTTGTGGACTTCAAACAGATGGGTATAGACCATATATTCGTGGATGAGAGCCATTATCAGAACTTTTATGAGTTTCCTATTAAATTACTCAATTATTTAGTAATCATTTGTTTTGATCCGTAAACAGTTCTGATTATATTCCGTCATAATTGTAGAATAACTTTTAAACAAGATGCGATTATGGACATATTTAATCTGAATGAAAAAGTCGAGGGGCTTGTTTCTTATTTACAAGAAACCGGTTATTCAGCCATGTACATAGGCTATGTGAAGAAAATGGCTGAGTGGCTATCGGAAAATGCTAACCATTATAAATGGCAGAGTTTCTCCGACGTTGAACCGACATTAAAAGAATTGTGGTCCAACAAGTATACCTACAGGAACAAGGTACGCCTGTTGCGTGTAATCTGCCAATACATTGAGAATGGATTATTACCCGATGGTTGCAAACACTACAGCAAGCCTCACCACTATGAGTTGCTCGGCGCAGAATACAAGGATGTAACGGACATGGCTTTCAACATGGTAGACAGACGTTGCAAATTTTCAATAAATGTGAAGTATGCGCTATCTTCGTTCTTCTTCCGGCTACAGGAAATGGGAGTGTACTCATTCGAATCAATAACAGAAGATGCGGTATTAGAAGTGTTTTCCAAAGACATAAAACCGAAAATGGGCCATTCGCTCAAATATTCGGTGGAATATGGGCTGAAAGCCTGTTTGCCTCACTATGGCAAATCCGTTGAACGTATAATCGCATACCTGCCGTCCATACCCAATATGCGGAAAAACATTCAATACCTTACGGAGCAAGAACTGACTGCTATCAGGCATACTTTAGAACACGATAGCACAATATCTCTACAGGACAAAGCCATCATAACCTTGGCCATGTACACGGGATTGCGTGGATGTGACATCTCTGCACTCACGCTTGACAGCTTCGATTGGGAACACGACCTGATAAAAATCACTCAGGCAAAGACGGGACAGCCCCTGACATTGCCACTCCGTGCCGTGGTAGGAAACGCTGTATTTGATTACCTGCTCAAAGAACGTCCCCGAAGCCCGGAACCATATGTTTTTCTCACAGTACAGGTGCCATACAGAAGGCTTCATACAAGCAATCTCGATGCTATATGCTCAAAAGTCATGTGCAAAGCAGGAATAAGACAAGGTGAAAATGAGAGAAAGAGTCTGCATCTGTTCCGCCACAATGTGGCAACGGCCCTGTTACAGGGCGGTGTGCAGCAACCTGTCATAAGTGCCACCCTCGGTCATGCGTCCCCGGATTCTCTCGACCGCTACCTTAGTGCGGAATTCAAGAGGCTGAAGGAATGTTCATTGAGCATAGAATACTTTCCCGTAGGAAAGGGGGTGTTTGACGTATGAAAACTATTTCATTCCTATCCAACGCTATAGAAGGGTATGTAAAATACCGCAAGGCTTCCGGGCGTAACAGCCATAGCTATGTCAAGAACGTAATACTGTTCGATCATTTTTGCGCAAGGGAATATCCGGGACAAACTGAGCTTACCCAAGAAATCGTGGACAGATGGTGCAGGCAACGTCCGACTGAATGCACAAACTCCTGCGTGTCACGTGTCTATCCTGTCTTAGACTTCATCAAGTACATGAACAAGCGTGGAATGACGAAAATTGACTTGCCGCAAGTGCCAAGGTCTGTGCCGAGGACTTATACGCCGCATCCTTTTACACACTATGAATTGAAACGCTTCTTTGACGCTTGCGACAACATAAAGCCAAGGCGTGGCAGACTCGCGGCCATCCAGCGCATGACACTGCCGGTGTTCTTCCGTTTACTGTACAGTTCAGGAATAAGGACAACCGAGGCCATCCTGCTGGAACGCGATGACGTAAACCTTGAAAATGGCGTGGTATCCATCAAACGTGGCAAAGGGTATGACCAGCATTATGTAGTCCTCCATGACACAATGTTGCCCCTGATGCGTACTTATGACGGAAAAATAGATGGGCTGATTCCGAACCGTAGGGTGTTTTTCCCGACACCGGATGACAAGCCGCACCCTCCTGTATGGGTAACGTACCACTTCAGGGTGCTGTGGCAAAGCTGCAATTCATCCCGCGCAATCCCATACGAACTAAGGCACAACTACGCCATAGAGAACATAAACAGCTGGACACACCAAGGATTTGCCGTACATGACAAATTACTGGCTCTAAGCAAGAGTATGGGGCACAGGCAAATAGAAAGTACATTGGCTTACTACTCTTTGACTCCGGCGATTTCGGACATAATGGCGTGTACCGACAATGAAATCAGCCAACAATTAACGCAAGACGATTATGAAAAAGAAGATTAACCCACAGGCCATGCAGATTGCCGCGTGCCTGCATGACTGGCTTGAACACCATGTGCCTTCCATCAAGGCGTGCAGCCGACATACCCTAAGAAACTACCATGTTTCCATGACGCTTTATGCAGAGTTCCTCAGAACGGTAAAAGGCATAACGCCCGAAACGTTGAATGCTGATTGCTTTTGCAAGAAAAACATTGAGGAGTGGATTGTTTGGATGAAAAAAGTCCGTAACTGTAGCCCGGCAACCTGCAATGTGAGATTGTCCGCCTTGCGCGCTTTTCTGAAATACCTATCAGATAATGACATATCATTCGTTTCAGTGTTCCTGCAGGCGGAGAATGTGCCGAATGAAAAAACTCCAAAAAGGAAAGTGATCGGGCTCAGCAAGTTGGCTGTTGACACGCTTTTATCCATGCCAAACCAAAGAACCGCCATTGGTTTTCGTGATTACACGCTTCTGCTTCTTCTGTATTCGACTGCCGTGCGCATCAATGAGCTTTTGACGCTGAAGATTTGCAATATTACCATGGACTGCGCAAAGCCTCACATAATTGTCATAGGAAAAGGACGAAAGAGACGCCCAATACCTCTTCTGGCAAAGCCTGTTCAATATTTGAAGAAATACCTTACCGAGTATCATCCTAATCCTGGCGATGCTGAAGCATTACTCTTCAGTTCAAAAAGCAGAGGTATATACACACCCATGTCTGCGGAAAATGTTAATAAAATGCTGAAAAGGTACGCAAAGATGGCGCATGGCAAATGTAGTGACGTTCCTTTGGACATACATGCGCATCAGTTCAGGCACGCCAAAGCATCCCATTGGCTTGAAAACGGCATGAACATTGCCCAAATCTCTTATTTGCTTGGGCATGAGAATATCCAAACGACAATGGTATATCTTGACATAACTACCGAACAAGAGGAAAAAGCATTGGAAACGCTTGAGGATGAAAACCAGAGGTGCGTTGGTAAGAAATGGAAATCGGCAAAAGGTAAAATGGAACTTGAGGTTTTCTTGGGTTTGCATAAATGACGAATGTGGGGTATTGTGCTTGTAATAAGTACAATGCCTCATTTCATAACAACTCACTCAATAAATAATCCGAACTATATTAAAATGCAACAAAATAAGAATCAGCAACTTGATGCGAAATTTAGGAAATTCATAAAAGTTCTGATAATGGCTCAAATCCAAAATTCCGGATTTATGTCAGAACTACAAGAATCTGATGTTCAATACCCGTCACTCACGTGTGGCCGGTCTGGGCAATGCCGACGGCAGTCAACGCTCCCTCAATCTTCTCTATGCAATCCGCACCATTCAGGAGCGGACGGGCAAAGACCTCGGAGCCACATTCCTGTCAGGTACGACAATCAGCAACTCGCTTACGGAGTTGTATCTGCTGTTCAAGTATCTGCGCCCTAACGAGCTTGAACGTCAGGAGATTCGCAGTTTTGATGCTTGGGCGGCCATCTTCGCTAAGAAGACCACCGACTTCGAGTTCTCCGTCACCAACAATCTGATTCAGAAAGAGCGTTTCCGCTATTTTATCAAAGTGCCCGAGTTGGCGGCATTTTATAATGAGATTACGGACTATCGCACAGCGGAAGATGTTGGTGTTGACCGTCCGGAGAAACATGAGATTCTTCATAATATTCCACCTACGGCGCAGCAGGAGGAATTTATACAGAAACTGATGCACTTTGCAGAGAGTGGCGACGCCACTATTCTCGGACGTGCTCCGCTGTCTGATACAGAAGAGAAGGCGAAGATGCTCATTGCCACAGACTATGCCCGCAAGATGGCTCTTGACCTCAGGCTTGTTGACCCCTCTTATGGAGATGATCCCAATAACAAGGCGAGCCACTGTGCCAAGATGATTGCGGAATACTATCACAAGTATGATGCTCAGAAAGGCACTCAGTTTGTTTTCAGCGATTTGGGGACATATAAGCCGGGCGAATGGAATGTCTATTCCGAAATCAAACGTAAATTGGTTGAGGACTATGGTATTCCGGCACATGAAATCCGCTTCATTCAGGAATGTAAGTCGGAACGTAGCCGAAAGGCCGTTATCGAGGCTATGAACAGCGGTGATGTACGTGTCCTGTTCGGTTCGACAACAATGCTCGGCACAGGCGTAAACGCCCAGCGCAGAGCGGTTGCGGTACATGAACTTGAATGTCCTTGGCGACCGAGCGATCTTGAACAGCGTGAAGGTCGTGCCATACGAGCCGGTAACGAGATTGCCAAACTGTATGCCGACAACAAGGTCGATGTCATAATATATGCTGTGGAAAAGTCTCTGGATTCCTACAAGTTCAATCTTCTTCATTGCAAGGCTACCTTTATCGCACAGTTGAAATCCGGTGCTATGGGAGCCAGAACTATTGACGAGGGTTCGATGGACGAAAATAACGGCATGAACTTCTCGGAATATATGGCTATCCTGTCGGGCAATACCGACCTGTTGGAGAAAGCGAAACTCGAAAAGCGCATAGCCGCGTTGGAGAGTGAACGTAAATCCTTCAACAAGGGCATCGGAGATTCAAGATTCAGGCTCCAGACCATCAGCCACGATATAACCAACAACGAGGCTGTTATCAATCGCATGAAGGAGGATTATGCCAAGTTCAGTGCAGTAGCTCAGAGAGATAACAACGGCAACCCCGTCAATAATCTTTCGCTTGACGACTGCAAGTATAAGGATGAGCAGAATATGGGAGTTTACCTGCAAGGGCTTGTTCAAAAAACCGATACTCACGGACAGTACAAGCGTGTCGGAGAGGTATATGGATTCCCCATCAGCATCATCTCGGAGCGTAACCTTGTTGACGGCAAGGAGACCATTCAGAACCGCTTTGTCGTTGAAGGCAACTACAAATACAAGTTCAACAACGGCTTCATCGCCATGAGCGACACCCACGCCGCCTGCATGAACTTTGTCAACGCACTGGAGAAGATTCCCGGTATTGTGGCCCAGTATGAGGAGCGCACCGCCAAGATGAAAGCCGATGTCCCGATACTTGAAGGCATCGTTGCCAAAGTCTGGGGCAAGGAAAGTGAGTTGAAGCAACTCAAGTCAGACCTTGCCGCCCTTGACCGTAAGATTACCGCTCAACTCGCTCCGAAGAAAGAGGAACAGGACGGCGAGGAAAACAAGGAGGTCAACAGTATGGACACTCCGTCACAGTCAAGTGACTCAAAAAAATCAATGGTTGCGGAGCCTGCGTCAATGTATAGAGGCACACATCTTCGATTGTAATTAGACAGATTGTTAACTTAGATAAAAAGTTCGCCACCAATCATCTAAACGTACTTATAAATTGTTAATATGTCTAACGAGACATTTTATATCATAAAATTCACCCCAAACTTACATGCCTATGGCGAAAATTTTAATCGTAGGTGGTCCGGGAGACTACCAAGAGGCAGGTGCGATCCTCCGTAAGGGAGGTCATGATCCTGTCTCGGCAACATCAATGAAGGCCGGAATAGAACAGGCTAAAAAGCTGCCATTCGGCTCTCTCATCCTCGCAAATTACAGAATTGGCGACAAGGATTGCAATGAAGCTCCAGAGTTTATCATTGCACTGCGTGAAGCTCGAATCAATCATCCTGTAATTGTCTTTGGAGTCAATCTATCCTCCGTGGATGTTTGTAGAGCTATGAATGGTCACAAAGCCATTGATTATGTGCAACAGCAAACCTTTGACAAGGAGTTATTACTCAAGGTCAATCGTTATCTACCTCGAAAAGGCTGTTCATACGACCGTTCAACTCCATATCCCAGAAGAGGTGCTGCATTTATAAATGTAATGGAGTGTCTTAACCGTATCGCAAAGTTGGATGCAAATGTTTTGATTATCGGCGAACCCGGCCTTGGAAAAGAACGCTTCGCCCGATATATTCACAGCAAGAGCAATAGAGCAGACAAGCCGCTGGTTATTATCAACTATCCTGATTTTGTGACGGAGACACTCAGCGAAGTTCCATGCCCCGCGTATCATATCCGTTCCTGCTTCGAGAAAGCAAATGCCGGAATTATCGTAATTAAAAATCTCCATTCATTTTGCCCTCGGGGACAGTCTCTGATAATGTCTGAGATTGAATCCGGAAGATACGATGTGAGAATCATAGCAACGGCAGATGTATCAATCAGGGAGAAAATTGCTGATGGTACGATTAACTGTGCACTAATGCATAATGCGGCTACAACGACCGTCCTTATACCATCACTGCATGAGAACCCGGAGGATGTAGAGCCTCTTGCACGATTTTTTCTCCAACAATTTGCGGAGATTCACAATCTGCCTGTATGCCAAATGACACCCGGCGCACTCGATATGCTGAAAGGATATAGCTGGCCGCTAAATGCAAGAGAGCTCAGAAATACGGTTACTCAATGTGCTGCCGTCTCAACTACGGGACGTATCACAATCAGCAATCTTCAAAATGATTGCTATACGGATTTCAAAGTAAGCACGGCTTTGTCAATGTTCGGGCTTGACGAAGAATCAAGGATTGTATTCGCCATAAGGTCAACCCCTACACTTAAAGATGCGGCTGTCCTGCTTGGCATGTGCGATAGAACTCTTAACAATAAGCGAAAAAAATATAGTCTTGACGCTGAAGGTAACAAGATTGCACAAAAAGTGAGTGTCTGATTCAGAAAAATTTGTTAATTTTGTACTTGAAATCAGACATACAGCGATTAAAGAGTTGATCGCATTCCGATATTAGGATAACATAAGATTACGCGAGCTTTTCTGTAAATCTGGACAATTTACGAGATAATCCAACTCACGTTGCATCTTATGCTATGCTTCAAGCATAGCGTATAGGCAACAACGATGGATTATTGGCCCGTCCAGAGCCAGCAGAAAATCGAAAAAGCCTATACGCTATTTTTCTGTCCGTGAGGATGGGCAAATCAGATTTATCACATTCAAATGAACCATTCTACCCCAATGTAACACCTGAAAATTTTGCCGATTCGGAAAGATTTGCTGATTCGATGAATATTGGTAAATTGTGCCAAATTCTAACTATCATTCCTTAAATCAGTCAATTACAACTTTTTTGAATTTTTTTTGAGCCAAATTCCAAACCATGCAGTTATGATTATCGAAACCGCGGACATTCCCGGTGACAACATAATCATAAAGAATCATGTGTAACCCAAAACCACCACCTGAATGAGTAGGGGCAGACGGTTGAATACCGACCTCGACTTCCTTACCGGCGCAGACGCTCTCATCGCCATACAAAAGGAAGCTCCGAAACTTTCTCTCACATTCAAAGGAGAACCCATTATTCCGCTCGAAACCCTTACGGAGGCTTTCCGTGTCAAGTCCCGAACATTCCTCAGATATGCAGAGGCCGGTTTACTTGAAATATATACAGCGAAAGTTGGGAATCTGAAATTTGTGACCCAAAGAAGTTTCGATGATTTTATCGACAGGAATTTCCTTCTTGTCGGAAAAGAGAGAATAAAATCCCGTGAGGGAAATAATTAACATTTTTAATCCAAGTTTTTTCTATGGAAAACAACCAAGAAGAACCCAATGTGCTGATTGCCCGTAATAACGAGACAGGGCAAATCGGTGCGGTGACCGGTCAGAATCCTGACGGCTCGCCAAAAATGGCCGATGTGAAATCGGCATCGTTGAGCGACCTCGTTAAGTTCAGCAAAGGGCAGAATCCGCTTGAGGCGTTTATGTCTAACTTCATTCGACAGGCTAAGAATCCTTCGATATTCGGTCTTTTCAAAGTTGCTGCCGGAGACTTTGACAAGGAAGGTCGGGCACTTGCGGCTCTGCTTGAAGATCCCGAGGCTAACAAACAGATGCTTGACCCTTACGCGGTAAAGACCGATACTTACGCGCAGGAAGTCAAAGAATCCTCAGGCATTTCCGTTGAAAACAAAAAGTATTCAAAGGTCGATCCCAACAAAGTGGATTGGGAGCGCATCGAAAAAGAATGGGGTATCACCCGCCACGAACTTGAAGAGCAGAAACAGCTGACCGATATGCTCTATAATCACAAATCTCCCGGTCTGGTAAAACTTACGACGACCATCGACGGTGAAAAACAGGAGCTTGAAGCTCGTCTTACGTTCAAGCATAATCCCGATGGGAGCATCACACTCTCACCCCACATCAAAAAGGTTGAGCCTCAACTTGACAAGACCTACAACGGTTACTCGTTTACCGAGGATGATAAAGCCGAGTTACTCAAAGACGGAGCAATCTCCCATACAGTAGAACTTGTCAATCCCAAAACCGGCGAAAAGGAGCCGAGCATTGTTCATCTTGACAAGCTCACCAACGAAATCCTGAGCATCCCGTATAAGGATGTATATGTCAAGAATAAAATCTGCAATATCGAGCTTGACATCAAGGAAGTGATGCAGCTTAAAAATGGCGGGACTCTGCGAGACAGAGAAATCATCACAAAAGACGGCCGCCACTTCAAAGCCGACCTGCGGTACAGCATCGACCGCCGCGACCTCGGACTCATAAACATGACTTCTCTGAAACAGAAAGAGAACGTCTCTCAGAATGAAGCAACTGGGCAATCTGAGTCCACCGCGAAGAAAAAAGTGTATAACTTCACTGATGCAGAGGGTAACCCGAAGCGACTCAAACAGTGGTACCGAATCCCGATGGACGAACACAAGCAAAGTGAATATCTTGCCGGAAACAATGTTGAGGTCGGAGTCCTCAATGTCGAAGGGAAGGACTACATGGTCTATCTCCAGTTCAATAAGGAGAAGAAGATGCCTGAGAGCAGTTTCGGTGTCATGGAAAACGGCAAGGTTGTCGGATTCGCTGATGCAAGCAAGGTACAGGCGGCAATCAACCTTCAGGGCAAAACCAATGAAGCCACCAAGAATGTAACCGACAAGCTGGATATGGGTCAGACAGAGCCGAAAAACCAACAACAGAAAACCCAGCAGAAGAAGTCGGAACCTCAGGAGGCTCCAAAGAAAAAGCCCAAAGGGCCCAAACTCTGATGTCCAACCACTTTATCCAAATATCATAATTAACGGCGGGTAGCCTCGGAGTCCTATGACTCCCCGCCATATTACTCACTAAAATTCAAATTTTATTAAATGGTAATTATCACCGAGAACCCCCGCGCAGCTAAGGCTATTGCCAAAGCGTTCAACGCGCCCCCCGGCAAAATATCCGGTATCTTCAACAGCGACGACCTAACTGTAATCGCAGTACCGCAGGATTTCCTGACACCCCGTAAACTCAACATCAACACTTTGGGCAAGTTGCCCTACATCCCCTCGACCTACAATCTGCGACAGAACCGCCGTAAGTGCCAGCGAGGTTTCGAGGGAACAGTGCGCAAAGCCATCCTCGCAGCAAGCGAAGTGGTATTCGCCTCCGAAAGCGGAGCCGATGCTCAGGCTCGTTTCGACAATCTGTGCCGCCACTTCAATGTGGGACAGAAGACCTCCCGTATGTGGCTCCACAGCCTACGCCGCTCTGACGTCGTTTCATCGTTCACTTCTCGTGAATCGGGCCGTAAACTTCACCGACTCGCACAAACGGGTCTGGTAAGCATGGCAATGGAGTCTGCTTTCAACTACAACTTCAACAATGCACTCCACCTTATCGGTTTCCCCGACATCAACCTCACGAGAAATGAGGTAATCGTCCTCGACTTCCTTCGTGCTATTGACGAGCACATTGACGATTCGTTCCGTTCCGCATCAACGTTCAAACTCTGCCTCAATCCCGGCACCGGGATGGGCATGATGAGCGAGCAGTCGTGGAACACCATCGAAGAAGCGGAAACCGCCCTGAAATCGCTCAATTTCCCTTCGATGCTACCCGTGGAGATGGAAGTCAGTCTCGACGACAAACCTACTCAGCTGTTCAGCACAACCACACTCCAGATCGAAGCCTTCCGCAAACTTCATCTCCTTCCGGGTCGCACAATGACCACAGCCCGAAGCCTGTTCAACAGGGGACTAATCACTTCCCCCTACACCCAAAAGGCATCCATCACAACCATCGCCAATCCCGTGGCAAGTATGAGCCGCGCCGAAAACCGACTTTATCAGCTCATACGCGAGCGTAAAACCGCGGCAAATCGCTCTGAATGTATCACCACCGGCAAAATCTCCTATTCAACCGGAGGTATCGACTTCGCGCACGCCCTTTCTGCATCTCGGGTGCAGAACGCTCCTCTTGGGACATCGCTTTGCGGAGAACCGTTCATAGAAGTGGTCATCAGGGAAATTGCACCCTCTCCGGTCATCACATACGATCTGACCTCAGTTCTCTCAACTCTCGTGAAGGAGTTTACTGACACAAAAATGCCCTTCAAAGTGAAAGGCGATGATTTTGGCAGCGTTATCTCGTCTCTCATCGGCAAGCAGCTCGTAAAGGAGTGCGAGGGTATGATATTCCTCTCCGAGACCGCGGAGGATATTATGGACAATATCGGTCGTCTCTATCCCGGAGCCAACCTTGTGGCATTCCAGTTTGATGCCAATTCGCTTGCAGCCGGAATCGGCACCGGTAAGCAGTGCATCGCTGATTTTGGCGATTGGCTCTATTCCTTCACAGCCGAAATGCTCGACGGCAAACTCATTGACAGTGATTATGCAGGGACTGTCTGCCCTGTATGTGGTGCCCACGCCATATACCACAACAATCACAGTATCCGCTGTGCCGAATGCAACTATCGCATTGCCGATACATATCTCGGCCGCAGGCTCACTCCTGAACTTACACGTCAGTTGCTGACGTTCTTCTACACTTCCGAGGTAAAGGGCCTTCAGATTGAAGAAGGTCAGAGATTCTCCTCGGTGCTGGCTCTGGACGCCAATTATCAGCCGACCCATGTTCTGGGTACTGATGCGGAGGCATACCGTCCTGCGGTCTGACCTCACAACCCGCTGACTTTTCATAGTCAGCACCAAAATGGCGGCGGTTGATATGCCGCCGCCATTCTTAACTCTTGCCTGCTGAGAAGCACGCATTATTATAAAGTAGAATTGAGTTCGGAATATATTACAATTGAACGCTCTCTTTATAATGCGATGATTGAAGCTCTGCAAAATTGCCGCAAGGCTCTGGAAACATCCATATCTCGCTTACACCGCCATGTAGCAGAGGAATGGATTGATAATGAGACCGCACAAGCAATATTACGACGTAATGCCCGGTCTATGCAGACACTGCGCTCCGATGGACAAATCGGTTATACCACAATAGATGGCAAAGTATATTATCCGGCATCAGAGATTGGGCGACTATTAGATAAAAGGGTTCAATATGAGGACTGAATTGCAGACTAAAGAGGAGCGTAAGGCTCTTTTCGGTCTGATAGATGTCATAAAAGAAAACACACAGACCCTTGCGGATATGTCGCGTCCGATGTTTAATGGTGTAAGATATATAACTGATACCGAGCTTGCCAAGAGACTCGGCATCGAGAAGCGTACGCTTGCCAATTATCGTGCAAAAGGTTATATAGGATTTTATTCAGTCGGCGGAAAAATATTATATGCCGAGAATGAAATTGAAGACCTTATGAGAGAGAACTACATTCCCCCATTGAAATGACAAGAGCCCCGACAACTTTTGATTGCCGGGGTTCAAGTTGTTATTTGGGGGATTATTCAGCCTTTGCCTGTTGTCCCAGATTGCTGAAATTCATGGCGTCTCGTATCTCGTTCATCTCACGTAGGATTGAGGTGTCAAGTACTCGGGCGTAGTGCTCTGTCATCTTGACACTCGCATGACCGAGCATTTTTGACACGTTTTTCAGGCTTACACCCTGCGACAGACATACAGTGGCGTATGTATGACGGGCCACATGGGTGGTGAGATACTTGTCAATCTTGCAGATTGTGGCAATCTCTTTGAGATAGCGGTTCATCACTTGATTGGCAGGGACAGGAAGGAGAACGCCTTTTTGGCTGCCTTTTTATTCCCCTCATATTTTTTGAGGATTGCAGCCGGAATATCCAGCAAAGGAATATTGCTGATTTGGCGAGTCTTCTGCCGATGTTTGCGAATCCACAGGTTGCCCGCATTGTCGCGGACAATGTGCTCGGCGGTCAACTGTGACACATCCGAGAATGCCAGGCCGGTAAAGGCTGACATCAGGAACATATCCCGGACAACCTCCAGTCGCTTGCATCCCGGCTCACATTCATAGATTCTGTTGAGTTCCTCTATGGTGAGGAAGTCCGGTTCAGTCGGAACCTCTTTGAACTTAATGCCGACAAAGGGGTCTTTCTTTATCCAGTCGTTGGCGATGCAACGGTTGGTTATCTTTTTCAACGCCTTCATATAGCGTATGAGGGTATTCTGGCAGAGGTCTTTTTCGGTCTTCAGGAATACTTCGTAGGCACGGATTACTTCGCCGGTGAACTCGGAGAGGGGGAGGTCATCAACCTCATAGTTCTTCTTGATCATCTCTTCGAGGTATCGTTTCATCGACTTATAACGATAGACGGTAGTCTTGGTGTAATCCTTGCCGATGAGTGTTTCAGCCTCGTCATTGTGAGCCTGTATCACTTCAAGTATTGTTTTCTCTTTTTCTTTTTTGGATTGATGCCATAGAAACGCTGCTGAACGACAATCGCTGTCAACCGGTTCATTCTCCTGCTGGAGTTCGGTAACGATAGCGTGTACCTTAATTCTCGCTTCTTCAATGAACTTGTTAAGGTCATTGGCAGTTCGGCTCGTGCCTGTGGCACGTTCCTTCGCTTGGCTCCAGAGATTCGATAGAATACTCTTTTGAATGTTGTTTTCGGCGCGTTGGCCGTTTACCGTGATGCGCATAAAGACAGGCGACTCGCCATTTTTCAGGACGTTGCGCCGAAGAAAGAATGCCACACGGAATGAGTCTTTACTTCTCATAGTTCTTACCTTGTGTTGGTGTTTGATGACTTGGTGTAAGTAAACTCCGAGAAGTAGGTCTTGTAACGTGCTGAATCATAATCTATAAACGCCGTATAGGTGTAAATTGTTCGCTTTATTCGGTGTAACACTGGATTTACACCTGCGACTCATTTTCGCCACTCGACTTTTTCTCGAAAAATTCACCCTCCATGTCAATGTTCTTGTTAATGTTCACTCGAAATGAGCGACATTCACCATCAAGGCAAAATGATGTAAAATGCGGAATATCAGTTCGGTATGATAACAACTGGTGGAGCAAGTCGGTGTAATATTTATCTCCACCAAATCTACACCTGCCGATTTCATCATTTTTCCGCATTCTGCGCTACCCCTAAAATGAGAAAAACACCGAATATCATTGATATTCAGTGTTTTATCTTCTCCTAAAATTTAGGTTCGTGGTGCCACCAGCAATATAAATGTTAAATTATTATCAATCGGGTTAAATTCAAATATACACTAATATACTGATATTAAGCCGAATTAAACAATTTTCAATTTAGGCGGATAGCGGCTGTTTTAGAAATTATAGTGACTATTGTAGTGACTATTCAGGAAAAGTCACTAACTTTGCAGTGTCCGATTCATAAGGGAATCGAACCTTGGATTCTATGGCAAAATCTCTTTCCCGGTTCTTCATCCGCAAGCAGGACGAGAAGAACGAAATCGCAACTCTTTTCTTTAGGGTGCAGAACAAGAAACACAAAGTCGATACGCTCTTTTCCTCTCATATACGTGTGAATGTTGCAGAGTGGAAAGAGGCTTTGTCGTGTCCTGAAAAATGGATGCGACATCAAAGGGCGAACTTCAATCTACACGACTCGCTCAATAGGATTGAACTGGTAGTAAAGTCGGAAGTCGAGGGCATGTCTTTCGACAAGTCACATGTTGAGGCCGAGATCCTCTCTATCGCCAATCCGAAGAAAGCAGAAGCCATAATGAAAGCTAAGCGTGAAGAGGAGGAACGGCAACGCGAGGAAGAACGCATAAAGGAAGAGCAGGAACGTCTGATAAAGGAAGGCATCGATGCTGAACGCGCCAAAATATGGAATTTCATAGACCGATTTTGCAACGAAATCAAGAGCGGTGCCAGGCTTAATGGTCATGACAGATACGCGCCAGGCACTGTGAAGGCATGGAATAGCTTTAGGAAGCTGTATGACTTGTTTGACAGAAAGCATCGCTACACATGGCATGATGTAGACCGTGCATTCGTCACCAAATTCCTGAATTTTATGGAGAAGAAAGATTATATGGTGACTGCGCAGAATAAATACCTGGTCGATCTACGAGCAATCATCAGCTATGCCTATGCCGACGGAATACACAACAATGACCGCGCCCTGCAATATTTCGCAAAAAAGAAAATTGAAGAGAAAGACAAGGCTATTGAAATATACCTTACCGAAGCAGAGCTTCAGGCATTGTATGAAATGCCACTGTCAGGCAAGCAGGAAGAGGTGCGCGATATATTTCTTGTCGGGTGCTACACCTGTCAGCGCGTGAGCGATTACAACGACATTGACAAGGATTGTTTCACCACTACTGCCAAAGGAACACCGGTAATACGCCTCATTCAGAAGAAAACCCGCAACGAGGTAAAGATTCCTATAATGAATCCCAACCTAAAGGCTATATGCGAAAAATACAACTACAATCTCCCTTATGTTGTTGACGTGATACTCAACCGCTACATAAAGGAGATTCTGAAGGAGTTGTCCGATAAAGTGCCCGACTTAGCCAAGATGGTAGTAACCAAACTTACTCAAAAGCAGAAGAAACTGGTGGAGGACGGCAAGCTCGTTGTCGAGCACAACGAAAAGGGAGAGGTGATAATGCCTTGCTACAAGTGCGTGACAACCCACACAGCCCGCCGTAGCGGAATCACCAACATGTACCTAACCCACAAATACTCCATCGTACAGATGATGCACGTCAGCGGCCACAAGACACAAAAGACCTTTATGGACTATATCAAACTCTCCTCGGACGAAATCGCCGACGAGATAGACGCAATCGCTAATGGCGCAAAATCCGAAGTATTTTGACTATTATTACTCGGAAACAGCTACAAATCAAAATATAAGTTGTAATTTTGAATATGGAAACAAATAATTCACAGCTCGTAATCTATCAGGCGCCGGACGGAAATATGTCGATTGATGTGACAGTTCAGAATGATACCGTATGGCTGAGCCAAGGGCAGATGGCCGAACTCTTTGACAAAGATCAGTCAGTTATTGCCCGCCACATCTCTAATGTTTTCAAGGAAGGCGAGCTGGAGAAAGAGAGTAATATGCAAGTTTTGCATAATACTCTGTCGAAGTACAAACCGACTCAGGTTTACAGCCTTGATGTTATTATCTCTGTTGGCTATCGCGTTAAATCCAAACGTGGTACTCAATTCCGCATCTGGGCAAATAAGATATTGAAGCAGTATCTTCTTCAAGGCTATGCCATAAACAAGCGGATAGCTGCACAGAAATATGACGAGCTTAGTCAGTTGATAAAAGTGCTCGGCCGCACAATCCAAAATCAGGAAAGGCTTACGGAGGACAGCCGTTCATTGCTCGATGTTGTTGTCGATTACACATACGCCCTTGACACTCTTGACCGCTACGACTATCAGGAACTGAAGATCGAGGACACCACCGGTAAAGAGTCGTTTCATGCCACTTACGAAAACGCCATGGAAGTCATCCGCGAGTTACATGAGAAATTCGGTGGCAGCACATTGTTCGGCAACGAAAAGGACGATTCCTTCAAAAGCTCCATCGGTCAGATTTACCAGACCTTCGGTGGCGTTGACCTATATCCCTCAGTGGAGGAAAAAGCTGCCATGCTCCTGTACCTTGTTACCAAAAACCACTCATTCAGCGACGGCAACAAACGCATTGCCGCAACTCTATTCCTGTGGTTTCTCAACGGCAACGGCATTCTCTACAACGGAGACGGCTCCAAGCGCATTGCCGACAACACCCTCGTCGCCCTTACCCTTATGATAGCAGAAAGCCGCACCGAGGAAAAGGACACAATGGTTAAGGTCATTGTCAACCTTATCAATAAGAATAACTGAATTAGGCTATTCATTATTGTTTCATGACGTGCAGTCAAAAAGGCATTTCTTCATTATAAATAATGTTTGGATCTTCTGGAGCGGAGAGGAATCTTCCTTTAGCAAATAAGTGTTTACCATCCATGCCTTCCACTATTTCCATAGAGGTATTGAGAAGGATCTCCAATTTGGCTTTTTGCTCTAACACGTCCTTTGTCACAAGTGGTTTGGATGCTTCGTATTTAAATATGATAGGAAGCATAACATCGAGCAATAGACAATATTTCTGGAATGCCCATTGGCGTTCAACAAGCAACGTGAGAGCTTCATCTTCTTGGTCGTAAGCAAAAAGTGCGTTGTGGCTTATTATATCTAGAATAGTGGATGCTAATTTGCAACACTGCTTTTGCTCATTCAGATAATAGTCTCTTATCTCTTGATTTGATGAGTAGATTTTAAAGTTATATTCACAAGTAAGCCACTCTCCTGTAACATCGGAATCAAAACCATTTTCATTAAACCCAACTTTGAAAGTCATATCGTAGATACCAGTCTCTTGATATGTCAAGACTATATATGCTTGCGATTTATCGCGAAGTATAGTAAACTTATCTGGCTTAACTTTATTCCAACGTCCTGATTCTGCTTCTTGTTTAATATAAGGTAAAATTTCCAACAGATGTGAATGAATGGTATAAAATTTCCATATCGTTTCATTAGAATAAAACCAGTCCATAGGTTTAATAGATGAAACTATTGTACTGAGAAGAATATTGACGTTTTGCGCAATGGTATCAACTGAAGATGTAAACTCTAAGCCCCAGTCGCAGTTACATAAATCCGCATCAATACCGTAATCCCAAAGCTGAATCATTAGGCATTCTGCAAAGGATTGAACAGAAAGATTCTTTTTATCAAAGTTGTCAGCCCGGAATAGATATGAGATCCAACAAGTTGTTGAAATATCATCGCCATAAAAGGCAACTTTAATGCTATGAGAATGAGTATTCTCATCAATGATATTAATGAAAATTTCGGCAGAGCTATCATAAGTGCTATATTCAAACTTAATGTCTTCTGCATTTACTCCACTCCAATTGTCTTGTTGAGCAAGAGTCTTAAGAGTTTGATATTCTTTAAACAGATGTACAATATTTTCGGATGCACCTTTTGGTACATCATAACGAATAAATCGAGGGTCCTTAGGATTCGGTGTCATAATTAATCAGATATAATACTTTAATGAGTATCTTTAGGGGTTGAATTACACTTAGATCACTTGCATCCTGGTGCATTCCAAGAATAAAAATTATTGCCGTATATAGGGCAAGTTAAGCCATAATAAAGTTTAACAATTCCATAAGCAGAGAAATCATGAATCTCTTTGTGCTTAAGGCAACAAAATTCATAATACTTCCCGCCATGAGTGCATAATGCCTATATGTGCATACAGAACGATGCATAACTACTATAATACCGATGTGTTAACTTATTTATACGCATCAATTAGTCTTTTCATATTCTCATGATATTCTTTGTTCCCAAGATTTATCACAACCAAATTTGAAATAGTTCGAGTTATTCCAGTGTATAATAATTCATCAAAAGAAGGATCTCCGTCCATGTGTTCTTGTAGAATAAGAAAAACAGTATCACTCTCCCAACCCTTGAAGCTGTGTATTGATGAGATTTTGATATTACCGGTATTCATCCAAAAGTTAAATTTCTTATTGTTTCGTATGAAATCGTAATTTGCAGAAAAAACTGATTTGCGGAAATCTAAGATAATATTCTTATTTCTCAGCATAATTGCCATGAAGTCATTAAACGTACACTGGAATTCATTGCATGTAGTCTCCAAGCGAGTTTTAAACTCACTTGGAAATCTAACAGACATTTCAAACAAAGTAAACAAGGTTGCAAGCTGACGTTCAGCCTTATCTGGATTTCTATCCTTTTCTCTTTTTATTAACGAGATCAGGTCAGCCTTAAGTTTAGAAGGAGCAAAACCTGAAGACTCTCGTATTCCTTGAAGATACATGAGTTCATAGGTTTCAAACATAGTGGTTGTTCGTCTTCCTGTCTTATACCTATAATATGTTTCAAATAATTTAAGGAACTCAAATTCAACGCCCAGTACGGTTATATCATTGATGGATACATTATTTACTCTATTTTGGATATTACCCTCAATTATGTTGAATACTGACTGTATCGGATATTTTCCTTGAAGTGGAATGTAATTTAGATAACCTTGCTGAAGATTCTGTCCCACAAATAGTGAATCTTGGTCGGAAGTCAGTGTACTATCAATTTCATATTTACCATCGAAATATGCCTGTTGAAAGCCTAATGCCAGGTCTTTAATTTTCATATCAGATCGGAAGCATGTCTCCAATGTGTTTACACCAAGTACATTAGTAACCACATCCTTCTTGGAAATTCCTCTATTGTAAATGTTTTGCTTAACATCTCCAAGCAAATAGTAACCACCTTGAGGATATGTGCCCTGCTCAATAAGGAAGTTGTCTTTAATAATATCCATCCATACTCGTTTATAGTCTTGTATTTCATCAATAAATATTACATCGAATCGCTCAGTATCCTCCTTACGTTCAGAGAATAAAGAATAGTTATCGTAATAACGGGCAAAGAACGCGTCAAGTGTCTCATCGTCCTCTTTGCGAAAGTCGATACCGAGATTGTTTAGTTGGGCATTTATAAACTGATGATAATTCAAAATTGTAAACGATGACCATTCAAACTGTTCTTGAACCTGTTGTATTTTATCATGAATAAAGTTCTTTAAAGTAATATTATAGGTAAGAATCAATATTTTGGGATGCGTCACACCTTGTTCAATCAATTCTTTGTATGATTGAACGGCTTTTGCTGCCATTAATGTTGTCTTCCCAGATCCGACGACACCTTTAATTCGCCATTCTTTCCTCTTTTTATCGTCAAAAATCAATTCATCCTGTTTCTTGGAATACATCAACATTTGAGGATTCTGTCTTTTAAGATAGCCATTATATCTGCTAATAAACCTTCCTTGTGTCTGTAAATGAAGAGGTGGTAACAGCAATCGGCGTATGCTTTCATAAAGCCAATCACTGAAAAGATAACTTGGACGATCTGATAGGATATAATGTTTTGCCAATATTTGATTAAAACTGGAGACATCCAAATTGTCGCATCCTATCAGTTCGATATTCCTAATAAATTTCTGGTATCCTTTATTGTCTTTATATGGATTGATAAGTAATTTGCTGATTTGAGTTTGAGTAGCATTGTGAAAATAAACCCCACATGTAACTACCCCCCACAACTTGGGATTCTTTATATTAGTTTCAAGAAGTTTCTCGACATGAAGATTGTAGAGGTTCTCCTTGTACTTCAAGACTTGATCTATTGGTGATTTGATATAAGCATGAGCTTCTTTGTCATTTTGAGGATACTTCAAATGCCAATGTTTCTTTTCGTCAAGTTCATAGGCCGCCAAATCCCAATCTTTAACTTCTATAATCAGCACACCACCTCCCCGACGCATTATTACGACATCAGGACGGTCTCCATTTAGAAGTGGATTAAAGTATACTTCAAAGGTATCATCTAAAGAGCGTTCAAGAAAACGGAGCAAAGAACATTCCCCCTCAGTCGGTTGAACACGAAACTTAGAGATTATCTCTAATGAAGGGATAAATTGAGCCATAGTTATTCCGATAAAAGCCTGTTGTCAAAATCGTCACCTACTTCAAAGGCATACAAACCATATCCTTTTTCATGGAAATATATTTCTTTCATCCAATCGAGTACTTGTGAGTGAATATGTTTGTCACTGGTATATGATGGAATAAGATTTATATTATGAAAGGTTGACTTGACCTCTCCTTGTGCATTTTCATGTACACCTCTGTTGTCAATAACACCGAATCCGTGTCCCGACGTAATCAGATGGTAGTTTGTCAGAATTTTTCTATCGTGTGTTATTTCTCCTGACATGTGAGCAACAATCGAGACCTTTATTTCTGATCCCAATTTGAGTTCATGAATTTCCTTAATAACCTGTTCCATTTTCTCCTTTTTCAAATCGTTCTTCCCATTATTGACAAATATGGTCAAATGAAATGGGATAGATAAACCTTTAGGAACAAGAGCCTTCATTAGACTATAGAGTGATGGTTTTCTTCTATCAAAAGCATGGAAAATATAGTTGTCAATTATTATTGTTGCGTTGATAGGTATCACTTGTGTCGTATCCAACACATCTTTCCAAGATGAAATATCTTCGTATTCCTCACCGTGTTGCTGAAGGCGCAACTTTTGAGCCTCTGTTAAAAGATTATACGGTCGATAATGTGTATAACACATGTCATCAATCATTTGCATATCGGTTAGCGATGTAGTAACCAATAACCCCATTTTATGCTTATAATCAACATAAGGTCGTGACGCAGGTGGTGTCATCAAATATATATCGTCTGCTCTGAAATTTTTAATTTCAGAATCCATTGATCTGATAGCTTTGATGTCTCTATTTACGCGCTTTAAGAGTTTGTTGATAATAGGGTTTTGAGCAGCTAAACCTTTTAATTCTGATTCGCTGGTACATTCTACATAAACGTTTCCTAACTTTTCTATAGTTGATAACACGGTACTATACGGACGCTCTTTCCGGAGTCGTATAACTTCAGAAAGAGTATCTTTTGTACAGAATATCCTATGTGCCGCCATTGTCACTCACCGCTTAAATCGAACAACTGAATGGCAGCGTTGTCTGCCTCATCAAGAAAACCCGGTCCGAAGTCCTGAGTAAATTTGCCATTTTCTTTTAGCCCCATATTGTAAGGATGGCTATTCTCATCAACATATATTACAGAAACGTCATCCGTAGATATTTTTTTCTCGGCTACACGCACCTGCAATCGGCGAATCAAATATTCGCTATGAGTCTCAATAATGAAGTGGATGTTATACTTTTCTCTTGCCTCGGCAAACATATCCACCAACAGGGACTGGAACTTTGGATGAAGATGTATTTCAGGCTCCTCAATGATAATTGTCTGTTCCGGGAACAAGACCTTATCAGTACTCATGTCTGTGACATAGACATAGTTCTGACCAGCCCATCCCTTAACGAGAAAGTGATGGAATGCGTTTTGAATACCGGTTTCAATCTCCATTAATATGGAGAACAGTTGTGTTATGCCATAGCCTTCATCAGCCAAAAGAGAGGTCCGTTCCCCTTTATGGAGTCTGATTGACACGCCCAATCCTTCCGAGTCAAGGTCAAGAGTGGCACAGTCGCAAACGCCAAATTTGTGGAGCCATTTGTTCATGAAAGCATCCGGTTCATAACCTTTCTCGTTTTCGTATTCCTTGAGACCTACAAAGTCTCGACGAGCGTTAAAATAACGATTGAGAAGTGTTGCAAAGTCTGTTTTTGAGTCAAGAGTATACAGACGTTTAACATCTATACGAGACGAACCGACATAAGATAGAGTGCCGACCCAAGATGGATTGAGAGCCGTTTGTAACTGATTGTTTACAATCCTATTGAAGTCTTCCCACAAATAATACACTGTGAGATGGTGGGTGTCACCAATCCATTCTTCAATCTCTGTCAGCTTTATTCTTCCTGAATATGAATTGTTTTGCTCAAAACCAATCATTTCACCGATATTGGTCAGCGTTGTGAGGAGTAAAGGGAACTTTACACTTGTATTCTGAACTTTTGCCGTCAATCGTTCATCTCCCTCACTAAGTTTCTTCATTAGGCGGAACCATGCCTCGTCCTGAATAGTAGCATCAGAATGAACATGAGACCAATCTTGTGGTACTAATAGTGTCTCGTCGTAATCAAGATCCGTTTCATTAGAAAAATTAGACATCCATTCTTTTTCACGCAACTTGAAAAATTCTAAAAAGGTATCACATTCCGATTCACCGAAAACTTCTGATAAACGCTGAATGTAAGCTTTAATTCCAGGCATCTCTTCGTATGCTGAAGCCAGTAGCTCATTCACCGATATAAGAAATTCATTTTTGTTAAGACCTCCGATTTTATCCAGAATAGTAACGTTGAAGAGAGAATCGTTTTCAATTGCCCAGAGTAAAGAATCGTATGACACCTTATGAGTTTTTTCATATTCATAGGCATCAAATCCATTGATGAAAGAATTGGAAAGCGTGTAATTGGGATCCAAATTTTTTCGAGTGCCTTCCAAATAATCGGCAAGGAAGGGTGTCGTATTAAAATAACAAGAGCCTTTTTCTGTGCTGAATACAGGTATCCCTTCCTTGTAGATTCGAAGAGATTTGAGATAACCGCGGTTAAGAATATCCGCACTATTAGTCTCGAAAGTTAAAACAACATCCAAACCGTTATCAGCAGTAAACCTATATTCTAGTTCTCCATTGGTGGATTTATAGTTAACGACCTTATCAAAGCGGCCAAGTAAATTTAGCGGATATTCGTTAAAATCCATAGTGTAACTGCCGAGCTGCAACACGCTCTTATTGTCAGATGCAGCCTTCACTTTTTGAAGATAGGTGTTAAGGAGTAGTATTGACTTGACTATACTGCTCTTACCGGAACTATTGCATCCAGTAAGGACAGTGAATGGTGCAATCCTAGCTTCAGCACCTTCCTCGCCAAATACTCTAAAATTCTTTATGTTGTAATTCGTTTTCATTCTTATTTATTTGATAGTGCAAAGTTACTAAATATTTACGAACTCTTTGTTCGTAAAGGCATCTCTTAGTCTATATCCCAATACGCATCAGGTTCACGGTCAAACGTATCGTTGATGATATTACCAGAATATCTAACTACGTCTTATAAGGCTCTGCATATTCGCCATGATATGACCTTAATTGTCATCGTAATAATCGTATAATTCATTTCCCTTAATCTCATCGTTGTTTGTTCACTGTGTAAAGTTACGTTCAGTAACGAAATCTAACTTCCAACCCTGTGCCGATAGATTGATAACGATTTACCATATCGTTAGCGACATCATAAACTTTTTTTGCAATGCTTTGTGGTGAAATAACAATTAGCTCTGCGCCAAATGAAGATAACTCACGAAGCAATTCAAAGTTTTCAATGCAATCTATGGTAAAAAATCTACCTCCATATAACTGTGGGTATTCCGAGTGAAGTCTTTCTTGTTCCATAGAGGAAAGATTTCTTTGAGAGCCATGAAGCGGTTTAGTACATACATAGTTCTTTGATTTATCAGATACCCAAAACAATATGCGTTCAACCGGCCTATCTTCATATAATGTAATACCTATAATATCCTCGTATCTCTCAGTAAAATCTTCACTATGGGTTTTATACTGATAACCGGAGGTGTATTCAACCCTGATAATTCTATCAAGAGCAAAGGATAGAATACGGTTACTATCGAAAGGACTTGCAAGCAAATACCAGCGATTGTTGTATTCCTTTAATAAATAAGGAGACAATTCAACAGATTTCTCATTATCGTCATTGAAAGTATGATAATAGAGTTTGATAACCGCCTTACTGCTGATTGCCCGATATAATTCAGCAAGCATCGTAGAGTTATTCTCAATGTTCTTTGACATAGATATAATCTCCGGTTGTGTCGTAATATTGAGTCGTTCGGCCAACTCTTCCAACCACTCGAAGTTCGGCTGCCCCTTGAAACTGCCAAGTGTAGAAAGGACCGAAGCCAACAACGAGCGTTCATCTTCAGAGAGTGCTTTGTGGAAGATAGAGAACGTTGGGTCAGCATAACGCAAGCATGGCTTTTTATATACTCCGTCTCCACTTCTTGTTGGAGCATCAACTTTGAAACGATCAAATTCCACATCAAAAGGGCTGTCATACTCTAAATATTGTAAGTCCTTCTCAACCATACGTCGCGTTACGGGTTCAGAACCATATTCAGGTAGATGCTTTGCCAGATAATCGGTCATATCTTGAATGGACCAATTCCTACGTCTGTCTTGAAGCAAATGGTCAAGTAGCGCATATCGTGTCATTGCATTCTTATTCGCCGGCATATCAAATATTGACTTCGTAAGTTATCAAATTAAAACTACCAACGCGCTTGCATCCAAACTCATCAATTGCCTCGATTGTAGTTTCAATTCGTTTCTTCTTATAGAAATTCCAAATATTAGAATATTTTAGAGGTAGTACTATGATTCCACAAGAATTAATGATTCCCCAAATCTTTTTGTCGCAATCTCCGACACATATTCTTGACAGACCACCATCGAATGAATCAATCCAAGCATATTTTCCCTTGGGTATTATTACCTTCCCATCTATGCTGATCACCTCGTATTGACCATCCATGTGCTGAATGGTCAGTATCTGATTATCATCTGATACACCAATTTGCTTGTACTCAGGTTCAAGGATAAATTCTCCCTTGCAATTTAGCAAACCCCATTTGGTTCGCAAATATGTACTTGGTTCTTTTGTAGCCCTATTGAAGCCATAGGTATAGTATATACCAACTCGGACAACGTCTGAATCTTCACGGCAAGAGTCAAGTATTAGGTCATATTTAGGTTCAACAACGACCTCACCGGATCTATTCATCATACCATAATGTTGATAGTACGAGAATGGGATTAAGAGACGAGTGTCCTTTTCAATATCATAGTCATTGTAGTCCACAGCTACGCGAACATTTGAAAATTCCTTATTTGCATGATCTTTGATATTCTTCTGTTCCATGTTTTCTTAGTTACTGTGCAAAATTAGCCAATATAACCGAACCCTATGTTCGCATCTGTAAAATTAAGCAAAATTTGGGAGGTACACAACCGATTTTTGAACAATCCACCGTGCTTGCTATGAGAATGTTGCGAAGAATGGGCTCATCGGTTTGTTTATGACTGATTGCGATCCTAAATGTGCGATTGGAAGGCGTGGACAATATGTGCATAAGTTACTTCTATCTCTTACTATTTTTGTCTAATGGAGATGGGATAATGTGGGATTTTGTGGGAAAAGATGAGATTTGTGTCCAAAGAGGGCGATTTAGCAATGGAAATGTGCGAACTTTGTTGTTGCACATTTCGTATAATAGCTTATCGCTATTGTAATTTTGCAGTCTAAACACTTTTGAATATGAATGATAACCGAAATAATTTTGAAACTGAAAGGAGTAAGGAGGATTTGAAGGCGTGGAGGAGTGCCATCCGCATGAGTATGGAGAAGTGGCTATGGAAATGGGTGAGGCTGATCTTTTCAGTGTGTTTCTAATGGCGCAGGCTGCATTTATCTCCTCGCCGGAATTTCAGAAGCGGTTGGAGGATATGGTTGATACTGATAGCTTGAATGTCGGAGAGCTTATAGAGATTTTACATCAGTCGAGGTTTACTGAAAAGATACTTACTAATCCGAATGGGGATGAGGACTGGGAGAAGTACCGTCTGCCTTTTGCTGCTTGGCTGAAACATAGTCGGTCTTCGGAAATGGTGATTGAGAACATTGAAGATGCAATCTCTTTGTTTGGCAATAGGCAAGCCAAATGGCAGCTTTCCAAGTTCCTTAAAGATGTCATAAAGCGTCTCATAGGAACAAAACAGCGTTCACGCAATAAATTGAGTGAGTATCTCGATTATAGAAAATGTCTTGAAAGCGGTAATATCGCAGAATGGGCGTTAAGTGGGATTGATGACATAGAGGAAGCCACCCTTTTGCCTACCAAGCCAACTAAAAAAGAGAAGTTTGTTGAAGATTTGTCTGTTCTTGTAGCGACTCATGATCAGGATCTGGTGAGCCGTATTGGTGATTGGTTGAAGTATAATGTCCGTGGAATTGATGTGGCTCGTTTATACGTTGCGCTTGTTGAGGCTGATGAAATCAGGGCGAATCTGACTGTTACGCGGTTTATGGATGCTCTGAAGACCTCTTTCCCTAAAGTCAAAATCGTGGGAACGCGACAAGTCCAAAAGGATGTCAATTATCTCCAAAGCTTGTTGCCTCACGGCAAGAGATATGGAAAGGAAGAGCCTGAAAATCGTTTCGCGATTGACAAGATAAAGGTCGAAGTTTTGCTAAAAAATCTTGAAAACATTGACTGAAATAGCCTCTTTTCGATTCGTTTGATTCGTTCTGGAGTTCGCGAACTTAACGAACCTCCAATTCTTTTCAATCCAAGAAATTACGCTATACTTTTGCGCCATCGTTCCATTTCGGAGCGGTGGCGTTTCTGTCTTATACCGCCAGTAGAAGCGTCGAACAATGTCGGCAATCAAAACAAAAATGCAAGATTTATTAGATATGCTCAATGAGGGTCGGGTCCACGTCAAGGTAGAGATGAACGCCGAAGACCTCAAAGCATTTTCGGAGGACTTGATCCGCCGCGCAAAGGATGAACTCGGCTCGATGGTCGAGGCAGCCAAGAAAGAACGTATGCTCACCAAAGCCGAGGTAAAGGAACTCTTTGGCGTATGCGATGCCACACTCTGGCACTGGGCAAATAAAGGTATCCTCAAACCTGTCAAGACCGGCAACAAGATTATGTACCCGGAATATGAGGTACGCAAAGCCCTCGGACAACGTAACATCAATATCTGAGCATCATGAAAGCGAATGGCTATTACAACCATCCACGCTTTCCGATGGAAGCCGGATGTGGATTGATCGAGGAGGATAGCATTGCCTTTACCAGCGATTCCGGTAAAACTACCGAAACTCCTTCTTTCCCTTTGGAGATATTTCCGAAAGCAATCCGCGACATAATAGAGGCTCTTGAAGAATACGAGAACTATAATGTCGATTTCACAGCGGCTTCATTCCTTACAGTATTCGCGGCTGCTATGGGCAACGCTTGGTCAGTCCGCTTCATGACCGGATGGGTAAGCCGACCGATAATCTACATGGTGCTTGTAGGTTCGCCGAGCTGCGGCAAGACTCCGCCATTGCAACAGGCGGTCGCACCGCTTCTTAAACTCGACGGAGAGTATGACATGATCTATTGCAAGGAGATGGAAACCTACCGTCGATGGAAACGCATGTCGGCAAAGCAGCGTGAGAAACATTCTCTACCTGAAGAAATGAAGATGCCTCAGCGAAAATGTCATGTGGTGGTTGACTCCACCGTAGAGGCTCTTATCGGAGCTTTGCGCGACAATCCGCGCGGAGTGCTGATTTACAAGGATGAGATAGACAGCCTCCTCTCCAATTTCAACCGCTACAACAGTTCGGACGAGGGCTACTTTCTCAGTCTGTTCAGCGGTACGCCTTTCAAGTACAGCCGAAAGTCAAACAACGAGCATATCTTCCTCGCCAATCCCTATTGTTCTATTATTGGCACTACACAGCCCGGTCGTCTGGGCGAACAGTTCGGCGGCAAGCGAATGATGAACGGCTTTTCATCTCGATTCCTGAAAGTCTATCCCGAAATTGACAAGATGCCGTCGTGGAACGACACCGCCATGCCTGACGGCGTTCTTGAAGAATGGGAGCGAATTATCCGAAAGGTGGTAACAGTCACTCCTTCAACAGACCAAGAGGGAAAAGCAACCTCAATAGAGCTACTGTTTTCCCAAGAGGCAAAGCTCCGCGTAATTCAATGGAAAGACGAGGTCAATAACAAGGCTTATGCTGAAACGGATTCGGATGCTGTCAGGGCGTTGTGCGGCAAACTGGAAACTTATCTCGTCCGCTTCTGCCTGGTCATACAGATTATGCACTGCATCTGTGGAGAATCGGGCATGGATAAAATTGAACCGGGAACTGCCGAACTCGCCATCAGGCTCACCGAATATTTCAGAAACATGGAGAGCCGGATTGCACCGGAGATTGAAACCGGTATCCTCGACAACCGGTTTACCGAGTTACTCGGAAACCTCAGGGATTCGTTCACCACAGCCGAGGCAGTCAGGGAAGCCCTGCAACTCGGAATCTCGGAATCCTCGGTCAAAAGATTCCTGAGAGACGGAGGCCGAGGATTCGTGAAGAAAAAGTCACACGGTTGCTATCGCAAAATATGACGCTTGAGCTGACACTATGAACTTTTGACATTATGACATTTTCGACCGATGTCGAACTGACTGAGATACCCCGGTTGCTCACGCCAGATTTGGAGTATCGAACTTGCTTTGCAAGATATGCCGATTGTGTCCACAACGGCAATCCCGCCTCCCCCGAGGTGAGGGTCAATCCCGCTCGAAACTCGCAGTCTTTTATCTAATGATACATTGTCCGTGAACGATGATAGACTGAAAAATGAATGATGAAAAACTGAAAATATGCGGTTGATAGATTATTCAATATCGCATTTATCATGAACCGTGATACTTCGGTTTATCGGTCATCGTCACATTGGATAATCGATACATTGGATAATATGATAATGAGCCATTGGACAATAAGTCATCGGGTAATGGAGCATTGGATAATCAGACAATCGAGTCACTAAGATATTATATCATCAAGGTGTCAGTTCATCAAATCATCAAGCAATCATTATACCAAGTCATATAGTCTTCATTGTATCAGATATTCAATCCACCAATTTATCAAACCATAATATCTTAAAAAGTTAATCTCTATGCCGGATAAAAAATCCATCACTATAAAAATACGTGTCGATTCGCAGACCCACGCAGAAATGCAGTCAAGAGCCGACCGATACACCGACGGTAATCTGAGTGCGTTTGTACGTTGTGCCACACTCAAATATGAAGAGCAGCCGATGGCTGACCGAGACAATCCCCGTATGATTGCTTTGATCAAGTCCGCTATCAAGCTCATCGAAAGAACCGGCACCAACACCAATCAGGTTGCAAAGCACATCAACGAACAGCAGAAAATGAATCCTTACTCGTTGCGGGCGGCAGATCTTCTTCCCTTCGGTCAGTTTTGCGAGGGTACAGAAAAAATCCGGCAGATGCTGACATACCTCTATAACATGATAATTTCAGGAAAATGATAGTCAAGAAACTCAACGATGTGTCCGGCGGCGGTTTCCCCGGCGCTCGATATAACGAGAAGAAGATTGCTGATGGTGTGGCAACCCTTATGGCGATGGAGAATGTCAGCGAGGCGTTGCGCCACAATGTCGAGACGCTGCACCGCTTCGGCCTTGATGCCTCGGCTGAAGTCGAGAGGTATATGAAAGAAAACTCTAAGACCTACGGCAATACAAAGACAACACGTTTCCAGTTCCACGTGTCGGCCTCCGTGAAAGGACGCGCCATGTCGCCGGAAGAACTTACCGACTTTGCGCGTGAGCTTATGGTGGGTATGGGATATGCCCGTCAGCCGTATTTTGTTTACGCCCACCATGATACCGGCAACAACCATGTGCATATTCTCTCGACGAGAATCAAGCCTAACGGTTATGCCATTTCTGACCATCAGGACAGGCGCAGGCTTAACGAGTGTGCCAACCGCATAATATCTCCTGACATCAAAAAAGATATTGACCGGATTCTCTGTTACGACTATGAAACGGAGGGTCAGTTTGCCAATATCGTCAAGACTCACGGTTACAAGATAGAGAAATCGCTCGACGGCTACCGTCTGTTCAAGTGTGGAGGCAACGCCGGGAATATCGCCATCGGTGACATCCTCAATCGAATCACCAGGAACAACCCCAAGCGTAAAGATCGCGCTACGCAGCTTCGCGTTATAATCCGGAAATACAAGAGCGAGATAGCCGAGGGAAAATGTCAAAGTGTCGATAATGTCAAAGTGTCAAAAGGTAAGAAGCGAAAGCCGGTAAAGGCAAAGCTGAACACCGACATCCGCAAAATACTTGACAACCACGGCAAGCCGTTAAGCGAGGAGAACTGCCAGCGCATACAGACTCTCATTGATGTTCTCAAGACAAAGTTTGGCATAGACATCAGTTTCCAGAAGGACAAGGACGGCAGGGTGAGAGGCTACAGTATAATCGACCATGCCGAAAAGATAGCCTTCGACGGCAGCAAGGTGATGAAACTGTCGGAGCTTATTGATTTCGCCATCAAACCACAAAGGGAACCATCGCCGCTTGACGTGTACCGCGACCTGTTCACTGTCGAGGTGGGCAAAGACAGCAGAGGAAACTATATGCTCATCAATGTCAAAGACGGCTCGACGTACCGCAAACCAATCTCTCCGAGACAGTACGCATGGTATAACGGCGTGAAGGACGACGAGCGCGAAGATATAGGCCTGACAATAGCGGCCACGATGTTCTCCGAGGAGATACTGACCGAATATCTCATACGCTATCCGATACACAACCATCAAGAGAGAATAAAAGGCATGACCATTGTCAAACATAGAAACGGCAACTATTGCCTCCGCGCTGCCTTGACTGACGGCTATATGCCTTTGATCGAATTAACTTCGGAGGAGGAAGCCAAGTTCCGCTCTCTACATGCCGATGAACAAGCAAGACAAGACTTCCTGATGTCAATAGCCATGCTGCATCTTACTCGAAGGGATGCCGAGGCAGTTAAAGAGAGGATAAAGCAGAATACCCAATCCAAAGCCGGAGTCCGTATTCTCCCTTCCCGTCCACAGGACTACTCCCCGGAAATCTCGCAAGTGTTCACATTCAATCTTGCCAACGCACTATCTTCCCTCAATGTCAGTTCCGGCTCATCCTCTTACAAGCGCGAGTACGAAGTCGGCAACCGCTCCCGCTACGATGACATCGACGACCGTCAGTCCGGCACCCGACTTACAATGTAAGAATGAAGTAGTGACTATCTCAGCGCACCACGCCGATAGTCACTATTATTTTGCAGAGAATTTAATGTAGAATTTAATTGGGTAGAATTAAACGCTACTTTTTAATACAGTTTAATCAAGCCGATTTATCGTGGTTTATAGCGATTTAGATAGTGACTATTGTAGTGACTATGGACGATAGGGACTAAAAGAAAAATCGCCAACTCTTTTGGAATTAGCGATTTAACTTTCTTAGAGGTGGTGCCACCAGGAATCGAACCGGGGACACAAGGATTTTCAGTCCTTTGCTCTACCAACTGAGCTATGGCACCGTTTGTTTTGCGCTTGGGCTTTTCCCCTTTTGCGCTGCAAAGTTAGGCACTTTTTTTGGACTGTGCAAATTTTTTAGCCACTTTTTTTAATAAATTTTTATGCCTATTTGCTAAGTTGTTGAGCGTCACTACTTAAAGCGATTGAGTAGTTCGGTCTGTTTTCGCTTGGCTATGGCTACAGTTTCGCTTCGGCTCGAGCCCGGGAAGGTAGATTTGTCGGGTATCAGTACTTTTTGACCGGGACGGATACGGTTGGGGTTGCTTATTATATCGCTATTTGCCTCATATATATATACCCAGTAGCTTGATTCTCCATAGTGTTTTTTTGCCAGGCGTATGAGGCTGACTTCTACGATGTCGTAAACCGGTTCTTTGCTGTTATCGCTTGCGACTTCGGTCTTGGGCTCGTCTATTGCCTCTGGGGCGGTGGGTTCTGCATTCTCTTGTGGTGCGACAGCAGCAATGTCTTCAACCGCTACCTCTTCGATGACTACAGTCGTATCGGGGGCGTCGACTTGCTGTTCTTCGGCTTCGCGATGCCCGATCGGGGTAGTGTAAACCGCGGCAAGGTACGCGACAGCGATCACGGAAACTAATATCAACGCAATCCAAACCCACAGCAGGTTGTGCTTCTTTGATGAGTCTTGAGGTATCTGTTCTTCTTCGCTTTCTTCGGGCTCGGTTTGTTCAGGCTCGGTAGTTTCTTCGTCTTCTTCCGGCCAGCGCAAGTTTTGGCTTTCGTTTGGTGTTTCTACAGGCTCTGGCGCTGCAGAGGGTTCGCTTTCGTCTACAGTGATATTTTCTTCTTCTTCCGGCCAATAGAGTTTGTGCTCCTCTATGATATCATCCTGCAACGGTGCTTCTGTGATGTCTTCTGTTGCATCGGTCGTTGGTTCGCTATCGTTTGCCGTTACATTGTTGTCGTCTTCGCATTCTTTGAAGTCCACTCCGTCGGCCAGCTCTACGGCTGTAAACATTTCAAACGGCCTGTTTAGTTCTCCGGCTATTTCTTTGTCGGGGGTAAAAGCCACGCTTATGCCTTTGCCTTGCAGCTCGTCGGCAATTGGTTTGAATGTACCCACGCCTTTTATTGTCACGCTATGACCTGCGGCAAGAGAATCCTCGATTGTCGAAAAAAGTATTCTTAGGAAGCGTCGAGCTGTATTATTGTCCACTCCTGTAGCCGATGCAAGACCGGTTATCAGTTGCGATAGGGTAATGGTATTGTTCATTTTTAATGATGAATTATAGAAAACGATATATCGTTTCCGAGGATATTGCCTTGAATATTCTGTAATTATTGTCTAACAGTCCTACACAGTTTGGCCACCGATGATGACCGGTGGCAACCATGCCTGAGTTTCACGGCATAAAGTTAAACAATTATGTTGACATAGGCAAAAACAATCTTCCGAAATCTCACTTGGCTCTGCCGATATATTTCACTGCCAAGACAAACCTTAAGGCGGGGTAGAGTGTTTATCATTAAGTAACAAAAAAACTATCAGCCATGCAAGTAACTAAACTTGAAAAATCGGGCTATATGCTCGAATACCCGCAATTTATACTCGTATTCGACTGTGTTAACGGTCATGACCATGTCGAAAAGGTATTACGCGAAAATCCGGATAAAGCAGCGATATTCTTCGTCACCCACAATCACCGTCATACATTCGATACCGCTATATTCAATATGGCGCAGAATCACCGCCGTGTATATGTCCTCAGCAACGACATCCCAACACGCGAGATTCACGACGATATGCCTATCGCTTGGATGAGCGCCGGTGACCGAATTTCAGATGTCGCCGACCTCGGTGTTGATGTCGAAGCCGTCAACGTTGGTGATGCCGGAGTAGGGTATTATGTCTCCGCAGACGGTGCATCTGTCTTCTACGGCGGCGGTTTGGGCGAGGATACCGATGCTAAACGCGTCGAAGTGCTATTACAGCGCTTTGCCGTCGAGCATCCTTCTGTCGCTTTGGCAATGGTAGCAGAAAATGTGGCCGACACATTCGCTGCCAAGGTTTCCACTACGCGCCTCGAAACGTATTCACGCTAATCAATCGCACTTAAATATCAGGGGGCAGCTCGGATTCCGAGTTGCCCCCCCCTGATTTAATATTGTAGATGTGGGTTATTCTTCATCTTCTTTCAATGGATTGAACCCTTGGGCTTTCATGCGTATTTCGCCTCCGTCGCGGGTTACAAGTGCGCAACCAAGGTCTTCTTTGCATATATAGCCGATTACCTTTACGCCTTCCATTGCCTCTACCTTGTCGTGGTCGGTAAGCGGAACAGTAAACAGCAGTTCGTAGTCCTCTCCGCCGTTAAGCGCTGCTGTAACCAGGTTCATATTCAGTTCCTCGGCCATGATAGCGGTTTGGTAGTCAATTGGTATGCGGTCTTCGTATACCCTACATCCTGTGTGGCTGTCTTTGCAGATATGTATCAATTCCGACGACAGGCCGTCGCTAATGTCCATCATCGCGGTAGGCACGATTCCGGCTTTGTCGAGTTTTTCTATTATATCTCGACGGGCCTCAGGTTTGAGCTGGCGCTCTACCAGATACTCTTTGCCTGCAAAATCAGGTTCGAAATCTTCTCGTCCGGCCGAGGCTACTTTTTCGCGCTCGAGCAATTGAAGTCCCATATATGCCGCGCCGAGGTCGCCGCTCACACATATCAGGTCGGTATCGTGGGCGCCATTGCGGCGAACGGCTTTGCCTTTGGGCGCTTCTCCGATACAGGTAATCGAAATCACCAATCCCTGATGCGATGCCGTAGTATCGCCGCCGACTATATCCACACCATAGTGCATACATGCTATGCGTATACCGGCATAGAGTTCTTCGATATGTTCAACAGTAAAGCGCTTCGATATGCCAAGCGACACTGTAATCTGCCGCGGCTGGCCGTTCATGGCATATACATCCGAAAAATTCACCACAGCGGCTTTGTAGCCAAGGTGCTTCAGTGGTACATATGTCAAATCGAAGTGGACATTTTCGAGCAACAAGTCTGTTGTCACGAGGATGTCGCTGTCTGCAGTATAGTTGAGTATGGCTGCGTCATCACCAACGCCCACCGAGGTAGATGCGTTGGTGTTTTCGAGGCCTTCGGTGAGACGGTCGATAAGGCCGAATTCGCCTAATGAGGATATTTCAGACATTGAATCTATATTAAATCAGCAACGGGCAACCATTTCCTTGACAATTGCCTCAACAGTAGGCTGGGCCTTGATTGCGGCTTTCTGCACTTCCTCATGCGAGGGTACTTCAGTGATGTCTTTGCCACCAAGGTCGGTGATGACAGATATACCGAATACCCTCATGCCGGCATGGTTGGCCACAATCACTTCGGGAACGGTCGACATACCTACGGCATCGCCGCCGATTACGCGGAAATACTCGTACTCGGCCGGTGTCTCGAAAGTCGGGCCGGGGGTGCCGATATATACACCGTGCATCAGTCGCAGGCCTTTTTCTGTGCCTATCTGGTCGGCAAGGGCAACAAGTTTTTTATCATATGCCTCGGTCATTGCCGGGAAGCGGGGGCCGAGTTCGTCGTAATTCCTGCCGCGGAGGGGATTCTCGGGGAAAAGGTTGATGTGGTCGGTGATAATCATTACATCGCCCACTTTGAATTCCTTGTTCATGCCGCCTGCTGCGTTGCTTACAAAAAGGGTGTCAACGCCAAGGGCCTTGAATACACGCACCGGGAAGGTGACAGTCTTCATATCATAGCCTTCGTAGTAGTGGAAACGGCCCTGCATGGCCATTACGGGCTTGCCACCCATTTTGCCGAATATCAGATTTCCGCTGTGACCCTGAACTGTCGAAACAGGGAAATTAGGTATTTCGGAATAGGGGATATAAAGTTTCTCTTCGATATGGTCTACAAGGTTGCCAAGACCTGTGCCAAGGATTATGGCAAGTTTAGGCATCTCGCCTGCACGCTGACGGAGGAAGTCGGCAGTTTGATTGATTTTTTCGAGCATGTGTGTGCTTGTTTTATGTTTGTTACTTTCTGATTAACGCCGACAATGGCTGTCGGGTTCGGTATAGAAGGTTGTTTTTTATTGCTGGCGGGCACGCATTTTTTCACGTATCACCTTCTCGATAGCCTCTTCGAATGTGGGCTGGGGTACAGGGTATTCAAAATCTACCTTGACAGGCAGATAGAATGTCACTGCGCGAAGCTCGTGAGGGTAATAAGGATTGGCCGATAGGCGCACAGCGTCTTTCTCGGTCGTAATGATAATCCGTTGTTTGCCTTTGAGCTGCCTGTAGCGGGCAAGGATATGGTCGATATCCTTCTTGCTATACTGATGATGGTCGGGGTAGATGTCTACCTTTACTTTGGCGGCGAAGCTCTTGATGTGTTTGATAAATGGCCGCGGATTACCTATGCCGGCAAGGGCAAGTACTGAGTCGCCCTCGTTGAGCCAGTCGAGATATGGTATCGACGTCGCAACATCATCAAATACAGGCTGCAGAGCCTGGTAGTCGATGTGAGAGAAAAATAGATGCTGCCACGGCATCACATTATAGTGGTTGATTTCGTTGCGATAGTCTGCCGGTTTGAGCGATTCGGGGCATTTGCCCACTATCACCATGTCGGCGCGGTTGAGGCCGCGGGCTGGCTCGCGCAGTCTGCCGTAAGGTAGCATGGCATCCTCGTAAATCGGACGGGCATATTCGGTGATGACAATCGATACGGTCGGCTTTACATAGCGGTGCTGGAAGGCATCATCGAGTACTATCATCTCAAGGTCGGGGCAGATGCGCAATAGCTCCTCTATGCCGTGTACTCTGTCTTCGCACACGGCCACAGTAACCTCGCCGTCGAACTTGCGGTAAATCTGATAGGATTCATCTCCGATATCGCGAGGCATCGAGTTGCGGCCTGCCATTACGAAGCCATGTGTTTCGCGCTTATATCCGCGGCTAAGTACTGCCACCTTGCGCTTGCGCCGCATCATATCGACTATAAACTCTACGTGCGGTGTCTTTCCCGTACCGCCTACAGCCAGATTGCCAACAGCAATAACGGGGATGTCGAATTCTACCTCTTTCAACAGATGCCAGTCAAAAAACTTATTTCGCATAAATGTCGCCGCCCCATAGAGTTTGGAGCAGGGTAACAATAGTATTTTCGATAGTATACTGTTGTTCGGCATATGTGATATATTGTTTGCTGACTTATAATCTATAAACTAAAAAAACAGTTGTAGGTGTGCCGTATTTATTTGAATATCACAGGTTCTATGCGGGCTTGCACAGGATTGGCGGTCTTCAGACGGCGCACGGCGTTGATATATCGCAATGTTTCGGCGTCATAGCCTGCGGCCTTGAGCTGGTCCAGGCCACCCGACTGGCGGATAATCTGCTCCCAGATATTGTCGTCGGTCTTGGGGTAGCGCACTACATTGTCGGGGTCGAGGTCGGTCTCCATGCCCATGGCATAGACTGCATCGTCGAGGGTGCCGATAGCATCGACAAGGCCGAGGCGCAAAGCATCCGTTCCGACCCATACGCGGCCTTCGGCGATGCTCTTCACATAGTCCTGTTCGAGTCCGCGGCCTTCGGCAACACGGCGGGTAAACAGTTCGTAGATATTGTCGACGCTTTGTTGCATCGCTGCTTGCTGCGCCGGGCTCATGGGTTCGAATCCTGAGATTCCAACAGCGTTGGGGTTGGTTTCAACGGTGGTAAATGTTACTCCGAGTTTGTCGGTCACAAGACCCGAAAAGTCAGGAATCATGCCGAAAACACCGATTGAACCGGTGATTGTGGTTTGGTCGGCAAAAATCGAATCGCCGCCGCAGCTGATATAATAACCGCCCGATGCGGCATAATCGCCCATTGAGATATACAGTGGTTTGTCTTTGCTCTTGAAATACTCCAGCGACTCCCATATTTGTTCCGATGCGAAAGCACTGCCGCCGGGAGAGTTGACACGCAGTACCATTCCCCTTACATTGTCGTCGTCGGCAAGGGCGACAATCTGATTCACCATGTCGGGGCCAACGATGCCCTCCTTGCCACTGTCCGAGATTTCGCCTATCGCATAGAGTACGGCAATGTGTTTGCGTTCGCTGTTAAACTTGGTCAGTTCTTTGGCGGTAAGGTATTCGATAGGGGTGATAAGGCGCAGGTCCTGTTTTTCTTCAAGACCGAGATAATCTCTCAGTATATTGTCGCTTTCGCGCTTGTATACAAGGGTGTCGGCAAGGCCGTCGGCAATGAATGTCGGGGCTTCGCGGGTAGAAATCATCTGTGAAGCCATGGCGCGTATGGTGTCGCTGCTGATTTGGCGGTTGTAGGCCATGGTGTTGACCAGATATCCCCAGATTGAGTCGATATATTGCTGCATCTGTTCTTTAGCCGGCTGGCTCATCGAGGTCAGGATGTAAGGCTCTACGGCGCTCTTGTAGGTACCTACTTTGATAATCTGCATCTTCACGCCGAGTTTGTCGAGCAAACCCTTGAAAAATGGCGACATGCCGCCAAGACCGTGGATATCGATCGAGCCTACGGGGTTGAGGGCGATGCAGTCGGCGGTAGTGGCTATCACATAGTCGCCCTCGCCGTAATTGTCAGAATATGCATAAACCCATTTGCCGCTCATCTTGAAATCCATTATGGCATCAATCAGTTCCTCGCGGGCAGCCATACCCATTGCGCCGCCGGCACAGTTGATATACAGTCCTTCGATTCTGTTATCTTCCGATGCCGCCTTCAGTGCTCTGAGCATATCTTCGAGTGTGGGGGCTTTGTTTTCGGCCCGCTGTATCATCTGCATGAAATTGGCGGGCTGGTTGCGTTCGGTTATTTCGCCCGACAAGTCAAAGTAGAGGGCGGTATGTTTCTCAAGCCCGACACTGTTGTCGGTGCTTTTGCCGATAGCTACTCCGACGGCAATCATGCCTGCAAAAAACAATAGAAACAGAGATATCCACAAGCCGGCCATTGTGCCGAGCATCGAGATGAAAAAGCGCTTTAGCATTGCTGCAAATGTATATAATGTGTTTGTTTTTTAATTGGTTGGCATCAGCACTGGTGCCCGTGTGCCGTGCATTCGTGCATAATCGTTACAAAGTTAGTGGTTTTTCTACTGATTACCAAACATACATATAAATAAAAAACAAAAATTTCACTACCTCGCGCTTCGTTGATGTTTTTTTATTAATTTTGCACTATCATGGAAATTCTCTACGAAGACAATCATATTATTATCGTCAATAAGGCTTCGGGCGAAATCGTGCAGGGCGACAAGACCGGCGACAAACCGCTTGTCGAGATTCTGAAAGATTATATCAAATCGCGCGACAACAAGCCCGGCAACGTGTTCATGGGGGTGGTGCACCGCCTCGACAGACCGGTTTCGGGGGTGGTGGTGTTCGCTAAAACCTCTAAGGCGCTTTCGAGGCTCAACGCCATGTTTGCCTCGGGCGACGTGCATAAAACCTATTGGGCAATTTCGCGCAACAAACCTGCCGAGCCTCAGGCGACACTAATTCACTGGATTAAAAGCGTCGAACGCAACAACAAATCATATGCCTCGCTGACACCCTCAAAGGATGCCAAAGAGGCTCGACTCGCCTACAGGCTCATAGCTTCGTCCGATAGATATCACCTGCTCGAAGTGAGGCTGATGACCGGACGAAAGCACCAGATCAGGGTGCAATTGTCGTCGGTAGGATGTCCTGTAAAAGGTGACCTGAAGTATGGCGACAAGCGTAGCAATCCCGATGGTAGCATCTCGCTCCACGCTCGTAATATTCGCTTCGTTCATCCTGTGTCGGGCAAGGATATCGATGTCACTGCCCCTGTGCCGGCCGACAACCTTTGGCAGGCCCTCGAACAAAGTGTAACAAACTCTGATTCAGTAAGTAACTCGTAAAAAATAGCTGCGAGCGATTTTTGAGGATTATTCGAGCGTTTTTTTTGATTGAATACGAAGGAGTGTGGCGAGCTACACGACTGAGTATGAAAGTGAAAAGCGCCGAATAATACCAAAAGGCGCCGCAGCCACATCGAGATACAGTGAATTCTAATAATATAAACTAATTTTTAAGGGTTACTTATAATGAAAATAGTTTTCTTCGGTACTCCCGAGTTTGCCGTTGCAAGCCTCGATGCTCTGGTTAAAAACGGATTTGATGTCGCTGCCGTTGTTACCATGCCCGACAAAGCTGCCGGCCGTGGTCAGCACATCTCGATGTCTGATGTCAAGAAATATGCCCTCGAGCACAACCTGCCGCTGCTTCAGCCGGTAAAACTCAAAGACCCTGATTTTCTTGAACAACTCAAGGCTGTAGGTGCCGACCTTTTTATCGTTATAGCATTCCGTATGCTGCCCGAGGCTGTCTGGCAGATGCCTCCGTTGGGCACTTTCAATCTCCATGCCTCGCTCCTGCCTCTTTATCGTGGTGCTGCGCCTATCAACCGCGCGGTCATGAACGGTGACAGCCGCACAGGCGTTACCACATTCATGCTCAAGCACGAAATCGATACCGGCGATATTTTACGTCAGGAAAGTATTGAAATCGGTCCGGAGGAGAATGCCGGTAGTGTTCACGACCGTCTAATGGTTCTCGGTGCCGAACTGACACTCGACACTGTCCGTCATCTCGAAGCCGGAGACCTCACTCCGATACCTCAGGAGCAGCTTTTGCAAGGTGTAGAGCCATCTCCTGCCCCCAAGATATTCAAAAACGACTGTCTCATCGATTGGTATGCATCGTCACTTGCTATCCACAACCACGTGCGTGGCCTGGCGCCATACCCGGCGGCATGGTCGCACCTTGCCATGAATGCAGGTGGCGAGCCCGAAACCACCGTCAAGGTGCTGTCTACACGTATTTGCCCGCAGGATGTGGCATGTCTCGCCCCCGGCGAACTCGCGATTGTGGCCAAAAAAGCTTATGCCGGAACCGGCGACGGTGTGATAGAATTGCTCGAGGTGCAACCTGCAGGCAAGCGTCCAATGGCGGCGGTCGACTATCTGCGTGGAATGAGAATCGGCGAAAACGGGCGTAAGCCGTTCCTGCTTTGACAATCATTACCTTACTCACGCCGACAGTTTTTTAACACACTTTATTTAATATTTAACCTCATTGTTGGTGTGGTTTGAATAAAATTGTGTAATTTTACGCCTAAATTCCAAGCTTAGCAATAACTTCGTGAGTTGGAATTATGCATTAGATATCGCCGTATAGCGAACTTTAGCGCCTGTTGAGTGTTAAAATTTTATAGAAGGTGTGTATGACTAAATTGCATCTTCTCGTAAATAATTAACATTTAACACATTAAAGGATAGTATTATGAGCACCGAACAGTATTCAGAAAATCCGCGCCACGACGACGGCGCAAACAATAAGGCCAACAAAATCATGCGTGCCGTTTTTGGCATCATTATGATTATAGTTTACGTAGGCATGGGTGTGCTCTTGCTCATCAACTTCTTCAACTGGGGTGGTGATTGGGCCTGGACTCGCTATGTCGTTGGTTGTGTGCTGGTTGTCTATGGCTTTTGGCGTGCTTATCGTCAAGTCAAAGGTATTGATTAATATTGTGATGATGAAAAGTTTATTCTCTAAATCTTTTGCGATAGGCGGCGCTGCCTTGTTGATGGTCGCCGCCTCTTCGTGTCTTAAATACGAGAAGAACCCCCACTCGTCTACTTCGGGTACGACTACTATGGTATGCGATAATACCTTCGAGAACATTTTCCAGCAGGAAGTCGATGTTTTCGAATACCAGTATCCCGATGCGCATATCCTTGTTCGCTATGCAACTCAGGCTGAGGCGTTCGACTCGCTTTTCAGCATGAACACAAGGAGCATTGTCGCAAGCCGAGATATTACCGATCAGGAACGTCGAGCTCTCAAGGCGAAATATAAAAACCAGCGTGGGGCAAACGTCAACGTCCGCTCTAAGAAAATAGCGGTCGATGCTGTTGCTTTCATTGTCAATCCGAAGAATAATGTCGAGAAAGTCACCGTGAGCGAGCTTTCCGACATCCTTTCCGGCGAAACAAGCCAATGGAATGATCTGCAGCCTTCCGACCGTGGCAAAATCAAAGTCGTACTCGACCAGTCCGGTTCAAGCATGGCAACTTACCTCAGCGATTCCCTGCTGCAGGGCAAGCCGCTCGGCCCGACAGTATTTGCTGCCGGTTCGATTCCCGAAGTTTTCAAAGTGGTAGAGAATGATCCCGACGCTATCGGCGTTCTCGGCGTAAGCTGGATTACTTCGGATATGGACTGTGCTGATGTGAGCAAGGAAGACCTCGCAAAGAGCGTCCTCAACGACGATCCCGTTCAGGGTGCAACCCTCACGCAGCGTGTAAAGGTTCTGAAAGTGTACCGACCCGGACAAGCTCAGGCTTACAAGCCGTATCAGAAATATATCTTCGACGGTAGCTATCCTTTGTTCCGTCAGATATATATGATTACAACCGCTTCCCCAAGCAATGTTGCCGGAGGTTTCTATTCCTTTGTCACAGGCCCTATCGGTCAGAAAATTATTATGAAGACCGGCATCCTACCGGCTACCGTACGTACCATTCAGGTTGAACTGCCCGAATGACAAATCTCTATTTTGGAAAAAGTAATATACAATAAACAAGTCAATTAAAAATGAAAATTAAACTTTTCTTATCCTTGCTCTTGGCCGGTGGCCTCATGGCTTCCGCCCAGTCGCAGGGCTACAAGGACGGTATTGAATACTACAAGGCCGGCCAGTACAACAACGCCAAAGAAATCCTCGAACGCACTCTCAACCAGGGTGACACCGACAAGGCGCTTGCAAACTACTACCTCGGTCAGGTAGCTCTCGCTCAGGGGGATAAAGCCGCTGCAAAATCCTATTTCGAAAAAGGTCTTGCTATCAACGCCGACAATGCTTACAACTATGTAGGTCTCGGTGCCCTCGACCTGCTCAACGGCCAGCTCGACGCTGCTAAAGACCAGTTCAAACAGGCTGAGAAACTTGCTAAAAAGAACGCTGAAGTTTCTGTGTCAATTGCTCGTGCATACTACAATGTAGATCCCGTTGCTTACGCTAAAGACATCCAGAAATACATCGACAAAGCTCGTAAGGACTCGAAGAACGCTGATCCCTCGATCTATGTTCTCGAAGGCGATATGCTCGTTGACAAAGCTGACTACGGTGCAGCTTCGGCTAAGTACGAAAACGCTATCACCAACGATCCCTCGAACTCTGAAGGCTATGTGAAATATGCAAACGCCTATTTCTACGTAAACAAAGAGTTTGCTATCCAGAAACTCGAAGAACTCCTCGCTCAGCAGCCCAACTCGGCTATGGCTCAGCGCGAACTCGCCGAGAAATACTTCAAGGGTGACTACTGGCGCAAGGCTTCTGACCTTTACGGCAAATACATCCAGAACCCCAACCACTTCCCCGAAGACAAGGCCCGTTACGCCGTCCTTCTATACTGGGGTGAGAAATATCCCGAATCTCTCGCTGTTGCCAACGAGGTGCTTGCAAGCAACCCCAAAAAGAACGACAAGTTCCTCATGGAGCGTGTTCGCTTCCTCGACCTCACAAAAATGGAGAAATTCCCTGAAGCAGTAGCAAGTGCTGAGGCTTTCTTCAAAGACAATGCCGGTGACACATTCACTACTAACGACTATATTACCTATGCTGAAGCTCTCAGCGGTGCCGGTCAGGACTCTCTTGCTGTTGTGCAGTACGAACTCGCTGCCGAGAAGGATCCCGAAAACGCTGACCTTCTCAATAAACTCAGCTCGGTTTATGCTGAGCACAAACAGTATGCCAAATCTGCCGATGCTTACAGCGCATATCTGAAACTGCAGAAGGATCCCTCGCTCAACGACCTCTACGGTATGTCGGGCCGTTACCTCAACGCTGCTGCTACAAGTACTGACTCTATCGAGGCTAAGGAGCTTGCTGACCGTGGTATCGAATATGTAAATCAGGTTATCGAGCGTGCTGCTGATAAGCTTCCTGCATTCTACCAGCGTCTTGCAAACCTCAATATCGCAGGCAACATGAAGAAACCTAATGCCGCTGCTATCGAGGCTTATGACAAGGTTATCGAACTGCTCAACGCTGATCCTGCAAACATGGATCCTGCAAACCCCAACAACCAGCTCAACATGTACTGGCAGGCTTATGCCTTCAAGGCTGCTTTCGCAAGTATGAGTGGCGAGAAAGATCTTGCCAAGGAATACAACGAAAAGGCTTCTGAAATCAAAGCCCTGATGACAGGCGGAGCCCAGTAATTGATTCTTATCAACCTCTTATAAAGTCAGGGTCGTGCTCTCTTTGGGCGCGACCCTGATTTCAAATTTATTCATTCCTTTTAAAGCCGTTTCGCCGCTTATAAAATCCGCGAAACTCAAATCCCTGACTCCTCATCACTTTTTGACTATGGCATACGCACCTTTGGCCGAACGTCTGCGGCCTCGTAATCTCGATGAATACATAGGACAAAAACATCTCGTAGGACCCGGTGGAATCATACGCCGTATGATTGAGACCGGTAATGTTGCTTCGTTCATTCTCTGGGGCCCTCCCGGAGTAGGCAAGACAACCCTTGCCCGAATAATTGCCAACACTACTGATAGCTCGTTTTATACCTTATCGGCTGTAACTTCGGGTGTCAAAGAGGTGCGCGAGGTTATAGAGAAAGCAAGGCTCGATGCTTCGGGTATGTTCTCTAAGGGGCGGCCGATACTTTTTATTGATGAAATCCATCGCTTCAGCAAATCGCAGCAGGATAGTTTGCTCGGAGCGGTTGAGAACGGCACTGTCACTCTCATCGGTGCAACAACCGAAAATCCCTCCTTCGAGGTGATAAGGCCGCTACTGTCAAGGGCGCAGGTGTATACCCTCAAGCCTCTCGACGAAGACGACCTGCAGACTCTCCTCGACCGTGCCATTAAATCCGACAACGGTCTTGCCGATTATAAGGTCAGGGTAGAGCAGACTGCTGCATTATATCGATATAGTGGCGGAGATGCCCGTAAACTCCTCAATATCCTCGACCTTTTGTACCAGTCTACACCGATAGGCGAGGATATCGTTATCAACGATCAGGTAATCAGCGAGCGATTGCAAGAGAATCCCCAGGCCTACGACAAAGGTGGCGAGATGCACTACGACATCATTTCGGCTTTTATCAAAAGCATACGAGGTAGCGATCCCGACGCGGCTGTATATTGGCTTGCGCGGATGATTGCCGGGGGCGAAGACCCCGAGTTTATAGCTCGACGCATGTGTATTTCTGCCTGTGAGGACATTGGCCTTGCCAACCCTAATGCAATGCTGATTGCCGACACCACATTTAATATCATCCAGAAGATTGGCATGCCCGAAGGCCGCATCCCATTATCGGAGTGCGCCGTATACCTTGCCCAGTCGCCTAAGAGCAATTCTGCATACCTTGCCATAGATGCAGCCCTTGCCGAGGTGGAGCGATCAGGCAATCTGCCGGTTCCTCTGCATCTGCGCAATGCTCCGACTTCGCTGATGAAGAAACTCGACTACGGCAGGAATTACATGTATTCTCACGATTATCCGGGCAACTTTGTCGTGCAGCAGTACCGCCCCGACGCAATTGCCGACAAAACATTCTGGCATCCTTGCTCAAACCCCGCCGAAGATGTCATGCGCCAGCGCCACGAATCCCGCTGGGGGAAAAAGGACTAATTCTCTTTTGCGCTAAATTTGTGTGAAATAAGTACTGCGTCGAGCAGGGTGATTGCTGCCATAGCTTCAACCACTGCTACGGCGCGAGGCACTACGCATACATCGTGACGGCCTTTTGCTTCTATCGTGACCGAATTGCCATGCACATCAACGGTTTCAAGTGGACGTGGCATAGTGGCTACCGGCTTGAATGCCACGCGGAACATTATATCTGAGCCATTGCTGATACCACCCTGTATACCTCCTGAATGATTGCTTGTTGTTGATACAACATTGTCACGACAGACGAAAGTATCAATACTCTCGCTGCCTTTCATAGCTGCCGCGGCAAATCCGTCGCCGTATTCAAATCCTTTGGCGGCATTTATACTCATCATTGCCGAGGCAAGCATGGCCTGTAGTTTGCCGAATATAGGTTCGCCGACACCAGCAGGTACGCCGCTGATTCGGCAGCTTACAATACCGCCGAGCGTGTCTGCGTCCTTGCGGGCATTGAGTATCGCATCTTCCATTTTCAGCGATATAGCCTCGTCGGGGCAGCGTGTGGCTGTGGTATAGGCGGTGTCGGCATTCTTCGGAACGCCTTTGTATTCTATGCCTCCGATATTCGATGTCCACGCACTGACAACTACGCCGCATTGAGCAAGAACCTGCTTTGCCAAAGCCCCGGCTACAACTCGTGCTGCAGTCTCGCGGGCAGATGCACGTCCGCCCCCTCGCCAATCGCGAATGCCGTATTTGGCCTGGTATGTATAATCGGCGTGGTTGGGGCGGAAAGCCTCGGCAAGAGCATCATAGTCGCTGCTGCGGGCGTCGGTATTTCTGATTATAAAAGCTATCGGCGTACCGAGGGTGCGTCCGTCTAAGATTCCCGAAAGCCATTCTACCTTGTCGGCCTCGTTTCGGCCTGTGGTTATTGAGCTTTGGCCGGGACGGCGGCGGGCCAAATCAGCATCGACAGCCGCGAAATCGACTTCAATACCTGAAGGCATACCGTCGACAACGCCGCCGATGCAAGCACCGTGGCTCTCTCCGAAATCGGTGAATCTGAATATGGTGCCGATAGTATTCATTCCTTTATCAAATCGGCAGTGGTTGCGCCGACGAAATCTATCAAGGTCGCCGGTGGCAATTCCACTTGTAGTCCGCGCATGCCCGCACTCACATAAATTGTGTCGTGATCAAGCGCTGACAAATGGAAATAAGTTGGCAGGGCTTTCTTCATGCCAATAGGCGAGCATCCGCCACGGATATAGCCGGTAAGGGGCAGGAGCTCTTTCATTGCTATCAAGTCGGCCTTCTTGTCGCCTGCAGCGTGGGCTGCTTTTTTAAGGTCAACCTCCTTGTCGCCGGGAACAACACAAACGAACAGCCCCGTGCGTTCGCCCCTCAGTACGAGGGTTTTGAACACACGGGCTATATCCTGGCCCAATTCTTCGGCCACATGTGTGGCGGCAAGGTCGTTTTCGTCGAAATGATATTCGTGCGTGCTATAAGCTATCTTGGCCTTGTCGAGCAGGCGAAGGGCGTTGGTCTTGGTTTGTTTCGACATCTTAGCTGTTGAGCATGATGAAATGTTCGGCATCAAGGGCGGCACGACAGCCCATACCGGCTGCGGTGATAGCCTGCTGATAGGTCGGGTCGGCAACGTCTCCGGCTGCAAATACGCCCTCTACGCTCGTTGCGGTCGAATTACCCTGTACTTTGATATATCCGGCCTCGTCGAGGTCGATTTTGCCTACAAACAAATCGGTTACTGGCTTGTGGCCGATAGCGAGGAAGAAACCGTCGATAGCGATATCATGCACATCTTCGATGCCCGACGGTGTTTTGGTCGCAACTGTTGCGCCCTCAAGCACCTCATTGCCGAAAAGCGACCGGGTAGTGGTATTGAATAGCACCGATATCTTATCGTTTTCGAGCACGCGTTTCTGCATTACCTTCGATGCTCGCAGGTAATCTTTACGTACAATCATGTATACCTTCGATGCAAGGTTGGCGAGGTAGAGGGCTTCTTCGCAGGCTGTGTCGCCGCCACCGACAACAGCCACGGGGCGGTTGCGGAAGAAGAAACCGTCGCATGTAGCACAAGCCGAAACGCCCATGCCGCGATATTTCTCCTCATCGGGGAGGCCGAGATAGCGTGCGGTTGCTCCGGTGCTGATAATCACGGTATCGGCATAGATAGTCATCGCGCTTCCGCTGACGACTGCCTTGAATGGCCTTTGGCTGAAATCGACTTCTGTAACTTCGCCCGATACGATATTCAAACCGTAGCGAACTGCCTGGGCTCGAAGGTCTTCCATTAGTTTCGGACCGGCAACGCCTTCGATATATCCGGGGAAGTTCTCAATCTCTGTTGTGGTAATAAGCTGGCCGCCGGGCTGGCTGCCTTCTACCATGATAGGTTCGAGGTTGGCTCGCGAGGTATAGATGCCTGCGGTATATCCGGCAGGGCCCGAGCCTATAATGAGACATTTGGTTCGTAATTCACTCATAGTATGTTAGTTTATGTTTTATTATTAGAGGTAATAATCGAGGCCTATCTGAGGTCTATTACTTCGCTGGCCCGCTGTAGTTTGGGGTCGTATTTAAATGTATGTGCAGCCGGTTTGCTGATACCTGCGATATGGTCGATTACAAGGCTAATCTGGCGATTGTCGTCAAATGTCACGGTAATAGCCTGTGGCCATTTGCCCTCGGCATCGGTGATGACAACGATTTTCTCGATGCCGGTGTCCTTGGCTAACGGAGTCAGTTCTACACGTTTACGCCCATTATTGTCGCTGAGTCTGCGCGATTTGTAGTGTGAATCGTACGACGTGAGGATTGCAACGGGATTCGAGGCTGCAAGCTCCTCGGCTGTAGGCTCGGTGATGCTCACTTCGCTTGTCGATGCGAGGTAGGTCCACTGGGTCTTTCCGTCATACCATACTTTAAGCTGGGGCGTAGTCATTGTAAATGCCGCCCCCGACATAAGAATAGAGCCTTGTACCTGACCTTGGCCTCCGTTGATTGTAAACTGAGCCTCGATAGCAGGCTTGGCAAGCATGGAGCTGCGCATGGTCGACAGTATACTGGCCGCGGTGGGTGTTGCCGCATAAAGGCCTACACCGATCAGTACACAAACAAATAGGATGAATATACGTTTCATATACGTATAACAATTTAATAACACATTAGTTGCCAAACAGTCGCTCTACTTCGTCGGGTGTCATCAGCACCTGGCGGGGTTTTGCTCCGTTGGCAGGGCCTACGATGCCGAGTTGCTGCATCTGGTCCATAAAGCGTCCGGCCTTGTTGAAGCCTATTTCAAACTTACGCTGCATCATAGTGATAGAAGCCTGGCTCTGCGATGATATAAACAGGGCGCAGCGCTTGAACTCGTCGGTAAGCACCATGTCGGTTGCCTGTATTTCTCCGCCTTCTTCTGCCGGTGGGTCAGGCAGAAGGTAGCAGCCTGTAAAGCCCGGCTGGCTGCTGATATGGCTGCATATGGCCTCGACTTCGGGGGTATCGACAAGCGCACACTGCACGCGCTCAATCACGCCGTTGTACATCACAAGCATATCGCCTCGGCCTATAAGCTGCTGTGCGCCGGGGCGGTCGAGAATCGTGCGGCTGTCGACGCTCTGTGTTACCTTGAACGAGATTCGTGCGGGGAAGTTGGCCTTAATCTTACCGGTAATGATGTCGGTCGACGGGCGCTGGGTGGCGATAATCATGTGTATGCCTACTGCGCGGGCCTTCTGTGCGATACGGCATATGGCGACTGAGATGTCTTTGTCGGCTGTCATTACAAGGTCGGCATACTCATCGACAATCACAACTATGTAAGGCAGGAATCGGTGCCCGAGTTCGGGGCTGAGCACGCGGCTGCGGAAGCGCTCGTTGTACATCTCGATTTCGCGAACGCCTGCCGCCTTGAGCAGTTCGTAGCGGTTGTCCATCTCTACGCAGAGCGAGTTGAGAGTCGAGGTCACCTTGGCCGGGTCGGTAATTACCGCACTGTCTTCGTCGGGTATCTTGGCCATGTACTGGCGGTCGATGCTTGCATATAGCGAGAACTCTACCATTTTGGGGTCGACAAGGATAAACTTGAGCTCGTCGGGACGCTTGGAGTAGAGTAGAGAGGTGATGATACAGTTGAGGCCTACCGACTTACCCTGGCCTGTCGCACCCGCAACAAGCAGGTGGGGCATCTTGGCAAGGTCGACCATAAATATCTTGTTGGCGATTGTCGCACCGAGAGCCATAGGCAGACGCATACGTGTGTTCTGGAATGTCTCCGACTCAAGTATCGTGCGCATCGACACTATCTGGGGCTTGCTGTTGGGCACTTCGATACCGATAGTACCCTTGCCGGGGATAGGCGCGATGATTCGAATGCCAAGGGCCGACAGGTTCATGGCTATGTCGTCCTCGAGGTTGCGAATCTTGGATATACGTGTTCCCTGCGCCGGCACGATTTCATAGAGGGTGACAGTCGGGCCGATAGTAGACTTGATTTTTTCGATTTCTACCTGATAGCTGCGGAGCGCGTTGACAATCAGCTCGCGGCTGGCTGCCTGCTCTTCTTCGTCGACCGAGTATGTCTTGGGACGGTCGATAAGCAGGTCGAGCGGCGGAAACTCGTAGTTGGGATGCTCGGCATTCACATCGTAGGGCTGGTCGAGGCCGATATGGTCGCCATGGCGGATTTCCATTTCGGTAGGCTCGTTGTCGCTCGATGTGGTGTCGAGGCACTGGCTGACTACTATTACCTCGGGGCCGTCGTCACTCGTAGCAGTATCTGCGTTGTCTTCTATTGATTCTGCCACTTGCACAACTTCATCCACATGCTCTGTTTCAGGTGTTTCCGGTGTGTTTTCTTCGAAATCATCAAGGGCAGCCGGGGGCATAAAGCGTGAGTGGTCGTTGCGTTCAAGGGCGGGCATCTCGCTTTCAATTTCCTCTTCCTGGGCCTCGTGGTCATGTTCGTCGGGGTCTCCGAGGGCATCGAGCGGAGTTTCGGCCACTTCTTCTTCAACTACCGGTTTAGGCTTGCGCTTGGGCATATTCTTGGATATGACGGCAATCAGCTGTTTGATAGGATGAAGATATACAGCCACAAGAATTCCGGCCAAAAGCACCGACAGCGCGAAGGCGCCGAGGGCGTCGGCATACTTCATTACCAAGGCATTGATATAGTAGCCGTGCTCGCCGCCGAGGTGGAACATGTCGGCGCGGTTGAAACTTACAAGGCCGAATATTATCGATAGTGCGACTGTAGAAAAGAGGCAGCGGAATGTGAATCGGAAAAAGCTCATGGCATATGCATGCATCGCGGCCAGGCCGAGTGCAAACACATATATCACCATTATAAACGATGCCAGGCCGAAGGTGTTGACCAGCAGCAGTTCGCCCATTTTTGCTCCGAAAGCACCGAATACATTCTCTACTTCCTTTCCCGATTCGGCTATCTGGGCGATTGTCTGGCCATGGATAAGGCTTTGGTCGGCCGACGACGAAAACAGGAACGATATCGTGCATCCGGCCATAACAATAGCTACAAGGCACAGGAAGATTCCCACGCCGAGATGAGTGCGGTAGTCGCGTACAAAATCTACAATAGTATACGCCGGTTTGGCCGGCTTGGCTTGACGGCGCTGCTGTCCGCTACGGCGTGGCTGGGGGCCTACACTGTCGGGCGTGGGGCGGCGGCGTGGCTGTGCTTGGCGTTGGGGGCGTTGGCCATTGTCCGGCGTTGACTGAACAGGTCGGCGAGGCATGCCTCCAAGCGCTGCATCATTTTCAAATTCATCGAGAGAGGGGGTAGTGTTGGGCATGTATTCTTATCGGAGATTAGAGTTATTGCATTTGGAGAGATCGACCCGAACTCGGTTTTCAGAGGGCTGCAAGGGCTGCAATCTCTTCGAGGGGGTCTTGGGCATTGAATACCGAGCTTCCGGCAACCAATACGTCGGCTCCGGCCTGGGCGGCAAGAGCGCCGGTAACGGTGTTGATACCGCCGTCGACTTCTATCAGGGTGTCGCTGCCGGCGTCGTCAATCATGCTTTTCAACTCGGCTATTTTTACAAGGGTGTGATCTATAAAGCTTTGTCCGCCAAAGCCGGGGTTGACGCTCATCAGCAGCACCATGTCGAGGTCGAAGATAATATCGCGCAACGACGATACCGGTGTGGCAGGGCAGAGGGTTACTGCCGCTTTCATTCCGGCCTCGTGAATGCTGTGTACAACCCGGTGTAGGTGGGTGCAGGCCTCGTAGTGTACGTTCATCAGGGTGGCACCTGTGTCGCGAACAGCACCGACATAACGTCCGGGGTCCACTATCATCAAGTGTACATCAATAGGCATATCACTCACGCTGCGGATTGCTTTGATGACCGGGAAGCCAAATGAGATGTTAGGCACAAACACGCCGTCCATCACATCACAATGAATCCACTGTGCCTGGCTGCGTTCGATCATGTCGATATCATCGGCAAGGCGTGCGAAATCGGCGGCTAAAAGCGAGGGGGCGACTATCATTTCTTGTCTTCTTTCTTCTTTAAAGCGTGGTAAAGGATGTAGGCTACACAAATAACAAGTAATACCAGGCCGCCAATCGACAGATAGGTGTTATACTTTTCGACAGCGGCATACAGCAGGTCGAGAGACACATGCATCGACAGCCACCAGCCAAGACCGGCAAGGATTGCGTTCCAAACCAAGGCTCCAAGTGCGGTATAGATACAGAACATCCATATGTTCATCTTTGCTATACCGGCAGGTATTGATATCAGCTGTCGGACAGCCGGTATCAGTCGGCCTATAAAGGTACTTGCTGCACCGTGTTTGTCGAAATAGGCCTCGGCCTTTTCTACCTTTTCCTTATTTATAAGGCATGCGTGCCCGAAGCGCGAGTTGGCAAACGCGTATACAATCGGGCGCCCGATCAGCAGCGATAGAACATAGTTGATAAGCGCACCTACGAGTGCGCCGGCTGTTGCAACCGCTACCACTGCGAATATGTTCATATCGCCGCGCTGCATGGCAAGGTAAGCCGCCGGCGGTACTACTACTTCGCTCGGAAACGGTATGAACGAACTCTCTATCACCATGAATATGAAGACAAAGAGATAAGATGCGTTGTTTACAAACCAATCAAAAAACCATGCCGCATTGAGATAGTCGGTGATGGCAAGAGGGATGAATAAATCCATAATAGTTCATTTTTATGCAAAATTACGAATTTATCGCGGCTTTGCAGCCTTTATGTGCTAAAAATTTATCCTTGGTCGCGTAATAAGCTCTTTAATTCATCCTGCATCTGCTTTGTAAGTGCCGACATGCGCCGGAATTTAATTACACCCAATATGCATCCGCCAATCAAGCCGATTACAAATGCAGCCACGAGGTGATAGTCGGAGTTGTCTAATGCGATTGTAAACATGGTTATAATCACCGCTGCGCCGGTCGAGAGGCCGAATGCCCTGATATAGCGCTGGTATCGGGCTATATTCACGGCCTTTGCCAAGGCTGTCACAACGGGGTACGATGTGTAGTCACACCTTTTGATATAGTGCGAAAAGCTGATGTTCAGAATTGCCATTATCACTCCGAAAATGGCGTAGATTACAGCTGCCCATACCGGTAGCTCGAGCGTATTCACAAGCATCGGTGATATCAAAGGCAGCATTATCGCGCCCACAAATGATCTGCGGTAATATTTCACCAATTTAGACTGCGCGGTCTGCACGCGACCGGTTGCAAGTTGCTCCGCAAGACGTCGATTGTCAACATCGAGAATCTCGCTGTTGACCTTAGCCTTTTGCCAATTATGTTTGAGTTGTTCCAGATCCATAGGTCAGATGTTTGAGGCAGCTGCCATTTTAGTGAGTTTTTCTTTGGCACGGTGCAGACGCACAGCCACGTTGGCCGGGCTCAGACCGGTGATATGGGCGATTTCTTCATATGGCTTTTCTTCGAGCCAAAGAGTTATCAGCGCCTTGTCGATGTCTCCAAGGCGCGATATCAGGCGGTAGAGTTCGCGGTACTCTTCGAGGGCCGATGCATTATCCGACGTGTCGGCCGGTTCAAACAGTATATCATCGAGGCGGTCGGTGCGCTGGGGGGTATAACGGGCGTTGCGCCTGTGCCAGGTGATACATGTGTTGATTGCCGTGCGGTAAATCCATGTTGATATTTTTGCTTCGCCTTTGAAGCTGTCGAGACCTTGCCAAAGGTTGATAAGCACTTCCTGGTAGAGGTCGTCGAAACTTGCCCACGCGCTGGAATAGAGATAACACACCTTGGCAATGACCTCTTTGTATTGGTTGGTCACTGCAAGAAAGTCTTTCTCTTTTTCAGCTGCCGTTTTCATTTTTATACTTTGACGCATAAAGTTAGCCAAAATTACATGTTGCAAATGTTAAATAATGTAGAAACTATTGTGTGACTAATTTTTTAGTTATACATTTGCGCCGTAAACTAAAAATTTAGTTATGCCGAGATCAAATTCGAAATATCCCAAACTTACCGAGCGTGAAGCCGAGGTTATGGAGCAGCTGTGGGAGCGTGGCCCGCTCACTGTGCGCCAGTTGCTTGAGGCCTATCCCGACCCCAAGCCGCATGTCAATACCGTATCTACAATGGTGCGTATACTCGAAGACAAGGGCTATGTGTCGCACGACCCTGATTCTTCCAAGCCTTTCAGGTACTTTGCGCTGGCTCAGGCTTCCGATTTCGCCGGTCGCAGTCTGGCAAAGGTCATAAAAAGCTACTTCAACAACTCATATACGTCGGCCGTATCTGCCCTTGTCGAAGAAGAAAAAATTTCTGTCGATGAGTTGAAGCAGATCATCGACATGATAGAGAATAAAAACCGATAGCCATGGGTGCCTTTTCTACATATAGTTTTTGTGCAGGTATTTACCTGTTGGCGGCTTATCTGATTTATAAATGGCTCTTGTCGGGCGAGAATCAGCCTGCTTTCAACCGCATACTGCTATTGTCGCTCTATGTTGTAGCCTTTATATTGCCTAAATACCAATGGGTATCTCCGAGTGTCGAGGTCGCAGGCCCGCAGATTCAGGCCGATATAGACTTAGGCCCACTCACAGTAGGCACTATAGATGCGTCTACGCCACAATGGATGTCTGTCGTGATGTGGGTATACCTGGCCGGAATGATTGCTGCTTTTCTCTTCTCTATAATATCATTTGTAAGTCTTTTGTCCGTAATCCGTAAAGGCCGCAAATGCAAAGTAGGGCAGTACACCCTTGTCATACTCTCCGACACGCGCCTTGCCCCATTTAGCTGGATGCGCTATATCGTTATGAGCGAAGACGACTATGCTGCCGCCGGCGATATGATAATTTGCCACGAGACTTCGCACCTGCGCCTATACCATTGGGCCGACCTGTTGCTGGCGCAGATTGTATGTGTTGTTTTATGGTACAACCCGGCCTCTTGGCTCATGCGTGCCGAACTGCGAAGCGTACATGAATATCAGGCCGACAGTTCCGTACTGAGCTGTGGTACCAATGCTCGCGAATATCAACTTCTATTAATAAAAAAGGCTGTCGGCCAGAGATTCCCGTCGCTCGCCAACAGCCTGAACCACAGTAAACTTAAAAACCGTATTACTATGATGTGTAATCAACCAAGTAGCCCGGTACGCCGTCTGCGTGCCCTGGCAATTGCTCCGGCACTTATCATCGCTGCCGTTGCTGTAAACCTTCCGCTGGTGTCGTCTGCTTTGACCACAGCTTCGTTGGTATCGCTTGTTGCTGACAAAGTTAGCGAAAAACTACAAATGGACAAATTATCGCTATCGTAGATGTCCCTGCAGAGGTGGCCGAAGAGGAGCCCGATGTGATGCCTGAATACCCGGGAGGCTCTGCAGAGATGTACAAATTTGTAGGCATGAACGTGCGCTATCCCGAAAAAGCGATGCAAAATGATGTTCAGGGACGCGTCGTTGTCGGTTTCATTATCGACAAAGATGGCAAGCCCGTAGACATCTCGATAATCAAGTCGGTAGACCCTGAGCTCGATGCCGAGGCCATGCGCGTGGCTGGCATGATGCCGGCTTGGAAGCCTGCGACGAAGGACGGAAAACCTGTGCGTTGCAAAATGGCAATGCCTGTGGCCTTCAAACTCCAAGGCGACAGCCCCAAGAAACAGAATGCCGATGTTCACGAACTCGATGAAACCGTAGTCGTGGCATATGGCTCGGTAAAGAAAAAAGATTCAAAGAAAACTTTTACGATTTCAAGCACCGGAAACTCTGAAGACCGGCCCGATATCAAAATCGACGGCAAGCTTTTCACCGGTGATCTCAACTCTATCAATCCCGAAAATATTGAATCGATTAGCGTGTCGAAAGACCTCAAGGAGCATCCCAACGGATTGATAGAAATCACCATGAAGAAATAATGACCTGAACAAAGACATAAAATATTCTTTCGACAAGGGGCACAAGTGATTGTGTCCCTTGTCTTTTACGAACATTTTCTACTTAAAAAATGTTATACTTTCATAATCAAAACAATGTATATTATGAAAGTACACACTGCCGGATTCTTTTCGCTCCTGACTGTTTTAGGAGCTATTACAGCTATTTCATCTTGTTCGAAAACTGATTATGTTGCGGGCCTTTGGCAAGGTTCGCCGCAGCATCTTGTCAATGTTCAGGGCGCTTCCGATGCCACATCTACCATGACTATCGATTTTTCGCCACGTAGCGACAGCCGCAGCCCGGGGCAGGTCGATCTTAATGCCGTTGTAGAGGTTCAGCAGGCTGTAGTAGGCAAAGCCGACAATATGGGCGTGCCCTATCAGGCAAATATCACCGCTACAGCTTCTATTTCAGGTACATATGTACCCGAAGACGGCGATGATGACGATTATATCCTTTCTCTCGATGCCTCGACTCTCAAGGTGATTGTCGACCCGGCAGGTGTTACCTTTACTCAAAACCTGTTAGATAATGTAGAGCGACCGGTACTCGATTCGCTTACCGCGGCTACAGCCGACCAATGGAGGGTGATTATCACAGCTGCCATTCGCGACCGCTTCTATAAATACTCTCGCATCGAAGATGTGAAAGTTCATCATGGCGATATGATGAGTATGGAGGTCGACCACAGCGACATGACTCTCCGACGTATATCTCAGAATTGATATTGACCGATGCCTTACCGAACATTTTGGGGCTTTATTCGTTTAACTTATAAACATAAAACAAAACTACAATGACATACGAACAACCACAACTACCCTACAGCCGTGATGCGCTCGAGCCTGTTATCAGCGCTACAACAATCGATTTCCATTATGGCAAACATGAAAAGGCCTATATCGATAATCTCAACCGGCTGATAAAAGGCACAGAATACGAAGACATGAGCCTCGAAGAAGTGATAGCTCACTCGCAAGGCGCTCTGTTCAACAATGCCTCGCAGGCTTGGAACCATATCTTCTATTTCTTTACATTCGCTCCCGACGGAAGTCATGAACCCAAGGGCGATCTGCGCAAGGCTATCGACCGAGATTTCGGTTCTTTCGAAGACTTTAAAAAAGCTTTTGTCGATGCGGGCGTAAGCCTCTTTGGCTCCGGTTGGGTTTGGCTTTCGTGCGACGAAGAAGGTAAACTCTTCATAACACAGGGGCCTAATGCCGCAAACCCGATTACTTCCGGCCTGACTCCGCTATTGACATTCGATGTTTGGGAGCATGCCTATTACCTCGATTACCAGAACCGTCGTGCCGATGCCCTGAATAAACTGTGGGATATCGTCGACTGGGATGTAGTTGAAGGCAGATACTAACGAATTGCTTTTATTATAAAAGTTTCTATAATTGGTATAAGTACATAACTGACATCAGGATAACACTTTAAGAATAAGCATAATGTGATGAATGGAAAGGGAGGTACTCGTGAGAGCACCTCTTTTTCTCGTTTGCCCCCCGCTGTTTAATCAAGGTTGATGATTTATTACTTAAGGTAAACGAATGCTTGCAATAGGAGCTTGGCTCTCCGAGCCAAGCCTCGGTTAGGCGATACTAACTTGCAGATAGTCAACATTCTATCTAACCACCCTCTCGTAGGGTCGCGGCACAATGCTGTTTACTTAAGGGTAAGGAGTGCTTGCAATAGGAGCTTGGCTCTCTGAGACAAGCCTCAGTTAGACGATGCTAACTTAAAGATAGTCAACATCCTATCCAACTGCCCTCTCGTAGGGTCGCGGCACAATGCTGTTTGCTTAAGGGTTAGATGCACCATGTGGGAATTTAAAAAAAGTCCTCGGAGAGGACGTGATTGTGGTTAACCCCACGATTTTTCGTGGGGTTAGGTAACGCGCACCATGCTTGATGTCCTCGGAGAGGACGCCGTATGATATCTACAGCGTCCTCTCTTACCTTTGCGGTGTCTAACAACAATGACAGAATGGGAGTCTGAAACTTTCATTTTGTCAGCTGAATTACTTTTTGTAGTATTGCTAGAGAGGTAGTTCAGTGGAGGTCGAGAACCTGCGTCCCTTGATAAGCTTAGCTATATCGCCTCGGAGATTTCAACCGACCTCCTTTTTTTATCTTTAGAGTCTGGGCAAAGTATGATAGGACGTTAGACGATCCTGAGTGTAAAAGAGAGTAGATGAAGAAGATAAGTTGGACTATTTTCAGCATTACAACAAATTCTTCAAGACAATGAAATCAAAATTTCCTACAGACAGGTATTTCCGGCAATGTGTCGGAATCGACGTCTCCAAGAGTAAATTCACCGCGTGCCTGTGTATGCTCAGCTGGGGCTGTCCGGCACAATTTACCGAATCAATAGAGTTTGCCAATACAAAAACCGGCTTCAACCAGCTGGTCAAATGGGCACGCAGAGAGGCTGAGAAGGGGAAGCCTATACTGTTTCTGATGGAGCCTACGGGAACATACTATGAAGACCTGGCCTACCACCTTCACAAGCTCTCGTTTACGGTCTATGTCATACCTTCAGGCAGAGTGCACGCTTTCTTCAAGGAAGAGGGCATAAAGACAAAAACCGATTCCGTCGATGCCTATGGCCTGGCCCTGATGGGAGGCTGCAAGCCCTATCTCAAGGAGTGGAATCCACCATGCCCAGCATATCGGGAATTGCGCCAGCTCACACGGCTGCAAGTTCATTTCAAGGATATCCGGACAATGCTTACAAACCATAAGGAAGCCCTGTCGCATCAGTATGCGCCGTGTCCCATTGCCCTCAAACAGATAGATGCCATGATTAAGAGTGTCGATCTGAGAATCGGCAGAAATCAGGCAGCTATAGAGGAACTTGCGGGCAACAATCCGGAGATAAAAGAAAAACTGGACTATATACAATCCATAAAAGGCTTGGGCTTTATGGCAGCCATTACGATTCTGGCGGAAACAGACGGATTTACCAACATTTCAAGCCGTAGCCAACTGGCTTCATTTGCCGGGCTGGACGTGGTGGCCAAAGATTCAGGTAAAAGTACGCCTGCCAGGCACATATCCAAAGTCGGCAACACCCATTTGCGCCGCATTGTCTATCTGTGTTCGCTGTCGGCTGCGGTGTATAATCCTCAGATGCGTGCGTTATACTCACGCATAAGCCAACGTAATCCGTCTAAGGTAGCACGCGTGGCTGTCATGCGCAAACTGCTTTTGCTGGCCTATACTTTATGTAAGACAAAGCAACTATATGATCCGGGAAAAATAAAATAAGCATATAATACAAAAAGCAGGCCGGCAAAAGCCGAGCCTGCACGGGATAGGTCTTACCCAAAGTGGGGCCTTCCATTGTTATGCGCAAAATTACGCAAAAAACGGCGTATAAGGAATTTATTAATGAAAAAAATTCTCCTCACTCCTTCTGGGAGGGGATGCCAAGCGGCGGGGGCGGCCTAAACCGCCCCCAAGAGCGTTTTACCGCAAAACTGTCATTTTGCTAAAATTTTCTCATTAAAAAATTTGCATTTTAACGCAGTATCTCCGAGGACATTCTTTAAGGAGTGGTTAAATACCCCACGAAGCAAGCATCGTGGGGTTAACCATGATTACGTCGTCTCCGACGACTTTTCTTTGCTATTTGAATAATATAATACGTTGATAACAAGGTGGATAAATGTACTTCTGCCCGGTCGCGGCATGCCGCGACCCTACGAGAGGAGGATTAGATATAGGGTTGATAGTCTGTGAATTAGCTTCACCTGCCCGAGGCTTGTCTCGTTGAGCTATGGGTACAAAAAAAGGGAAAGCTTGCTACATCGCGCCGCTACAACCCGATACCCTTGCTTCGGTCAAGACCTGGGGGATTTTCGGGGAGCTGGCCGTGTAGGACTTTCCCGACCACAAAATTACAACATCCCTTCGACCCGACCAAATTAGAGATAAAGTTTTAACTAATTTTTACATATTGCAGCAGCATGCTATCAGGAACATGATGCTGTAGACAAACATCGACATTGCCGTTATGCCGAGGAAAGGATTGAGCTTATGGCCTTGTAGATGAGGCATTTTGAGGGCTATCGTGCAAGCAAAGGCAAGATATGCCGCAGGGGCTGCAAGCCACCACAATGGCATGGCGAGCCACGAAGGCAGCATCAGGGCTACGGCGATAAATGCGTTTGCGGCGTAGAGGTATGGCATGAAGCCGCGCCCGAGTGTGTTGGCGAGAGTGTGCTTGCCTACGGCCTTATCATCGTCGGCATCGCGGTAGTTGTTGACAATCAATACGTTCGCCCCCATAAGGCCTATCGCTGCCGATGCGGCGAGTACATCGGTAGACCAAGCCAAGGCGTTGACGTAGTATGTAAGATTCACCGGAATTATGCCAAAGAAGAAAAATACGGCGACTTCGCCCATGCAGTGTGTCGACAGCGGCCACGGGCCTGCACTGTAGGCGAGTGCGAAAATGCCAATGAGCGCCCCCACGGCAATCAGCCACAGTCCGCCCCAAAGAGTGAGCGAGAGGCCGACGATTGCGGCCACGACGAGTACGCCGTATGTGGCAGCCTTCATGGCCGCAGGGGAGATGTCGCCCTCGGTAACCCCACGGCGGGGCCCCTCACGGCCTACGCGGTCGCGACCGGCGCGGTAGTCGTAGTATTCATTAGCAAAATTCGACGCAGTTTGGCATAGCAAAGCAAATACCAGGCATAATGCCGAAGGCAATGCCTTGAAAGTGCCGTTGGCGACGGCGTATGCGACAGCGGTAAGCACACCTGCTACCGACACCGGCAGTGTGCGTACTCTAACTGCCTCGATCCAAGCTCGTGTCATCTTTCCCATAACAGGGGGCAAAGTTAGTAAAATTTCGAAATACATAAGCTATATGGTAGTGCTAAATGTTAAATAAGGTAAAAGTAAATGGTCGACGGCGGGAAAAAACAAGACACATCCGTATGTAAGGAGGAAGATAAACATCCCCTTCCCGAACACGACAATGACACACCGCCATCCACTGAGTCCAAAGACGCGAGCCCTACTTGCAGCCCGAATAGAATCGAGCCTGCCGCGAGTGTTCCCGGCATTGAAACTCGGCGCAGCAGATGTAAGATGTTTCTTGTCGATGAACTGACATCATTCTCCTCTCTCCCTCTCCTCTTTACTTAAAACTGTAGAAAGTATTTAAAACTTTTTTATAATTAAAAACTAAATCACATGTCACTTGTAAAAGACATCAAAGAAACTGAACAGCAGATAGCTAACGCAACATTCGCAGAATCGTTCAAATCGTCAACTCGTACTATCATGGGTGTCAAACTCGAAGTAGGGATGGTATTGACCTTCCCTGACACACTTCGCGTTGGTACTACCAAGTTCAAGACCGCAGACGGTAGGGAAGTGTGTGCAGAGTTCGTAATTGTAACTGTAGGAGAACCGAAGGAAGATGGTAGTAAGGAAGAGATTCCGTTCTACATCGGTAACTTCTCTCGCATGGCAGTAGAATACAAAATTCCTGCTAAGCTTGATGAAAGTCCTACTCGTACCGGTCGTACTGTAATTTCTGGCGGAAATGCATCGACTACTTGGCGCAGTAATCCTGACCCGAACAAAGTATGGCCGTTGTTCGCAGGTAAGAAAGTAAAAGTTACAGCAGAACATGTAGTTGACACCTGCTTCCGCGGTACTCCGAACTTAACTACCGTGTATGACTTTGACTTTGTTAACTAAACGCGGAGTCAAACTTGGTACAACTCGTCTTCGTGATGAAGAAGGGTCGTACAATATAATAGCTCTTTACTCTTATTGTTTAACAAATAAAACCCCGATATCAAAAAAAATTCGTAAATTCGCATCATTCTCCTCCCCCTCTCTATAAATATCACCTGTTATGAACAACAATATCAACGATATCATCCGACTGTACGTACGCCGCGAGGCAACAGCGGAACAACGGCTACAGGTCAAAGAGTATATCTACGACAATGCCGATAATTTCAACGTCCTACTACGAATCATGCGCGAAGAAGCCATGAAGGAAATGGGTCTCGACCCGGCTTCAGACTTTTTGCCCGACTTGTTGAAAGAGCGCTCACCAATCGAATTTAGCGAATGCCCGGCGTTCAATAGAGAAAGTCGTATGATTTCGGCAGATTTTGCCGACGGTGAATCCGATGATGATATCTTTGCGATGTTGTGCCGCGAGATCCTCGGGCAACCGGCAGCGTGGTATTAACACCCAAATCCTCTCTCATTCCCGACACAGCTAATTAACTTTCGCTGTGTCGGATGTTTTTTCTTATGTTTTGGCCTTTTTTACCTTTTTTTTACCGTATTGTTATAATATATTTTGTCGTTTGAGTAGTTTTTTGTAATTTTGCTGTTGTACAACACAATTTTACAACACATTACACCGGGTTCAATATAACGGGTTCAATATAATATGATCAAAGCAACACTCGAAAAGGTAATCAACGAAGACATGGCTGAAATCTGGCAGATTCTCAAGCCTGACGAGCGTCGTGCTGTGGCCGAGAATCTACAGATACATAATTTCAAGAAGAACCAGCTGATCTATGCAGAGGGTGAGCAGCCCGAATACCTATGGGTGCTACTCAAAGGCAAGGTGAAAAAGACCAAAGAAGGAGTCGGAGGCCGTGTTCAGATTATACGCCTTATCCGCCCGGTGCAATACTTCGGTTACAGGGCATTCTTCGCCAAAGAGCCCTATGTATCGAGTGCCCTTGCTTTTGAACCGTCGACTCTCGGGGCTATTCCACTGAACCTTGTGAAGGAACTCATTGACCAGAATATACAGCTTGCATGGTTTTTTATCCATGAACTGTCGCACAACCTCGGTGGCTCTGATACACGAATTGTAAACCTGACCCAGAAGCATATTCGCGGACGCCTTGCCGAAGCGTTGATTGTACTTCTCGATAACTATGGCTACGAGGACGACAATTGCACGCTGAAGATTTATATGGCACGCGAAGACCTTGCCAACCTGTCGAATATGACGACATCGAATGCTATACGCACGCTGTCGACTTTTGTTGCCGAAAAGATACTGCTTGTCGACGGTCGCCGTATCAAAATCATCAACGAACCCCAACTGCGCAAGATTTCAAAGTTTGGATAAACCTACGAAGCCAAATCGAAAATATACGAAGACCTGAATTGCTCAGGTCTTTTTTATTTTCCGTTGACTGACGTGGCGCGGTAGATAGCCTTCGCTATTGCTATCAGGCCCGAAGCATAGCGCTGTTTGAGCTCATCGTAAGCGCTCTCGGGGTGCGACGACAGAGCAGATATGATATCCTTGTATTCTGCGGCGCTGATGAGTTTGTGGAAAGAGGTAACGAGTCCGTTGTCGATAAGTTCTACGAAATGATTTTGTATCGTGGCGACCTTAAGGCCCTTAGCCTCGGCTATTTCGGCAATCGACATGCCTGCATTGAACAATATAAGGCTCTCTTTCACGCTCGTTCCCTTGGGTGTGGCCGCGCCGAGGCCGTCGAACTTGCGTATAGCCTGAAGGAAATGTCGGCCATACTTGGCGGCCTTAGCCTCGCCGACACCCGACACCTCGAGCATCGCATCGAGTTCGAGCGGATGCCTCCGGGCCATATCGAGCAATGTGGCGTCGGAAAATATGAGATATGGCGGCAGGCCCTGCTTGCGGGATATATCGCTGCGTACGGCCTTGAGCTGTTCGAAAAGCTGCTCCACCGGGTCGGTCGAAGCCACAGGGGCTTGTTTCACATTTTCTTTCTTCGATTTGAAAGTCTGCTGTGGCACATAAACCGACAAATCTATTCGCTCGATACCCCGTAGAATGCGCATGCCGTATGGTGTGACATTGAGGCGGTTTGAGCGCTCGTATGCCATTTCGAGCACGCCGAGCTGTAGCATCTGGTTCACGTAGTCGTTCCATTCCTCGTGAGTCAGGTCGGCCCCGACACCGAAAGTAGGCAGTTGGTCGTAACCGGCCTGCCTTATATCGTATCTTTGCGCCCCCTTAATATATTAATGAGCATCTGCACGCTGATTTGCTGCTTGGTGCGCATAACAGCACTCAAAGCCTTCTGTACCGTAATGGTGCCGTCGAATCGTTCGGGCGGATTCTTGCAGTTGTCGCAATTGCCGCAATCGCAGTTACGCTCCTCGCCGAAATAGCTGAGCAAAATCCTACGTCGGCAAACTCTTGCCTCGGCGTAAGCCTGCATACGAGCGAGTTTCTCGAGGTTCACCTCGCGCTGGCCTGATTCGTTTGCAAAGTTGCGCCTCATCACCACGTCGCCGTAATTAAAGAAGAGAACAGCCTCGGCCGGGAGACCGTCGCGGCCCGCGCGTCCGATTTCCTGATAATAGCTTTCGATATTACCGGGCATATTGCAATGCACAACCCAGCGGATATTGCTCTTGTCGATGCCCATGCCGAATGCCACAGTGGCACATACCACCTGGGCAGTACCGGCAAGGAACTGGCGAAGAGAGGTGTCTCTTGCCTCCGCCGACATGCCGGCATGATAGCAAACCACTCGCAATCCTAATGTGCGCAAGGCATTGCAGGTATCTTCGGCGCCCTTGCGCGAGAGGCAGTATACTATGCCCGAATCCTGAGGGTATCGTCCGGCCAAGTTGACTATAAAGCGCATCCTCGACTTTTTGTCGGGGCTTGTATATGCTCTGAGCGATATATTAGGCCTGTCGAAAGAGCTGAGCAGGCAGAAGGGATTGACCAAGCCGAGCTGGGCTATTATATCGTCGCGAGTGAGTCGGTCGGCGGTTGCGGTGAGTGCTACCACGGGGACAGAGGGGAATAGCCGCTTGATAGTGGAAAGCGAGGTGTAATCGGGCCGGAAATCATGTCCCCACTGCGAGATACAGTGGGCCTCGTCGATAGCGAACAGGCTGATATTCATATCCCTGAGGTGGTCGATTTCGAGCAAAAGACGTTCGGGCGAAATATAGAGCAACTTAATCTTACCACTGTATGCGGCGTCGAATATGCGCCTGTTTGTGGCATCGTCCTGGTTAGAATGTATTGCCGCCGCCGGTATGCCGTTGGCAATCAGCCCCTGAGTCTGATCCTGCATAAGGGCAATCAGAGGCGAAACAACGATAGCGCAAGCATTGTCGGCGAGCAGGGCCGGTATCTGGTAGCAAATCGACTTGCCGCCGCCGGTTGGCATAATGACTACAGCATCGCGGCCATTCGCTATGGCCTCGACAACTTCGTACTGCCCCGTACGGAAACTATGATATCCATAAAAACGCGCAAGCAAGGACAACGCTTGCTCGTGAAGACACTTGTTTATCATTGTTTACAGTAGCTTTCTATAGGCTCTCTGACGGCTGTCGAGAGCCTCAATCATACCAGTCAGTTTGCGCCGTATATCATACAGTCGTTCGAGAGTATTGTGTATACGGTCAACATTTTTACGAGTGCTGCGCAGATGCTCCCTCGCGCCCTCGATAGTGAGCCCTTTATCCTTGATAAGAAACTTGATAACCCTTAGCTGCTCGATATCATTGGGGGTGTAGAGCCGCTGCCCACCGCTGTTACGCTTGGGCCGCAAAGTGCCGAACTCCTTTTCCCAGAAACGAAGAGTCGAGGCCGGTAATCCAAGCAGCTCGGCCACATCGGCTATGCGGTAATATTTCTTATCTAATTGATCCATAATCAGTCCATCACATGACCGGCATTTTCGGCGAGACTTATGATTTCGTCGTATTGCTCGGGGGTGAGGTCGTAGAAATAGTAGTTAACAGGGTTTTGAGGCGCACCTCGATATCGTACTTCGTAGTGGAGATGCGGACCGGTAGACTTGCCGGTATTTCCGACAAGGCCAATCAAATCGCCACGAGTAACCTGTTGGCCCGGTATCGCAATCAGCTTAGACAGGTGAGCGTAGCGGGTGACATAATTGAAACCATGGTCAATCTCGACCATATTGCCGTACGCCCCCTGCCACGAAGACGTTCGCACCAAACCGTCGGCGGTAGCATAAACCGGAGTGCCGACGGGGGCTGAAAAATCCATACCTTCGTGGAATTTCATGGTGCCGTATACGGGGTCGCGTCGCACACCATAGCCCGAGGCCATGGTACGTAGAAACTTTTCGGGCACAGGTTGAATGGCCGGCATATGGGCGGTACGTGCCTTGTTGCTGTCGACCAATGCGGCAAGGTAGTCGAACGACTTGACCTGGGTGTATACCATTTGGTCGAGACGGTCGAGTTTATTGCGTACCATAGCCACTATTTCTTGGTCGGGCAGCGAGTCGAGCCGGTCGAAAATACGCTGTCTTTCGAGGCCTGCATACCTCCTTGCGTCGCTTAGAGGCTCGGCCTGCATCATAGCCCTGTAAAAATTATTGTCGCGCTCGGCAAGGTCTTCCATTACGGCGATAGCCTCGTCGGCTCGTCGCCCGAGCAGGTCGACATTCGCCTGCAGCCTTTGGTTAATCTCGCGCAGCTGCCTTTCCCTTGGTGTATCGACGAAGCTATAAACAGTAACGCCAATCACGGACACAACAGCAATAGCCCAAATATAAGGACGTATAGCCGCGGCAATACGTCGCCGTCTATCGGGATAGACACGTTCATACTGCTCAGTTGCGGGATTGTAACGATAGAAAACCTTCAATTATTCAGAAATTAATAATTTGCAAGAATGGGAAATTTCTGCTAATTTTGCACTTTCAAAATGCAAAGATAAGTATTTTTGCGTCAACAACAAGACAAAATTAAGGAAATCAAACACACATAAACTTCCAAAATGCTGACAGCAAAGGAAATACGCCAGTCATTCAAAGACTATTTTGAATCGAAAGGCCACCATATCGTGCCATCTGCACCTATGGTCATCAAAGATGACCCCACGCTGATGTTTACCAACGCGGGAATGAACCAGTTCAAGGATATCATTCTTGGCAACGCCAGCCCCAAGAGCCGCCGCGTTGCCGACTCGCAGAAATGTCTGCGAGTGAGCGGCAAGCACAACGACCTCGAAGAAGTGGGTCACGACACCTATCACCACACAATGTTTGAAATGCTTGGCAACTGGTCGTTCGGCGACTATTTCAAACAGGAAGCGATAGATATGGCCTGGGAATACCTTGCCGACGTGCTTCACCTCGACACATCAAACCTCTACGCAACCGTATTCGAAGGCTCGCCCTCCGAAGGACTCGAACGCGACGACGAGGCAGAGCAAATATGGCTCAAGCACCTTCCTGCCGACCATATCATCAACGGCAACAAGCACGATAACTTCTGGGAAATGGGTGACACCGGCCCCTGCGGCCCTTGCTCCGAAATCCATATCGACCTTCGCCCCGCCGAAGAACGTGCGAAAGTTCCCGGCCGAGAACTCGTAAACAAGGATCACCCCCAGGTAATCGAAATCTGGAACCTTGTGTTTATGCAGTATAACCGTAAGGCCGACGGAAGCCTCGAGCCACTTCCTGCCAAGGTAATCGATACCGGCATGGGCTTCGAGCGTCTTTGCATGGCACTGCAGGGCAAGACTTCGAACTATGATACCGATGTCTTCACCCCCCTTATCAATAAGATTGCATCACTGTCGGGTAAAGAATACGGCAAAGACCACATGGTAGATGTGTCGATGCGTGTAATCGCCGACCATGTGCGTACCATCGCCTTCTCAATTGCCGACAACCAGCTGCCGAGCAATGCCAAGGCCGGTTATGTGATTCGCCGAATCCTCCGCCGCGCGGTGCGCTATGCCTATACATTCCTTGGCCAGAAACAGGCCTTTATGTACAGGCTCATCGATACCCTTATCGAAAGCATGGGCGAGGCTTACCCCGAACTTCCCGCAAACCGCGAACTTATCCTGAAGGTTATCAAGGAAGAAGAAGACGCCTTCCTCCGCACTCTCGAAAACGGTATCCGCCTACTCGACGAAGCTGTCAAGGCCGCCAAGGCTGAAGGCAAGACCGAAATCTCGGGCAAGCAGGCATTTACACTCTACGATACTTACGGTTTCCCCCTCGACCTTACCGAGCTTATCCTCAAAGACTACGGTATGACTGTTGACCACACCGGATTCGATGTGGAAATGCAGGCACAGAAAGAGCGTGCCCGCGCCGCAGCCGCCGTAGAGGCAGCCGACTGGGTAATCGTGAACGATGGCGAAGAAGAATTTGTAGGCTACGATGCTACCGAATGCGATGCCAAGGTGCTTCGCTACCGCCACGTAAAACAGAAAAACCGCGAATACTATCAGATTATCCTCTCGCAGACCCCCTTCTATGCCGAAATGGGCGGTCAGGTAGGCGACAGGGGCAAGCTTGTCAACGCTGCCACCGGCGCTGTTACCGAGGTAATCGATACCAAGCGCGAAAACGGTGTTGCAGTACACATTGTAAAAGAGCTGCCCGCCGACCTCAACGACACATTCCATGCCGCTATCGACACCGAGGCACGCATGGGTACCTCGCGCAACCACACAGCCACACACCTTCTGCACCAGGCCCTTCGCGATGTGCTTGGCACACACGTGGAGCAGAAAGGCTCGTTCGTATCTCCCGATATACTTCGATTTGACTTCTCGCATTTCCAGAAACTCACAAATGAGGAAATACGCGAGGTAGAAAAACTTGCCAACCGCCGCGTACGCGAAGCAATCGCCCTCGATGAGCACCGCCATACCCCGATTGCCGAAGCAAAAGCAATGGGTGCAATGGCGCTATTCGGTGAGAAATACGGCGACGACGTGCGTGTAATCCGCTATGGCGATTCAATCGAGCTTTGCGGTGGTACACACGTAGCCAACACCGGCAACATCGGTATAATCAAGATTGTGAGCGAATCGAGCATTGCTGCCGGCATACGCCGTATCGAGGCCATTACCGGTCCGCAGGTAGAGCGAATGATCAACGAAACCGCCGATATGCTGCGTACCATTGGTGCAATGTTCAACAATGCTCCCGACCTGATTGCGACACTGAAAAAGTCGATTGAAGAGAATCACGAACTCCGTCGCCAGGCCGAAGAACATGTAGCCGAACGTATTGCGACTATCGCCAAAGAAATGGTAGAGAAAGCTCACAATACTTCGTCAGGTATTAAACTCGTAGCCATGAACGGCCTAAGGATTCCTGACGTAGTGAAAGGTGTGGCATTCAAGGTTCGCGAACTATCGCCTACAGCAACTGCATTTGTCGCAGCCACAACCGACGGCGCAGGCAAGCCGCTCCTTACTGTGATGCTTACCGACGATGTTGTCGCTACCGGCCTAAAGGCAAGCGATATCGTACGCTCCGCAGCTAAATCTATCAAAGGCGGCGGCGGTGGCCAGCCCGGTTTCGCCCAGGCAGGCGGTAAGGATGCCGAAGGCATACAGACAGCTTTCCAGGCTATGATTGACGCTGTAAAATAAAGCACTGAGAGCTTGGCAAGTTGTGGCTTGCCAAGCTTAAACATAAAAACTCCGAGAGGGTGCAAAAGCCGATTATACGGCAATGCAACCCTCTCGGAGTTTTTTATATTTAAATGGTTGGCTGTGTGTTGCATCCTCAAAGAGGACGCTCCCAAGTATTGCTGATGATTAAAGCAATGGAAATCGACCGACCTACAAATTCAGCTCCTTGATTTTATTCTTAGGAATACCGAGGCGGGCAGCTTTGCGGGCATCTTCGCGGGCTCGGTCGAGTTCGTAGAGGTCGCGGTGTAGTTTGGCGCGGCAAAAATAGAGTTCGGCATTATCCGGATATTTCTCCATGCCTGATTTGATAGTTTCGCCTGCATCCGACAGTCTACCAAGCGCAAGCTGAGTCTCGGCAAGAACTGCAAAATGTTCGGGCTGAGGGTCGAGCGAAGCCATGCGTTCGAGGTAGGGCAGGGCCTCGGCTGTACGGCCCTGTTTGGTGAGCAACGACGCCTTGGCTATGGCGGTGATAAGGCTCTTCGGCGACAGGCTCTCGAGAACCACGAAATCATCCGACGCAATGCTGTCCTCATTGGCGGCAAGAGCGAGGAGGCCGCGCAGATAGCGAGCTTCCACATTGAGCGAATCTACCGACACGAGTTTGTCGAGGTCGTGGCGGGCGTCAAGGTCACGGCCCATTTTCAAAAGCACATGTGCGCGGTTTGCAAGCACGGTACGCATGGCCGGAGCGCGGTCAAGAGCCTTGCTAAGAGTCGCCAAGGCAAGGCTGTCGCGGTCGAGATATGAATACACCATGCCGAGATTCGACATCAGCATCACATTCTCCGGCGCGTCGGGGCGTATCGACATCGCTTCGAGCAATCGAGCTACAGCCGACTCATAATCGCCCTCGGCAATAGCTTTGTCAGCTTGTCCCGAAAGGAGATAGTAGGGGTCTTCTTCGTCGATATCCTTGCTTGACTGTCCGTAGGCACAGAAGCATACGACTAACAGTAGGAGAGAACTTGCGATTCTGTTCATTTGCGTTTGGTTTTAGGCTCGGGTGCAAATTCGTTGGGGTACTCCATTTTGATACGCTTGTGTGTCAGCGCCCGGCATATCAGGAAAATACCCAATGCTACAAAAGGCACGCTAAGCCATTGGCCCATATTCAGAGTCATCGATGCTTCGAAAGGCACTTGGTCGTTTTTGATAAATTCTATAAAGAAACGCGAGGCAAAAGTACCGATAAGGAATGTACCGAATAGCAATCCCGGGCGTTCGCCTGCATTCTTTCGCCAGTACATCCACATCATCAGACCGAACAAGGCCAGATAGCACAGAGCCTCGTAAATCTGTGTCGGGTGACAGGCCAAGGGAGCAAACTCGCTCTGCCATTCGGCCGAACGGATAAACTTGAATCCCCAAGGCAGGTCGGTAGGATAACCGAAAATCTCGCTGTTCATCAGGTTGCCGATTCGTATCAGGCAGCCCACGAGCGCTATGGCCACCGTGAGGCGGTCGAATGTCCACAGAGGATTTCGCTTGCTTGTAAATATCGAAAACAGTATCACCGCGATGATGATGCCGATAGCACCGCCGTGGCTCGCAAGGCCGCCCTCCCAAGTGGCAAGGATTTTCCACGGATGAGCACTGTAATAATCCCATTGATAGAAGAAAACATGGCCCAGACGAGCGCCTACGATAGTAGCTACGCCCACGTAGAGCAACAGTATTCCGAGCCAGCGCTCAGGCGCACCTTCGCGTTTGAACATCTTGGCTACGATGTTGAATCCGATCCAGAAACCTATCGCAAACATCAGGCCGTACCAGCGCACGGTTACGAAACTGTCGATTATTGTAGGGTTTACATCCCATGTGATGAATGAGGGAAGCATATGCACTTGTTTGATTATTTATGATTCTGAGTTTGTTTTTTCTGAGCCTTTATCCATTTTGTCGAAATACTCCTTAGTGGCCTTGCGCACCTTGGGGCTCAGGAAAAGCACCGCTGTCATGGTCGGTATGGCCATGAGGGCGTAGAAAAGGTCGCATGCGCCCACTGCAGCCTCAAGTGGTACAACGGCAAATACTACCAACGAAGCAAGGAATGCCCACGAATAATACCGGCCTTTGCGAGTGCCGAAAAGATAGTTGGCACAAGTGGTGCCATAAAAGGAGTATGAGAACATCGACGACATGGCGAAGCACACCACGATGCACATCAGCAGTATATCGCCTGCCGGTATGCCGTTGCTGAATGCCTTCATCGCCACCTCGAGGCCCTTTACGCCGTCTACGTTTATGTCGCCGCAGAGAAGTATCGCCACTGCCGTAAGTGTGCATACCAGACCCGAGTCAATGCTCGGACCGAGCATGGCTATCAGACCCTCGCGAACCGGCTGGTTATTGCGTGAAGCACCGTGCATAATCGATGCAGTGCCGATGCCCGCGTCATTCACAAGGGCAGCCCTGCGAGCACCGATGATAGCGATGCCGGCCAGGGCGCCGAATCCTGCCCGCAAGTTGAATGCCTCGGCAAATATACTCTTGAATACCCCGGGTACGCCTTCGATATTGGTGATGATGATAAACAGTACCATCAGGAAGTATAATCCCACCATAAACGGCACCATAATAGTAGCCACTCGAGCTATGCGCTTGATACCGCCAAGGATAACCGCTCCAACTATTACAGCAATAGCTGCGCCGAAAAGCAAGCGGTAGGTGCGCACATTGTCGAGGCCCAAATAGCCTCCGACATTGCTAAGGAAGCTGTTGGAAGCCACGCCCTCCGGAGTCGTAAATGTGGTCATAAACGCCTCGGTGAGCTGGTTGGCATTCATGATACACAGCGTTCCGAACAGACCGGCCACGGCAAAGAATTTTGCCAGCGGTGTCCATTTCGTTCCAAGTCCCCTTGTTATTATGTGCATTGGTCCGCCCTGAGGGTTGCCTTTGTCGTCAGTACCCTTGTACATGATTGCCAGTACGCCCTCGTGGTATTTAGTGGCCATGCCAACAAGGGCGCTGACCCACATCCAGAATATCGCACCCGGTCCGCCCATGACAAGGGCGATTGCCACACCGGCGATGTTGCCAAGGCCTACAGTAGCAGCCACTACCGAAGCAAGGGCTTGTACCGATGATATCTGGCCGTTCTCGGCCTTCTTGTCCGGCTTGGTGCGGAGTTCGCGAAGTGCGGCCGGGAGGCGTCGAACAGATACCAGGCCGGAACTTATAAATAAATAAAGTCCGCCACCGATGAGCAAGAAAAACAGCGGGTAGCCGCATAACACTTCGGCAGCATTTATAATGAATTGTCCTATTTGATCCAACATGATGCAAAGTTACACATTATTCCTCACTTCAACTCGTATTTTAAGTTTTTTAATTGATTTGATTCCACCGAAAACGCTTACCTTTGTATCATTCAAACCAAAAAAGAACTATGGCAGATTATAATCAATACCTCCAAGCTGCTATGGAGATGGCTCGTAGGGCCGGTGATATACACCTCGAATACTTCCGCACCTCGCATCTCGACATGCACACCAAACTCAACGACAGCGACGTTGTCACAGCAGCCGACAAGGCTGCCGAGGATTATATAAAAACGACTATTCATCAGCGTTTTCCCGACCACGGTATCATAGCCGAGGAGAGCGGGGTAGAAAACGCCGATCATGAATGGCGCTGGGTGGTAGACCCCCTCGACGGTACCACCAATTTCAGTCAGGGCTTGCCGGTATTCTGCTGCTCGATTGCTTTGGAGCACTTTGGCGAGGCTGTCGTAGGTGTTGTGTATGCGCCCTATATGCACGAGTTGTTCCATGCTGTCAAGGGTAGTGGAGCTTTCCTCAACGGCAAGCGCATTTCGTGCTCCGGTAAGGCAGAGATTTCTTGCGCTGTCGTGGCTACCGGTGTGCCATACGATAAAAACGATAATCCCGACAATAACCTGCGCGAAATCATGGCAATCGTGCCTCATGTGAGGGCTGTGCGGCGCATGGGTTCGGCGGCTATGGATCTTTGCTATGTCGCTGCAGGATTCTATGATGCTTATTGGGAACTGAATCTAAAACACTGGGACATCGCTGCCGGACGACTTATTGCCACTGAGGCCGGCGCAACGGTATTGAGCATACGCCCCGACCGCAATTATTCTCTGCTTGCGTCCGGAGATGCCTTGCTCGATGTGATGAGGAAGTTGCTGGAATAGAATATCTTGGCGCCGTGCTTAATCGCTTAATGCACTGTCGATTATTTCAAAAAGTACTTCGCTGATTACTGCGCCTAATATACCGCCGTCATCTTCGTTCGATGTAGACTTGCCGGGCTTGCGTTTTCCGGCGTATACCTGCGCTTCGGAGTTCATCACCAACGACTCGTCTACGATTACCGAGGTGTATACAACCCGCGATATTTCGGCTATAAGTGCTTCGGCATCAGCCACTGTCATGCCTGCGGTAAAAACAGCCAAAGAGTAGCAGGCAAAACCTCGCGCAGTGGGGTAGGATATAAATGCGAGGTCATTGACGGGTGTCACCGTCGAGTCGGATGCGGTAAATCCTGTGCCGGTTTTGTGAAATACCTTCGCCGAGGATGTTTCGATGCCCGAGGGTATGCGTTGACGTCCGAAAGGTGTGTCTTTGGCCATTACAGCCTTGACCAAGGTGGCCGATGCTGTCGTGTCGGCGGTAAAGAAACGGTATATAAACTTGGCCGCATCGAGCGCTGTTGCACGGTTGAGACGGCTTGTCGAGGTGTCGGCATGCATCATTGCCTCTGTGGCGCCGATTGCAAACTTCTGTGCCCCATAGTCATTTCTCACTATGCTGTCAACTTTCGCGGGAGCAAGCAAGCGGTCGAATAGGATATCTGCCGCATTGTTGTCGCTCATATTCAGGCTGTAGTCAAGGAGGCCTACCGGGCTGATGTCGAATGGCACCTCGTCTGCGGCGGCTCGCATCGGGCTCCAAGTGTCGCGGCGAAGGTCTTCGGCAGTCACTCGTATTTGCTTGCGCACAAGCGTGTCGAAGTCGCACACCCGGCTCAGGGCTGCTGCCTGATAGAATTTCATCACGCTTGCAAGGTCGAAATAGCCCTCGTTGCCAACACTGATAGTGTCGCCGCGCGATGTTATAACTGCTACGCCTACCCGGTTGTTGCCGATTATTTCGCTTATCGAGGCTCTCAATCCCGGCGAGGCTGCATGCATCAAAATGCCGCTCAGAAGTATTATGGCTGTGACTATGCTGCGCATGATTATTAGATTGGAAATTTTAAAAACAAAAAATCTGAAGATCAGAATTCGTTTTCTAATCTCCGGATTTTTTATCGTTTATTCCTTATCGGATTTTATTCGAATTCTACGAGTACCTGGTCTGTTGCAACAACGTCGTCGGTTTTAACGAAGATTCGTTTAACTACGCCCTCGCGCTCGGCGGGTACGTCGTTTTCCATCTTCATAGCTTCGTATACAAGCACGGTCTGACCCTTAGTCACCTTGTCGCCGGGAGCTACCTTGATTTCGATGATGCGTCCACCCATGGGTGCAGCGAGTGTGGGACCGGTGATAGGAGCCTGGTCTTTTTGCTCTACCTTTTCTTCTACGGCAGGTGCGGCGGCAGCGGCTGTCTTGGCGTACTCCTCGGCGCGGCGTTTGCGTAGGAATGTGTTGGCAACTGTGGGCAGAAGATCGAGCAGAAGTTCTTCTTCCTTATTAGAAGCCAGAGGCACGTCGCCGTACTCGGCAAGAGTCGGGTTGGCGGGCTTCTTGTAGTTGTTTACATCGTAGGGTTTCTCGATTGGGCTGCCGGTGATTTTCTCGCGGAATGCGGGGGCTACAGGCACGGGGGTGTGGCCGTATTCGCCTTTAACGAGCGAGATAAACTGGTTCGAGGGGTTCGAATAGTCGGGCTGGCCTTTCTTGCGGTCGAGGGCCACGCTCACGGCCTGGCTGCCTACAATCTGGCTGGTAGGTGTTACGAGGGGTACTAAGCCTGCGTCGCGGCGTACCATGGGAATCAGGCGCATAGCGTCCTCGAGCAGGTCTTCTGCGCCGAGAGCCTTGAGCTGTGCAACCATGTTTGAGTACATGCCGCCGGGTACTTCGGCGTTCTTGACAATTTCGTTGGGTTTGGGGAAACCGAAATAAGCCTCGATTTTGTGGCAGGCGTCAAGAAGGGTGTTTTCGTCACCGGCTTTGGCTGCTGCAACGGCACGGTCGAATTCGGCCTCGACGTCGGCAGGAAGTTTGTCGGCGAGGGGATCGAAGTTACGCGGCATCTTGTCCTTGTTGAGGTCGAATGCGGCAAGCGATTTGCGGGCGTCGAGCAGGTGCTCGCGGATTTCGCCTACGGCTTTCATGTTTACGTCGAGTTCTACGCCGAGTTTCTGGCAGAATACATAGATAAGCTCGATAGCAGGGGCTGCAGAGCCGCCACCGAACCACCATATGTTGGTATCGAGGATGTCGACACCGTTGATGATTGCCATAACGCTCGAAGCGAGTCCGTAGCCGGGAGTACAGTGAGTGTGGAAGTCTACGGGCACAGTGAGGTTGGCTTTGAGCTTCGAGATAATCGATGCTGCGCGGCTCGGGGTAACAAGACCAGCCATATCCTTCAGGGTAATGATCTTGGCACCGAGGCGTTCCATTTCGCGTGCTTTCTCTACGAAGTACTCGTCGGTAAAGATTTTTTCGGGCTCAGCGGGCTTGCTGCCGAACAGACGCGAGAAGAAACCTTTCTTTTCAGCAGGTGCTTCGGGCTTGGGGTCTACGGTGTAGCAAACAGCACCGTCGGCGATGCCGCCAAGGTTGTTGATCATGCGGATTGATTCGCGCACATTGTCTATATCGTTGAGGGCGTCGAAGATACGCATCACGTTGAGGCCGTTGGTGATAGCCTCTTTATAGAAGCCCTCGAGTACACTGTCAGGGTAAGGAACATATCCGAAGAGGTTGCGGCCTCGTGACAAAGCTGAAAGAAGCGATTTGCCCTTCATTGCTTTCGAAACGATGCGCAGACGGTCCCATGGCGACTGGTCGAGATAGCGCATCACTGAATCGGGGATAGCGCCACCCCAAACTTCCATGATATAGAAGCCGGCGTTTTCGTAATAAGGCAGGAGCTTGTCGATTTCTGCCTGGCTCAGACGTGTGGCGAAGAGTGATTGCTGCCCGTCGCGCAGCGTCAGGTCGCGGAGTTTCAATTTACGTTGTTCCATCTTATTTCGTTTTAAATATGGATATTCTTCTTTTACTTTTGCAAATTTAGCGAGATGTTTTGAATTAAAGAAATTATTCTGTTATTTTTTGCAAAAAATACTTTAATGCTTTCTCATTCCTTAGTTTTTTGTGAAGTCATAGGTTAAATCCTGTGTTTAACATTTTTTATAAATAAATTAGTAAAGTATGCTTGTGTAAATATAAAGTATGGCGTACTTTTGCATTGTTAAACTTTACATCATTTTTCTAAACTCATTTTTATGTTTTCTAATTCCAATCTACTTTTGCCGCACCGATATCTGATAATCGGTTGGGGCTTGCTGATAGCATCGCTCTTTGGTGGGGTGGCTGTCGTTTTGCTCGGCATCACATCGATCACCACTCACGTCGTGTCTCAGACTGTCTACTCTGTAACTATGACCATGTTCTACGTAGCCCTCCTCTTGCTGTGTGTGTCGCGCGAAAAGAATGAGGATGAGTACATCTCGGCCCTCCGGTCACGAATTGCGTGCATAGTCATTGCTTGCGCACTTATTCTTAAAACCTTTGTGACTATCGCCACCGCGATATGTATCACGACGAATCAGATCGAGCTTCTTGGCAGCATACGTTATCTTTCTATACCTGTCAATTTCGTTGTGCTGGTGATTGCCTATATCGCGATTTTCCAAATCACTCTATTTGTCTCAAACCGTAGACTCAAGAAATATGCTGAATAATGATATTAGGGTAAACCGTGCCATTAAGCGAGTGTCCCAGCAAGAACTCGCTGCGGCAATCGGTGTGTCTCGACAGACTATTTTCGCTATCGAGAACAATAAATATGTGCCGAGTACCGAACTCGCCCTTAAGCTTTCGGCATTTTTCGGCAAGACCGTCAACGAACTCTTCTGGCTCGAACCCGATCCGGAACAGTAACTAAAACTCCGGGGTGAGGCCCGAGCAACAATAGAACTTGACTTGGCCTGAAATGTTGCCCGGCCTCATTCCGGAATCAATCAATCTCTCTCATCTTACCCACCACCACTGCATTGTTATGGCTCTCGTCGTGCGACGAGTAGAGCAGTACTTTAGCGACGCAAAGGCCTCCGACGCCTTTAGTTCCTCGCTATACTTGCGCTCGAATTCAGGCCACCGTCGGGGTCCTCTTTAAACCAATGCCTCAGTTCCGTGCTTGGTGCTATATTTTGAAGAATTACCCCCGAATAAGCCCGTGATGGGTCCGTCGGGGGGTCTTTGCAAAGTTGCGAAACATCTATGACTCTGGTAAATAATCAATTAGATATTAGCTGAATATCCCTAATTTACGAATGTAGGAATGAACTGGATGCCGTGTCTTCAAGTATAGTTCAGTTCGGGCACTATATATGCCCGATGAACTGAACCTATAGATGAGATAAGATTTATATGAAATAACAAGACACCAATATGCGAATAATGCAGTAAATGCAGTTTATTTCAGTTCTAATTCGATGTCCTCTATTGAGGGTAAAGAACTCTTGAACTCGTCGGGGATAAACTTTGTCAGTTGAAACTCTGCTACACCGATAGGTTGCGATGATGATTCAAGGGCATACTGGGCAAGCACATTGTCTTTATCCTTGCATATCAGAAGTCCGATAGTGGGATTGTCCTGCTCTGTTTTAAGGATGTGATTTACCGCTGTCATGTATGTTCCGAGTTGACCAATATCGCCGGCACCGAATGTGCCGGTCTTGACCTCGATAACACAATAGGCGTGTAATTTTACATTATAAAACAGTAAATCTATGAATTGCTCTGTATGCCCGACTTTAAGACGATACTCTTCTCCGATATAAGCAAATCCGGAACCGAGTTCAAGAAGAAAGCGGGATATATTCGCCATCAAAGCTTTCTTTAGTTCGCGCTCTTTGTATGGCTCGGTCATTTCGGTAAAGTCAAAAATATATGGGTCTTTTGTCAGTTCCTGTGCAAGATCGCTGTCGGGAGCGGGCAACAAGCGGGAGAAACTTGTCAATGCTTTGCCTTGACGCAGATGCAGGCTCGTGTCGATAAATGATTTTAACACATTACGTGACCAACCACCTTCAACTATTTTATGCACATAGAATAATGCGGTTTCCCGTTCTCCAGTCTCAAAATATTTATCTATCAGTGTTCGATGATGTCCCCAAGGAACTGAAAAAATAAAATCGCCCACAGCTTGTGGGCATATTTCAGATTTAGAATTGCCAACAAGTTGTGGGCAATTTGCAGAATCCTCACTATAAAGAAGATACATCTTCTTCATGTATTGCAGGTTCTGCCGGGAAAAACCCTCGGCTTCCGGTATGGCGGCCTTCAAATCCTGACTGAGATTTCGATAGAATCCGCTACCATAGACATTCTCGGCATCTCGAGCTACAATGTCACGACCAAGCGACCAGTAGAAGCGCAGCATCTCCCGGTTCACCTGCATCGCTGCCTTAATCTGGCTACCCTATATCCACCGGGAGTATTATCTTACCCACCACCACTACATTGTTATGGCTCTATTTGTGCGACGAGTAGAGTGGTGTAACTATCGGCTTATGAGTTGCTTATAAAGTTTAAGGCTAATATGCAATAATAGAAATATGTGTTTTTTTTCAATTCTGATGCAAGATTTTTGCGTCTGTGTGATTTAATGAGTAGATAAGTAACTCTTTTTTGCGAGTTACTTAATGATTTAAGTTTCACAAATTCTATTTGCTCGCTTTTATTAAGTAGGGCAACGAAACTCAAATCGTAAATTCATTGATTCATCAAACTTTAAAAGATATGGGAAAGATTAAATTATCAATTATTGCAGCCGCTGTTTCTGCCACTGCGTTGTTAATGCCTTCCTGCACCGACTTAGACTCTAAAGGCCCGTGGATGCTTAAGCCAAGTGCGGTCGTTACTGTCAAGCCTCAGCCCGACGGACAATTCATAATGCAGTTAGACGAGAACACAGTACTGATTCCTACAAACCTAAAGACATCTCCGTTTGGCAAAAAAGAAGTGCGAGCACTTGTGAATTACACAGAGTCGGAAAGCCGTGCGGCAACTACTCGCAACGTGTGTGTAAATTGGATCGACAGCATCCGCACTAAGAACACCGTTCCGAGCCTCGGGGATCTCAACGACACCAAATACGGTAACGACCCTATTGAAATTGTAAAAGACTGGTTAACCGTTGCCGAAGATGGGTACCTCACACTCCGTATCAGGACCATATGGGGATGTTTAAACGTAAGGCACAGCATAAACCTCCTCACCGATGTAAATCCTGAGAATCCTTACGAACTGGAATTGCGACACGATGCCAACGGCGACGTTAACGGCGAACTCGGTGATGCTCTAATCGCTTTCAATCTTAAAAATCTGCCTCATGCAGAGGGGGAGAATATTATAATCAAATTGAATTGGAATTCATATACAGGACCCAAATCAGTAGAGTTCGACTTGGGGGGCATGGATAATGCCACATCTTTGGATTTCGCAAAGCCTGCGTTTAAAGGATTTATAGATTAAATTTGTGCACATAGATTTATCTGATTAAATTAGCATTTACAACCCGGGATTGAACGCCGTTCAATTCCGGGTGTAATTAGCCCGAAGTCCTGATAACGGAGTGAAGTTTAAGACATTGCAATGAATCTTGACACCCAAGACAATGAACAGGTTTTAGTTGAACTGATCAAGAAAAATGATCGGCAAGCTATGCATGTCTTGTATTGTCGCTATATAAGATATCTAACTGCAATCTGCTCGCGGTATATCTCGGTTGAAGATGACATCAAAGACATCTTGCAGAATTCATTTCTACAGATTTTCTCGTCGATAGGCTCATTCAACTACATGGGCAAAGGTTCGATTAAGGGTTGGATGTCAAGAATTGTCTTTAACGAAACTATCCGTTTTATCAAACGCAACTATAATTTCAAATTCGTGGAATTGGGTGATGACGAATTTGAGATACCCGATGAGATGCCGGCTATCGACAACATTCCGCCCCCGGTGATTCATCGATTTATTAGAGAGCTGCCCGAAGGGTATCGAACTATTTTCAATCTATATGTAATCGAAGAGAAAAAACACAAGGAAATTGCTTCTCTACTGGGTATCAAAGAGAGCACATCGGCATCGCAATTTCATAGAGCTAAGGCTATGCTCGCGCAGAAAATCAATAATTATTTAAAATCCAATCAATTTCAACATGAACGATAAATGGCTGAACGACATCCGCGACAAAATGTCGGACTTTGAAATTGACGAGCCCCAAGGACTGTGGAACGACATAAACCTCAAGCAGCTCCAAGGTGAGGATATCAATGTAGGGCGTGATGACGTTAAGAAAAGCATACCTTTCCGGATACGTCTGGGGATAGCTGCAGCAATTGTCGCAGCCGTCGTTTCGATTGGACTATTGTTTGTGAACAAAGACATTTCCACGACTCATCCCGAGATTGCAACAATGGATAAGAGAATAGCTGTCTGCAAACATGAAACCTTGCTGCCGGTAAAGACTGATAATGTAGAAATGGTTCAGACCGTCAGTCATCCTGCCATAACTGAAACAATAATATCCGAAAAAGAATTTATCACGGAAAAAACATCTGGAGACAGCGTTGTTATTTCGAAAGCAGACAGAGAATGTACTTCTGATAGTAAGACGTTGATAATCGACAAAACCGTTTCGACCGGAAATGACGACAATCTGCTTGCTCTTAACAATGTTTCAGGCAGTAAGTCCGGGCGGCTTAGTGTTGGTGTTTTTACCTCAGGCGGTTTAGGCGTCGAGCAGAATAGAAAATCTTCGTTTTATTCCGCATCAACAGAGGTTGTTAACAATAATTATATTTGGAAAGACAGACCACTCCTTGGCATTCTTGCTTACAACAGAAACAAGAAAATAGCAAGCAGTATCAGACACCGCCAACCGGTAAAGGCCGGAGTTTCATTGTCGTTCAGATTGGACGACCGTTTTAGCATAGCTTCCGGATTAAGCTTCACAAAACTTACTTCCGATATTTTTGAAGGTAGTGATAACCATTATTTCACCGGCGAACAGAATCTCTTCTACATAGGTATTCCGCTAAATATCAGTTATAATATATATTCCTGGCGAAAGTTCGACATTTATGCTGCTGCAGGTGTTGCAGCAGAGAAATGTGTATACGCTTCGACCAATAGAAGCTATGTGATAAACAATAGTGTAATCAAAGAAGATAAATATAGAATTAAAGAAAAGCCTCTTCAATGGTCTGTAAACGCCACAGCCGGAATACAGTACAATATTACATCGAAGCTTGGTGTGTATATCGAACCCGGAGCCGGATATTACTTTGATTGCCATTCGAATCTAAGAACAATCTATAGTGACAAGCCTCTGAATCTTAATCTGAACTTCGGCCTGCGATTGACTTTCGACAAGGATTAGAAACTATTTGTCAAGCATTTTGGCGACGGTATAACCGACCTGCCGGCTTTTTGGTGTGGTCTCTATTACATAATTTTTGCAGCGTGGATATTTTTTCGTAAATTCGCAGTGTAAAGAGATTACTATGATATTGAAAAGAATATATATATCGCTATGTGCCGGTTTGCTTGCAATTAGCTCTGTGGCTGCGCCTATCGACGATGCAAAACGCCTGTATCGCGAAGGTAAATATCCCGAGGCGATAACCGGCTTGCGTAAAATTTTGAAGTCCAAGCCTAAAGACGGCACTGCGAATTACTATCTCGGTGCTGCTCTGATTGCTATGGGCGAGGTTGACGATGCTCAAGAGCCTTTGAAAAAAGCCGAAGCAAGGGGCGTCGCGGATGCGTCGAGATTACTCGCTGTTTGTGCTCTCGATGAATATAGGGTCGACGATGCCAACGAGCATATCGATACCTGGCAGACCGCGCTGAAAAAAGCCAAAAAATCCGAACCCGGCGAACTGTCTGCGCTGCAGAGTCGGGCCGTGCAGATGAGCAACATGCTCGAGCGTGTAGAAAAAATCGAAATTGTAGATTCTCTTTCGGTTGACAGTACCGATTTTTTCAAGGCATACCGCCTCTCGGCTGCTGCCGGTCTCATATTGCCTTCCGATGCCGTTCGACATGCCGGCGCCGGTCGTGGCGCTACCGAGTTGTCCTTGGCATATATGCCCCAGAATCGCAGCGAGCTCATATGGAGCGCTGCCGACACATCGGGCGTTTACAGTCTGTATAGCGCAAATATTCTCGACGACGGCACCCTTGACCATACTTTGGAGATAGATAAATCGCTTGCAGGCGGTGGAAATGCCAAGTTCCCATTCCTCATGCCCGACGGTGTGACCCTCTACTTTGCGAGCGACGGCGAAAACTCGCTCGGTGGATATGATATCTTTATGACTCGTCGCAACGAGAACGAGGACGGCGCTTATTACCAGCCTCAGAACATGGGCATGCCCTACAACTCGCCCTACAACGACTACATGCTCGCTATCGACGAGGCTTCGGGGCTTGGTTGGTTTGCTACCGATCGCAACAGCGAACCCGGCAAAGTGACTATCTATGTCTTCGCGCCCTCTGCAATGCGTGTAAATGCCGATAGCGAAGACCCCAATCTCGAATCGTTGGCCAAACTCGACAATATCAGCCTTACTCGCCGCGAGGGTGTCGATTATAAGGCATTGCTCGAATCACGCCTCCCGGCAGATGCCTCGTCGAAAAGCGTCGATACACCTCGGCTGTTCGCTATCGACATGGGCAATGGCAAGGTGTATACAGCCTTGGCCGATTTCAAGAATCAGCGTGCGCGTAGTGCCATGCTCGAGGCAATGGCTACAAAGCTCGCCCTCGATAAGCAGATTGCATTCGAAAATGATTTGAGAGAGCAGTATCGCAAGGGCCGTCATAATGTATCTGCACAGATTCTCGACAGCGAGCGCGAGACCGACAACCTGCGACGTCGCTATGCCTCACAGGTAAATAATGCTATCAGGCTTGAAAAAGAATAAGCCCGACCGCCAAACTAAGCAAACAAATTTTATAAACCTCTAATACTTAACTTCCATGCAGATAACGATGATTTTGGTTGTCGTGCTGGCCATAGTGCTGCTGATAGTCTTTTTCTATTATTGTCCGTTCTTCCTTTGGATATCGGCCCGTGTGAGCGGTGTCAAGATATCGCTTATGCAGTTAGTACTCATGCGAATCCGCCAGGTGCCCGCCAGTGTGATTGTTCGTGCCCTCATCGAGGCTCATAAAGCCGGGTTGCACGATGTTACCCGCGACGACCTCGAGGCTCACTATCTCGCCGGTGGTAACGTTGAGCGTGTTGTGCATGCCCTCGTTTCGGCCTCTAAAGCCAATATCGACCTCGGTTTCAAAATGGCGACCGCTATCGACCTTGCCGGTCGCGACGTATTCCAGGCCGTGCAGATGAGTGTGAATCCTAAAGTTATTGACACCCCGCCTGTTACAGCTGTGGCAAAAGACGGTATCCAGCTCATCGCCAAAGCTCGTGTGACCGTCCGTGCAAACATCCGCCAGCTCGTTGGTGGTGCAGGTGAGGACACCGTTCTTGCTCGTGTAGGCGAGGGTATTGTATCATCGATCGGTTCGTCCGAAAGCCACAAACAGGTACTCGAGAACCCCGATTCGATTTCGAAACTCGTATTGCGCAAGGGCCTTGATTCCGGTACTGCTTTCGAGATTCTTTCAATCGACATTGCCGATATCGACATAGGCCGCAATATCGGTGCCGCACTTCAGATTGACCAGGCTAATGCCGACAAAAATATCGCCCAGGCCAAGGCCGAGGAGCGTCGTGCAATGGCTATCGCTCGCGAGCAGGAAATGAAAGCACTTGCTCAAGAAGCCCGCGCAAAGGTTATCGAAGCCGAGTGCGAGCTGCCTAAGGCTATGGCTCAGGCATTCCTCAGTGGTAATCTTGGTATAATGGATTACTACAAGATGAAGAATGTAGAGGCTGATACCAACATGCGTCAGTCGCTTGGTCAGAACCCGACATCGACACCTGAAATCAGGCAATGACATTACTCATAGTTTCTCTCTTCGCTCTCGTAGGGGGCTATGCCCTCTACGGCTTTCTCGTTGAGCGTGTGTTTGGCATCGATGCTAAGCGATTGATGCCTGCACACACACGTTGTGACGGGGTCGATTTTGTCGAAATGCCAACTTGGCGCGTATTTCTCATCCAATTCCTCAATATCGCAGGTCTCGGCCCGATTTTCGGTGCTATAATGGGTGTGATGTTCGGCCCGGCAGCGTTTATATGGATTGTAGCCGGTACGATTTTCGGCGGCGCTGTCCACGATTTTATTTCGGCCATGATGTCGGTCCGTTCTGGCGGAGACTCACTGCCCGAGCTTGTCGGCCGAGAACTTGGCCCGGTGGTGAAGCAGATTCTAAGGTTTGTGTCGACAGTGCTGCTCATTCTTGTCGGCGCTGTGTTTATTCTGACACCCGCGGGTATTCTCGACGGCATGACGCCCCAGTGGGCCAATACCACATTTTGGATTGCGCTTATCTTTTTGTATTACATTGCGGCAACCTTGTTGCCAATCGACAAAATTAAAGGTCGTTTCTATCCTATTTTGGGTTTTGCACTACTTTTCATGGCGGCAGGCTTGTTGTTTGCTTTGTTTTTCGGTGGCAATGTAATTCCCGATGGCTTTTCCGAAGGCCTTCAATCACGTCATTCATCTTCCGAGACACATCCGTTGTTTCCTATGATGTTTGTCAGCATCGCCTGTGGTGCAATCTCGGGTTTCCATGCCACTCAGTCGCCGATGATGGCTCGATGCCTTAAGAACGAGCGTCTTGCACGTCCTGTTTTTTATGGTGCCATGATTGCCGAGGGCGTCGTGGCTCTGATATGGGCAGCCGCGGCGATTGCTTTTACCGGCGGCTACAGCCAACTGCAGGAGTATATGACTACCCATACCGCCGGTGAACTTGTGCATGATGTATCGGTGGAGTGGCTTGGCACTTTCGGCGGTATTTTGGCTTTGCTTGGAGTTGTTGCAGCGCCGATTACCACAGGAGATACGGCTCTGAGGTCGGCCAGACTTATTGTTGCCGACTTTATGCACATAGATCAGAGTAAGTTTTTGAAGCGCATGGTGATCACGATTCCGATATTCGTGCTTACCTTTGCTCTGATGATGCTCGATTTCAATGTGCTGTGGCGTTATTTTGCGTGGACCAACCAGCTCCTTGCGGCTTTTACCCTCTGGGCTTCTACGGTCTATCTCGCCCGCCATGGCCGGGCCTATGTGATAACGCTTGTGCCTGCTTTATTTATGACTTCGGTCGTGGTGACATACCTTTTCACCGCTCCGTCGCCCGAAGGCTTCGGGCTGTCGCTCAATAAAGCGAGCCTTATTGCTGTGTTGACCGATATCGTCTGTCTCGGCTTGTTTATCCGCTACAAGATTCTTCTTGCCAAAGGTAAAGTGATAGATGATGTCGCATATTAAAATAATCGGTCAGTAATCAGCTGCCGACAATAAGATAATGGATTTCAATAGTATAATCTCACAGACAAGGAATTATAATTTTCATAGCCATACCCAGTTCTGCGACGGCCATGCTCCTATGAGCGACATGGCTCGAGCTGCTGCGGCCTCCGGTATGCGCCACTATGGTTTTTCACCGCATAGCCCGATTCCAATTCCATCGCCGTGCAACATGAAGGCCGAAGATGTGGATGATTATCTGGCCGAAGTAGAGCGTATAAAATCGCTGCCCGAGTTGGGCGGATGCCGCTTCTATGCTGCAATGGAGGTTGACTATCTTGGCAGTCATTGGGGGCCGGCAAGCGATTATTTCAAATCCTTGCCACTCGATTATACTATCGGGTCGGTTCATTTCATCCCTTCGCAGAGCGGCGAGTATGTTGATATCGACGGTAAATTCGAGAATTTCTCGCGAAGGATGAAGGCTCATTTCGAAGACGACATAGAATATGTTGTCGACACATTCTTCCGTCAGTCTTGCGATATGATAGAGGTTGGTGGATTCGACATCCTCGGACATTTCGACAAGGTAGGGCAGAATGCCTCGTACTATGCTCCCGGTATCGAAGATAGCATGCTGTACCGCGACAGGATCGAGACCCTCATCGATAAGATAATACGCCGGGGCTGTGTGATAGAGCTTAATACCAAGGCCCGAGTGCAGCACGGGCGTTTCTTTCCGGGCGAACGCTATCTGCCGGCCCTTGTCGATGCCGGGGTGACTATCCTTGTAAACAGTGATGCTCACCAGCCCGATTTGATTTGTGCCTCGCGTGACGAGGCTTATAACATTATAGATAAGATAGGCCATGTCGCGAACGCTTGAATTGCTTGCTCCGGCGCGTAATGCCGAAATAGGACGTATAGCTGTGCTTGCCGGTGCCGATGCCGTGTATATCGGCGCACCGTCGTTTGGCGCAAGGGCCGCCGCCGTCAATTCTGTTGACGATATTGCCGGTCTTTGCCGCTTCGCTCACATGTACAGGGCAAAGGTCTATGTGACCATGAATACCATACTCTACGACGACGAATTGCAGCAGGCCGAGGCTTTGGTGCACAAACTGTATGCTGCCGGTGTCGACGCGCTCATCGTGCAGGACATGGCGTATCTGAGTATGAATATCCCGCCTATTGCCCTTCATGCAAGTACCCAGTGCGATATCCGTACGCCCGAAAAGGCGGCTATGCTCGCCAAGGCCGGTTTTGCCCAGCTTGTTCTTCCGCGCGAGTTTAATGCTGCCGAAATCAAGGCATGTGCCAAAGTTGCCGGTGTGCCGGTCGAGGTTTTCATTCACGGTGCATTGTGTGTGAGCTACAGCGGCGATTGCCAGGCTGGTTTTGTGGCCACAGGCCGAAGTGCGAATCGTGGCACCTGCCCTCAGATGTGCCGTCTGCCGTATGAGCTGATAGATTCTGAGGGCTGCGAGGTAGCCCCCAAGAAGCATTATCTGTCGCTCCGTGATTTGAACCGCAGCAATGACCTTACCGAACTTATCGAAGCCGGGGCGTCTTCGTTTAAAATCGAGGGTCGTCTCAAAGATGCCCGTTATGTGGCCAATGTGACGAAGATGTACAGCGACTTGCTCGACGGTATTTGTGCTCAATCCTGTGGCGCGTTGGTGCGTTCGTCTTATGGTAAAGTTATTTCGGGTTTTGTTCCCGACCTTTCGCGGACATTCAACAGGGGTTATACATCGTATTTCATGCGTAAGCCGGGCCGAATGGCCTCGCTTGACACTCCGAAGTGGGCCGGATGCGAGGTCGGTACGGTCGCAGTGCCCTACGACAGCCGTCGCAGATCGTTCAAGGCAAAACTTAAGCAGACTTTGGCTAATGGCGACGGCCTCGGTTATTTTGACAAGAATGGTCAATACCAAGGCTTCAGGCTCAATAGGGCCGAGGGCGATGTGCTTTATCCGGCTGTTCCTCTCGACGGTCTTACAGCAGGGATGACTCTTTACCGCAATACTGACAAGGCTTTCTTCGATATTCTTGACAGCAAGGATGCCTCGTGCAAGCGAACTATCGGTGCGACAATAGAGCTGCGACCGCTCGACGAGAACCGTATAGTGCTTGAAGTGAGCGACGAACGTGCTTGCAAGGCCACGCTTGTCGTTGATTGCCCTTATCAGCAGGCGAAATCGCCTCAAGAAGCCCAGCGTCGACGGGTTGTAGAAAAGACCGGAGACACCATTTACGTGGTTGATACCGTTGACGATACTCTTGGAGATCGCTTTGTGGCAGCATCGGTGCTAACGAAGGCAAGGCGCGACTTGTTAGAACTTCTCGACCATGTGGCCGAGGCGACATATACCTACGACCGCCGCAAGCCTAATCGCTTGGCGGCTGATGAATTCCAAGGCCGTGAGCTGACTTATCACGACAATGTCGCCAACCGCGAGTCGAGAGCATTTTATAAGAGCCACGGAGCTGCTAAAATTCAGCCCGCTATCGAATCATCTTTGCCCGAGGGCGACATACAGGTTATGCAGACCCGCTACTGCATCCGCCGAGAGCTTGGTGCATGCCTTCGCGAGAAGAATGGCCGCAAGTTGCCGACACCGTTGTATTTGCGGAATGAATCGGGTGTATACCGCCTCGATTTTGATTGCAAGCGCTGCGGCATGAATGTAGTGAAGACGCAATTGCCTAAGGATTGCGGCAGATAATCAGCGAATGCGGCGATTGAATTTGCGTCGCTCGGCATCGAACCACCAACCCCATTTATTGAAATACCGTATCATGTTGATGATATGGATTTTTGTCATGCGCAGGTTTTTATACGACTCGGCGCGGTGGTAGTGTATAATTTCGCACATAGGGAAATAGAGGGTCTTATAGCGCCTGTGAATCCTGCGGGTGAGGTCGATATCCTCCGGGTACATGAAGAAACGCTCGTCGAATAAGCCTGCCTCTTGCAATGCCGACATGCGGATGAACATAAAACTGCCTTGGTGATAAGGTATATTGTGCACTACCGACATGTCGAGAGACTTGAGCAGGTATTTGTCGTTGCGTTTTGAAAATAGGCTTTGCGGCAGGAATCGCCGACCGAATACATCGAGCGGAGTCGGCAGTCGTCGGCAGGTGTACTGCTGACTGCCGTCGGGGTAGAGTATCCGCGGCTGCACCATTCCGACAGTACCGTCCGACTGCATGAAATCGTAGATACGGTCGATGATGTCGGGGTCGAAAGCGACATCACTGTTCATCACCAAATGATAAGCCGCCCCTTCTTTGGCCGCCATTCGTATGGCGATATTGTGGGCGGCGCCGAAGCCGGGGTTGTCGGCCGGGTGATAGCTGAGTTTAGGTTTGCCCTCTGCCCAAGACTGTAAACGTTGCTCTGCGCCGTTGTCGATAATATAGATGTGGGCAATCTTGTCTGAGGTGAGACACTCCAGACACTTATCGAGTTCGTCGATAGCGGTATGATAGGTAACAATGCTTACAGTCACGGCTTGCATAAGGCAAAGTTAATAAAAAACCACGATAAGATTCAAATTAAAAAGTAAAATCGGCAGAAAAACAGAGCCTAAAACAAAATGTCAATGCTTTAGTAATGCATAATGCGGTTGCCTGGTATTGTAGACAGAAAGACATAAAGACAGTTTTTTCGATGCTGGGGGTCTTCGCTAAAGCTCGACGCTTGGGACAAAAATTATGGTTTTTGCTTTTGGTTTTTTAGGCAGAAAGACATAAATACAAATTTACATGCTTTTTTATATTATACATAAAGAGAGGTAGGCAAATTGGGGGGTAAAAATAAATCGAGTCATGCTCACGCACAACTCGATTCACAAGGGATAAATTGTTGTTAGGGTGCCCAGTGGGATTCGAACCCACGACCTTCGGAACCACAATCCGACGTTCTAACCAACTGAACTATGGGCACCATCTGATTTGCGGTTGCAAAGTTACGCCAAAATTCCGAATCGTGCAAATTTTTTGTGAACTTTTTTTGAAAAAAATTAACTAATAGAATCGGTCTTTGGCGTAACTTTCGCTCAGTCAGCAATGTATTTAATTACGATGCCGGCCGAGGGCAGAATTGTAACGGGTAGTTTTCCGTCGTTTTTGATTGTGATATCTTTTACAGCGGGCACGAAATCGGCTGCGAGTGGTTTGCGTTCGCCTTTTTTATCTTTCTTGATTTCCTTTGCCGCTGTCTTTGTATAGCTGTCGGAGTATAGATTTACGTTCTTTCCGGCAAGCATGGGAAGTGACAGGTTGAGTTTGAGTACATTGTTTGTGGCATTAATGCCGCCGATGTACCAGTCGTTTCCGTGGCGGCGGGCAATTACGGCGTATTTGCCGGGGTAACCGTCGATGAATATGGTTTCGTCCCAAGTGGTAGGTACATCTTTGAGATAGTCGAGGCACAGCTGCGGTGCGTCGGTGAGGTTGTTGGGCGCGAGAGCGAAATTTTGAACCGGATTCTGATATAATATAGTCAGCGCGAGTTGGAAAATATCGGAAGTGCGGCGGAAATTTCCACCGTTGTTGCCGCGGTTCATACGGCGGTTCATGAATGTGCCGCCGTATTCCATAGCCCCAACGGCATTGCGAATAAATGGATGCAGGGTTGCGTTGAAGGCCTCCATATCGCAGAAATGTTGCTGGAAAATAAGGTTTTCGGACGCAAGAACGGCCTCGCTGCCAACATAGTTGGGGTACATACGCTCCCAGCCTCGAGGCAGGGTACAGCCATGGAAAATGACCATAAGGCCGTAGTCGTTGGCATCGGAAAGAATATCTTCGTACAGCTCCATAGTCTGCTGCTTGTCGCCGCCGAAGAAATCGACTTTGAGTCCTTTGACACCTTGCTCTTTCAGCCATTTCATTTCTTTCTTTCGGGTAATGGTATTAGACATAATGTTGACAGGCCCTTGTACGGTGTCGTTCCAATAGCCATTAGAGTTGTACCAAAGAAAAAGCTCAACGCCTTTAGAGCGAGCGTATTTGATGAGCTCTTCCATTCGTTTGTGTCCGATGTTTGTGTCCCAAAAAGCGTCGACAAGGCAATATTTGAATCCCATTTCGGCAGCGAGGTCGATGAATTTGACTTGGTCATCGTAATTGATACTATTGTCCTGCCAGAGAATCCAGCTCCAAGTGCCTTTGCCGGGTACATATTCGGTAGATGCCTCGTATAATGGGTCGACAACATCAAAGGGAATCGTAGTCTCGACAATCGGAGCGAGGTCAGAGCCGACTGTTAGCGTGCGCCACGGAGTAGCACCCGGCAGAGGTATGCCCGGGCAAACGGTACCATTATAATTGTTTTCGGCTTCCAGGGGGAAAGCTATCGTATATATGCCTTCGCTATCGCCCTCGCTAAGACGAGAACCGCAGTATGCGCTGTTGACACCGGTTTCAGAAACCAGCGCCCAGCCGTCGTTGCCGATATGGAAAAGCGCCGGGAAAGTATAGCCCACGCCATACTTCGAGGGCGTAGAGAGAGCCTGGTCGGCATTGTATTCCTCTTCGTAGCTTGGTTTTGAACGTTTCCAACCAATAAGCGGAGTGGCTTGCGGCGACAGGAATGTAGTGGTATGTGAGGGGAAATTGAAGCCTGTGGCCTCGTTGCGTACCACGCAAGCACGTCGGTCGCCGGTCTGCGGTAGTTCGTAGCGGAAAGCGATGTCGTTGTTGCTTACCCGGAATACTATATCCATTTTGCGGCCGTCGGAGTCGGCAAAAGAGTATCTTGCCTCGTTGGCAGTGTAGTGGTTGTCGCTGCTCTTGATGCGGTCCTGATGATAATGCTTGTCGATTTTCGACTCGGTCATACCCGAGAGAGCCAACCCTTTGGTATAGTCGGCAATGTCGGTTACGAGGCCGAGCGGAGAGGGTTCGAGCAAAGTCTTGCCGTCGTAGCTCACTATATATGACGGAGCACCGGCAGCGTCGACGTCGACATCTACGGCAAGGCGCTTGTCGGGACTGTAGACAGTATTCGCTGCCATGCATGTAAAACCGGTGCAAATAAAAGAAAGCAGAGATATGGCGTGTTTCATGGGTATAGGTTAATTATCAAATTATTGATTGGCTGATGTGCAAATCAGATGCAAAAATAGGCAAAAATATCGGTTTTTTATATACCTTTGCAAACCAGAACAAATAACCAATCTATTTTCATGAAAAAAGTTTTGCTAACATTGATGATATTCGCAATATCGGCATTGAATGCAATAGCATTGCCAACGAAAGAATCGAAAGCCGTGCGCGATATCATAACCAAAGTAAATGACCACTGGCAGAGTACCAACCCTGCGGAGACTCGAGCCTTCTGGGACAACGCCGCCTATCACACCGGTAATATGGAAGCATACTTCCTTATCGGCGATGAAGACTGGCGTGATTATTCGGAGAAATGGGCCGAGCACAACCTGTGGATGGGTGCAAAAGGAAAAGACCGCAGCAAGTGGAGATACAAACAATACGGCGAGTCGGACAACCATGTGCTCTTCGGCGACTGGCAGATATGCTTCCAGGTTTATGCCGACCTTTACAAAATACTGCCCGACGACCGCCGCATCAAACGCGCCCGCGAAGTAATGGAGTACCAGATGTCGACCCCGGCCAACGACTATTGGTGGTGGTCGGACGGTCTATATATGGTGATGCCCGTGATGACCAAGATGTATAATATCACCGGCAACCACAAATACCTCGACAAGCTGTACGATTACATCGTTGTAAGCGACAGTATCATGTACGACAATGACGAAGGCCTGTATTATCGCGATGCCAAATATGTATATCCCAAGCACAAAAGCGCCAATGGCAAAAAAGACTTCTGGGCTCGAGGGGACGGCTGGGTCCTTGCCGGTCTTGCCAAGGTTTTGAAAGATGTGCCTCAGGATTACAAACATCGTAAATTCTTCGAGGACAAATTTGTGCGCATGGCCGACGCTGTTGTAGCCTTGCAGCAGCCCGAGGGCTACTGGACACGCTCAATGGCCGACCCCGAACATGCCCCCGGCTACGAAACCAGCGGCACGGCATTCTTTACCTACGGTTTGCTATGGGGCATAAACAACGGCTATCTCAAAGATTCCAAATATATCGATGCTGCCAAAAAAGGTTGGGAATACCTGTCGAAAAAAGCTTTGCAGAAGGACGGTTCGATAGGCTATGTGCAACCGATAGGCGAGAAGGCTATCCCCGGCCAGGTGGTGAATGTGAAATCTACCGCCAACTTTGGCGTTGGTGCCTTCCTGCTTGCAGCTTGCGAATATGTTCGCTACCTCGAAAAAGAGAATAACGACGACCGCGCCTACTGGGTAGACCTTGCCTACAAAATGGCCGCTCCGGTACTGAGCAACATGGCCGAGGGCAAATTGCAGCAGAACATGCAGGTAGAAGTCAGCCCCACATGGGACGGCCGCGACAAACGAGTTACCTATATGGAGGCATTTGGCCGTCTTATGGCCGGAATCGCCCCTTGGCTTGCACTGCCCGATGATGACACAGCGGAGGGCGCAAAGCGCAAACAGCTGCGCGAATGGGCACTTGCGAGCTATAAAAATGCCGTAGACCCTGCAAGCCCCGACTATCTGCTTTGGCGCAAAGAAGGCCAGCCGCTTGTGGATGCCGCCTATATAGCAGAGTCATTTCTTCGCGCTTACGATGCCCTCTGGAAGCCACTCGATGATGTGACCAAGCAGCGCTATATCGACGAGTTCACCCAATTGCGCAGGGTAGACCCACCTTATACCAACTGGCTATTGTTTTCGTCGACAATCGAAAGCCTTCTTGCCAAAGCCGGTGCGCCGAGCGATGTATACCGTGTGAACTCGGCTATTCGCAAAACCGAAGAATGGTATACCGGTGACGGCTGGTATGCCGACGGCCCCGATTTCGCATTCGATTACTATACGAGCTACGTATTCCACCCGATGTATCTTGAGACCCTCAAGGCGATGAAGGACAGTGGCAAACGCACACGAATCAATTATGGCAAATATTACGACCGAGCATTGAAGCGAGCTCAGAAGTATAGCGTTGTGCTCGAGCGCCTTATCTCCCCCGAGGGTACATTCCCGGTGTTTGGTCGTTCGATACCTTACCGCATGGCCGCAATGCAGCCGCTTGCCCTAATGGCATGGTACGACAAACTGCCCGCAGGAATGACCAACGGCCAGGTGCGTGCTGCACTTACCAAGGTGATGCACAATATGTTCGACGGCAAGGAAAACTTCAATGAAGGCGGCTTCCTGACAATAGGCTTTGCCGGTCGCCAGCCCAATGTGGCCGACTGGTATACCAACAATGGTTCGCTCTATATGACATCGCTTGCGTTCCTGCCGTTAGGGCTTCCGACAACTCATCCGTTCTGGACCGATGCTCCGCAGCCCTGGACCTCGCAGAAGGCGTGGGGTGGCAAACCCTTCCCCAAGGATCATCACTGGGCAGACTAAAAACGAGATTTACACAGACTGAATAAAAGCCGACTTGAATGCATTAATTTGAGTCGGCTTTTTTCGTGCGGATATATTATTGACATGGGCGTTTGAAAAGTCGTAGATAAATGGCTGTAGTGGCTACTTTGTGGTTTGCGAATTTTTGACTAACTTTGAGGTCATAAAAATAAAGCGATATGCTGACATATACCAATAGACTCAAAAAACTCATATTGCCCGAGTATGGGCGCAACATACAGAATATGGTCGACTACTGCCTGACCATAGAGGATCGCGACGAGCGCAATATATGCGCCACTACAATCATAGACGCGATGCAGACTCTATTTCCTGTAACCGGCGATGCCGATGAATATCGCCGAAAACTTTGGGATCATCTGGCTATCATGAGTAATTTCAGTCTTGATGTCGATTATCCCTACGATGTTGTAGACCGTCGGGTATTCGGGGATTTGCCCGATGCAGTGCCTGCAGAGCGTCCCGGATCGTTTCCATACCGCCACTATGGCCGTCTGATACCCCGCCTGATTGATACCGCTGTCGGCATGGAACCGGGCGAAGAACGCGACGCGCTGGTGACGCTTATCGCCAACCAGATGAAGAAGACGCTGTTGGCCTCAAACCCCGAGGGCGTTGAAGATCAGCGTATTCTTAATGACTTGCGAGCCATGAGCCACGGCGAGATTGCGACAGATTCAAGCCGTATACGCCTGCTCGATTTCAAACAAGCCCCGACACCTTCGGGCCGTAAGAAGAAAAAGAAATGATAGGGCAGTTGACCGAGGCCGGGGTATTTGGCAAACCGCACGGTATCAAAGGCGAGATAGCTGCAAGTATTGATATCGACGGTATAGATATCGCTGCTGATGATTTTGTGTTTGCACGCATCGACGGGCTTGATGTGCCTTTCCGTGTAGAGGCTGTTCGCTATAAGGGGTCCGGGTACCTGCTGACGCTTAAGGGGGTTGATGACGAGAAGGCTGCATCGCGCCTCTCCGGCGGACCCTTGTATATGGAGTGTGACATCGATGATAGCGATGGTTCAGACTCAGACCAAGTGTATCTTGAAGACCTTATCGGCTTTACCGTTACCGACAGGGGTGAAATGGTAGGTACAATCGACGATTATAGCGAGCCTACGCCGCACAATCCTCTGTTTGTGCTTCGACGACCTGACGGAACGGAGTTGCTTGTGCCGGCGAGTGACGAGCTGATAGTGGATATTGATTTTGATAATAATAATATAGACATGGACCTGCCCGAAGGACTTGTCGACCTAAACTCCTCAAAGAAATGAAAGAATTCGACGAAAGCGAGGCGATTGCCGCCATGATGGAAAAACTCTGCGCAGACCGTAGAGACGAAGATGCTGTATACGAGATTCTTGACCTGATCTACGACTACTACGAAAGCAACGGCGACCTCGATATAAATATGGATGAAGACGATAGTGACTCAGATGTTGCATCGATGGTCGAGGCTATAGCCAAGCAACTGCGTCGTCGTCCGGCGGCAGTTGATTTTACAGCCGAAGAAATCGAGGCAATGGTCAAGGCGGAAATAGCTTACGAGGAGAGTCTGCTGTGATGAAAGCGTACTCTATAAAACTTCGCCGCTTGTTTGTCGGCATCGGCTTGCTGCTTGCCTTCGGGGTTAGCGCTGCCGACCCTGTGGATGATCCGTTTTCGATGAACATAGAGCAGAACCTTGCCACCCCGGCAGTAAATGAGAAGCATAGCGTGGCCGTTGCCAATGCGATGTCACTGCTGACACGTACTCTCAAGCAGGCCGGATTCGATGCCCAGGGCGTGCGCAAAGGCGAGGTTACCATGGTTTCGATACCCTGCCGCAGCTTGTTTGCCCCTAATTCAACCCAACTCAAAGACACCGGAAAGCAACTGCTTGCCAAGCTTGTGCCTTATATCAAGCGCAATGATAAATTCAAGGTTGTAATGGCGGTTCATTCCGACAATACCGGCGACGACATCTATGCCGAACGCATCACAACGGAGCGAGCCAATGCTGTAGACGAATACTTTGCACCTTCGTTTGGCGGCGAGAGTCCGATTATACCTTACGGCCTCGGCAGCGACGAGCCGGTAGCCCCGAATAGCGGTGTTGCCAACCGCGAGAAAAACCGCAGAGTGGAGATTTATTTCGTTCCTACGAAGAGTTTTATCGATAACGCCCGCAAGAAGAAATAATGGAAACGACTACGCCAACACAATCATATCGCAATAACCGCAAGCCCGGAGCTGTGGCCGCTTTGCCCCCCGAGATAGCGGGGCGCCTGGTGCCTCGTGCGGTAGAAATCGAGGCGGCGGTACTCGGAGCGCTTATGCTCGAGAAAGATGCTTTCTCGCTGGTGTGCGACTTGCTTAAGCCGGAAAGCTTCTATGAGCCGCGCCATGCCGTGATTTATACCGCGATACAGTCGCTCGGCCTTGCCGAAGAGCCTATCGATATGATTACGGTGACTAACCGCCTGCGAAGCAACGGCGAACTTGAAAAAGTGGGCGGTGCCGGTTTTGTGGCATCGCTGACGGTGAACGTTGCTTCGGCAGCGCATATCGAGTACCACGCCCGTATTGTTGCTCAGAAATATCTTGCCCGAGAGCTTATTGCATTTGCATCGAATGTAGAGAATGGCGCTTTCGACGAGAGTAACGATATCGACGACCTTCTGCAGGAAGCCGAGGGCCGCTTGTTTGAAATATCGCAGCGTAACCTCAAGCGCGATGTTACTCAGATCGACCCCTTGCTGACGCGAGCAATCGACCTGATGCAGATTGCATCGAAGCGCGATTCGGGTATCAGCGGCCTTGGTACCGGATTCTACGGCCTCGACAAACTTACGTCGGGCTGGCAGAACTCCGACCTTATCATTATCGCGGCCCGACCGGCTATGGGTAAGACGGCATTTGTGTTGTCGATGGCCCTCAATATCGCCATGCAGAATAACCCTGTGGCAGTGTTCTCGCTCGAAATGAGTAATCAGCAGCTTGTGAACCGTCTGATTTCCAATGCGTGTGAGATTTCGGGTGATAAAATCAAGAGTGGTCATTTGAGCGATCTTGAGTGGAATCAGTTGCTTAATCGTATTCAGCGACTCAATGGTCTGCCTCTGTATGTGGATGATACATCAGGCCTGTCGATGATGGAATTGCGAACCAAAGCCCGTCGTCTTGTGCGCGAACACGGCATACGTCTGATAGTGATTGACTACCTTCAGCTGATGACCGCCGGTATCAAACTCGGCAGCCGCGAGCAGGAGGTGTCGACGATATCTCGATCACTCAAGCAGCTTGCCAAGGAGCTTGATATACCCGTGATAGCTCTTTCTCAGCTTAACCGAAAACTCGAGGACCGCGGTAACAAGGATAAACGCCCGCAGCTTTCCGACCTTCGCGAGTCGGGTGCAATCGAGCAGGATGCCGATATTGTATGCTTTATCCACCGACCTGAGTATTATCTGAAAGCGTCGGTCGATGAAGACGGTAACAATATCAAGGGCAAGGCCGAGTTTATCGTTGCCAAGCATCGTAGTGGTTCGACAGATACGGTAGATATGTTTTTCCGCCACGAGTACGTGCGATTCGAAAACTGGGACAACAGTGCCGATGCCCAGGCGCAGGCATATGGGTCGGTGTCGGCGAGCGACAATGCCGATACTGCTGTTGCTCAGGCTAACCCTGAGCAGGCTGCTGCCGATGCGGAGGCTCTTGGTGTTGCCGGGCCGAATGATAAATTCCTTGGCAGAGACGACGGCACTCCGTTCTGATTTTTTGCAGCATGAATATAAAACAAGACCGCGAGGCAGAGAGCTTCGCGGTCTTGTTTTAGAATGCGGTGGTATCGTTTAGTCGCGGGGGAGGACTTTGACGTTGAGGGCTGCGTAGGCACGCTCGGCTTTGTCGCGTGCTTCTTCTACGGTGTCGGCTGTTGCGAGGATTACGCCCATGCGGCGGTGTCCGCGAACTTCAGGCTTGCCGAAAATGCGCATCTGCACACCGGGCTCGGCGAGAACGTTCTCGAGGTTTTCCATTACGACCTTGTCGCTGTCGCCCTCGACTACAATAGCCTTGGAAGCCGACGGACCGAGGAAGCGGACGTCGGGCACGGGGAGGCCGAGCAGGGCACGAGCGTGCAGGGCAAACTCGCTGAGGTCCTGCGATATCATGGTTACCATGCCGGTATCGTGGGGGCGGGGAGAAACTTCGCTGAATATTACCTCGTCGCCTTTGATGAAAAGTTCGACGCCGAAAATACCATAGCCACCGAGAGCGTCGGTTACGGCTTTGGCTGCAGCCTGGGCAGATTCGAGTGCTTTGGGGCTCATTGCCTGGGGCTGCCAAGAAATGCGGTAGTCGCCGTCAACCTGGATGTGTCCTACCGGCTGGCAGAATACGGTACCGGAGATGCTGCGTACGGTGAGTAGGGTGATTTCGTAGTCGAAGTCAACAAAACCTTCAACGATAACACGACCGGCACCTGCACGACCACCTTCCTGAGCTTCACGCCATGCGTCGGCGATTTTATCGGCGGTGCGAACGGTAGACTGTCCGTGGCCCGACGAGCTCATAACGGGTTTAACGACTACCGGCAGGCCTATTTCTTCAACGGCTGCAACAAATTCCTCGTATGTAGAAGCGAAACGGTAGGGTGAAGTCTTGAGGCCGAGGGTCTCGGCGGCAAGGCGGCGTATGCCTTCGCGGTTCATGGTCAGTCGGGCTGCATTTGCAGTCGGGGTGACATGATAGCCTTCGCTTTCGAGTTCGACGAGTGTGGGTGTGGCTATCGCCTCGATTTCGGGGATGATATGGTCGGGTTTCTCCATTTCGACAACCTGTCGCAGTGTGGTGCCGTCGAGCATGTTGAAAACGTAGTTGCGGTGCGAAGTCTGCATAGCAGGGGCGTTGGGATATTTGTCGCAAGCTACAACCTCAACGCCAAGGCGCTGTAGTTCGATTGCAACTTCTTTGCCGAGTTCACCGCTGCCGAGCAAAAGAGCTTTGCGGCCAACCTTAGTCATTACTGATCCTATTGATGCCATTGTATGTAGTATGTAGGGTTTTATGTTTGTCGTTATTTTTAAGACTGATAAAGCCTGAAGAATTTTATGGCGTTTTCAGTTGTTGTGTTTGCCACATTGTCGGCCGGAATTTCGATAGATTCGGCTATCCGGTCTACGATGTGAGGTATGTATGCGCTTTCGTTACGTCGTCCGCGATATGGTACCGGGGCGAGGTAGGGCGAGTCTGTCTCGGTGAGGATGCGATCGAGCCCTATGGCCGGTAGCACCGAGGCAAGACCGCTGTTTTTGAAGGTTACGATGCCGTTGATGCCGAAATAGTAATCGCCGAGCCGTCGTATGCTCTCTACATCGGCTACAGAGCCTCCGAAACTGTGAAATACGGCTGCGACACCGGGATAGCCCGATAGTACTTCGAGAACCGGTTCGAGGGCATTGCGCTGGTGTATTATCACAGGCAGTCCGAGTCGTTTGGCTTCGGCGAGCTGGGCGTCGAATACCTGCATCTGTTCGCTCTCGAAAGTCTTGTCCCAATAGAGGTCGATTCCGACTTCGCCAACGGCAACGTATTTGCTGCCGTCGTTGAGTACAGACATCATGTGGTGTAGTTCTTCGCGCCAGTTATCTTTAACCTCAGTCGGGTGCAAGCCCATTGCCAGGGCGGTATTGTCTGGCCGTAAAGCATTGAGTCTTTTCATAGGACTTATGCTTTCGCGGTCGACAGCCGGAAGTATCATCATGTCTACACCGGTCGCCAGTGCGCGGTCAACAGTTTCGATTTGCCCTTGCATGGAGCAGTCGGGCTGATTTTCGAGCGAGAATTCCGGACCGTAGATGTGGGTGTGAGTATCGATCAAAATACCAATGTATTTAGGGGCTTTTTAATGTTTCCTTGTCGATGCCTGGTCGGCGAGACTTTCGAAGAATACACGTGCCTCAACATCCATATCGGCTTTGTCGAGGTGCATTTTGGCTTCAGCACTGAATTTCAGAGCCAGTTCCTGACAGCGGTCGCCGAGTTTGTGGCGCTCGTACAAGGCCCTGACTTGTGCTATGGTTTCCTGGGGCTCGAGGTCTTCGGCCAAAATAGCAGGCAGGTTATCGGGCTCGGCCTCAAGGGCGCTGATGAGTAGCCATGTCTTCTTGTGGTTGATAATGTCGCCGCCAATTTCTTTTCCGAAAATTGTGGGGTCGCCGAATGTGTCTAACCAATCGTCGCGGAGCTGGAATGCCATGCCGAGTGAATAGCCGTACTTATATAATTTGTCGGCAGTTTCTTTGTCGGCGTCGGCCATGATAGCGCCAAGTCGGCATGCGCAACCGAGCAGGACCGAGGTTTTAAGGCCTATCATAAAGAGGTATTCCTCGATAGTGACATCGTTGCGGTTTTCGAATTCCATATCGAGTTGCTGCCCTTCGTAAATCTGCATGGCAGTTTCATTGAAGTACTCCGACAGCTCTGCGAGGTGATTGCCGGCTTCGCGGGCGAGAAGCTGCGAAGCGTATGTGAGCATGGCGTCGCCGGATAATATGGCGGCGTTGTCGCCCCACTTGCGGTGAACGGTAGGACGTCCGCGCCTGATATCGGCCCTGTCCATAACGTCATCGTGCAGCAATGTGAAATTGTGGAAGATTTCTATGGCGAGAGCTTGGTTGATAGCCTTTTGAGGGTCTGATTTAGCCAAGGCTGCATATGTAGCCAGGGTGAGAACCGGGCGAAGGCGTTTGCCTCCGCTTTCGAGGGTATAGCGTATGGGAGCGAAAAGTTTGGGCGCTACCGTGGGGTAAGACAAATCCTTGATAGCGCTTTCGACAAGGTTTGAGAAAGTTGAAAGTGTAAAATCCATGACCGTTGATTTTGCTTTGCAAAGATAGTCACAATTACCCGAATATACAAATAAAAGGGTAGTGTAGGGGTGGCGCTAATATTACTGCCATGCGGCGCTGTAGGCGGTGCGCAGTGTGTCGGCATCGGCATAAATAATCAGGGCGTCGGCACCTGCGCGTGATATTATGGCAAGTGCGCTGTCTGCGTTTGCTGATGCCATGCAAGCTGTAGCGAGTGCGTCGGCATAGCCGCACTCACGAGTTTTTACTGTGACTGCTACTACATTGCTTACTGCCGGACGGCCTGTGACCGGCGAAAGTGTGTGGCCGTAGATATGTCCGAGGCTGTCGCGACGTACATTGCGATAGTTGCCCGACGATGCCAGCGCCATTCGCTCCGGGCCGAGGGCTACGACGGTAAGGCGTTTGTGCGCCATGCCGCCCTCGGGGGAGTCGATCTGAATGTTCCAAGGCCTGCCGGAGGGGTTGACGCCGCGAGCACTCACTTCGCCGCCTATTTCAATCATATAGTCAGTGATGCCGTTGCGGTCGAACATATCGGCGATGCGGTCGATTCCATAGCCCTTTGCAACAGAAGAAAAGTCGAAACGTGTAGCCGGGGATTTTTTGACAATCTTGTTACCATATATATAGCATTGCCCCAGACCTACGGCATCTAAGGCTTCGGCGATAGCCTCGTCGGTTGCGGATGTGCCTTGCGAACGGCCGAATCCCCAAATCTCGGCAAGCGGCCCGATAGTTGGATCGTAGACACCGCCGGACAGTTGCCATACTTTGTGGCTGATTTCAAAGACGTCGGCAAAGCGTTGTCCTATGCTGTCGGAAGTGCAGTCGTTGACCGCAGATACCTCCGAAAGCGGGTTGAATAGCGATAGGTCACCGTCGATGGCAAGCAGTTCGCTCTGAATGCTGTCGGAATAGCGAGAATCACCGCGGTATGCAATATGATATGATGTTGCCCAAATTTTGCCATTAAACCTGCAATAATTTTGCTTACAGCTTGCAAATGTCAAAAATAATACCGAAATTAGCGGCAGAAATACAAACGACTGTTTCATATAAAAAGTTTTAATACTCAAAATTAGTAAAAAAATTGCAAGGCCGTGAACAATACCGCCGCCATTGTTGTTAATCTTATCAAGTAAGCGCAAGCTTGCAGTTTATTAACCGACCCTAAAAAACTAAAGAAGCTATGCATCGTTCGTTTATTTTTCTCGCAGAAGGATTTGAAGAAATTGAGGCCCTGTCCGTTGTCGACGTACTCCGTCGGGCCGGGATGGACATTAAAACAGTCTCCATTACAGCATCAAAAGAAGTCATGGGTGCCCATGGCATCACAGTCAAGGCCGACTTGACTTTCAAGGAGGCGGATTTCGCCGATTCGGAATGGTTGATTCTTCCCGGCGGTATGCCCGGAGCAACCAATCTTGCAGCCGACGAAGCCCTCTGCGACCTGCTCAAGGTTCATAAAGGTAAACTTGCGGCAATCTGTGCCTCGCCCGGCGTGGTTCTTGCGCCTCTGGGATTGCTCGAAGGCCGCGAAGTAACCTGCTACCCCGGATTTGACGAAGCGTGCCGTCAGCATGGGGCTGTTGTGCGCGATGTGCCTGTAATGGCTCTAAACAATCTTATTACCGGTAATGGCCCAAGTGCGGCCCTTCGATTTGCCTTGGCAATCGTTGCAAATTCGCTTGGCGAAAGCACGGCTCAGCAGGTGGGAAGCGCGATGCTATTCTATCCTAAAACTATGAACTTCTATTTCTGAAAAAAATACACAATTTTAAATATAGAAGAATGGCCACTGAGTATCAATGCTTTGTGGCCATTTTCTTAAATAAATTGCGAGAGCCGGTGAAATTTTTTTGAAAAAAATGTGCAAAAAAAATTGTCAGTTCAAAAAAAGTGCGTAACTTTGCATCGCAATTGAGAAACACAGTTACTCAAACTGCTACCGAGATAGACTCGGGTGCTTAGCTCAGCTGGTTCAGAGCATCTGCCTTACAAGCAGAGGGTCGGGGGTTCGAATCCCTCAGCACCCACAAAAAACAACTCTACCGAGAGTATAAATCGGGCGCTTAGCTCAGCTGGTTCAGAGCATCTGCCTTACAAGCAGAGGGTCGGGGGTTCGAATCCCTCAGCGCCCACAAAAAAACAACTCTTCCCGAGAGTATAAATCGGGCGCTTAGCTCAGCTGGTTCAGAGCATCTGCCTTACAAGCAGAGGGTCGGGGGTTCGAATCCCTCAGCGCCCACAAATCAACCTCGACATCACAGCAATGCCGGGGTTTTATTTTGTGACTGTCGGAAGTGCGGCTTTGTGGTGCCGGGGTGGCGGACCGTGGTAATCCGGGTCAGCGAATCCTTGGTTTATTATATTTTGGTGGTTAAAAAATGCTAAATGCGGATATGCCGGTTTTGTGATACGGTATAAATTTCTTACCTTTGTATAAGAAAGAAAGGCGCATAACGCCCTAAAGTTTATATTAACCAGTTATTCACCTCTAAAATATTTCGCCTATAGCAAGACTCTACTCTAATTAAAATTAAGAATAGAAATGCGAAATCACACTAAGCTGACCGACGAGCAGCTCATTGGCGCGTATGCCGCCGGTGATAATGTAGCTTTTGACACTCTACTTCTCCGTCACAAAGATCGGCTTTACAATTATATTTATCAGATGGTGCGCGACAGCGACGTTGCCGACGATATCTTCCAGGAGACATTCGTCAAGGTAATTACGACCGTTCGCCAAGGTCGCTATCAGGATATGGGCAAATTCTCGGCATGGGTAACGCGTATAGCGCGTAATCTTGCAATCGATTCGTTCCGTGCGGAAAAATCGGAGGCATCGGTGTCGGCCGACAACTCGGAAATCGATATCCTCAACCGTCGCGAATTTAGCGAGGACACCATAGAAGATGTAATGATTGACCTGCAGATCGAAGATGATATCCGTTCGCTTGTAGACCGCCTGCCGCAGGTGCAAAAGGAGGTTTTGCAGATGCGGTTTTACAACGATCTTTCATTTAAAGAGATTGCCGACCTTACCGGAGTGAGTATTAATACGGCTCTTGGCCGTATGCGATACGCGATTTTGAACCTTCGCAAAATGGCTAAGGAAAATGAGCTGTGTCTTACTCGCTGATTATCAGTGGTCAAAAATTTTTATTAAAAAAACTTGTCAAAATATTTGGACAATTCGATAAAAGAAGCTAACTTTGCACTGCAAAAGCGAAAACCCGCACATGCAAGGAGAGGTGGGTGAGTGGCTGAAACCACCGGTTTGCTAAACCGACGATGGGAGCAATCCTATCCACGAGTTCGAATCTCGTCCTCTCCGCAAAAATAGACCTAACAAATTGATTTTCAGTTTGTTAGGTTTGTTTGTTAAAAACAACTCGGACAAATTTCGGACACCGATTTTGCGAGTAAAGCAACATATCTACGAACCGTAACATTCTTAAACTCACAAAGAATGTTAAAAAAATGTGTTCCACCGGCAAAAAATCTGCCCCGCGTAGTGTAATACTACAATTCACCTACCCCCGCCTCCATACCAAAAAATCGTGGTACGTCGATTTTATGAGCTTCGACCCCGGAGCCGGTAAAATGCGCCGTAAAAAATTCATGCTCGACGGAATCCCGAAGATTACCGACAGACGCAAACGAGCCGCCGAACTTATCGAGGTGCTGACAAAGCAGCTCCGCGCCGGTTGGTCGCCGTGGGTTAATGTGGACGACAATCGCGGTTATACTGCCCTTTCCGACGCTTTGGATAAATACGAGGCATACGTTGAGCGAATGGATAAATACAAAACCCGTAAATCCTATTCGTCAAGGCTGGCCGTATTCCGCGAATTTCTTGCCTCTCGGCTTTTACCGCCGAAATATGTTTACCAGTACGATAGCGGCCTTGTGTCCGATTTTCTCGACTGGATATATTTCGACCGGGAGTGCGGAGCGCGTACACGAAACAATTACCGGGGCTGGTGCAGTTCGTTGGCTGTTTTCTTCATAGAACGCCGCTATATATCAAGTAATCCGACCGAGCATATCAAGACGCTGACGGAGGCCCCAAAGAAACGCCAACCGTTAACCGACTCCATGCTCCGGCGAATGTCTGTGTTTCTCGCCGAACACGACCCGCATTATCTTCTTGCTTGCCGCATGGAGTATTATACTTTTATCCGTCCTACTGAATTGAGTTTCCTCCGAATATCTGACATCTCAATAAAAGAACAATCGGTATTCATATCGGCGGAGGTGTCAAAAAATAAACGCGACGGGAAAGTCGGCCTTAACGACGATATTATAAAATTAATGCTCGATATAGGTATTTTCAGCAATCCCGGCGATTATTATCTGTTTGGCGAGGATATGAGGCCAAACAGGGAGAGGGCCTCGAGTGAGATTTTTCGACGAAAGTGGAAAAAACTACGCAAGGCCCTCGGTTGGGGTGATGAATACCAATTCTACAGCCTGAAAGATTCAGGGTTGCGCGATTTGGCGAATAGCCAAGGGATAGTGATAGCCCGCGACCAAGCGAGGCACACGGACGTATCAACGACAAATAAATATCTTCAGGGGCGCGACCTACCGGTTCACCCCGAAACGAAACATTTTACCGGCTCGTTATAACTCGTATTGGGAGTAATCGACGGCGTTTTTCGCTTCGATTCCTGCGGCTCGGCACTCTTTGATGTGCGTCCACATGGCTGCGACCATATCGCCCAGTTCGTCGGCTGCGGCTGCGTCCGTATCAGCCTCCAGCAGTCCGATGAACGGGGCGCGGTCGATTTCGCCGGTCTTATCGAGCGAATACACCGCAAACAGAAAATTACGCTGTGCCGCGTCTGTCAGCCTTACCTTCCGTCCATTCCAAAAGAACGTATTAGCGATTCGGTTCTGGGTCTGTGCGTCGAAATACTCCGCCACTGCGTCGCGTATCTCGTCAACAGTCGGACGGCCGTCGGTAATCATTTCAACGGCCAGCCATCCGCGCTCCTCGTCGCGGTGGTGATTCCAGCGCACCGCCCAGCGGTCGCGGCGTGGGTTTATGCACTCGATAGGCGCAAGCACCTCGGAACATGATATTTCTCTCGTTTTCATGTCGATATATTGTTAAGTGAAAAGATATTCGGTAAAATTGCCCTGTGCGTTACGCGCCATAGTCACCTTATTCTCGCCCAGTAGTTCCTTATCTTTCAGCGCGTCGCATATATCGCACATATCAGGATAGCCGGTAAAGAATTTAACCACGTCGCCCTTCTTCAGGGGTAAGTTACAGGCCGCAAGCTGCGCCCGGTTCGGGACGATAAGACGGGCGCAAACGAGATATTTCGTTTTCTCCTTTGCCTCCGTGTCACCGTTGGCCACCGCTTCCTTGTGTTCTCTACGCGACCACTTTGTCGAAACGCCTGTTTGAAAATCCAGAATACAAAGCGTCGAGCCTACGAGCGCGTTAAGAGTGACCTCGCGGCAAGTAAAATTTTTCTGACCGTTCCGACGCACTCCCGGCGATGTCGAGATACCGAGGTCGGCCAACGATTTAAGATTTGAGTAATCAGCCATTTTTAAGCCTGTTATTTTGTAAAATAGATGTTTAGCGTCTGCGTGTTTGCAGAGCGAGTAAAACGACGCGAGTATTTCAGCGCGTCGGCGTTTGCTTTTTATTTTGTGGAGGCGACGGGCTGCCTTCTTCTTGTTGCGCTTCCGAATACGAGTATAATCCTTGAAAATGTCATATCCGATAAAGTCGATACCCTGTGAAACCGGGTAAATACGTTCATTCGCTTTCACCTTCAGCCCTATGCCCTCGACCTGTTCGTGAACGATACCGCTCAATTTCCAAAGTGTCGGTTTGTCGGGACCTAATCCCCTCTTATCGTCGCAATAACGATAATAGAATCTGAAACGGTGTTCGTCCTTAACGTGGTGGTCGAGCCATACCGATAAAAGGAGGTTGCCGAAATGTTGTGAGCTGCGCAATCCGATAGATAGCCCACGGATAAGGAAACGCACAAACCGTTCCAGAAGGGTGAGGATTATAGGCCCTTTGAATATGCGGCGTAACGTGTCCATCATGATGTCCTGCAATATGCTTTCGTAGAATTTCGTAATATCGTCCTCGTAAACATATTGTATTTCATCGGGGTATAATTCGAGGTCGCGGCGTATAAGCTTCAGAAGGTCGTGCGTACCCCGGTTTTTCAGCGATGCCCCGGTGGTTCGTATCAACTTTTTGAACGTCAGTTCCTCGACGATATTCATTATTGCATGAATACCCATTTTTTCATAATACGAGTAAAGGAATTGAATCCGTCGTTTCTTCCCTCCTTCGGTAATTATCTCCTCTCCGTAGGAGGTAAGGCGAAACACGCCCGCCGATATTTCAGCGGCCAGCCATGCCTCTATCCCGTCGATATGCGCAAGAATCTCGCGCCCCTGTTTAGACTGCTTTCGGGCAGTTCCTCGGAGTACGGCGTCGATTGATTCCCGGATATTGGACGAGGCGACAATCAGCGGAATTATTTCGGAATCCTTTATACGTTTCATGTTGTTTGTTTTGCCTTCATTTTTCCGGGGCCTAAGTTATTCGGCTGCCATTGCTGGCCCTACTAAACTCCACCCCTGCGCGTGATGTTTCGGCGTTCCGTCCTGTGGGCGGCTGTGCCGTGGCTCTCTCCCCTGCCTCGACGGTGGCGACACGTCGCCGATGTCGGAGGGCTATATATTTTCGATTTTGGCAAATTAACGCTTTGAGTGCAAGGCGCGACCCGCTCCACGCGTTCGTGTTCGATGAATCGTTGTTCGCGTTCGTGTACGAAACACCGGCGTTCGAGTTGGCGTTGTTGTTGGAGCGGTACACCACACGGGCCGACGACGATTGGGGAAATCTACCATTTCGGGGGCTGCTCTGCTGTGGGAGGGCTGCGCCCTCGTGTATCGTTTAACATCATACGTTCAAGTTTATTCGGTTAGGCTATGGCCTCGGCCTCCAAGAAGGCCGCGACGTTTAACGTATATTCGATTTCACCGATGAAGGCAAGGCGCGACCCGCTCCACGCGATCGTGATCGATGAATCGCTGTACGCGCTCGTGTACGAAACACCGGCGTACGAGTGGGCGTCGCTGTAGGAGCGGTACACCACACGGGCCGACGAGTTGGAACACCAGAATTTGTCGCCGTAGTGGGTTGTTTCTGTGGCGTTGAGCAACACCGGCACCACGTCCATGAAACGACCGTTATGTAATTCGGTAATCCATGAATCGGAGATTGTGCCACTCTTGACGGTTCTTTCTTCACCGGTTCCGTACTCGGTAAATTTCCAAACGTAGTAATCGGAGGTAACTCCGCCCATCCATTCTGCGACATTGCCCCAAAGATTTTCGTAACCTATGGCGTTGATAGATGTCGCATTTCGTAACGTCTGCGTATCGTCGTAATACCAGCCTCCGGCCGCACCGATAGCATTAGCCGGGTTCGCTATGGTGTCCTTCATGCCGAGGAAGGCGGTCAAGCCTTGAACGGTAGTATTTGAGCCGGAGCCATATCCGCACACGCCTGAACTGTCACGGTCGCCATAGTTGGCCCAGAACAAACAAGCGATGTCGCGGTGCATGGGGTACGTTATCGGGGTGAATCCCTCGCCACGTTTGCGGCAGTAATCAACGAACTGCGATTGTGATACGCTGACGGTTGCCGAAACGCCCGTAATACTGCGAATCTGCAAATTACCGTAATATGCTTTCACAACACCGGCAAGCCATTGGCCGGTTCGCCAAGCGTCCGGCTCGATAGCGTGAATCTCCGGCGAGGTGGTAAGCCACACGAAGGAGAAAGGAGCGTCGGCGCGGCAGGTGAAAGCGATTTTTTCAGCGTTGGCCGGAACGGAGGTAAACAGGTAAGAGCCTTCGGTCATTCGTCCGCTATTGGCTGCGGCACGACCCACCACGTTGTTGTCTGCGTCGAGGAACACCGCGCCGTAAACCGATGAGTTCACGGCCGGCCATCGTGCTTGCTTGTAACCCTTCACCGGGGCAACATATACGCGGTAATCATCGTAAACCGCGAGGCAGTCGTCGAAGGTGGTGTATGTGGTCGCCACTCGGCAAGCTGCGCGGTCGTGCAACTCCATATCTTCCGGGTAAAGTTTACGGCCCTCCGGCTGCGTTACAGCCTTCAGAGAGCTGAAGCAGTGGTAATGGCAACGGTTAATAAAATCGTCGATACCCTTGCACCAACGGTCAGGCTCGTACATCATGAAATCGCCTTCGTCTGCCTTCGTCGGGTGGTTGAACCCTTGCGTATTGGCCTCCGTGCCGTCGTGATAACGGCGGCTATCGGTATCGTCGAGAGGACAAACAAGCATTTTGCCGGACGCTACATATTTAGCCATTACGCGGTGACGCTTCGCCATGATAGCGGCGACGTGCGCCGACGGTTTGAAAGTGTTGTCGTAGTCGTAGCCCGTTTCGTTATCGAGGTTTGAGATATTTTTTGAATCTGACACCGTTTCATCGTACTTTATAACTGTCCATTCCGGCTGCTTTATGTTCAGTTCGGGGAAATGGGCCTGCAACTCGTTGAACTCCGATTCTTCGAGGTATTTCGTGAGTTGGTAAGTACCTACGAGGCGGCAAGTCGTCACGTTGTTACCGTTTTCATCGACACCCTTCATCGTCAGGAACTTGCGGAGGAGTTCACCGCGTCCGCTCTCGTCTATGCCTGTAACACGGAGGTAGGTCGTAGAGGGGCAACGGTTGAGAAGGGTCTGCCAGCCTATCAGCGGACAGTTATCAACGACAAGGCGAGTAACCGCCGGAGTTCCGGAGAAGGTGAGCGCGTCGGGCGCGAGGTTCTGAAGGTATCGTAATTCGAGCGTCTGGAGCGAGGCCGGCAACTTTGCCATTGACATAGTTCCGCCCTGTGCGAAAATCACGTTTGTAAGCTGCGTATCTGCCGCGTCGAGCGTTTCGAGTTTGCGATTTTCGGCCAGATTCAGAGAGGTAAGGCCGTTCAGTCCGTTGACATCAAGAGAACGGAGGTTCCGGCAATTTTCGAGAATCAGGCCTGTGAGAGCCTTCTGCCCGGTCGAGCAAGAAGCGTCAAGATTGCGGAGGCGAATACACTTGTTAAGGTTAAGCGTTCCGACAATAGCGTGACTTATGTCCGTAAGGTTGAGCGACTGAATACGAGAGGCCCCGTAAATGTTCTGCGGGTCGTTGATGATAAGATTTTGTTTGAAGGTAAGAGTTATTTCGTCACCTTGGCCATTTGCCCGGAGGCCTGAAACCGTGGGGTCGCCGTTGGTGTAGCCATAGCCGAAACAAAATCTTTCCGCCGCTGTTATCTTCATGCTGCGAGGATTGGCCGCAAAGTTATACGAGAAATACACCGGGAACGCGTCGTCGCGGTATGTGCCGGCGCAATACTCCGAATCCAGAAGGTTGAAGCGGTTAACGATTGTATAGGTACGATGAGCGTAGCGCGAACCCTGAAGGGCGTAGAGATAGTCGCGTCCTTCTTCGATGAGCGGAAGAATATATTTATATTCTCCGTCCTTATTGTAGATACGTTCGCACCATTCGCCCATAAATTGGTTGTTGAACACGTCCAGAACGTACTCCGTTGACATCACCGAACGGATAGAACGGGCAACCTCGGCGAGTTTTTCGGGGCAACCGCGAACGAGTTCCCAGAGTACCGAATCATGTCCGGCGAAACAGTACGCGCCTTGGCTCTCGTCCACGGTATCGAAATCAATCATGTAATCGAATTTCAGGTACGAATCGTTTCGTTCGCCGAAAAGCGTATCCATATCGTAGGGCAAAATGTACCATATAAGGCCATCCCACGTTGCGAACATCATGTTTTTCGCGCGGTTATCCACCGCCATGAAATAGTTCGTCAGCGCGTACCATGCGAACGGGGCTTCATTGGCGAAATACTGCGTATATTCGCGGAGGAATTTCGACGGATTGCCCTTACAGCTCTGAATCCACGACCATAGGCGTTCAACTGCCGCTTTGTCGTCCTCGTGAGCGTCTGCCCATTTGGTGTCGGCCTTAAATCGGAACTCCAATTCATCGTCGAAATTCGTCATGTCAGCCGTGCCGAACAGACAGAGAGCCGCCGAGTTGTTCAGGAACTCGACACAGATACAGCGATTACGTTCACCGCCGAGGCCTGCTTCATCGTTGAAACCTTCGATACCCTCGAACCCGTAAACTTGGTGCGATTCCGATTTCTCGTTATTGAAATTGTATTTACCGAGGAATTTCGCCACTCCCTCGCCGTTGTTGTCGTAGAAAAGGTTTATCGGGAAACCGTCAACGCCCACGCGCACATCGTAGTCACCTTTATAGGCAGCTTGCGGGGGTGTAAGCCAGCCACACCGGCGGAAAATATCGTTAACAATACGAACGCCGCCGGTGTTGTGCGTACTCGACGAATCCGAAAAATCCGCCTTCAGACAGAAGATTGATACAGGACGCGCCCCCGGCTTGAAACTGTAAGTCATATCCGGAACCGGAACTCCGTTAACCTCCAGAGTGCAACCGTATTGCTCTCGGAGTAAATAGATACGGTAGTTTTTACGCGGGTATGTCGTCGAACTGGTACCCTGTATTCGCAAACCTACATTACGGGCAACGAAATCGTATTCCTTGCTGTAGGGCGAATAAAAGTATATATCAACCGTAACCTCGAATTTCTTGTTATTCGTCTGGTTAACAAGGTCAACATCGCCGACAATGCGCATACAGCCTTTACCATGTGCGCGGAGTTTGTCGATGTCCACCGCGTCCTCGTCGTTGAGAATGTCGTTTTTCTGGAACAGTATAACCATTTCGTCGGCTGTCGAGCGGTCAACCATATAGTTAGACAACATTTCATCATCAGAGAGAGCGCGGTCGTATATGCGCACGTTACGGAGTTCCACGTCTGCCGCGTCAGAACTTACGGTAATTTTAGCCGGGTTTATCTGCATGAGCGAGGCCGCGGCCTGGTACTGTAATGAGCGGTCGCGAATACCGTTAACATACAGATGTAAAAGGCGGTTTTCGTTCTTGCTCTCAACCACGAACGCTATTTTAATCGGAATATCCGGGGCGAATTTCGTTTCAAGTTCCTGACCGCCTGAAACAACCATACGAGCCTGTTCGGTAGTCATTTCAAAACCCACGCCGTCGGCGAAACACGACATAACAACGCCGTTGCGGTCTGACACGTTGGAACACATCAGCTCCGCTTCCACGGTGAAGCCCGTAGCGGTCGCGTCTTTTGCAAACGGGGTATCGTTGATTGTGATACTTGCACCGTTTGTCAGTGAAAGCGCGTCGCCTGTCCATCCGTTGTTGCTCCAGTCGAAACCGTGGAAATCGGTCGTTATACCTTCAAATTCCCAAACGCCCGGATTCCCCTCGGCGTTACTGCGTCCGGCTGCGGACAACCTTACACGAAGGGAATCCGTAACCTCTATTAAATCAATGTCGGATTCTACAACCTCGATATTAAAGAGGTAATCGGTTTCGCCTGTTTTGAATTTCATCGCCTCCGTTCCGGGAGCGGTGAAACGGTTAGTGTACCGCTGAACGGTGCGCGGTGCTGTTATAGACTGCGTAACCACTCCGTCGTGATATACGTCCATGCTCGCCGGAGTAGTATCGGGGTCGAACACCACAAAATCAAAATCGAGGCGTTCAAACTGACCGATTTCCAGCGTTGGGGTAAGGTAATCGTTATTCTCGAAAATCCGCCCGTCGGGGAAGATAATCATCGTACCGATAAACGGAGCCGGAGCGTAACCGGTGGCCGGTTTCTTCAGAAGGTCGATAAAAATAGATTCCGAACGGAGCGTAAGAGTGTCCGAGGCTTCGAGTTCTGCGACCATCTGAACGTTGTGCCTCCCGACGGTAAGCCCCGACAACGGTACGGTAAAGCTGCCGTTCGTTTTGCCGGATTTCGTTACCTCCTTTGTGTCGTATGCCTTTCCGTCGAGATATAGGCTTATGGTCTTGCGACCGGAACCCGACACCGTGAATGGAATCGCAACGGTATCGTATGGGCCGTAACCGCCTCCGGCGATAGAGTTCGCCAACGAGTAGGCACTTGAAAGGGCCAGCGTCATAGCCTTGACGCGGGCGGTAGCCTGACGGGTGCGCTTGGCTCCTGTTTCCGGGTCGATTACCGAGGCTTTGACCGTGATATCGGTTGTTCCGCTTCGGACGTAGCTTGTTATGTCGAGTTCGTAATCACCTGCGGCCACGTCGTTGAGAGTGGTCGTAAAAGTCGTAACCGCGCCGTTCTTGACTGTAATTTCGATGTCGGCGCGTTGGCCGGTCGATTCTCCGCCTTGGTCGCCTCCGAGATACTGGTGGTCGTATCGGTAAAGGAGTTTCACGGGGCTACCCTCGCGGATTGTATCGTTATCAACCGAGGCGGAAAGTATGATTTTAGCGGTTGCCCCGGTTTCACCGCTTCCGCCTGTACTTACGGGAATATCACACCCGGCAATCTCTTGACGCTTGTCGTTGATGATAGCGAGGTGAATCTCCGTTCCCTCGTCGTTCATCGTAGCGTCAAGGTCGGCTACTGTTTTACCCTGAAGGTCGGTAATTGCTTGCGTAACTACGTTGTTTTGTACCGGGTTGGTTGACTTGTCGTTTAGAGTTTCGTCCACCTCCAGCTCGTCAACGGTGATATTTACGATACCTTCAGCGTCGGGGTTTACGGGGGTGTTGTTGAGTTTAATCCCGGTAATTGTACCCTTTCCGCCGGTGTCCTCCCAGCTCTCCGCCTTTTCCCACTGGGTGAGCGTCGAGCCTTTGAACTGCTTCGTTTCCCAGTCGCCTGTGCCGAGGCGGTAGGTTATCCAGCGACCGAGAGCGCGGTGAGTGGCCGGAACTGCCTCTATAGCGGCCTGAAGGTCATAGAATCCGTTTTCGGGCGGAACGAGTTCCGTCACGTTGATAAGATTACCCGCGCCCTTTTGGCCTACGCCCTGCCAATCCTCCCACTCTGCCGCCGCTGTCAAGTCTGCGGCTTTACCGTTGCGGAATTTCAAGCCTCCGGCGGTAAACAGATATTGAACAAAGTGGTACGTTGTTGGTTTTCCTACGGCGTTCGGACCGGCATAACGGTAAACAATAAGAATTTCATCGGTCGGGCCTTCCAGAAAATAGAATCCCGCTTCGGTGAGCGCGTTCAGATTGTAGCCGTTATCTTCAACCTTGAAACCGGCTTCGAGGAGTTCGGTTTTATATTGGAGTTCAGTAATCGAATAGCCTTGTTCGCGTATTTTCTTGGCGTTTTCGGTGATACGCTCGTCAATAGCCGAGAGCAACGCCACAAGGCTGTCCGAATCCTTTATGCCATTCAGGAAGGTGATAATTTCGTTAAAATTCTCGATTGCCGTCGAGGCGTTCTTGCCGAGAAGGTTGTTAATTGCCGTTCGGTTAGTGGCTGCGGCCGTCTGCGCGTCTGAAGCTGTTCGCGTCACCGTCTGGAGAGCGAGCTGAAGCGTGTCGATAGTGCGTTGCAGAGCCGCGTCGGCTGCCTGTCGTTCGGCTTTCTCGGTTGCTACCGCCGAGTTATTCGTCAAAAGGTCTTTATAACCCTTATTGAGAAAATCGAACACACGGGCGACCATCTCGTTTGTAACGCTTTCGGGGTCCTCGGCGTTCCAGATAACCGTTATAAGGTTATCAATAAACTGTTGTGTCGTGTCTGCCATTGTGATAATGAGTTAATTAAATTGTTTGCTGAACTGCTTCGAGAATACTCGCGGTTTGCGGCCTTCCGTTCCGTCGATGATGTCTTGCATGATGTTGGTTTCATCTTCCGCCATTTGCAACTTGACGGTGAATTTTTGGGGCGTTTCCGGACGCGGCTTGTATTTGAGTTCCTCGATAGAGGGTATAACTTTAACCGGGAGTTCCGAGAGGTCGAGCAAATAAACCTCCTCGCTGCCTATCATATCCATGAGGAAACGGACGGTATCAGCCCGCATAACTCCGGTTTCGATTGTTAGCGATTGGGGGCGTGTGATACGTTCGCGGTCGGCGGTGAAATCGTCGGTTTCAGCGTCGTATCTGCTGAATCTTGCTTCATCGGCTGCGGCGTAATCGGGTGTAATGGTAAGTTCTCCGGCAAGTTCGATAATCTCGAATACACCGAGAGAATTGCGGAATTTCAGGCGGTAGCGTTCCCGTGCCGGGTCGCTCCGCTCAATTACTATGCTGCAAGAGTATTGCGAGGGGTCGCCCTTGTATATGTCGAAACTATTCGACAAAACTCCGTATTCATCGAAAAACTGTTTTCGTAGCGCGTCAATATCAAGCGCAAAAATACCGTTGTCGAAATTCCCGTCTTGTATTAGAGTTTTGCCCGTCGTTCGTTCTACAACGGTCATATACAGAAATCTCTCCAGACTTATGAAATAGAGCGGATAAAGTTCCGTTTCCTTCATCACTATGCGCCACCCTGCGGTTCGGGTTGTCATAAAAAAGTTATTGGCGTTGTTGAGAAAACGGGCCTCGAAAGCGTCGGTTTTCATTCTGGCATAACGTCGGTAATTCTGACGCGAAACGCCTCCGGCGATAATAAGGCACTCCCATTCGTCCAGATTATCCTCGGTAATATCAACGTAAATTTTGCGTTCGGAAATCGTGCCGTTGTCCTCGACCTCACGAACTCCGTTTATGTGGTACGACATTATCGGTTCGCCGATAGTGTAGGCGTATGCGTCCACAATCTCGGAGATATTGACGCTAAAGGGCTGGTTATAACGACCCACATAGCGTTGGTTCATGCCGCTGGCATAGACGGTGAACGGAATCCCGGTAATAGGATTGTAGTCGTCAACCGTCAAGCTGCTGCGTAGCAATATCGGATTTTTTGAAAAGGCGATACCCTTTTTTACATTTGAATCCATTGTAAGCGGGTTTAAGGTTTGGCCGTAACCATGAGTATAGAACCGGTGAAGGAGATTTCAACGGGGTGAGCGTTAATAAACTCGTCGCGCTCGGTACTGGGTGTTGTCAGGAACTTGTAAAACTGTTCCTTATTCCCCACATTCGTTTCACGCCACACTTCGTAGAGGGCGTTAACGTCTGCCGCTTGTGGGGCTGCTGTTATGTTATTGGCTTCCATGATTGCAAATTTCATTGAATTGCCACGGAGGGCAAAGGACTAACGATGCGCACTTACGAGCGTTACGGTATAGGTGATTCTAATAGTGATTTGTCCTAACGGGATTTCGCCCGGCTCCGTTTCGTAATGGTCCGGGTCGCCTTCTGAAACGTCGTACAGTTCCCATATTTCGTAGGTGGCGCGGGCCTGGTACTGGCGCGTTCTGGTCGCTCCCTCCATATTACAAGTACCGTCCGCGTTGTACGGGTCGGATTCCCACGTTAAGCCGGTTTTCTGCACAGTTACAGGCATGGCAAGGCCGGGCCATGTGTAAATATTTGGTGCTTGATAGTCCGGGTTAGCATTTTTCCACGCCTTGATTGCGGCGTTTTTGCTCTCGGTTGAGTTATAAACCGTCTGAAGGGTGTCCGAAACGTATTTCCAGTAATAGTCGGTATCTAACAAAGTAAAATTCGGTATATTCTGTTCAGTGGCGATGTTGTACGTTCCTTGCGTTTGAATTGTCCGTAACTTGATTTCCACGGCAATCTCTTTACCACCGGGCAAAGAATAGTTAACGGTATCAATCAGGCAGCGCACACCCTTGAACATTACCGGGCGGAACATATCGAGCTGCTGAATCTCTTGCAGCTTTAGGCGGCCTTTAATTTCAATCGTTCGCGCTCCATGCCTCAAAATTTCATCATACTGCCGCCAATACTTATCGAACAGGCCGCCTTTATACTGAAACAGTAGGGAGGTTGTGTGCTGCTTTCCGTCCTTGAACGTGTCGCCTGTCACTGACGCGAACCGGCCTTCTGTACTGTCGTAGCTCGTTTCAATTCCGGTAAAAGCGAACATAAACGCCAGCGGCGTATCTCCACCCTCCGGTCCGTCAGAACCTTTAATATAACTGTGGTTGTGACGCATACCCTTCAGATAAAAAGGTACGTCGTCGGCAAAATCGCCGTAAGTTCCGTAAGCGGTTTTTCGTATCTGGACATGAGCCAGCGGCACAAATTCGTCGTCCGATGTGATTTCTTCAGCCTCTACTCCGGGCGTTTTCGGGTCCCAATTAAAAAAGCTGGTAGAACCTTCCTTCGATTTCCTGTTTACTTTATCATATCTCGACCATACCGCCGTTTTTCGGTTAAAAGTAAAACTTATATTTTCATTTTCGACAACTGAATCACCGATTTGAGAGGAATCGAAATTCTTAAAAAAGTCCTCGAATCTCTCCGTTTCCGGCTCGGCGCAATCTATCGAGGTGGAGGCGGATAACTTGATATATTTCCCCTTGTCGTAGTTCACCACGGGCGGCTCGGATATTATATTACTTAAATCCTTTTGAGCCGGTTTGTTGATTATGTCGCCGATAAAGGCCATAGTTACGCGGCAAGTGCTGAAATCGACATGATAGACGAGGCCGAAACGCGCCCAGAGGGCGGCCATGAACGCCTCGACCGTCACGTCCGGCATGAGGTCGATATAATTAACATCTTTCTGACAACAGGAATCAGCGCAATTATTCAGCACGACAAGCCGGGCGAGGTCGTTATCAGTCTTGAACGGATTCGCAGCGATTGACATACCTAAATCGGAAAATATCAACTCCAGAACACGCCACACCCTTACAAATGGCGTGAACCCGTAGTTTTCCGGAACTGAAACCTCCGTAACTGTTCCGTTGATTGTCCTTGTCACCTTATCGACGCTTCTTAACGCTTTGTATTGCATTGCGGTGCGCGTCCACATATTCAGCATTTCGATTTGCTCTTTATTGAGAATATTTGCCGTATTGGTGAGCCAGCCTTCGCTGTCAATGGCCGTAACGATAGGGAAAACCGCCAAAGGGTTGGTTTTCGGGTCAGCGTTGTGATATATCTCGTTAAGTTCCGACATCAGAACGGCAAGCGATGAGTGTCGCCACATGGGGAGCGTCGAAAGTTCGGTCAGTTTCTTATTTTTCCATTTTTCGTAGGCCGTGGAGTTGTCGAACCCGACGTTAAAGGTTATACCGTCGCGGCTGTTTGCGCTTGTGTAATTCAGTGTTCCGCGACGTTGGTACGCGCCGTTCTCTATGATACAAGTCCGCTCCGGTTCGTTCGGATTCTCTGCGTTGTCAACTCGGACAACGTGGCTCGTCAGTCGGTTGTTACGCCTCGTCGGTGGAACGGTGGCCGGTATTGATTGGCTGCCTTGGTCGTTAAATATCGGGTTGGTATCTTCTACGGCCATGCTGAAACCTTCGGGGAGGTCGAGGGCTTCTCCTTTGATAAGTATTTTTATCATAGCGGTAATTACTTTTTGTTTCTGGTGAACGGAGCGCGGGCACGGTCCATCGTTTCCTTTGCGTCCTCTATGTCCTTGTAAACGATATATGCCCGGATTGCCTTCGTTGCTGCCCTGAACTCCTGAACAGCTTTTGTAAATTCCTCCATGCTCAACGAGGGAGCCGGGGCGGTATAACCTCCGTCGGCGTAACCGGCGGAAGGAGCGGCGGCCATACCTGAACCGAGGATTTTATTACGGCGTATCGCCTCGATTGTACCCACCGCGTCAACTACGCGAGGGTTGTCCATAATAGGCTTCGGCACGACGTACTCGCCGCGATGAACGACACCCGCAACCTCGTAGCGGTCGCCGTCGCCTGTATATCCGCCGTCAGAGTAGCCGGATAGCACTCGTTCAGCCTTGGCCGGAGCGGCAACAGTGCCGGAGCTGCCGGCGGTATTGCTCGGCTGCATATTCTTGATTTTGTCGCGTTCGGCTTTTGCGCTCACTACTTGGGCCACGCCGGTAGCAGTCAACATGGCGGCGGCGATAGCTCCACCAATCGGGCCGAGGTCTGCAAAGGCTTTCATGATTGAAACCGCCGTATCGGCGATAATCTGGGAAACCTTGATTGCAAAATTTACATCGGCGTATTTCTTTTGTATTTCGAGTTTCTTGTTTTCCTTTTCTTCTTCGAGGGCTGCGGTGTCCTCTCCATTGTTCTTTGCCTGTTGTATCAAGACATCATATTTCGCGTCACTCTGCGCGATTTCTGCATCTTGTATGGCCGAGAACATCGAGCCGGAAAGATTGGCGTAATAATCGAAATACTTTTTAGCGTTGGTAACGCCTAACTGTAATTTTTTCTTTTCGTAGTCCTTAGTTGATATAAGACCCTGACGGTGGTAATTTTCAAGTTGGGCTAGTTCGCGTTCGTACTCGTCGGCCCACGACAGCCCCACAAGTTCCTGAAGCTGCCACATCTGCTCTTGATACTGGTAATTAAGGGCGGCGATACGGCGTTGTTTCTCCGTTTCGAGGGCTACCGCTTGCTCTGTACCTTCTCCGACAACTTTCACCGCTGCGGCGTATGTCTGTTCGATACCTTGACGCTGAAGGTCGAAGGCGTTTTTTATGCCTTCTGCGCTGGTGGTATCGGTAGCGAGTTGGCGAATTTGCTCGACAAGTTTACTCGTATCAGTGAGTAAATTGCTATTCATTTCGCGCATCTTTGCCTCCAACTGTTCACGGGTGCGCTGCCACGTTTCCGCGTCCATGCTATAATCGTCCTCCAACTCGTCGTAATACCGTTGCATTTCGGCGAGTTGGTCGGCGTGGCTCTGACGCTGCAAATTAAGGCTGTATAAACTTGCGGCCTCTTGTGAGATTTCGCCTTTTGCCTGAGATTCTTTTATTATAAACTCCTGTTCCGAGTAGAATCGTTTTACTGCGGTCAGTCGATTTTTATAATATTCATCATTTTGCTTTATGATAGCCTTGTCGATTTCCTTTTGAGCTGCCGCAGTCTGTTGTTCGATTTGGGTCTGGGCGGCGTTGATTGCGTCGAGGGTTTTCGTGTGGGTGCTGTCTGTTTTTTCTCGGAGCGTTTCGAGGGCTGCCGACAGTTCGCGGCCATACCGAATTAACTCCCTGCTCTTCGCGATCGTCTGCTCCGATTGGGTAAGATTTTGTTTATTTATTTCCAGTAGTCGGCGTTGATGAGCGTCGGTAATAGGGTTTGTAACCTCGTCGAGAGAATCCGCGCCATAAGTACCCGGCTCCCTCTTTATCTTATTTTTTCCGAGGAGTTCCTTTTTTTCTTCCTGAAGGAGTTTGATACGTTTCTGAATACGGTCGAGTTCTTCATCACTCTCCGGGTCAATTTTTCGGAGGCGTTTTAACTCTGCGTTAATTTCTTTAATTCTGGTAACGGCCTCCTTTGCTGAATCGTTCAGGGGTTTGAACGGGTCCACCTCCGGTTCAGGGTCGGCGAGGTCGTCGAAAGTAAGGCTAATTTCGTGAAGATATTCCTGAAATTCTTCAAGAGCGCGGGTTTGTTCGGTGCGTTGCTGTTTATACCAGTCAGTAAACGAGCCGGATAATTCTTGTTGCAGTTTCAGCATTTCGGCATTTTCGCTCCTTAATATGCCGTAAGGGTCGTTCGACCTCATTAACTCCTTGTCTCGTTTTTCTTTACCAGCTTGCAACATTGCGAGGCGCATACGCTGCTGTTTCCACTTTTCGTAGGCTTCCTGCTGTGCGTCTGCGTCGGCTTTTAATAACTCTTGATATTGGCCTTTTGCGGCTTCGATTCTTAATTTCTTTTCAAGCGACAAAATATAATCGTCGAGGGCTTTTTTATTCTCCCGATAAGCCCCAGTTTCAGAATCAAGTTGAGCCTTGTAGCCCGGAATTATTCGATTCAGTTCATTTATTGCCTTTATACGGTGTTCCTTCGTTTCGAGTTCGTCCATAGCGACACGCCGCAACTCCATAAGGCGGTCGCGTTCCATTTGCGCTTGCGCGTTGGCCTTTGTCACGGCCTCCCGATACTTATTTGTAGCCTCGGTAAGATAGGAGGTTTCGGTCGTAGCCTTCTTTGAAGCGTCTATAAACGACATGATACCCGTAACAAGTAACGCGATACCAGCCAAAACCAAACCGATAGGATTCGACTTTAACGCGGTGTTGAAGGCGTGGGTGGCTGCGGTTGCGAGTTTGGTAACGGATATTTCGGAAATCATCGCTACCTTTTTCGCTACAATATCGGTGATAAACCTTTTTACGGCTGCGGAGGTGGCGATTACCGAAAGTTTATACACCACGAAAGCGGCTACCAGCGCGTTAATAACCGCGATTCCTAATTTTGTTTGTGTGAATAGATTTGTAAACCAACCAATCGCCGAACCGAGTACGGAAATCAATCCTCCAACGGCTTTAACGACAAAACCGAACGCCGTTCCGACGGGTGTCAGTGCATCGATAAACGTACCTAACCAGTTAACTACGGCCGTACCCCACTCGTAGAGAGTTTTCAGGGCTTCGCGGAAATCAAAGAATTTCAAAATTAAGCCCTCCACTGCTGACTGGAATCCGGCGAACGAACCGGCTGCGTTGTCGGCCATTGTCGCGGCCATTTGTTGGAAATCACCGGTACAATCGGTTATCGAATCACGGAGCGCGAGAATTGAATCAGAACCGTTAAGGAAAGTCGAGAACGCGGCCACGCTTCGCTTGTCGGTCAGTTCGAGGGCTTTCGCGAGGTCCACACCTTCCGCGTTAAGTTTATTCAGCCCGTTAACCAGTTCGTCGAGGTTAGTCACCGGGCCACCGAGGGCTTTCGCGAGGTCGCCGTTAGCGTCTGCCAGATTCAGGAGGATATTACGGGTTGCAGTGGCTGCGCTGCTTGCGTCGAATCCGGCGTTTGAGAGTTGGCCGAGTAGTGCGGTCGTTTCTTCGAGGGAGAACCCGAACGCATTGGCAACCGGGCCAACAGTTGACAGCGAGGCCTCCAACTTATGAAAATCAAGTGCGCTTTTAGTTGTGGCAACGGCAAAAGAGGCCATCACCGCTTCGGCTTGGTCTGCGTCCTTGTTAAACATACGCATGGCGGCACCGGCGAACGCTGCCGCGCTCGATAGGTCGGTATCGACTGCCTTCGCGAATTTCAGAACCGAGGGGGTAAGTTTCTCGATAACGTCCTGCGTGAATCCGAGTTTTGCGAGTTCGGTCTGAAGGCCGGTAACTTGCGAGGCTGTGGCGGTTGTGGTGCGCCCTAAATATTTCGCTTGGTCGGTCAGGCGTGAAACTCCGTCGATAGTCGTACCCAGTACGGAGGCAAGTTTTGAGTTAGCCCGCTCAAAATCCTGAATAATGTTTGTCAGTTGCTTGAACGCTCCTATAACTTGCGTCATTATCACCATGCCCAGGCCCATGAAAAAGCCCTTTATCGAGGTGGCAATCTTATCGAGCGACAGGAGCGAGGCCAGAAAACCGCGTGTCGAACGGGTTGCTTCGGCGTGTGCCTTTTCAACTCTGCGGATTTCATTCTCCAGCTCTCTATATCTTTCCGGATATAGGGCTTTTGAAGTCTTATTCAGTTCGCCCTTCAGTCGCTTTAATTCTTTCCCAAGGTCAGCAGCCGACATTCTGGAAATGTCGATTTCTTTCCGTGCTTTCTCCATTGCACGGTTATTGGCTTCTATCTCACGTTTATTAGCCTCGATAGCCGCGTTTAATCGTGCATATTCGGCTGTATGGTCGCCCTCTACACGTTCAAGGGCCGCCTTCTCCTTCCGGTAGGCTTGATTCTGTTTTCGGAGTTCATCGGTTGCCTTGGTAAGTCGGCGAATCTCCTCTTGTGCCTTCTGTGCTTTAAGGTCGAGTTCGACCGCGATTTTATCGTTATTTAATTTCGCCATGACAAAGGGGGTAATCTTGTTTGCGGCAAAATTACCCCCTTCGGGTTAGTCTATGAAGGACACCTAATTAACGGAAAATCTTCGATAATATCCTATACCATAACGGTAGTTTTCGCGGCTTTTCTTCTTGCCACGTCCATATCTGCTCACCGGATTTATAGCGTCTGACTATTTCAGCAATAGCCAAATATATCATTACACTTACAGCACTTAAAAACAGTGCCGCAAAAAACGCCTGTATTGGAGTTGTGGGGTCGATACGATAGAATACTCCATACCATACAACTACCACGATAGCAAGTAATATATATTTCAGTATCCGTTTCATCGTTCAAGCCCTTTCGTTAAAAATTCGGTAATGAGTTGAGAGGTCGAAACCTTCCGGCGGTCTGCTTCGTTGCGTATGAGGTTTAACAACCATGTGGGCAAAGTGACCGAGATTTTAGTCCTCGGCTCTCCGTCCACTGTTTTACGCCCTGCGCCTTCTCGCGCTCCGCCGCTGCCTATACCGCCCATAACTGTATATTATTTTAGTTTCCACAAAGTTAAACAAATTATTTGATTTAGGCGATATATTCAAATAAAAAAGTATATGTTATAAAACATAAAACACCCCGCCACGATTTCGGGCGAGGTGCGCAACGAGTTGGAAGGGTTCACCCTTTAGAGGGTGCGCGTGATGAAATGAGCCGCAAGCCATGCGACACCACTACCGAGAACCGCGCCGATGATGTCGGCCACGATGTCCCAGACACAAAAGTGGTTTCCCTTCTGGCGACGGTCGCGGAACTCTTTCCAGATACCGACGGCGAGGGCTACGGTAAAAGCGACAAGAGCGGTCACCCACTCCTTATGTGGCGGAATGTGGGCGATGAGTGCGCCGATGAGTGCGGCGATACAGAACACCACAAAAATGTGCAGGAGTTTATCCTGCCCCTTACGGTCTTTACATACTGACATAATGCAAAAATTTAAGTTAGTGAAAATTGGTTTACTGTGCGGCGGTGTCGTTTCCCTCGTCCGCCTCTGCTTCCTCCGCCTTCTTGCGTCGGAGGTCGCGGCGGGCCTGGACCGCCACGGTGATGAACGAGAACACGAACAGGAACAGGGTTTCGACACCGACGGCTGCGAGGATAGCGATTAACGCCATTGCTTTGTTCCATGCCCACCAGCCGAAAGCGACACCGGGGGCAACGAGGAGCGCACCCCGAAGGATTGCGCCCACAATAATTTTTACTTTCTTCATTGTTGATAACTTGTTATGACTGTTGATAACTCTCGCGGATAGAATCGGCCAAATTCTTGCGTAACCACGCCGAGAACTCAAACCGTATGTCGTTGAATGTTTCTTTGTAGAGAATCCCCCAGACCGGGCGGTTATAGATTCGGTAATTACCGAGCCGCTTCATGTCGAGGAATCGGAGATATGTCGGGTACTGCGCGTTTGCCGATATGCCGGAGCCGGAGCCGGTTATCGAGAAGGTCGGCGAGGCTAACGCCTGTTGCAGCCTCCCCGAACGGCTCCGGGGTGTTCCGTCGGTGCGGTAGGCTTGTTTTCCGTATATCTTGGCGGCGGCTATACGTCGCTGCTCCTCGAATATCCGGCGGAATCCTCGGTTAACGTATTCGGTGAAATACTTTGCTATCTGGTCGGGGTCGTCCATATCAGTAAGATGTTACGTTGAAGGCTATCGACCAACCGGCAAAGCGTCCGTAAAGTTCCGTTTCCGGAGCGGTGTCGATACTGTCAACCTCGACACGCATAACCGGGCATCCTGCTCTCTGGTCGTTGAGCAATATACTTTTTACCTCGTCGATAATCGGCTGTGTCTGCTCCAGCACGTCGAAAGAGCTGCGGCGTTGCGGGTCGTATTTCGCCATAACGAAAACCACGCATTTGTTCACCTCCTTGAAATTATCGACATTCTTCGCGTCGGATTCAGCCAAAGGAGGAAAAACGAAAAGATTTACAGAGTTCGCCGGTAACGACTGAATTTTCTTACCCATCTGCTCGTCTATGGTGACTGGCAGAACCTCGGTTATTGAATCGACGCGGCGGCCTACTCCTTCCCAATATTCGCGGTACTGTAAGAGATTTATCATATCTTCCCGAAATAGTGGTCGGCTTCGCCTGCTCGGCGTTTCATCAGTCCGGGGAGGGGCTTCAGTACACCGTTAACCCTTGCGTTAACGTGTTTCATGAACTCGGCGCGGATAGTGGGGTCGTTGGGGTCGGCCTTAACTTTGCGGACAAGCGTCGGGGCCTTGACTGTGAGCGAACCGATATTGTAGGACAGCGAAACAAGCGCGTCGAACTGGTCGCCGTTGAGCTGCACCCCGGCAAATGTCGGCGCGACTGTGGCGGCAAACTTGGTAATATCGGTATCGAAAAGCGCGTCAGCCTCCGCTTGTGTGATTTTCTTGCCGGGGGTGACATCTTTCCCGGTGTGGCCGTAGCCGATTGTGAGAACTCCGGCAGGGCAACGGTAGGCAGTAAGCCGACAGCCTTCCCACGCCTTAATTTTTTTCTTGATTGCGGTTGAAAGTTGCATGATGATTTATTTATTTGGGGTGTTACGTTTCTCGTTGAGATATTCAAACTTGCATTTATACAGGTAAATGAGGACGGCCCACATATCGGTGCGCTCCACCTCCGCCACGTTCCCGAACAGTCCGGCGGTAGCGACCTCGAAGGTTATACCGGTCCATCCGGTCTTGTCGTCCGGCTTCTTTCCTCCGCCGGAACTGCGGAAGATAATCCGTAAATCAATTTTCTTTCCGTTGATTTCCACGGGACCGGCGAGGATTGCCTTCCAGACGGAGGCGAGGAGCGTCGGGGCATGGAACGCCAGAAGGTCGGGCACTTTCTCTCCGTCGGGAATATGGTAGAGCCGCCGGGCAATATGGGCGTAACCTTCAGCCACCTCTTGCTCGTCCATTTGGTGAAGGTTCTCGGCTATGGTAAGGCACTCCACAAACTCGCCGTATGTCACACCCTCCAGCCAATCGCCGGGGCCTTGATAGCCTCCGTATGAAGGCAGGAGGTTAACGGGCGTATTGAAATCAAGATGAACGCGGTCGCCTTCAGCCACGAAAAAACCTTCAATCGCTCCAGCCTGTGCTTTCAGTTCCTCGACGTGTTGCGCTTTCAACAACGTGTAATCCGCTTTACCGAGGCCAATCAGGAAGGAGAGCCAGCGAACACGGAAATAATCGCCGTCAATCACACCCGCACCCAGAGCATAGGCGAGAAAAACGTAATATTCGTATTGCGCCGGGGTCAATTCGCTGACATGGGTCGGAATTTTGACGGAGCGGCCTCGTGTGGTAATTGTTTCCATTAAAACGACATTCCTTTACTGTGGACGATAGGCCCGGTAATTGATGTATCTACCTCCTCGCCGTCTGCGTCGAGCTGCGCCACGAGCTGCTGAAGGTATTCGAGTGCGCGGGTAGCGTCAGCACCCAGAGAGGCGGCAACCGAGGCGCGGGCCGATTGCTCGGCGCGTAACCTTGATTTCACCGGCTGCGACTGCTGAACCTGCACGATACCCTCCGGGATAACCTCGACCGGAAGGCGTTCCACCGCCTTCTGCATTGTTAGCAACGCCACGGCGCGGGCTGCTGTAGCCTTCATCAGCGTGAAGGTATCGGAATCCTCGCCCGAAAGAATCGGAGCGAGATACTTGCCGAGTACCGGGGCGACGGTTGCGCCTTGAACCTCGCGGATAATAGGAACGAGGGTAACGAAAAGGCGATGAGAACCGATAATGTAGTAATTATCGAACTCCTCCTTACTGCGTATTAACAACCCTTCGCGCTGGCGGTACTTGGGCGATTCAATCCAGAACGGGAACGCCTCGCGGTCTAAGGCTTCGACAAGTGCGTCGGTAGCCTCGTAGGCCAGACGTAAAATATTTTCCTCGTCCTTGAACTCCTGAAGGGCTGTTAACCCTTTTTCGTTTTCTCCGAGGCTTTTCGCCCTTCCTGTATCTCCGTGCTGTGCGTCGAGAGTCGGGATTATCTTCAGCCATGTAAAGAAGGCCACCGCCTGTTGCAGATAAGCCAGAGCGTCAGCCATAGCCGCGTCGTCGCTTTCTCCGTTTTCGTAATAGTCGGCCAGAGCCTCGACCGGTTCACGGCCCACGATTGCGACGACATCACGGATTCCGAACGGAATCAGGGGCCGCCACTTGTCGAAAGTGATACCGTTAGAGATTATTCCGACGGCTGCGGTAATTTCCTCGCTGCCGTTTCCATCGCGGTCAAATAGTTTCATCGCGTTTCAGTTTATAGGGTTTCCAATCGGCAAAATCATTGTTAAACGAATGGATTTTGTCGAAAATTTCTTCTTTGTAGAACCTTGCCACGCCTTCATCGACTGTTATAACCGTCTGCTCACAACGCGGATTACTGTTAAGGTTTGCCGAACCTTCGACCGCAAAATCAAAGCGTTCACCGAAACCGGCCATAACTTTAGAGTGATTCCGGAACACGGCAACGCGGCCGCCCATGAGCGCGACGGCCTCGCGCAAAGTGTTGTAAACCTCGGCAAACTTGGAATCGAAAATTTCACCGAGATAGAGGTCGAGCCGTCCAATCAATCCGCCGCGCTGCCATTTCAAAAGCGTTTCCGCGTCGGTCAACGCCATAGAGAAGGTGGACAAACAAACATACTCCAGCGGTTGCTGTTTGAGGATAGCCCGGAGATAGGTTAGCGCGTCAACATCGCCGAAAGAAAAAACAGTGATACGCCTCGCCCGGTGAAAAGTGCCACGGTAGGACATTTTCGAGAAAAAGCTCGGATTTTACGCGGCGTTCAAAGTTGCGCGACATCGAGCGGAACACCCTCGTTTCTTTCCCGGTGTTCTTATCCTCGGCGCGTTCCTTGGCCTCGTCCTTGCCTTTGCCTTTGTTCTCCGGCTGCTGCTCCGGGGTGGCGAATAAATCACGCATTTGCTTTCACTCTGTTTTCGGGGTTGACATTTTTTTCGGCCTCTACAACGGTACGATATAGGCCGATTCGTATATCTGTGCCGGGGTGGTTGGTGTCGATGAACTGTTGGAACGGTTTACATAGCACCATATCAGGCACGGCGGTTTCTGTGGCGTTATACACCTTCAGGGCGTAGAGTTTTTCGGAGCCTGAACCGAGTTTTGTATCAAGTATCAAGTTAGAGAGTGAGGGGTCGAGGCCAAAACCGGAGGTCGCGGCGGCCTCTGACTTTTTGCATATTGCCACCATTGCTTCGATGTACTCTTTAACCTTGTTGTCGATAGCGGTAATCTTCCACCCCTCGAAATTATTAGCCTCCTCGTTCCAGAACTGCGAGGTATGCAGGAACTTGCCCGCGTTTTCCTTGCCGGACATCGAGGCGGCAAATTTCTCCATCGCTGCGTCCTTGAACTCCTCTAACATTTCCTTTTTATAGGGTATGCCCCTTTGCTGACAGGCCATTTTTATCTGTTCCTCGGCGCGGTCCCAATATGACTGTGGCGATTCGATATGTTTCGAGATAGCCGAGGCGTTCTCGTTGTAAGCTGCGAGGAGTGGCGCGAGTGTTCCGGCCAACTCCAGCCAATCGAACGCACCGATAAAGCGCGGTACGCTGTAATGGTCGTGGTTGTAACTGTAAATGTTGTAATATGCCAGCGAAACGGGATATTTCAGAGGGTCGGAGGGGTCAAACAGAGGGTAAACGTGTGAGGTACGAGGGTCGGCCAGCGGCCAATCTGCCACCATCGCTTGTGTAGGCAGCTTGTTTTCTCCGGGCCATACGAAACGAACCTTTCCGGCCGGAACGTGTTCGACCCTCGCAATACGCCCGGAGCCGATACGCGCCCCGCGTGAACGTGTGAATTTAACCCAGAACCCCTCCAAATGACAGAGGTCTATCAAACAACGGTGCATTTGTGTGAGGTAGTCGGTAGCCTTCAGGTCGGCGGTAATCTGGTCGTCAACAGCCCACGCCCGGTAAAAGATATTGTTCGCGTCCACAGCGTCGCGGTAGAGCCTCGGACCTTCGCCCCACTGGAGGCCGGCCTTCTTGCCCATGATACCTTCACCGGCGTAGAACTTTTCGAGCAACATACACACACGGTTAGGGAGGTCGTTATCGCGTCCAAACGGTATTATCGGCGTACCGTTCACGTTCATATATTTATAACCAAACGAGGCGATAGAGCCGCCGCGTAACATGAAGGTCGAGGGTGTGAATCCGCGACCCTTGGCGTTCATGCTGAAGGTGTATATTTCACCGGCTCCATTATCTACGAAACCGAAATTTCCGCTTCTGCGTATCATCTTGCTTAAAGTGTTAGTTTAACACCGTTCGGCGACCGTTGAACTCGGTAATTAAAACCTGCCAACAATTACGGGCGAGGCCTGTTTCCGTATCGGTGAAAAATAGTTTATAACTTGCGTCTGAAATTTTGTCGTCTTTTGTCTTTGGGCGGATTCGCGCCGCGTTGATTTTAACCACGTCGCCGCCGTTACGCGTCTGCCTGTTCCACTTGCGGAAGGTGAGCGAGAACGTTCCACCGGCGAGGCTTATCCGCTTCATCTGCTCGATAGCGTCGTAAAGGTCTATCGGCTGCGCTTCTGTTTTATCCACGGCCATACTATGTCGGCGAAAAATAGATATATCAGGTAAAGGAGAATCAGGCCCAGCAATCCGGGGCCGATGATGTTCTCTAAAGATATTGCGGTGTTAATTTCCTCCGTAGTTTCTTCCGTTTTCTCGTTGACGGAATCCACCGCGCCGGAACTCTCGGAGTGTCGCGTTGCATTGAGGCCGTAAAACCAATTTTGCGCCTCCTTATCTCTTTTCGAGAGGGTCGAAACAATCGCCGAACGCGTCCAAGTAATTTTAATAGCTCGTCCGGCTGAATCGCGTTTAATCTCGACAGTTCCAGTTGCACCCGTTGAAACGCTTGTTGTGTCGCTCTCGCTGCTTCGCTCGTTTCCTCCGATGAGTACCGAATCGACCCGGGTACTATCTTGCCCAGAGTAATGAAATTCGGTTCGGGTTTCTTCGACTGCCTTTCTATAACTTTTGCAACTTGTGAAAGAGTTAGCGATAAGAATAAGAACAACAAGGGCGAGAACGCCAAAAGGCTGACAAAAAATTTTATTTCCATGTTTCATAATGTTGATTCTTGGGGTTGAGTGATTTCGTCGAGGCGTTCCTGAACATTGGCTTTGAACTTGTCGAGTTCGTTAGCGTAGTGGATAGAGATACCCAGAAGGGAGGCGACGAAAATACATACCGTTCCGAACGCGGTTAATACTGAACTATGGATTTCACCCTCCGGCGGTATGAATAAACCGATAAACAGAAGGGAGAGGCCGGCAATCATTACCACGATTGCCAAAATGTAGATTATAACCTCCTTGAAGGTCAATTTGTCGAACTCTTGTTTTAAGTGTTTCATTGTGATTCGTATTATTATGCTGCAAAGGTCTTATATATATCGCGCGTAACGAAGGACACGCCCGAAAGCAACAAAAAACGCCCGTTTCACAACGGACGTTCCTTTCTTGGGTTGGGATAGTGTTTGCTTATGTGGTAAACCTAAATCAATCTTTTACCTTGGGGCTGTATTTTATTCGGCGGTATCTTCTGTTTTGCTGTCGTTTGCAGCATCCTCTGTCGGGGCTGCGTCGGAATCATCGTTCGCCATTGCCGAAATTAGCGACATTGCGTTTTTGAGAAGGTTCGATATTTCGGTGATTCTGACACCGAAAGAATCTTCAAACCCGGCACGTTTAGTGTGTTCTCCCGCTTCCTCGATAATGGGCAGTACGCGCTTAATGTACTCGTAGGCGCGTAATAAATCGGCTGCCGTTTCCTTTGCCTCGTCGAGTTCGTCCGGGGCGGCGGTGAGGGTGAAACTGTCGAAGGGGTCGACGGGTTCGTTGAGCGGCGCCGGAGGGCCGGCGATGTCGGCAATATCGGCGCGGAGGGCGTTCAGGGCGCGGAGTGTGTGCATTGCCTCGTTGTCGCTCATGCCGATTTCGTCGGAGTAGTTGAGTATGTAGTTAAACAGGCGGTCGAGGTGGGCGCGGTAGAACTGGTAAGTTCCGCAGGGGTGTTGGAGTGCTTGGATTGCTTTTACAGCGTCGGGGGTGAGGTTGATATTATTTTCCATATCGGTAATTTTTTGTTGTGATTGTTGGTTTACCATTGCTTCAGGCCGAGGCGGTCTTGACGGAGGTCGCGGGCTGTCTGTCGCCATGCCCACGGGGTGAAGGCTGCAAGCCATACCATAGCACCGTAGGCGATTGTGTGAGTGTCGTCGGTGCATACGCCCCACCATTCCCAGAGAACGGCGATTACGCTTGCAAAGGTAAACAATTTTTCTGATGTAAGGTAAATAATTCCTTTAATAAGGAGTTTTTTCACTCTTGGCTTGTATAACAAGGCCGGAGCCGGTAACGCTGTAACTGTTTTCATTTTCGGTGAAGTTTGAGTTTGAAGTTTGACGTTTTCGTTATGACATGAAAAAGGCGACCGCCTCTCCATGTCGTCAAACTTCACCGAGAAACCGACGGAATAGTCGTGTTAATTAGTGCGGAGGTGGGCGGTCGCCTGTATCGTATGTAATCGGGCATAAAAAACGCCCGAAAGATTTCGAGCCGATTAAACGGCTATTCCAGTTGGATTACTGGGTAAAGTTTGACACCGCAAATTTCGGCAGAATAATGTGAACAAAAAAAAAAAAGCGTTAATAAATGTTATTAACGAAAAGAAAAATATATTAACACAACAACGCCGAAACCCGTAGGCTCCGGCGCATTATAAGGTGTAGAATGTCGGGGATTATTCGCGATTCTTTTCAAGGTATCGCTGGGCAGCGGCGACAATAATCGCCAAACTCCACCAAAGGGCGGCGGAACTTAATCCGCCGACAACGTACAGCCAGCCGATAACATTTTCAAATGATGAATCGGCCATGACTTTCAGCCCTAACAACGCTCCGGCTACTCCGGTAGCCAAAGCAAGTAATTTCAGTAAATCGGTGAACTTTGTTTGAGGCTCACCGGCTTTATTTTCTTCAGACATAATGGCGTAGGATTTTGAATATCTTCCGCCGGTTTTCGGGAGTTTGACAGCGCAAATTTACGGATTTTTCACTGTAATATGGTGAAAAATTGGAGATTGCAACACAAAAAACGCGGTTTTTGACGTAAAATTTTGCTCCACTTTTTACCAAATGCCACTATATCAAGCAACTAAACGCGCCCAAAATGAAAAACGCAATTTTCGACGCGCTCCGTAGGGCGGCCCGCTCTGACGGCCGAAAGTAATTACCACCCCTTACCGGGGGTGAAATGTGAGGTTTTGAATCGTTACGGCGTTATGAGAGGGCGCACACGACACCGCCCGGCGGCTGTGCTGTCGTCGGGCGGTAACATGGTCGTATAATAGTCGGTATGTAGTAAGGTCAGCCGTCGAACTTGTCGGCTACCCACTGCGCTGCCATTGCGTCGGCTCCTGTGTTGGAATCGGCGGCGGCGCGTGTTGCTGTCAACCAACGGCGGCGCATCATCAGGTACTTGAACGCGTCGGAAAAATTGGTCGATAACCTCGGCAATTTCTTCGCCTCCAGCTTCTCGGTTTTCTTCACCTTCGCCACTACCTTGACACTGCCCCGGTACTTTACCTCGGCTTTTGCGCCCTCAATACTTGATACCATTTCGGAACAGTTCAGCACATCAACCAGAAGGAGCGGTAATTTCTTATTCTCACCGCGCATAAGTTCGTGCATGAAATTATATTCGGCGTTTTGCGGAAGGTTGGCCTGCTTCCTTGATTTAAGGTTAACAGTCCAGCCGGTACGCCGTTCGTCGCCGTCCTTCTCGATAGCCTCCTTTATCTGTTTGGCATAGTCAACGCCTTGACGCTGGAGGTTATTACCGGAACGGTCATAATAGAGGTTCAGCACCTTTGTAGGGTAATCGGCGAAAAAGTCGAGGAATTGGTCGGCAAGTTCCCGCATCCAACCCGGAGGTAACTCGTAGAAATTTTTATGCACACGGTAATATTTACCGTCCTCCTGTCCGATTACCAACGAAAGCATATTACCGAAATCCATACCGCCGTCGAGAGGTCGGGAGGGGTCGAGGTAACGGAGTTCTTTCCATGTGAACGCGGCTTCTCCTGAATAAGTTCCGTCGGTGTACTTGTGTTTATCTCCAAACAGAACGTAAAACCTCGCGTCCTTGCGAACGCCGGGGCGCATACCTAACACGGATTTAAGGAACTCGTGCAGCTCCAACGCGCCATTATAGAGGCGTTTCGCATAATCGACCGTAAGAATGTCGATATTAACGAAACTCGAAATATTCATAAAGAAGGTTTGCCCCTTGCGCAGCTTCAGAAGGCCCTCGGTATAATAGTCGATTTTCTTTTCTACCCTCGCGATCTTGCGTTCATCAGGACGAGGGGCGCGGTTCTCGCGCTCCTGTTTTATCCGTAGGCGGTTGAGTTCCCCGGCGGCTTGCATAATCTTTATAATGCGTTCCGGATTCATTTCGGAGGCATAGCGGAAAAACCAATCATATTCGCCTTCGGTAACGTCGGGCATATCGGTGGTAATGGTAACACCGCCGTAGAGGTGGCAGCGTCCGTAGGTGATAGCGTCGCCGCGTAGGATAGGCAGAACACGGGCCGCCCTTGTATCAGAGGCGTATTTTGCTTCATCAAACAAAAGGTGGGCCACGGATTTACCGGCCAGTAACGAGGGGTTATCGAGAGAGCCGAGGAATATAACCGAGCCATTCCAAAAGCTATAAACGTGCCGGTAATCATCGACAATAACGGAGCAGCGTCGCCGCCACTCCTCCGGGGGCTTCTTACCCTTGATATAGTGAACGCCTTCTATCAGCCCGTTAAGTTTCCAACCGTTTTGCACGGCGGGCATGATGTTATCGACGAGGTTAGAATAGGTGTTCGCCACGATTGCGACGGGTGCGCCCGGCATGAGGCGCACACAGCGTTCAGAGCGTCGCGCCAGAATTACGGTACTCTTTGCCACACCACGGCCGCCGATAGATACGAAATTTGTCGTATCTATCCAGTCGCAGAAAATCAGCGCGTCAGAGCCGAATTTTACCGGAACATCAGGGTCGTTAAATTTATTCTTCATCGCCAAACTCTTTAGCGTCCTCAATCATGCGGCTTAATAGGTTACGTTTGGTAATACCGGCATCCTCCTTGACACGGCGTAACGATATTTCGGGAATATCCGGTATTGAATCAATAAACGCCTCCAGTTCCTTGCGGTCGGCCTTCGGTGCGCCCATACTTTCGGGGTCGGCGGTATAAATAACCGTTGGAGCAGCGTCGAGGAGTTCCTGCGGAATTTCGGGGGCCTGGTCCTCGTAGCAGCCTCGCAATTTGGCAGCTTCAACCATAAAGCTACGGGCCTCTTTCATTTTACCCATTGACGCGGACAAATTCGCCATATTATCGAGGCGTTCGGCGTAGAGGTTGCGCCATGCGCGGGGAGTGACATCATCGACGGAATAAAAGAAATTCAGCGCGTCGGAATAGACACGCCGCGCCATCCAGTCTGACAGCCCGTAAACATCAGATTTCAGAACCTTGATAATTCCGGCCTTGGTAACTATGCGATTGCCTCCGGGCATCATCATTCGCGCCCGTAGGCCACGAACAAGTTCCATAAGGTTGAAATATTCGCGTTCGGCCGGTGTAAGGCTTTCGAGGTCGCCGGTTTTAAGAATCCGTTCAATCTGGTGGGAATCCAACGCCTCAAAATCAATTCGGGAGGGCTTACGGAGTAAATTCGTCATCGTCCATATTGTTAACGAGTTCATTAAATCGGTTCGTTCGTTGGAGGTTCTGGAGTGCCTTTATCGCCTCTATGTTACCGGCTTTTGCGGCTTCTTGCAGTTTTATCTGGGGTTGAGCGCGTCCGGTTGCACGTCCGGCGGTAATCAGTACGGAGATTGCGGAGCCGGGCACATTTGCAAGAATACAGAAGGCGGTGCGTCGCTCTCGCGTCCATTCCATAGACACGGCGATTTCGTGGGGCATGAATCCCACGGCTGCCAGTTTCATAACCTCGTCCTCCTCCGCTTTCGTCAGAGGAAAGGCCGGTAATGTAGGTTTGTTGTTATTCTCGGTATTCATCTTCGAGGCGTTTGCAAGCGGTGTGGTAATATCCTTCGTCTTGCTCCATGAGGATAAAGCGACGGCCGGAGCGTACAGCAGCCACGGCGGTAGAGCCAGAACCGCCGAAAGTGTCGAGAATCACCGCGCCCGGCTCGGTCGCGTCCTCGATAAACTTTTGAATCAGGGCTACCGGCTTTTGCGTGGGGTGAACCTTCGCGCCGTCGGTTGTTTTTGCCCCGGAGGTGAAACTTTTTATGTCGGAAATTATGTTTGTTCCGCCGATATTCGCGCCCTTGCCAGCATGAAACAACACAAGTTCGTGGATAAATGCGTAATGATTGCCAGGACCGCTCAATTTATCCCAAACGAGCATATTATGGGCCTTCAGGATTTCATCGAACAGAGGGTAATAAAAAGCATATCCGCGCCAGTCACAGAAAAAGTAAATACAGGCTTCGGGCTTGGCAACTCGGCGGTACTCGTGGAATAAATCACGGTAAAATGGTCGGCAAATCGACAAGTCGCGGAAATTACCCTTTTGCCCGTTGTGGGTCATACCTAAAAAATAAGGAGGGTCGGTAATAATACAGTCAACAGAGGCCGCCGGGAGCGTCTTTATAACGTCGAGGCAGTCGCCGTTGAACAACGTACCGCCGGGAAACTCGCGGAGGTCAGTCGTTGAAAGATTGTAAGAGGAATAACGATACATTCAGCGCGTCGATTTTCTTGTTAACGATAGAGAGTTGATGCCCGGCCTCGGAGCGGTCGCACGGGTGACAGCCGGAACGGGAGAGGTATTTTGTAAAATACTCCCTCGACCGTTCCGCGCTCTCGATAGCCTCAATTACTTTTTTTTTCGGCGGTCGATTTCCGCCTTCAGTACCTTTTTACGGTTAGACCATTTCACAAAAGCGGCTTCGGCCTTTTCGTTAGGTTGCTTTTTTGCCTTGGCTTCCTCGACCGCCTTTTTCGCCTTGGATTCCTGAACCCCTGCGCTCCGGAGTTGGCCCATAAGGTCAACATCGGAGATTTTTGTCAAGTCCTCGGCGGCTTCCATTTCGCGGAACTTTGCAGCTTTGCCGAGAATCACGCCGTTTTCGCGGTAATATTCGAGTTCGTCCCAGATTTCACGGTTTTTCAGATACTCGGTAACTACTGTTTCGCAATCAGCGGCGGCGGTGGCTGAATCTGCGTCGCCGAGTACCTGAAGGCGGGCGTGTGCAGCCTTGTAGTTACCGTATGCGGTGAACATATCGGCCACGAGTATCTTCAGTACGTCGGGGCAGTCGGTAGAATTGAGGAAGGGATATTTTTCGCGGAAACGTATCATTTTCCGAACCGGTTCCGGGGCTTCGGCATACTTGGAACGTGCGGCCTCCAGTTCGTCGGTAAGTTCGTCTATACGGTCGGCGTTTTCGTCCATTGCCAACACTCGTTCCTGAAAATCAGGGCTAACAAGTTCGTCAACGGTAACACCGAAAGAATCGGCGAGTTCCATTAACGCCGATTCGTCGTTTTTCTCGTCGTCGAGAATTACGCATTTCGCTTGTACGTCGTTGAGCTGCGCCGTTTTCTTGACGGCTTGACGTGGAAGGTGATTAAACTCGATTTCCGACAGTCCGGCAAGTTTACGGAGTTCATCGAAAAGAATTTCACGGATAACGGCGGTATCTTCGACCGCAAATTGACGCTTCAGGCGCAAATTTACGCCGTAACGCTGGTAAAGTGCCACGCCTTCGGCATAGTCGCGAGGGCCGCAAAGGTAGGCGGTAATTTCCTTTTTCTGCTCGGTAGTCATAAGGCTATTATATTTAACGCTACAAAATTAAGCCCGGTAATTACCAATCAGAAGGACACAAAACGCCCCGGAGGTCGGTAATTCCTTCGGGGCGTGGGTGTCAGGTAGGTGATATTTGTCAGGCTGCGACGTAACGGCTTTGTTCAATCCACACAATACCGCCGTCGCCGCTGTCGAAAGCGCGGAGGGTTAGCTGTGAGCCTTCGGAGGCGGTGAACACCTTGCCGCCACGGAGGAGGATTTTACCGCCGGTGCCGGAAACGGTAGGCGATGAACCTCCGGCCGCACCGAGGAGGGTAATAACTGCGTCGTGTGCGCCCCCCTCGATTTCGTCGATAACGGCGGCACCGGCGGTGAGCTGGTACTGGCCTTCGGAAATGAACGGCACGACCTGTACCCCTGTTTCAACGACTGAAACAGGCTCTTCGAGGGTCACAGTACCTTTATAAATAAAGATGTCGCTACCCTTTGAAATCTGGGTGAAGGTCATTTCGTTGGTGTTGCTCTCGTTGTTGCCGGTGTAAGAGGGGGTGAGCTTGCACGGGTTGCAGATTGTACCGATAAGGTCGGCGGGCTTGCCTGAACAATAGCGTATCACCACAATGAACTTGCGGTTAATGCTGTTGGCCTTGAACTCGCGCACCTCCTGTTCGTTGCCGGGGTGCTCGAACTTAATCGAGGGGGTGAAACCGATTTTGTCGGTATCGCCTTCGGCTGCGCTCGTTACCTCGATTGTTCCCTGTGTCATGTAGATGTTATAACCGTAACGGCCGGGCTTCATTACGATGTTATCGGCGATAACCACCCCTTTGTCGTCGGCTGACGGCATGAAAGCGATGTCGTCGATGTCGATAAGGGTCAGCTGGTCGCGCGGCTGAATACCTGTGCCGGGATTGCCCTCGGCGCGTGGTACGGATTTTTTAATATATGTCATATCCTTGAAATAATAACAGTTAGAGAATAAAACGGAGGGCAAGAGCGGATGCAGTCGCCCTCCGTGTTTGTCGGTGTGCGGTTATCAGCCGCGGGCCACCTCGTAGAACTTGCCGTCGGCTGCCTTAACGAGCTGGATAAACGCGCCGGCATTCAGAGTCATGGCTGCGGTGAGAACAAAGTTTCCACCGTTGGCAATGGTCGAGGCGTTGGCGGCTCCGGCTCCGTGGATTGTGTAAACCACTCCGGCTACTGCGTCGGTCAGGTCGGTGATTGCGGTCGCCTTGGTGTTGGCCGCTGTGATGAACACGGTCGCGCCCTGAACGCTGGGGGTTGTTGCGTCGGTGGGGAACTGGTAGGAATCAGCGGCGGCAGTTGCGCGGCTTACCTCGATGAACTTGCCGTCGGCGCGTTTCATCACGCGGAGAACGTCGCCTTTCTTCGGTGTCCATGCCTCGGTCAGCAGCTCGAATTTACCGGCCTTCTTGATTGTCACGCCGTTTTCACCGTCCGCGCCACATTTGAGGGCGATAACCTTGCCGACCTCGGCGTTGGTGATGTCGGTAATCTCGAAAGCGGTCGAGTTTGCGACGGTGACGATAGACGAGTGGCGGAGCGCGTCGGGATTTTTATCCTTGTCGCCTTCGACGTAGTAGGTTTCGGGGAGGTCGTAGTCGTTGCACCAGATGAGCTGACGAGAACCGTCCATGTCGGCGCGGTTGGTGTACTTGTAACCTACGGCCGTGGCCTGAATTGATTCTTTCCAGTTGCTCCACACCTTAACGGTCCAGTCCTGCTGTTCGAGGTGGAAACGGAGCATTTCGCCGGAGATTTGGCAGAAGGTCTGTATATTGCCGTCGATAGTCCAGAAGATACGATGGTGGTTGTCGGCGTTGGGAATCGTTTCGATTCTTACGCCGGGGAACTCCTTAACGTAGTTGATACCGGCTTTGTAGTCCTGATTCTGGCCGTAGTGGGTTTCGTTGTACTTGTGATACCACGGGAGCATGAACGAGGGGATATAAAGCACGATTTTGCCGGTGTCGCGGAACACGGAGGGAATCATGCTCGTACCTTGGTAGAACACTTCGCCGATATTGCCGGGGGTGATACGGGGGAGCGCAAACGGCTTAATCTGGTAAACAGTTTTGCCGGTTGTGCCACCGTCGGGAGTGAAATCGGTATGACCGTCCACGCGCTTGCGTAAAAATTCGTAGAGGCCGTCGGCCGCGTCCATAGCTCGGCCGGGCTTGTCGGGGTCGGGTTCTTTGCGCACACCGTTGACATAGCGGAGTTCGCGTTCGTTGTGGAGGGCCTTCGCGGTTTCAACGAGGAGGTACTCGATAAACGAAAGTTTTACGGGGTTCGAGCCTTCGCGATTGAGGTAGCCAATCCAACTCTTTTCGAGCTGCTTCAGGCTCTGGAACTTGTGGACGAACATAACGCCGTACATACGGAGCGTTTCGTGTCCGAACTCGTAAGTGCCTTTTGTAACCTTGTCGAACTCGCTCTTATCGGAGGTGTCGGCTTGTGAGAACTCACCGAGGAACAGATTAACGAGGGTTTCGAGGTCCTGGTGTCCGGCTTCGGTGGGGAACAGCTTGGTAATTGTCGGGAGTTCGACGAGGAACGACTGAAGGCGTTCGCTCCAGCTTGTGCGGTAGAACGCTCCGAGGTCGTCCTGAAGGCCCTTGTAATCGACCGACGAGGGAGCGGCGACGGCCAGCATCTTGCCTTCGTTGGCGAGAAGGGCGGCGCGGGCGCGCTGGTTGTAGGGGCGTTCGAGGCTGAAGAAGGAGCCGGAGAGGCCGCCGAGCTGCTGTTCATCGGCGAGATTGAAGGCCGGAGCGGTGGCGGTGGCTGAACCGGCACCCTTGCCGGGGTCGGTTTCGGGGAGAGCTGAAAGTGTCTGAATCTTGGCGTTCAGAGCGGCGATTTCCGCCTCCTTCGCTTGAATGGCTGCGGTGTGGGCTGCTTTGTCGGTGGCGACGCTCTGTTTGAGCGCGTCGAGTTCTGCGGTTTTAGCCTGAAGCTGCTCGGTAGTCTGACCGAGAACAGCGGCGACGGCTGCCATCTGCTGATTGGGAGTTGAGCCGGTTGCGGCTGTGGGTGGATTCTGAAGGTAGGCGTTAAAGTCGTCGAGGAAACGGTCGGTAAAACCGTAGCCCTTCAACGCTGCGCGTTCCTCGTCCGAAAGGCACTCCTTGCCGTCCACCTTACTGAAGGAGGTAAGGCCGAGAATACCGAGAATCGCGGGGATTAAATTCGCAAAATTCATGTTTGTAACTGTTTGGTTGTTAAAATTATTTGTATAATTGTTCTGCCTTCCGGCTCGTTGCCTGTGCAAGTACCCATGTAACCGCGTCTTTCAATCCTCCGAACTGGTCGATATATCCGGCGGCGACTGCTTCGTCGGCGGCGAACATTTCGCCACGGAAAAGAGGGAGTTCAGGGTCGTAGGTGATTCCGAGGTTACGCGCCACGGTTTCGGCAAATACCTTGTGAATCTTTTCGGCCTTCTGCTTTATGAGGGTTTCATCGTTGTTGTCAACAATGGCGCGGTATTCCTTATTTTTAAGGTCGGCGGTGTCCGGGTAAATTTCGCGGTAGTCGATTCCGTTCTGCCTGAAAAATTCTTTGAAACTGGTATGAGTGCAGACGATACCCACACTACCAACCTCGCAAAGTGGCGAGGCTATAAAAGTGCGGTCGCTTGCAGTTCCTAACCAGAAATGAGCGGAGGCCATGATGCCGGTTACTACTGTGGCGGTGGGTTTGGTGCAATTCTCTACGGCTGCGGCTGCCATGTCGAGGTGCGACACCATACCACCGGGGCCGTCGATAACGAACACCACGCCGCAAATATTCGGATTCAGTTCCGCCGCCTCTATCTGCTTTATTACCCATTCCGATTCCCACGAATAGAGGGTACCGGTTAGCGTTATCACTGCGATAGAATCAACGGGGAGGGTGATGTCGTCGAGTTCGTACCATTTAGCCATATAAGGCGCGGCGGTAGCCTTGACGGTGCATTTCGCTTTTGAGAGCTGCGCCACGGCGGCTTCTATATTGCCGTTGAGTATGCACGGCAAAAGGAGCGACACGGTGTTTTCGAGGTCGTGCCGCTGGATAGTCCAGTTATCGGAGAAAAATCGTTGTAGCTTATTCATGTAGCTATTTTTGCAGCAAAATAACTACATATCGCGCGGGCGCGGAAGGACTTTAATCCATAAGGAAAGCGTCAGGCGCGGTGTCCTCGCCTTGAAGGGTGACGGAGAAAACTCCGTCGCCGATACTGTAATCAAGAGAGAGCGGCCAATCAGGAGAACCGGCCACCCTCCGTTTGCCGGATTCATCGACGTAGGTAGCTATCAGCCTCGAAACCTTGTAACCTCCGAGAGCGTCGGCGGTGATGTCTGAAACATCGGAACGCTCAAAGGTTATTTTTTTCTTAATAATACCGTTATCGGAGGTTGTCGATACCTTGACGCTGCCCGGCACTGCCACCGCGTCGTCCTCGCCTCCGAGAATAAGCATAACGACACGCGATTTTATCCGGGCGAACCTCGATACACGCGAAAGCGGAATAATTTTAAGGCTGTGGCAACTTGAAACAGTGGAACGGGTCATATTTTGGAGTTGTAAAATGTTGTAAATCAATCACTCGGCATTTTTCCGACACTTTTCCGACAAAAATACCGCAAAAAAAGGACAAAACGGAGAATGATGTCGGGGAAATAATACCCTATAAAAAAGAACTTATTTTCGATTATATCCGCGTTTTTTCTTACGGCGCAACTTGTCGCGCCACCTCTGGTAGTTTTTCAACAGGGCATCCTCGGTGATTCCCTCGATTCCATATTTCGACATGAACAGGAAAACGGAATCTTTGAACTGAACCCCGTTTATATGTTTGTTCTCGTCCATAAAGTCGTGCAGCTCCGCCCACATCATCAGGCGCAATTTATCACCGAGAACCTTCTGCGCTCTATCCGATAGGTAGTTGTAATATTCCGGGTCTTTACCCTCGCGCCTTTCAGGTAAAGCAAATTCAAGATTGCCCGAATCTACCGGGCAACCCGTGGGGCGTTTCTTCAGTAGGTCGTAAATCAATATGTAAATATCGAGAGCCGACGGAAATCGGACGGCTCCGGCTTCGTGGTCGTAGTATTTCCCTCGGATATACTCGGCCACGTGTTGTTCAACGGATATTTTAACGGTAATCATGTGGGGAGGGATTGGATTATTACAGCGCAAAGATACAATAATTTCACGACATGCGGGTAATATATTCCGTTGGTGTTGATTTATTTACCCTACAAGTTCAAAAATCATCAGAAATTTTTGTTACAATGTTATCCGTTACCAACTCTTTGAATAGCAACAAAGTAACCACGAAACAAACCAAAAACGCAATTTGTGACAGCCCTCGCCATTTTGTCACACTTTTCCCCTGCTGACAGCCGTAACAAACCGAAATTTTTTTGTTATAGCCTTTGTTACCGCTTTTGTTACGGCCTTCCCCTCTTTATTTTCTATTGATTTTTACTTTGTTACACTCTTTGCAAATATTCTGTTACAAGGTAACAAAGATTTATAATAAAATAGGGAGGGGGTATTGGGGAGGCAAGGAAGGAGCCGGACGAGGCCGGAGGTAAAAAGAAGGAGCCGGGGCGCCTCGTTTATTACGAGTTGACCCGGCTCCCGGCTCGAAATATAATACCTTATGCGTGTGGTGCGCGTTCATCAGAGCGACAGCTATAATTCTGAAGGCTGCGGCATACGCTTACGGAATCGCCTTTTAAGGTCTGGAAATTGCTCCAATGTTCTTATTATATCCTTGGCACTTTTTGCGTTTTCCACAAAAACCACAGTTATGCAACCTCCGCGTTTATCGTCGTCGCTGTACGGAATGGCGTAGCCTAAAAAATTCTTATAGTGAAGATAGTGATAACCGTCCGTTTCGATTGCTTCATGATATACTGGTGAATCAATTTTGCAGATGTTATTTATATCTTGTTGTGAGAAAGTGCCACGAATAGCCCTAAATAAGTGACCGGGGCGACCCCAAGTTCCGAAATATGCAATTCTATTCATAGGGATTATATTTGCTTTCTGGAGGTTCTGGGTACTCCCATTTCGGGTTTCTATGTCCGTGCAATAATTCGCACATATTACGGGCGTGGAATCCTGCTCGTTTACACTCACGGTTGAAATCCTCGTCAAGAGTTCCTTCCATGGCAAACAGCGTTTCGAGTAATTCCCGGATTTCATCAGCTTCTTTGAATGTCAGTGAAATTCGTTCGTTCTTATCTTTTTTCATTGGATAAATAGGTTTTTGAAAATGCGGTAAAGGAGTTCGACAACGATAGAATTACCGGCGAGTTTGCGTTGTTGGGTCGTTGATATTCCGGCGGCTTGAATCGCGTCGATATAGCTGTCCGGCAAGTCCATGAGGCGGAACAGTTCGCGCGGTGTAAATTTGCGTATGAGGTAGCCGACGCAAATCAAATTGTTATCGGTATAAGCCGAGGCGGTGACAGCCGGGGCAATATCGAGGACGTTCCCACGGGCGAAACCGTGCGGAAGCTGTATAACAGTGGGTTCAACAATAAATTCAGCGGTCGAGCCTGTGTAACGTCTGTTGGAACTGCATACTGTTCCGGCTACGTCTTTGAGGTGGCGGGCTACTACCACGCCTTTGTTGTCGCGAGTGTAGCCTAATACTTTCGGTTCTGCGAGAAGGCTATCCTTGTCAACTGTTGTTATACAATTCGACACCGGGCCGCCTAACTCCAGCCTTTGAACGGTTGGAATCCCGGAACGGCGGTCGCCGGGGTTGTCCGGGTTTCTCCCTCGATAGGCACACGCGACAGGCTCGGCGAGGTCGGTATCGGTCGGACGACTGCCGCAAAGCGTTGTAACGGCGCAAGAAATACCGTCGGCCGTCTTGAAACTCGTAGAGAATCCGCACCCTTCATACTGTTTGCGTTCGTTGTGGTTGATAATCATGTGTAATTGCTTTTCGTTTAGATACCATGAATCAGCCACATTTTCTTCGAGAACGTGGATTAACCTCCGTGTTAGAGAATCGGAAGGCTGCGGAAATTCGTAACTTTGCCCCCCCCCAGATACTTACCATAAAAACGCGCTCACGATTCTGCGGAACGCCGAAATTCTTCGCGTTTAGAATAGCCCAGTAATTGGAATATCCGAGGGCTTCGAGTGTGTCGCGCCAGCGTTTGAAATTATCTTTGTGCTTCTTGAAGGTCAACGCCTTGACATTCTCCATAAGTAGGAATTTAGGACGTTTCACCTCGATAGCTCTCGCACACTCCCAAAGTAATGAGGAACGCGAACCGCTGCCCTCATCAAAACCTCTTTGTTTCCCTGCTGTGCTTATGTCTTGGCACGGGAACGAATAGGTAAATAAATCGAAATCCGGCACCTCTGCCCATTCTATCTTGGTAATATCTCCAAAGTTTGGGTATTTGGCGAGGAGTTCCGGCGACGGCTCGTATTTCTCCAGATTTAGCCGGTCGATACTATGCCCTTGCAAACGGGCGTCACGAGCTGCGTAGTATGCCAGGACCGCGAAACGGTCTATTTCGGAGAATCCAGCCACCTCGTAATCGAATCCGGGATAATCCTCCTTCAGACGCTGGAGGGCTATCGACTGACTGCCGTAACCGGCAAACGCCTCGAATATTCTTATTTTCATAACTGTAACGGTTTAGAACGGCATTACCTCTTGGGTTGGAGGGGGTGGCGGGGGATTCTTCAGCCGCTCGGCCTCTTTCTTAGTGCGGAGGTAAATCATTTCTTTCTGTACCTTCTTGTGTGTTATCGGGTCCTCGATACGGCGCATTATGCGCGAACCTGAATTGTGTAGTTCTTCAGGATTGAGGCAGTCGATATAATCACACGTAAAGCAGAATCCCTTCAGAGATTTTGTAAATTTCTGCATGGTGATTTTAGACACGCCGGAGAATCGTTTGTAAGCCTCGAAAGCATCTTCCCTCACGATTTCGCGGTTAAGATTATCACCGCACCCGTTTTCATCAACAGAGAAATAACCTTCGGCCCACTCGCGGAAATTGTCGGACATATCCCGGAGATACTTGCGGAATATGATATTACCCATCTGCGGCTCGATTTTGACTTGCAACGGAGCGACGGAAAGATAAAATTTCACGCACTGGAGTACGAAATTTATATCCGCCTCCCACTCGGCTTCGGTGTATGCGCTACCGAATAGGTCTTTGTTAAAGTCCGTGCGAATCTGACGGGTTTCGAGATAGTCGTTATCTTCTGTACGTTGGTGGTAGTAGTCGGAGAACACAACGAACAGCATACGGCCGACGCTTGAACCGTCGAACTCCTTCGGGACGTAGTTCGTAGTAAAGGCGAATTTCGGCGCGTCCTGAAATGTCAGGGTATAGGCTGAAACATTCTTTGTGTTAATCGTGATGTCTGACGTGATATTATCGTAAAACTGTTTGAACGGTAAATATTCGTCGCAATCGTCAACAACAACGATTCCGAGATGTTTGCTTGCTTGCTCGAAAGCAAATTGATTCTCCAGTAATTTAGGGTTACGCCCGGACAGCTTCAGCCAGCGCGTGAAATTAGAGAGGGCGCGGAACATGAAGGATTTGCCGGAACGTCCGTTACACTGGTCGTTCTCGCCCACTACGTTATCCATGACGAACGGGGCCCACGCTCTTGACTCTGACTTGTAACGGTGCATCATAAACCCGATTGTAAAAATCTTGTTGATAAGACACTGTTTTTGCTCCTGAATCTCTGCGGCGGTCAATGCCGGGCCGGCGATGTCAAACTTATGAGCTGCGAGATACGCCGCCCCTTCTTCCGGCGACATAGCGTTAACTTGCTCCTCCAACTCCTTGCGCCAATAAATACGGGAGGAGTTAATCAGGTATTTGAAATAATTCGAGGTTTGATTTTCGGCCACCTCGATGTCGAAATCTTCGCTTTCGTATTGCCCTTCGGGGTGGGTAATCGTGAACATATCAGGAAGGAATTTAATGTTATGGTTGATAACATTCTCCTCCCAGACATAACGACCGGCAGAGGCGGCGCGGTTGTCGTGCTTGATAATCTCGCGCCCTGTAACCTCGACGGTAAATTTCGGGAAATAAAAGAACTGTGAACGCTCGGTGTAGTTGGTGAAATCCGGGTCAATTTCTCGAAGGGCTTCGAGGTATTGAGCCGACAACTTGGAATCCTGTAATATCTGGTTGCGCAGCTCTCGCTCTTGTTTACTGTCTATCGCCCAGTTTAGGACAAATTCGCGTATCTCCTTGGGTGTAACAAGTTTCACGATGTTGCCTTGAATCCTCACGAACTGCGTACCCGGTGCGTGTTTGTCGCGAAGGGTGTAGAATCCGTTCAACATTAAAAATTCGTGCAGACATGAAATGTCTATCGAATATTTTTTCTTCTTTGTTTTCTCGTTCCATGATTCAACCCAGAACCTTGCGGGTGTAGCGAGGTTCAGAAGGCCGCGAAAATCGCCCTTACTGCTCCATATCTCCATCCAATCTCGGAAATCCTTACGGGGTTTCCCTCGATTGTCGCGGTATGAGGCCAGTTTTTCGGGTAGCCAAATGGTGTGTATGTCGATAAAGCGTAAAGCGAGTTCCGTACCTTTCAGGCGACCGGTTGCGTCGATGTCAGGTATATTATAGACAGTTTCGACATATTTCGTTATCTGGTTCCACTCCTCTTGGCTTACTTGATAAGTTTCGGAATTGAACCACAAGGGGTAGTAACCGAGAGAGCGGACACAAACCGCGTCGCGTTCGCCGGAGCAAATGATCGCTTCGGGTAATTTTTGTTCTCGGTAGGGCTTATGCTCGTTTGCTGGGTCGGCGGTCCACTTTGCTTCCTCGGTATCGTTGTACGCTCTCCATGCTGCGGCAAGCTCAAACAAACCGTTAATGTAGCTTTGTGGTTTCTTCCCGGCTGGCTGGTATTGGAAACGCCACTGTTTCTCCGGGTTCAGAGGCTCGTAAATCTTATAAAAGCAATCACGATTACCCTTTGAATCAGTAAACCAACATTCGCGGATAAAAATCGGGTAGTTCTCGTTTGAGTATTTATAAACAGCCTCGCGGTTCCTGACTGTAACGACATGGTTAGCCCGGTACCAGTGGAGAGCCTTCAGTGTGTCAGGAGTGACGCGCGGCCCCATAATCTCGCACTCCTTCGCCGTAAACTCTTGGTTAATATCCTTATCCCATGAACCCTCCGTTTGTTCCACTGTGGCCGGTTGACGGCGAACATCCGGCCGGTTGACGGAACGATTTATTTCATCGGTAATATTGAATATAGCCGATAGGTCGAGGATAGCTTCGCAGAAGGATAACCCGGTTTGCTTCATGTGTATGGAAATAGGGCTTTCGGCTTTGCCTTCGTCGCCGAAATCTGTCATTTTCCAGACTTGCGCCCCATCCTTGGCTTTCATTAGTTTGACCCTTGCGCTCGGAGTGCGCTCGTCGGGTCTTGCCTTGAACGGCTTGTTAGTCCTTGCCGCTTCCGGAGCGTCGGGGTAATGCAGCGCAATGATACTGAGGCCGTCGTCTGTCGCGGCGTATAACTGTTCAGGTGTTACCATATCATGTGACAAGTTACATAATTACAAAAATTTAGGGCGGTTTCTCCCCCCCCATTTTTCGAGGAGGGGTAACGGTTTTGCAAAGTGACAAATAAACCGAAGGAGGGGGAAGGACGCACACGGTATTATTTTTCATCGCTGAATAGATTTAATTGAATCCCGTAGCCGAAAGCCTTCAGCCGTTCCTCCACGCGGGCGGAACGATTCGCCTCCGGCGTTGTGACTACTCGCTCCGTTTTACTGAAACGATAGCCACGACGACGGGCATAATAGCGTAAATCATACAGCGTTTTAGGGTCGCGCATTTGAAACGGTAGTATCTGTGTCGTACACGCGAGTTATAGCGTCGCAAACCTCGGCCAAAAGGTCAGAGGCGGGAAGGTCGTGGGTGATACCGATACAACCGAAACCGTCGTCATTCTTCTGGACGTTGTGGACGTGTATGTCGCCGGCTTCATTAAGCACGTCGGCGAGGCCAACCGGTAAGCACTTTTCGGATATTACGAGAGCGGCACGATGTTCGCCGGCATGGAGTTCTGCGGAGTGCTGTCCGAAGGTGATAATCTTTTTCATATTTCGAGCGGGATTATATGGTTATTAAATAGCCGTGCCGGAGGCGTGGCCGCTTACGCCTTCGGTCAATTCCTCCGGCTTGGCTATCGTGAATATTTCTTTACCTGAAACCTGAAGGGTATAGGCGTTTATTAGTTTCTTTGCCGAGTTTGGCACTTTGCAACGCCCGTATATCCAGTTCAGTATTTTGCTTCTGCTTTCGGCACAAGCGACAACCAAACCGGCTTTATGCTTGTTGTACTCTGCGCGGGGGAGAGAATCCAGCCAACCGCGCAAAATATTAGAGTCCGTAAGGTCTTTAATTTGATTCTTCATTTGTAGAACTGAAATATTTTTGTTAATTTTACTCTGCAAATGTAGTAATAAATTCCATAAGTCAGGTAAATAATACCTGTTAAAATTTGTAAAATATTATATCGTAATGGCTAATCTTCTTTTAATCAGAGATTTGTGCGAGCGCAAGAAAATAACTATTCGAGAGTTAGCGCAACGCATTGGCCGCGACGAAAGCTCCATACAGAGCGCAATCCGTCGCGGTTCGACCAACTCGACCACAATAGAGCTAATCGCCAAAGAATTAGGCGTGTCGGCTGGTATCTTCTTCGACGGATTCGCCGCCGATGAATCCGACGCGCTCCGCCGCGAGGTGGCTCACCTGAAGGAACTACTGAAGGAAAAAGAGCGGACAATCGAGATTTTAATGAGTGATAGAACGAAAAAATAATCCCGGTAATAAATAGGGTGTTTTCGTGCAGTCGGTTATTAAATACCTTACTTGCAAATAATTATTAAAACTGATTTTACGCTGCCAGCCTATTTGTATCGGACAAAATTCGGACATATACGCCACAAAATCAAATATTTCAATTACTGATTTTCAGGGTGTTACGCGCTTGTTTTTATGATACTTTGCTCTCGTCCTCTCCGCAAAGAAAACTGCAAGTCGAAAGGCTTGCAGTTTTTGCATTATAGAGGACGAGGTTCGAACAACCCGAGTTCGTCATCGCACAGCGCTTTGCTCAGCAAAGAATTATATATGGAATGTTTACGCCTTACATCTGTGCGCCGTATTGGCCGCGGTTTGGTACAGTATCGGCTTAATTTCCCTGCAAGCCGACGTTTAGGCACGTCGGTGTGTGCTTGTTTAAACCAGGGTGCGAACAAAACGCGAACAAAAACGGCGCAATCGAGGGCGCTATAGGCATGCCAAGTTCGCGGAATTTTCGCGGACAATAACGATGCAATGGGGAGACAATGGGCGATACAAAGAGGTGTCAATCAAACGAGCTGCAATCGCTGCAATCTCCGTAGTATTCTTCTTCCGGCTCGCGAACATGTGCCTTATGGCCGTATGCCCTACGAAACCAATCGACTTAGGCATTTGCGGCTCGGCTTATTACCATGTTGTCTTCGCTGAGTATAATCTTTACGTTTGTGTGCAGTTCGCCGCCTTTCAACGATGCATACCCGACACATGGATATACTACCTTTGACTCTTTGCGGTAATCTTCAAGGTCGGTTTCGGGAACATATCCGTATAACAGCCCTTCATAATCGACAATGGCCACAGCCCGGTTATTGTAGTGGTTGGCCTCATCGTATATGGCAAAGCCTTTGAAGGCCACGGCGAAATTTTCAAGTTCGGGCAAATGGTGTCTCGCCCCTGCGATATACGTCATAAATATAGGGGGCATTTTACGGCGGTCTTCTTTTATGGTTGTAGCGGTGAAACACTTCGACCAAGAGCTGGTTTTTACCAAAGTCTTGAAATAGTGTTCAAAGCTTTTGCCTGCGACTGTTTGCTTAGGCTTAGACCCCTCATCGCACAAGCCGCAAATCATGATAAAAATAGTAATTCCTATAATCCAAGTCCACATAACTGTATAAATTAAAAATCTTAGTATTCCGGGCGAACTGAGCCTATGAGCACCTACAGCGAGCGCACGTCAGTAAAGGGGTTCAATCATTTTAGTAAAAGCGATCTATGTCGGATTGGTTAAATTCAATCTCTTGTTTGTCTTTTTTCATATATTTTATATTTTGTCCTCGTCTCATGTTCAAGGTCGCAATTTGCGACATCAAGTTTATTGTCTCGTCTTTTGTAAGCTGAATCATAAAATCATCCGGAAAGCGTTCGATGTTTCTCTTGACTTGCTCATTTAGGCGTCGTGTCTCCACGCCATACAGTCGGGCCAAATCGCTGTCTGGTATTACCTGTTGGCCGCGAATTACATGAATCAGACTCTCTATCGGTAACAATGGAGAACTATCACCGCCACTGACGGGTTCGAGTATATTTTCGTTTTCTTTCATTGAGGTTGCCATTATGATTGCAAATATACAAAAAATCAATCGGCAAATCAGCGATTTACAGCTTATTTTGTAGATTCGTTGTGTGGTAAGGTGGATTAGTCGTCAACTCCACAAGGCAAAGACTGTTTTGCGGTTTTAAGCAATTATGGTATGCTTTGCAGGAATCGGGGTTTGAATTGTGGGTAAATCATAGTTAATTTTGCAAAGCCTACGATATGGGAAAAAATGTATGAATGTCATGAGGATAATTCTTCTATTTATTGTATTGATAATCGGAATTATGGCGCAGGCTCAGAATAAAATATATATCACAGCCAATGGCGAGACACACACCGCGACACTTGCCGACAACGCAGCGACAGAAGCTCTGCGTAGAATGCTTGCCGACAGACCGGTCGCGATAAGCATGCAGGATTACGGCGGCTGGGAAAAAGTTGGTGATTTTCCTCAGTCGTTGCCAACGTCGAATTCTCAACTTACAGCACGGCCTGGCGATATAATGCTATATCAAGGATACCAAATGGTGATTTTTTATGGCAACAATTCGTGGTCGTATACCCGACTTGGCAAAATCGACGGAGCGACGGCCTCGAATATCAAATCGTGGCTCGGCGGCGGCAGTGTTGAGGTCGTATTGTCGCTTACGGCATCTTCAGGCATTGAAGATGTGGCTGTTGACAAAAATACCGAAGACACGGTTTATGACCTGCACGGACGTCCGGTAACAAGCCGACCACTACTCCCCGGTGTCTATATAATCAATGGCAAGAAAACCGCTGTCCGGTGAGCGGAATGAGTTTGAAGGATATAAAATCGGCAAATCAATGGCATTACCGTTGATTTGCCGATTTTTAGATTTTGTATGTACGTGAATGGCCTTCTGTCTTAGCGGATGATGATTTTTTTGCCTTTCTTGACGTAGATGCCGGGGGCCGGGTTGGTGACTTTGCGGCCAAAGAGGTCATAGAGGGTATCGTCATCATTGGCCGGGCTTGTGGCGATAATGTCGTCGATTCCGGTATAACCGCCGGCGATCCAAGCTTCCTCGTCATTTTTGAGGTCGCTACCGAGATAATAGCCGGTCTGTGTAGGCTGGTTGTAACCGATGTTTTGGTTGAGGGCGCTCATCATGTAGATGTGGTCGGTCATGAGCCAGGGGAAGCGGTGTTCGGTCGGAATCCAAGTAGAGAATATTTTGATATCCTTGGTCTTGGTTGCGTCGGGGAATATGATTTCTTCGCGCCAGTCGCCGAGGATATCGCCGTAGAACGAGGGATTTTCCTTGGAGCCGTTGATGTGGCTCACATCGAAACGGTATACTGTGAATACGCGCCCCTGCTTGTAGTTTTCAATCTTGGTACCTGTCATAGGCTGGCGGCTGAGTCCTCCGTCGAACCATATGGCCATGTTGCACGAACCGGGGTATGTGCCCGGGTTGAGTTCTTCACCCGAAATAGAGTGCACAGTGCTGCGGTACCACCAAAGCTCGCAACCGGGGCTGTCGGGGTCGATGTCGGCAACAAGAGCGCGACCCATATCGTTATCTTTGGTGCCAACGTGGGCATAGAGAATCTCGCCTGTGGCTGCATCGCGGAGGGCAACCTCTGTTTTGCCTGTTTCAAAGCAAGAGTATATTTGCAGTCCTTCGCGCGAAGGGTCGAATTTGCCCAAGTGGAGAGCGTCGCCGTGGCCAAGGCCTGATGTGTATAGGCCGACACCGTCGTGGTCGACAGTCATTGCGCCGTAAACAACTTCGTCGAAACCGTCGCCGTCTACATCGCCAACGCTAAGGGAGTGGTTGCCCTGTGCGGCGTAGAGTGCGTATGATTTGCCGTCCTTGCCATTTAGCGGGTCGCGGGTGTCGAAGTTCCAGCGGCGTGTCAGTTTGCCGTCGCGCCAGTCCCATGCTTCGATAACAGAGCGGTCATAGACACCGCGGCCAAGGAGTACCGAGGGCAGCTGGCCGTCGAAAGACGCCACGCCAACACGGAGACTGTGTGCGCGTTTGAAATAGTTGTCGCCCCAGTCTTCGCTTTTGCCTCGAGTGATGAAGTCGGCGCGTGCGAGTTCCTTGCCGGATGTGCCTTCGATAATAGAGAAGAATTCAGGTCCGGAGCCGATATAGTTAGCGCCTTCGGTGCGGTAATCGGTTTTGCCGTCGCCGTCGGTATCGCCGATTTCAGTGCCGTCGCCAAATACTGTTCCTTCGCCTGTCTTGATTGCCATTTCGGCTTTACCGTCGCCGTCGAAGTCGGCAATAGCGAAAGACGAACTGTTGCCGAGGATGATGTTGGGGCCCGAGCATACGCGCCACATAAATGTGCCGTCGAGTTTGTAAGCTTCGTAGAGTACTGTATGGCGGACGGTTAGTGGTGACGAACCACTGCCTGTGCCGTCGCTGTCGCCATAGGCCAGGAGGCGTTTTACCACGATGTCGAGCTTGCCGTCGCCGTCGAGGTCGCCTACGCTGATATCGTTGGCCTGGTACGAAACGCCCTCGAGACTGCATACCGAATTAGTTTCGGCGAGAGGAATCGAGATGTATGGCAGCTTGCCTTTGATTTGTTCGCCTGCAATTGTATATGAACCAATTGTCTGCTCGCTACCACTGTATGTGAGCCGGTATGATGCATCGGCAGCCTCGCTGAGTGGCAATGTGAGGTCGAGGAAGTTTGTGGCAAGAATAGGCTCTTCGTTGAGCTTTACCTCTGTGCCGTCGATTGTTCGGTAAAGGTCGAAGGCTGTTGAAGCATTGTCGCCAGGTAGCATGCGCCACGAAACGAGCATCTTGTTGAGAGTGCCTTTGTAGTTGTTGGTAGTGGCATTTGATGTGCCGCAAATCGATCCCCACAGAGCGCGGTCGGCATCTGTCGCAAATGTGGTGGCACTACTCGAAAGTGCCAGGAGGGCAGTGAATAGGTATTGACCCGGTTTCATTTATAATATGAATTAAGGTTTAGGTAAATGGTAGGGTAGAGCCTATCTGATGATTGGTTATTTGTGTGCAAAAATACACAAAAAACTATAAACTACAATACCTTATTCATCGAAATCGATTAAAAGCTGTCTTGAATTCCCAGTACGGCTTTCGCTTTTTACTATCTTACTTACTGTAAGTCCCATGAGCCTAATCGGTCGGCCAGTGATGTCGGCTTTCGATATCAATTCGCCGGCAGCCTGCAGCAGGGCCGGTGCATCGAGTTCGCGGGCAGGCCCGAGGCGCTGCGAGTAATCTGCGTGAAGTCGCTGAAGCGCACTTTCAAAGTGAGTACAGTACCGCTGAATTTTGCTTTGTCGAGGCGTGCGAGTAATTCGGCAACTAACTGCGATGTGAGTGTCTCTATTTCCTCGGCCGAGGAAATATCTTGGTCGAGAGTGCGCTCTACGCCGCGGGATTTGCGTTCGCGATAAGCCTCTACGGGCCTGTTGTCGATTCCACGTGCAAACTGGTAGTACTGCGGCCCGGCCTTGCCGAAGTGCAGCTTGAGTTCGCCAAGGGTGAGATTTCTCAGGTCCTGCCCGGTATAAATGCCCATGTTGTGCATCTTTGCAGCCGTGACCGGTCCTACACCCCAAAAGCTTTCGATTGGCATCTTGGCGATGAACTCGATAGCGCGTTCGGGCGGAATGACGCAAAGGCCGTCGGGTTTGCGATAGTCAGAAGCTATTTTTGCAAGAAATTTATTGTAGGATACGCCGGCCGAGGCCACGAGCGATAGTCTCTCGCGAATCTTGCGCTTGATTTCTTTTGCGATGTCGACGGCAAGCTCTATGCCTGCGAAGTTCTCTGTCACGTCGAGGAAGGCTTCGTCGAGCGATATCGGCTCGATGATGTCGGTGTATTCGTGGAAAATATCATGGATTTGCGCAGATACGCTCTTATATACATCAAATCGGCAGTTGACAAAGGTCAGGCCCGGGCAAAGTTTCTTGGCCTTGGACGACGACATTGCCGATCGAACACCGAAGCGCCTTGCCTCGTAGCTCGCGGCGGCAACCACGCCACGACCGTCGGCCTGTCCGACAGCAATAGGGAAACCGCGCAACGAAGGGTTGTCGCGCTGCTCGACCGATGCGTAAAACGCATCCATATCAATGTGAATAATCTTGCGGGTCATATGGAGAGATAAAAAAAGCAGACCGCTGTGCGATCTGCTGTTGTAGCGAATTCGGGATTCGAACCCGAGTCTCCACCTTGAGAGGGTGGCGTGCTAGGCCTCTACACTAAATCGCCATGAGGTCTGCAATAGTCTCTTTCGCTTTTGCGCTGCAAAGTTACAATAGATTTTACGATTATGCAAGTATTTGAGAATTATTTAATCTTTGTTAACAATTTAAACAAAGAGTATCTATCTCATGCAAACATTATCGGCGCTTATGCCGGGTCTACATCGTAGTATACAGTTAGCGAGCGCATGAGTGGGCTGGAGGCAAGTTTAACATACTCGTCGCGAAGTATTTGCTTCACCTGTATCATCGATACACCGGTTTCGATTTTGAGCATAATCTTGCGAATATACATCGACTGAATGCGGGCGACAGTTGGCTCTTGCGGGCCGCATACTCGGCTACCGAAGATTTTTCGCAGTCCTGCTGCGTACAACGAAGCACATTCGGCTGTAGTGGATGCCTCGCGGTGCTTGACGTAGATGTTTATTATTCGAGAGAACGGAGGGAAGTTGAAGGCCTTTCGTTCCTCGAGTTCGTGAAGATAAAAATCCAGATAGTTGTGAGTGGAGATGTAGTTGAGTATCGGATGTCCGGGGTTGGATGATTGTATGATTACCTTACCTTTGCCGTCGCGGCGTCCGGCACGTCCTGATACTTGCTCAATCATGTTGAACGCTCGTTCGGCAGAGCGAAAATCGGGGAAGTTTATCAGCGAGTCGGCGTTGAGTACGCCTACGAGTTCAACTTCGCCGAAGTCGAGCCCTTTGGTGACCATCTGCGTACCTACGAGTATGTCGGCTTTGTGTTGCGAGAATTCATCGATAATCCTGCCGTAACCGTCTTTGTTCCTTGTGGTGTCGAGATCCATGCGCAATACCCTCCTGTCGCGGAAACTTTCGGCAATCTCTTCTTCAAGTCGTTCGGTGCCATATCCTACAATTTCGATGGACGGCTCCTTGCACTCCGGGCATAGGGTTGGCACAGCGTATTCTGCTCCGCAATAGTGACATTGCAGTTTGTTTTCGCGCCGGTGGTAGGTAAGGCTCACGTCACAGAAATCGCATTTAGGGGTAAACTCGCACATCTTGCACCTTGCCAAAGGTGCATATCCCCTGCGGTTGTGAAAAAGAATCGCCTGCTTGTTGGCCGATGTTACCCCGAGAGTCGCGTCGAGAAGACGGTGTGATATCAGGCCGTTGACGGCTTTGCGACGGCGCTCCTCTTTCATGTCTACAATTTCAATTGTCGGCATTGCAACGCCGTCGAAGCGTTCGCTGAGTGTGACGAGGCCGAATTTTCCGGATTCTGCTTTGTAGTATGTCTCTATCGACGGTGTGGCGCTACCGTAGAGCGTTTTGGCTCCGTGCATGGCAGCGAGCATTGTGGCAGCGTCGCGGCCATTGTAGCGAGGGGCGGGGTCATGTTGCTTGTAGCTGCTTTCGTGTTCTTCGTCTACGATTACGAGTCCGAGGCGGTCGAATGGCAGGAAGCATGCAGAACGGGCTCCTACGGCTACCAATGGCTCTTTGCTGTCGAGCATACGGCGGTAGAGGTCGATGCGTTCGTTGTCGGAAAATTTGGAATGGTATATAAGTACTTTTTCTCCGAAAACCTTTTGCAACCGCCTTGTCAGCTGTGTAGTAAGAGCAATCTCCGGAACGAGGAAAAGTACCTGCTTTCCCTGTCGGAGGACGTAGTCGATCAGATGAATGTAGATTTCGGTCTTTCCCGATGCGGTGACACCGTGCAAGAGGGTAACGGCCTTGTCGGCGAAAGACCGCAGGATGTCGTCGTATGCTTTTTGCTGTGCATCCGACAGACGCGGCAGGACGCCCGTCGCGATACCGGAATAGGAAAACCGCGATATCTCTTTGTAGTAAATCTCGCACAGACCCTTGTCGCACAGGGCTTTGATGATAGGCCTTCTCACATCCGCTCGTTCGCACAGTACATCTAATGGTACTTCGGCCAGGGGTGCGTCGGTCTTGTGAAATTCGGATAGTGCTATTAGTGCAATGAGGGCCTCTTCCTGTTTTTTGCGAACATTGGCAAATGCTTTTTCTACGGCCTCGCTGTCGCCGCGTGGTATGGTCGGACGGACATATGGTCGGCGTACGACACGATATCGTTCGACAAGCTTCTCGGAAACCGCCAGTATACCGGCATCGATCATTGCCGACACGGCAGTGCCCACACCCTTGTCTTTCAACTCCTTGTCGATGCTCTCAACTGTAGCGTTTTTGCGTCGGCGCAGCAGGTCGAGAATCTTCATCTGTAATTCGGTGCAGTCTGCGAGCATGTCGTCGGTAACCTCGGAATCGATTTCGATACGTGTTTCGCTCTCGATTTTAAGTCCGGAGGGTAGGGCGGCTTTGTATACCTCGCCTACAGAGCAAAGGTAATAGTCGGCCAGCCATTCCCAGAAACGCAGCTGTATGTTGGTGACAATCGGATAGTTGTCGAGACAAAGTGCTATTTCTTTGAGTTTGACACCTGGCGGCGGGGCAATCGGAGTTACCGAAGCCACTATGCCTGTATAGAACTTTTTGGGGCCGAACTGAACTGCTACACGCATACCCGACCGCACAGTATTGCGAAGGTTTTCGGGTACGATGTATGTGAAATTTCCTGCCAGTGGCAGTGGCAGGATAACCTGGGCGTATAGCACATTCATATTAATTGGTGAAATCGACCGACAGACCTAACTGTAGGCGTGAGGGGTTGAGAGGATAGAAAGGCATAGAGAAATACTCGCTGCCGCCGAAGAGTCCTTTGTTGGCATGAGAGTACATCACGAAGAATCGCGTCTTGCTGAGTTTGCAGTTTACGTATACGTTGCAGAAGGGGTAGTTGCCGATCTTGTATTCGTTCTGGTTCGTAAACGATACTGTAGCCGGTTGATACATCGGGGCGTAGTAGCGGGTGTAATAATCGCAGTCTACACCAAGCTGTATGTTGAGGGTGGCAATGTTGAACAGCAGGTAGAGATTCGAATATACCGATAGTTTTGGCAGTGGTATCACGGCCTCGTCAGAGCTGGTCTGGTATGTAATCTTGTTGTCCCAGTGTAAAATTCCCACCTTAAAATTCTGGAGTAGCGATGCACTCAATACCTGTACACTGCCTCCATGCTGTCGAGGTGTGCCGTCGGATGCAAAGTATATATGGTTCTGCAAGTTAGATACGCCGATTCGCAGGTGTGTATCACTTGGGCCAAAGTCTATTTCGCCACCAAACGAAATGGTGCGCCGTTTGCCGAAGTCGTTATCCCAAATAAAATGGTTTGACAAATACTTTTTAGTGAGATACGGGGCTTCTTCGTTATGGAAAGAACCGAATGCTCTGATTTCCAGACTGTCGCGCAGCATTGCAAATCGTGTAGACAGTTCGCCGTCTACTTTTACTTCTCCGGCTGCATCGCCAAGGAAGCCGAGCTCGGCTGTGGCGCGGTATCGTAGTATGCTGCCGAGCTGCTTTGTGAGTTGTGCGCCTACCCATGCCAATTGCTGAGTCTCTTTGGGCTTGATAGTGCCGATGCCTTCGGGGAAGGGATCGAGCTCAAGTTCCGGATTGCTGCGGTCGAGGGTATCGACAGTCTGCTTGTAGCTTCGCACCTGGTGTGTTACATATGCAGCAAGGCCGAACTTGGCGTATTTGTGGAATCCTTCGAGGAGTGATATACCGAGGGTGTTTGTCAACGACCAGTTGGTTGTAATGTCGCGAGTCATTGTTGGGTCGAGGTATGTATGCTCGAAGAACTTGCGAGTTTCGCTTGGAGTGTAGTCGTGGAAAAAATGCTTGTTACCCTTGTATCTCAAGGTGTGGATAAACGATGAAACGGGGATGTATGTGCGGTTGGTCGTAGTGTCGTCTATTTGCTCCTCGTGCCAGTAACCGACTTTGTAGCGGTTGTTAATATACAGTTCTTCGCCGGTAACACGTGTATGTGCATCGTTGAGATTTGTCGGGATTGATTTTGGGTCGATACGTGACACACCGCCCTGTAACTCGGCCGGATCGGTGATGTAGAGCATGTCGGTAATACCGCCGTTCTCTTTGTTGAGAGAGTTGAAGTGGTAGTAATATGCCTGCATCTCGTAGCGGTCGCCGAGGTATGAACCCGAGAATCCCCAAGTGAGATTCTTTACAGCCTGATTGGCATAGCTGCCCTTGGAGTAAAGATAGTCGAGCATCGCACCGACCTGGGCTTTTGCATTGATGTTGCCTGAAAATGTTCCTTTAAGACGTTCCTGGGCATTATCCCTGCCACCCGAGGAGTTGAAACTCAACAGTGTCATCGGTATACGGGTATTGTAGTACCTCATCTTGTCGTGCGAGGGCAGCCAGTTGGCAAGAGCGTCGCGGAAATAGAAGTCGCTCATCGGCGCACGCTCGTCGAAAATCATGTTGAGACCTTCGGCTCCAAGATTACCGGTAGTGGCATATGCCGACGAAACCAGCGAGGGTACTGACTGGCGGTAGTAGTTGAGTGGTAACGTGTCGATTGGTGCCGGTTCACGCAAGCCGAGTGGCGAAAGCAAACGCCAGCTGTAAGAAGGCGCAATGACCGGTTTTTTGCCTGTATTGGTTGTGGAAATCGAGCCGTGCGAAGTCAGGCTCATATTCTCCAAGGGCCTTTGTCCGTTGACCGATAGGCATAACAAAAGCATAGTGACGACACATGCCGCCACTCGCTTATATAGTATATGTATATTATATTTTGCCATTAAGCAAAATGCTTACTGGTTTATCTGCAGACGGCTGAAAGTAAGCTGAATCTTTGCTTTTTCGAAATGAAGCTGACCTACTGCAGGCGAAGTGATATATGGTAGCACTTCGGATTCGGTATAATTCGTTTGTCCGTAGCCGCTGTTGACCACCTGCTCGAAGTTTACTTTTACAGGCACGAGGCAGAAAGTGTAATCTTCTTCCTTGATTTCTTCTTTGTCGAGATATTCGAGAAGGTAATTACGCAGTAAAGGGAAAGTGTAGCGACCTGTAGTGCTGTTGTATTCCGAGTAGAACGAAGTGATATCGTCGGGAAGTTTGTTTTTAGCAAAGAATTCGTCGCGGTCTTTTTTAAGCACCATCAGAACGTAGGGCGGGGGGGTTACACCGCTTACGATGCTGTCGACCGGCAGCTGCATGGCAAGGCCGTTGAGCACGGCTTGTTTTCCACCCTTGGTTTTAAAGGTGTTGATGATGTCTTTGATAGGGAATTGGAATTCGCTTTCAGTGCCAACCGGAGCTGCAAGGATGTTTTCGCCGGCGTCGATTTTGGCCGCAAGCTTCGAATCCATGTTGTAGCGTATATTGTTGTTGCATATCACCTCCGGGGTTACAAGCATATACTGGTGTTCGGCGGTGATAGTGTCGAGTTTTTTCGTTTCCTCGTTTTCTGCGATTTTAGTGAAATAAAAACCGAGGCCTGTTGTTTTGACGATTGTCAGGCGGCCACTGCCAAATGAATTACGGATATAGATGCCGGGGAACACGTTTTTAGAAAAAACTTGTCCGGTGGCAAAGTTGTCGGGATTTTCGATGAAATCGTTGAAAATCTTGCGACCAAGCTCTACAGGGAATTTTACCGAAACGGTGTGATATCCTTTTTTTGCTGTCGCAGGATCATCGATAGTAGAAGCATTGTAGACTTGGCTGCCGAGGGCTTTTCGATCGTAGTAGCCGTCGGGGTTGAATGCGCTCGTAATATTGTTTGGCAACAACTTGGTAAGCGGGTATACCGTGATGCCGAGGGGAGCAACCGAATCGCCTATGAAGTCGGTAGGCAGGTAGCTCATGTTGAGAGTCATCGAATCGATGTTGGCAGCCGAGAAATCAGCCGTGTCGAGCATGGTCGAAGGCAGGAACTGCGTTACAACTTCGCTTGAAAGATTGCCGTAACCGGGTACGGAAATATTACCGATGAGCAGGTGTGTTGTCTTTGGGGTTACCGAAGCGACGCGGTATGTCGTGCCACTTACAGTGAAAGAAGAGTCGATAATGATTTCGACGTTTTCTCCGGTTAGCGAGCCGCCGATAGGCGAATTCTCGTCGTCGCAGGCAACAAAGGCCAGGGCCAGTGCTGCAAGCGCCGGAAGAATATGAAGACTGCGAAATTTCATGTGCAGAATGTGTGCGGTACTCCTTGTCAGAGTGTTTTATAAAAATCGAAATAGGCGGCAACCCCTTCTTGAGCCTGTTCGTAGGTCATGAATGGTTTTCCGCTTTCACGAGCGTACTCAATAAGCTCGGCGGGTGTTTCGGGAGTGCTGTCGATTATAGCATCGGCAAAATCGATTGCAATCTTGTTGAGTTTGATATAGTCGATATGTCCCTGGGCATCAGTAACCTGCTTGAGCTGCTCGTCGGTAAAACCTTGCTGTGTGAGTTTGTCGGCAAGGCGCTCGTTGAGCTCGCCTTCAAATGGCTGGTTATAGAGCGAATATACCACCTTGCTTGTTCTGAAAGTTGGGTCATCGCAGTATAGGCTCTTGAGATACAGAGGCACAAGTGCCGAAATCCAGCCGGTGCAATGAACAATTTCGGGGTCCCAGCGCAGTTTCTTGACGGTTTCAACTACGCCACGCACGAAGAAAATGCTACGCTCGTCGTTGTTTTCAGCGTCGCTGTCAACTTCGAGGGGCTGTCCGGAAGCGTGGTGGAAGAAATAATCGTCGTTGTCGATAAAATATACCTGCAGACGGGTTGGCTGCAGAGTAGCCACCTTGATAATAAGGGGGTGGTCGGTATCGTCAATAGAAATGTTGAGACCCGAAAGGCGTATAACTTCATGGAGCTGGTTGCGTCGTTCGTTGATAGCTCCGAATTTAGGCATGAAGGTGCGCACTTCTGCGCCTTTGCCCTGAAGGCCCTGTGTGAGTTCGCGGCCAAAAACACCCATAGGTGTTGAAGGCAGGTATGGGTCAATCTCTTGCGAGATGTAAAGCACTTTTTTTACGTCCATTCTCGAGTCGGTTGAGGAGAGCTTACTGTGATATACTTTTTTAGCTTGGCAAAATTACTAAAAAAATCTGATATGTCCATGCTTTCAGGCAATGCCAAGGCGTTTTTTAGCTTTTATTAAAATTATGATATGGCATGGAGAACCGCCTGTAATGCCAATATTGAGGGCAAAAACTGTTTCACAACATATTATTTGACATGGGCGGGATTTTTATATATCTTTGTGAAAAAGAAACAATATCATGCAACTGACCCTACCACGCCGTCGCAGCGGCCAAAAGGCGGCAACCGTAAACATAGAGCCGCATCAGTGTATGCTCATCGTCGGAGCCAACGGCGCCGGAAAGACCCGCTTTACCATAGCTACGGCACAGCAGCTTGGCAAGCAGGCTTATCCAATGTCGGCTCTCGATGCCCTGTATAACCGATATGGGCAGAATAATCAGTTGCCGGATGTATTGCGTCGGCGCCTCAGCCCAATGGTTGTGGCGAATGCTGAGCGCTCTACGGCTATGGCTACTATTTTCGACCTTCTGCTTGCTCAGCTGATGAACGACGAGATGCTCAATCTTATCAACTACAAACTTGCCCTTGCCGACCACCGTGACGCCAAGTTGCGCCGAACGCGCCTCGACAATGTGATAGAATTGTGGCAGGATGTATTCCCGGGAAACAGGGTGCTGATAGACAGCGGCAAGATATTGTTTGCACGCGGTATAGATGTCAACGCGTATTCGGCCCTGCGCTTGTCGGACGGCGAAAAAGCAGTGCTCTATTATGCTGCAGCAGTGCTGTATGCGCCTGAAAATGCGGTAATATTTGTCGAAGCCCCCGAGATGTTCCTGCATCCGTCGCTGACTGCGTCGCTGTGGAACCGACTTGAATCTGCCAGGGCCGACTGCACCTTTGTATATACTACCCACGATACCGAGTTTGCATCGTCGCGCAACGGGGCACCGGTGGTATGGGTACGCGACTGCGACCCGGCCGATGATGCATGGGATTATGAAGTGTTGCCACCTCATTCCGGACTCACGCAGGAACTGTATATGACCCTTATCGGTGCGCGAAAACCAGTGCTCTTTATCGAGGGCGACAGCGAGAGGTCGATAGATGCCAAGCTATATCCGCTTATTTTCCCGGATTATAATGTGAGGTCGCTCGGCAGCTGCAACAAGGTTATCGAGGCAACTCGAACGTTCAATGATCTCAATACCCTGCACAAGGTGGAATCGTGTGGCATCGTCGACCGCGACAGACGAGACGAAGCCGAGGTGGCGTATCTGCGTCGTAAGCGCGTAATGGTCCCTGATGTTGCAGAAATTGAGAATATGCTTCTGCTTGAAGATATTATCGCTGCAATGGCCGAATCTCACGGTCACTCGGCGGCGAGGGCTGTGCACAAGGTTAAACGTGCGGTAATCAATATGTTCCGTAGCGACCTTCACCAACAAGCACTGATGCATACGCGCCATAGGGTGAAGAGGACGATGGAATATCGTGTTGATTCGCGTTCGGCCGATATTGCCACATTCGAGCGTCATCTCCACGGACTCCTCGACGAAATAAATCCCCGTCATATCTACGAGGATTTTTGCAAGGAGTTCCATGGATATGTAGAAGCTGCCGATTACAATGCAGTACTGCGTGTGTATAATCAGAAGTCGATGCTGCCCGGATGTAATGTGGCGCAGCTGTGCGGTTTCAGTGGCAAAGAGGACTATATCGAGGGTATACTCGATGTACTGCGGCATGAAAGCCCGTATGCCGATGCTATCCGCAAAGCCGTGCGCACCTGTCTTACCGGCTCTGAAGATTAGCCAGCAGGTCGGCGACGACGAAGGTGCTTCCGCCTACAAAAATCGTATCGCCTTCTGCCGCCTGAGACTTTGCTGCTGCAAATGCATCGGCAACAGATTGGTATGCACTGCCTTCGAGTCCTTGAGTCTTTGCAGTTTCGGCTGTCGACGAGGCTTCGCGGCCTCGGGCAACACTCGGTGTGGCAAAATAATAGCGGGCGTGGTGTGGCATCTGTCCCATGATAGCTGTCACATCCTTGTCGTTGACAAAACCGAGTACCATATGCAACGTTCCCGAGCATGCCAAGCGTGTAAGTGCCGGGCCGAGCCAACGCCAGCCTCCGATATTGTGGCCGGTATCGCATAGTACCCTTACAGGGCTGTGGCATATTTCCATCCAGCGCCCGGCAAGGCCGGTTAGCTCGCATACATGTCCGAAACCTTTAGCGACTGCAGCGCTGTTGATTGCAGGGAAATGCTTCTTGAGAATATCGAGCGAAGCCAGTACGGTTGCAGCATTCTCGCGTTGGCAGTCACCGCAAAGTTCTCCCTTGAAGTCGCCCCATTCCGTGCCTTTATAGTCAATGCCGTTGTTGTTGATAATGGCTTGGTCGTAAAGGTTTTGATTGGCGGCAAAGATAATTGGGGCTGATACTGATGCTGCCTTTTCTTCGAAAACGCGGCGTACTCCGCCCTCGGCGGCGCCTATCACTACGGGAATGCCCGGTTTGATGATGCCGGCCTTTTCGGAAGCAATAAGTTCTTCGCTGTCGCCAAGCAGGGCTGTGTGGTCGAGTGAAATATTTGTTATCACCGACAGAACCGGGGTGATGATGTTTGTGCAGTCAAGTCGTCCGCCAAGGCCTACTTCGATAACCGCAACATCTACATTACGGCTGGCAAACCAGCTGAATGCCATAATCGTGGTCAGCTCGAAAAATGTAGGGCTCAGGGCTGTAAGAGCGGGGTTGGCGAGGTACTCAGCCACGAAATCTACAACAAATTCTTTACTTACCGTCTCTCCGTCGACGCGTATTCGTTCGCGGAAATCCATAAGGTGTGGCGAAGTGTAGAGGCCAACCCTGTAACCGGCTGCCTGAAGAACTGCTGCCAAGGTCGAGGCGGTGCTGCCCTTGCCGTTCGTTCCGCCAACGTGTATACATGTCAGCTCACGATGCGGGTTGCCAAAGTGGGCGGCAAGCTTGAGGGTGGTGTCGAGGCCGGGTTTGTATGCCCCTGCGCCCAGATTCTGAAACATCGGAACCTGTACGAAAAGATAATCTAAAGTCTCCTGATAAGTCATGGCTTAAAATAATATCCACCCGGCGACACCGGAGAGAATAATCAATATAATCGGATGAATTTTAGTGAACAGAGAAATCGCCAAGGCAGCGAGGCAGAGCATCACACTCTTTACTATATCCGGTGTTGTCGTGCCGAAGTTAGCACCGTTCATCAGCAAGAGTGCCGCAGAGGCAATGAGGCCGATGATTACCGGTCGGAGACCTTTGAATACGCCCTTCAGAGCCACGCTGTCTTTGTGCTTGGCAATATAATGCCCGGCATAGCGCACGAGTACGAAACTGGGTATAATCACCACCAAGGTGCAAAGCAAAGATCCGAGAATGCCGAAAATCGGGCTGTTGAGAGCCTCGCACGATGCCATTGGAGCGACATAACCGATATATGTTGCCGAGTTAATACCGATAGGCCCGGGCGTCATCTGCGAAATTGCAACAATGTCGGTAAACATCTGCTCGGTAATCCAACCCGGCGTGACGATTTCATTTTCAATCAGAGCAAGCATGGCGTATCCGCCACCAAAACCGAAGAATCCAATCTTGAGATAGCTCCAAATCAGTCGAAGGTATATCATGAGTTTTTGAGTCTGCGGTGCGAACGTACGGCCAGTATATATCCGATACCTCCGCCAAGGATTATGAAAATAATGGGGTTAGAAATCACGGGAATTTTCGACCATATCAGCAACGCGACCACAGCCGGAATCCATGCCATACGCCAGCCTATACCGGCAGAACGTGCGGTAGTGAATACAGGGGCGATGATAAGGGCTACCACGACCGGGCGTATGCCCTTGAAGATTGCTGTCAGCGTGGGGCTTTGGATAATGGTCTCGGGCGTGAGGAACATCGCTATAAGCAGAATGATGAGGAACGAGGGCAGAATAGTGCCTATAGAGGCTGCTATAGCCCCGCCGAGTCCGCGCAGTTTGTCGCCAACGACAACGGCGATGTTTACCGCCATGATACCGGGCATAGATTGAGCCACGGCGAGCAGGTCGAGAAACTCAGCTCGGTCGAGCCACTTGTAGTTGTCGACGATTTCGCGCTCTATGACGCTAATCATGCCCCAGCCTCCGCCAAAGGTGAACGCACCGATTTTTGCAAATGTCAGAAATAGTTTTCGTAACATATTTAAATCAGAATTCTACTACGGTGATGCCGGGGCCTCCAAAGCGGACATCCTCGTCGTGATAGTTTTTTACCGATTTTACAGTTGCAAGATAGTTTCGTATGTATTGGCGTAAAGCGCCGGTTCCTGTGCCGTGGAGTATTCGCACGCGCGACGAGTTGAACTGCACCGCATCGTCGATATAGTACATCACAGCCTGCACGGCCTCGTCGGCACGCATGCCTCGAACATCGATTTCGTGGCTGAAGTTGAGCTGTCGCTCGCGTGATGCCTCGGATGTCTGCGAGGTGATGTACGACACACCTGTCTTCGGTTCTGATGCCTTTCGCAAAGTGCGCTTGAGGCGCGACAGCTTGACGGTAGTCTTGATTTGCCCGAAAACTACCACAGCGTTTTTGCCCGAAATAGAATCGATAGTGCCAACGGTGTTGCCTCCGTCGAGTACTACGGTGTCACCGGCCTGTAGTGGGCGGTCGGAGTCGGCAGGTTTAGGCTTGTTGTCCTGGCGTTTCTTCTTCGCCTTGTCGAGCAGAGGATGACTGTCGCGTGTCTTTTGAGCGAGAGCTTTGCGTTCTTCCTCGAGTTTGCGACGAGCTTCTTTGGTCGCTTCCTTGTCGGCCTGGGCGCTGCGAATGTCGCGAATTGTACGCTCGATAGCTGCGTTCGAGCCTTCGAGAATGCGCTTGGCTTCCTCGCGAGCCTCGCCGATTATCTCGCGCCGTTGCTGACGCAGTTTCTCGGCGTCGTCGCTATATCGGGCAAGGGTTTCGTCGATAGCTTTTTCCTTGCGGCGTATTTCAGCACGTTTGTTCTCCCAATATCGTCTGTCGCGGGCGATGTCGAGTAGGTATTTGTCGAGGTTGACATAGTCGCTACCCACGATTTCCCTTGCGTCGGCAATGATGTCGTCGGGCAGGCCTGTCTTTCGTGCTATTTCGATAGCAAACGAGCTTCCGGGCTGGCCTATGGCAAGCCGGAAGAGCGGCTTCATCTGCTGGCGGTCGTAGAGCATCGAACCGTTGACCAGTCCCGGAGTTTCTTCGGCGAATTGCTTGAGGTTGTGATAGTGGGTGGTTATCACTCCCCACATGCCCTTGTTGTTGAATTGTCGCAGCAAAGCCTGGGCAATGGCACCGCCAATCTGCGGCTCTGTGCCTGATCCGAACTCGTCGATCAGCATCAGAGTGGAAGCATTGCCCCGGGCGAGGAAATGCTTCATATTTCGCAGATGCGATGAATATGTAGAGAGGTCGTCTTCGATCGACTGGTCGTCGCCGATGTCGATGAAAACGCTTTCAAAAATGCCTAAATGCGAATTCGAGTACATAGTTGGCAGCACGCCGCATTGTGCCATGTACTGCACTATAGCGACGGTCTTGAGTGTCACAGACTTACCGCCGGCATTGGGCCCCGATATGATAAGTATGCGCTGATTGTTGCCAAGGGTGATGTCGAGCGGTACTATTTCCTTGCCCTGACGCTGAAGCGACAACATCAGTCCCGGGTGCCTTGCTCCGTACCATTCGAGTTCGGGCTTGTCGGTCAATGCCGGCATTTCGGCATCGGTGAGTTTGGCATATTGAGCCTTGGCGTGTATGAAATCGAAAACGCCGAGACGCTCGAAACCGTCGATGAGTTCGTCGATTCGCGGGCGTATAGTGTCGGCGAGACCTTGAAGTATGCGCACGATTTCTCTGCGTTCTTCAATAGATAGCTCACGAAGCCTGTTGTTCGCCTCGACGACTTCGGCCGGCTCGATGAAGAAAGTTTTGCCGGACGCTGATTCGTCGTGAACGATACCGTTTATTTTGCGCTTGTACATCGGCGATACGGGAATCACGAGCCTTCCGTCGCGTACCGATGGAGTTGCGTCGGCTTCAAGGTATCCGTCGCGAACGGCAGCTGCCATGACCCTTCGCATAGCCGAATTGATGCTTGCCGACGCAGCCGACATAGAGCGGCGAATATCGGCGAGCTCGGGCGAAGCGTTGTCTTTAATCTCGCCATGCCTGTCGATGATGCGGTCGATAGCCGATGTGATATCAGGAAAAGCTTGCATGTCGGCAGCGAGGGCATCGAGCGCAGGGTAGGGTGTTGAATTGCTGTCGTCGCGCCTTTGCTTTGCGAAAAACGTGGCGATGTCGGCCATTGCGCCAAGCGAAGCCCTCAATCCCGGCAGGTCGGTTTCCGAAGGCCATGTGCCCGGCACTCTCAATGCCAACAGGGTAGACCTGCGGTCGTGGATATTGCCCGAGGGAAAGCCTGTGTCGCCGGTGATAATGGCAAGCATTTCGGCGGTCTCTGCAAGCATACGGCGTACGGTGGCGTAGTCGTCGCAGAATGTCATGTCGTGGCATCGGTCTACGCCGACCGGCGATGAGCAAAGCCGCGATATCTGTTCGCGTACACCGTCGAAACCTATTTTATGTTCTAATGAATCAGGGTAAATCATTTGTAATAAGACGGGAAAGTGAGGTTTGAGGGAGCCGTAGTCATGGTGAATGAGCAGTAGTGCTCACACATACATACGTATATTTGCCGGAATCAAGCTGCTTGAAGCCGGGTTATTTATGCATCAGTCGGGCAAGGTTGCGCTTGTCTTCGCGCTCCTTGATAGACTGGCGTTTGTCGTATTCTTTCTTACCGCGTGCGATACCGATTACAAGCTTGGCATAACCACGGTCGCTGATGAAAAGACGCAGAGGCACAATGGTGTATCCAGAGTCTTTGCTCATCTTTCCGATTTTTGCTATCTCTTTTTTTGTGAGCAGCAGTTTGCGGTCGCGACGAGCTTCGTGGTTGTTGTATGTGCCGTAGAAGTACTGGGCTATATTCATGTTTTTGACCCACACTTCGCCAGCCGAGCTGACGTAGCAGAAGGTGTCGACCAGCGAAGCGTGGCCGTTGCGTATGCTCTTGATTTCTGTACCGGTAAGCACCAGGCCGGCTGTGAATGTTTCGATTATCTCGTAGTCGAAGGTAGCCCGCCTGTTTTTGATGTTTATATCTTTTTGTTTGAGTTTCATTGTTTCAATAATTGATGCTATGCAAGTGTAACCTGCTTAAATCAATAAGTAAATAACATAATAAATCACCAAGGGAACGGCCACAATGGCTATGCCCTCGAGAGCGGTGAAGCGCAGCTCCTTGCGTTTTGGAATGCCGAGATATTCGCAACCCTTGGAGAGGACAAGAATCGCATAGAGAGGAAGGAATTTGACAATCAACAGGCTCCAAGGCAGGCAGTTTTCGATAATCTGGAATAGAATCATCATGCCTATGCCGCATAGGATCAGTGTGGTGGACCGCTGCTTGTCGACCTCGACGCCGGTAATCTGATTGAGGTAAAGATCGAAAAGCAGACTTGCTATGAAAATGCCTACAAAGTATGAGCCGAAAACATTTACCGCACCAATAAGTACCTGTGCGATTGTAGCCTGGTGGTATATCAGGCCGAGGAACTCGGTAACCGCAGCTATGCCGAGCAGAGGGTACACGCCCTTGCGGAGCAGTGTGTCGGGGTCGGGGTTGGTGTCGGCAATGTCATCCCAGCCGTTTTGAGGCGACAGAATAAGCTGAATAATATATCTAAGAAGTGTTAACATTTCGCAAAATAAGTTTAATCGCCCCTTATTGACGGGCAGAGCGGAAAAAATTAGAGTACAAAGTTACAAAATTAGAACCGAATTTCATGCTTAATTGTTAATTTTGCATGTAGAATTAACAAACGACCTAAACATAAACACACTCATGTTAAAAGGAATTATCTCAATTACCGGCAAACCGGGTCTTTATCGACTTCTGACCCGTGGCAAAAACAGCCTCATCGTAGAGTCGCTGTCTACCGGCAAGCGTATGCCTACCTATCCTCACGAAAAAGTAATCTCTCTGGCCGATATAACCATGTACTCAGAAAGTGGCGACGTGCCTCTGCCTGATATCTTGGAGAAAATCTATGAGGTTAAAGGCGGCGAGAGCATCGATATCAAGGGCTTTGGCAGCGACGAGGCTATGCGAGAGTTCTTCGCAACAATCCTGCCCGACTTTGACCGCGAGAAGGTATACAACACCGACATCCGCAAGCTTTTCACATGGTACAACCAGCTCGTGGCTGCAGGTGTAACCGAGTTCAAAGAAAAAGAAATCGCCGAGGACCAGGCCGCAGAGGCTGCCGAAGCTGCCGACGAAGCCGCTACCGAAAAGTAAGAGCTGAAGTCTTAGAATAAAGAAACAGTTGTCGCAAGTATATTTGTGGCAACTGTTTTTTTTATGGTGTATGAAGGTTATTCTTTTGCTCTCAGCACCGAGAGGGGTTCGCCTTTGGCATTCTTCCACTTTTCCCAGCCGTTAGCGCTATTTCCGTATACAAACTGAGCAGCAGCACTTGGCGAGGAGAACTCTAAGTTGATTTTGAGAATCCGCTTACCATTTTTCTCATCGGTGAGATTCGCCACCATTTCGTCGCGTTTTTCTTTGCCTGTGAACTTGGGCGTGCTTGTCGGGGCAATGATGCTACCGGCAAGTACGGTAAGGTGTCCGTCTGCATAAATGGCCTTGGCTTCACCGCCACGACCTTGTAAGTAAAACAACTGATCGTTGGAATGAGCTTTCTTTACAGTATCGTTTACGAATATACGACAGCCGATAAATGTGGTAAGAAGCTCGATGTCTTCCATGAATTCGGCTGCCGAATCTCGCAGGTGTGGCGGCAGGTTCGGCGGGGTGGGCTGGTTTTTGTTTTCAGTGAGGCTGTAGGTTTTTACCTTTTTAGCCTTCTTGATTGCGTTTGCTTCTAAGAATTGTACATCAGCACGAGTAAGGGAATTGTCTTTGGCTATAAAAACGAGTGCGGTATTCCAGAAGTCCTTCTTTATTTCATGAGATTTTACCCTTTCTTTGAAGTTTTCGGTCTGTCCGATGTAGGCTTGAGGAAGAGATGCAAAGTCTTCACCTCCAAGCAGAATATAGAATGCAGGTTGCTCCAATTGTATATCGGAGTTGGCATTTGCCTCGGACATTTGCTGGCGAGGAATGACATACATATTGCATATCTTATTGCTTATGAAAACATTGCGGATGCCTCTTGGATTTCCGTCGACAAGGTGAGTTGTGATTACTTTTCCCATTGGTGCTGATGCATAAACGATTCTCGATATGCAAAGATACAAAGAAAATAGCGAAAGTGTATGATTATTAAGCTGTAATTAATTGTCGGGCTTCTTTTTTCGTCGACTTCTATTAAGCCTTTTTAAGTGTGGTGGTAATAATTATGTTGTGCATAATGAGTACTTTTGTAAAAATAATTCATTATGAAACGACTATTAGCTATACTATTACTTGCCATTACAACTCTTTCGTCGTGGTCGCTGCAGCCAGAGCGCGGTTATCGCGGTTTTATAGATTCTAACAATTTCCTCGATATAAATATGGGCTTTCTTGTAGGCGGAGGCGGCGATTCGTATGTTTCAACAGGCTTTACAACAAGCCATGGCTATCAGTTCAACAGTTGGTTGTACGTTGGTGGCGGTACCGGCTTTGTGTACAATCTCAATTGGAAGCCTTTGGCTCAGACCCATAAAAACGATAAGAGCCGATATGTGATACCGTTGTTTGCCGAGGTGCGCCTCGATGCCAAGTGGAATCGATTTACGCCTTATTTTTCGGCGCAGATTGGTGCAAATGTAGCCGAGCGAGGCGGTTTCTATTTCTCGCCTATGATAGGCTATCGCTTCAACTGGGGACGGCGTTCGGCTATAAACATCGGTTTGGGCGCTACGCTCTACGGCAACACGTATTCGTATCTCGACCACACATACATTCCCGGCGTAGGACATATGGATGAGGCTATAAAAAGATATGACGGCAATGTGGTGTCGTTTACAGTCCGCCTCGGCTTCGAGCTCCAATTGCCGTGACGATACTTGCTTGATAGATAGGGGGATAATTTATATAGTACTCTTGTTTCGTTGGAAAAAGTGTAGCGGTATTGACATTATTCGCTGGAAAAAGTGTATGGATTCCGATTTATTCCCTTGAAAAAGTGTGTCGATGAGCGATTATTCGCTGGGAAAAGTGTATAGATTCCGATTTATTCCCTTGAAAAAGTGTGCCGATGAGCAAATATTAGTTCTATCGAGTAGCGTTAAACTTGGATTATTTGTCGGTTGCCGTTGTGACGGGGCGGTCGGAGGCTTGCCAGTCGAGGATGCCGCCTTTGAGGTTGATGACGCGGTAGCCGAGGCGGGTGAGGATTTCGGCTGCGTCTAATGAGCGGCGACCGCTGCGGCAGTAGACGAGTATGGTGGAGTCTTTTGATAGTTTTTGCGTGGCTGCAGGTTGGAAGTCGTCGGATTGTACGTCGATGTTTATAGCCCCGGCTATGTGTCCTTCGGCGTATTCCTGAGGGGTACGAACATCGAGTAGTTGCACTGAGTCGGCTTTGATTTCCTGCTCGAATTCGGGAACGGAAACGGATGTTATATCGTTGTTGTTGCAGCCCGAGGCTTGCATGGTACACATTGTCATTGCTATCAAGTATATTGCGCGTTTGATTAGTCGTAGCATGTAATTCCTGTGAAACTTAAATGATGAAAAAACATAGAGGGGCCGCCCTTGGGGCAACCCCTCCGTATTTCAGTGTCGGAATCTATCAGATACCGAGGTGGCTCTTGACGCGGGCGATCTTGGCAACGGCGTCGCGGTTGCAACGGTCGTAGTCGTCGAGATCTTTCATCTTGTCGTGAACCTCGATATAGAATTTGATTTTAGGTTCTGTGCCGGAGGGACGGATAGATACCTTTGTGCCGTCTTCGGTGAAGTACTGAAGAACGTTCGATGTAGTGGGGAAATCCATCTTGGTAACTTCGCCGGTGCGGGTGTCGGTGCAGTTGAGGTCGGCGTAGTCTTTTACATAAATTACGGGGCTGCCGTCGATTTGCTTGGGAGGATTTGCGCGGAAGTTGATCATCATCTTCTGTATTTCCTCAGCACCGGTCTTGCCGGGACGAACAACGCTTACGCCTTCTTCGTGGCTATAGCCGTTCTTGAGGTAGATTTCCTGAAGCATGCGGTTGAAGTCGAGGCCGCGGTCTTTCGCCCAAGCGCAGATTTCTGCCATGAGTGAGATTGCCGAAACAGAGTCTTTATCGCGGCAGAAGTCTTCGGCCAGGAAGCCGTAGCTTTCTTCACCGCCACCGAGGTAGCGCTCTTTGCCTTCGAGGTCACGGATTACGGCTGCAATCCATTTGAAACCTGTGTAGCAGTCGAACATCTTGATGTTCTGGTTCTCGGCGATAGCCTTGATAGTTTCGGTAGTAACGATAGTCTTGACAACGAATTCATTGCCTTTGAGGAGGCCGAGCTCGCGGTTGCGAAGCATGATATAGTTGAGAAGAATCATCACAATCTGGTTGCCGTTGATGAGCTGGTATTCGCCGTTGTTGTCGCGGATAACGCAGCCGATACGGTCGGCGTCGGGGTCGGAAGCCACAACGAGGTCGGCACCCACTTCCTTAGCCTTGGCGATAGCCATTGCCATAGCCGATGGGTTCTCGGGGTTGGGTGAGTCTACTGTGGGGAAGTCGCCGCTGGGTATATCCTGCTCGGGCACGTGGATGATGTTTGTGAAGCCGTAGTTGCGTAGCGAATCGGGCACGAGTTTCACGCCTGTACCGTGGATAGGAGTGTACACGATTTTGAGGTCGGCATGGCGTTTGATTACTTCGGGGTCGAGCGACAGTGTCTTGATAGCGGCAAGGAACTTCTGGTCCATTTCGTCGCCAATAATCTCGATAAGGTCGTTGTTGCCTTCGAATTTGATTTCTTTAACGCTCTTGATGCGGTTTACATTGTCGATGATATTGACATCGTGGGGTGCGATAATCTGTGCGCCGTCGCTCCAGTAAGCCTTGTAGCCGTTATACTCTTTGGGGTTGTGCGATGCGGTGATGTTTACGCCGCTCTGGCAACCGAGCTGGCGTATTGCGAATGAGAGCTCGGGGGTAGGACGGAAGCTATCGAAGAGATATACCTTGATGCCGTTTGCCGAGAAGATGTCGGCAACGATTTCGGCGAATTTGCGCGAGTTGTTGCGTACGTCGTGGCCTACGACGACACTTATTTGAGGCATGTCAGGGAATGCTTCTTTGAGGTAGTTGGCAAGGCCTTGGGTAGCGGCGCCAACGGTATAGATGTTCATGCGGTTGCTGCCGGCACCCATGATGCCGCGTAGACCGCCAGTACCGAATTCGAGGTCTTTGTAGAAACATTCGATAAGTTCGGTCTTGTCTTCGGCGTCGAGCATTCGGCGCACTTCGGCTTTGGTTTCCTCATCGTAGCCGTCACCGAGCCATGTCTGGGCTTTGGCGGTTACCTGGGCAAGTAGGTCTTGGTTTTCCATGTTTCGAGTTAGTTATTCTGTGCAATATTTTTTCTTTAATGGCAAAGTTAATGCTTTGTCTTCAGATATACAAATTATTGGCGGTCTAAGTTTTAGCGAAAAGGTACCATTTTGGTTATATTAACGACTCAAGGCCCGCTTTATCTGCGGGCCTTGAGCGCTGTAATAGTATGTAGGGGCAATGCCTGCCCGGTGCTATTTTATCCTTCGATCAGGTCTTTGCCGGTCATTTCCGAGGGTTGCTCAATGCCCATGATGTGGAGCAGCGAGGGAGCAACGTCGGCGAGGATGCCGTCGGTGGTTTTGGCGTTTGTGTTCTCGGTAACGTATACAAACGGCACGGGGTTGAGCGAGTGGGCTGTATTGGGTGTGCCGTCGGCGTTGACAGCGTTGTCGGCGTTGCCGTGGTCGGCGATGATGATTACTTCGTAGCCGTGTTTCTTGGCAGCCTCTACAGTGTCGTGCAGGCAGGTGTCGAGGGTTTCGACAGCTTTCTGGATTGCAGGATAGATGCCGGTGTGGCCTACCATGTCGCCGTTGGCGTAGTTGACAACGATAAAGTCATACTTCTCGGTGTCGATAGCCTCTACGAGTTTGTCCTTAACCTCGGGAGCGCTCATTTCGGGCTTGAGGTCGTAGGTGGCAACCTTGGGCGAGGGCACGAGTATACGGTCTTCGCCGGGGAATGCAGCTTCGCGTCCGCCGTTGAAGAAGAATGTCACGTGGGCATATTTCTCGGTCTCGGCAATGTGGAGCTGTTTCTTGCCCTGGTTGCTGAGGTACTCTGGAGTTTGACAATTTTTTTTTGAAAAATATCCTAACGAACTATTGCACAGTTCGTTTTTTCTTTGTACCTTTGTAGTAATACTACGTAATACCAACTTTTGATAATGAGACTCAGTTTTTCCCGGCCACAGCGTCCCCATACCATTTACGTGTTGAAATCTTTCCGCGACAAAACAGGAAAGAGCACCACCAAGCGGGTGGAAACACTTGGCAGCGAGGAGGAAATAGAAAAGAAGTACGGATGCCCCGACGGACTGGAGTGGGCAAAGGGGTATGTCGCACGCCTCAACGAGGAGGAAAAACTCGGCAGGGAGAGGGTGACGGCGGAGTTTTCTCCCACCGAGCGTATCGCCCCGGGACAGCAGGCAAGCCACGATTGCGGCGACCTGTTGCTGCTGCCGCTGTACAACGCGCTCGGACTGCCGGCCGTATGCGAGGGGATAGTTGCGAGAACGAAGGTGAAGTACAACCTCAACGAGATACTCGAGACCCTGGTGATGCTGCGCATACTGTGCCCCATGTCGAAACTGGGCAGTTACGGCATGGGCAAAAAGCGCATGCGCAAGACCACGTGCGCGATCGAGGATGTGTACCGCGCACTGTCGCTGCTGTCCTCGCACATCGACGACATACAGTCCGCCGTGTGGGAGAACTCGCGCAAGGTTGTCAGGCGCGACACGCGCGTAATCTTCTACGACTGCACCAACTATTACTTTGAGATAGAGGACAATGACCCCTGCGGCGTCGACCCGCGTCATCCTCGCCGCCCCGAGGGCATACGCCGCCGCGGCAAATCAAAAGAGCACCGCCCCAACCCGATTGTGCAGATGGGGCTGCTCATGGACGCCGACGGCATCCCCCTGTCGTTCATCATCTTCCCCGGCAACGAGTCGGAGCAGCCCTCGCTGCAGAAGATAGAGGAGATGATAGCCAAAAAATTTGAACTCAACGAGTTTGTAATCAGCACCGACTCCGGCATCTCCAGCGAGGACAACCGTCGCTACAACATGACCGAGGGACGCGAATACATCGCCGTGCAGTCGCTGCCCAAGCTTCCCGAGGCCGACCAGAAAATGGCCCTCGACCCCCACGGGTGGCATGTCGCCTTCCGCGACAGCAGCCTTGGCCCGATATGCCCCGACGACCCGGGCAGGGACACCTTCAACCTCGACGAAATCGACCTGGAGGCCGAGCGTCACACAAAATTTTACAAAGAAATAATCGTGGACAAATGCATCTGCGGACGCAGGGACACATCGCGCCCCGAACGCGTCATCGTCACCTACTGCCACGACTTCGCCCTGTACCTGCGCCACAAACGCGCGGAACGCATCGCCGCCGCAGAGAAGATTATCCGCCGAAAACAGGCCAACTCGCGCCAGTCACAGCAGGACCCACGCAAATACGTCTCGACCGTATACGTCACCAAAGGCGGCGAAGTAGCCAAGAACATATCCATGTCTCTCAACACCAGGGAGATAAACGACGAGGCCCGCTTCGACGGCTTCTATGCCTACGGCACCTCGCTCGACGACGACGCCGTCGACGTGCTGCGTGCCCGCTCCTTCCACCACGAAATCGAGCACCTCTTCCGCACCACCAAATCATTCCTCGACGCCCGCCCCGTTTACCTGCAGCGAGCCGACCGCATCCGCTCCCACTTCCTCGTATGCTTCCTCTCCATGGTCATCCTCAAGATCCTTCAGAAACAGCTGGACATGCCCAGCCTGTCCATAGACCGACTTATCGGCACCGTCAGGGACTTCAAGCTCGGCTACATACGCGGCGCAGGCTACATACCTCTGTTCGAGCGCAACGAAGTCACCGACCGGCTCCAGGAGATAAACGGCATCTGCGTTGACACTCAAATAGTTACCACAAAGGCTCTAAACGCCATGTATCGCAAAATGTTAAAATAATGTTAAACTAGACAGGTCTATCAGTAATACTACAAGGTATACCGCTATAAAGTGGTGTGTCTTAGCGCATTAACCTGCAAAGTGTCAAAGATGGAAAGTTAATGCTTTGTCTTCAGATATACAAATTATTGGCGGTCTAAGTTTTAGCGAAAAGGTACCATTTTGGTTATATTAACGACTCAAGGCCCGCTTTATCTGCGGGCCTTGAGCGCTGTAATAGTATGTAGGGGCAATGCCTGCCCGGTGCTATTTTATCCTTCGATCAGGTCTTTGCCGGTCATTTCCGAGGGTTGCTCAATGCCCATGATGTGGAGCAGCGAGGGAGCAACGTCGGCGAGGATGCCGTCGGTGGTTTTGGCGTTTGTGTTCTCGGTAACGTATACAAACGGCACGGGGTTGAGCGAGTGGGCTGTATTGGGTGTGCCGTCGGCGTTGACAGCGTTGTCGGCGTTGCCGTGGTCGGCGATGATGATTACTTCGTAGCCGTGTTTCTTGGCAGCCTCTACAGTGTCGTGCAGGCAGGTGTCGAGGGTTTCGACAGCTTTCTGGATTGCAGGATAGATGCCGGTGTGGCCTACCATGTCGCCGTTGGCGTAGTTGACAACGATAAAGTCATACTTCTCGGTGTCGATAGCCTCTACGAGTTTGTCCTTAACCTCGGGAGCGCTCATTTCGGGCTTGAGGTCGTAGGTGGCAACCTTGGGCGAGGGCACGAGTATACGGTCTTCGCCGGGGAATGCAGCTTCGCGTCCGCCGTTGAAGAAGAATGTCACGTGGGCATATTTCTCGGTCTCGGCAATGTGGAGCTGTTTCTTGCCCTGGTTGCTGAGGTACTCGGCCAGGGTGTTGCTTACGTCTTCTTTGTCGAAGAGGATGTGTACGCCCTTGAACGACGAGTCGTAGGGAGTCATGCAGTAGTACTGCAGGCCGGGCACGGTGTGCATGCCTTCTTCGGGCATATCGTGCTGGGTGAGTACTTCGGTAAGTTCTTTGGCGCGGTCGTTGCGGTAGTTGAAGAATATCACGCAGTCGTCGGGTTTGATAGTGCCGTTGACTGTAGAGTTGTTGATCGGTTTGATGAACTCGTCGGTCACGTCGTTGTCGTAGCTCTGCTGCATGGCGGCAACCATATCTGTGGCCTGTTCGCCTTTGCCGTCAACCAGGAGGTCGTAGGCTTCTTTTACGCGGTTCCAGCGGTGGTCGCGGTCCATAGCGTAGAAACGACCTACGATCGAAGCGATTACGCCTGCTGATTTGGCGCAGTGTTCCTCGACCATGCGGATGAAGTCGATACCGCTGTGGGGGTCGGTGTCGCGACCGTCCATGAAGCAGTGGAGGTATACTTTCTTGAGCTCGTAGCGTTTAGCGATGTCGCAGAGGGCAAAGATGTGCTCGAGCGACGAGTGTACGCCGCCGTTAGATGTAAGGCCCATGAAGTGCATGGCCTGACCGGTTTTGGCGCAGTATTCAAAGGCACTCTTTACTTCCGGGTTCTCGAGAATCGAGCCGGTGGCGATAGCTTTATTGATTTTAACGAGGTCCTGGTATACGATTCGACCGGCACCGATGTTGAGGTGGCCGACTTCGCTGTTGCCCATTTGTCCGTCGGGCAGACCTACATATTCGCCGCTTGCCTGAAGCTCGCTGTGGGGATATGTCTTTACGAGGTAGTCCCAGTAGGGGGTTGATGTGCTGTAGATGGCGTTGGCATGGTCGTGTTTGCCGATGCCCCATCCGTCGAGGATGATAAGTAGTGCTTTGTGTGCCATTTTATTTTGAGTTATTTTGATTGTTCATGTCGTTTTCGCGTTCTTGCCGCAGTCGTTCGCGCCGCTTGAGGTTGATGTGCAGCAGTATGATTACGATAATCGTAATGCCGATTACTCCGAAATAGTAAAGAGCCGACATCGTGCCGGCTGCGTATTGGTCGTAGCCTATGTTTGCCATAACGGCAAGGTATATCGCCAAAATCAGAGGTACGAGTGTAGAACGCTTGATTTTCATCATTTGTTTGTTTTGACCGGGGCAGGTTCGGGGATGTGCCTGTAGGGCGATGATATGGGGTCGAAGCTGCCCGATTCGAAATATTCGTATAGCCTCAGGCAAGCCCATGCGTCGAGGGCGGCATAGGATTGCTGCGAGGTAGTGAGGGTGTCGGCTTCCCAGTTGGTGAGCCGTTGCGATTTTGAAATGCGCTCGCCGAAGACGATTGCGTAGATTTTCTGCAGCGATATGTCGGTGATTTCGTAGTTGCGCACCATTTGCTGCAGATCGATAAAGCCCTGCGGTTCGAGAGGGGTGGTGCGGCGTAGCACGTTGAAGTCGTCGTGTACCGACAGGCCGATTTTGAGTATGTCGGGATTCTCGAGAAAAGCCTTAAGCTCGGCACAGATGCCTATCTTATTGAGCCTGAATAAAAAACAGCGGTTCTTGGTCGAGATTTGCATAAGGGCGGCATTGTGCACACGCCCTTTTTTGAACGAGGGTCTGGTTTCGGTGTCGAAGCCTACTATACGCTCTGTCGACAGTGCCCTGATTGCCTGGTGGGCAAGGGCGGCGTTATCGACTACGGTGATTGCGCCGGGGTAATGCATGGTGGGCATCTCGGCGATGGCTTCTTTATTGATACTGATTATGTAGCTGCTTTGATTCACTTTACAAAATTACACAATTCCCGATTCAATTTGGGTTTTTTAACGTAATTTAAGGTCTAAATGCCCCAATCTTCGTATTTGGGCATTACGATATATTCTGTGTCCGGAAAGTGCTTGGCGAGGTAGCGGCCAACAAACTCGCGAGTGTCGACCGATATTTCGGCGTCCTTGTCGAAGTAGGCGTTGTAGATTACCGCCCTAAGATTGAGATTGCGGTTGCGGATTGCCTCGAGCGAGAGCAGGGTATGGTTGATCGACCCCAGGCGTGAGTTGGTGGTAAGTATCACGGGCAGGTGGTTTTCGGTCACGTAGTCGATAGCGAAGTAATCGTCGGTGATAGGTACCATGAGTCCGCCTGCGCCCTCTATAAGCACGCGGTCGTATTTGCAGAGAAGCTTGGCTGTGGCCTCGCTGATAAGACGCGTGTCGATGCGGCAGCCGTCGATACGCGCGGCGAGCTGTGCCGATGCCGGATAGCTCAGAATGATAGGGGCTGTGAGGTGTTCGCGGTCTTCGGGCAGGAGGCCTGTGCCGGTAAGGCGGCGGTGGGCTTCGATGTCCTCGCTCGAATCTACGCAGCCGGTTTGGATGAATTTCTGGGTAATCACCGATAGCCCTTGAGCTGCGAGCTTCAGGGCATAGTAAGCGGTGGCATATGTTTTGCCTGCATCGGTGTCGATACCGGTAATGAATATCGCTTCTTTCATCGTTTTTGTAATATCATTATAAAGGGCCTGTAGGTGATGTGGTAGCGGCAGTCAAGGTCGGGCTGGTAGCGGCCAAGGATGTCGTGGAGAGTGCTTTCACCATGCGAATTACGCCCTAAGGCGTTGACTCCGGTGGCTTTGAGGTGGCGGAACACGTCGATCGCACTTGCAAAGTCGAGGTCGTAATCGCGTTGCATGATGTCGACGATTTCGAGGCCGTCGGGCACGGCCAGTCGCCACTGCTCGAGGGTCATAAGTGGTAGTCCGCGACCGGTGACGGCGCTGATCTGGGCAAGATTGCCTGATACAAAGGAACTGATCACGAGGTAGCCGTCGGTGGCAAGCACGCGGCTACATTGGCGCAGGAAACGCGCCGGTGAGTTGAACCACTGCACAGTAGATGCCGTGGCTATGACATCGAACGATTTCGACGGCACTGCGGCAATAGCCACCTCGGCGTCGACACGGCGAAAAGCGCGTTGAGGACCTTCGATGCAAGGCTCTCCTGCAAGGTCCCACATTTCGAGATAACCGTCGGTGATAGCATTGTCGAGTATCATGCTCAGGCTTCCAGTGCCGCTGCCAACCTCGAGCACGCGGCAACCGTGCATAGCCATGCGCGAGCAGATGTCGTGTGCTTGCATCATACTGTCGATATGCCTTACTACCGAAGCTTGCACGCCGGCTTCATTGTCGTAGCTCTTCAAACCCGAAGCGAATCGTTCGCCTACGCGTTGTTTGTCGAGGATGTAGTGGTCGATAATGCGTTGGAAGTCGAGCAGATGTGGCCCCTCGATAAATACAGTGGGCACGCCTTGCCATGCACGCCATTGATTTACAGCCGGTATAATTGCATCCTCGCGACCGATTATGGCAAGGTCGAAATGCCCTGCAAGCGAATGGAGTAGAGTAGCATCAGGCGAGAATACCTCGAGCTCGCTTCTGAGGTCATCGATACTGCGCAGTGGCAGGCATTGGTTGAAATCGCGGTACAACTCGGCCGTACCGCACATACGGCGGTAAAATTTTGCCACATTTCGCTCGTTGAGTCCGGCAAGAGTGCCCTCGAAAATGGCAGGAGGGATGCCGCGTTGTGCGTCGCAGGGATAGAGTGTGCCGTTGACTGCAATTCGGCGTGTAACCTTGGGGTCGATAGAGTGGGTGCTTATAGCCGATGCATAGACGCCAAACGACCAAGCCACGATGCATATCTCGTTGTAGTTGCTTGTAAATGACCAGTCTATATCGAGCGAGCCGTAATTCCATAAGACGGCAATATCGTAGCCGGGCCTCCGCAGCCCCTCGAAAGGTGCAGCGCTCATGCCCCAACCGGCGAAAAACAATATCAGCCTCGGGCTTTCGGTCGACGATACAATCTTATATTCCATTGTCACAAAAACGGTGCAAAATTACCCATTTCCGAGCATAAATGCAAATCGACCGTTGCTCGCTTATGGGCATGAAGCAGTTTGGTCGGGTGATTTTCGCCATACTTGGCGATGCTGTCATTCAGTTGGTAAATATTGATAGGGTGTGTTGCTCGATGCTCTGAATCGAGAATAAACTTGTAGTGCTGAAGTCTCATTTTTGTAAATCCCGACGGTCTATCGCGGGTGATATGTCAAGAAGAATTGTTAAAAACGTCGTTTAAGGTGTGCAAAGAACAAGTTTAACACGCTAATTCAGAAAAAGAATTTGGCCGGTTGCAAAAATATACTTAATTTTGCAATGTACCGTTAAGACGGTTGAAAATATAAACACGAAAGTGTCTTACTGATTCTCAGGAGTCTAAGTGTGGAAGCTTGAAGACTGAAAACGAGGAGAGGAAGACACTCTCGCGTCGCATATCATACGGCGTGGGAGTGCTGCACCTATCCCAAGTTTTTAGAGGCTTCTTCCACCGCCTGACTCCTTTGGGATAGGATAGCGGTTCCCACGCTTTCGTCATTTTATTCTTTCCTGATGGAGTGGGAAAAAGAACAGAGAGGTGATTTATGACCGAAACTAATACTGACATAATACTCAATAGTTTTCGTGAGTGGTGGCTCAGGGAGGGTCATTCATCGCGCAGTGCCGACAGCTACTGCTCTGGCTTAAGACACATCAACAAAGAGTTCTTTATCCCTATATGCCATAAAGACATGTTCGACGAACTGGAAATTGCAATTGCAAAAGGCACAGCTGTCGACTGGCTTACAGCATTGTTGGGTACAATCGGAGCAAAGATAGCCGAAATAGAAAACAGTCCTGATAAAAAGCGTCTTCAGGACATGCGCAGCCATTTGTACAAGTTCATAGAATATGTGGATGAGTGGCAGAATAACGCAGCAATGCCATCAACCGAGGAGTACTACGAATATCCCGAAACTACTCCTGAGCTTTACAATTTCAATTTCGGTCCGGTCTCCAACCATCCGTTTTTTGGTCATGATGATCTGGTAAAGATTCTGTCGCGTCATATCAAGTTTATGGATTGTATAAACGGAGACAAGAATGTGTTCTTCCCGATTCGTATTCTTAGCATACTTTTCTCCGAAGCTACCCGCAAGCACCAGGGCCGATTAAAAAAAATGGGTATAGTTAGATTCGACGGCAAGCCGTTTAATTTCAGAAAATGGTTTGCAGTGTGGATAAGACACGTCGTTGAAAATGTGATTTTCCACACGACCAAAGGCGATTACAAGCTATCGGAAATCGAAGGTCTGAAAATCGAACTATCGACCAAGAGTGCCTGGATTGTCGATAAGAAAGATAAACGCACTATCCCTCTCCTTTCGGAGAGCCCGTCGGGTATGGTCAGAATGAAGCTGGATGCCTTGTGTAAGATTCAGCTCGCCTATTCGGAACGTATGGAAGATATGCTCACACGTTTGGAGCCGGCTCTTGTCGTCATGCGCATGCTCACCGACAACATCAAGGCATCGGTTAAGGGACAGACCTTGACCATTAAAGGTCCTGACGGAAAGAGTAGGGAGATTGCGCTTGATTCCTACAGATTTCCGAATAACCTTAGAGTATGGTATTGCAAGCAGGTCGACTGGGATTTCATCGTCCCGCTCCTGCCGCATCTCTGTACCGAACTACAATATATCGCGGTTGCCACACGACTCACAGTCATGTCGACCGCTAATAACATAAATAAACATTAGTATTATGGGATTTGATTTTGATGAGATAGAAACTGAAGATCGGTCGTCTTTTACAATACATGAATATTATTGCAAAAAATGCGATATAATGTTGTTCCCACCCATCTGCCAAGATATTGCACCTGACATTCTTGAAAAGTACAGATATCTTGAGAAACTCGGATATTTTATTCAGGGATTCTATATGTTAAACCCCTTTTACTATCTTGGAAGTGAAGAGAATGCAGCCGGATATTTCAATAATGGCACTGCTTTTCTTAAAATATCAGATTGTGATGATTTGGAGAACCTTGATTTAGGAGGACGTTATTTCCACGCACGAACAGGAACGACTCGGAATTCCCCAAAACCTCAAGAGGTCAATCTGGATATTTTGGATTATTCTCAAGTCGTTTTATTCCGTCACGGTCCTGTCAAAGGGTTTGAATATCCGAAAATCTATACATGCGTAAACGACCTTGTTGAATTCATCGGAGTGTTTAAGGCCGTACGAAAAGATGTGCCCGGGAAGCATGTCTACAAAATGATAAAACTGTATGACCGCTATTATTTCGATTCTGACAAATGGTTTGAGAGTACTTTCGTGAAAGGATAATCGCGATTTCAAGAGGGACTTCTCGCATTGGAGAGAACTTGATGAAATGATTTATAAAAGTCAATGAAAGTATTATGTTTGGCTTGTGTTGCTACCTACAAACCATAGATTTGAGCAATTTTGATTTGTCCAGCGTGTGTCTATTGAATAAAGCAGGTTGCCACAAGCTTAAGAATGTTATCATGAAGAACTGTTCGAACGAGATGTTTGAGTAGGTCAAATCTCAACTGCCCGAGGGCGTTGAGATTATTCTATAATACATTCAGGAGAGCGTCAGCATGGTCAACCAAGATCTAATGCTGCCGCTCTCTTATTGTATACATTGCTGCGACAGCAGTGTGAATTGTCAAGAAAGAGTGTTAAAAGCAAGTCTTCTCTGAGTCAAGAAAATATTTAACTATCTGTGTGTCTGTATATTTGCTAACTTTGCGGGTGTAGGTGGAGTATTCTGCTTATACTGATTTATAATAAGGCCTTATGATATTTAATAACATTCAATCTCTCAAAACAATATAATACTGACAAAATGGAATCTACACCGGCATATCCGAGAGCAGAGGGTTTGAAGACTCTTATGGAAATCAGAGATGTGTTATGTGGCAAGCAACCGTCGGAACGGTGTATCATTCCACTGGATTATGACCGCGATCTAAAACCCTATATAGAAGGTTTTTTCTGTGGCTGCACTACGCACTTATACTCAGGCAGCACGCTGTCGGATGTCTTGGAGCAGATGAAACATTACGAGATATACGAGCGGCCACGGGATTATATCTATCATAGGGATAGAAGGTCGCTTGTGTGCAAGCTGGTGTGTCGCCCCGACAGTGGAACGACAGCCGGAGATATGTCCCGGTTGTCGGAGGCTCTGGCCATGTTGCCGCTTGTGGATGATGTGGTTTTCGGAATGTCGGTCGACTCGGCTCTGACTGAGAACGTGCGGCTTAACGTGGTCAGTGCATCGGAAGGTTTCTATCATGTTTTTCTGGAGTATGCCTTCCGTCTTCTCGGCCATCACAGAGAGATACTTGACTGCCCCGAAATGGATATGGCCCGAATAGGTGACGGTTTGTACATGTCCCCTCTGGGCTCCTATATCGAATGGTGGTCTCGCAATCCCGACCTGGCACTTGACGACAGTGGAAATCTCATTTTGGACGCATTGGCAGTTAACCACAATACACCTTCGACCCTGACCGTGTCGCCCAAGGGTGAACTTGTCTTCGGGAAATGCTCGATGTTCCGATGGCATCAGATAAATTTCGGTTGGTCGGACCGGACTGGCTCCTCATGGGGCAAAATATGCGAAAAGTATGCCGGCAAGGACGCATCCGGGGCATTAAGGATAGAAGAGGTGGTCAGTCGCCTGCGACTATCGGAGGAACCAGCGACCGCTTCCCTTCCGCCCGACCTGTCGGAGATTGCAAACAATATGAAAAACAAAGACTTATCATGAACGAGATAAACAACGAAACAAACGATAGACTGCCCGTGATGATGTATCTCCACGGGTTTATGTCGGGTGCCAACGGGGCCAAGCAGCGTCAGTTGCAACGTCAGTTCAAAGGACGCTACCGGGTGGTGGCACCCGAACTGGATGCCGACCCGGACAACTCTCTGGCGATAATCAACCGTGAGATAGAGCGCGAACACCCCGAAATAATCATAGGCACCTCGCTGGGCGGCTTCATGGCTTTGGAGTGTGATTCGGGCAAAGCCGATGTGGTGATAGTAAATCCCTGTCTATACCCCGGCAGACAGTTGTCGCAGTGGGTAGGAGAGGAACACACCTATTTTTGCAAGCGTCTTGACGGTGTGCAGACCTATACCCTGACTCAGGAAACCCTTGACAAATACGAGCGGTATGATGCTGTCGGTTCGGTCAAGGATAAGACCGGGTATGTGTCGGCCCTCTGCTCCACGGCCGATGACTTGTTGGGCGACTCGCACGTCAAGGCTCTTGACGGTCTGATTGCCGGAGATTACTACATGGTTGTCGATGACTTCGGGCACCAGTGCAAGGATGCCGGAATGGGGCATCTCTACGAGCTTCTGGAACGTGTGATAAGCCGTCGTGAGCGTGTGGCCCGGACGCTCGAAAGTCAAAAGCATGAAGGTATATCTGTAATGGGTGCCCTCGCCCGTAAACAGGTCTTTCAGAGTTTTCTTAGACTTAAAGACCGTCTGGTCAGCGATATCGACGATATTCTTGCCGACCCGGCAAAAGCATCGGCGGTGATGCCGCTCCCGGCTGATAAAGTCAGACTTGGGGCATACCTGATATGGCTTCGCGACACCGGGCACGGACCGGACCCGGATGACCCTGATGAATGGTATGCTTTCCTGAGAATCAACGATGCAATCACCGTATGCGACCGACCAATGAGGATGCAGGATATATTATCGATGTATGACACTTCCGAATGATATAAAATTATATGGAAAAACTGAATATCGACGAGGTGATGGCATTACAGATGTCGGGCATGCCCACCTCACAAATCATAAAAACCGACCTCGCGGAGTTTGACCGTCGGTATGACGAAGACCCGCAGTTTGAGGAATATATCGCAAAAGCCAATTCGATACTCGACCGACAGGAAAAACTCGGTATCGTCAGCATATCCTGTCAGGATTCACAGTTCCCGGCCCGCCTGCTTGCCATCGGTGCCGACTGTCCGGCTGTGATACATTGCAAAGGTAATATGAAACTGCTTGAAATCGAAAAAGCTGTGGCGATAATAGGAGCACGCTCGGCCGACAAGGATGGTAACACCAAGGCTTATCAGCTCGGCGCGGAGTATGCCCGCAAAGGGTATGTAGTAGTAAGTGGACTCGCTCTCGGATGCGATGCTGCCGCCCACCGAGGATGTCTTGATGTCAAGGGTGGCACGATAGCTATCGTAGGCAACGGTCTCGACATTACCCACCCTCGCGAGAACAAGGCTCTTGAAGACTCCATACTGCGCAACGGCGGCCTCCTGTTGTCGGAACAGACAACCGGTGTCAAGGCCAACCCCACGCGTCTTGTGGCCCGCAACCGCTTGCAGGCAGCCTTGTCGGAGGCTGTGATACTGGCGCAGTGTCCGGCACAGAGTGGTTCGCTCCACACCATGCGCTTTGCCCGAAAATATGGCAAGGAAAGTCTTGCTGCCATCTTCCAAAGACGCACCGACGCGAATGCCGGCAACTATGACCTTATAGAACAAAATCTTGCAAAACCGATATGATATGATTGATGTCAACGATAAGTTTGCGACCCTGCTGAAAGTCGCCCTCAAAGGCTCGGACGAAGCCTTGCAGCGAGCCTACCGCCATTCGATAAGGATGCTCGCCGAGTATGATATGGAATTTGGTCCTGAATCCCAGCCCCGTGATCTTGAGTTCCGTTGGGAATGGATTGACGGTTACTGGGTGTTGACCGTACTGACCGACGGAGCCGGTATAACCGGTGATTTCTCGCAGATACCGGGAATCTCCGAATGTATCTGGCTGCTATATGACGACGGTGCGGCAATAGCCACCTCAAACGACACCACCCGCGTCATGCTCGACCACCCCGACAAATTCGGTCTTCCGCGCGATGTCAGGTTTGAGATTCAATAATTCAAAAAAAACGAGGGCAGTGCTGTATTGGCAACTGCCCTCGAATAATTATAGCTATGTGGATGTGTCAAAAATGCTTAGTCGAGTGAGTGGATTACAAGGCCGGAGCGGAGTTTGGGCTCGAACCATGTGGTCTTGGGGGGCATGATGTTGCCGGTGTCGGCGATATTCATCAGCTGTTCCATGCTCACCGGGTAGAGGGCGAGGGCAAAGGCCATTTCGCCTGAGTCGACACGGCGTTTGAGTTCTTCGAGGCCGCGTATACCGCCTACGAAATCAATGCGTTTGTCGCTGCGAAGGTCGGTGATGCCTATGATGTCGCGCAGTATGAGGTCCGACGAAATCGTTACGTCGAGCACGCCGATAGGGTCGCTGTCGTTGTAGGTGCCGGGGCGTGCGGTGAGCGAGTACCAGCGGCCTTCGAGATATAGTGCGAAATTATGGAGTGCGGCCGGGTGGTATATTTCTTCGCCTTTGTCTTCGATTACGAATTTGTCTTCGATGCGCTCGAGAAATTCGGCGGGTGAAAGGCCGTTGAGGTCGCGTACCACTCGGTTGTAGTCGATAATTTTGAGGTGCGATGCAGGGAACGCTACGGCAAGGAAGTAGTTGTATTCTTCGTCGCCACGGTGATTGGGGTTCTGACGCGCTTTTTCGTCGCCAACAAGGGCAGCTGCTGCGCTGCGGTGGTGGCCGTCGGCGATGTAGAGGTAGGGTATAGCGTCGAAGGCGGCGGTGATGCGCTCGTTATATTTATCGTCTACGACCCAGAATGTGTGGCCGAAGCCGTCGGGGGCAACGAAGTCGTATTCGGGTTCGTTGGCTGTGACGCTGCGTATTACTTCTTCGAGGTCTGCATTGTCGGGAAATGCGAAGAATACCGGCTCGACGTTGGCGTTGTTGACGCGCACGTGTTTCATGCGGTCTTCTTCTTTGTCGCGACGAGTGAGCTCGTGTTTTTTGATGCGGCCTTCCATATAGTCGGCCACGGCAGCAGCAACTACGATGCCGTATTGAGTGCGACCGTCCATAGTCTGCGCGTAGATGTAGTAGTGGTCGGTATCGTCCTGAACAAGCCATCCGTTTTGGCGGAAGGCCTTGAAGTTTGCCACGGCCTTGTCGTATACTTTGGGGTCGTGTTCGTCTGTGCCGGGTTCGAAATCGATTTCGGGCTTTATGATATGGTATAAAGAGCGAGGATTGCCTTCGGCTTCAGCCCTGGCTTCTTCGCTATTGAGTACATCGTAGGGACGCGATGCGACTTCGGTCACCAGTTCGCGTGGCGGACGAATGCCGCGGAAGGGTTTTACAGTTGCCATGGTTGTAGGTGTTTAAGGTTTGTGTTTAAAGGTTTAAGGGCTTGGCTTGCCAATCTTAAACCGAGGTATTAAATAGTAAGAAGTGTGATGCCTGATATTTGATAATAACATTGTAGTTTTCAAATTGCAGACTTCACACTTCGGATGGGCGGTTGATAGTTAGAGTATGGATATTAGCTCCGGGGCTCTAACGTTAGTCAACTATAACCGGTTTATAAAGGAGACAAGCTTGGCTTGTGCAACTCTATAAATTAGCGGAATATGGTTTCTGTGCGGTCGGGACCCACTGAGATAACGGTTACCGGCACACCGACTTCGCTCTCGATAAATGCCACATAGTTTTTGAATGTCTCGGGCAGTTCGTCGTAGGTGCGTTTGTCGGCAAGGCAAGTCTTCCAGCCGGGGAATTCCTCGTATACGGGGGTCATGCATCCTGCGCCTTCGGCGTTGTCGCCGATAGAGTAGGGGAAGTCGCGAGTGGTGGTGCCGTCGGGCAGGCGGTATGCGGTGGCTACCTTGATAGTGTCGAATCCGTCGAGTACGTCGTTTTTCATCATTATCAGGTCGGTAGCGCCGTTGATCATCACGGCATAGCGCAGAGCAACGAGGTCGAGCCAGCCACAGCGGCGTTCGCGGCCGGTTACAGCGCCGAATTCATGGCCGATGCGGCGAATCTCGGCACCGGTCTCGTCGAACAGCTCGGTTGGGAATGGTCCGCTGCCTACGCGGGTGCAATATGCCTTGAAGATACCGTATACTTTGCCAATGCGTCCGGGTGCGAGGCCAAGGCCTGTGCATGCACCGGCGGCTACGGTGTTGCTCGATGTTACGAAGGGGTATGAGCCGAAGTCGATGTCGAGCATAGTGCCCTGTGCGCCCTCGCAAAGCAGGCTCTTGTTGTCGGCCAATGCTTTGTTTACGAAGTGCTCGGTATCGGTGAGGCGGTAGCCACGGAGATAGTCGATAGCGTCGAGCCAGGTCTTTTCTAACTCTTCGAAGTTGGCGGGAAGTTCAGCTCCGGCGTCCTTGAGTGCTGCGATATGCTGGTTGCGCAGTGCCTCGTAGCGGTTGAGGAAGTCGGCCTCGATAGTGTCGCCTACGCGGAGGCCTCGGCGAGAAATCTTGTCGGTGTATGTAGGGCCGATGCCTTTGCCGGTAGTACCGATTTTCGATGCGCCTTTGGCTCGTTCGCCTGCAGCGTCGAGCAGGCGGTGTGTTGGCAGGATGAGGTGTGCCTTTTTAGAAATACGTAATATAGAGTGCAGGTCGACTCCTTCGGCTTCGAGATCTGCAGCCTCGTCGCGGAAGAGTACGGGGTCGAGAACAACGCCGTTGCCGATGACATTGACACCGCTTCCAGTGCCGAACACACCCGACGGTATAGAGCGTAACACGTGCTTGCGACCATCGAATTCGAGAGTGTGACCGGCATTCGGTCCGCCTTGGAATCGGGCTACAATGTCGTACTTCGGAGCCAGGACATCGACAATCTTGCCTTTGCCCTCGTCGCCCCACTGGAGGCCTAACAGTATATCTGCTTTCATTTTCTCTTCTGAGATTTGGATATTGTATTGTTAATGTTTTTCTTTTTCGCGGCGGCACGGTTTGCCCTTGCGCATGCCGAGCATGTGCCATATACCGTCAATGCTATATACGAAGGCGTGAAGGCTGTGAAGCGTCGCGAACGTATCAGGGTCTCGAGAGCATCGTCGCGCACATCCTTTATCTTGCCGCACTGCGAGCATACTAAGTGGAGGTGCGACTGCCCGTTGCATTCGTAGCGAGTGGCGCCGTCGTCGAAATGTTGACGTGTCACAAGGCCGCAGTCGGCAAGAAGCTGAAGCGTGGTATAAACCGTACCTGTGGCTACCGGCTTGTTTTCGCTGTTCATGCGAGTGATGATATCGTCGGCAGTGAAATGCCCCGATATGCTTTGGGCGCATTCGAGTATCATGAAGCGTTCCTGCGTGCGTCGCCTACAAGTGCGCTGCAGATACTCGTCGAATATCTGCCGGCTGTCCGAGGGTTTATGCTTGTCGGCCGTCATCGTGGTATACGCATTTTTGGTATTTGTTGCAAAAGTACGAATAATTTTTTATTGCACGGCTAAATTTTCGTACCTTTGTGCATTATTAGACTCAACTTTCTATAAAGTGGCAGTCTTGCGGATTTTATTCAACTGTTATGAGCAAAACCGAGGGCGCAAAGGCGCCGAATATGAATGATTATTACAGGGTGGCCTTTTCTGTCAGCCCTGCCAATACAGATGCATGCGATTTGCTGGCGGCTTTCCTTGCCGATGCCGGATACGAGAGTTTCGAGCAGGACGAAGATATGCCGGGCGCTACGATGACAGCCTATGTGGCTGCGCCGATTTTCGATGCCGATGCTACAGCTGCCGCCGTGGCTGAGCTGCCGTTTGATGTTGAAGTTGCTTTCTCGCACGAGTTTGTGCCCGGGCAAGATTGGAATTCGGAGTGGGAACGCCATTATTTCAAGCCTATTGTTGTAGGTGGCAAGGTTGTGGTGCACAGCAGTTTCCATACCGATGTGCCAAGTGCCGACTATGATATTGTTATCGATCCACGCATGGCATTCGGCACCGGGCATCATGCCACTACCACGTTGATGATGCAGTTTATACTGGGGCATGATATGTGCAATGCCAAGGTTGTCGACATGGGCACGGGCACAGGTATTCTTGCTATACTGTCGTGTATGTGCGGTGCTGCAGAGGTACTTGCTATCGAGATTGACCCTGCCGCGGCAGAGAATGCGGTCGACAATGTGGCTCTCAACCTTGCCGACAAGGCCGGCATAGTCAAGGTGCTCGAAGGCGATGCCTCGCTGTTGCCTGCTGATTTTGGTGCCGACTATCTTCTTGCCAATATCAACCGCAACATCATCACTGCCGACATAGCACGCTACGCTGCAGCGCTGCGCCAGGGCGGACTGATTGCCGTGAGCGGTTTCTATGTTGCCGACCGTCAGGTGGTGCGTGCCGCCGCCGAGGCTGCAGGGCTTGAGTTTGTCGAAGCCGGCGAGCTTGATGACTGGTCGTCAATGGTATTTGTAAAGCGCTGAACGGTATGAAGAACCTGTTTTTGATATGTATATTCTTGCTGTCGATAGCAGCGTCGTCGTATGCCAACGACAGTATACCCGCCGTCGACAATAGTCGTAAGATAGTATTTGCCTGGGGTGCCGATGTGGGCGCTTCGATTGATATGACAGGCAGCGATATGAGCGATGTGAACTTCTGTGCCTATTTCGGTATGAAGCGTGGTTGGATAAACTTTGTAGGCATCGGTGCCGAGGCCGACATTGTGACGTCTAATTCGTGCCGCTCCTACGACCTTTTTGCGAGCCTTCATACAAATTTTGTCAATCGCCCTACATTGTTCTTCTGGCCTGTACGCTTAGGCGTAGCCTTGAATTATCTTGAACATAATCATCAGCAGACCGGCCTCTATGCTTCTACCGGCCTCGGCATCAACCTCGCTCGTGGCAAGAGCTATTGCTCTTATATGACCATTGGTTATACCTATCGCCAAAGGAGTAAGGTCATAGGTGAGCTAACCCATAATTTCAAGGATCTTCACTACGCCACGGTCAAGATCGGCGTTTCGTTCTGATGCCGGGACTACACCTCTTTTTCCCCGAAAACGACCTTGCCCTTGCGCAGGATAACGCATCGTATACTGCCCCTCCGGCAGCGGTGAAATTGCGCAGGGCAGGGGCTACACTGCCTCTGTGGTATGGTGATGCCGGTGACTATGTGATAGCCGACGGGGTAAATGCCCGCTGGTACAACGACGTGGCAGGGCGATTTGGCCTCGCTACCAAGCTGTATTCTCGATATTCGGATGATATGACGCCTATGCCATGGGGCTGGTCGAAAGCTTCGCGCAAGGCTATGCAGATGAGGGGAGTGCCGACCGATGCGCTGCCTTCTGACCTTGAATTAGACCGCATAAGGGAGCTTTCTCACCGCCGTACCTCTGCTTTGATTGCCGACAGACTTGCAAAGGAGCTGCCTATACGGCTCGCTCCGAAGGCTGTAGAAGTGCGCTCGTTCGACGATTTGATCGAACGGCTGACTGAGTATGACTCGGCGGTTGTCAAGTTGCCGTGGTCATCGTCGGGACGCGGTGTTATTCCTCTTAGCCTTGCCGAAATAGACCGTCAAAAGCAGTCGTTGCAGGGTGCGATACGCAGGCAAGGCTCGCTGATGATAGAGCCTCGCTATGATAAAGTGTGCGATTTTGCCGCCTTATATTCTATGTCGGCACGCAAGTGCGTGTATGAGGGTTTGTCGCTTTTCGAGACCTCGGGCTTTGGTTCGTATGCGGGCAATATTCTTGCTCCGCAGGCCGATATTCACGATATGATATGCGAATCGCTCGGCGGTGCTGATGTTCTCGATGCAGTAATCGGGCATCTTCCTGTTGTGCTCGAGAGCTTGATAGGTAAGGACTACGACGGCCCGCTTGGTATAGATATGATGTCGGTGCGCGGTGCTGACTACAGTCTCGTTCCTGTTGTGGAGCTAAATCTTCGTATGACCATGGGGCATGTGTGCTATCGGCTTTATCGCGACCATATATACGACGGATGCCGCGGCAAGTACACTGTGGTACCGGCAACGGCATCGGGCGTTGTGGATTGTGATACACACGACGGGCGCATCAGATCGGGAGTTGTAGACCTGGCGCAGCCCGGCAGTGACTTTTCCTTCCTTGTTGAGATAGACAGGCCTTAATCGGTGTCGAACCTGTCGGCCAGTGTTTTGATAGCCTGGTGCGCAGTAATGTCGCAACTCACCGGTACTACGCTGATATAGCGGCGCTGTAGCCAATATTCGTCGGTGTCGGTTGCTTCGGGCTCGAAATTTACGAATTTTCCTGTAAGCCAGTAGAATGGAATGCCTTGGGGGTCGAGGAAGCGCTGGTAGCTGTCGACCCATTTGCCATGCGCCGACCTGCACACACGTATACCTTCGGGCATCACGCGTGCCGGTATGTTGACGTTGAGGCATATGCCCTCTGGTAGGCCTTGCTCTATGACCTTGCCCGCAATGGCGGCAACAAAGGCTGTGGACAGCGAGAAATCGGCCTTCATTGAGTGGTGTGTCAAAGAGAAGCCGACCGACGGTATGCCCTCGATACATCCTTCGAGTACTGCGCCCATTGTGCCTGAATATGTTACGTTTACACCGGAATTCGAACCGTGGTTGATGCCCGCGAATACTACATCGGGCCTGCGCGGAACGATTGCATGAAGTGCCAGCTTTACACAATCGACAGGCGTGCCGTTGACGGTGAAGATGCGTATACCTTCTTTGTCGGACGGCAGTTCTGATATTCTCAGAGGGGCGCCGACAGTCATGGCGGCGGACTGCCCGGAATGTGGGTGTGCAGGCGCGACTATAAATACGTCGCCCATAGAGCGCACACATTCGGCAAGGTGGTGTATGCCGGGTGCGTTGATGCTGTCATCGTTGGTGATAAGTATTAGCGGGCGTGTATTTTCCATAATGTGTTGAATTTGTGTGTTATGCAATGAAGATAGCCTGCGGCTGAATCCACAAGCTATTTCTATAACGTAAATATGTGGTAAAATGTTGCAGCCGCCTGTAATTTATCGCGAAGCTATTGCAGTTTCGATAGCGTCGATGTCGGCTGCGAGTTTCTTCTCGGTAGTAATGCGGTTTTCGATTGTCTGGCAACCGTATATTACTGTGGCATGCGAGCGGTCGAGCTTCTGGCCGATAGTGGTCAGAGGCATCTTGATAAGTTTCTTGGCAAGGTACATCACCACTTGGCGTGCATCGGATACCTCGCGGCGGCGGCTCTTGGTAAAGAACAGGTCGGAACTGATGCCGTAGTGCGACGCCACAGCGTCGGCTACCATTTCGAAGTTCACCTGGTGGCGCTTGATTTTTACGGCATTCGACATCACCCTCTTGGCAAGGTCGAGCGATATGTCGCGGTTGAGGACGGTAGCGTGAGCAAGAAGTGATACAACGATGCCTTCGAGCTCGCGTACACTCTGGGTTACATTCGATGCGATGAATTCCGACACATCTGCCGGTAAGAGAAGGCCGTCGCTGTCGGCTTTGAGCTTGAGCACGTTGCGGCGCAAAGCGATGTCGGGGCGCTCGAGCTCTACCTGCATTCCCCATTTGAACCTGCTAAGCAGGCGTGCTTCGAAACCTTCCATTTCGCTCGGTGCGCAGTCGCTCGACATGATAATCTGCCTGTCGTGCTGGTGGAGGTGGTTGAAGATGTGGAAGAAGGTATTCTGTGTACCAGGCATATTCTGCAAATCCTGAATATCATCGATTATAAGAGTGTCGATGCTCTGGTAGAAATGGAAGAAATCGTTGATATTCTTTGCAGCGGCAGCTGTATACTGGCTTTGGAAAAGTCGGGCGGTTACATATAATACTCGGGCCTGTGGATTACGCTCCTTGATACGGATACCGATTGCCTGTATCAGGTGGGTTTTACCTACGCCTGAGGGTCCGAATACAAACAGGGGGTTGAAAGTCTTTAGAGAGGGGTTGTTGGCTATTGCCTCGCCAATCGAACGCGCTATCTTGTTGCTGTCGCTCTCGCAATAGTTCTCGAAGGTGTAGCGAGGGTTGAGCTGTGGGTCGAAGTCGCTCTTGCTTACCGGGGCAAACGGGTTTGCTGCCGGGGCCTTGCTCTGTGCCATAATCGACGGCGAGGGTTCGCTGCCTTTCTGGAAGCTCATCGACTGGGGGTCGTCTTTCTTGAGAGGGTAGAGGAATTCGATGTGTACGCCGGTGCCGTATACCTTCTTTACACCTGCACGTAGCAAGGGGAGGTAGCGGGCCTGTATTTGCTCAATAAAGAACACAGACGGCACCAACAGCTTGAGTTCCCCGTTGTCATAACTTACTGAAGTCATGTCGCGGAACCAAGTGTCGAATTGCTGGGGCGTAAGATTGTCTTTGATAAAGTCGCGACAAGCTTGCCAAAGGTCTTGGTGTGTCTGGTTCATCAGCGTTGATTGGTTGATTTTGCGACTACAAAATTCTTAATTATTTTTTGAAAAAACAAACGCCAAAATATTTGCAAATTCAAAATATTGTGCAACTGCATTGATTACAGAGAGTTAGCTAAATTGTGCTTAAGGGAGAGGTGTGGTGCTTGTAAATAGTTGATTATTAGTTGTTAGTGGTGTTGGTGTGTATTGTTCGGGTTGTGCCGCTTGTCGCCTCGAATAGCTTGTATATGCTTTTGCAGACAAGGTTTTAGTTAAAATAAAAGAGTGATGCTTATTTGAAATTATTTTAAATAAGCATCACTCCGTGTATTAATATCTCTGCTTAGAAGACTTTGATGCTGATGTAACGTTTGGGGTTGCGTTTGATATCAACAAACAGCGAATCGAGCGAGGCTACGGTAGAATTGAGGTTGTCGTAGAGCGCGGGGTCGTTTAGTACTTTGCCAACCGACGAGTTGGGGTTGTTGAGCTGGGCTGTGAGTACTTTCAGGTTTTCCACAGTCACCTGCAGGTCGCTTACTAGGCTGTCGACAGGGGCTTCACGTAGTCGTCCGCTCACGGCGGCAAGGTTGCCGGTGATAGTGTCGACATTTTCGGTGATGCTCTTTACATCAGTAGCCACCGGGGCAAGTTGCGATGTCACCTGGTGGAGCGACCTCAGTGTTGCATTGAGTTCGGCGGTAATAGCGTCGAGTCGTTTGAGGCTTGTGGCAAGCGCCGGGTCGGCAACGAGTGTGTTGAGGCTCGTGAGCAGGGTGTCGACCTTGGGAACGATAGAGTTGACGGCAGGAAGTAGGTTTTCGCTCAAGGCTGCCATCATGCCGGCATTGAAATCGCCGGGGATGGTATCACCTATATTATAGAAACCGTTGGCTGCATTGCCAAGCTGAAGCGATATCGACGCTGTACCGAGAAGGTCGCTGCCGAGGGTGGCCTTTGTGCCATTGGGGAGCTTGAGCGATTTGTCGAGGCTCATCTCTACTGTCACATGGCCGGGGCGGTTGAAATCATAGTTGATGTCGCGTACAAGGCCTACCTTGTAGCCGTTGAGGGTAACAGGTGCAGATATGGCAAGGCCTTCTACATTATTATAACTTGCATAATAGTAATTGGCGGCCTTGAAGATATTCACGCCCTTGAGGAAATTGATTCCGAAATAGAGGATGACCAATGCTATTATCACCAGCAGGCCTATCAGTACTTCTTTACGAAAGATTTGTTTCATCTTTGTGGTATGTTAGTTTTTTATTATTTCTTCGGTTTGACATTGTGTTTGGCTCGATATGCCAGCACGGCATTCGCTATAGCCTCGGCGCATTTCTGGCGTCCTTGGTCGGATGCCAGGAAACGTTCGGCAGCGGGATTGCATATAAAGTCAAGCTCGATGAGCACCGACGGCATACGTGTGGCCCACAGGACAAGGAACCCGGCCTGGCGGACGGCCTTGTCGGCTCGTCCGGCGTGACATACAAGTTCGGACTGGACGATCGATGCAAATTCAACACTTTTCTCCATATGCCTGTTTTGCGAAAGCTCGAAAATAATGTATGATTCCGACGAATTCGGGTCGAACCCCTGGTAAGTCTCGCTAAAATCATTTTCAAGCTCAATCACGGCATTCTCTCTCATTGCCACAGCAAGGTTGGCATCGCTTTTGTGCAAGCCCACGGTATAAACCGACGCTCCATGTACCTTTTCACGTCCACGGCTCTTGCGGTCGATCGAATTTACATGCACCGATACAAACAAATCGGCTGCAGCATCGTTGGCTATTGCAGCTCGGCGGGTGAGGGGAATAAAGGTGTCGTCGTCGCGCGTGTATACAATCTTTATGCTGTCGCCAAGTTTTTTGTCAAGGAGCTTGCCTGCACGCAAGGCCACGTCGAGGGTTATAACCTTTTCTTTTTGGCTCTTGCCACGACAACCGATGTCGTTGCCGCCATGACCGGCATCAAGCACCACGACGAAAGGATTGTCAGTCTTTGCCGCATGCGCACCGGGACAATTGCCGACAAAAACGAATGCGGCAATGATGCTTATTAATATTATAGTAGTACGCAGCATAAACTTATAAAACTATTCAATTTGCAAATTTAGCACTTTTTTCTCCAATTATATTGTTCATAAGGTCGAAAAACTTCATCATCACTTCAAAAGAGCTCGTAAAGTACCGCAAAAAACATGCGAGAAAGGCCCAAACGAGCGCTTGTGAAATTTTTTTTGAAAAAAAGTGCCGAAAAATTTTGCAGAATAAAAAAAACGTTGTAACTTTGCACTCGCAAAAGGGAAATAACCCCGAGCGACACTGCCTTGTGGTGTAATGGTAGCACGTCGGATTCTGGTTCCGCCTGTGAGGGTTCGAATCCTTCCAAGGCAACACAAAGAAAGAGCTAAGTCACTAAGATTTGGCTCTTTCTTCTTTTTCACCCCGCCGCAAAATGTCAAAAAATGTAGATTGGATACCGGCGCATAGTGATACCGTTTAAGTAAAAGTGAGCCGAAACGGGGGGGGGGGGCGGTGTGGCGCCGTTAAAAGAAACGCCACCGGGAGGTCATTTTCTCTCGGTGGCATTATATGACGAGTTTATTAGGGGCAAGCCGAAAAACTGTGTGATTCTATACTTGATCTTTTGTATGGCCTACGCAATTCTTATTTTTGTCGTATTCCCTTATTTCCTGTATTATGATATTTGTAAATAATCTCGCACCGTCTACATTCATGTGCGTTCTGTCTTGAAATAAACTACTGTCATATATTATGGAAGCGTCATTGAGATGATTGAGCAGTACTCCATTATATTCATTGATTATTTCTAATTCCTCTTTATACGACGACAGATCATCCCCACCGTATACAGGCGAGATTGCAAAAAATATTTCACATCCGTTGGATTTTGCTTGTTCAATAAGACTGCGCAAGTATTTCTCTTTGACCGGGTCAACCTTAATCTTATTGTCCGAGATATTCTCTTTTACATTTTCTTTCGAGTCTTTATTCGTTTTTTTTGATTTCCTTATCCAGCTTGCCATATAAGGGGATAAATCCGGATAGTGAATCCTCATTCTTCATAAAAATAGAGGGTATAAGTCTAAATAGAGAAGAATTCAAGCGGTAGGCATTTGAATATAGTTTGAATTTCTCGCTTTCATCAAAATCACATATCAGTTTGCTTATGTTTGGATTATAGATATATGGGTATAGCATGTTCAGCCCTGTAGCTGAGCCGGATTCATCATGTAAATCAAATGACGGCGTAAGCTCGCATATAATATATTTTGGATAGCCTCGCTGAGAAACTGCAGCAAATAGACCATATCCGATTGCGAGGCCTTTGCCATCCAGGCCTGCATTGAACACCTCTATGCCTAAAGAATCTTGTAAAATTCCGGAGTCATAATGGTGGCTTGCTCGAGAAGAACCCAACACAAGTAATTGAGGGGTTTTAGAGGTCGTTATTTTGTGAACTTTGTGAATAGCACCTTGATTCGTGTAATCATATAGTTTGAATACTCCGCTCAATGCAAAATCGCACAACCATAACAGTATTGAGAATAATAGAAGTTTAAGAATGAATCTTTTCATACTATCAGAAACTTACATAAATAAACTGGCCGGAATTTAATACCCCGAACAAGAGAAGGCTTAAAGTTAAGAACAGATATGTGCCCCATCTTAAAACAGTGTATCTGCTAATTAATGAGCGGATAGCCACTGCTTTGTATTCCATTAAATAATCTACTGCCGCCACGACGACGATAGCGAATAATATATGGACCATGGTGATTAATTCAATAAATGGTTTGCCAAAGGAAAAAATATGCTTTATCACATCCCAGGCACCTCCGATGGTTGGAAGTCGGAAAAAAATCCAGGCAAAGGTAACAATGGTAAATGTCAACGCAATTCTTGGCAAGACAAGCCATTTCTTCTCTACGGGCTTATTTAGACCGAGAGACTTCTCCACACATTGTGCGAAGCCGTGAATCAGCCCCCATAGTATAAATGTCCAATTGGCACCATGCCAGATACCACTGACGAGAAATGTCAACATAATATTCCAATATGTGCGCAATGTGCCTTTACGGCTTCCTCCTTGAGGTATGTAAATATATGTAGTAAGCCATCTGGTCAATGAAATATTCCACCGTTTCCAAAACATAGAAACAGAAGTGGCAAAATACGGTCGGTCGAAGTTCTTTATAATATCGTAGCCTAATAATTTAGATACACCAAGAGCCATGAATGAATATCCGGCAAAATCTCCATAAATTTGAAGTGAATAGAACACGGCTGCGATAAGGTTTGAGGTGCCAGTGTGATGAAGAGGGTTTGAATAAACGGTGTCGACATATATTCCAAGGCGATCAGCAAAAACAACTTTGAGGAACATACCCCATAACAACCACCTCAGTCCTGAGACAGCTTGGGCATAATCAAACTTCTTTGCAGATTTAATCTGTGGCAGCAATTCATTGGCGCTACTTATGGGGCCACACAATATCTGTGGGAAAAAAGCCACAAACAGCATATAATCGATAAAATCTTTCTCGGCATTAATCTTTTTATAATATACATCCCATAGATAACCTAAAGCCTGAAATGTATAAAATGATAGACCGAGAGGCACCACCCAATTCAATCCCGGCGCCGCGGTATCAATACCTATCCATGCCAATGCAGAAGCACCGGCAGCAGTTATAAAATTAAAATACTTAAAAACCAATAAAGGAAGCAAGGTTAATATAGCACCACTCCATATAAGGTATTTTTTTCTTCCGAAAGCTTCTTTAGCTTCAATAAGCCTTCCAAAGAAATATGTGACAAACGTTACCCCAAAAAGAATCAATGTACAAGGTAAACTCCATTGAGCATAAACGCCATAGGATATGAGTAGCAACAATATGTTTGCCACTTTCTTACCCCACGCCTTCTTAATATAGAGCAAATCTACAGCCCAATATGCTATAAAGATAAGTGGGAAAAGCCATATAAATTGAAATGAATTAAATATCATAAAATTAATGGTTTATCTGATAAGTTTATTGATGCTATTCAAATTGACTTAGTGTCGCGTTTGACTCTTTAAGCCTATCGACAACTTAAAAATGTCATAAAACTACCTGCTGCCGGTCACATGTGGCAACTATGCTATTATAAATAGCAAATCTTAGTTATTATCAAGTAGTTTGTCTAATTTCACATTAAGCGCATCAGCAATTTTCTTGGCATTTTGAAGTGATATTGACCGTTCAGCACGTTCAACCATACCGATATAAGTTCGATGAAGTCCGGCTCTGTAAGCCAACTCCTCTTGTGAAATGCCCAAAGCCTGTCTTTGAGCTTGAACATTTTGACCGAACCTTATAATTATAGAATCTATTCGAGTCACTTAATTATGCTATATTTAGTATGCAAAATTAGATACTACACCACGCGCTATCAACATACTACTCGTAGCAATAATTGATATTGTATTGGCTTTATTTGAGGAAATACAGCAAAATAATCTACTCAATTGCAGATTACACGCGGCATCGATTTGCCGTCATCGCATAAATCGATTATTGCCTGAGTTACAGTTTAGAAATACTATAAAGGATTATAGCCCTCGGGGACTGTTGCGTTGTTGATTTTCCACTCGCCGTCTGTTTCTATCATAGAAAATGTGGTAGAGCCTCTATGGCCCATATCTGACCAACGAACGATTACGGTATTATTAGCACCGGGTGCGATAGATGTTACTTTCGAGGTAGTGTCATCGCCGTCTTGCATACCGGATCTCAAAAGCCATGTTGCGTAACCTTTGGTTTCGGTGTCATTGGCTCTCTCCAAACGCTTGATAAATTCGGCTGTACATATGTCAGCAATATTGAAATTCGGGTCTTTGGCGGTTTCAAATACCAGATTTTCATATAATTGCATGATTTTGGCTTTGATTTGGGGGAACTTGTCTGCCATGAATATTACCCCGGGTTCTCTGAAAGAAATTGGCAGAATATAGCGAATTTGGTGTTTTTTAGGAGTGAAATATGTTACATTGAATTTGGGCATTGCACTCGCAAGCCTCAATGCTTCTGCATTAGCAGCTTCATTTTTACTCGGCCTTGTGATTTCCGGTTTTGTTATTGTGCCGTCAGGCTGTACAATGAAATTAACAACGACTCTTTCGCGCCCCTTGTAACCTTTGGGAATACGAATATTTGCTTCAAGCCATTCTATGAGTTTTTCGTTACCTCCGGGAAACTCGCATCGAGGGTCAAGATTAATGTGATATTTGCGCGACTCCGATTTCACATGTGCAAGATATTCGGGCGACACAGTACAAAAGCATGCACGGTTGCCGTATTCATCGTTTTTAATTTCTATCGCTTTGATGGAATCGGTCTGAACTAATTCATACATCGCAATCCACTCGTTGTTGAAGTAATAAAACCTGATCAAGGCTCCATTCTCAGTAATAGGGAATAGAGTTTCTTGTACAGAATCCTGCGCAAATGCAATGCATGACTGAGCGATAATCAAGGAGACTAAAAAGAATTTTTTATATAAATAAACTTTACGCATTAGTGCTGAGGCGATTAAACGAAGAAAATATAAGACACTATGTTAGTCTACTGTTTGCTTTATGTTTGGCAGTTCTTTGGATTTATGAGTTGTTGATGTTATTTCACGCTTTCGGGGGCTTGCCAGAACCAGTCCTCGTCGGAGGTCTGGTAATTGGTATATTTATACACAACTCCATTGGGTACGAGGGCTACATGGAGGCCTTGTTCGTGGCTGCTTGGTCCTTCAGGTTCTGCTTGGTTTATGATGTTTGCTTGAAGGATATACAGGTTTTTAGCCATATAGTAGTCGATGTAATCCTCCTTTGTCTTAGCCCATTCATTGTTCCAGTTTGCATCCTTGTTTAATACTACCGGTAAATCGTGCTGCAGTCTGTAGCGCACTTCACCGGGATGCAGCAACAGCCCGTTTTCGTCGGTTATATAAGCCGCGAAAGTAGGGTCGACCCAAATCCATTTATTCAATGATTTGCTCCACGCCACGCATATCACATGGCAGTCATTGTCGGTGTCCCAAGCTTTTGGCAAGCACGTGATGTATCTTGCCGGAATACCTTCGGCGAGCAGAGTCTCGGTAAGACATATTGCAAGGGCACGGCAATTATATCCACAGCTGTCGCGACGAGCACTGTCGTATGTATTTCTCAAATTGCGAGGACCGGGTGCAACGCCATTACTACCGTTGTGTGGAATGCTGTTGTGAACCCAATATAGCAGGTTTTTGATTCGGCTTATATCGTCGCCATTCCCGGCTATGCTGTCGAGATTAAATCGTTTGCGTGACAGTGTAAGGAGAACGTCGGTAGAATCTGCATAGAGAAATTTTGTAGTCTTGGGCGAACCGGCAACGTCGTAGGCCGGAGATTCTTTTAGAATTTCAAGCTCACTCTTGACGTCATCGCCCAGATTCCAGGCATATTCCATGTCTGCTTTCAGGTTGTCAGCTTCTTTATTACCGAGTTTTGACAGGATTGGTTGTAATATTTTTGCTGCCTGATATTGCCACTTGCGCATCCACCTCGGATTTTTAGCCCTGAGAACTTCTCCCTGCCACTTTGCAAGCTTCTCCATGTCGGCAATCAGACGAGGATTGGATTGTAGTTGTTCGATAGTTGCAGCATGGGTAATACTGTCGTTATATACTTCTAAGAATGCACCTTTATTTGTGATACCGTGCAGCTTCGGACAAATGTAGCTGTCGTCAACTTCTACGCCTAAAGAAACCACGATACTTTCGAAAACGACGCTTTCGAGACTTGGTAGATTATAGATAAATCCCGGGCCACCGGTTGTCGAAACCGGGCCTTTAAATACGATAGACTTTAGCTTTGGGCAGTTGCGGATGAACGTACAGTCAAAGTGGCCTATCATACCATTGAATACCACTTCTTCGAGCATCGGCATATCGCTGAGCAATCCACCGGATAGGTAGTCTGCGTTGCCAAAGCTTATTTTCTTCAATTTCGGGAACTTGCTTCCGTCCAGACATCCGAACACGCCGACATCGGGAATAACGATTTCTTCGGCATCGCTTGAATAGACAAGGCTGTCGGGAAACAGTTCGTGCCCATCGCGGATTGGTTCTTTGAAGTATTCGGGTGATTTGATTGTGATGTTCTCGGCCAATGTTGGCATGCTTGCAGAAAATAACACAAGCACCAAGAAGCTAAAAAATGGTTTCATATATAATTCTAATATTTACATAATCCAAAACACCCAAAGTAGAATGCCGAAAATGGAACTAACATTAAGCACTGTTTATGCGAAGCTATTATTTGGGGAATGTGGATGATATCTGTTTGGAGACTCTTTTAATTGCTTCCTTGATATCGTGAGAGGCACCGGCAACGCCCAGCGAAGAATATGCTCCACGGCACGATGCCACCGGCCTGCCGGTCATATAATCGATGAAGTTGACGGTAACTATGGTTTCTTCTTCGCTATGGTTTACGCCATATTTTACCAGCAGGAGTTTGCTCTTCCGGCTATTATCAAGTTCGTAGATTCTTCGGTCGCTTATTAGTTTCAGTCGTGAAGAATCTACGGCATCGAACAGCTGTATTTCATATTCCATCAATTCGGCCGGAATATGGTATGTGTCGTTGTTGATAATCGACGCATACTCGTATTGAGCGAGATTTACGGTGCTTGAAACTGTCGATTTCGATGTGGTGCAGGCCGAAATCAATAGCACCATTATAAACGCTAACAGGGCCTTGCCAATTCTTGCCATATTTAATTAATTGAAGATGTTATAATAAAATGGACTTCGGTGTACAGGCTTTCGTGTCGAACGAAAACTACTACTTCGGCTTTGCTGTTGGGCGTGAATGATTTGTTTGAGAACTCTATCACATTGCCTTGGATCATTACATCGAGATTATCCATAAGGTTCGTATCGCCGTCTACGTCGTAAATCCTGTAGTTTTTGTCAATCTCTACATTTTTTTCGAACATGTATGTTGCGAGTTCTTCATAGCTATTCCATGCTTGCAAGTAAAGAGCAAAGGTCGACCCCCATTTTGGAAGAATCTTGTCAGAAACAGCCGGGAAACATTCTGCATATTTAACTTTAGCACCGCATACATCGTTTTCTTTGTCGTAAATTGGCGAATCGACGTATACGTTGTAATAGTTGGTATTGATAGGATATGCCCTCTCGCCGGCGACAGTGCTGATGTCTTTTGAATTGACTATCTGGTAGTAATTGCCGGGCGTAACAGCTACCTCTTGTGCAATCTGCGTCAGGTTGGGATTCTGATTGAAGCTGCCCTTTGTACCAAAGTCGGCTATGCCGCAATATGATGTGGTGAAGTTGTTCGACGAGTTGATGTATACATCCGAACCGCCGATAGTCGTTTCGCTATCTCCAATCATCATGTTTACGGTGATTGCGTTGGTAGGTATCTGAGGCTCGTCGTTGCTGCAGGAAATGAGTAGCAGGCTGAAAGCGCAGAGCAGGGTAGTCAAGTGCTTTTTCATATGTGATGTTGTCTATAACGATTCAATATGCTTGCAAAGTTAAGTGTTTTTCTCAATCTCAGCTTATTATAAGAGTTAAAATGTATTAATAAACTATTTGCTCTTTTCTTTAACAGTGTAATCATCGAAAACATCGATACCAAACAGCCCCCGATAATATGTAATATCGATTGTGCTATACGAAGGAACGTGAAATAATCGAATATCATCTATCCATACGTATCGGTCTTCATCAATCAGTTTTACCAAGGTGTAATGACGACTGATTGAGTGTCGACCATGACTGCGTATTTCTTTTTTTCCGCTTGTTACAATTGCGCTTGCAGTAACCGGTTTACTATCGGCAAACAGATAGTTCACGACTTCAAACGAGCTTACTGAAACATAAAATGCAACTGCTCCGGCACATATTCCAAACATGGCACTAAAACAAATATCGATCACAATATCTTTTAGATTCTTAGCGTGACGAAGCAATAAGAATAAGAAAAGCAAAGTGGCAGCCAGGCAAAAACCTAACAACAGATACAGCGGAAAATTATAAAGCGTGCGTCGGTCAAGATCGAATAGGTATATTCCAATTGGGATAAAAACAATCATCGACACTACTTTTTGCAGCATAGTAGGAGTACGGAGAAACGATGCTTTACGTACTTCTTTTTCCCTGTTTAAGGTGTCTTTTCCGTATTTGAGGATTTTATCTGACGCACCCGAAACAATAAGCTTCTTTGACAGTTTATGCCAGACTCTGAATGCTAAATTGTCGCGCTTACACCACCTGAGGATAAATGTGTAACTATCACTCATCAATCCGCTGCGAAATACGCACTTATGCTTGTTTTGCCGTGCTTGCTTGATTATCTCGACTACCTCACATTCCCTGCCGTTGTGGATAAGGGCTATGAGATACAACAATCTATCCGGGTCGAAATACATTTTGTCTTCGTCTGGATAGAATTTATCCGCATCAGGATTTTGGCTCAAAAACTCGGCGATTCGAGAATTCACATTTTCGAATAATCGGTCGAATTCTTGGGCTAATTGTTCAGGCTCAAAGTCCGAGTCCGGTTCAATGACATTGTAGGTCTCCAAGACTTGTCCCGATAGCGAAAACGCACCGGTCCCACGCAGACTCAGCGGCTCGTTTTTATTGTCTTCCGCACCCCATATTTCCCACCACAAATCGTCGGCATACATGGGCTTGACGGTCAGTTTGAAGTTTCCGCTGAAGTTGTAGATGCAGAAAAAGTAGCCGCTCTCGACCTTGAAATTGATATAGGCACTCTGGCGGAAACCATATTTCCGGCCCTGCCTGCGTCGTTCGTCGGCTATCTTTTTCTTTAGTTCCTTGCGCGTCATCCTTTATTCCGACAGCCGGTCTATTTTCCTACAAACCATTCGGGTTCGCGTCGGGCAGAGCATTTGAGTTTGAATATCGGCACAAAAGCCTTGTATTTGAGTCCGCCGAATTTACGGGCGTGATTGGGACACACTACAATGCACCTTGTGCAGGAAATACATTTTGCGGAGTCGGTAGATTCGGGGCTTGTGATTGCGCCGACAGGACATTCCCTCATACATTTACCGCAACTGTCGCACAAATTATTGTCAACGACAGGCTGTAGTGGCACTCCGCCGTAGATTTTGTATGGTCTGTTGCCTTTTACGCTGTTGCGGTCAAGCAGAGCATCAGCGGCGATAGCCGTTTTGATTTCAGAGGCAAACTCGCTGATTTTGTTTAAATCATCACGGTCGGGCCGTGAAGCTGCCACGGCTGGTACTATACTGTGCTGCGCTATGAATGCACCGGCTGCGATGAGAGAGAATCCGCCCTCTGATGCCAGGTCACACATCTCTACAAGAGCGTCGTCGTAGTCGCGGTTGCCGTAAGTGGCTACCACTATGCATTTCTGCCCTTCACCTTTGATTTGCCTGAATCGTTCGGCTGCGATTGCGGGAATTCGACCGCCGAAAACAGGTGCTGCAAATATCACAATATCGTCGCACTTAAATGATGTGTTTATCTTCGAATCCGGCTTGGTAATATTATTGTGTATCGCCGCTAAGCCTATGCCCTCGGCAAGGGCTTTTACAATTCTATCTGTGGTATTGCTTGCGCTGAAATAATATGTGTAAACCATATAGCTATATTCATTTATTGTGCAAAGATACTATAAATAGCGCAGTCTCAATATACATCGGCGCAGATACTCTAAAAATATCTGCGCCGGCATGAGAGAGTTGAATCAACTTATTTCATAAGATTTAATTCTTTAAATGCCTGAAAAGACCAGGCAATGATGAGGGTGAGAGCGAGAATGTGAAACATGTCGTTGTTGTATTTGCGAAACCACCATTGGCTTCGGGTACAAAGTTACGAACATGTATGTGCTATATCTTGGCGCAGTGTTGTTAAAAAGTATATAAGTAACTCGCAAAAATTAGCTGCGAGTGATTTTTGAGGATTATTCGAGCGATTTTTGATAGAATACGAATGAGTGTAGCGAGCTACACGACTGAGTATGAAAGCAAAAAGCGCCGAATAATACCAAAAAGCGCCGCAGCCTCATCGAGATACATTGAAACTTAATGACATAAACTAATTTTTAAGAGTTACTTATTGTATGGCTGCCAGACCGCCCATTGCAGTTTCCTTATAAAGCGAGGGTATATCGTGTCCGGTCTGTTTCATCACTTCGACAATGCGGTCAAAGTCAACGCTGTGCCTACCGTCGCTGAATGCTGCGTAGAGGTTGGCATCGAGCGCTCTGGCGGCAGCATAAGCGTTGCGCTCGATACACGGTATCTGTACCAGTCCGCAAACAGGGTCGCATGTAAGGCCGAGGTGATGCTCGAGTCCCATTTCTGCAGAATACTCAATCTGTGCCACAGTACCGCCAAACAGTTGTGACGCCGCAGCTGCAGCCATGGCGCATGCTACGCCCACTTCGCCCTGGCAACCCACTTCAGCGCCCGATACCGATGCATTGTGTTTCACGACATTGCCGAATAGTCCGGCTGTTGCAAGGGCGCGGAGTATGCGTTGTTCTGAGAAGCCTTTTGACTTGTGCAGGTGGTAGAGTACCGCAGGCACTATGCCGCACGAGCCGCATGTAGGTGCGGTGACTATTTCTCCGCCCGCAGCATTCTCTTCACTTACCGCCAGGGCATATGCGTATACAAGTCCACGGCTTTTGAGAGACTGGTTATACCCTTCGGCATGCACATAGTAGCTAACAGCTTTGCGGCGCACCCCAAGGCCGCCGGGCAGCACTCCCTCGGCTTCGATACCGCGCTCGACTGCGGCTTTCATAACATTCCATACCTGGCGTAGATAATCCCAGATGTCGGGGTCTTCGTAACGGTTGACGTACTCCCAATAGCTTGTGCCGTTTTTTTCGCACTCTGCCTGGATGTCCTTGATTTTCGACAGCGGGTAAATTGATTTCCCGGCAGACTTTTGTTTGCCTTCCTCTACAATGTCTCCGCCACCGATCGAGTATACTGTCCAGGTATCAACGATATTGCCATGCATGTCGAGTGCGTCGAACTTCATGCCGTTTGTATGAAACGGCAGAACTATATCCGGCTGCCATACTATCTCGGTCGTGGCTACCGGGGTGAGGGCATTGAGTATTGCCTGGTCGGTAAGGTGTCCCCTGCCGGTGGCTGCTAAAGATCCATACAGAGTCACTCTGAAGCGCTCGGCTTTACCTCGGGTTCGCTCGGCAAAGATGTTTGCAGCCATTTGCGGGCCCATGGTATGCGAGCTGCTCGGACCGTGGCCTATTTTATAGAGTTGTCTGATTGATTCCATATGCTGTCTGTTTGTGTGCTGTCTGTTTTTTCTTTATGCTTGGGACGTAAAAAATTGAAAAGTTTGTCGAAATCGCGACGGAACATGATGCCTACGCCCTGTGTTGTCTGGGCCGAACGTACATAGAAGTTTCGGTCGTTGTAACGGTTATAAGCTTTCAGTCGCCATGTGCCGCGTTTGTTGAGCAGGTATTCAATGTCGAAGTCACCTACAAACTGGTTGTTGTTAAGCGATTTGTCGCGATAACCAAAGTTACCGTTGAATATAAGGCGGTTGTTGAGCAGTCGGCTCGACAGTGCTAAATCAACCTCTACATCCGAGAAATCGCCACGGTCGCTACGCAGGTTCGGCGCAATACTCCAATTCTCGCTCAGTTTTCCAAGCATGTTGCCAAGCTGGCTTGAAATGGTAGACGATGCCACCGAGAAAAGCTCGTTACCCTTGGTGGTAGATTCCATATAGTCGGGCGTATAGAAGCGGTTGAGCGCGAGAAGATAGATAATCTGTCGGTTCATCATATCTTCAGTACTTACGATACTGCGCACCTTGCGGTATGTGTCCTGCGTCAGGGTAGGGAACTCGAGGTCGAAGTCAATCACCGGCTGGCGAATATCGCCGCTTACCTGCATCAGGGCATGCACAGGCACATTGGTGCGGGCAACCTCTTTGTCCTGCAGGAATGATTCGTCAAGGTCGCTGAGGTTGGCATTGGTTGCGTAGAATGCCGACAGCTTTGTCTTTACGCCATAGGGGTCGCCGTCAAATTGTATTTCGCTGCCTTCCTTGATTGTAAAATCCTTTATGATGATGTCTTGGAGTGTAAACCTGTAGCTACCTGTCTGCACTACGTACTTGCCCCAGATATTGAGGTCATTGTTTGCCGAATGGTAAGCCATATGCAGGTTGCCGGCTCCGATAGCCTTTATTTCGTCGCCTCCGGCAGGGTCCATTACCAGCGATATACGGGCATCGGGAGTCACGCTGACTGCGATATCCATATTGTACTGCGACGACTCGTCGGTCACATTATTGGCAATGGCCTCTTTGAGGGTCTTGACAATCAGCGGGGTATCATCGGTATTTTGAACCGGAATTTTCAGCGAATCGGGTGTTACATCGCGGAAGGTAAGGAATGAGTAATCCTCGGCATCAAGACGGTCGGAGAGCACGAATGTAAATGTGGAGCGAGGTGCCGTAGCCATATTGACATAGATGTTCACTACGCCCGGCCAACCGGTAATCGAAGCTTCGCCGTTACCGTAAATCGTACCATACCAGTCGGGATTCTGACGCGATGTCACATTATAGCTCAGGAAATTATGAGCCTGGGTGATATTGAATTTGAATGTCGGCGATTTGAAGTAAGTGTGGCCTACCGTACCGCTCAGGCGTGCTGTATTGCCCTCGGGGTCGCGTATCACTAAGTTGTCGAGCTGTATTCGGCCCGGGCGTAGATGCACACTGTCGCTGGCGTGGTACATGGTATTCGTAAAATCGATTTTGAGGCCGACGTTGTCGGCGTAGATGTCGCCCTCGAGGTCGATTTCCTTGAATGTGCCGAATAGCCTGCAATGGCCTGATGCACGACCTGTGATATCGCTCGCGAAGGCATTCATAAACGGTTTCAGGAATGCAACAGGCACGCTGTCGGCGGCGAAATTGATGTCGAGAGCCTCGCCCATAGGGAATATGTAACCGTCGATTTGCGAGTGGCGGCCTTCAAATCCGGTGATTGCGGCATCGAGGTATACACCCTTGCGTTCGTTGTCCCATTTGGCGGTAATATCCGCATTGCCGATAGGGCAGCGGTTATATCCTATAGAATCTACATGCAGCAGCGGGCATAGCAGGCGTGGCGAGCCGGTGAGAAGGTCGGATGCCGTGATACGTCCGGTTGCGCAGCCGCCAATCATGGCTTTGTCGATTTCGAGAGTTTCAAATATCGGCAAGAGGCGTACCTCGTCGAGATTTACGGCAAGGTTGTCTTCGGGGTCGCGACTGATATTGCCGTTGATTTCGATGCGCTGGTGCCCGGTATCGAGAGCGAATCCGTCGACATTCAGCACTTGAGGAGTCATATTGAAGTGCGATGATTCGATATGCCATGTTTCGTCGCCAAAGTTTATGGTACCGGGCAACATGTCGAGTGTAGCCTCGACGGGGAAGCATGATCCTGCCGGTGTTTTTGCCGAATGCAGGGTCGCTGTGAAGTCTATAGTGCCGTTGAGCGGTATGCGGCGGGCAATATCCCAGTCTACGTGGGTATCTATTTTATTGTCCTTTCCTCTAACGGTTGCTGCCACTGTCATGTCGCCTTTTTTTGTCGGCATCATTGTTGTGGCATATAGCATAGCCTCGCCGCCCGGAATATCGAATTGTCCGAAAACATCGGTGTTTTCAATCACCTTGCCATTGTATAGGTATGGTATGCTCAGGTCGAAATTAGCATAGCCGCCCCGACTGTCGACCTTGCCGGTTAGCGTTGCATCGTAAAGGTTACGCACAGGCAGTTTGAAGAAATCGCTCAATTCCTTTGTCTGGCGTATGGTAAAGTCAAAAGAGAAAGCATTGTACCCCTCGTGAACTTTGATTTTCTTTTTCGCCAAGTGTTTTTCGGGGAGCGGTTTCAATGCCGGCATGAAGTGGAAGAGCATCTCTTTCAATTCCGGCACAAGGGCCTCGAAATCGTAATGCCCGGTTAGCTCACCTTCGATAAATGGCGATTCTATCCTCAATCTGGCGTATTTGTTGTCTGGAGTAGCGAGCAGTCGCAATCTATTGCATACTAATCCTTGTCCGCTGATATCTGTCCATCTGAAATCGCTGATATCAACGGTACCGTCGAGATTCTTCAGGTCAATGCTGTTGATGTCGGCCAGAAGCTTGCCCGATAGTTTGTAGCCGGGGTGCGCATTCGACAACCCGAGTATGTCGAGATCGAGATCTGATACGGTCGCCGTAGCATCGATTGTCTTGGCCTCGTTTTCACCGTCGTAGAGTACATATGCCTTCACCCTTGCCGCAGGGTCTGAAATGGCGAGGTTGACTTCTCCCTTTTTGGGGCTTAGCATAGTGGCAATCAGTGATATATTGCTGTAGGTGTAGCCTTTGAACTCGAGTTTGGAAATATTAATTTCGCCTGAACCCGAGCGGAATTTACGACCGAAGGTTGCCGTAAAATCAGTGCTGGCATCAATACACCCGAGCTGGGGTTCTCCGGCTATATATCCTGCATCGAATTCGTTGAGTTTCAAAGCTCCGTTGATAATGGTGCTGCTGCCTCGTTTGCCGTATGATGCATCTATATCGATATGTCCGGCTGTTCCGTCTGATGCAAGGCTTATGTTGCCGCGTGACAACGAGCCTTCGCCAGACAGACTGAAACGCAGGTCGGGCAGTTTGTCAAGTATCTTGCGCACGTCGGGTTTGAGCAACGGTGTTAGAGCGTGGGCAATCTCATTGCCGTCGATATCTACTATGCCATGAGTTATTTTATAATTCATCCCGGCAACTGAATCAAGGCCGGTTGCATATGCCTCGAGAGCAATGTCTACCGCATTTCCGTCGGTGTCTCGCAAGCGGAAGCGCTGCAGGTCTACTGTCGACAGGCATGCTTGAGACTCCATGCTAATGGCAAAATGACGGCTGATATTCGAAAGAATAGGTACGAAAGCCTCCAGGTCGGGCGGATAAATCTCTGACCCGTTTTCGATTGCTATACGTGTAGGGGTATGCCTTAATACACTATTTAGAGTTTGGTCTTCAGCGCCATGAATGTGAATAGGGGCGAATGCCAGTTTCGAATTTGGCAGTGCGATGCTGAAGTTTTCGAGCAACAGTTCGTTGGGGGCGATATGGCATCGACCTGTAAGTTTATCGAGAACAAAACCGCTTCGTTCGGCAAACGATAAATGGTCGAGATGTACCCTGTAGCCACGGTCGCTGATTTGTGGTATAAAGGCATTGACGGCAAGGTCGTTGATTGCGATGTGGTTACGGTCGAAAACTGCCGAGTCGGGAGCAGCTTCCGACAATACGTCGTAGGTAGCCGAAGCCCGGCGTATTATCACCGTGCTTATCTCTACCTGAAAAGCCTTCTTTTGAGACGGACGGTCTGATTTCAGCCTGTCGATAATCGGTTGGATGTTGAGCGGAGATTGTGGCGTGGCTCGGCTTACGTGTGCTTCTACGCCGTCGAGCAGGGCATAGTCTACCACGACTTCGCCACGGCTTAGCAGAGGAAAGAGTTCGAAACCGGCTGATACAGTCTCGATGCTCGCAATGGTATCGCTACCTATTGCGAGGCTGATTCCTTCTACAGTCGCACGATTGAATGGGTGAATGGTTACGCATTTTACATCTACGTCGGCACCGAGCAAGTCGGTCAGCTGAGACGCTGCTGCATCACGAACCATGCGCTGCACGGGATCGAGCGATAATAACACGTAAATTGCTGCCGGCAGCACAACAGCCATCAGCAGCAATACGGAAACAAGTGCTCTAAATATCTTCCAGATTAGGCGCAATGAGAGTCAGAATTTAGAAATTAGAATCTAAGAGTTTGGATTACAACGCTTAGGGATTCATTGGCAGGAGTCAGGAGCTTCGTATTGACTCCTGACTCCTGCCTTTGATTACAATCTTGAAGACTATCGGCCTGAATTGTCGATTTTGTCTTTGATATATTTGTTGAAGTCAGTGTGGGCTATCAGGTCTTCGATCGGCAGGTGCATGCGGTAGCGCCAGTAGTGACGCGAGTTTGCCGGCTCGTTGATTTGCTCTTCGAGCGGATTCTCCCTACGGATTGTACCGTCGATCGACAACCAATCCTGCAAGGGCAGGATGCACAGCATCGAGGGCGACTGCAGGTGAAGGTCTACTATGCGGTCGCAAACCCATGGCTCGGCATAGAATGGCGCAGTGCCGGTTTCGTGGAGTACCTCGTTGAAATAACGCTGTGTGTGTTCGCGGTCAGCCTCCCACCATTGGCGTATGCCGCCCATGTCGTGGGTCGAGGTTGTGCATACCGAATAGTATGGATAGCTCCATGTGTTGCCAAACTTCTGTCCGAGGTCTTTGGGCATACGCTGTATCTCGAGCGAGAGAATCTGCAGTTGTTGCATTACAGCGGGTACACAGCCGGGAATCATGCCAAGGTCTTCGGCGCAGCAGAGCATATTGGTCGATTCAATCAGCGGTGGTAGTTTCCACATGGCTTTGCCATACCAGAAGTCGTTGTGACGGTGATAGAAGAAGTCGTTGTAGAGGCGGTTGAAGCACCAGCGTTCGTAGTCGTTGAGCGCTCGGTAAGCATAAGTGTACTGAGCCGAAATACGGGGGTGGTACTTGCCTTCTTCGTAGGGGTCTTCGATAAACAGAACTTCGTCAACAAGTCCGAGTAGGCCGTTGCATATACGAGTGTTTTTCTCGTTCTTTTCCTGTCCGGCGAAGTAATCCACAATCTTGCGCTGGGTATTGTATTCGCTCTTGAGGGTAAATTTACCACCCTTGCTCTTTGTCATGAATTTCTTTGTGGCTTCCGAAGTGTAGGGACCGAAGAAGTCTTCAATAAAGTACTCCATGATATAAGGCTTGGTGTGGCTGTTGACATCAATCCAGAAGTCGTAGTTGAATCGCAGTTCGTCTACGCTGAATGGCAGGGCAGGATTGAAATAACCCAAAAGACCGTGAACAGCATCCATTGGAATCTGCCATATGCGGAAGAAGCCGAGCACGTGGTCGATACGGTAAGCGTCGAAGTACTCCGACATCTTGCGGAAGCGAGCTTTCCACCATGCAAAACCGTCTTTGGCCATTTCTTCCCAATTGTATGTCGGGAAGCCCCAGTTCTGTCCGAGAACCGAGAAATCATCAGGCGGTGCTCCGGCCTGGCAATCCATGTTGAACAGGCGCGGGTCGGTCCACGCATCTACGCTTGTACGTGAAATACCGATTGGAATGTCGCCCTTGAGGGCCACACCCTTCGATGCTGCGTAGTCGTGCACATAGCGCATCTGACGGTCGAGGTGATACTGGGTATAGCATACCAGGTCTATGGCGTCGCGGTTGGTGCTGAGAACCTTTTTCAGTACCTTGTCGCTGTATTCGGCAAAGTCGCCCCACTGTTTGAAATCCGGGGTGCCGAATTTGTCGCGGAGCACACAGAATGCGGCATAGGGCAGCAGCCACGATGCGTTGCGGTCTACAAATGCCTTGTATTCTTCAGATTCGAGAGTCTGTTTGCCCTCTTGCGCATAAATTTCGCGCAGATATTCTGCTTTGAGATTGTTTGCGCGTTCGTAGTCTACTGTCGTAAGGGCGTTGAGTTCCTCGGCAGCGGCCTTGAAATAGTCGCGGCGGGCAGCATCGGCCAACTCTCCGAGTTCGGTAACACGGAGATACATGGGGTGAAGCGCAAATGTGGAGTTTGCATTATAGGGATACGAGTCGGTCCAAGTATGGGTCATCGTCGTATCGTTGATTGGTAGAAGCTGCAGTATACGCTGGTGAGTCTCGGCTGCCCAGTCAATCATGCCGATAAGGTCGAAGAAGTCGCCCACGCCCATGTCGTCGTAACTGCGCAGTGAGAATACCGGAATAGCTGTGCCGGCACCTTTCCAAAGGTCCATGCTGTTGATAAACCTCATACCGGCAAGGATATTGGTTTCGGTTACATCCGGCGCTATGCCCATACGGCGGTTTGCGCCGCCTTCCCATGCTACGACCTCACCCGAAGTGCGGTTGATGACAAGGAATTTAAACTCGGTATCGGCTTCGATTCCTTCGGCAGGAACGAGTCCCTGCCAGTTGGGGTATGTAAAATTCGACAGTCTTATGGCGCGAGTCGGGTCCCATTCGCCAAGCGATGCGCAGTTGCCGCTGATAGCAAGCACATTGTCGCCGCCTATCATAGGGGCAGAAACCTCTACGAGTACGAAACCGCGAGTAGGAACAACGCCTTTGTCGGTATAATTCTGACGATAAACACAATCTGTGAACAGTGAAGAATAGTACGGCTTGTCGAACGGCTGGTCCTGCCAGCGGTCATAGATGCGGTATGTGCCTTCTTCGCAGGCTGTGAAGCGGTCGCCATGACCCCATTCGTTTCGTTTTGTGCCGTCGTCGTTGAGTACGAAATAGTGATAGCCAAAGCCTCCTTCGACAGGAGGAACTGTAACTTCGGCTGACCAACGGTCGTTACCTCTAAGGTTCATTTTGATTGCCTTAGTGCAGTCTCCGTTACCGAGGGCGTCGATATCACCGACAAGATATACTGATTCTCCCCAGTTGGTGCGGTATCTGATATTGAAGATAATCTTCATAGAGTGTGTTTATGTATGATATATAGATATACAAAGTTTGTTCACTAATTTGGCTTAGTGCCTGAATGTTATTGGGTAGGTGCAAAAAGCCGATACAAAGTTAACAATTATCCTCTAACAATAATGCAAATAATGCAGAAAAAATTCGTTAATCTGCGCACCTAAGGCATCTCCGGGGTCGGATTGAAATATTTTACTTCACAAAATAGCCTACAGGTACATTCATCAGGGGTATTTGCTTGTCGGATAGCCCGAGAATCTGCTGCAGTTTTGCCACATCCATTGTTGCTCGCGGTACGGAGGCCAGGCCCAGTCCGGCAGCTGCGATACATGCGTTTTCGGTAACTATGCCGGCATCAATAGCTGCCATGGTCATGGCGCGGTTGTCGCTTCTGCCGAATTTTTCCATGTCGGCAACCATTACAAGGCAGAGCGGGGCTTTGTTTACAAAGGTTTGTTTACCTGCGATTACAGGGCGGAAGTCTCCGGTAGCTACTTGGCGGAGTGTGTGGGTCATGGGCATATATTCATATGCTCCTTTCGACGTGAATGCAAATAGACGGATTTCTTGTTTGTTGAGGCATGAAGGTGCTGTGAGCTTGTTGTCTGTGCTATTCTTGCCCATAGTGGCCCACAGCAAGTTCGACATGTCCTGCAATGATAATTCTTTGGTGTTGAATTCTCGAGTCGAACGGCGTTGAGCGAATGTCTGCATCACGTCTGCGCCTTTGTTTGTATCGGGTTTGGCGAGTTGTATGTCCTCAGCCTGGATAGTAAAAGCCCCCAGGAGCATAAGGGATAGGAGTAAAGTTCTCATGTTGATATTGTTAGTTCGTATAATTTATGCAGAGTGTATTTCGATGTGGCTGCTGCCTGAATTGCCGTTTTTGATTATGCGTATCTGGGTGGTGATGCGTTCGCTCATTACGTCGGTGTGGCTTATCACACCCACTTTTTTACCTCGTGATGATTGCAATGTGGCGAGTGAGTCGATGACTGTGGCGAGGGTGTCAGGGTCGAGCGTGCCGAATCCCTCGTCGATAAATAGATTGTCGAGTGATATGTTGCGCGACGATAGAGCCGACAGTCCAAGGGCAAGCCCGAGGCTGACGATGAATGTTTCGCCACCCGAGAGAGATGTTGTGTCGCGAATGTCGTCGGCTCGGTCATGGTCTATCACGCGTATCCCAAGCGAGTTGGGTACTTGTACAAGCTCATAGCGTGAGTTGAATCTCCTTATTTCGCTGTTGGCATGATAAATCAGGAAGCGCAGTGTATAGCACTGGGCGATTTTTCGCAGGGTCTTGCCTTCGCCGCCAATGGCTTGCATGATTTCGTCCCACTCGTCAAGGTTTTGTCGGGCTTCGAGGCGTTTGTCGTATAGTTCGCCCATTTTTTCTTTGGCACGGATATATGCCTGCATTCTCAGTCGGGCGGTATCGAGGGCGCTGAAATCTTTTGTTTCGAGCCCTCTTTTAAGCTCTTGTAGTTCGGTGAGCGATACTTCCGGCTTGGTGCCTTGATGAGTCTTGTGGCGCTGGCGTATATTTGCGAGGGTTGCAGTAGCGGCTGTTACCTGGTCGCTGCATTCCTTGATATGTTTTCTGATATCTTCCCAGTTCTCGCTGCTTGTGCTGATTGTGGCGATGTCGGCTGCCGACAGCTTTGCATCGTTGCTGTGATTGTAGCTTTCAAGCCACCGCTCGAGCTTTTCTTTGCTTTGGGCGATAACGCTCTCGAACGATGAAAGATTCTGTCGGGCTACATCGAGGCGGCCTCTTTCGCCTTGCAGGGTAGAATTAAGCTGCGCTATCGATGCGACTTTTTCCTGCTCTGCTTTAAGGGCGGAGTCCTTGGCGGCAGATAGTTCTTTGTCGAGTGCCTCCGGGTCTTTGTTGTCGGTTTCCTTGCTCAGTTCTTTTGCTTTTTTACAAATGTCGGTTTCAATAGATTCGACGGCGGTGCGTGCTGCGAGAACTGCCTCGCTTTTTTCTTTCCGGTTGTTTTCGAGTCCTGCTGTTTTAGACTCATGTGTTTTTAGAGCGAATTCGGCATCGAGCAGCTTCTTTTCGGCATTTTTCAGTTCGGATTCGGCCTTTGTCCTGAATGCATCGAGCGCTTTGGCGCAGTCTTCGAGCAAACGCCTTTGCTTGTCGGTCTTGGATGACAGTTCATTGTATTCTCCAAGGGCTTCTGCTGCTTTCGTGGCTTGTGATGTTAGTTCGCTATGTAGTTTGGTAAGGTCTTCGGTATCAATATTCCAGTCTGAGTGCCGGGCTGTAAGCTGTGCTATATCGAACTCTAATGATTCGATTTCTTCTGAGAGGTTGCTTATGGCTTTGTTTAACTCTTTGAGTGTGCCTGAGTTTGTTGCATGCTCCCTTGATAGGGCGTTGTTGCGTTGGGTTTGTTCGTTGAGGTCCGTCTGTTTGCGGTCGATTAGTATCTGTATATCGCTTACGGCAGTGGTAAGTTCGGATTCGTCGGCGTAAGGGTGATGTGTAGCACCGCAAAGAGGGCAGGGCCGGCCGTCTGTTAGCATGTGGCGCTGTTGGCCGAAGTCTTGCCCGGTCATCAATATATGAATACGGGTGAGCGATGCAAGCTCGTCGGTCAGTGCTGCAATTGAAAGACTGTCTAATTCTGTGGCGATTTCTTTGTTTCGCTTTTCAAGCTTAGCCTTATCTTCCGACTGCGATTTCAGGCGGTCTCGGAGTTTCGATACCGATGTGCGGATACGTATGAGGTCGCGGATGTCGGCAAGGTCGTTGTCGGCTTTGTTTTTCGAGTTCTGAAGTTCGGTGGGATTTATGCGGTTGAGGTCGGCTACAAGTTCGTCGTAAGCTTTTTTAGTAACCGCTAAATCGTTCTCGAGCATCAACCTGTTGTTGCTGATATTTTCCTTGGTAGTTTCGAGAGCCTTTCTCGATTCTGTTAGTACCTCGGTAGCATTGGCGATGTCATTTTTATTGTCTGCTATTTCTTTCTCGGCTTTTTCCAATGCTGTGCCTGCATCGCGAAGGGTTTGCTTCTTCTCGTTCAAGTTGCTTTTCAGTTGCTCGGTTTCTACCTTGATTTCCCTTGCCCGATTGATATGCGGCTTTTGGAGTTCATAGTTTTCGTGAGCTTTTGCAGTTTTGACCTTCAAGGTTTCGAGTTCGCTGTTTGCTGTGGCTATATCCTTGCATAATTTGTCGATCGTGCAAGAAAACTTCTCTATTGCAACTCTCAATTTACTCGTGTTTTCTTGTCCGGTCGTGATGTCGCGGTAATATGCCACAGCCTCGATACTTGCGTCGTGGAAGCTGAGTCTTGAACGAAGCTCTTTGAGGCTTTCAAACGTCTCCTTGGCTTTGGCAAGGATGTTCTCGCCGTTTGTGAGTTCGCCAGCGAGTTGGTCTTCGGCTGTGTACCAGTCGATTTGTTTCTTGAGGCTCTCAATTCTATTGATTACTTCCTTTTGCTCTTTTTCGAGCAAGCTGATTTCATTGCTGAGTTGTTCTGCTTGTTCGGGGCTGAGGTCGTCGTTGGCATAAGCGCTTATACCGGCATTGATGCTGTTGAATGTCTCGGCGGCTTTGCGTCGGCATTCGCTTATTTCTGATGAAATACGCGAGTATAAACCTTCGCTGCCTATCAGTTTTTCGAGCAGTTCGTAGCGCTCGTCCTCGCGGGCGTTGATGAAACCCGCAAAAGAGCCTTGAGCGATTAATACGGTGCGTAGGAACTGGTCGTAATCGAGGCCTATAATACGTGGCAACTCATTCCAGTCGCACTCTATGGCTGTACCGTCAGGCAAGATTTTGTACAATGCCGTGACCGCGTTGTCGTAGCGGGTGCGTTTGAATGCCACCGACCATTCCGCACGATATATATTGTCGTTGTCGGCAAGAAAAGTCAGTCTGCTGTAGCCGAATTTCTTGCCGCGTGTAAGGATGTTGCGCGAGTCGGACGGCGCAAGGCGGCAGTTTTCCTCGTCGTCCTTGCGGCCATAGATTTCAATAGCCTGGTTTCTGTCGTTTTTCTTTTTGGGATACCTTGGTGCGCGATTGAATAGTGCCAGGCATATGGCGTCGAGAATCGTAGATTTGCCGCTGCCTGTGGGGCCTACGATGCTGAATATCTTGCTGGCACCGATAGCGCCGCTTTCAAAATCGATTATCTCGCCTCCGGCTTTGTCGAGCGAGGCAAGATTAAGGATTTCAAGTCTTAAGAGTTTCATTGCTCTTGTTGTATTTGGTCTATTATTTCGCGCAGCATATTGTGCTGACGTTCGCTCAGCTCGCGGTCGTGTTTTATGGCGAATGCCTCGGCTATGGTTTCGAGCGGATCGCGGTCGAGGATATCGTCGATGCTCGTTATTTCGTGCCCTCCTTCTATGCTGGTAAGTTCAAGTTCGGGTATGATGCGCTGAATCTTGCATAGCACCACGTTTTTCTTCCGAATAAGTTCCTCGATTGTATTGATGTCGTCGCCTTTGATTCGGTCAAGTCGCAGTTTGAGGGCAAGGTATTCGAATTCGTCATCAAGCCCGTTGTCTTTGCGGTCGCTAAGTTCGTGGTCTATGAGTTTCTCGATTCGTTTGAGGGTAAGGTCTTTGCTGTCGGCCTCGATTATGCGCAGTCGGTGCTGTGGTGTGTAGACCAACTGCTCGACTTCGATGCCATTGTCGTCGATACTTACGAGGTCTACGCCGTGGGTATAGTCTTTTTCGGCAAAGGACATAGGCAGTACGCTCCCCGGGTAGCGGGCATTGTCGAGGCCGCCTATCGCCTGGCGCTTGTGTATGTGTCCGCAGGTGAAGTAATCGGGGTGCTCGGGCCACTTGCTGATGTCTACTTGCTCTTGTCCGCCAATTACGATTCGCTCACTTGCGTCCTTGTGCGCGATTTCCGCTCCGGATGCATAGAGGTGCGCCATCATCACCATTTTGTATTCGGGATAGCTTTCGTGTGCCTTCTGTAGCAGGTCGGATATAAACGATTTGATGCCCGACGAGTAAGAGTCGCCGCGAAGGATGTCGTTGCGAAGGTATGGTACTGCAAGTACTGCAATGCGTGTGCCGTCGATGCCAGTCAGGGGGATTATCATGTCGTCGTAGTCGACTATCCAGCTGCTACCGTCCCACGAGCGGTGTACTTGTCCGCGCACTTCGATGTTGTGGCTGCCGAGAAGGCTTCGAGGTGCTTCGAGGCGGCTTGCCGAATCGTGGTTGCCTGCCGTGATTACGGTCGTCATGGCAGGACATGCTTTGTTGGCCTTGACCAAAAAATGATAATACGCTGCCTGGGCAGCTGCCGACGGGTTGCCGTTGTCGAATACGTCTCCGGCAATAAGAAGAGCGTCGGGCTGCTGCTCAGTAATCTGAGTCAGCAGCCACGACAAAAAATGCCGGTGCTCCGGCAGTCGGTCATTGCCATGGAAAAGGTTGCCGAGATGCCAGTCACCGGTACATATTAGTTTCATCCGCAGTAGAAATAACGTTCTACGAGAGTTGCCATTAGGTCGGGGTCTTTGAGTGCCTTGGCGGCTTGGTCGCTGTCGTAGCTGCGTAGTTTTGCAGCCTGGGCCTCAATCATGCTTGCAGGGAATACCTCGTGAGCTTCGAATACGTCTGCGCGGGCCAAGAGGGCGTCGGCCGACTGTTCGCATGATACCGGCAGGGTAGGCAATGCGGCTTGGCGACCGGCGTTTTCTGCCTTGTGAATATCGATGTCTACATAGTATTCTTCTGCTTTCTCGAGTGCGTGAGGCATTTCGAAGCCATGGCGGATTGCGACCGCAAGAGCGGCAAGCAACGAGTAAATCTCGGCAGAGCAGTCTGCACTGCGTATCTCGAAGGTCTGCTTCTGTCGCGGGTCTACGCCTTCGCCAATTACGTTTGCGATGCCGTTGGCTGTCGCACACATGTCGCGTCCGGAAGTCCAGCCGAGTGGTACGCGCACCAGTACGGAGCGGTTGCGGTCGCCCCAGCATATGTTGGTCGGTGCTTCCTGATGAGGAACAAGGCGGAAATACGAGGTCGGGTTGGTGTTGCCGAATGCTGTAATAGCCGGGGCAAGGTCCATAAGACCTGCGATAGCGATGCGGGCTTTGTCGCTCAGGGTGCCGTCGGCATTAAGCATCGCGCTGCTGCCGTCGCCGTTGACAAGGCGCATGTGGATGTGAAGGCCCGAACCGGCTTTGCCTACGATAATCTTGGGTGCGAAGGTTACATCGAGACCTTCGGCCATGGCCTGATTGCGGATAGCCCATTTGGCTATCATAAGCTGGTCGGCGGCATCGCGGGCATCTACGGGCAGGAATTCGATTTCGTTCTGCTCGTAGATTTTGTCACCAATTGTGAAGTTGCCTACTTCGCTGTGGCCGTATTTGATTTTTCCGCCGCACTGAGCCACTGCGTGCATACAGCGAACACGGAAGTTGTTGAATTTGGCAAAGGGCGCCGACTCGTGATAACCGCGCTGGTCTACCGCAGGGTAGAGGCCCGGGTTGTCGCCGATTACGTAGTACTCGAGTTCGCCCATGGCGTGGAAGTACATGCCTGTAGCCTTTGTAAATTCGGTGCAAGCCTTGTCGAGCAGGTGGTCGGGTGCGCTGTCAAGGGGCTTGCCGTCCTTGTCGAAATACGAGCAGAGCATGGCAAGTGTAGGCAGCGGTGCGAAGGGGTCGACAAAGGCTGTGCGGTAGCGGGGCACCACATAGAGGTCGGAACTACCGGCGCTGATGTAGGGGAATAGCGACGAGCCGTCTACGCGTTCGCCAAGGGTGAGGATTGTCTCAAGATAGGCAAGGTCGTTGATTACGAAGTTGAGGGTCTTGAGGCGTCCGTCGGCTGCAGGGTACATGAAGTTTACCATCTCTATGCCGTTTTCGCGGATAAAGCGGATAATGTCGGCTCGCGTAAAGGCTACCGGTTCTTTGCCCAGGTACGCTGCAATGGGGTTCTTGGTGAGTTCGAGTGTGTTTTGCATGGTATATTTATAAGTGACTTAAGAATCTTACGTTTTAAGTTAACGTAGTAGCTCCTTATTTTGTTCAAGCGATTGGAACAACGCCGATACCCGGACGGTCGGGGAGTGTGACTTTGCCGTCAACAATCTTCATGCCATCGAAAATATCGTTGGCAATCAGCAGGTTGCCGTCGAGGTCGGCCCAGTCTACCAGGGGTGCGAGCTGCGCTGCGGCACTGACTGCACACGAGGTCTCTGTCATACATCCGAGCATTACTTTCATGCCCATAGCCCTTGCGAGAGTGGCCATTTGGTATGCTTCGTGCATGCCGGTGCTCTTCATCAGCTTGATGTTGATGCCGTCGTATGCCCCGGCGGCACGGCGCACGTCGGGCAGGCGCTGCAGGAATTCATCGGCTATGATAGGCAGGGGTGAGCGCTCCCTCAGCCATGCGGTATCGTCGATAGCTTTCTTGTCCATGGGCTGCTCTACGAACAGACATCCGCGTTCGGCAAGCCAGTGGCACATTTCGAGGGCTTTTTCGCGGTTGCTCCAGCCCTGGTTGGCATCGACGCAGATAGGCACGTCGGTATGGCGGCGGAGTGCTTCTACGATTTCCTTGTCGTGGTCAAGGCCCATTTTCACTTTGATGACCTTGTAGGGCGATGTCTCCTCGATTTTTTTGCGCATTTCGTTTGCGTCGGCATCGTTACTAATGGTAAACGATGTGTTGGGGCAGCGGTCGGGATTGAGACCCCAGATTTTGTACCAGGGCTGTCCCATGATTTTGCCGGTAAGGTCGTGCAGGGCTATGTCGACCGATGCTTTTGCCGCGCGGTTGTTGGGTGCAACCTTCTCCATGTATTCGTGGATGTCTTCGATGCGGAAGGGGTCGTCGAACTGGCTCAGGTCGAGTTTCGAGAGGAATTCTGTTACCGAAGCGACATTCTCACCAAGATACGGCGGCATTGATGCCTCGCCATAGCCGATGATGCCGTCGTATTCGATTTCTACCTGCACACCGGGGGTGGTGGTACGCTGCGATCTCGCAAGGTTGAAGGCATGGCGTAGCTGTAGTTCGTAGGGGCGGAAACGTAGGTTGAGACGTCCGCTGCGTCCGGTCCGGGTCGTAGCCTGACCGAAGGCCGAGAATGATATTGGCGATGCTGCTATCATTGCGCCGAGCATGCCTGTCTTGAGGAAGTTTCTACGATTCATGTTTTTGATTTGCTTTGTATTAGAAATACCACGGGTGGTTGCGGGCACGGGTTATACCTGCGGTCTCTTCGTTGCCGTTGATGCGCACGGCATGTAGAAATGGTGTGGTAAGATAGCTGTCCGATTCGGGGTCTACGCTGTTGCGTTTAACCCTGCCGGACGAATGTACATAGTTGCCGTCGTGGTCGTAAATTGCCACGTGTGTTACCTTGCCGGTCTTGGCATTGCCGAAGAACAGCAGGTCGCCGGGCTGGCACGAGCGCCAGTTGGCTGCCTCGATGCGACGGCCTGTCTTTGCCTGCTGCGAGGCATCGCGCATCAGTATCAGGCCGTTGGCGTAGTAGCTCACCTTGGCAAGGCCTGAGCAGTCGAGGGCTTTGGTAGAAGTACCGCCCCATAGATAGGGGGTACCTTCCATTGAGTATGCTATGTCGAGTATGCGCTCGGCATCGAAGTTCTGCGCCGCCCATGTCTCGATAGGGGTAAGATCGTCGACATCGACAAAGCCTGTGCGGCCGTCGGGGAGTTCGACGCATACACGACCGTCGACAACCGACATCTCATTGCCGGGAACGGTGACGATGCAGCCGTTGACAAGGTCGGTCACAACGTCGCGCAAGCCATTGGTCTTTGGGGTCTTGTATGCCCGTATCTGGTAGGGCGATGTCACTATAAAGCGTTTTGCCTTGCGCCATTCTTGCATCTGCGCCGGTGTCTTTGCCACTACCGACGACGAGGGAATCCATGCGATATAACCGTCGGGAGTCTGTACGCGCCACCATTCGCTACCTTTGGTAAGCACACGCAGAGGAGTACCCAATACTGCCTGAGTGGCCATTTCTGCCGAATGACGGCCTGCGGTCCTCATACTTGCCGCCGATATGCGCACCTGCGCCCATTTGTCGTAGGGAAGCTGCTTGATGCCGTCGGCATAGTCGATACCGGCCTCGGCAAGTGCTCGGCGCGTGGCTGAAGCGGCTGTAGAGTCTGAAACCTCGCCGCCAACTGTGAGGCTGCCGTTGTTGTCGTTGTAGGCCTTGATATCGTATATTGCCTGGCGGCTGTCGGGAGCGAAGCGGGCCTTTACATCTGCGATGCAGGTCTGTGCTTTGGCGAGCATGTTGGCCGACGACTGAGCTGTAGTGGGGAATACGGCCAATGCTAAGGCTATGATTGCGATGTATTTCATTTCGAGGAATCGGCTATAGGTTCGATAGATATGATTTCGAGGTTAGAGTCCCATGCCGGGTAGAAGAGGTTGGCACGGTTGGTTTCCACTTCGCCCACCTGGAAGTCGACAGTCTCGCTGCGAACGAATTTCTTGGCAGGGTAGAGCGGGCCGCATACGCCGGTGTTAGATGCGAAGCGGTGAGCATCGATGCCGTGGCTGTAGAAGTTTACAATCTCGGCGTTGTCACTACCCTTGTAGCGACCGAATGAAGCATCGACAGGCACCCAGCCTACGCCCTCAAAGTAAACCTCGGCCCAGTCGTGAAGATTGGTCTCGCCGGGGTGGAGCATCCAGCCGCTTTCCCAGCGGGCGGGTACGCCGAGGCTGCGCATGAGCGAGATGTAGAGCAGCGACACCTGTCCGCAGTCGCCGTGGCGCTCGGTGAGCACGTATTCGGGTATGCAGGGTATGGTGCTGTATTCGCGAGCTCCGGCCCAGGGGAAGTTGGCGTCGATATAGTCATATACGAGTTCGCTCTGTACGAATGGGTTTGTCTCCTTGCCTACAATGGCGTGAGCCAGCGAATCGAGGCGCACGATATGCGGTGCTTCGGTCGAGGTGTAGCGGCGATATAGTTCGCTGTTCTTGTCGTAGGGTTTTATAGAGCCAAGGATTTGCTCTGCGGGGAAGTAGCGACCCGATGTCACGAACTCTCCCACGTATTCGAAGTGCGCAGTATCGCCCACGGCTGGTGCAGGGGCTGCGAAGTAAATGGTATTATGCACCGAGCGACCGTCGGACAGCACGTACTCCTCGGGCATAGAGCTGAGTACAGCCACATTGCTCTGACGGCCACCGTCGGGATTGCCGAGGGGTACCGGCATCCATACACGCAGGCTGTCGCCTTGGTACAGCTCATGGCCGGGAACGTCGATGCTGAAGCGGTATTTAACCTTGTGGCTGAGCCCGCGAGGGTTTGTGCCTTTGTAATAGCCCAATACGGAGTCAACATATGCAAATCGGTTTTGTGCGGCGGCATCGCCTCGGTTTTGCTTCGATGCATATTCGGGGTTGAGCAGGTTGAGGTTGCGCGGCGACTTGCGGTGGAAGCGCTGTTCGCCGTCGATAATCATTGCCTCAACGTAGTGGCGGGCAAGGAATGTGTCGAGGTCGGCCTCGCCTACTTCGGGGTGCTGCATGCGTATTGCATCGAGGGCTTCGCTGCGGCTAAGAGAGAAATCCGATGCCGTACGACGGGCAATAGCCATGGCCGAATCACTCTCAAACCAGGGATAAAGATCGCTCTGTGCTTCGGCCACTCCTTCGGCCTTATATCGTTCGGCTTCGTGATATACCATGTAGGCACCTCCGGCTCCAAGGAGTATCGCTACGCCGAGTATAATTGCTTTTTTCATAGGGTTGTGCAAACTTTGATTTTCGCAAGTGAAAGCTTGCGATGCGTTAACAATTCAATTTATCCGTAAAGTTAGCGATAAAAATTGATATTTCAAAATATCGTGTAACTGTATAAAAAAGCAGTGCCCGCCAAAACTGACGGGCACTGCCATTATAAGGATTGCTTAGTTATTTTACATATACTTTAGCAGTTTTTGAGCCTTGGCGCACGATGTAGACACCGGTCTTGAGTTCCGACGGACGGTCGTTGACCAGTTTGCCTGTAAGGTCGTAAATCTCGATATCGCCCTCGGCGCTGTCGAATATCTCGCTGATACCGGTAGCGATTGTAACGACAACCTTGCATTGAGCAGTCTTGTCGCCGGCTTTAGCTGTGATAATGGCTTCGCCAAGACGCAGGCCTTTTACGAGGCCGTTGTTGTCAACGCTTGCGATAGTCTCGTCGCTGCTGCTCCATGTCAGGTCGGGCTCGGTGGCATTGCTTGGGTTTACAGTCGCTTGGAGCTGTACACTAACGCCAACTTCGACTTCAATCTCGGCCGATTCAATGGTAACGCTTTCAACGGGTATGTAAGCGGCCTTCACGGTCACTTTGCACGAAGCCTTGGTGGTGAGGTCGGCTGCAGATGTAGCTGTGATAACGGCCTCGCCAACGGCTACGGCTGTCACATTGCCTTCGTTGTCGACAGTTGCTACTGCCGGGTCGCTCGATGTCCATGTAAGGGCGGGATTGGTGGCGTCGGCAGGGTTGACTACGGCTGCAATGGGGAGTTCTTCACCCTCGGTAATCTCAAGGCTTTCGGGCAGCGATACCGACTCTACCATGGTGTAAGCTTGCTTTTCGATAAAGGCTTTTACTGCATTGGTATCGAAGGTGTCGAAGCGGCGCAGTTCGAAGGCCGAGCATTCAAGGTTGCCGTTGGGTATTTCGGCCGATTCCTTGGGTATGCCGTAGCCAACGGTGAGGGTGGTGTTCTCTTTTGTGGTTGTGAAGTATACTGTAGCCTGTTCCCAGTTCCAGTCGATAGTGCGGACTTTGGCGCTGCTGATAGCATTGTCGGGGTTAATGGCTGTGGCATCATCAGTGATAAAGAGCAAACCATACTGCTCTTCCGAGAGGGGGCGTGTGGCGTAGTGGTTCTGGCTGGCGCGGACGTATGCCGACAGGGCATATGTGCCGGGCTTTTCAACTGTGACACTCTGCATCACGAACTTTCCTTCATCACCGGCTGACAGCGGGTTTTTGTAGAGGCGTGCGTAGTACTTGCCGCCGTAGGGCTGGTCGTTGCGTTCTACTTTCACAACCCATTCTTCGCCGGTTACAGTCCAACCTTCGCTCCAGGTTGAGGCTTCAAATAAGGGGTTGACCAGTTCGACCGAAGTTGACTGCAGTTCGAGAGCTTCAACGACGCACACTTTGTAGGTGGCTGATTTGCCGCCTATTGTAGCGCTAATGGTGGTTTCACCGGTAGCTACGCCTGTTACTGTACCGTTCTGGTCAACGGTGGCAACAGCGGGGTTGGCCGATTCCCATACGATGTCCTTTTCGGTGGCATTGTCGGGTGTCACAGTTGCAGTAAGGGCAACAGTGCCGCCTATAATGATAGTGCCTTCGTTGGCCGAGAGGCTTACGCTTTCAACGTCGATATATAATACTGTCACTTCGCAAACGGCGCTCACACCGTCGGCAGTGGCGGTGATATTGGCCTTGCCGGCTTTGATAGCGGTGACGTTGCCATTGCTGTCAACGGTTGCAACTTCCTCGTTGCTCGATGTCCAGGTGACAGTGGGGTAGGTGGCATTTTCGGGGTTTACAGTCGCTGTGAGAGCGAGGCTCTTGCCCTGTTCGATAGTTGCAGCTTCTTGGAGTGTGATGCTGCTGACGGCGTTTTTGAAAACTGTCAGTTCGATTGAGCCGCTCTTGCTGCTATCGTCGACCGATGTTGCAGCGATAGTCACCTTACCGGCTTTGACTGCTGTTACAAGTCCGTTTTCGTTGACTGTTGCCACATCGGGGGCGGACGATGACCATGTAACACCGGGGATGGATGCATCTGCAGGCAGAACTGTGCAAATCAGTTGCAGGGTCTTGGTTTCCTCGATTTCGGGATTGCCCTCTTTGACAGCCACGCTGACAGATTCAACATTGACTTTTGCAACTTCGACTGTCAATTGGCACGAGCTCGAAATCGACGGATCGGCAACAGATGTGGCCACGATTGCGCAGCTACCCAAGGCCTTGGGCGTAACATTGCCGTTCTCGTCTACTGTAGCCACGTTTGTGTCGGAACTCGACCATGTGACAGCTCCGTTTGTGCAGTTGGCAGGAAGAGCAGTAGCGGTGAGGCTGAAAGGATCCAAACCTTTGACTACCTTCTGGGTTTCGCTGAGGCTGATACTTTCGACCATGGTATAGTCTGTTTTGTCGATATATGCCTTCACTGCATCCTGGTCGAGGGTGGGGTAGAAGGTCAGCTCGAATTTGTCGACGCGGACGATGCCCTTGGGTATGTTCTGCGACATCGAGGGGATACCGAACGCAACTACCATGGTGGGATCTGCCTTATCTACGGTAATCATGGTTGTAAATGTGGTCCAAGTGCCGCCGGTCTCACCGATTTTTAAGAATCCCGGAGAGTCGACAGTCATATCGGCCAACGGGCTATCTGAGACATAGAGGCAGCCGAACATCTTGCCTTTGCCTACAGTGTCGATATTGCCACTCCAGTTGTTGCGTGTTACCGAACCGATGGCAGTTAGCACGTATGTGCCGGGAACATTCATGCCTGTAACCGTCTGGCTGATCATAGTGCCTGCGACGAGGTCTCCGGAGCCTTTGACGATGCGTACATAGTTGCCATCAGGAGCTGAATTCTCTGATTTGTCGCTCCAGGTGTCGCCGGTGGTGGTCCAGCCGCTTAGGCCTGTTGTCTTGAAGTTTCCATTGGTCAGGGTCACATTCTGAGGTGTCAACGCGGGTACGGCGGCACTCACCGACATCCACGCACCAAGCAGAGCCCCTAATAGTAATTGTTTTTTCATGATAGGAATTCTACGGAATAGAGTTTTTTAGTCTGTTATTATTTAAAATGTTTTGGTTAATTCGTTATTTGGTTGTAAATCGAAAGTAGGCCTATGAACAGCAGTGCTTGTGTTGGCCTCATTTTTAAGGTTAACGGTCGCAAAATTAATGCTTTAATTCGAACTGTGCAATAAGCCGCGCTAAAAAATCAGCGATATTTGCAGTGTCCCGGTGCTGTTTACTTAAGACTCGTTACATGATATAGGCATCAAAAAAGTCCTCCCCGAGGACTTTTTTATAAATTTCCACATCGTGCATCCACCACTTAACTAAACAGCATTGTCTACGCTGTCCAACCTGTCCCATTTGCGAAAAATGTGGGACAGGTGTGACAGTGTGATAAATGTTAAAATATGATAACGTAAATCTGATTCTCGTGGCTGAGTTGTTATAAAATCATATTTGACTACTTACTTATGAGAAAGATAGTATTGTTATATTTCATCATCATTGCCGGTGCGGTGGTGTCGCGGGCCGAAGATTTGCGTGTAAGCATGCCTGAATCGTGGCCGGTCGACAGCATCTCGCAGGCCGGTATCGACGTTTCTTGGTGGCGCATGTTCGACGACCCGCTGCTCGACAGCCTTATAATAATAGGCGAAAGCAATAACTATGACCTTGCCGCCGCGGCAAAGCGTATCGACATCGCCCGAAGCCAATTGAGGAGCGCAAAAGGCGCTTATGCTCCTACTATCGCCATAAATGCCGCTTATAACCGCGATAGGCAGTCGGGGCTATTGTACGGTCGCAGCGGCGATGCTTCTACTATGTCGTACTTCAATGCCGGAGCGACAATGAATTGGGAAATCGACGTATTCGGCAAGATTCGCGCTCAGGCTCGCCATGCCGACCGCTACGTCAAGGTTTCAGCTGCTGAATATGCTGCTGCTATGGTGGCTCTCGATGCTGAAATCGCTGCCACATATATCAACCTGCTCGTAGAAAAGCAACAGCTCAAAGTTGCGACAGAGCACAGCGCTAATCAGGCATATATAGTAGAAGTAACCGAAGTACGACACAATACCGGCCTTGTATCAAAGCTTGATGTATCGCAGGCTCGTACACTTTATTATTCTACAATAGCTTCGATTCCACTCCTTGAGGCTTCGATTGAGGCGTCGTACAACGCCTTGGGTGTGCTCACAGGGCTTGGCCGAGAACAGCTCCCGGAAGCGGTATTCCATGCCGAGACAATGCCGAATCACTACCAGCTCTACGGCCTCGGTGCGCCGATCGACCTGCTGCGACGCCGTCCCGACATCGTTGAGGCTGAGCGAAATATCGACCTTGCCGCAGCCGAACTCGGCATTGCCAAGAGCGCTTATCTGCCCTCGCTGACACTGTCGGCATCGGTAGGTACGGCGGCACACAATATCGGAGACTTGTTCCACGGTCAGTCGTTTACCTACAGCGTAGTGCCTACATTGTCGTGGACACTGTTCGACGGCCTTCAGCGGCGCAACAATACCTTGGCTGCCCGCCAGAGCATGGAGGCGCAGATCGATGCCTATAATATGACAGTACTCACGGCAATCGAGGAAGTTGCAAACGCTATAGCACATTATAAATCGTCGCTGCAATATATAGAGCGCATTGCCAACGTAGTAGAGAGCAGCAAAGAGGAAGTACGCCTGTCAATGGACCAGTATAAGCAGGGGCTTACCATGTTTTCAAACGTTGTCGATGCCCAGCTCAACTATCTCAACTACCGCAATACGCTAATATCCGCCCAAGGCGACGCAATAAACTCACTCATAAACCTATACAAAGCCCTCGGGGGCGGTTGGAACGAATAAAACCCTATAGATATGAACAAGACGCCCATATACATCACATTGGCCGCAACAATCATCTGCGGTGCATGCTCGAAGTCTCACAAGGCCGACTCTCCCGAAATAGAGACTGTCGACGTGGCATACCCGGTGGTCGACTCGGTGACCCTCTACAAGACATATCCCGGCTCGCTTATTGCTGACCGCGAGGTAAAACTGGTGGCAAGGGTCAACGGCTACCTCGAAAGCAAGAATTACAAATCGGGCGACTTTGTGAAGAAAGGCACGGTGCTGTTTACAATTGAGTCGCGCAACTACCGCGATGCCGTTGAGCGTGCGCAGAGCGATGTTGCAACAGCCCAAGCCGACCTGCGGTACGCCGAAAGTCGATATAAGGCGCTCTCCGAAGCCCTCAAGAGCGATGCCGTGAGCCGTATGGAAGTTGAGCAGGGCCATAGTATTCTCGAGCAGTGCAAGGCCAACCTCAAGGCCGCCAAGGCTGCGCTCGAGACTGCGCAGACTCAGCTGTCGTACTGCACCGTGCGTGCTCCATTCGACGGGCACGTGTCATCTGCAATATACGATGTCGGTTCATACCTTGGCGGAGAGGGCGAACCTGTGCCTTTGGCCGACATCTACGCCGATGCTACGATGATAGCCATTTTCTCGATTGATGATGCCGATGCGCTTGCCGACCTGCAGCACAATATCAAAAGCAATGCCGTAGACTACAAGCACATTCCCATATCTTTCAACGACACCCTCGGGCATACTTACACAGCATCGCTCGACTATCTCGCGCCAAGGGTAGACACCTCTACAGGCACAATTCAAATCCAGGCACTCATCGACAATAAATACGGTGAATTGCGCAGTGGCATGTATGCGAGTATCGACCTGCCCACCGGCGCATTGCCCGACGCTGTGCTGGTAAAAGAAGCATCATTATCCACCGACCAGCTCGGCAAATACCTCTATGTGGTCAACGATTCGAACAAGGTGGTGTACACGCCCGTAAAAATCGGGGCAAGTGTGCGCGATTCCTTGCGCATAATCAACCAAGGAATATCCCCCTCGGAGCGCTATGTGACCAAAGCCATGCTAAAGGTGCGCGACGGCATCACTGTTAAACCGATAATCGTAAAGTAAGCCATGTTCAGCAAGTTCTTCATCAAGCGACCGATATTCGCCACGGTGCTGGCGATATTGATGATATTGGCGGGTTTGCTTACGGTAACCACCCTGCCGGTAGCGCAGTACCCCGACATCACGCCGCCTACGGTGTTCGTTTCGGCCTCTTATCCGGGGGCTGACGCTCAGACTGTGGCCGAGGCCGTAGGCGTGCCTATCGAGCAGCAGGTCAATGGCGTGGAAAATATGATGTACATGTCGTCGACTTCGGGCAGCGATGGCTCTTACTCGCTCGAGATTACATTCGAAAACGGTACCGACCTCGATATGGCCGCCGTAAAGGTACAGAATCGTGTTGCGCAGGCCGAGCCGGTGCTGCCAAGTTCGGTCAAGCAGCAGGGCATAAATGTAATGTCGCGCTCGTCCGACATTATATTGTTCGTAGCCCTCGAAGCCGACGACCCGCAGCGCTACGACGGTCTCTACCTTACCAACTACGCCCAGCTCAACGTTGTCGACGCACTTTCTCGACTCGACGGAGTAGGGCAGGTCGAGGCTTTCGGATCGGGCAGCTATTCGATGCGTGTGTGGCTCGACCCCGAGAAGATGCGCGTGCGTGGCGTTACTCCCGCAGATGTCACCGCTGCAATAGAAAGTCAGAATATGGAAGTTTCTGCCGGTTCGGTTGGTGCGCCTCCGGCAGCCGACGGCCAGCAGTTTGAATACACACTCACTGCGCGTGGCCGCCTGACCGATGCCGACGAATTCGGCAATATCGTGATTCGCACCGGCAGCGACGGGGCAATACTGAGGCTCAAGGATATTGCAAGAGTAGACCTCGGCAGTAATTCATACTCCATGATATCGCATGTCTCGGGCGAGGATGCCGGGCTAATTGGCGTATACCAGCTGCCGGGTGCAAACGCTATGAAGGTAGCCTCGACTGTAGAGAAAAAACTCGAAGACCTGAAGCAGTATTTTCCTGAGGGTGTAGACTATCGTATTATCCTCAATACCACCGACTTCGTGTCGGCATCGATCGACGAGGTTATCATTACCTTCTTCGAGACAACTCTCATCGTGATGCTGGTGATACTCCTGTTCTTGCAAAACTGGCGTGCGGTTATTATACCCATGATTACCATACCGGTATCGCTCATCGCCACGTTCGCAGTGATGAAGCTCATGGGCTTTACTCTCAACACTCTCACCCTCTTCGGCCTTGTGCTTGCCATAGCCATTGTGGTTGACGATGCCATTGTGGTGGTCGAGGATGTGAGCCGCATCCTCGACAAAGGAGGCGTAAGCCCGACTCAGGCTGCCGAGCAGGCCATGGAAGAACTCCAAGGCCCGGTAATCGGCGAGGTCCTTGTGCTGCTGTCGGTATTTATACCTACGGCCTTTATCTCGGGCATCACCGGCCAATTGTACAAGCAGTTTGCACTGACAATTGCGGTGTCTACGGCTTTTTCGGGTTTCAACGCCCTCACCTTTACCCCGGCTATGTGTTCGCTATTCCTCAAACCCACCAATGGCAAGCCGCGCTTCTTCGTATACCGCTGGTTCAATGCCGGTTTCGAGAAGGTGAGAAATGCCTACAACAGCACCGTAGGCCGCCTGTTGGGCCGACCGGTGATAGCAGTTGCTGTCTTTGCATTGCTTTGCGGTGCTGCTTTCTGGGGATTTATGCGCTGGCCTAAGAGCTACGTCCCCTCTGAAGACATGGGCTACTTCCTCACCTCGGTGCAGCTGCCTACCGGCGCGTCGCTCGAGCGTACCGACTCGATCGTTAAACGTATCTCGGCTGATATCAAGGCTCTGCCGCAGGTCAAGGATGTTATTTCCGTGTCGGGGCAGTCGTTCCTCGGCGGTGGCGCAGGTAGCAACCTTGCATCGATGTTTGTGGTTCTCAAACCGTGGAGCGACCGCAAGGGCAAGGCAAACAGCGTAGATGCCGTGATTGGCGAGGTCGACAGGCTGTCGGCAAATGTGCAGGAGGCTATAGTATTTTCGGTCAATCCGCCCTCGATACCCGGCTTAGGCATGTCGTCGGGCCTCGAAATGCAGCTCCTCGATATCAACAACCTCGGGGCTAAGGAAATTGCGCAGACCGTGGCCGAGATACAGCGTGCCGCTGCCGAGCGTCCCGAACTCAGGCAGGTGACTTCCTTATACCAAGGTCAGGTGCCGCAGTATCGGCTTAGCGTCGACCGCGACAAGGTGAAGCTCTACGGCCTCACCCTCGAAGGGGTGTACTCGACTCTTTCGGCATTTATGGGCTCGGACTATGTGAACGACTTTGTAAAGTTCGGTCGCACCTACCAGGTACTCGTCAGTGCCGATGCCGATGCCCGTAGTAAAGTAGAGCGTGTACTCGATCTCTCCGTGCGCAATGCCTCGGGCGACATGGTACCTTTTGCTTCATTCGGCAGTGTCGAAGAGGTTATGGGCCAGCCAACCGTGAGCCGATATAATATGTATACCACGGCATCTGTCACGGCCTCGCTCAATCAGCACGTGAGTTCGTCGGCCGGTATCAAGGCTATGGAAGAAATCATGGAGCAGACCGTAGGACCACAGTTCGGCTACGCTTGGACAGGCGAGGCGCTGCAGGAAACACAGTCGGGAACCACAATTACCATGACCCTGCTCTTTGCCGTGATAATTACAATACTCGTGCTTGCTGCTCAATACGAATCGTGGACCGACCCGGTGGCAGTGGTGGCAACGACCCCTACAGCTGTCCTCGGCGCCATTCTCGGCTGCATATTCCTGAGTCAGAGCGTGAGCATCTACACACAGATAGGCATAATACTGCTGCTTGGTATGGCGGCGAAGAATGCAATCCTCATTGTTGAATACGCTATGGACTATCGCAAGGCTGGCGAGAGCATACACGATGCTGCGTCGTCGGCAGGCAATGTGCGACTGCGACCTATCCTCATGACGGCCTTGGCCTTTGTTTTTGGTGTCATGCCTATGCTTTTTGCCACCGGAGCCGGTGCGGCAAGTCGCCTATCGCTCGGCACGGCAGTTGTATTCGGTATGGCTGTCAACGCCTTGCTCGGAACACTCTTCGTTCCCTCGATATGGGAACTCCTGCAGCGATTCCGCGAAAAATACCTTTCCAAAGTATTCAAATAACAAAGTCCCCCGTGGCCTACCGAGACAAGCTACGGTCAGACGATGCAAATACATTGATTAACAACAATTTACCTAATCGCCCTCTCGTAGGGTCGCGGCATGCCGCGACCGGGTGACAAAAACATTTGTAGTTGATTATCAAAGAGATAGTATCGCCTACCCAGTCGCGGCATGCCGCGACCGGGTGTCTAAAGCATTTTCTCCTTGACAGTCAAATAAATAAATGTACTTCTATCCGGTCGCGGCATGCCGCGACCCTACGAGATGGTAGTTAGATAGAGTGTTGACTATATGAAAGTTAGCATCACCTGACTTGCTCGAAGAGCATTACTTTATTGAACCCCGGCATTACGAAGTTTGCCGGGGACTACGCCTCTCCTCTGCTGATTAGTGTCGAAGACACTGCCCATTAGACTGAAAGTATCCGTCCGAAATAGGCCGGGTTTTTCATGGTGTTTATGGTTGCGATCTTTGCAGTCAAAAATGCTATGTTTAATTTGAATGAGAGCAATCGTATTGTAATGGCGCAGCATCCGACCGATATGCGCATGGGCGTCAACTGTCTGAGTGGTCAGGTCAGATTGGTCGGACTGGATCCTTCGAACGGCGACGTTTATATTTTTGTGGGCAAATCCCGCAAGGTAATGAAAATCCTGCACTGGGAGCACGGCGGATACGTGGTCTACTACAAGCGGCTTGAAGAGGGTCGCTTTCACCCTCGCATTTTCCTGCGCCAGGGCGTGGGGTTCCGCAGTATGCGCTGGTCGGAACTGGTGCTTCTGATGGAGGGTATCTCGCCTAAGGTTGCCCGGCGGCACCGATATGAAAAACAGCAAAAATAGTTGGTCGAAATCTTGGAAATGTCGCTAAATATTAGTAATTTAGCGATATGAAACGGACGCTGGAACTACCCGATACGATTGAAGCCTGCCATGAAATCATTATCAGTCAGGCACGGCTTATCGAGCAGTTGCAGCGTCGAGCTTTTGGCGGATCGCTCAAAGACAGAGCCATTAAATACGATGGACCGTCGCTCTTTGATGAAGTTGACGAGAAAGCGATGCTTGCCGCGAAAAAGGAACTCGAGAAGGCTTCCAAAGATGTTGACGAAGCGGCACAGAAGCGTCGCGCCGAAGCCAAGGCCCAGTCACAAGGCCGCGGCAACCGCCCTGAAAAATACAATATATACGGACTGCCGGTAGAGACAAAGACTGTTTACCCCGAGGGTGTCGATATTGACGGCTACGACATTATCGGACAGGACGAGACAAACGTGCTGCATCTGGAACCTCAGCGTCTGTGGGTGGAGAAAACCGTCACACCGATACTTCGGCTTAAAAGAGACAAAGGCGCTCCGGATCCTGAGATACTTCAGGCCGGGCGGCCGCACAGCATCATCGGAGGCGGACATGTAGGAGCCGACCTGCTTGCCACTCTCGTTGACAACAAGTTCAACCACCATCTGCCCGAGTATCGTCAGGTCAAGATGTTCTCCGAGCTCGGTATAAAGCTCCCGACCTCGACCGTAAACGACTGGATGCACGCCACGGCCAACGTGCTTTATCCTCTGTACGAAAGCCAGCGCGAGGCGGTGATGGCAGGAAGCTACGTCCAGATAGACGAAGTCCCGTGGAACATAGCCGACCGCAAGGGACAGGCCAGCCGCAAAGGATACGCCTGGCAGTTCCGCGACGTAAGTCCGCATTCCCGGGGCACCTTCTTCTACTATCACAAAGGCAGTCGTGGCGGAGAGATACCGCGGACACAGCTTCGGGGATATCAGGGAGTGATACAGAATGACGGATATAAGGTATACAACGAATTTGAGAATGTACCCGGAATAACGGTCCTGGCGTGCATGGCCCACATACGCCGTAAATTTGTCGATGCGCAAAAGTCGAACCCGCTGGCTGCGGAAGCCGTCAAATATATCGCCACATTATATACTCTTGAGGAAAACCTCAAGGCCGCCGGCGCTACCGCGGATGAAATCCGTGCGGAACGCCAACGGCTTGCCGTGCCCATACTCAACGGCATCGAGGCTTGGATGAGAACCGCATATATGACATGTACCCCAAAGGAGCCGCTTGCTGTTGCCATCAAATATGCCTTGTCTCTGTGGCCGCGCGTGATGCGTTATACCGAAGAAGGATATTACCTTATTGACAGCAACCCGGTAGAACAGGGTCAACGGCCCTCGGTGCTTGGACGCAAGAATTATCTCTTCAGTCAGAACGACCGCGGTGCCGAAGACAACGCAATCTTCTACACTTTTATGGTCTCTTGCGACATTCTCGGCATCAACCCCTATCAATGGCTGAAGGACACATTGGAACGCATCCGACCCGATATGGAGGAAGACGAGCTTGTCAGACTCCTCCCTTGCAACTACAAAAGCTAAAGCCGACAAAAATCAAGTCGGCTTTTTTCGGACGGATACGACTGAAAAGCTCCTATCGCTGACACTCTTTCTCCTCAAGTAACTGACCTATCGGACCACATCCCCCTCTACACAACGAACCCTCGCCAAGGGGTTTGGCGAGGGTTGAGGAGAAAGGAGTAATCTATGTCACGGACTTTTTTAATGAAGTCAGCAAAATGCCTTTCTGATTATAACAACGATTGAGGCATGCGAAAGGTTCATTCGTTGAGGCTTACACCGTCGATATCCGACAGTTTTTTCTTGAGCATCTCCGCATCGTCGAGCCGTATAGCCACGGTCATGCGGCAAGTGTTGTCGAATTGCTGGTCGATAATCCTTATGCCCGGTGTCTTGGTCAGCTTCATCACATCGTTCATGGCAAGGTAGGGGAATACAAACTCTATCTGCGCCATAACGTGACGTTCTTCGATGTCGGCTTCTTCAAGGGCCATGCGTGCAGCTTCGCGATAGGCTGCTATCAGGCCGCTTGTGCCGAGTTTGATGCCGCCGAAGTAGCGCACTACCACGATTACAACATCTGTAAGACCGAAGGAATTTATCTGACCCAAAATAGGTTTGCCCGCTGTGCCCGAAGGCTCGCCATTGTCGCTGCTCAAAAAGTCGGTCCGTGCAGCGCCTACCATATATGCCCAGCATACATGGCGGGCGTCGAAATATTTCTTCTGATATGTTGCCACCACAGCCTTGGCTTCTGCTCCGGTCGAAACCGGGTGGGCGAAAGCCAAAAATTTGCTCATCTTCTCTTTGAAGATAGCTTCGCTGGGAGTGACTATGGTTTTGAACGTATCAGCCATTAATATACGTGTGAATCGTTGTCAAGTTCATTTTCTGTGAGTGGAGTGGCGTTCATCTTGTACCATGCATAGGCTATGTAGGCAAGAACGAACGGAACAAGTAGCGATACCCAGCTCATCACTGTAAGCGTAAACAGCGACGACGAACTGTTGGCAAGTGTCAGCGACGAAGCTGTGTCGACAGTCGACGGCAGATATGCGGTGTCGGCATAGCCTGCGATAAGGAAAAGTACTGCCACTACGGCTGCAACGCCGAATCCCGCAAACCAGATACCGGCACGCCATGTCTTGTCGAAGGCTGAGCGGAAGATTGCATACAGCACTGCTACTACGCCTACAAGCAGTATTGCGGCCAGCCACCACATGCCGAGCAGGTTGTGGAGATAGATATTGGGCTCGGTGATAAACTGATTGTCGACAAAGCGATAACCGGGCTGCAGAAGCAGTACCACCACGAATGCTACGAACAGTACGGCGAAAATAAGTCCGTTGTAGAGCGTTTTCTTCCTCATGCGGATTGTAAATGCATCGTCACCACCGATATTGTTGATGAAGTACATGCACGCCATGGTGCGGGCGAGGAAAAAGACAGCAAAGCCGAGAAGCAGGTTCTTCCAGCACGCAATAGCCTCGAGTCCGTGGGTCGGTGCCCACTGCGAGATTACCGGTGCGCCAACGTTGAGGATATTGGTCTTGGTCACGGTAAACGCTCCGCCAAAGAAAAGCATACCCACAGCTACGCCGAGCAATACACAGCCAAAGAGGCCGTTGAAGAGCAAGAAGCCGTCGTAGACTCGTGTGCCGTATACGTTGCCTTTTTTGCGGCGGAATTCATAGCTTACCGCCTGCAGCACAAAGCTCACAAGTATAAGCATCCATAGCCAGTAGGCTCCGCCGAAGCTGGTGCTGTAGAACAAGGGGAACGATGCAAAGAACGCACCTCCGAAGACAACAAGGGTTGTAAACGTAAACTCCCATTTGCGGCCAAGTGAATTGACCATGAGGCGGCGCTGTTCGTCGGTGAAGCTGCAAAAAAGCATCGACTGGCCTCCCTGTACGAAAAGCAGGAATACAAGTGCGGCCCCGAGGACTGCGATTAAGAGCCACCAATAGGCTTGTAACATTGAAAGTGTATCCATTTCAGTCGTGTTTTTCGATGTTGGTTTTTGATGCTGTGTTGATATATCTTAGCATGATGCTGATTTCTGCTATCAGCAGTGCTGTGAAAATTGCTGCGAATATCCAGAATGTCAGTTGTACCGACGACGACGGTATGCCGCTGATTGCTACGCCGGTAGGCATAAGGTCTTGTATCACCCAGGGCTGACGGCCTACCTCGGCCAAAACCCAGCCCGACTGGCTGCAGATCCATACTATTGCTACCGACAGCATACCGAGCCAGTGGAGCCACGGACGCTCGAGCACTTGCATCTTGCGGTAGCATACAAATGCTATAAGCACAAGGAAAGCAAATAGGAATCCGCCGGTGACAACCATAATATGGAAAGCATAGAAGGTCATACCTACAGGCGGCACGGCGTCTTCTACATTCTCGAGGTAGCCGTAGCCGAAGTAGGTAAAGTTCTCTTTTACCTTGGCGGCGGCTTCTGCCATAGCGGCTTCGTCTCCGGCTTCCTTGGCTGTGGCATATTCGCGAAGGGCTTCCTGTGCGGCAAGGCCTATCGCTTTTTTATCGGCGTAGCTCAGTCCGTACACTGTATCGCCCTCGGCTGTGATTGTGCGGCCTGTGATAAGGTCGTTGATGCCGGGCACGAAGCAGTCTCCTTTCATATTAATCATATACGACAGGCCCTTGGGCAGGTCGATTGAGAACAGCATCGGGTCGTCGGGATGATTCTTGGCATCGGGGCGGAGTATGCCGATTGCTGTCAGGTCCTGGCCCACATTGCCGTTGTACACACCTTCCATAGCTGCGAGTTTCATGGGCTGCACTCTGGCAACCTCTACTGCCGAGCCGTGGCCGGTCATAAAGGTAAGGAGTATACCGGCGAGGCCTACCCACGCACCAATTTGCATTGAGCTCTTGGCGGCTGATTCATTGCGCTTGCGCCATAAAAGCCATGAGCTAACGCCGATTACGAAGACTCCTGCAAGTGCCCAACCGCTGAATACAGCGTGGAAGAACTTGTTGATTGCCACCGGGTTTAAGGCTACTGCCCAAAAGTCGCTCATCACATTGCGCATCTGTGCAGGGTCAAACTCCATGCCTACCGGCGACTGCATCCACGCGTTGGCTATAAGAATCCACAGCGCCGAAAGCGATACGCCAAGCGCTACAAGCCATGTCGACAGAAGGTGGAAGCCCTTGCTCACCTTTTTCCAGCCGAAGAACATCACGGCAACAAAAGTTGCCTCCATAAAAAACGCCAAAAGGCCCTCGATTGCAAGGGGTGCACCGAAGATGTCGCCTACAAACCAGCTGTAGTTCGACCAGTTGGTGCCGAACTCAAACTCGAGGATAAGGCCGGTGGCAACACCGCAGGCAAAGTTGATGCCGAATAGTGTCATCCAGAATTTGGTAATGCCTTTCCAGCGCTCCTGGCCGGTGCGCACATAGAGGGTCTCCATGATTGCGACTATCACCGAAAGGCCTAAGGTGAGAGGCACAAAGAGCCAGTGGTACATGGCTGTGAGTGCGAACTGCGCCCTCGACCAATCTACCACGCTTAATAGTTCATTCATAATATTGTTGTTTATTGATTAGTTATTCGCTCTAAATACCGCCCGTCAGGGTTTTGTCAGGGCTTTGCGAACGGCTTCGGCCCTTTCTGTGTCGGTTGTGTACTGTGTGTGCAGTATGTCTGGAAAGAAAAACAGCTTGAGTATGGCAAAGAATATAAATAGCTTGATGATTATCAATAGCCACAGTTTCCGCCCGACTGTCATCGAGCGGAAGCCGTCGACATACATCGATACTACCTTATTCAGCCACGTCTGCATCTGCTACTTTTACGCGGCTTTTGTCGCCTTTGTGGGTCAATGGCATTTTTACCTTCAATTCGTCGAATCCTTTGCCGTACACGCCGTTACAGTTGGCCTGTGTTACGAATGCATCGGGGTCTATCGACTTGATGATGCGCGATATGGTAACCGATTCTATTTTGCGGCACATAACCAAAAGCACCTTGACTTCCTGTTTCGAATACCAGCCCATACCGCTCAATACCGTGCAGCCGCGGCGAGCCTCGTTGTTGATAGCTGTCGCTATCTCCTGCCATTTCTTTGAAAAAATGGTAAACTGAACTGCCTGGCGGTTGGTATTGATAAGCATGTCGGCCATATATGAGCATAATATCAGCACCACGAAACCGTACACTACAAGGTCGATGCGGTGCGAGATGAAGTACGACGACGATATTATGATGCAGTCGTTGTAGAGCATCGTGCGACCTACGGTCACATTGGTGTACTTCGATACCATTGCCGCTACGATATCCGTGCCGCCCGACGAGCCGTTGTGCGTAAAGGCCATGCCTACACCGATACCGGCCATGAGGCCGCCGAGTACGACGTTCATAAACGGTTCATTCGTAAGCGGCGCGTCGAACAAGGGCTGGAATATGCCTACGAATACTGAAATCATCGTAGCGCCGTAGATTGTGCCGAGCACGAATTTCTTGCCAACAACCTTGTATGCTATTGCCAAGAGGGCAAGGTTGCAGGCATACTGGGTGATTGCAACAGGTATGCCGAGGGTTAGGTAAACAATAGTTCCGATACCGGCAAGACCGCCTATCACGACCTTTTCAGGTAGGATAAAAGCACAAAAGCCAAAGGCATAGATTGCCATGGCTAATGTAATGAAGATATAGTCGCGGGCCGAACGCCACAAGTTTGTATTAATTGCTGTCATTAATTTTTTGTCTTAATGAGGCAAAGTTACAAAAAATGTTAATAAACTAAGTCGTTTCGGCGAAATTATTTTTCTTTAGTTGCAAAATATTTCCATAAAGGGGCTGCCATCATGGCTTGCTTGATTTCTCCATTTGATAGCAACTCAAACAGCTCATGCCGGCTCACAAGGTGCACGGCAATGTCCTCGGTCTTGTCGAGGTGTTGCTCTTTGTCGATCTGCTCAACGCCATGTGCAACAAAGCAATAGCAACGGTTCGACGAGGTGCTCGAGTTCGGCGAGACGGTGGCGATAAGCTCCCATTCTCCACCGCCAAAGCCTGTTTCTTCGAGCAATTCGCGCTTGGCTCCGTCTACCGGGGCTTCTCCCTCTTCTACGCATCCGGCACAAAGTTCTATCGATACCTCGCCTATGCCATGGCGGTATTGTTCTACAAGCACATAGTGGCCGTCGGTAGTTTCGGCGATTACATTTACCCAGTCGGGGTATTCGAGTATGTAGTATTCGGGGTGTATGGTTCCGTCGGGAAGTTCCACCTTGTCGCGACGCGCTGTCAGCCAGGGGCGCTTGATCAGGTATTCCGACTCAAGCAGTTTCCATTTCTGTATCTTGTATTCCATAGTCTGTCTATGAGTGTGATTTATTTCTGTGCGAGTTTGTTACGGTAGTATTCCGCTACCTTGGTATATGGGTAGTAAGGCGCGGTTTTTGTGGCGATAGGCAGCTTGACCTCGCGCTCGTTGAGCAGTACCTTCACAAGCACATTTTCCGGCTTTACTTTCTTAATATCGGTAGGGCGATAGAATACTAACTGCAGGTTCGCTGCCATGGGGAAAACATCGTCGCAATGCCATTGAGTTGCAAGATCGTCGAGGCTGTCGATCTGTTTGCCGAAATCGTCGATTTCCATTAGCACCACCAAGGGCAGCACCACTGATTCGTGGCCGAAGCGCAGGTTGGCGCTGATAGTCGGGGAGGTGAGGGTAGTATCGGCTGAGGCAAGGATATTCTCAAGAAGGTAGCGCTGCGACAAGGGCACTTTGCCGTTGGTGATCGACGAGTTTCCGCCGTTGATAAACCATTTGGCATTGGTAGTCGCCCATTTATTCACAATGTCTTCTTTTGAAAATATGTCGGCAAGATTCGACTCGCGCTCGGGGTGGCTGGCCATATTCATAGCCATATCAAACAAGGTGTTGCCAAGCGTAACCACATCGACCTGCGTGCGGGCATACTCGGGGTCGTTGAAGAGCACTGCAAGAAAATCGCCCGGTCCTTGGTGGCGCTGGTTGAACTCTGCCAACACCGGCTGAGCCTTGGCTATTTCGGCTGTCTTTGCCGAGTCGGTGTCGGAATTGTTCATATACAGCATTTCGGCCCATGAGGCATCGGTCGTGATGTCGAGACCGGGTACCATGGGCTTCATCTCCTGCAATTCGTTGAGCATCGACAATATACAGCGTATCACCACGGTCGACTTTGCATCAACCTTTGTGCCGTCCTTGAAGATAGTAGGGTAGTTCTTCACCATTCGCCGGGCAATGCCTTGGTGCTGGCGAGCGCCCAATGGTGTCAGGTCGCCCCAGCGCAGATGTGCCCCTACGGCTATGTCGCAAACCTCATTGAGTACTTCTTTACCTCGCGGTGTGAGCTTGCCGTCGGCATCGGCCTTGAGGAGGATTTCGCGCGGGGCTATGTAGTCGTTTGGCCCTACGAGCCAGCGGCTGCCGTGGCGCCCATAGTGTTCAAGGTGGAATGCTTCGTAGCCCTTGGGGGCTTTGGTGAGCTTGGGTAATTTGCTGTCTGGATAAGCCTGAAAGTTGCAGGCCGTAGAGCTTATATTGTCGATAAAATCCCCGGTCAGTTTGTTGTCTGTTCCAAATGCCAATACGGGGCTCAACGCTCCGAGTGTGGCCATTGCTGCAATGTGTATTAATTTCATGAGATAGAAAGATTATGTGTGCTTTTGGAAGTTAATCCACTGCAAAAGTACACATAATCTTTCTATATTTTTTGTTTAAGAACGAATTTTTTAATCTTTTATTTGCGCCAGTTGCCTTGCTATGTCCAATATGGTATCGTGTAGCTCGAGCTTATCTTTCCAGCAGTCGGGCAGATTCTTGTAGCCGATATGTGCGCCGAGGATATTGCCGCAAATAGCGCCGGTAGAATCGCTGTCACCGTCGTGGTTGACTGCCATGCGTATCGCCTCTGAGAAGTCGGTGGAGTTCTTCAGCGCACAGTAATATGCTATCGCCACAGCCTCCTCGCCTACCCAGCCTTCACCCAATGAGCGGATATTGTCGATCGGCTTGCTGTTGTCGTCTACAAAGTGCTGAAACGCACGGCTCACAAGCCAAAACATTATATTGATATCGCTTTCGTAAGTCGGGCCATAGCAGGCTTTTAGAATCTTGCTTGCATCATTGTTGAGAAGCAACACCTTCTCGGGGAAAGAGTTGTGGCTGTAGTCGTCATGGGAGATGTACATTAGTGTGGCCAGATATGCGGCACTTATAAATCCTAACGGATGTCGGTGCGTAAGCCTTGCCGCATCGCCTGCAAGCAATGCAACATCGTTTTCGTCCATGTCGTCTCGGCCAAGGGCGTAGAGGGCGATTGGCGCTACTCGCATTGCTCCGCCGCAGCCTTTGCTGTCGTTGTAGGGAATGCCGCCTTTGCTCATGGTCTCGAGCGCAGTCAGGCATGTCACGCCCGGTGCTCTGCGGCAGCGAAGGGCCTTTATGTCCTCGAGAGGGCAATGCGGGCACGATTCTGCCGAGCCCCCCTGCGTACGGTACCATGCCAGATAGGCCTTGCCGATTTCGGCTAATGCCTCGGCGTGATCGTAGGGGCGGCCGTTGAGCCGGGTGAGGGCATAGGCCGTAAAGAGGGTCATCTGGGTGTCGTCGCTGATGAGAGCTTTGTCGCCATGTAGCACATAGTGACGTATGCCTTCTTGGCCGTAACGTCTCTCGATACTTGCGAGGCTGTTGAATTCTACTTCATAGCCGAGGGCGTCACCGGCTGCTCCGCCTATTAGCGACCCTGCTATGATATCGTATAATCTTTCTTTATCCATTTTTGTTGTCGTATATGCAAGAATACGCACAAAAAACGGTTTTGTCGCCGAATAATGAAGAAATTTTTAGCCAATTAGTTGTTAAGATTGCCAAAACTCCTTAAATTTGCACAATATTTGGAGTGCCATGCCTTGCGGTGTGGGCTGTCAAAGTGAACGATAAGAAAAACAAACAATTCATAAATCAATCAAAAATCAATCATCTTATGTGGTTAACAAGCTCATCTATAGGGCGTAAGTTCGTGATGGCCTTAACGGGCATCTGCCTCGTCCTATTTGTAACTTTTCACGTGTTGATGAATGCCGTTGCTCTGATATGGCCTGCAGCCTACAATCAGATCTGTATGTTCTTAGGAGCAAACTGGTATGCGCTGATTGCTTCGGCCGGTCTCGCGCTGCTTTTCATCATCCACATTATCTACGCTCTGTGGCTCACAGTGCAGAACCGTAAAGCTCGCGGCAACGACCGCTACGCTGTCAACGCCCATTATCCCGGTGTGGAATGGTCGTCGAAAAACATGCTCGTTCTCGGCATCGTGGTTCTCGCATTCCTTATCGTTCACCTCGTGCAGTTCTGGGCTAAAATGCAGCTTCAGGAGCTTATGTCTCATGACCTCGCTGTTCTGCCCCAGGTTAACGGCGCTCCCGCTGCTCCCGAATTCGGTACCCTGTTCCTTCAGGCTGCCTTCGAAAACTGGTGGACTCCCGTAATCTATATCGTCGGCTTCGTTGCTCTCTGGTTCCACATGAACCACGGTTTCTGGTCGATGTTCCAGACTATCGGCTGGAACGGCAGCATCTGGTTGCCCCGCCTCAAAACTATCGCTTGCTGGTGGACAACTATCGTAGTGCTTCTCTTCACCGCTCAGGCAATCCTTTTCACCGTTCAGGCCAACAACAAATACTTCCTCACCGCTCCCGCACTTCAGGAGCAGTATGCTGAGTATTGGAACGAACGTGCACAGGCTCTTATCGAAGAGTTCCAGGCCGAGGCTTCTGCCCTCAACCAGGCCGACCCTGTTGCTGCAACAACATTCTTTGCAGAACGCGGCGACTACTACTCGGCTGCTGCAGAAGCTATCAGCAAAGCTGTTGAAAATCAGGCTCCCGATTGCAAGAATGGTGGTCAGTACCTCCAGCAGATCGGTCAGTTCGGCCAGTTTATCCAGCAGCGTACCGATTATGCCAAGGTACAGGCAGCTCCCGCTGCAACCGAGACTGCTCCCGCAGAGACCGAGGCACAAACAGATTCAATTAACTAATAATCACTCAGAGATATGGCACAAACAACCAACCTTGAGGGCATGATCGACTCAACCCCCATCATGCACGATTACGCCGACATCGAAACCGGCAACATGCCTGAGTACACGATTGACTCGAAAATTCCCGAAGGTCCTGTCGCTGAGAAATGGACCAACTATAAAGCTCATCAGCACCTTGTAAACCCCGCCAACAAGCGCAACCTCGACATCATCGTGGTAGGTACCGGCCTCGCCGGCGCTTCTGCCGCTTCTACCCTTGGCGAGATGGGCTTCAACGTTTACAACTTCTGCATCCAGGATAGCCCCCGTCGCGCTCACTCTATCGCTGCTCAGGGCGGTATCAATGCTGCTAAGAACTATCAGAACGACGGTGACTCTGTATACCGTCTATTCTACGATACTGTAAAAGGTGGTGACTTCCGCTCTCGCGAAGCAAACGTATACCGCCTTGCCGAAGTATCTAACAACATCATCGACCAGTGCGTTGCCCAGGGCGTGCCTTTCGCTCGCGAATACGGCGGTCTCCTTGCCAACCGTTCTTTCGGTGGCGCTCAGGTGAGCCGTACTTTCTATGCTAAAGGCCAGACCGGTCAGCAGCTGCTCCTTGGAGCTTACAGCTCGCTCAACCGCCAGATCCAGAAAGGCACAGTACATAGCTTCACTCGTCGTGAAATGCTCGACGTTGTTATCGTCGACGGTCGTGCTCGCGGTATCATCGTTCGCAACCTCGTTACAGGTGAAATCGAGCGCTATGCTGCTCACGCTGTAGTACTCGCTACCGGTGGTTATGGTCGTGCATTCTTCCTGTCTACAAACGCTATGGGCTGCAACGGCTCGGCTGCTGTACAGGCTTTCAAGAAAGGCGCATACCTTGCCAACCTCGCCTTCACTCAGATTCACCCCACATGTATCCCCGTACACGGCGAAGATCAGTCAAAACTCACCCTTATGAGTGAATCGCTCCGTAACGACGGCCGCATCTGGGTTCCCAAAAAGAAAGAAGACGCCGAGGCTATCCGTGCCGGCAAAAAACGCCCCACCGATATTCCCGACGAAGATCGCGACTTCTACCTGGAGCGTCGTTACCCCGCATTCGGTAACCTCTGCCCCCGTGATATCGCCAGCCGCGCTGCAAAAGAACGTTGCGATGCCGGTTTCGGCGTAGGTACAGGCAATGCCGTTTACCTCGACTTCAAGTATGCTATCGAGCGTCTTGGCAAGGATGTCGTTCGCGACCGCTACGGCAACCTCTTCGACATGTACCAGATGATCAGCGACGACGATCCCTATGAAACCCCGATGATGATCTTCCCTGCAAGCCACTACACAATGGGTGGTATCTGGGTTGACTACGAACTCCAGACTTCTGTCAAGGGTCTCTTCGCTATCGGCGAATGTAACTTCTCTGACCACGGTGCAAACCGCCTCGGTGCTTCTGCTCTTATGCAGGGTCTTGCCGACGGTTACTTCGTGCTCCCCTACACAATGCAGAACTACCTCAGCGACCAGATCAAGGTTGCTCGTTCGACATTCGATACAAGCCATCCCGAGTTCGACAAGGCCGAAGCCGACGTTCGCTCACGCATCCAGCGCCTCATGGATATCAAGGGTACAAAGAGCCCCGACGAAATCCACAAGCGTCTCGGTCATGTGATGTGGAACCTCGTAGGTATGGGACGTACTCTCCAGAGCCTCGTTAAGGCCCTCGGCGAAATCGAAGAAGTTCGCAAGGAATTCTACACCGACCTGCGTGTCGTTGGCAAGGCTGATGACCTCAACACCGAGCTCGAGAAGGCTCTTCGTCTCGAAGACTTCCTCGTTATCGCTCGCATGATGGCTATCGACGCTCTCAACCGCAACGAGTCGTGCGGCGCTCACTTCCGCGAAGAGTATCAGACCGCCGACGGCGAGGCTGCACGTCGCGACGACAAATATATGTATGTAAGCTGCTGGAAATATACCGGTGATACCGAGAAGCCTATCCTAATCAAGGAGCCGCTCAACTACGAAGCTATCCAGGTACAGACCCGTAACTACAAATCCTAATCAAACCACGCGGCCGGGTCGGCTTTTGTTGGCCTGGCTACCAAAGAATCAAAAATAATGGAACATACAATCAGCGTAAAACTGAAAATTTGGCGTCAACGTGGTCCCAAAGAGAAAGGACAGTTCGTCAACTACTCGCTCGACAACGTTTCTACCGGTTCGAGCTTCCTCGAGATGCTCGATATGCTCAACCAGCAGCTGGTAGAGAAAGGTGAAGAACCCGTCGTATTCGACAATGACTGCCGCGAAGGTATCTGCGGTATGTGCTCTCTATATATCAACGGTCATCCCCACGGTCCCGTACAGGGCATCACTACATGCCAGCTCCACATGCGCAAGTTCAACGACGGTGATACAATCACTATCGAACCTTGGCGTTCGGCTGCATTCCCTGTAATCCGCGACCTTATGGTAGACCGTAGCGCATTCGACAAAATCCAGCAGGCCGGCGGTTACGTATCGTTCAACTGCGGTGGCGCTCAGGATGCAAACAGCCTGCCTATCAGCAAGGAAGTTGCCGATACCGCCATGGACTCGGCTACCTGCATCGGTTGCGGCGCATGTGTGGCTGCCTGCAAGAACGGCTCGGCTATGCTCTTCGTTTCGGCAAAGGTAAGCCAGTTCGCACTCCTGCCCCAGGGTCAGGTTGAGCGCAAACGTCGTGCTCGCGCTATGGTTCGCAAAATGGACGAACTCGGTTTCGGTAACTGTACCAACACCGGTGCTTGCGCCGCCGAGTGCCCCAAGAACATTCCTCTGAGCAACATCGCTCGTCTAAACCGCGAGTTCATCAACGCCAAGTTCTCGGAATAATTCCGACATAACTTCTCCACATTGAAGTCCTTTGCAGGTTTATATCTTTACCCCTGCAAAGGGCTTTACTGCTTATTTATAGTAAAGAACATGAAAAAATTAAGCAATCTATTATTACTCATAGTGCTATTGGGTACGGTTGCTTCGTGCACGCGCTTCTCTAATCGTGGCACGATTGTCAATCCTTATATCACGACAGCCAGCACTAACACTTTCAGCTTCGATAAAATAACACTTACCGACAGCTCTACTGTCCTCGATGCAGTTGTTAATTTCCGTCCGGGATGGTGGTTTACACTATCTGACAGCTCTTATATCGAGGCTGACGGAGTGAAGTACCACATGACATCGATCGACGGTATCGTGGCCAACGAGCGTGTAGTGATGCCCGACTCGGGTATCGTTCACTTTGCCATGACATTCCCTGCAATCCCTGCCGATGTCAAGAGCATTACCTTTAGCGAAGGTTTTGCCAACGGCTACCAGCTCGCCGGTATCGACCTTACCGGCACTCTCGACTACAATGTCAACATAGGCAAACTGCCCTCGGACGTGCGCAAGCCTTTCGCCGACGGTGCGCTCCCTGATCCTGTCCTCAAATATGATTCTACTACTGTCAATATGCACCTGCTCGGCTACAAACCTGAAATGGGTGGCGTGTCTTACTTCCTTTTCTCCTCGCATGGATATGACAAACCCGATAAGCCTCTCACTCCCGATTCGCTCGGCAATTTGCAGCTTAAATTCGCTCTTGCCGCTCCTGCAAAAATGGTTATCCGCGGCAACCAGAATCTCTTCCTTGCAGGCGAGGCACACCTTGCTCCGGGCGAGACTGTGGATATGTATGTAGATACTCATGTCTCGGGCCTCGAGAATATGGCTACTCGCGACGACAAGTACTTCATCCCTGCCGGATATCTGCCGCTTTATCACAATGGTACGTATGCTAACTGGGACCGCATCGATAAAACCGGTCTGCCCGAATACAGCCTCAATGTAAATCGCGAGAACTTCATTGCCGATTATCACATGACAGGCGACGAGTACACCGACCAAGTGATAAATCTCTTTACAGCTCTCAACGACTCGATTGATGCTGCCGACATGCCAGCTATGTATAAGCAACAGCTTAAAGGCGAACTCGAGGTTGAGCTCGCAATAGCTGCCACAGACTTCATGCGACAGATGCAGGTTAGCTACTGGAGCAAAAACGATGGCTGGGGTAAACCTGTACCGAGCGACAGTATTAAATGTAAACTGTCGTCGGATAACGTGCGTAAGTTTGCCGAGAAGATCGACTTCAATGATCCTTATATTTATCTCTCTCCTGATGCTCTTGATGCCTTAAACACAGATATATGGCGTGCAAACGGTATCGATGCCGGAATCTACGAGTACCTGCGAGCATACAGCGATGCGTATGCTCGCGCTGACAAAGGCGAGTTTACCTCAGTTCCCGCCGACCTCGCAAAAGCTCCCGAAGGCTTTACAGAAGACCTGAAGGCTCATGCTCAGTACATGAAAGACAAACTCGCGAGTCTCGATTTTTCGCTTGTGACTCCGACTCCCGATGTGCCTGCCGAAAAACTCATCGCCGAAATCACCAAGCCTTATCGTGGCAAGGTGGTTATGGTTGACCTCTGGAACACTTGGTGTGGCCCCTGCCGTGCGGCTTTGGCCCAGAACGAGCCTGCCAAGAGCAAGGAACTCGCTTCGGATGATATTGTATGGATATATTTGGCCGATGAGAGTTCGTCTGTTCCTCTCTATCTTGACATGATTAAAGAAATCAAGGGTCATCACTATCTTCTCAATGCCGACCAGGTTTCTGCTGTTCGCAAACAGTTTGGTGTCGACGGCATTCCCTACTATATTCTTGTAGACAAGAAAGGCAAAGCAACAGGCCGTCCCGACCTTCGCGACCATTCTAAATTCAAGAAGACCATCCTCGAAGAACTTGCCAAATAAACTACAGGTAACAATATAAAAAAGAGGCGCGACATTTATCGCGTCTCTTTTTTATTAATATGTAGCTCCTTACCACATAGGGGTGAACGGTGCTGATTTTTCGAGTAGGTGGTTTGCGCATCCGCTGGCGTCGCTATGCTTGGTCATATCGAGTTTGAGTACCGGTGAGCCGGGTTTCAGAATCAGGTGGTTCATGTCGATCCAAAGTGCGCCGGTAGAAGTTGTGCGCTTAAAATAATACTTGCCGCCGGTGCTGTCTGATACCGATGTCCACTGTGTTGACGATACATTCGGTTCTCCGGGCAATTCGTAGCCGTAGGGCACGCTTACAGTGCCCATGATGCTGAATAGTGAACCGAGGGCCTGTGGATAATCAAAATCGGTGGGAACGTGGTTGATAAAGAACGATGCCCTCACAAAGCGGTCAGCGCTGCGTACTGTGCCGGGAAGCATGTTTATACCTCCTATCTGGGTCCAATACTGCTCAATCGACTCCATTTTCTCGTGTGTCGGGTCATTGGTGAGCACCTTGAGGTCACGGCCTTTGAATGTGTGTAGTTCGCCGTTTTCATATTCCATAAGCAGTGTCATGCCTGTCTTGTCGGTGATAGCCCAGTGCAGGGTCGACACCGTACCGCCGTCGAAGGTCTGGCCGAAAATCGCAAATTCATTGGTTTTGAGCCATAAATCAACCTCGTCGACAGTGCTGAAATTGTCGAGGAAGTAACTTATAATTACGGCAAGACTCATAATAGGGGTTTCCTTATCGCCTGTGGCTTCTTTGTAGATAGTACCTTTGCAGAAAAGACCGTTCATTACCAGGCCTGCTTCATTCATACCTTCGGTAACACCGCCGTCGTAACCTACAGCCAGCACCGAGGCATATTTCGAAGTCCATTTAAGCCAAGGCTCGGCGGGCATTGATGTGCGTTCCATGCCGCGGGGATAAACATATAGGTTTGTGGGGATAGGCGTACGCCAGTCGAGTGTTCGGCCTACAAGTACATAATTCTTATCACCAATGTATACTACTCGCGAGCAAGCCTGTGGTTTGCCGTGAACGATCAATAAAACGAGGGCTAATAGTAGCAGTTTGAAGAATTTCATAATGTCTGTAAGAATTAATAGTAGTTTAGATTAAAACTTACAGACGTGCAAAAATGTTCAATACTGCAGGTAAATAAACGGTACAAGTTCGCTTTGGCGGGTTTGAACCACAACAAATAGTATGGCCGCCATAAGTATCGCCTGCCATACTACCGGCATGGCTATGTAGGCTTGTGTAGCTCCGGTCGTCCATGCGCGGGGGGTAAGATGCGCGATATATCCTGTGGCTGCAGCGAGAACTATCATCATGTAGCTTTCTACGAACTGAGGTGCTACGTCGAGGTGGAAGTTGGTGAATATTTGTTGTGCTATCTGGCCTATGGTTTCAAGGCTTGGTGCTCTGAAAATGGTGAAACCGGCTACAATAAGCATGAATGTCAGCGCTATGTTGGCAATCTTGACCTCGGGGCGGCCAACGAGATAGTCAGGCAGAGTCCAGAAGCGTTTTATTGTCTTGTGAATAACCAATAATAGTCCGTGGTATGCGCCCCAAATGATATACATCCACGAAGCACCGTGCCATAGGCCGCCTATTACCATGGTGGTGAATTGATTGAGATAGGCACGGGTACGACCTTTGCGGTTGCCGCCGAGGGGTATATATATGTAATCTTTGAGCCATGTCGACAAGGAAATGTGCCACCGATGCCAGAACTCGGATGGGCTCTGTGATTTAAACGGAGCGTCGAAGTTGATTTTGAATCTGTAGCCCAGCAGCAAAGCCAGACCGATTGCCATGTCGGAATAGCCGGAAAAGTCGCAGTATAGCTGTATTGTAAAGCCGATACACCCCATTAGATTCTCAAATCCGCTGTAGAGCATGGGGTTGTCGAAGATACGGTCAACGAAATTACCGCTGATGTAATCGGCAATCACTACCTTCTTCAGTAGTCCGGTCATAATGAGGAAAAGTCCTTCCGACATCATGGCCGGTGTGGCCTTGGTGTCGGCCTGTACCTGTGGCAGCATATCCTTAGCCCTCACGACAGGGCCGGCAAGCAATGGCGGGAAAAAAGTGAGGTAGAAGCTGTAGTCCAAAAGGTTGCGGCAAGGCTTAAGGTCACCTCGGTATATATCGACCATATAGCTTATCGACCTGAATGTAAAGAAAGATATACCTGCGGGCAGTATCACATCAAGCGGGTCGAATGTTGAGCCGGTAATGCTTGTGAAAGCATCTAATAGCAGGTTCACATATTTAAAATAGACCAGCATGCCCACGTTGATTACGACATTGAGGGCCACTATGCTCTTTCTCAGCCACTGGGCTTTTGCCGCTCCAAGCCACAAGCCCAGTAAATAATCGCTCAGGCACACTCCGCATAATATAAACACGCACCACTCGCTCGATTTATAGTAAAAATAGAGCGAGAAAGCTATCACGAGCAACATTCGTATGTGTCGGTATCCGCGAACTGCCTGATATATTATCAGAAATATAACGAATAGCACGAGGAAGAGACCCGAATTGAATAGCATCGGGTTGGCTGCGTCGAATGTGAGCAGACTGGCAAGACGATTGAGTACACTTTCCATTACGATTGCAAAATTAGTGAAAATCTACGACCTTAATATCTTTTGGTACAATATTTAACACAGTATCGACATGGCTGCTATGATTGATTCGGGTTTATTTGCTAACTTTGTGAATACAACTTTTACCCTTGCTGAATAATGACAAATATCGAATATCCTTTCTTTTCGCCGCTTTACCTTATGGCAAAGCCTGTTGGCCCGTGTTGTAATCTTAGGTGTTCATATTGCTACTATCTTGAGAAAGACGAGGTCCTGGGTTTGAAAGGCAATATGATGATGAGCGACGAAGTACTTGAGCGTTTTATTCGTTCGTATATCGAGGCTCAGTCAGGCCCATATGTGCAGTTTACATGGCACGGAGGAGAGGCTATGCTGCGTAAACCCGATTTTTACCGCAAGGTTGTGGATATTCAGCACCGATACGCAAGGCCCGATATGATTGTAAATAGTATTCAGACCAATGGCACGCTGATTACTGATGAATGGTGCGAATTTCTAAGTGATAACAACTGGCTCGTAGGCGTTTCGATAGACGGACCTCGCGAGATTCACGATGCCTACCGAAAGAACGCTGCCGGTAAGGGTACTTTCGATACTGTAATGAAAGGTATTCGCCGTCTCCAACGCTACAATGTGGAGTGGAATGCCATGGCCGTAGTCAATAATCTCAATGTGAAGCGGCCTCAGGATTTTTATAATTTCTTCAAGGAAATAGGTTGCCGATACATTCAGTTCACTCCCATAGTCGAGCGCTATACTTCATCTGGTACACTGGCAAGTGCATACGACGACGGCATGATGTCGCCGCAGTCTGTGACTCCGGCAGAGTGGGGCGAGTTCCTGTGCTCGGTTTTTGATTTATGGGTGAGAAGTGATGTCGGTAGCGTTTTTGTTCAGCTTTTCGATGCTACTTTGGCCAACTGGCTTGGCGAGATGCCGGGCCTTTGCTCTATGGGCAAAGTGTGCGGACATGCGGGTGTTATCGAGCACAACGGCGATGTATATAGTTGCGACCATTTTGTTTTTCCTGAATACAAACTTGGCAACATCATGAATCTTAGTGTTGTAGAAATGATGTCGGGCAATGCGCAAAATGAATTTGCCAAGAAAAAGCTTCAGGGGCTTACCGACAAATGCCGAGCTTGCCCATACCTTAAAGCTTGTTATGGCGAGTGCCCGAAAAACCGATTTGTCAAAATCGATGATACCGACCGCAGGCACAACTATCTCTGCGAAGGCTATCGCCGTTTCTTCGAACACGTCGAGCCATATATGGATTTTATGGCCAACGAATATAAGGCTCAGCGCCCGGCTTCGAATGTCATGAAACTGTTTCGATAGTATATGGCAAACCCTATTATTGTTAAATGCCGTTTTATACCGAAGGGCTTTTGCGTGAATCTATTCGGTACTTTGTGGTCTCGTGATACATCGTGGATAGATAAATATGTAATCAACCATGAGCGTATACACACCGCCCAGCAGCGTGAATTACTCTTTGTGCCGTTTTATGTTCTGTACCTTCTCGAATGGTTTGTGCGACTGATTTGCTACTGCAATTCATTCAAGGCATATCGAAGCATTTCGTTCGAGCAGGAAGCATACACATATGGCGTAGAACTTGGATATCTCAAAAGGCGTAAACCCTATGCTTGGCTCCGTTTTTTTAGGAAAGAGAATCTGACAGTTGACTCAATAAAAAAACTGCAACCGTGGAATGTTGCAGTTTTTTTGTGAGTATAGCTTACTTGGATTCTACCTCGGTGGCATCAACGTCGTCGATTGGCGGCGGGGTAGGTTCGTTGTCATTGTCTTTGTGTCCGAAGAGTTCGTCGGTTCTCGATGTCCACGGACGCGGACCGAATATACGCTCTACATCGTCGGTAAAGATGACTTCGCGGGTTATAAGCGTCTGTGCGAGCTGGTGATGACCTTCCGAGTGTGATTTCAGTATCGATTTAGCGCGTTCGTATTGCTCGGCAATGATGCGCGAAACCTCTTCGTCGATAATCTTGGCACGGTCGTCGCTATAGGGGTTTGTAAACATATTGCTTTGGCCGGTCGAGTCGTAGTACGACAGGTTGGGCAATTTGTCGCTCATGCCGTAATATACAACCATGGCGTAGGCCTGCTTGGTTACACGTTCGAGGTCGTTTGCCGCACCGGTTGAGATGTGGCCGGTAAAGAGTTCTTCGGCTGCACGACCGCCAAGGAGTGAGCAGATATCGTCGAGAAGTACCTGCGAGGGTACGATTTGTCGTTCTTCGGGCAGATACCAGGCCGCTCCGAGGGCTTTTCCGCGAGGCACAATCGTAACCTTTACAAGCGGGTTGCCGTAGCGCAGATGCCAAGATACTGTGGCATGTCCGGCTTCGTGAATGGCGATTGCATTTTTCTCGTCGTCGGTAAGTATCTTCGACCTCTTTTCGAGGCCGCCGATGATACGGTCAACTGCTGCGTTGAAGTCTTCTTTGCTCACATTTTCCTTGTTATGACGGGCGGCGATAAGGGCTGCCTCATTACATACATTGGCGATATCGGCACCCGAGAAACCGGGAGTCTGGCGGGCAAGAAGCTCAATATCGAGGTCGGGTGCGGTCTTAATTTTGCGCAGGTGTACCTTGAAGATTTCTACGCGGTCGGGCAGGTCGGGCAGGTCTACATAGATCTGGCGGTCGAAACGTCCGGCTCGCATAAGAGCCTTGTCGAGGATATCGGCACGGTTGGTGGCTGCAAGGATAATGACACCGCTGTTTGTGCCGAAACCGTCCATTTCGGTAAGCAACTGGTTGAGAGTATTCTCGCGCTCATCGTTTGCGCCCATACCGGCGTTGCGTCCGCGGGCACGGCCCACAGCATCGATTTCGTCGATGAAGACAATACACGGCGCTTTTTCTTTAGCCTGACGGAAAAGGTCGCGTACACGCGATGCACCTACGCCCACGAACATCTCAACGAAGTCGGAGCCCGACATCGAGAAGAATGGCACATCTGCCTCACCGGCAACTGCCTTGGCCAACAAAGTCTTACCTGTACCCGGAGGGCCTACCAGGAGTGCGCCCTTGGGTATTTTGCCGCCGAGGTTGGTATAGCGTTTGGGATTCTTGAGGAATTCTACGATCTCTTCGATTTCAGTTTTGGCCTCGCTCAGACCGGCAACATCGCGGAATGTCACTTTGTCGGCATTATCCTTGTCGAACAGCATAGCCTTCGACTTGCCAACAGAGAATATGCCGCCACCGCCACCGGCGCCGCCACCACCGCCAGCTCCCGACATGCGGCGCATCAGATAGAACCACACGGCGATAAGGAGTATGAACGGCAGGAAGGACCAGATTATATTTCCGAACTGGCTCGATTGCTCGAACTCTACTTCGCCGGTGAATGCTCCCGATTCGCGCCACTGGTCAATCTTCTCGCTGAGTTTGTCGGCCGACGAAATGTTTGCTTCTACATTTGCCTTGATGTTCTGTCCGGGTTTATAGTTTGCGCCGAAGACCACCTGGGCAAGCGAGTCGGAGAGAAAACCTTCTACAAGTTTCTTGTCCGAGTAGACTATGATTTTAGAGATACCATGGTCAACCTCCACATAGCGTTCGAATGTGGTGTAGTTGACCTGTTTGGTCATGGTGTTATTGTCGAAATAGAATATGCCTGCAAGAAAAAGAACTACAATGGCGTACATCCACCAAAGGCTGAAACCTATGGCGTTTTTCTTTTTAGGTTTGTTCGACTGACCGTTATTTAAGGGGGGAAATGCCATTTGTGATGATGTTTTGTGTTTGTAACAGTTAATCAAGATCTGCTACCTGCATGATCTTGGCATCACTCCATAGGTCTTCGAGATTATATCGCATGCGTGTCTCGGGCATGAAGATATGCACCCACACGTCGCCATAGTCCATGATTACCCAGTCGCTGCCTTCTTCGCCGTCGATGCCGAACGGTTTTACACCGCTGTTCAGGCGCACGAATTCTTCTACACTTTCGGCTATTGATGCTGTGTGGGTTGTCGAATTGCCTTCGGCAATGATGAATGCGCCGGTTGCGGCGGTATCGATAGAACTGAGGTCTACTATGCTGATGTTGTGACCTTTACGATTTTGTATGCCTTCTATGATGAGTGCTTTGATGTCGGTTGTCTGAGTCATTAACAATATTAGCTTAATTTATGCAAAGGTAATGAATTATTCTGAAGATTTTAGTCGTATATAATTCTTTAACAATTATCGTGCCAAAAAGTGCGCTATCATTCGTATTTTACAGCTTTGGCAGGGTCGATAGATGCTGCAAGTCGTGCCGGTAGTACCAATATCAGCCACGCTACTGCTGCCACGCCGATATTAAGGGCGACAAATGCCGGGGGCTGTATTTCTACCGGAACGGAGTTCAGGTAGTACATCTCCGGGTCGAGGGGTACGATGTGTGTGTGTTTCTGTATCAGCAGTAGACCGATACCCAATACATTGCCTATAATCATACCGAGACCTACAAGGCGCATGGCCATGCCTACGAATATATTGCGAACAAACATTTTAGATGCTCCCATTGCGCGTAGAACGCCAATCATGGTCACATGCTCGAGTATGAGTATAAAGAGGCTCGACACAAGCGTAAGCCCGGCAACACATAGTATCAGGATAAAGATGACTGTGACATTGGTATCGAGCAGCGACAGCCAATTGAAGTAGAGTGCCCCGGTGCGTAGCACTGAATCAACCGGATAGTACGAATCGAGTGTCCCGGCTGCTGCATCGCTCACAAGTCCGGCTTGCAGGCGGTCGGCAGTAATGCTTATGTTGTCGATGTCGATGCCTCTGATATCGAGCCTGTTACCCGAAATGCTGTCGATACCGGCAACTTTTTGCAGTCCATTCAACGACGCATAGGCCACAGTGCGGTCATATTCGCCGAAGTTCGACTGGAACAGTGCCGCGATACTATGCCTGCGCATCTTTACATTTCCGTCAACAAAAAATGTACTGTATACCTTGTCGCCGATTCCGATGCCGAGGGCTTTGGCCGTGGGTACGGATATCACGATTTTATTGTCGCAGCTGTCTGAAGCATAGTCCGGCCATTCGCCTTCTACAATATTGCCTTTCTCGAAACTGTAATCCGCATCCGGGGACTGTGCAAGAAATACCAGCCCTTCGAAATCGTTGTCGGTCTTCAGTAGGGCGGGCTGACGCAAAGCCAGCCGCAGGTCGGCATCAGGAACGCGCTTTTTTACCGATTCTATAAGTTCGGGTGTTGCCTGCAGGTACCGTCCGTCGGCAGGGCATACAGTTACTTGCGCGTCGAAGCCCATGAGCCGATTGCGTATGCCGTCTTTGAAACCAACGACAATGGCAAGGGTAAACTCCATGATTATCAGCGCAAGAGCAACACCGCTTACAGCGATTACTACTCCGGCAGTGCTGCTGCCCTTGCCTCGCAGGCTCAGGCGGCGTGATATCCATAGTGAGGTGTTCATTTGATCAATTGGTTTAAGATGGCATCGCTGAGTAGGTTGCCCCACAGGCGGTAACCTCCGGCAGTGAAATGTATGCCGTCGCGCGACAGCACTTTTGCTGCTTTCATTTTCGCCGCGCTACCGGCCACGGCGTAGTGATTGTAGTATGGAATGCCCTCGCGTTCGGCATATTGCCTGATAGCCCGGGCGATGTCGGCTGTCTTTGTGTTGACTACGGTAGATGAGGTGCGGCGACGCCCTTTGCGGCGGCGGTATACTTTACGGTAACACTCTGTAGGCCCCACGAGCAGTATCTTGGCTTCGGGGCTGTGCGCACGGATAGTGCTTAGCAGTACATCTATATTGTTTTGCAGGGTTTCTACAGATATGCGGCCAAAAGCTTCGTTTGTGCCAAGGGCAATGATGACAAGGTCGGGCGAAAGTGCTGACAGGCCGCTGCCAAATCGGTCGGTAGTCGCATACGATGAGAATGTAGCGCCGTTATTGCCTATCGAATGTACGCTTGTCCCCACGCTGTCGGCGATAAGCTCGATACCGCCATAAACGGTGGTTTTATCTCCTTCGAAATCGATTTTGAATTCACTTGCAGGGTCCGGTAGGTCAATCACGGCAAGGCCTGAGTTGTCGATGTTGCCTACAAAGTCAGTCTTGATGCCGTCGGCAACTATTGATACCGGGGTCGGAACTGTGCCGCGAGTGTGGAAACGTATCTGCCTTGCCGGGCTTGGCGATTTGAAACGTATCGAGTATTCTCTGGTCTGTGGTTGTAAGCCGATGCCTGTAAATGGCATTTCTGTTGCCCATGGCGTACGCATGAGTTTTGAAGCGGTATATTCACTCGACATTCCGATGCTGTAGTCGTTGGGCTCGTTGGTACCTGCAAGTTTAAATGGTATTATCAGCCCTCTGCCTGCGTCGTGTGAGGCTTTGGTGAGGCGGTGGCGTAGTTCACTCCCGCCAAAATCGGCCTGCACGTGCGAGTCGCCGAGGTAAACAACTGTAAATTTGCCGTTTCCGGCCTGCGATGCCGAAAACTTTTCGCCAAGGCATGTCCAGTCATCTCCGTTGAGATTGATTTTGTTGTGCTGGAGTTTTATGAATGGATATTCTGAATAATCGAAGGCTTCGACAACCGATTCATTCTCGATTTCAGGATTGAGGCGCAGATCAGTTTGATTGTCTGCGATAGAATCTACGTCCTGAGCTGTCAGCGAGAAAGCGATGAACAATGCCGATATGGTGATTATCTTATTCATCAATTTCGTGTTTTAAAGCTTTGTCGAATAGGTTGGCAAGTTCTGCACCTCCGGCATGGTTGAGGTGAATGTAGTCGGCATTGAGGAGTTTGCGTTTACGCCAGTCTACAACGGCTCTGTCGCCACCCATGGCCGCACGCGTATCCCAAAAGTGAGTGCCGCTGCGTCGTGCGGTCTCTCGCTGGGCGTGCACCATGGCGGTGACTGTGGGTAACGACTGTACCTCGGTGCCGATTTTCACACCGCGGTCACCGACACCCATTATTATGATGTCGGCATTTGGATAGCACGATTGCAAATGGCTGATACCCTTTATCATATTCTCCATATAAGGGTATAGTCGGTCTGCTTGGCACTCAGCACATTCATGCCGTATTCTACTATAATCAAATCGTAGTCAGCCCATTGAGCCATATGGCGGCAGAGTGCGCGATTCATACGGCTTATGCTTAGTCCCGAATTTCCTCGTATCGACATGCAGTCGACTTGCACACCTGTTGCACCGTCGAGATATGCTCCTAATGCTATAAGGCCGGGCACATTGACACTTATATCGGCTTTACCTGTTGCCCCTTCGAGTACAACAGCCTGGGGCAGGGGGGAGGGCGAAATACTCTTGGTTATTTTAAGGCCGTCGCTGCCGCTAATGGTAACAGTGCCGGAATCGGGCGCAAGGAAGACAAAACTTGTTTTCTGCCAGTTGGTTGTTGTGGCAAATTTAGACTTGCCGTCGTAACCGCTCGAAGCCTTACCGGAGGCTACGCCGTAGTCGCACGAAAGGGTGCGGATCGAATCTTTGCGCGACATCGAGCGTATGTCGTGCATAGTCCAGCCTCGGCTTCTTTGGCCTACAGTCTGCCTGAATCCGGGAAACTCGCAATGTGCATTCATGAATCCGACACCGCTGCCGCCATATCGCTGTTGCAACAGGTCGCGAAGATTAGATGAGAAAATATCGCCTTCGATATACGAGTCGCCTATGATTGCAATGCGTACCGTTCTGTTCTGTGCCTCGCTGAGGGCCTGTCGGAATTTTGCCAACGAAGTGCCACGGCTATAGTTCTCGATAGCCACTGAGCCGTCGATAATCGGAGCCTCGCTTATCTGAGCCGGAAGTTCGACCACGGTGTCGGCGGAGATTGTGTCACTTACTACACCTTGCGAGGTGTTGCTGTTTTCCGGTGTTGACTGCTCGCCGCTGTTCGACATTAGTTCTTCGAGTTCGGGGTCTACTATAGCCGACGTGGTTGTAACGGCGATATTTGCGGCCGTAGGAAAGAGGTCCTCAAAGAGGTTGAAGTCTTTGAGAGAATTATTTGTCAGTCTGCCCCATGGTATAGCCGACATCAGCAGCAATAAGCCGAAGGTATAGACTACCACGGTGAGTAAATGACGAGAAGAAGAATCGTTATTATCGGGCATTAATGTACTTAGAATTTGTTGAGAAGGGAGATTAGAGGTTCGGCTTTGGCTTGCGTCTCGGCCCATTCGTCATCAGCGACAGATTGGCCGGTGATGCCGCTGCCCGAGTAGATACACCAATGATTGCTATCGAAATGCACGCAGCGGAGAATCACATATGCTGTATCGGCGGTAGAGATGAGTCCTGCGTAAAACCGACGGTCGAATTGCTCGAGACGGTCGATATTCTTTACAGCTATGTCGCGTGGCAAACCACAAACCGCCGCTGTCGGATGCAGGGCTTTGGCCACCTTGCCGACTGTGATTGAGCCTTTTTCGCCACAATGGAGTTCGATTGATGTACAGAGATGCTCTATTTTGCCGTAGCGAAGTGTGGCAGTTTCTTTCACATCGCAATTCCATGTCGGGTATAACTCGCGGATATTAGAGCGGATATCGTCGATAACCATATTGTGCTCGGCGATATTTTTGTCGTCCCACTTAGTTTCTGTGCCCACTCTTCTTGTACCGGCAAGCGCTCGTGTATAGGCGATGTCGTCTTTAAGGCTGACAAGCAGCTCGGGGCTTGCTCCCATCCAATATCCGGTGACCGGGTGGTAGAATATGAAGCAGAACATGTCGGGGAACATGTCGAAATACTCTTGAGCCATAGGTATTGGAGCAAAGTTGTGGAACTTTCCACAAATCTGCCGGGCTATGACTACTTTGCCATTATTTCGGCGTGCGGTTTCGGCGGCACTTGTCACCGAATGACTGTATATATCTGCCGGGGTAGATATCTGTGCGACTTCGGTTTGTTGAAATGGGCGGTCGAGCCACTGCGTAATGGCTATGCATTGCCTCGCAGGCAGCCGACTTCGGTTGTCAGATTGTCAACAAACCTATATTCGTTGTCTCCGGGAAGACGGTAAAAGATAAAGGGCAAACTATAGTCAAACAGTTCCATAGAGGTCAAAACCTTCACTTCCTGTTATTTCAACATCATATATTGCCCCGACTTCAAGCTCGTTCTCGCTTGAAACGAATACATTGCAGTCTACTTCGGGCGAATCGAATTCGGTTCGGCCTATCCAGCATTGCATGTTATCATCGAATTCATCGATTATTACTCGAAGCGTCTTTCCGATTTCAGATGCAGCAACCTCTGTGGCAATCTCTTCCTGTACGGCCATTAGCTGTTCGAGGCGCGATTGTTTTACCTCGTCGGGGATAGCATCTTCGAAATTCTTTGCAGCGAAAGTGTCTTCTTCTTCGCAGTATGCAAATGCGCCGAGTCGCTCGAATCGCTGCTCTTTTACAAACTCGATTAATCGATTGAATGCACTGTCGTTTTCGCCGGAAATCCTACCATCATGGTAGTGCGGATATGTATGCCCGGTACTTCGCGGCGAATCCTCTCGAGCAGGCGGCGGGTTTCGTCGGCAGTGATATGGCGACGCATGTTAGAGAGTACGGTATCATCGATATGCTGTAATGCGATATCGAGATATTTGCACACTTCCTTGCGCTTTGCCATTACCGGGAGGATGCCATAGGGAAAGTCCGACGGATATGCATAGTGCAAGCGTATCATTTCTACACCCTCGATATCGGCCATGCGGTCAATAAGGTCGGCTAAGGGCTCCGACGGGGCATCGCTGAGGTCGTGACCGTACGACGACAAGTCCTGGGCGATGATATTGAATTCGCGTGTGCCCTCGCTTGCGAGTTCTGCTACTTCGGCAAGGATTTCTTCAGCCGGTCGAGAATGGTGTCGGCCGGTAATCAAGGGTATGGCACAGAAGGCGCAGAAGCGGTTGCAGCCTTCCGATATCTTGATATAAGAATAGTGTGGGGCAGTGGATAGTTTTCGCTGCCAGGGTTTTGCGGGGGTAGCGGTCTTTTTGCTCAATACCTCGTCAATTATTCCCTGCCAGTCGAATTTGCCATAAATACCGTCGAGTTCGGGCATCTGTTCGGCTACATCATCGCGGTAGCGTTCGCTAAGACAACCCATGACGTATACAGCCTTGACATGTTTGCGTTTCTTCAAATCAAGGAAGCGAAGCAACTCGAACACAGACTCCTCTTTGGCGTCGCCGATAAAGCCACATGTGTTTACAATCACTGTCGAACCACGCGGTGGTACATCCTCGTCGAATGCCACCTCTATACCGAGGTCGGAAAATCGACGTGCGAGGCGTTCGCTGTCGACAAGATTTTTAGAGCAGCCAAGACTGAATATATTGATGTGTTCTTTCATCAATCAATGTCGTGTTTATTTAGGTTTCGCAAGTTTGATAATTTGTTAGCGTATAGCTTGTTGTTGACCCGATAGGTTTTGGGCGGTCAACGAAAATCGTGAGCAAGCTGTCGCTTGCGAAACTATAGGAGTATACAATATATCGGATAGCTGAATCCGGTGATAGCATTATCCCTGCTTGCCGAAAAGCGAACTTACGAAAGCGCGTTTGTCGAATAGCTGCAGGTCGTTGATGCCTTCGCCGATACCGATGTATTTTACGGGTATTTTGAATTGGTCGCTGATACCGATTACCACACCGCCGCGGGCTGTGCCGTCGAGTTTTGTCACGGCAAGGTGGGTTACCTGTGTGGCTGCAGAGAACTGACGGGCCTGCTCGAATGCATTCTGACCGGTAGATCCGTCAAGGACAAGCAGCACCTCGTGCGGAGCTCCCGGTACGACCTTGTCCATTACTCGTTTTATTTTCGACAGCTCGTCCATAAGGCCTTTTTTGTTGTGCAGACGGCCAGCAGTGTCGATGATTACAACATCAACGCCGTTTGCCAGGGCCGACGAAAGGGTGTCGAATGCTACAGCGGCGGCATCGCTGCCAAGACTTTGCTTCACTACCGGTACGTCGGCACGACGGGCCCATTCGTCGAGCTGCTCTATCGCAGCCGCACGGAAGGTGTCGGCAGCTCCGAGCATCACCTTGTTGCCTGCCTGCTTGTACTGGTGTGCGAGTTTGCCAATGGTCGTGGTTTTACCTACGCCGTTGACACCCACTACCATAATCACATAAGGCTTCTTGCCTGCCGGAGGCATAAATTCGCCTGAGGTGTTGTCGGTGTCATTCTCGGCCAGCATATCGCTGATTTCCTCGCAAAGCAGATCGTTGAGCTCATCCATGTCTACGTATTTGTCGCGTGCCACGCGTGCTTGTATACGATCGATGATTTTGAGGGTGGTTTCTGCTCCAACATCACTTGTGATAAAGATTTCCTCTAATTCGTCAAGGAAATCATCATCGATTGTGCGTCGACCTGTAAATGCGCGACGAAGCTTGCTAAAAACGCCTTCTTTGGTTTTTTGCAGGCCTCGGTCCAGGTTCTGCTTTTTATCTTTGCTGAAGAAATCAAAAAATCCCATGGTTGTTTTTTCTTTATTTAGACTACAAAGTTACGCAAAAATAATGTTATGGCAAAGATAAGTATCAGGAAAGTTGTGTTTTCATTCTTGTTTGAACTATACTTGCCACTTGTTGTTTTATTAATTGTAAGATTATCAAATCATCAAGTATATGGCACTGATTAAGACACAAGAAGAGCGCGAAATATCGCTGCTGAAAAAAGTAGAGCAAGATCTCGTGCGCCGTGAGCGTCGCGAACGTATCCACCATGTCCTGATTGCCGGCCTGGCAATACTGTCGATTACGGCTTTTGTCGGCGGGCATGTATTTGGACGAAAATGTAAGTCAAAACGACATTTCCTCGGATAGCTACAAGCTTTCGATAAGAGAAATCCGGTCGGGATAAGCTGCCCTGTGTGCAGTTTATCCCGTTTTTTGTAGTAAGGCTTTCTAATACCTGTGTAGTTAGTCCCAGGTGTACTTCTTCTGCTTGCCGAGTTTCGAGCGTATTTTACGTGCCGAGCGTCGCAGAGGGTATGTGATAGATAGCCAGGGTATTGTAATTAATAGCGGGCGCGATTTCATGGCTTTCATTGCCGGACGCCACATGGCGATGTCAAGCGTGAACATTGTCAAAAGCATTACGCCTGCTATAGTGGCTGCCTGCATGTTGGGGTAGCAGATATATGCGGCGGCAAGTGCTGTGAGTATGGCGATTATCTGGAGCCAGCCGAGTAGTCCGAAAAGGAATCGCGGACGGCGACGGATATGGCTCTCTGTGAATATCCTACGCAATACTCGCTCGGTAAATAATCGTGGATGATTGCCCTGACGGAGCTTTACTATTGATTCGTCGGAGAGTTCGACGGCAGTATTGCCCGGGCGTACAATCTCGCTGATGAAAATATCGTCGTCGCCATAGTGAAGGTTGAGCGAGCGGGCAAAACCTTTGTTGCGAAGGAAGGCTTGTTTGCGGTATGCGATGTTGTATTCTGTTCCTCGGAAAGGGTGACGGGCTATTGCCGTGCCAAGCCAGCGCACGCTCTCGGCAACGTGGTCGAAGGCGCGGCGTCGGGCTCCGAAAGCATGGTCCTCTGAAGGGTCGATATATGAATAGCCAAGTACAATCTCGGTCTTGCCGTCGCGGTCGAAGGGGCGCATCATGCGTTTGAGCCAAAGCGGCGATTCTATATCGGCTGCAGTAGTTGTGAGTACTACGATATCGTAGCGGGCAGCCTTGATGCCAAGAGTAAGCGCAAGTTTTTTGCGCGATAGATTTACTACGCCCTGAGGGGTGAAGGTGAGGTAGATATTATTGTGCAAGGCTCTGAACATCGATACCGTGTCGCGTACCTCTACTGATTCGCCTTCGTTGACAACTATCACCTCGAAGGCGGCAGGGTAGTCCTGGCCGAGGATAGTCCTTATCATTTCTTCGAGGCTGTCGGCCTCGCCCTGTGAATAAATAACTACCGATGCCGGCAGATAGTCGGCATCGGGTTTGTCGGGGCGTTCGCGGTCGGCTCGACGGCGGTAGTTGATTACCGAGCGCACTCGCAATATGTATATGGCTGATAGAATGATGATACAGGCAAATGTGGCGCACAATAGCCACAAGGCCATATCGGGTATGATAGGTGAAAAATACATTTTCCGTTTTTATTTACGCCTGCAAAATTAGCAAAAAATCTAATACATGCAATAAAAAGAACAGGCTTGATGATTCTAACGGGCTGTTGTATAATCAAGTTGTATCAAAAATTATATCCCAAGGATATTGCTATCGTATTACGGTGGATTCGTATCTTTTTATCTTTATCGCCATAACTTGCCAAAGGGGTAAAAGCTATGCCGGTCGTGATGCCTACATAATAGTCGTGGGCGAATGTCATGCTCAGTTTGATAGACCAGCCTGCATCTACTCGTTTCCAGCCGTGGTCGAAAAGGTTTATTTTCTTGTCCGGCAACGGGTCGGGAGCACTCAGGTTGGGGCTTAGCTGCTGGCGTGCGTAGAGGTTGAAGTTGATGTACGGCCCCGTGGCTACCGCCATGTTGATCTGTGGTGCAACACTGAAATTGTAGCCGAAATCAAGAGGTACGCGAAGTCCGTAATATTTGGCTGCATCCTGGTAATAGTATTCTTCGTCAAATGTAATTAGATTCTTGGCTGTCATGCCTGTGTATGTGAAGAATAATCCGGGCTCGAAGTAAAATCCCCTTGGCATGGCAATCTGTGCGATGCCGCCAAGCGAGAATCCGGCGCCGGTTTTGTAGGCGCTTCGGCCTCCGCCGGGAACGGTGACATCCATTGCCAGGCGTACTCCGTAGGTCACGCTTGGTGTCGGTTCTTGTGCCGCCGCTGTCATTATAGTCGTTGCTATAATGGCTGGAAGGAGAAATTTGCGTATCATTGTGATGTTCTGTTTTATGTCCCTTTGGGTGGGGAAACTCTGTTATGATATATAATAATACACCCTCGATATGATAATTGTTCTGTCAGAAATTCGTACTTTTGCGGATAATTGTCGATGAATTATAGCTGTCGGTCGATTTTGATGCGCCGGTTTGTAGATTATAAGATAATTTTGAATAAAAATCTTGAGTTTCGCAAGTTGTAATTAGCTCACTGCCATTAGTGCTTGCCATGTTGATTATACCGAAAGTGAACCTTGTGTAAAAAGAGATAGAATGAGCGAGAATAGCACCGGAAGCAGCAGGTTTATGAATGCCGCTTCTCACCTGATTTTTATCGTAATACTCTTTATATTGCCTGATGTGCTCATGGCAATAGCTTTTCCGCATAAAAACGGCTTTGGCCTTTACCCCGGTTTTTATTTCAAGACCCTTGTTTATGTTGCGGTTTTCTATATTAATTACCTGTGGGTAATCGACCGCACCCTTGCCGCCGGAAATGGACATCGACGTATCGGTACCTTTGTTGCAATAAACATAGGTCTCGTTCTCGCCGGCCTTGTGCTGTGTTGGCTTGCGTCGAATGTGTGGTTCCCGGGCGTGCCGCGCAGGCCTCGCAAGCCTCGCCCGGAGCACTATGTGTTGCTGAAGACGGCTTCGCTAATGCTCCGAGATTTTGTAATGCTCACACTTACGCTCGCTTTGGCTGTTGCTTTGAGGCTGTCGGTAAAGTGGAAAGACCTTCAGCAACAGCGTAGGGAGCTGATTTCCAACCAGCGGGCTGTCGAACTCGATAATCTCAAAAGCCAGCTCAATCCTCATTTCCTGTTCAATACCCTCAATACAATCTATGTGCTGATTGCCGTAGCCCCGGATAAGGCGCAGGGTGCCGTCCACCGTCTGTCGGGCCTGTTGAGGTATATGCTGTATGAGGACACTGCGAATGTGATGTTGAGCCAGGAGGCTGATTTTATCGAGAATTATGTGTCGCTGATGAGGCTGCGCCTCTCGGGTCGCGAAACGCACCTGAGTATAGATATTGACAATCATGGGCAGGATAATGTGCCGCCATTGCTGTTTATACCGCTGGTAGAGAACGCGTTTAAGTACGGTGTCAATACTCATGACGACACCCCTGTGAGTGTGAAATTATATATCGACGGTCAATATGCCGTGTGTACGACTACAAACTCGTATGAGCCTAATTCAAATGACCAGGATCCGCATAGTTCGGGCATCGGTCTCGCTAATTTGCGCAGGCGTCTGTCGCTGATTTATGGAAACAAGGCTTCGCTATCTACTACGGCCGACGGACATTTTTATACAGCAACATTAAGGATACCGCTATGATACCTATGATAGAGACACTCGTTGTCGACGATGAACCCCTTGCCGCAACATTGATTCGCTCTTACGTGGAGCGGACGCCCTTTCTGCATCTTGCCGGTGAGGTGCACAGCGCTGAAGAAGCCCTTGAAATATTGAGCGGTGGCGGGATAGACTTGGTATATCTTGATATTAAAATGCCACGTCTGAGCGGTGTGCAGCTGGCTCGACTTATACCGAAAAACGTTCGAGTTGTGTTTACAACTGCATATTCCGATCATGCTGTCGAAGGTTTCAGGCTCGACGCCCTCGACTACTTGCTCAAGCCGGTCAGCTACGAGGAATTTCTTGAGTCTGCGACCCGTGTCCTTCGTGAGTTGACCCCGGCCGAAAGCCGCGTGCAAGAAGGCGGTCATCTGTTGGTAAAGAGCGAATACCGCCTGCTCCGTATTCCTTTTGGAGATATAGAATACATCGAAGGCCTTAAGGATTATGTGAAAATATATATTGCCGGAGAAGCAAAAGCCATTCTTTCGCTGATGAGCATCAAGAGTCTTGAAGAAGCGCTTCCGGATTCGGCTTTTATGAGGGTGCACAGGTCGTTTATAGTCAACCTCGACAAAGTGAGGGTGATTGAGCGAAACTGTATAATAATGTCGGGTAGGGCAATACCAATATCAGAAAGCTATCGAAAGGCATTTCTGGAAAAGATAGAGGCATAAAAAAAGCGGTCATGCGACCGCTTTTTTTATGCTTTAATCAAATGTTGATTACATGTTCATGCCACCGTCGACCTGGATAACCTGGCCTGTAACATAGCTCGACATGTCAGAAGCGAGGAATGTTGCAACATCTGCGATATCCTCCACTTTGCCACCGCGACGCAGGGGAATTTTCTTAACCCATTCTTCGCGAACGCTGTCCGAGAGTGCAGCAGTCATAGCTGTTTCGATAAAGCCGGGAGCGATAGCGTTGGCACGGATGCCGCGAGAACCTACTTCCTGAGCGATGCTCTTGGCAAGGGCGATAAGACCTGCTTTTGAAGCTGCGTAGTTCGACTGACCTGCATTGCCGTGTACGCCGACAACTGATGCCATGTTGATAATCGAACCGCAACGCTGACGCATCATTACGGGCAGAACAGCGTGGATGAAGTTGAACGCGCTTTTGAGGTTGACTGCGATAACTGCATCCCACTGAGATTCGGTCATACGCATCATCAGGCCGTCCTTGGTGATACCGGCGTTGTTTACGAGGATATCGATGCGGCCAAAGTCTTCAACCACTTGTTTTACAACCTCTTCGGTCTGTGCGAAGTCGGCGGCATTTGATGCATAGCCTACGCATTTCACACCGTAAGCAGCGATTTCAGCTTCTGTGGCTTTGCCGTTTTCGTCGATTGTGAGATCGGTAAATGCAATATTGGCACCCTCCTGGGCAAAGCGAATAGCGAGAGCTTTGCCGATACCGCGGGCTGCACCTGTGATAAGGGCGGTTTTTCCTTCGAGTAATTTCATTGTGAATAACGTGTATGTTTTAATCTGGCTGCAAAATTACTAAAAATATTTAACAATTGGATAAAACAGGTCACAAATCACATCATTTGGACCAATAAATAGAGGGCGTAAATCATAAATGTTGAAAATACGACAATCTCGTGCAAGCATTTTTGATTAATTTTGCAGTCACGAAATGCAAGAAGCATATGTTGAAGATTATATTATTTATTGGTGTGGGAAGTTTCCTTGGTGGCATTGCCCGCTACGGACTCGGGAAAGCGATTGTAGCCTTTGCCGGTGTGCCGTCGATGTGGGGTACGTTTGCGGCTAATATAATCGGTTGTTTCCTTATCGGCGTGTTCTATGGCCTGTTCGACCGTTTCGATATCGGCAATGAGCATTGGCGCTTGTTCCTCACGGTGGGGTTTTGTGGTGGTTTTACCACATTTTCCACTTTCGTGCATGAGAATTATGTATCGATTTCCCAGGGCAGGTTTCTGGAAACATTGCTGTATGCGACGCTCAGTTTTGCCATTGGCCTCGTAATGGTCTATGTCGGCCACCGCCTTGCCGATCCGCAGTAATGGTAGTTGAAAATAAAGGCATATAAGCGTGTTAGTATTTTTTAACACATTTTTAATCTTGATATGTTTCGGCTGAGTGGCGGAAAATGATTATCTTTGCGTAATTATTTTCTCTATACGATGAAACAAGTGACTTATGAAGGCTTGACATTCGAGCCTTATATCTCAAAGCAAGATATCCAAGCCCGCGTAGAAGTGCTTGGAAAAGAAATAATGCGCGATTGCGCCGGTAAAATGCCCCTGTTTGTGTGTGTACTCAACGGGGCATTTCCTTTTGCGAGTGATCTTTTCAGGGCTGTCGACGACCCCGACGCTGAAATTACTTTCATCCGTCTGAAAAGCTATGAAGGTACATCAACCAGCGGCGTTGTGAAAGAAGTAATCGGTCTTAATGAAAAAATCGAAGGACGCACGGTTATTATAGTAGAGGATATTGTCGATACCGGCAATACCATTTACCGCCTAATCAACGACCTCAAGGCCAAGAACCCGGCACAGATTAAGGTGGCAACTCTGCTTTTCAAACCCGATGCGTTGGTGCGTGATGTTAAACCTGATTATGTAGGCTTTAACATACCTACTAAATTTATCATTGGATACGGTCTTGATATCAATGATAAGGCCCGCAATCTCAATGATATATATATCCTTAAAGAAGACTGATAAACTACACTGACTATGAATATTGTTATTTTTGGCGCTCCCGGAAGTGGTAAAGGCACTCAGAGCGAAAGGCTGATCGACCGCTACGGCCTGCACCACATTTCTACCGGCGAGTTGCTTCGCGACAATATCGCACGCGGCACTGAGCTTGGCAAAATCGCCGACTCATACATCTCGAAAGGACAACTCATCCCCGACGACCTTATGGTAGAGGTTCTTGCCCAGATTTTCAAAGATCATCCCGAACAGGCTGCTAAAGGCGTGATTTTCGACGGTTTTCCCCGTACAATCGCGCAGGCCGAGGCTTTGTCCGAGATGCTGAAACAGTACGGCACGGAGGTTCACGCTGTAATCGGTCTTGAAGTCGACGAAGACGAGCTTATCCGCCGTATGCTTGAACGAGGCAAGGCAAGCGGTCGTAGCGACGATAATATCGATACAATACGTCAGCGTCTTGAAGTATATCACAGCCAGACAGCTCCATTGCGCGACTATTACATCAAGAAAGAGCGCTATCATGCCATTGACGGTAACGGAGACCTCGACAGGATATCGAATGATATCGCTTCTCGACTTGACCAACACAAAGATAAGAAATGACATATAAATTCGAAGAACAGTATCAGGTTGCTCCATATGATGACCTGTTACAGATATATCAGCATAGCTTTGCTGATAATTTCCCACTGCCGGCTCTGACTGACTATATAAGCGGGAAAACTATAAGCTATGGCGACATGGCGCGTCGTATCGCACGCCTGCATCTGTTTTTCGAACTTGCCGGTGTAAAACCCGGCGACAAAATCGCGCTCCTGGGACGAAATACTCCCAATTGGGTCATTACATTTATGGCAACCGTTACCTACGGTGCCGTTATTGTGCCTGTACTCAACGATTTCAATCCGGCTGATGCCCGTCATATCATCAATCATTCCGATGCGGTGATGCTTTTTGTTGCCGATGGAATATTCCCAACGCTTGATTTTGACCAACTGCCGCAGCTCAGGGCCGCGATATCACTCGATACGCGCACGGTGATTGCAGAGCGCGAGCCTCGTTGCAACGAGACCCGCAGCACTCCGACTACTCATAAGTCGATAGTTACCAACCTTACCCGCAATTTCCGCAAGCGTTATCCCGAAGGCTTTGCGCCTAAGGATATTGTATACCGCCACTACGACGGCGACTCGATTTGTGTAATCAACTACACCTCGGGTACTACCGGCTTTTCGAAAGGTGTCATGTTGTCGCTTGACAACCTTCGAGGCAACGTGGTTTTCGGCATCCGCTCGAAGTTGCATTATCAAAACTCACGTGTGCTGTCGTTTCTGCCTTTGGCTCATGCTTACGGCTGTGCGTTCGATATGCTCGTGCCCCTTGCAGTGGGATCGCATGTTACGCTCTTAGGTAAGATACCTACCCCGGCATTGCTTCTCAAGGCGATGAAGCAGGTTCGCCCCTCGTTGATTATATGTGTGCCGCTGATTCTTGAGAAGATTTATCGCAAGGTCGTAGTACCCATGATTACCAAGAAGCCTATTCGTTGGGTTCTTGAATTGCCGGGCATTGAGAAGGCTGTATATAGTATCATCCGCAACAAACTCGTAGAGGCTTTCGGCGGCTCGTTCGAAGAAGTGATTGTGGGCGGAGCGCCTCTCAACAGCGAAGTAGAGGAGTTTCTGATGCGCATCAAATTCCCGATGACGGTAGGTTTCGGCATGACAGAGTGCGGCCCGCTGATCAGCTACTCTCCGTGGCGCAGGTTCGAGGCCGGTTCTGCCGGGCGTACCCTCAAAGGTGTCATGGAAGCACGAATCGTTCCTGATTCGACCTTGCCTATGCGCGACGGTCATCATCAGGGCGAAATCATTGTGCGCGGTATGAACGTGATGAAAGGCTACTACAAGAACCCCGAAGCCACTGCTGCCGCCCTCGACGAAGACGGTTGGCTGCATACAGGCGATATGGGCTGGATCAGCGCCCCCAACGGTCGAACGATTCATATCCGAGGCCGATACAAAACAATGATTCTGACAGCAAACGGTCAGAATATCTACCCTGAGGAGATAGAGGCAAAGTTAAGCAATATGCCCTATGTCAACGAATGCCTTGTAGTCGAGCGCAACGGCCACCTTGTGGCACTATGTCATCCTGATGCAGATCAGGTCGCCCGCGACGGTCTGTCGGATGAACAGCTTAAAGAAGCTATGCAGGCTAATCTTACCGGTCTTAATGCCCTGGTTGCACCCTACGAACGTGTACAGGAAATAGAAATCATGCCCGAGGAGTTCGAAAAGACTCCCAAGCGCTCGATACGTCGTTTTTTGTATAAATAATTTACGTAAATTACTTTAGTATAGTAATATATGGGCTTGGCTCATATATTACTACAGCTACATTACTAACCAACACATAATACCATGAAATTACGTTATTTAATGCCGATTTTGTGTCTATGTCCGTTTGTTGCGTTTGCGCAAAGTCCTGACGGCAAGGACTACAAACCAGTAACCCTCGATGCCGATACCTACACTTTGACTTGTGACTGGCACAAACCGTCGGTATTTGGCACTTATCCGGCAGCTTATCCCAACACTTTCGAACGTACCGACTTCTTTGTCTACTATGGCAAATTGTACTTCAATCATCTTGATATGGAAGAGGGCAAGCACTATCTACACGTGGTGGATGCCGCAAGCGGAGAATACGAAGGCCAGGTACAAATAGTATGGGACGGGGTAGAGCACTCGCCTAACGGTACTCATTTCGTAGGAATGGATAGCGAGGGCACGCCGTATGTGTCGGCCTTCTCGCATGGCGAGTACCAGACTCTCGGATATCCGTTTACAATTACGACCCTGGCGATTGTAGACGGTACGCCGGTTGCACAGGATGTGTACACATTTCCGATAGAAGATTCCTGGTGGACGCATGAAACAGCCGTTGCCGGAAGCCTGCTCAGTGGGAATTTCCGTGTTGTGGCTACGATATTTAAAGACAAGGGTCAGCTCGGGCCTGTGATATGGGGTTTTGCCGAGTGGGATGTGAAAGAAGGCGTTCCTACTTTTAAGGCAGCTTCATCCGTAGGTATGAGCCTCGGCTCGGCAATACCTGTCGGAGACGATAAAATGCTGATATATAATTGCGGCCATACCCTTCGCGGCAATCCGACAAGCGAACTGTATTCGCCTACGCTTTGTACTCTCGTGCATGATGCCAAACCGAATTTGCTCAACGAATTCGTTCAGGACGATGTCAATGCTACCGGTATTGACTACTGCCGGTACGACAACCGCCACTTCATGCTTTATGGATCAGGTTTCGAGCCTGCAAGATATGCAGTTGCTGTAATGCCCGATTTCCCGGAGTCGCTGGCGACGTCGCAGCAACTGTGGTCGCTTGGCGAGACTCCTTACTCTCAGAAGTCTGAGAAGGTAAATGATATATGGACAACCTACAAGGTGATGTCGGTACACGCCGATAGAAATACAACCGACGGGTTGCAGTTTTATACCTATACAAATCATATGGGCCTTGCCAAATACACAATCCGGAAACAGTCGGGAGAACAGACCGGTATAGAAGATTTGGTGGTTGAGTCCGGGGCAGGGTATTATACACTTGCAGGTATCAGGCTTGACTCCAAACCTACCGAAGCCGGTGTGTATATCCGCCGCACACCACAAGGAGTTGAAAAGTTTGTAATAAAATAATGCAATCGGGGCTTGAGATTGTTCTCAAGCCCCGATTACATTATACAAGATAAGGATTTGATGCCTTTTCGTATTTGATAGTCGTAGCCGGTCCGTGGCCGGGGAGTACCATGGTGTCGTCGGACAATGGCATCAGTTTTGACTTGATACCGTTGATCAGTTGGTTGTGGTTGCCTCCCGGTAAGTCTGTTCTGCCGATAGAGCCACGGAATAAAACATCGCCGACGATCGCTACGTTTGCTTCCTTGCAATACAACACCAAGCTTCCGGGGGAATGGCCCGGCACATGGATTAGTTCTATTTTATAATTGCCAACGGCTATGGTGTCGCCTTCATTGAGCGGAACATCGATTTCGACGCTGTCGTCGATATCGAGTACCAAGCCGAATTCAGCTGCTTGTCGTTTGAGATTCTGTGCAAGAGGTGCGTCGAGGATATTTGCAGCCACCTTGACACCGTACTTGTCGCGCACATAGTTGTCGCCAAAGCAGTGGTCGAGGTGCAAGTGGGTGTTTACAACCTGATGCACATTGAGGTGATGCTCGATGATGTAGTCGTCGAATAACTTACGCTCACGGTCGGTAACCATGCCCGGGTCAACGATTATGGCATCGAGGGTGTCGGGGTCGTAAACTACGAATGTGCTTACGCCGAATGGGTTGAATGCAAATTGTTTTATTTTTAGCATGGCTAAAACGGAACGTATATAATTTTTTTAGTTTCGAAGAAAGGCTCGTTGAAGAAATCAGTAACAGGCACATCGATTACCGTTCGCTTTGCTGCGGCGATTTCGTCGTTGAGCTCGCCGCCCTTTAGGCAAACAATCCCCGGGGCGTATTTCCCGGCATCTTTGCCTGTGCGGTTTATATTCTTTGCACAAGCTTTTATAAGAGCGTCGAGAGGCATTACGGCACGCGAAACGACATAGTTGAACATCTCGTGGCATTCACCGGAATCGCCATGCTGGAATGTGACATTATCGAGCCCTATCGCCGAAGCTATGTCGGCAGCTACCTTGATTTTCTTGCCAATGCGGTCGATCAGGTGGAATCGACATTCGGGATAAAAAATGGCAAGAGGTACGCCGGGGAAACCTCCGCCGGTGCCGAGGTCGAGAATACGGGTGCCCGGCTTGAGAGGGCCTAAAAACTCAGCGATTGCCAACGAATGTAGAACATGACGAGTATACAGATTCCCGGTATCTGCTCGGGATATAACGTTTATTTTGGAATTCCAGTCGGTATATAATGCTTCGAGCCGGGAGAATGCTTCGACCTGGCTTTGAGACAGATTTGGGAAATACCTGGTAATGATGTCGACGCTGTCGTGTTGTGTTTCCATGTCAGTGCAACAATATTGCAATGTTAAATGTTTAGTAAGTAACTCTCAAAAAATAGATTATAGTAAGTAACTCATAAAAAATTACTCACATCGAATATTTGCGAGATACTTAATGAATGCAAATTTAATAAAAAATCCTGTACAACAAATTGTGATATTTGAAATAAAAGCGTTTTCTTTGCAACTTTAACTTAACATAAACACAAACAAGCATGATAGAAATAGGAAAGTATCAAGACCTCGAAATCAAACGCATGGTCGAGTTTGGCGCCTACCTTGGCGATAGTGACGATGCCGCCGAGGTGCTCATGCCCAGGCGCTACCTCACCGATGAAATGAAGCCGGGGACTATGGTACACGTATTCGTATATAAAGACTCAGAGGACCGCCCCGTAGCCACAACCGAGAAGCCATTTGCAACTGTTGGTCAGTTTGCCTACCTGACCGTCAACGCCGTCAATGATACCGGTGCTTTCCTTGACTGGGGTTTGCAGAAAGACTTGCTCGTGCCTTACAGCGAACAGAAAACACGTATGCGCCGAGGCGGCATATACTTGGTATATGTCTATCTCGACAAAACCACCGGAAGAGTTGTTGCCTCGGCAAAAATCGAAAAATTCCTTGGCAACCTATACCCCGACTACAAACGCGGCCAGCAGGTCGATGCCCTTGTTATAGAGCACACAGAAATCGGCTACAAGGTAATCGTAGACAATAAGCACCGCGGTATAATCTACTCCAACGAGATTTACAAACCCATAGAAATCGAGCAGCATGTAAAGGCATGGGTCAAGCAGGTTCGCGAGGACGGAAAGATAGATTTGACAATCAATGACAAGGCCGCCCGTCGAGTAGCCGAACTGTCGGAACGTATCTATGCGTACCTGTCACAGCCCGGGGCTATGCGCCTGAGCGACAAGATGCCACCGGCCCATATCGAGATGCTTTTCCAATGCTCAAAGAATGACTTCAAGAAGGCCGTAGGTCACTTGTATAAAGAACGCCGAATCGCCATTGCCGCAGACGGGACTATCGAGGAAATTAAAAATGCTTAAAACTTTAACACATTAAAGGTTTAATAGTTAAATTTAACATTCCTTGAGCGACTGTTATTTGTTATATCAGTAATTTTGTAAAGAATAAAGGCGATAAAAGCCAGAACTCATCACAAATCAAGGAATAAAAATACCTCAAATATATCCTCAACTATTATGAGCGAAAGCGTAAATATCCGAGAACTCAATGAATTGGTCTCGAGCAAGAGCGATTTTATCAATCTTGTAACCCGTGGCATGGACCAGACTATCGTTGGTCAGAAACACCTTGTAGAGAGCCTGCTTATTGCGATGCTTGCCAATGGCCACGTGCTTCTCGAAGGCGTGCCCGGTCTTGCCAAAACCCTTGCGATCAAGACTCTTGCACAATTGATAGATGCAAAATACAGCCGTATACAGTTTACCCCCGACCTTCTGCCTGCCGACGTAATCGGTACAATGATATATTCGGTGAAAAACGAGACCTTCCAGGTCAAGAAAGGCCCGGTATTCGCCAACTTCGTACTTGCCGACGAAATCAACCGAGCCCCGGCCAAGGTGCAGAGTGCCTTGCTCGAGGCTATGCAGGAGCGCCAGGTAACTATCGGTGACCATACTTTCCCTCTCGACAAGCCCTTCCTTGTCATGGCAACCCAGAACCCTATCGAACAAGAGGGTACATATCCTCTGCCCGAGGCGCAGGTTGACCGTTTCCTGATGAAGGTTGTTATCGGCTACCCGACCAAAGACGAAGAACGCGAGATTATCCGCATGAACATCTCGCCCGAACATCGCGAAATCAACGCTCTTATCCGCCCGTCCGAAGTAATCGAGGCGCAGAAAGTGGTAGAAAAGATATATGTCGATGAAAAAATCGAGCGTTATATCGTTGATATCGTGTTTGCAACCCGCTCACCCCGCGAGTACGGCCTCGAAGACCTGGCAAGCTATATTTCGTTCGGCGCATCACCACGTGCGTCAATCTCACTTGCCAAAGCCGCCAGGGCATATGCCTTCTTGCACCAGCGCGGTTATGTGATACCCGAGGACGTAATATCGGTTTGCCACGACGTACTCCGTCACCGTATCGGTCTTACCTACGAGGCAGAAGCCAACAACTTCACCACCGATATGATAATCACCGATATTCTTGATAAAGTACAGGTGCCCTAAACCCAATGGTATCGCAGCGGTCATCGCTCCTCAATCAAAACTGAAGTTATATGGATTCGAATGAACTTATAAAAAAAGTTCGCAAGATAGAAATCAAAACGCGCGGGCTTTCGCAAAACATCTTTGCCGGAGAATACCATTCGGCCTTCAAGGGTCGTGGCATGATGTTTTCGGAGGTCAGGGAGTATCAATACGGAGATGATATCCGCGACATAGACTGGAATGTGACAGCTCGTCAGAACCGACCTCACGTGAAGGTTTATGAAGAAGAACGCGAACTGACAGTGATGCTTCTTGTCGACGTGTCGGCGAGCCGTAACTTCGGTGCTTCCGGTCCGGAAAAACGTGAAATGATAGCCGAGATAGCAGCTACAATCGCATTCTCGGCAATTCAGAACAACGATAAAATCGGCGCGATTTTCTTTTCGGATCATGTAGAAAAGTTTATCACGCCCAAGAAAGGTCGCAAGCATATACTTTTCCTGATTAGAGAACTGCTTGATTTCCAGCCCGAGAGCAAGGGCACGAATATAGCTGCGGCGGTAAGGTATTTCTCCGATGCCTTGAAACGCCGCTGCACCATGTTCTTGCTCAGCGACTTTATCGACAGCAGCGATTACCGCACGCCACTCACGGTGGCCGTATCGCGCCACGATGTGATGGCAATACAGGTCTATGACCGTCGCGACGGCGACCTGCCCAATATCGGCCTTGTCAACGTAGAAGACCTTGAAACCGGCCTCACACGCTGGGTCGACACCGGCTCGGCAAAAACCCGCAAAGTCTACAATAAATGGTGGTATGACCGCCAGCAGCAAATGAGCACAACACTTAGGTCTACACGCGTGGACTATGTGTCGGTGGCAACCGACGAGGACTATGTGAGGGCGCTCATGGGATTGTTTAAAAATCGTGCAAGCGTATGAAATCCACCAAGATAATATTATCTGTATTAGCCACGGTACTCTTTGCCGGAGTTTCGTTAGCCTCGCGTCCGTCGGCATCGGGTGTCAAGGTTACGTCGTCGATTGACTCAGCCGTGGTGACTATGGGCAGTACAACGCATGTTCGTGTAACAGTGCAGATGCCCGAAAGCTCCGCGTCGAATGTTAATCTTGACGGCATGCCCGAACTTGCCGCCGGAGAAGAGTATTTACCTTGGAACGGTGTGGATATCGTAGCCGTAGACAGTGCCTCGACAATAAGCGACGGCATGCGTACGATAGGCTATGATTATACAATACAGGCATTCGACCCGGGCACGCTTACGCTACCCCCGTTTGCGGTGGTGAGCGGAGCTGCAGATACAGCGCTTTCGAATGTGCTTACACTTAAGGTGTTGCCAGTAGAGCTTGACTCTGCGATGACCCTCAACCCTATGGCAAGTGTTGTAGCACCTGCAACAAAATGGTATGATTATATTCCTACATGGATTTTCTGGACGCTTCTTGCTCTTGTAATAGCAGCCCTTTGCGTGGTAGCATTTATACTGCTTCGCAAGCGCAAAGAAGAAGTTGAAATCCGCCGCAATCCACCGGTACCGCCGTACGAACTCGCGATATCGCGACTCAATACACTCCGCACGAGCAATCTTGCTTCATCCGGCCAGGAAAAGGCATACTATACCGAGCTTGTAGATATCCTGCGTCAGTACCTGCATGGCAGATTCGGAATCAATGCAATGGAGATGACTTCAACCCAAATAGTGAAGGCACTTCGTTCGAACCCAGAAACACGCATGTCGGCCGACCAGATGCGCTCCGTGCTGTCAATGGCCGACTTTGTGAAATTTGCAAAAGTGCGCCCCTTGCCCGACGACAATGTGAGAGCGATGACCCGCGCCCTCGATTTTGTAGAAGAAACGAAACCGGCCCCGGAACCCGATCCGGCAACATCCGAAGCCTCAAAACCTCAAGACCAAAAGACCACCCGACCACAATAGTATATGCAGTTCGCTCATCCCAATTTTTTATGGACACTCCTTGTCCTGGTGCCACTGATAATATGGTACGTGCTCAAGCAGCGCCGACTCCATGCAACCTTGGCACTATCGACAACGTCGCCATTCGCAACACTGCCTCGCACGTGGAAGCAATATTTGCGTCATCTGCTCTTCTTGCTGCGTCTGGCCACGCTTGCCTGCCTTATAATTGTCATGGCCCGTCCACAATTGCGCGACAGTTGGCGCACCACCTCGACCGAGGGTACGGATATCGTGATTGCCATGGACGTGTCGTCGTCGATGCTCGCCCGCGACTTCGTTCCCGACCGCTTCGAGGCTGCCAAGAATGTAGCCGCACAGTTTATCTCGGGCCGAGAAAGCGATAATATAGGTATTGTGATTTTTGCCGGCGAAAGTCTTACGGGTGTTCCAATGACGGTAGACCGCTCGCAGCTGTTGCAGTATCTGCAAACGCTTTCGATGAACGTACTCGAAGACGGTACGGCTATCGGCGACGGCATAGCAACCTCGCTCAACCGCCTCAAAGAAGGTAAGGCCAAGAGCAAGAGTATAATCCTGCTCACCGACGGTAGTAACAATACCGGCGTTGTGGCACCTATTACGGCGTCGGAAGTGGCCAAGGAACTTGGTGTAAAAATCTATACAATAGGTATCGGCACAAATGGTAACGCACCTTATCCGACCCGAACCATTACAGGCCGCATAGAATTTACCCCCCAGCCTGTTGTAATCGACGAGGCAACCCTCGAGACCATAGCCCAAAAGACGGGAGGCAAGTACTTCAGAGCAACCAACAATCGAGTACTCGAAGACATATTCTCGGAAATCGATTCACTCGAAAAGACACAGATGGATGTACGCCACTTCTCGCATACCGAAGACAATTACATGCTATGGGCATGGCTTGCTTTCGCATTTTTCGCACTTGAACTACTCCTCAGATATACAGTGCTCCGCACTATACCCTAACGCCTATGTTTGATTTCGCATATCCAACCCTGCTATATCTATTGCTGCTTGTGCCTGCAGTATGGCTGCTCTTCTGGGCAGCCCGCATGTCGCGCCGAGCCAAATTGCGTCGCTTCGGCCGAGCAGATATCGTGGCACATCTGATGCCCGATGCATCAAGGTATACCCCGGCAGTGAAGATTACATTGCAGCTTATAGCCCTTGTGGCCATAGTTATCATGCTTGCCCGCCCGCGCTACGGAGCAACCGAAAAGACCGAGACCTCGGCCGGAATCGAGGTTATGATAGCCTTCGACGTTTCGAACTCAATGATGGCATCGTCGACCGACCGACCGGACGGAATACCACGTATCGACCGCGCACGCCTGTTGCTCGAGAAACTTGTAGACAAACTCGACAACGACAAGGTAGGCCTGATAATCTTTGCAGGCAACTCCAAGATGCAGCTGCCGCTTACGAGCGACTTCTATACCGCCAAGATGTATCTCAACGAACTTTCGCCGTCGTTGATCAGCTATCAGGGCACAGATATGTCGAGCGCAATCAAAATGGCAATGAACGGTTTCTCACCGGCAGAGGATATGCACAAGGCGATAATCTTGATTACCGATGCCGAGGACCACGAAGGCGAGGCCGTGAAGACTGCCAAGCTTGCTGCAGAGAACGGAATACAGCTCGACGTAATCGGCCTCGGAACCCCGCAGGGCGCTATCCTGCCCGGATTTACTGACAATGAAGGCCGTCCGGTCGTGACCAAGCTCAATGAGGAAATTGCCAAGGAAATAGCCAAGGCCGGCGACGGTATCTATGTCAACGGAGCATCACCGTCGGCGCTTAGCGACCTTGAGAACCAGCTTGACAAATTGCAAAAATCAGAATTCAGCAGCGTCAACTATACCGCCGGTGCCGAGCAGTTCCCGACTTTTGCATTCCTCGCTTTTCTATTCCTACTCATTGATGTCTTTGTAGTAGAGCGTAAAATCAGCTGGCTCAAAGGTGTAAACTTCTTTACCGGTAAGAAATAAGTAGACATGGCTATGAAGCGGAATTATATATTGATATTAAGTCTGTTGACGTTTGGCATGGCATCGGCGCAGATGTCGATGCCCGACAGTAGCGCAGTAAATGCTCCGGCAGAAGTACAGGAAAAAGCTCAGATAAAGGGTATTTACAATACACCGTCGGAGTCGTATAAAGACGAGCGAAACGCTATCCGCAGAGGTAACAAGCTCTTTGATGCAGAGAAGTATCATCAGGCGCTCGAAGCCTACGACAAGGCGCTGCAGGTCAACGAGGGCTCGATACGAGGCAGATATAACAAGGCAGTGGCCTTGCTGCAACTGCAGAGCGACGACAACAAGGGTACAGAGAATGACCCCCGCGCCCTTGCTGCCGATATTTTCGCGAATCTTATCGACGATGCTAAAAAGTATGATAAGGAAATTGCCGAAAAATCGTACTACAACCTTGGCAATATGTCGTTTAACGACGAACAATATGATCAGAGCATCGCGATGTACAAGAGTTCGCTGCGCCTGAATCCGGATAATCAGCAAGCCCGCGAGAACCTGCGCCTTGCCCAGCTCAAAAAGCAGGAACAAGAGCAGAACCAGGACCAGCAGGATAATCAGGATAAACAGGACAACAAGGATCAGCAGCAACAACAACAGCAACAGCAACAGCAGGATCAGCAACAACAGGACCAGCAGCAACAACAGCAGCAGCCTCAGGAACAACCGATGACCCAGTCGGCCCAGCAGATACTGCAGTCGATGCAAAATAAAGAAAACGCTACACGACGCAAAGTCAAAGAAGAAGAACAGCCTGCAGGCGGTCGTCCGCAGACAGATAAACCCTGGTAGAAAAGGAAATCACTATGATGCAACGACGTTTCATACTATATCTGGCCTTCTTGCTGACGGTACTCGGTGTATCGGCGGCAAATTTCCAGCTAATGCAGCCGCGCAATGTGGTAGAGGGCCGCAATTTCGCACTGACATTCCGATTGACTGACGGAGAGGCAAATCCGCCGGCGGCTCCCGAGCTTGAAGGTTGCAAGCTTCTCTACGGTCCAACGACATCTACGATGCAGAGTACCGAGATTATGAATGGACGCATGACGTCGACCTACTCGATAGACTATACATTCACTTATCGTGCTGAAAAAGCCGGAGAGGTGCATGTACCTGCCGTAACGGTGTCGTGCGAGGGTAAGTCGCTATCGTCGCGTGCGGCAACATTCAGCATATTGCCTGCCGACCGCAACCAGCAGTCGCAGGGCGGATATGACAGCGGCAGCCAATCGGGTTCGGCATCATCGCAGGCATCGGGACGAATCAGTGCCGACGACCTTTTTGTGCGTGTGTCGTTCTCAAAATCGAGTGTTTATGAGCAAGAGCCTGTAGTGGCGACTATTAAGGTTTATACCAAGTATGACATCTCGTCGTTTATGGTAACCACGCAGCCTGCATTCGAGGGCTTCCTTACCGAAGAACTGCCTGTCAACTTTGAAAGCCAGATGGAGCATTTCAATGGCCAGAACTACCAGACAGCAGTACTCAAACGACTGTTGCTATATCCGCAGCGTCCCGGAAAACTGAGTGTCAACTCGGGTAAGTATGATGTGACCGTAGTTCAATACGAGACTGTGAATATGGGTTTCTTCCGTACGCAGCGACCAATCGAGCGCCAGGTGACAACATCGTCGAATGCGGCAGCCCTTCAGGTAAATGCTTTGCCCGAGCCTAAACCGGCAGGTTTTAGCGGTGCTGTAGGTTCGTTTAGCGTTGAGACTAAGCTTGAGCCTGAATTGTTGCGTACTAACGAAGCCGCCGTATATTCGTATATCGTAAAAGGTCGTGGTAATATCAAGTTCCTGTCGGAACCGACGATACAGTTCCCCTCGGGTATCGATGCCTATACTCCTAAGACTGATATCCAGGCGCAGGTAGTAGGGGGTACGAATATGAGCGGTACTTTCCGCACCGATATAACCTTTGTGCCGCAAGAGGTCGGCAACTTCACAATCGAGGGAGTGCCGTTTGTGTACTTCGATCTTGACAGTAAGTCTTACAAGACTATAGATGTGGCAGATACACCTATCAAGGTGTTGCGCGGCCTGTCGAGCGCACCTGCCCCCCAGCAGAATACTATTGACAATACTATCGATGATATTCTCCATATCAAGCCTATCAATGCCGAGGATCAGACATTTGAACTTGACTATAGTTTCCGTCAGACCTATTATTGGCTCGCGTACTTGTTGGTAGCTCTAATCCTTGCAGGCGTGATAATCGTATATCGCCGTCATATCAGATTACAGTCTGATGTTGTAGGCCGACGCCTTGCCAAGGCTTCGCGAGTGGCAAGCAAACGCCTCAAAGCAGCCCGTACCTTTATGGACCGCCATGAGAATGACAAGTTCTTCGAGGCCGTGTCGGGCGCATTGTGGGGATATATGTCAGATAAACTGTCGATTCCCGCATCGCAGCTGACCCGCGACAATATCTCGGCCAAGCTCTCGGATTATGGTCTTGGTCAGGAGCAGATAAGTGGCGTGGTAGACGTACTTGACCGCTGCGAAATGGCCCGCTTCACGCCCAACACCGATGCCGACGTGGCCGAAATATATCAGGAAGCAACCGATGCAATTAATAATATTGAAAACGTGGCAAGACGATGAAAAAGATATTTTCGATACTTATCATGCTGATCTTCGGTGTCAGCGCCTATGCCCTCAGTATTGGACAGCGTGCCGATTCGGCCTATAATGCCGAGAATTATCGACTTGCGATAGATCTATATCAGAAATCATTGGCCGAAGAAGGCCGCTCGAGCGACTTGTATTACAATCTTGGCAATGCGTACTATCGCAGCGACAAGCTCGGTATGGCCGTAGTGTGCTATGAGCGTTCGCTGCGCCTTGACCCGACCAACGACGATGCCCGCAGCAATCTCGAGTTTGTAAGAAGCCGTATCATGGACCGTCCGGAAGACGATACAGCATTCCTTGCCGAGGTGCATCATTCGATACTTAGCTCGATGACCGCTGATGCTTGGGCGTGGACTGCATTTGCCATTTTTGTGCTGCTAATGGGTGCGGTGGCTCTGTATATTTTCTCGACAAATGTAGGCTTGCGCAAGACAGGCTTTTTCGGTGGCCTTGTGCTGTTGGTATTGTTTGCCTACACCCTTGTTGTAGCATCGGATGCAACATCGGTTGCATCGTCGCACGAAACCGCCGTTGTTATATCGCCGAGCACGCAGTTGTCGTCGGCACCGAGGGCATCTAAAACCTCTGCCGACAAGGTCGTTACCCTTCACGAAGGTACAACGGTTGAAATCGTAGACAGTGTGCCGACGCCCGATGACCCGGTATCACCTATGTGGTATAATGTTAAAATCAACAATGCCACAAAAGCGTGGTTGAGGTCAAGCGACGTTGAGAGAATATAAATGTGTTTTAAAACATATTTATTTTTTGCCATTTTGTTTGCATAAATGAAATAATGGTGTTAATTTAGCACATCCTAAAACTAAACAACAAAACAACACGAATAATTAACCCACGAAAAGCGACCTAAGATATGACAAAGACAATCACCTTCAACGAACTACGTCGACTCAAAGACCGTTTACCCGACGGCTCGATGCACCAGATCGCCGACCGTCTCAATACAACAGTTCAAACAGTTCGCAACTACTTCGGTGGCAGCAATTACGACTTCGGTAAAAACTGTGGCGTACATATAGAGCCGGGTCCCGACGGTGGAATCGTGGTCCTCGATGACAGCACAATCTACGACATGGCCGTAGAAATCCTGCAAGGACAGGAGGCAGAGTAAGCTGCTTTCCGGTTTACACTTACAAGACATAAAAAAGGACGCTCATGCACATTCATGACGCGTCCTTTTATAATTATTATCTCTCCAATTCCTCATAACACAGATTGTATATTATGCGATATATAACCGTTGCCATACACACCTACGAGAAGGCTCTTGCACTGCGAACGCTGCTCGAAAGCGAGGGCATAAGTGTGGAGTTGAATAATGTTAATCTCGAAGTACCCGGTTTTTCATCGGGTGTGCGTGTTCGAATTCCCGAACCTGATCTGCCTTTGGCTCTGAGAATTATTGAGAATAAGGAGCTATTCCTGCATCCGGGTGGCGGTGAGAGTAAGGAGCATACGATACTCGTGCCGGTTGATTTGAGCGAGAATTCGTTCAAGGCAGTAGGCGTTGCTGCCAATATTGCCGCGACTGCGAAGGGTAAATTGGTGCTTCTCTATAGTTATATCGATCCGTATATAGCCGGGAATGTGCAGTTTACCGATAGTTTTTCGTACGAAGTTGGCGAGACCGGCGCTCGAGAGCTGATGATTGACAATGCCCGAAAGCTTCTGCATAATTTTTATGAGCGAGCCCGGTCGGCAATGAAGCGCGGGCATATGCCGGTTGTAAAAATCGAGCAGATTGTAGTAGAGGGTGTGCCTGAGGATGCGATAATCGAATATGCCAAGTCGCATGCGCCATATCTTATTGTAATGGGTACGCGCCGTGCCGACAAGAAGGAAAAGGACCTGATAGGAAGTGTTACAGCCCAGGTGCTCGACGAGGGTCGGTTTACGGTGCTTACCGTTCCGGAGCCTATCGAAGCCGAAGATTCGTTGAAGCCTCGTAATATCCTCTTTATGAGTAATCTCGATCAGGACGATATTTTAGCAATGGATGCGCTATACAGGCTTTTTGGTTCGAATTCGGCAAATGTGACGATAGTGCATATGCCAAATCGACGCCGCTTTTCACTCGCGTCAGCCGACAAGGCATTGAGACGACTGAGCGATTATTGTCGCGATAATTTCAGTCACTATCATTTTATCTCTGTGCCGGTAAGCCAGGTTGATGTAGAAAAGGAATTTATGGACCTACAGGATAAAAACCATTACGACCTTATCGTGGTACCCAACCGGCATCGAAATGCCTTCAGCCGCCTGTTCAATCCCGGCTTGGCGCATAAGATATTGATATGCACCGATGTGCCGATGCTTGTGATACCGGTTTAGAATTCAATCGTTTCGAAATCTTCATCGTCCTGTGGTCGCTCGAAATTTGCATAAAACTGCTTGAGTTGTTCGACGGGTACGATTTGGTCGTTAGGGCCAGATCCGATGCGCTCTGACAGACGTTTGGCGAGGATGTCGAATGGAACTTGCAGGTATACGAAATGGGCATCGGAACCGGCCTGACGGCAAACAGCAGATATAGCATCGCGGTTGACGCGCTTGCACATTGTTGCGTCAACTACGATGCTTTTTCCTTGCATAAGGAGATTGCGGGCTAAAGACATTATTTTTGTATTTACGGCCATAAAGGCAGCCTTTCGTTGCTCGGGCGCCAATGATGTGAAGTCTTCGCCGTATTCATCCCAGATTAATTCGTCGGCGGAAATGCGGACGTAGCCTTGGCTCTCGAGAATGCGTGAGTACCTCGTTTTTCCCGAGCCGCTAATTCCGCACATTATAATAGCTCTTGAATCAGACGCCATTGCTTGTTGATTCGTTTGCAACTTCTTCGATAATGTAATTCTGCCGTCCGAGACCGAGCTCTTCGGCATAGTCGAGCAGGTGAATGGCATTGCGCTCTTCGATGCGTTCGATCAGGTGGATTTTGCCCGGGTCAGGAGAGTTGTATACCATGTCGACACATGCACGGTCGAGGGCTACCGGATCGAGAGATGCAAGAATACCTATGTCGGCCATTCGTATTGGTTCTGGCTGTGCAACGCAGTCGCAGTCGACTGATAGGTTGTTGGCAACGCTGATATAAAGTATCTTATCTCCGGCATGGTCGAAAACAGCTTCGCAAGCCTCGGCCATGGATTCAAGAAAAACGTCTTGCGGTGGAATGGCGGACCAGTCTATAGGAATCGCATTGGATTTACCTCCGGTATGTACCCACGCCTTGCCAGCCGATGAAGCCATGCCGATTGCTACGTTTTTAAGGGCGCCGCCGAAACCTCCCATAGGGTGGCCTTTGAAGTGAGAAAGAACGACAGTAAAATCATAGTCAGCCCAATTGTGGCCAATGAGGGCGTAGGGCAGGTGCTTGAAGTTCTTGACAGGGAGCACCATGTCTTCGCCCTCGGCATCCATAATGTCGACCGGGGCAATGGCTGTGAAACCGTGTTCGGCTGCTGTCTGAAGGTGGTCGGCGGTAGTGTTGCGCTTGCCGTCGTAGGCGGTGTTACATTCCACAATGGTGCCGTTTACCAGCTGTACAAATTTTTTGATGACATCAGTAGAGAGGTGGTTGGGGTTGCCGGCCTCGCCGGTCGACAACTTTATTGCTACGCGACCTTCGGCTTTTCGTCCAAGACACTCGTATACCTTTACAAGATTGTCTGCCGTAATTCGCCGACAAAAATATACCACCGATGGCTGAGATTGTTTTTCCATATTATAGATGTTTATTTTGACTTGGCAAATATAGTATTTTTATTCCCGGTTTACTTATTCGCATTTATGAAATCCACAATATCGGTAAGAACTTCAGGTGAAATGGTTTCTGAGATTTCGCTATATTCGGCTACCTCTCCGGTTTGGCAGTGCTGGAACATGTGGTTTAGGCCCGGATAGATACGTGTGACAGCATCGTTTTTGACTTTTTTGAGAGCTTCGAGGTTGGTTGAAGCTGATACCTGTGTATCGCGGTCGCCACCGAGGGCAAGTATGCTGCTGTTTACCTTGGTGATGTAGTCGAGAGGACGAAGGCCGACGAAATAGTTGAACCAGGGAGTTTGTTTCGATGTATTCTTGGCGAGCATATCGATTATCTGTTCCGGCAGGTCGATCTTCAAGTCTGTTGCCAATGTCTTGATATCAACAGTCTTGCCTGATGCCATATAGTCGAAAGCCGCGTCGAGTAGACGTAGAGTTTCCGAAATCCGGGCATCGGTCATACGGGCCTTTGCCAATGAGCGGCGATTCTGTTCGAGGAGTATCTCCTTGCATGGTATAATCGCACCGGCCAGGCTTACAATATAGGGAATTCTATGCTCTGCAGCCACCATGAATGCTATCGTGCCGCCTTCGCTGTGTCCGATGATTCCGACCTTGCCGATGCCTTCGCAAGACCTGAGAAATTCGACTGCAGCAAGTGCGTCGTCGGCGAAATCGGCTGTTGTTGCCGATGCGATGTCGCCTCCGGATTGTGCATATCCACGGTCGTCGTAGCGAAGCGAGGCTATACCGTTGCGTGCAAGATAGTCGGCGATTACATAAAATGGTTTGTGGTCGAACAGCTCTTCGTCGCGGTTTTGAGCGCCGCTGCCGCTGACAAATACAACTGCCGGTACAGGCTTTTTCTTTGTTGCTCCATTAGGAATCACCAAAGTTCCTGCAAGGGTGATACCTGCGCGAGGGTTGGAGAAAACGGTGTCGATAGATTCGTATGGGAATGGTGGCTTAGGTGTCTGTGGGCGCTGTATGCCTTCGGTTTGTTTTATAAGGTTGAGCTTGAAGCCTAATCCCCGTTGAGAGAATTTGCCTTCGAGGGTGTCGCCCTTGACTATTGCACAGTATTTGGCTTGCAGCGACTTGCAACTGAAAGCAACAGAGTCGGCACTCAGAAAATCAGTGTCAAGCGCTATTCCGAATGCTCCTTGATCGGGGCTGTCGAGTGTGCTGCCTTCGGGGTTGATGTTGATGCGAAGTTTGAGTTTGGAAAAGCCTAAATTAAGAGAGCCTGAGTATGTTCCGTGGGGAGTTTCTTGGGCTATTATATTGAGGCTAAGAAAAAAGCACAGTGTGGAAATGATCTTCTTCATATTATTCTGTTCCGGCAGTAAAGAAAAAGCGTTGCGGTAATTGAGTTATTTATTTACAAAAATACAATATTTATAATGAAAATAGGTATCTTTGTGTATGAAAATAATTACAGCAGACATATCAGCTTCACAATATATATCGCAATTTCGCGATGTAGACAAATTTATAGGCTTTTGCCGTCAATGTGGCAACTACGGTAATTCGTGGTTATGCCCGCCTTTCGACTATGATATCGATGAGAAACTAAGGCCATGGACGAAGGTACATGTGGCCGGAGTGACTGTAGACGTGGCAGGCAAACATCAGTTATCCGAGGCCATGGCTCTGCTCCAGCCGGCCCGCATCGAACTATCCGGCTACCTTCTCGAAAAAGAACAGGAGAGTAGGGGGCTTGCATTCGGGTTCTCGGGTAAATGCCATTACTGTAAGGAGTGCGGCAGATCCCAAGGTGTTCCCTGCAGGCACACCGACAAGGCAAGACCGTCGTTGGAAGCATATGGTTTCGATGTCGGGGCTACGGCCGAACAATTGTTGGGCATCCAGCTGCAATGGGGCAAGGACGGCTATCTGCTTGAGCAGTTGGCTCTTATCGGGGCGGTGTTTATGCCGTGACACGATTTTGAAAATCACAGTTTGTAAAAATCAAACAAAGAGTTTGCAATATCAAAAAATATTTTGTAATTTTGCAGAGAAATCGGGGCGTAGCGCAGTCCGGTAGCGCACCTGGTTTGGGACCAGGTGGTCGCAGGTTCGAATCCTGTCACCCCGACTTGCAGACTACCTTTAATAATCACTATGTTAAAGGTAGTCTGCTTTTTTATCTTCAATTGAGTCAGCATCAATAGGTTAAAGGCTTAAAGAATAAAATTCAATAGCCTGCTTTTGATGGTCTGCTATATGACACGACTCTCCGTCTCGTTTCCGGCCAATGGAAATGTTGACCGTAATGTTGACCGGTATCGTGCCATGATAAGTGTTCAGTAACGCCTAATTAGGCACTGTATGGCAACACTATCATTACGACTCACCACAAACGGTGGTAAATTCAAAGGACGTCTTGTCGTTGAGTGTGCGACAAGAGAAAACGGAAAGACACTCAAACGGCACTACAAAGTGGTGCAAGGTCTCCAGTCTCCCTCATATTCCCCGGAGTGCTGGAATGAGAAAGAGGGGCTGTTTATCTCAGGCCCCAATGCAGTTCAAAACAATCATGTGACCAAGCTCCTGTTAGATGAGCTTCAGGAGTTCATAGACACCGGCTCTTATAGCGATGGCCGGCAACTCTATGATGCCTACGACTATTCAAAAGCCCACCCCGAAGCAGCCCCTTCAGCGACCTTTGGAGAGTTTCTGGAGAGTATCATGGAGAAGCTGAAAGCAGAGAGGCGTTCTTCCAATATAGAGCAATACACAACGCTCTATCACGCACTCACCGGCGTTAACAAGAAAGTTGTGAACCGCCCTAAACACTTCACACCGCCATATTATAATGGCATGAGACTTTTTGACATTCCTATTCGAGCAATCAGCAATCGTCATTTCATAGCTTTTGGAGATTGGATCAAGGATGTGAAAAAGGGTGCTGGTTACAGAAATCTGATGACTACCTTCAAAGCGGTTGTTTCCAAAGCTCACCAGCAAGAGCTCACCAGCAACACCCTAACTTACAAATTCAAGACAAACATGCCTATAAAAGCGTTGTCAGGACATACTGCCAAAGAAAAAATCCGTGCCAAAGGAGAGAGCATTACGATTCTAACGGAAGCGGAATTTGCCGCTTTTGAACGATTTGACATCCTCAAAATCGCCCCTCCACAGCAGCGTTTCCAGGAGCTTCTTCAAATCTACAAGGACTTGGTGCTTCTGCTCTATTACACGCGCTCACGTCCAGCGGATGTTATATCTTTGCGCCACGGTAAAGAATATGATGAGGAATCACACACCATAATATATACACCTCGTAAGTTGGCCAGCCGGATTAACGCTAAAGGACGTCCTTGTTGCGTTACTCTCCAATTACCCAAACAGGCCATCGCTATCATTAACAAATATAAGGGGCGTAGTAAAGGTGGCTATCTGCTACCACTCCCCATGAACGAAAGAGAATGGGACATTCCGACAGAATTTCCAACATGGTATGTCCGTGTCAAAAACGTTGAGCAACGCATCAATCAATACCTCAAAAAGATTGCTGTAGCGCTTAATCTGGAGGTGAAAGACCTATCTCTATACGATTTCAGACATTCGGCAATCACACACGCTGTAAGGGCTGGAGAGAATGTGTTTATGGTGGCCCAACAAGCCGGTACGTCAGTAAATAATATTGAAAGATATTATTACAACTCAATACGATAAAACTGTGGCGACTATCCTCCCGGACCGTCGCCACTCATAGACACATCAACCTCCTTTCTTTTAGTTAGGAACTAAATTTGCCACATATTCTCATAAGGATCATAACTTCGCATGAATGTGGCTACAGCAAAGTCTGGTGTTGGTCCGTTCTTTTCCAGTTTACGCGGTATCTGAGGATTGATTCTCAGTTTACCGGCATCACGGAGCCAGTTGATAGATGTTTGATAATCGGTAATGCGAGCTGAACTTACGTTTGTAGGCGAAATCAGCTTATGAAGTTCATAGATTGCCAATCTGAGGATATGCTTCTTCAGATTGGCATTTCTTGGATCGTGAGCCTTGATATTATAACTCTCAATCGGTTTGTCTGCATTGGGATTGATTATAGGATGATATACAATCCCGCAATATACGACATATTCCGTGTCTGTCAGTTCGTAAGTGTAGTCGGTAGTGTAATCTCCAATCTGCCCCCAATCGTCAGAATCTTCAGGATTCACTGTAAGATTACGGTTATTTTCATTTACCATTAGGGTGTAGTATTTGCCGTTGTAGAGAACAACTGACCACTGAGAGTAATCGACATTTGCCTCCCAAGGCGTAAATTCTACAGGCTCCCATGCCTTAACTCCAGGGACACGAATGTCATCAAAATCAGGGCCATTGTATTCAAGACATTCAAAATATGCGGTTCCAAAACGAACTATATCACCCGGCTCATAACTACGTCGTTGAGTGTAGGACTCGATTGATGATTCATCTTCGATAGAGTCATCATATTCGGCCCAGTATGGAGCCGCTTCCGGAGCTTTGACACCATTGATGGTACGGAGCGTCTGATAGATCTTATCCTCGATATAGAAATGAGCTCCAGCTGGATATGTGATATGAGGATTATATGGAAGGAGATTCTTTCCAATAGCCAATTCGGCTTCTACCTCATAATTCTCAGTAAGGTATTCAAGGACAGATTGCTCTGCTGCTTCTTCAGCTTGTGCCAATCGTTCTTCATTGCCCCGGATAAGCTGATCAAGGGCTTCTTCCGTGACAATACCTATATAGTCGTTGTTATTGAGAAATCGTGGGAACATTCTATTTATGCTTTATTTATGAATAGCGAGGGTCAATAGTCAAAGTTGCCATATACGGTGCCTGTATAAGTCGTAATAGGCTGAGCATCTGCGGTACCTCTTTGGAATTTGGAATAACTCTTTGCGAGCAAAAGACAGATGGCATAATCAAGACAGTCTGAGAGGTGTCCGTAGCGTTCACACTTGATACCGAGTTTTGGGTCTGTGTATTTTTTCTTCTCTTTCTCACCGGTCGGAAGCTTCTTTTGATAGATAAGATCTTCAGCCAATCGACGGCAGCGCATATCTATACAAATATTCCAGCCATCGTAATTATGGAAAAGAGAGTTAATGAACTCCAAACGAGTAACCTGAGCTGGCTGCTTCGTGAGAAGCTGGCGTCTGGCCCTCAGAGATTTGTGAAGGTGTTTACTAATGATGGTGTAGTTGTTGACGCCATCTTCAGTCTGTGTAGAGCGTGAGAGGCCGGCGGGGTCTCCAGTTACCAAGATTCCTCCAATATGTTTCTCTGCCTGATATTTTTTAGAAATCTTATCGGCGAGTTTAGGGGTGTTATTTTCTTTGTCCTCTGCTCGACCAAGTATTTCTTCCAGCACATATATATTTTTGCCCTCATAATCAATTTGAAGGGCCAAACAACTCATATAAGGCGCCACGTTGAAGTCCCATGAGAGCACAATAGGTTTCAGCGGATTGTATATCTTTTCTTTGAGATTGTCGATAAGATGGAGATTACCATCGAAATTCCAGTAAGCAGCCGCTTCATTGGTTTCAATGAAATCCCAGTTACCGTATAATATTCTCTCGCGTGTAACCTTATCGCTAATCTTATCAAGCGATGCTCGGTAAGTAGCCACAAAAGCTTTATTCGGGTTATCGAATACCGTGAATGGCACATAGGCATCGTGAGGCGCTAACACAGCCGGATCGCCGTTCTCATCCTGTACAAATCGAGTGCGCACCCAATTCATACAGGGGTTGGTTGTAAGGAGCAAACGAGGATAAATGAAAGTTTCAGCTGTATTCCAACGAAGACGTGAGAATAGTACCTCCACGGCTTTTTCACTGACTTGGGAACATTCATCAACAAATCCAAAGCCCCATTCATTAGAACCGAGCCTTTCAAATTCAGGGTCTGACGGCAAGTCTTCCAGCTCTATCAATGAAATAGTGCTGCCGTTATAGAATGTAACAATGCCATCGAGATTGTTGATTTTATAATTTTCATCCTGAACAAGTCCCCATAATCTCAATATCAATTTGATTGTATTGAATGTAGAGCCTTTCAGCGCTTTAAGTGTTTTGCGAGCTACAACAGCGCGAGAATCAGGAAATCTAAGACAACTGCTGACAATCCAGGCACTACCGACAAAACTCTTGCCACCGCCGCCGGCGCCACCTCCAAGTATAATTTGGGGTAGCTTTCGTGAATGACATTTTTTACATTGCGGAGCATGGACTGGCAGTCCTTTTTCATCATGCGAAACCACTATCAGCTCAATTTCGCCTCCGCAGTGAGGGCAATAATTAGGCTGAAGCAACTTCCACATTTCATATTGACGAGGGGAAGGTGCAAAGTTAATTGTAAGACCTTCCGGGGCTTTCAGTCCTTTGACCAGCATTATACCTCGTCCTCCTTGCCGGTTAATCTGAGAACCTTTATTTGGTGGTCTTTCAGTGCTTCTTCTCGTGTTGGGTATATCTCTTCTATTGGTTTACCCTTGAAGTTGGCGTTATGAGTCCAATCAGAAAAGGAAACAGTTTTGACCCCATTGTTCTCGCTGATTTGCATTGACCGCTCAAAGTCCCATGATTCAGGGAAATCAATAGGCTCTATCATAAGATTATCGTTAATGATAAAGCCTTTGGGGATTAAAAATTGAGAGCTGGTGATGTGGGCCTTGAAACAATCAAATAAGACAGATGGAATACCCAGTTCGTTCAGAAGCTCACTGATAAGTTGGTAAGTTTGTTTTACAACCTTATCCTCTGAACGATAAGTTGCTACATCATAATAGATTTTCAGTAAATCGGACTCTATAGTGCCTGATTCTCCTGCTAATTGAAAATAAAATTTGACTGTCCCCTCTTTGCTAATAGATACTTTCTTCACAAAAGCCTCTAAAAGCATACGTCTTTTGGCATTATCATCATCGCGATCAACGATGTAAATATGATCAATGTCAAACGTGGGAGTATTTTTGTTTTCTATTTGACTCATTCATATTAGATTAGAAAAGGCCGTACCCACTGACTGGCACGGCCCGTATTATCACACACATGAATAGATTGCTTACTTGCTGGCAGCGTCCCAGACTTTCTCAGCTGTCTGCCAAAGTTCATCGGGAAGCGGCTGGCCGTCGATGGATTCGATGCCGCGTTTGATGAGAGCGAGTTCATCAGCAGAGAAATCTACTACGAGAGGGTTCTCAGAGTCAGTCTTGGGATTCCATTTGATTGTGCCGGTTTCGTTATTCTGAGTGATTTCGTATTTTTCTTTGTCGGCTTCGGTGATTTCAACCTTTTTCAGAATATTTCTTTTGAGATTGAACTCCAGAAAGTTTTTACACTCCGGCAGAAGTCGTGCGAAGAAAATACGGTCTTTAATAAGTAGTTCCATAACTGTTCTTTTGATGTTTTTATGAAAGAATAGCCATAGTCAAAATCATGGGTTTGAGATTTTAATGACTTTTATCAGAAATTCCAGAGATTATAGCTGACCCCTATACCCACAAAAGGAGATACTTTAGAACCATTATAACCCACCCCCAATTGAAGACCAACACCCCAGCGTTTGCTAACTATCTGGGTATTATTCCGAGTGATTGTTATTGTCTTAGGGAACACGTAAATACTATCCAAATTAGGCTCATAGCCACTTACCCAAGCATGATATGTAGAATCTTCGTATTCCTTTTGAGTAATAGGAATCTGGATTGTATCATAGACTTCCACATTGGTTGTGTCAATCAGGTGTTCAATATGCGGAACCGTAATGGTTTTATATCGGAGTACTGTGCTGTCTTTCGGTACTGGTTGATAATATGGGATGGTATCATATACCGTATCTATATATTGTTGCGTGGTTGCAGAAATAGCCGGGGGCGAATGATGCCCCCAGCTATACCCCAACAGTAACGCGAGCACACATAGCAGCACCCACAGTAAATTTTTCATTTGATAAGATTTTGATATTCAGGAATAGCGTCAAAGCACGGACAGCCTTTGATATATTCAAAGGGTTCGATCAGTCCATTATGGTTTAAGTCCGGCGATGTATCTCGGTGGCCAATGATCTTTTTGATTGTAGGGTATTTGGCAATCAGGGTTTTGATAAGAGAAACAAGAGCAGCTTTCTGGGCTGGGGTTCGTGTGTCTTTGCAAGTTTTACCATCAGCAGCATACCCGCCAATATAGCATATACCAATTGAATTGGTGTTATGTCCCGGAGCATGGGCTCCAACTAACGCTTCTGAACGCCCTGCATGAATGGAACCATCACGATAAATAACATAATGGTAGCCAATATCATTAAACCCTCTTGCCAAATGACACGTCTTGATTTGTGCTACTGAGAAATCGCGTCCTTCTGGAGTCGCGGAGCAATGGATGACGATTTCATTGATAAGGCGTTTGGTCTGACCAGCAACACCAAGTGCCGCCCAGGTCTTGTTGCCAACGATTCCGTCAGCTGTTAAACCTTTTGATTTTTGGAAATTTCTAACTGCTTCGTCTGTAACCAGACCAAATATGCCATCAACAGCAAGATTTAATTTTTGCTGGAGAGTCTTGACTTCGGGGCCTTTACTCCCTTGTTTAATAGTTATCATTCTGAAATTGAGCTTAGAGGAATAAACCATTCGCGCTCTCCCAAATAATCTTCACCAATGAGTGATACCCACCAGCCGAGATGTTTGGGGAGTAAATCTTCTTCGACCAATACAGCCTTGCGTCCTATCAAATCATTAAGACGGAGTTCTTGTAAGGCTATAGACGGAATAATTGTAATTTCTTGATTCTGTTTCATATTAGTAGCCTGTTGGGGGTTGACGATGGGGACAATTAGGCTTCTCGCATTTTAATAGACATAATCTGGTGTTTTCAACTTGAAGAACGGCATTTTCCTTTGAAAGATTTGCTTTGCAATCTCTTTGTTGAGAGATTTGTTCATATAAAGTATCTATCTTAGCATCTTTAGCTGCTACAATTTCATCACGTTCTTTGTGAGCGGCTAATAGCTCATTGCGTTCTTCCTGATAGAGTTTCATCCACTCTTCAGCAAGATTAGCTTCATTGTCAATTTCTTTTTCTTTGTTCTCCAGATCCTTATTCTTTCTAAGCTGTGGGTAAAAAATCAGAGTCATAATACCTCCAGCTATAGCGCCGGCAATAGGGCTTATAATATAGGTCCAAACTTGATCCATTATTCTTTGTCTCCTTTCTCTGGTGTCTGATTTGGTATAATGACATTAAAAGTAATGCCACCACCACCGTTATTCTCGGAATTGTTTTTGCTGGTCTGTGCGTCCTTCACAGGATACAATTCAGCATAAAGTTTCATCGCCTGAACACAAACACTGCGTAAGGCGGCTGGAGACATTTTTACTCCACGGCGATCAGAATATTCTACCGTAGATGTTTCTTCAATGATATTTTCAAGATGGCGGGCCAGATACTCTCTCTTGCGCTTAGCATCGAAATCGTTCAGGGCCTCTAATTGTTCGATGTATTCCTTAATATGGGGTTGATTGAGCAACCTAATAGCCGCCCCTCTTCCCTTTGTCGCTTTTTCAGGAAACACATCTTGATAACATTTCGCCGGATTACCAGCGTATGGAGCCGTACCATTGATATACAACTCACAAAATGCTATTTCGGCGTCTGTAAGAGTGTTCTGACTATTCATTAAATAACTTGTGAATCCTATGCCCCAACGGAGAGTCGAGGCATAGGAGGTTTTTATTTATGAATAGGCTATTCCTGAGGGTTTTGTTTTGATTGATTTAACATCTGTTCCATGATAAGTTCACGGAACAAATTATGAACTCCGTTACATGCGGCCTCAATGTCTTCCACCGATTTTAGGTATTTAGGATTGAACCAAACCTGGAGGTCATAACCGGTTATCTTTATGAGACTTTCATCGACATTAGGATTGCGGATTTCGTAAAGATCTCTGTCAGATTCCAGTCTGAAAGTCACTGTCGGTTCTGGTCCACCAACAGGCTTGATGTCTTTTTCATCTGTCATATTTTGAAATGTTTGCGGGTTTTCTCTGTCTTGGATAAAGCGATGTCAGAGCCACCGCCTTCTTCCGTATTTCTCATTCTGCGAGTCGCAACGGCAAGTACATTGGTTGTAGCTGTTACGTCGGCATCAGCGTCATGTGCATCATCCAATTCAATGCCCAGATTTTCACACATGATTTCAAGTTTATATGAGTTGACTTCAGGAAGATGACTGAGAGCCATCTGTCCTATAATTAAAGTGTCGAGTACGTCCGGTTGCCAATGGCCATATAAGTCTTCATGGCCTCTAAGAACTTTTGATAAGTCCTTGACAAGTCCGGCGTATTCCATCATCTGCATAAGGAATCCTTTATCAAATTCGATGTTTTGGCCTACGATAAAAGGCTTGGCATTTTTGCCTCCTTTTGGTGTATGGTCTTGAAAGAATTTGAGAGCATCTTGTGCAACTTGGATTAAATCTTGTCCTTGTTCTTCTAACATCTGCATTGTGATTGCAGAGTATTCAAGGGCCTTTGCTTCGTAATCCATCATTGGGGCTTCGTCTTGCTCATACTTTGATTTGAGCGTTTTGCGTTTTGGAGCGCCTACTCCGGCGATTTCCTTACGTTGATATGGAGTGACGTATCGGACGAAAGTGCCAATACGTTCAAATGTGTCAAGCCGGGTTGCATGAATTGCTATCTGAGTGATAGCCGAGGTTTGGCATTTTAACCCTCCTGTTTCAAAGTCGAGAGTGAAAAATACTATCGGGTTCTTTTCTTGTTTAGGTGCAGCCATAATTACTTTCTGTTTAGAGCGGTCTTTTCGCCAATCTTCAGGATAGCTTGGCGATAAAATTCTTGTATTGTTGCATTGTTTTCAAGAACAACATCGTAGCTGTCTTCTGGATTGAGATTCCTGTTTCGGTCTCGTTCCTGTCGTTTAGCTTCGGTAGGGTTGTTGGAACGTTTTACGAGGATTGAAATGATGGTGTATTTATCTGACCAACTATCTTGAAGGTCTTGTAGTCCTTTTTCATCTACTACATAGGACATAATGCTCTTGCCCTCAAATTGAGCCGGAGTAGTCCAGTAGTGATAACCACCGAAAATTGTGCTGGCGAATGTATCTCGGAAGTCTGGGCAATCTTCAATTCCTACGAAGATATGATCGACCCCATCCACTTCTCCCTCTCGCATTGGGCGAGTGGTGTATGAGACAATAGTAGGAATGTTGAGACGATGTTGAAGGAAGAGAGACAACGATGTCTTACCACTTCCTGAGGCGCCAACAATGGCGAGAATGATTGGTTTATTTGTCATAATACTTGGAGTTGTGAGCGTTTGTTTAGCCATATTTCATTTTTGCCAGAGTAATCACTATATTTTACAAAGCCATTGAAAATCACCAGCCTATTTTTTGATTGTAGTAATTCTCCGCGAAGGATTGCATATTCTTCTGGCCAGATAACCATAGCACATGTATCATTATTCTGCTGAAGTGTGATCTTGCAGAAGGTCTCAGTATGGCCGGTTTTCTTGCTTTCAAATTTGTTTTCTGAGATTTCAGCTACCGTAGCACAAACAGCAACCTTTTCTTCTTCCTTGTCTGGGTCTGAGATTTCTCGGAGGGTGGTGTATTTAGCACGACCCTTGATACGGGGTTTTATTTCAGAGTTGTCATAGATTCTTTTGTAATCTATGGCACCGATGCCTGACAGTTCGATTTGCTGTTGACTCCAGAAATAATGTTTCCCTACCAGTTCAGAGGGAAAATCTTTTTCTGTGATTTCAAAACCAAGGCGTTTAGCCGCTTTTTCTATGATAGCGTAACGCTCAACTACAGACTGTGCGTTTTCTATCTTGTCGAAACACCCGGAAAGAATCAGGTTCCGGACATGACGGGCATTTACCGGACACTTCTGAAATTCTTCTTCATTGTCTGGATCGTCCCAATATTTATAGACCTTGAATTTATATTTGAATATACGGTCGATAAAATTGTCTATATCCGTAAACGGACCGTTCTTGCTTCGTTCATTGATAATCCATTCTACCGCTTTTACGCCGAGTTGCTTGATTCTGGTAAGGGACCAAAATATCTCGTTGGTTTCGTAATTTGTATGGAATGAGCTTTCGCTATTATTGATGTCCGGCGCCACCACTTTAGCAGAGCTACATTCTTCCATTTCACTCATAAGAGTAACAAGCTCGTCATCATCAGCCCACTGGAGTGCGATTGTATAGAACGGTGTAGGATAATGCGCTTTAAGGTATGCTCCGGCATAAGCTGTCACACCATAGGCTGTTGCATGAGAACGGTTGAAGCAGTAACTTCCAGCGTTCTCAAATAGGGTCCAGATGGCGATTGCATCTTCTTTAGGGCAACCATTTTTCTCAGCGCCCTTCATAAATTTATCTCGCATGGCATCAATTTTTGCTTGCTTCTTTTTTGAGATAAATTTGATAAGCTTATAACCCTCTCCGAGAGAGAAATTACCCACCTTCAGCGCAATCTGCATCAACTGTTCCTGATAGCATAGAACGCCATAAGTGTTCTTCATGGCATCGTATGTACCCCATAGATACGTCGGTGCTACTTCACCGTGCTTACGGTCAATAAAGGCATCCGTACTGCCACTGTTGAGAGTTGCTGGACGGAAAAGAGCATTGGCCGCAATCAGATCTTCAATATTCTGTGGCTGTAATTCCATCAGGAATTTTGTCATGCCTCGTGAAGACATCTGGAATACATTTTGGGTATAGCCCTTGCAAAGAAGTTCAAACACTTTTGTATCATCACAATTGCTACGAGCCAGTTTCTCTAACGACAAATCTGTCCCATACTGAGCATTACAGATTTCAATGACTTGACGGAGTTTTGAAAGTTCCTTAGTTGCCAAAGAATCATTCTTCAACAGGCCACATTCATCAAGATCATAACCGGAGAACTCCGATACCAACTGACCGTCAATCTTTTTTATAGGGGTATAATCAAAACACTCCATCTCAACACCATCTTTTTGCGATGGCGTAATCAGTTGTGCCGAAGCATGGATTGAAGACGATCTTGGCTGGAACATCAGTGTACGAATATCTTCAAAAACCTGAGGGTAATCGTTGATAAATTTAGCGAGCTTGCGCTCTTTAGCCGCTAACATCATAAAGTCGGAGAAATCAATACCATCCTCCTTGATGATTGCAGTCATGTAGTTGGTAATGCTGGGTGGGATGCGATGTACGCGGGCCACATCTTTAATTACAGCCTTAATCTTCATTGTTGTAAACGTGCCGGCCATAAAGACACGAGTCTTGTTCTCTGAGTTGTAACGTCGCTCCATATACGAGCGTACATCTTGGAGCCTCAGAGACTCAAAGTCGGTATCTACATCAGGGAGGCTACCGGAATCTCCTTGAAGATACCCACTGTCAACGAAGCAATCAAGAACCTTGACTGGCTTCGTTGATTTGGTATGTTTTACGCTGACTACTTTCATGCGTTGAGTGCTTTGTAGGTTTCTTTGTTGAACACATTTCCTGATTCAGCCATCGCCTTTTCAAAGGCTACCAGTTCATCATCAGCAAATATGTGTTTGGTGGTAATGAATGAATCAAGCGTGATGCCTTCGAGAGAGGTGCATCGGCTGAGAGCCACATAGATTTGACCGGGGCAGAAAGTGCGTTTGGTATGCACGATGATTTTATCAAACGTAAGCCCCTGGGATTTATGGATCGTAATGGCCCATGCCAGGGAGAGTGGGAGTTGAGTACAACTTCCAACTGTAGTCTTGACAATCTTTTTGTCTTCAACTTTATATTCGTTGGCTTCCCATTTATAAGGCTCAACAGAAGTCTGGATGCCATTATCGAGAGAAACTGTAACAATCGGCGTCCCATCTTCTTTCTGAGTAATATCTGTGACATACCCCAGAGAACCGTTACAGTAGCCAATATTATGGTCGTTTACCAGCATCATCACGCGAGCTCCAACACTGATATTCAGTTCCATGTCACAAGGCGCCGCATTAGGGTTAAATTTATCCTTTAGCACTGCCTTAAAAGTATGCACATCTTCTCCCAAAAGAGAATTGTTGATTTTTTGAGCTTCTGCTTTGTGAGTGCAGATATGAATGGCAGTAGTGTCATACCGGCCTGAGTTGGTTTTATCACGACGCTCAGCCAGTTCATCCATATCATCTGGAGAAAGGCGGTAGGAGCGAATATGGTTCAGGATTTCGATGAACTTGGGATCATTCTGCCTGAATATATGCGTCAGTTCTACCATAGTGAAACCGATTTCTTTGAACACCTTAGCGTAAAAGAAATACGGGCCTTTGTAGAATTGGTTGAGAATGGTTTGTTCTTCAGCTTTTACAACCGGTGGTAACTGATAGAGGTCGCCAAACATGATCAGCTGTAGGCCACCGAAGGGTTTATCGCTCACACGATAGGCACGGAGTTTGCGATCTATGAAATCCAGCACATCAGGACGCACCATACTGATTTCGTCAATGATAATAGCGTCGATGTTATTGATGAGTTTCACCTTATTGGGTGGCAGCCCTCCCATATTCGTTGATTCGTTCAGACATCCGAATGGGATGTGGAGAAGACTGTGAAGCGTTACACCACCAGCATTGACAGCCGCGATTCCGGTCGATGCAGTAATGACGAATCTTTTTTTGATACTGGAGACGATGTATCGAAGCAACGTCGTTTTACCGGTGCCAGCTTTGCCGGTGATGTAGACAGGCTGCTTGGTATTCTCAATGAGGTCAAGAGCTGTCTTCATTTCTGTTGTGATTGTCATATATCTAATTCATTTAGTGTGAATAATTCATCTTTGTTGTCAAAAAGGATGTCATCTCCTTCTTGCAGTTCATCAGCGTAAATTCTGATAGGTTTGTCTTTACCGGGCCGAATTACATACAACTCTGCATCGTTGTAGAGTTTAAGTGTTTGGCCATTGGCAAGGCATATTTCGGTATAGCAATCTGCTTCCACATCTTCTCCGATTATTGTTGTATCGGACTGATATAATCCGGCACGTTCAGGAAGAAGGAATCGCTCAAAAATCAGATTATATTTTATCGGGTCAATGAGCGTAATACCAAGAAGATACAGAAGCAGACATCCGGCAGCTGAGCCACGGCCACATCCGACTTGAATACCATTACGACGGCACCAGTTGACAGTATCATATTGCACGAGCAAGTAATCTACATTATTGGTAGATTCAATGATATACTTCTCATACTCCATTTGTTTACGATATTGCTCTCTTTTTTCAGCCGGGACAAGACGCTGAAGACCATCTTCAAGGAGCTGAGTGAACATATTGTGAGATGTACCATACCTTTCAGCTTCTTCAGGTGTCATGTCATATTTTGGCATGAAATTTCTGTCAGTCTCAAAAAACGCTTCGGCATTTTTAGCTATCTCAACCGTATTGGCACAGCACTCTGAAAAAATAGCTTCAATGTCCCAGTCCGGACCAAAGGTCTGCTGAAACATCTGAAAGTGTTCATCCAAATCTTTGAAATACTGATCCTCAGATTGTTCGTGCGCAGCCCCTGTTGCTACTTTGTTAAGAATGATCTTATTTCTGGCATCATCCTTATCAAGATAGTAGTTGTCGCATATCAGAACTGGTTTCAGGTCATTTTTATAGAGCTTGTCAAAATATAATTTCTGAGAATTGAGAACTTTGACATCAATTCGCTCTGCCTTGTATTCAGATAAATCGACTTGGAAGAATATATCGTCGAATGAGTGAATGAGTCCAGATTTTAATTCAGGAGCCGGAGATTCGGGAGAACCGGAAATGCTCAATATATATTCTGCGGAGAGTTTACCAAACACCAGCACATTTCCCTCGCCATATTTTACCAAATCGTTAATGTCAATGGTTTGATCTTCGCTATCAACCATGATAGTTTTTTGTATGCGGAGAAGATTTTGGAGTCCCTTCTGTGTCTGCACATAGACTTTTGCGTCTATTTTATCCTCTCCGTCAACAAATGTCAGCGAGTAGCCGAATACAAATTTCATTTCAGCTGCTTTACATTCTTTCTGGAGAGAAAAGAGTGATGCCATTGTATTTCTATCACATACACCAATAGCTGTTTGTCCGAGATGCTTGGCTTTCTTTACCCACGCACTCGGCATAAAACTACCGTTGAGCAGTTCGTAAGGAGTATGTACCCCAAGATTAACAAAAGGGACATGGTGTTCTGCCGGTACTCGCTCTCCTATATATTTGAGAATGTGCATTTTGAATGGTTCCCGTATATCGGTATAATACCAGCAGTCTCCGAACTTGAAAACAACATAGCAGATATTGTCATTCAGCAGAACTTCTGGGTCCTCCATGCAGTTAAAAATTAGTTCTGCATTATTGTCATATCGAAAAATGGAGTTGACATTCTCCATATCCTGAAAAAACGCAAGACCGAAGCCGGGAATTTCAATGAGATCATCCTCGACTATCTTGTATTGTATTTTGTTGGTGTTTAGCCAGTTTGTTAGTTCTTCCATATTATATAGTTTGCATCTTAAATTCGTTAGGTGTTTTCAGGCCAGAGGCGAACACATCATAGATGGTCCAGAAATCAGCATCATCCCAGTCTTTGGAGCCATCCGGAAGACAGGCAATAAAAATGTCGAAATACTCGGAGAGGGTGGCGGCTGTTTTGATGATTGATTCTCGCGCATCGTTATCATAACCTATGACGACAGTTTTAACCCCTTTACTTTGGAGCTTATATATTTGGGTCTGAGAGATTTTCTTGCCGAATGATGCAACAGGAACTATTCGATGATTGTCGTACAAATCAAGCTTTCTTGTCAAAGCGATAGCATCGAATATGCCTTCAACCAAAACTACTGTATCGGTCTCATCTTCAATTACAGCATCATAGTTATACAATAACTTCACAAAATCATTATCTGTGCTGTTGTTGTAGCGCCGGATTTCATATTTCCCATTTCTACGAGCTTGGATATTGTATTCATCAATCATATCCTTGTTCCAGATATGACGCGATACATAGCCCACAGTATCTCCATTGTCGATAATCGGGAATACTACATAGTTGTCAAACTTAAAGTTAAGACCTCTGGTAGTGCCAACTGGGAAATAGGTATAATCATCTACAGTGAACCCACGCTCTTTCAGATATGGGTTCCTATAGCATCGTTTCCACCCTTCCGGCATATTGATTACGATAAGCTCATCATCAATTTCATCTTCTTCCAGTTTATAAAAGTCAGGAATATCGAGAGGCTGAAAGGACGCCTTTTCCTCAATCATCAGATCTGGACGACCTATCAGATCGAGTAAATCTTTAAGCTCTTTTGTAGTATGTCCGCACTTGAAACAGTGCGACATGAAAGGCTTTTTCTTGTTTGTTTCAGGGCCAATATAAATACCGAACTTACCACCCGATTTTCCACATGAAGGGCACGTTGGTACAATTATATTTTTCCCACTACCGTCTATGTGGCCGTGAGTTTCGGCTATCAGTTCTTTGATAAGCCATTCTTTTTCTTCTCTGGAGATATACATGGCTTATCCTAATCTACTAAGATTTAACGAGCGGGCGCGGTCGAAGAAAATTTCATGGTCGTAATCTGTTGCAATGCGGAATACCTCTCCTTTCTTAAAGAAGCGGCTCTTTGCAATGTTTATTCGCATGGTATTCTCCTTGCTCTCATTAGTTGTCTGGTTGAGCGTGATGAGATGTGTCAGAGGTCTGCTAAGACCTTTGGCTTCTGAACAGTTATATTCTGTCAGGACATATTTTTCATCGTTGAGCTTTTCACGATCTTCAATGGTTGACTGATAGGTTACAACCATCCATAACTTTTCATCACCAGCAATATCCTTTAGATTGTTGGCAACCTCAATTACTTCCAGGCGCTTTTCTTTGACACCAAACCGAGCTGATTGAGGGAGGTGTACCAAATCCATTGAGTCAATAATCACGACATCAGGCGTGGTCCCGGTAATCTTTTTGAAATCTTGAATGGTCTTATATATATCGGTAGTAGTAACCCGATTGCCAAAACGTGAATATGATTTGACATACAGTTTGCCGGATATTTCTTTTAGTTCTTCAATTGTACTCTGAATATCCTCATCAGAAATTCGACCATTACTGAAAGCATAAGCAGAGCAGCCGATTAACGAGGCTGAATATGCGTCAACCACTTCGTCTCGACTACCCTCCAGCTGAATATGAAGGACATTTAACCCGCTGAATTGACATGCGTTGCGGCCAATCCAACGAGCAATATGACTTTTACCTACACCAGTCGATGCAAGGAAACAAGTCATCTGCCCTCGTAAATCTCGCCCGCCATTACGTTTATCAAGCTCATCTATATAAAATGAGTTAACCGGGCGCCGCATAGTTTCATCCGCTTTCTTAGAGCGGTTAGCTCGTAGATTGTTGTCAAAATCACCAATAACATTGACAAAATCCTGAGAACCCAGACCAAAGGAATCAGACCATATAGTATATTGCCTGAGACCTTCGTATGCTTCGTCTAATCGTTGCTTATTGTAAAGTTCGCCTACTTCTTTGTAGACCTTCTGGAAATGCACCTGACGGATATAAGCTTCCAGTTGTCGAACACACTCATCAGTGGAGAGCATACCTGACGTGTCGTATATGTCATCGAGCAAATTCATCGCACCCTTTGAACGTGATAAAGATTGCTTTACCATACTGAACGAAGGGCATTTGCGTGATGTCCGGAACAAACTCTGGAGGGCCTTATGTAAGGCTTGAAACTCTCGGTCAGGGAGGTGTTCGGGACGAATATGCTCACAAACAATACTGAGGATATACTCGTTTTTGAAACAAGTATAATATAAGTCCATCAAGAACTCATCCGTGAGTAGTTCATTTGTTTGAGTTGTTGCCATTTTCAATTCTGATTCTGTATAGTTCCGGGAACTTTATTTCGGTCTCCTTTTTGCACTCGTCAATGAACTGACAAGTTCTACAAGCTTCTGACTGAGGGCTCCAACCCATTGTGCTGGCCTGACACATGACAAAGCCGCTACGCTGATTATGGAGTCTGAATTTACGAGCTTCCTCACTCGGCATATAGATGTACTCTGCCAATGGATGCTCACTGGAAACAGCTATCAATTGAAGAAGATCGGCACGAGACAAATCCTTTGTCGCTAACCATTCATTCTCATAATGGCGCTGTCCTCGTTTACTTGTAGAAAAATGTGATAAGGAAGCTTTTCCGAATGTGGATTTCACCGGCAACCGTTTCTGCCGGTAGATGTAAGCTATAAAAATACTCACATCTACCAGGCGTTCTTCGGTCACAGAACCAAACTTCTCAGTCATCAGACCGAGGAAATTGGCAAGTGTTTTTTGGGTTGCCCCACCACCCGAAAATTTGAAGGTGGGGTCAACCAATCGCTTTATGATTTCCGTATAGACGGTTTTGAGTTGTTTAATCTGTCTTTTTTGTTCCATTGCGGTTCAGCTTCTTCATCAGTGTTCGACGAGCAAGAAACAGCCTGGACTTTACGGTATCAATATTGCGAGATTCTAATCTGCCCTTCTTGTACTCTATCTCAGCTATCTCCTTCAGGGAATACCCGGCTTCTTGAAGGATTAGGGCGTCTCGATGAATTGGGTTTAAGGAATCGAGGGCCTGAATGATGTCATCATTGTAAAACTGTCGCCAGTTGTGTTCATCCATTAGGTTGGCTGAGGGCCGGTCAAAATCAACAATTTCGCCGCCACTCAGATCTCCAACCTCATGGTCGTTGTCTCTCAACTCTTTCTCTCTTGCACGGCGCTTCTCATGTTCGATTACATGGCGTTTCGTGCATATATGAATCCATGTCATTATGGGCTTCTCAGGGTCGTATGTTTCAATTCCCCGGTAGAGATTAGTGAGAACCAGCGAATAGTTTTCTTTGACTGTAGCTGGGGAGGCACTATACTTCATACAGAGCTTATAGACTAAGTTGAAGTAGGGCTTGATGTATTGGTCAAATAGTGCGTTGCGTCGCTTTGCAGTTTCGGGATTTAGTTCATACTCTCGCCTTGCGACTTGGCTTTCTTTTGTTCCCACAGTTGAGCTACCTGGATCTTGAACATATCGTATGCAGATTTACTCAACTGTTTCTTAGAACAATACTGTCGCCAGCAATGGTCGTAACGGATGAATGTTGCCCGAACTTCCTCGTCGGACGGTTGATTAGGCTGGGCTAAGAACTCGTAAAACCCGCCGAGCATATCAACCAGTTTGGCAGAGTGTGCTTGCGCCGCTCTTTTTTGCCTTCTCTTGATACTCATAATTTACAAACTGTGTTTGATTTGGGTGATAATGTTATACTATATTGAATTTGCGGCAGAAGTAGTAGAAGATGTGAGTTGCATCGGCCTCGTTATCGTCGATTGGATTGATGGCCCAACGTTTGATACAGAACTCAATCATCTTTTCTTTATCTGCCTTTCCATCGCCGGTAGCCCATTTTTTGACTGATTTGGGGTTAATGGAGATTGGCTCCGGGAGGTTGAGTTCATCGCATATCTCAAAGAGGATGCCTCTGAACTCTGCAAGTTTTACTGAAGCTTTGAAACCACCTTTAGCGGTGCCAGCACTGACATCTTCAACCACCACTTGCTTGATTCGGTGTTCTTTTATAAAAGCCATCACTGTATCTCTGAAGTCTTTGTGCTGTTTGTTGTTGTTGCGATATTTAGCCTCGGTAAAATCCCAGGTACCACTTCCGTGTATAGAGTGATAACCGGTATGGGTCGCTATATCGAGACTGAGTACATCTGCCTTAGTCAGTCGAATTTTCTCTCCTTCATAACTGATTTCCATTGATTAAATGAATGATACTCCGTTTTGTTTATTGACTATCAGCCGGTGGCTATAACCCTCGCTAACGGCACCATGAGACACCACTAATGAGGTCACTTGAAGATTATTAAGTGTATCGAAGATATTGGCAAGGCCGTTTTCGTCGATACCATCCATGATTTCGTCAATTACAAGAAGGTCCAGACCTTTTTCATCATCGCAGTTAGTGTTGATAAGTTTCTGGAGAGCCAGAATAGTAGCCAGTTCACAACGAGAACGCTCGCCCTGGGAAAACTTCTCATAGGAGCCACAATCAACGCCATCACGCAACAATGAGATTGAGATTTTATCCCGAATCTTACCAGATTTCAACATCGTAATGCCTGAAAATGCAATCCGGATGTCAGAACCAATAGCACTGAGAAATTCATTGGTTAAAGCAGAAAGAGCTTCTACTTTGGAGTTAGCAAGGTAAGTTTTGAACTCCATAAAACGAGTTTCCTGAACCTGAAGAACCGTTAAATTGTGCTCAATAACATCTTTAGCCTCGACCGCCTCTGATAATGCCTTCTCAGCTTCCTTTTGTGTTTCTTTAAGCGTTTTAAGAGCACTGTCAATGGAATATTCCTCGATCTCTTGCATAGAGGATTCAAGGGTTTCTATCGAACCGTTATAAGAAGCTATTTCACTCTCCAACTGTTTAATGCGAGAATCCAGACGTTTGATTGCGGAATCCACCGCATCGTAAATGGCATCGAACATATCGTTCTGGGCCAATTCTATTCGCTTGTTGAGTGCAGACAAACGTTCTTCGGTATTCCTTACATCATCACGCAAAGTCTGAAGGGTGCCTTCAAGTTTGTTCTTTTTATGACGAGCGCTTATTACTTTAGATGACGATTCAGACTCTGCATTATCTAATTCTACTTTACGAGAATCAGCTTTGGCAATCTTACCTCTGGCATCATTGGAATCAGAGGTGGTCTTTTCAATCAGCTCATCCAATTCCTGTTGACGCTTTTTGGCGGCTTCTAACTTAGAGTTAATCTCTTCAATGGTTAGTTCGCAGTCCATAACCCATTTGTGATGACATTTAGGACACTCAATTGTGCCGGAAAGCATTGCCATCAAATCAGATGTGTATTTGCTGCCTTTCTGTTTACGAGCCAAAAGTTTTTGTACGGTTTCAGCTGCATCGGATATGATTTTCTTCCAGTCGAGAATTTGCTGCCGGAGTTGATCACGTTCCTTTGCATTGGTGCTGGCTAAGCTGTCATATTCTTTTGCTGCTTCGGTTACAGCTTCTGAAGCTCGGAGCACTTCTGACTCATACTCCGTGACAAGATTGGTTGAACTTTCTTGGTCTTTTGTCAACTGAGAAATGTCATTGCGTATAGATTCAATTCGTTCCTCATAGTCTTGCAGTTGGCCCAGCAATTCAGCTTTCCAAAGACCTTGGATTTTCTTATAAGAATCCCCAAGAGAAAGACCCATGCCTTCAATTTGCTGAAAGCTCTTCTCCAAAGCCTCGACATCATCCCAATCCTGATTAAGAATTTGAATTTGTCGATTAGCTTCCCGGATTTTAGCTCTCGTTTCAGTAATACACTTCTGTATATCGGCCAAACGTTCAGCCTTCTTAGAAGCGTTTTCCTCAGATTCGTTGATCAGACTGGCAATTTGTTCTTGATATGTCTCGACCTTACCTTGATAATATGAAACTTTCCTTTCGGCTTCAGATAATTGTTTCTGGACGGATTCAATATCTGTATGGAGAATTTCAAGCGACTCATCAACCTGAACACCATTGCTGAAACGGTTGATAAGTTCTTTCTTCTCTTTGTCATTGCTGGAGAGAAAAGACTTGTATTTGTTTCTACAAAGAATGAAATTAGAGTAGATGTCGTCTTTTGTAAGGCCAATTCTTTCAAGGATATACTTGTTGTAATCAGCTACAGATGCTTGTTTGATTTCTTCTGTATCAGTATCATAGTGGCCAGTCTGCTCAATTACCTGAACCAATTGAGGCTGTTTACGAGACAACCGACGATTGATTGTCATTTGAACCCCCATGATGCTATTAGACAGTACAGCTGAAATAATTGCTTCATCGGCACTGTCATTGATTATTTCATCAACCTTAACTTTGCGTAGGGGCTCCCCTGTAAGGGCAATGGCAATTGCCTCAATCAAAGCTGATTTACCGGAACCATTTGAACCCTGGGAGTCGTTATCCATGTTGTTGCCAAAAACCAAAGTGGTAACGCTCTGAGGGACTGTAAACCCCAGCTCCTTGAACGCACAGAGATTTTTAGCTTGTATGTTAATTAGTTTCCACATAATCAGTTGATTTTATCGAGGTATTGTAATCCGGTTTCAATATCATCTATCTCTTTTTTATGGCAGAAATTGATGTATTCATTCTTTATACCAGCCTTGTCGTATTTGGTGCTAATGGCTTGGGCTGCTGATTCGACCGAAATGGTTTCAGTTTTAACCTCAACTTTGCTAACCCCCATCTCTAAGAGGGTTTGCTTGTTGATAGCCGGAACTTCGTCAGTATGACACTCTACCTTTACTTTTATCTTTACCCCATCTTGAATCAGCTTTTCGATTTTCTCTTTAGCCGATGAAATATTGTCGGGGGTTACAGTTATAGTAGCATAGCGCACATTGACTTGATTCTGAACGAACTGAGTGGATCCATCTGAGAAAAGTACAGTATAACCCTTCTTTTCATCTTCTCCGTAATTGTGCTGACGAGATGCACCAATGTATTCGATATTTTCGCCAACTTTACAGCGATCATGGTAATGACCAACAAGGACTTTCCTGAATGGCTTGAAAACTGAAGCGGATAACTCTTTGTCGGAATTTTGAGCTAAAGCGCCATTGATACCCTCATGGATATACAGAATAGTGTTCGCTGGATTTTCAGTCGCTTTAAGTTCATTGAGTTTGTTAATAAAGCTTCCATTTTCTGGAAAATAGCTCATTACTGCCAAGACTAAACCACCATCCATATCTTCGATGATAAAATCATCAATAACAGAAACATTAGGATAATGGTCAAAAATATGACTATATCCAAGTATGGATTCTTGGTCTATTTTACAGTGATTACCTTCAGCAATAACTATTTCTATCCCAAGCTGTGTAGCTTTGAGAATAGCCTGTCTAACTGCCAACAAAACCGGCAATGTTTGAGACGAGCGAGATTGCCAAAGATCGCCACCAATAACTATTTCCTGAATACCCATTCGCTGACACACTTCTAAAGCTTCATTCCAATTGGTATGGAACTCCAATATCGTGTCCTTGCCAATGTGTATATCATTGACTAATAGTGCGTGAGGCCACTTTTCACTTGTCATATTATTTGTGATTAAAATATACAGAGGGCACGGCACGAGATTATGTCGTGCCCTCTAAGATGAATGAAAAGTGGTTGATTAACGGCGACGGCGAGCTGGGCGGTTTGCACGACGATCTGTGCGAGCGGCGGGCTCAGCTGTATCATCTGATGGGTCTGAGGGCTCTGCCTCTTCAGGGTCTACATCATCAGGATCAGCCGATTCTCTTTCGTCATCTTCTTCGGAATCGTTCTCAGATGCCGGTGCCGGCTTTTTGCCGTTTTCAGCATTGTTTTTAAGAGCGTCTTCGATTTCGTCAAGGATGTCAGCATTGGTCATACGACGACTTACGCTTACGTCAAGGTCATTGTCGGAAATAAATTCCATCATAGCGGTACGGAGATTGAGACCGTCTTCGCTCTTGTCATCCTGACCGGCATTGACGATAGCGTCGTAAGTATCGCACAGCTGGTCGAATGTCATCTTAGAACCAGTAGCGCCATCTTCAGATGAGCCTTTGCTGTTGTTGGGGTTGAAGTGTGAAGTATCGTCGCTGGGAAGGAGTATCTTGATTTTTTCAACCAAGTCGGTTATACGCTCGTCACTGAGGACATCAATGTCTTTCTTTTCCTCGTACTGTTTGAGGAAGTAGAGCGTTGCTTCCAGATGATAACGGGTATAGCGATATAGCTGTTCAGGAAGACGGGGAAGGTCCAAAAGTTTCTGAAGCTCCTCTTCAGAGAGCGGTGCCTCACGTCGAGTATTGATGTTGAAGACATAGCTGGTCTTGCCATTCTCCTTTTTGCGAGTAATCTCTACAGGATAGGCGTTTTCAACCGAGCTGATGGGACAGAACGCTTTGGGATCGTCTTCACGAAGTTCCTTCCAGAGATCGAGCTTGCGTTCTTCAAGTTCCTTGTACTGGGCGTAGGAAAGAGCCAACATCCTGATACCATCTTCGCGCTTATCCATATTAAGGACATACATGTAGCGCTTGGTGTCGTAGCGAAGGCCACCGGAGAAGCTGTTGTCTCGAATTGCTTTGCAGAGTTTTTCATCGTCCGAATATTTTTCACATGCAATCTGAACGAAGAGGTCGATAAGATCGGCTCCTTCCAGAGCAGGGAAAATGTTTTTGAGATGACGGACGTTGACGTAGGTGATTTGAGGTTTGCCGTCTTTTGTCGTGCCAGTCTGGATTTTGAGCAGCAGTTCTTTGGCCGGATATTCGTAGCCTTTTCTGGGCAGCTCGTATTCTCCGTTGTCGTTGGGAATGGGGGCGAGTGGAAGGATGCGAACTTTGTACTTTCCTTCTTTATCCATGCGGAACATTTCAAGGCGGCGACCGCTGGATTCACTTGCGTTCTTTTTTTGTGCGTCCTCCAGTGTTTCGGAGTGAGCATTGAAGAGGTCTATTACAGAAACCTCTTTGAGTTCTTTTTCACTCATCTGTGTGAATAACGTTATTGGTATGCAGGGTATTCTTCCACATCTCAACACTGGCATCCGAGTAAGCTTCAACTGCTTCCGGGAGCTTTAGGAGATCACGCTCTTTGATCGTGATTCCCCATTGAGATGTTGCATGGTGAATGATGCTGTCAATAACACTATTCACCTCAACTGACTTTTCGGCTTTAAGGTCGAAATAATCGAACTTTTCGCCATTGATTGTACAGCTATGAAGCGGTGCAAAAACCTCTTCAAAATATCTGTATAGTGCATTTACCGGCGGGTGATCTGGAAGCGCATCAGATATGGCTTTTAGAACAATTCCAAATAAATACTTCAGTTGTGGCAGGGCTGCGTTCTTCTTGTCATCGTAGATGAAGAAATTATATCTACCCTCTGGTAGATTTTCCACACTTTGCAGCAACTCTGTTGGTAAGGCTTCGTTGTTGTGGAGGTCAAACGAGCCTCTTTTCTTGATCATGTCATAGTCGTGAGTTTCAGTTACGAGTGCAAAGTAAACACTTTTTTCTCAAACCTACAAACAATTTAATAAAAATTTTACTATAAAAAATCCGCAAGTTTGTTAAACTACGGATTTATAGCTATATACAAATTTAGATATACTCGTTTATAGTAGATTGTATTCTTCTATTCCTTTTGCTGAAATAGGCACGATTTGTTGATTCGAGGATCCCCTGAACCTCAGATTGGGTTCTGCCAGTTCTTTGATGAAAGGGCCATCTACTATAACGTCTATCCATTTCAGAATTTCGGGATAGTGTTGCTGAATATGAGACAAAGTGTAACCAGACCAAAGCCAGATTGACTTGTCACTATGTTCTTTTATGAATTTGCAGAGTGCTGTCAAACCACTATATTGCATCAATGGTTCGCCGCCCAAAATAGAGATATTTTCATCCGATTCATTTAGGCGCTCCCAGACAGCTTCAATATATAGAAGTTCTCCAGCACTAATATCCCATAACGATGAATTATGACAACCAGGACAGTGAATATTGCATCCTTGAAGATATAGAGCAGTTCGTAAGCCCGGACCATCAGTTGAGGTCGAGCTTACGATACGTGCAACGGAAAGAAAAGAGTTAATCATGTGTTACTCGATCTTTAAGTTCTGCCAGCTTTCCATCATTCCAGCGGTCGGTAGTCCCGACGAGATAACCGGTAATCCGCTGAAGCCTATCAATGTGGGTGCTTCCACATTGAGGACATATTTGTAGATTATTGGAAGCATCTTCATACCCACAAACCAAACAGCGGTTGCGATTATGATTGACGGAAGCGTAGCCAATGTTGTATTTATCCATCAGCTTGACAATATCGTCTATAGCCTGAACATTGTGAGTAGCATCGCCATCCAGTTCGACATAGAAAATATGCCCACCTCTTGTCAGCTCATGGTAAGGACCTTCCACAGCGGCTTTATGCTTGGCACTGCAATGGTAATAGACGGGCACGTGATTTGAGTTCGTATAGTAGTCTTTGTCGGTGACTCCCGGTACGACACCATATTTCTTACGGTCTTTTTTAGTGAACTTACCAGAAAGCCCTTCTGCTGGTGTCGCTAATACCGAGAAATTGAGGTCATACTTTTTTGAGCAGATGTCAACTTGATTTTTGATGCTGCCGATAATTGAAAGACCGAGCCGCTGAGCTTCAGCACATTCTCCGTGGTGTTTGCCAATCAGAGCAATCAGGCACTCTGCCAGCCCAATAAAGCCAACTCCTAAAGTTCCGTGTTTGAGGACTGGAGCAACATTATCAGTCGGTTGGAGCTTTTCTGATTCGATCCACATACCTGACATCAAGAGTGGAAATTGTTTGGCAAGAGCTTCACATTGGAACTCATAACGTTTTAAGAGCTGTTTAATAGTTACATCAGTCAACTTAGAGAGTTTACCGAAGAATGTGTTGATACGCTCTGCCTGATCCTGAATGTGCATTACCGACAAGGCCAGACCAGGAAGATTCATTGTCGAAAAACTAAGATTCCCTCGACCGATTGATGTTTTCTCTCCATGCCGATTTTCATATACACGAGTGCGACAACCCATTGTTGCTACTTCATGTTCAAAACGACGGGGATCTTCAGGATCCCATGACTCATCTTTGTTGAATGATGCGTCAAGGTTTAGGAAATTGGGGAAGAACCGTTTGGCTGTTACCTTACAAGCTAACTGATATAGGTCGTAATTCGGGTCGCCAGGCTTTTTGTTTACCCCATCCTTGATTTTAAGAATCTGAATTGGGAATATAGCTGTCGAACCATTACCTACACCACGATAAGTGGTATTCAGAAGCTCACGAATTACACAACGACCTTCAGCAGAAGTATCAGTACCATAGTTGAGACTGGAGAAAACCACCTGATTACCACCACGAGAATGGATCTCATTGAGATTATGAACCAATGCTTCCATAGCCTGATGTACGCGATGCACGGTCTGATTGATGGCAAACTGCTGGAAATTGGCGTCTGAAAGTGTGTTGGAGGCTACTGAAGGCATATTGATGTAGTCTGCGATTTCAACTTCATACAAATGCTTCAGATTCACATGCAACATGTCCTCGATTTTCTTCAGCTCTTCAATGTATGTTTTGCGAACATACGGCGCCATGTAAAAATCAAAGGCTGGAATGGACTGTCCCCCATGTTGCTCGTTCTGTGTCTGTTCAATTGATATACACGACAAAATGCTGGCCGTCTCTATTCGCTTAGCTGGACGGGATTCACCATGTCCGGCACGAAAGCCACCATTTAGAATCCGGTCAATAGGACTCTGAACGCATGTCAGAGAGCGTGTTGGATAATAATCTTTGTCGTGAACATGAAGCAGATTGTCTTCTACAAATTTACGAGCTTCGGATGAAAGGAGATAATCGTCAACATAGCGTTTAGATGTCTCACTGGAAATCTTCATCATCATTCCAGCCGGAGTGTCCGAGTTCATGTTGGCGTTCTCACGAGTTACTTCATTCTTGGCACACGCTACAATATCAGAGATGGTCTGGTCTGATTTTGCATTGCGAGCCTTTGTACGCTCTTCTCTGTATGAGTGATAAGCCTTTGCCACTTCTTCTGCGCCATAGTTGACTAATTCTTGTTCCACGAGGTCTTGAATTTCTTCGACCGAGATACCATCGACACACTGAGCGGCAACCTCAGATGTAACCGTATCTACGAGGAACAAGTCATCTTGCTTAACGGCACAACGAGCCGCGTTGACTGCTCGACGGATGCGCTCAGGGTTGAAATCGACTGTGCGTCCGTCACGTTTAATGACTTTCATTGAATACTTTAAGATTTAAGGCCCAGCTGTTTAGCTGAGAAATGATTGCGATACGATTGCATTTCTTTAGCCCATGCTGGAGTGCCGACATAACCACAGCACCGAGGTTCACTGCATAAGCCGTTACGGTACACACATTTAGGCACCATCATATCTGCCAACGCGGGATCAATCTGCCGGATTGCATCCTTAATAGCCTTGAATACTTCGATTGTATCTTTATGGGCCTGATGACATAGCCTTACTTTAGCCATGTCGATAAGAGCCTGAGCATTGAGGCAAAGTCCCAGGTTAACAGGAGTTTCACGGTCGGTATTGTCTTTGATCCAGTTAAGTTGGTCGATAACATTATCTATCAAATCAAACTGCTCGCCGTATGGCGCCTGATTTGTTTTAGAACGAAGGATTTCCAGTTTATCCTTTAACCCTTCAACTTTCTGAGGCAATCCGGGGTTGCCACCTTTACGGTCATCCCGACACGTTAACTGAAATGGTACAGACCCCACATGGTGGCGAAGAAGGTGGGTAGATAGGAATAAGGGAATGTTGGTGAGTTTGACCCAGAATAACTGGGTGCGAACTGGGCTGTGTTCAGACTTGTATATGCTTTCAAGGGACTGGTGACTCGTACCTAAGAACGTACACTCACAAGCCTCACGCATCAAGTCTTCATCAGTGAGCTTACGCACACTGACTTTGAACTCTTTAGTCATGTGATAACGATAATTTGGGGGATTTTGCAGAGGCGTGGAGCACAGCCACGTTTCAGTTGTGATTGCAAAATTAGCGAAATTTTTCCAAAGAGAGACAAAAATATGAGACAATTTTAGATCATCTCACATTTTTGGTTCTTTCGTAATTTTATATAGAATAGCTGTATCTTTGGAGAAGTCTTTTTGGGAACCCCGGAATATACACCAAATTCCCTATAAGTTTTCAACGCTCTACGGAATTTTGGTTTCCTAAAAAGCGGATTGAGCGAAGCATAGCCAATCCGCTCTATAAAATCAGGATGGGGGACATGCTCTCCAATAGCCTCTTTGATAAGCTGGAACTCCAATGGAGCCTCGTGCATAATAAGGAACCCCACCGGAGTTTCCTCAAACTTACGTTTTTTTCTTGGCGCCCCTCGTTTTTTCTTTTGTTTGGGTTTCTTGGGGCGCCCCTTCTTCTTTGGTTTCGGAAATTTGTCCGGGTGTAGCTTCCACCCTGGCAGCGTTGGATAGTTCATAGTTGATGTTTGCGAGTTCAGCTCTGCGTTTTTGTTCTGCGGCCTCTATCTCGGCCAGCTCACGCTGAGCTTTAGGAAATTTGTGAAAATTCATTGTTATACCATATAAGTTAATGAAAACGGAATTGTGTTCCCGTGAGCGTTACAGTATGTTACCTTACATTCACGAGAGTTTGCTGCAATCTTACCGGACCATGCACCTGAATATGTTACATTCCAAGAGAAGCCAACATCATGCGTCGGAGCCTCAATACCATTAGGAAGCGTAAACAGTGTGCCCGAATGGATATTCTGAATTGTGCCTTGAATGGAAACGATGTTGCCAATCTGACGGACATACAGATTAGTCGAACCAATCCGTTTCCATCCAGTGTCTTGCAGCTTAGGTTGGAAATCACCAGCAGCAGCGGCCCCGATATTTTGGCGAATCTTAGCTTTATTTGCGTCATTTGTCGCCATATCTGCAAGGAACTGATTTTTCTGAACGTAGTTGTTTAATCCATCAGACCCCAATGCGCCAATTTGCTCACGAAGTTTAGCTGCGGTAGTGGGTCCAACAAAAGGTGTAAAGCCTTTTGATATTTGGGCATAACGCTCATCTGCTGCGGTCTTATCGTAAACATCTTTTGTATTAGCTTTATCTTTAAGGGTCTCAGTTAAAGAAGATGTTAACACATATTTTTCTGAAAGAAGTGTACCATTTTCTTTAATTGCCGGATAAATATTGACAGACTCCTTGCCAACAATATGAATATTGCCAATATTATTTTTGAGTTCAAGGAAGTTTTCGGTTACTGAGGAATAACCGATGAAACCACAAGCTTCGCCATTTGAATCTTGCCAAAATATTGATTTCTGATAGCTTACATCGGTTTTGGCCTTATCACTTTTGAGAATAAGTCCGGTGGAAGAAGCGTTAGCAATAGTAAATGAAGATACGTTAGCTACAATGCTTTTTGAAGACCCGATAACAGAAAGCAATACACTCCCTTTCCCATCACCAATATTGGTAGTCTGAACAATAGAAGGTGTGCCAGAAACATTGATGTTCAATGTGCCGGAATTATTATCGGGGTTAAGACTGTAAATGCTGTTGCCAGAAATCAATACTTGTCCGATAGTGGCTTTACTGGAAACAATTGGAACGGAGAATCTTACGCCATCGCTCTTTACTGTCATACTGAGGATTCCGTTAACAAAAAACTGTATGCCACCAGTTTCACTCATTGTCAGCCTGTACATTTTGCCATTGATAATCGCTCTTAACGTTAATGCGTTAGAGTCAAACCAAAGTTTTGCATCTCCAGCAGATGTTAAAATATCAACTGGACCTTTTACAAGAATATTTTTAAGCGCTGTCAGTGTATCTGAGAACGACACCTTACCAGTAACAGTCTGAGAGGCGACCGTAGGATCTAATAATAGCGCATACTTACCAAAGAAAGCGTCCTTTAAGCGCTTACATGCTCCATTGGTTGAGAAGGTAATATACCCCGGCTGTACGCCATTTACTGGACTGGGAATAGTGTTTGAGAGTGCGACACCATAATTGGTTCGGCCAACTTTGGTTCCACCACTGGCGTAAGGTACTTGCTCCGACGAATCGCTTTCACAGAGGAAACGGTTGCCAGCACTGTTAGCTGTAATGGTGCCACCATTGAATTGTCGAATTTTACCGTTGATATAGACATAGCCTTCAGAAACAGTATCGCCAGTAAGTTCGCATCCCATGATTACAAAATTATCGCAAGCATCAAAGATAGCAGAAAATGCTAACGCAAGATTCTGAAGATTAACAATGTCGTCCACAAAGGTATAACGACCACCATCTTGGGAACTAAATTCTTTCATTAGTTAATCTTAATTTTATATGTTTTGCCAGCAGTACGGTAACGATCTACCCAATACTGTATCTGAGCTATGTATTCTGATTCTGAAATTGAAGACGTATTGATTGCTGGAGAGTTAACAATAAAACTGTAACTGCTTTCATCTCTACGCTCTGACACTTTATATAGCACGGGGTCTTTCACCGTATGTGCAGTTTGTTTCACCAATGCTGGGTTGTCAGAGAGAGGGACATTTGCTATTTGTCTATATAATGGAAGGCCATCTCGGACAGCATTGGCTATTGTAATTTTCTCTACCGGATTAACAAAATACTTCGAGAACCTTCTATTAAGGAACCACTCCAGCTTGAAAATCTGTGAAGTCATAGAGGCTTCAATACGTTTCTCTTTGGCCCATTCAGAAAATTCTTTGTTAAGTTGCTGTAACGGCACCAATATTGATTGAAGAAACAATATCAATTTTCGTCCTCCAAGATAATGGGGTACGAATTGATTAACGGTCTTATCAAAATTTATAAAGTAGCGCATTACTCAGCTAAAAATCCAGTATTAGGCTTTTCAACGATGAATTTGATTGTCTCTTCCCATTTGGGGATTCCAGCTTCTTCGCCAGAATTGGTACTCTGTTTCAAATAGCCACTATTAGGAATGAAGAATCTGGGAATCCGTTGTAAAATATTTCCTGCGCTATCTGAAATCAGATTGTTGTCATCATCATATTGAGCGACAAACACGCCATTATAATCTGTAGCGGCAGCATCATAAAACACATCGGTAACATGCTCTACCCTCTGAATGGTATCAATGATTTTTTGAACGTACACCGCACCATCAAATTCCAGATTTGCAATATAGGAGTTTAATGCAGCTTCTACGGCGTTATACATTTCATCCTCAGTAATACCGCCGTCATAATAGACAACCACTTTAGGAATGAGAATATCACCTTTTCGACTAACAATTGTCATGTGAGTACCGGCAAACGCTATTTTTTGCATGTACGCTCTAACTGCCGTGAGAACTTCTGGTGATACTTGGCTATACATGCCAGGTTCGCCAGTTGCAATTTTCAAAATGAGATCTTTATCAAAGAATTTATATACGGTACGAACTCCGTCAACATCTTCAACACGTTCATCATTCACCTCAGAATATGCGACCTTTGTAATTATACGTTTAGTAACATCTACTGAAGGGTATGAAAATTGCGTACCCTCATCATTCATTTGGAGTTCATCGCCATGTTGATATTTCAACAGGGCATTGGCATAATATTGAGGGGTTCCGTTAATTCTATTTTGAAGGTCTGAAGCAACATCCACCTTGAAGACATCAAGGAGATTTTCAAAAGACCAAATACAAGCTGCCGTAACCCATGTGAAGGCATCGAGAATTGACATCTTGGAGCCATTATGAAACTCTGTCAATTCCAGCCTCGCATCACGAGCTGTTTTTGCTTCTTGATATATGTCTGATAAGGTTCGAGCCATTATTCTGCTGTATATGTTGTTCCATTTATTGTGAAAGCCCAGCTGGAGGCGTAACCTTCTTGATTCCAAGCCTTCTCATTCAATATTGTTTCGATAGCAGCCATCCCTCTTGCAGATGGCTGGGCCGTCAAATATATGTGGCATGGGCGCCGTGTACCGTGAGTTTCTGAATCAGCCAGATATTCCAAATAGTCATCAAGAACTGCAATGTCCTTAAATCGTACAGCTTCGAGATTAAGAAGTTGTAGCCCGTTATAACTTTCAGTAACATTACCGCTTCTACCATAATCATATATTGGTGAAAGGTCATCAATATTAGTGCTTCTCAGGTCTAAGCTGACCATGCCTTTGAACAAGAATAGACAACTTAAATCTCCGGCGTTGGCTCTGGAAACCAACTCATCCACTACAACCGGGTTAATTGGATAAAGACTTCCTTTGAAACCAGTAAGATTCAGATAACTAAATGAACAATCGCCATATATCTTCATACGACGTTTATCAACTTTATTATCAAATACATGGTTCAAAGTGATTTTTTCTTCTGTGAGAAAAATTGTCTGAAGGTCTGAATTGTCCCCCCAATCTACGACCATCTGCCCATTACCAGCAACCACAAATGAAGCTTCTGTTTCTTGTTCGGGCATTTTTATAACCATACGCAATGGGGCCGAAACACCTTTGAAATACACCCTCCGTTCACTATTTGCTGGTAGATAATCATTGCTAACAATGGCATCAACAATGCTCTGGTTGATAACAAATTGTTCGTGATATTCTAAAATATCACCGGCTTTTAGATTGGTAGTCATATTCAACTTGGGGTTACTCATAAAGAGATCAAAAGCCCCTTCAATAGAGCCATATAACTGTATGGCTATATCCCAAATATTCTGACCACCTTGTACTTTATATTGTGCCATTAGTCTAAATCGTCAAAATTGGCGTCTATGGCCAGTTGATTAGTGTCATTATTGAATTTAGCTGTCTTTACAATGACCTTATCATCAGCAAATTCACTTTGTATTGTTGCTGCCAATTCAGATTGGCTAAGATCACCATTGGTCCAGCGTATCAGCCCAACACCGCTCAAAGGATAACGATAATTATTCGTTGGGACACATTTTAGAAGCAGATTACCGTTTTGATGATCTACGCGCTTAATATTGAAATCCATTTGACAGGCAGAAAAAATACGAAGATTGCCCGTAAGGTGTGTGACCGACTTTCCAGCAATAGTCTCTGTTACTCTTTCAAAATACAGATAATAAAACTGTTCATCAATCAGTATGAGTTCTGAAGCGTGAATATCTTCTACTGGATTGTTTTGTTCTCCATAAACAGCAGATTTAACCGGGAACCATACGCTTCCCAAAACAGGATTCACAGCATATTCAAAAGAGCCATCGTCATACACTCGTTTGATACGAAGCATGAAAGGCTTATATATTGGTGTGTAATCAATAGCTACGTTAACGCCATCTCTAAGAAGCACTTTCTCAGCAATAAGCGTTGAAACTTCTACCTCGCCATAGAGATAGGATTGCAGTTGCCCTTCCGGCACATCGTCCAGCCATCTGAAAGCTTTCATCAGAGGCTTGTTCGTGGCTGCAAGAACAATATCTTCAGTGTTTATATGAACTTCAATATCTCTGCGCATTATGCACTATGATTAAGAATTTGATACCTAAAGCCATCTACTTTTGAAACAAGCACTTGAATCGAATCACCAGACGCAAGTTCATAATTCACAAGATCCTCGTTGTGATTATAAATGCCTTTCAAAACAATATTTTTAGATCCAGTGCGCACTCTAAATGTCAGTACGGTGCCAAAATTTTCAGGCAAGGTGTTCACGCCAAATTGAGAGGCTACTGATGCTTCCGATGGCAATGTGACCTCTACTTTAGAATATTGAGAACTGGTATAGTAAAGTAAAAATACATTATGCTGAGAGAAATCTATTGTATAACCGTTTCCAGTAAAAGTTAGAATTTTCACTTCTGTGTTTACAAATGCAGGGGCTTTAAGTGCAGCATTTGATGAAATACCATAATTTTTAGTACCGCCTGAGACGTCAATGAATATACCATAATTAGCTTGATCAAAACCATAGCTACCAAATGTGTTGGGGGCATTATTAACGATACGACCTACAGCGGTAAACGCGCCACCCATAGAGCTTGGAATAACATCATCGCCAAACATGACATACCCTTTACTGCCACCAACCTTAAAAAAGTCTTTATAAATAGATAAATTAGCCCAATCAGCACTACTGGATTCTCCACTTGCTGTTGCTGTAACTCCAATATGCCCGTCACCAATTTCAAAACCTCCAATAGACCCGCTGTTAGCGATGATTTTTCCAGTGAAATTAGCTTTACCAGTCTTATCCCATGAAATGTTGCCGGATGCCAACATTCCAGACCCATCAGCGTTTAATTCCCATTTACCCTCGCATTTGATAGATGCTGTTGATATTGTACCGGCAGTAATATTGTTAGCAGAGATTTTACCTGTAAAGATACCATTGGCATCAATATAAGTCGCCGTAGTCATTACGCCATCGGTCCCAGTAATTTGAGTCCATGCCAACTTTACAGAATTGGCAAAAGTAACATTGCCATCTATGTCCCAGCTAATATTACCTCCGGCCAATTTACCAGAACCATCAGCCAATAAGCACCATTTCGGTGCATGAATACCATTATCACTAAGTACCAGGCTATTTGAGAAAGCTGTAAATTTACTGCCTGGGATTAAATCAGATGCACCAATATATATTCGCTTATGATCAAACTTCCAAGAAGCAATTTGGTTAGTGCCTGAGGATGTTAACTTAAAAAGAAGAATATCTCCAACTGAATATGCGGCTAATTCCGCATGGTTACTTGTAGTTATGAGATAAATTCCACCACTGGAAGCTATTTTATCGGTTAATGCAACACCTTCCGATGAACCTAAAACGTTTGTTGAAAGGAATAACCCAGCATAGTTAGTATCATTAACAAGTGCTGCTTTAGAGGTACATAAACGATTTTCTTGGATAGTCCATCCAGCTATTTCACACTTAGATGGCCCCAAATGAACACGGCCTTGCATAAAATCAGCTTCACCGTCGGCATCAATATACCAACGATAGCCACGAATACCCTGAGAGCCAATTGTAATGTCTCCCGATTTGCCTGTAAAATTTCCGGCAGTGTTTACTAAATCGCCTCGCCAAAGAGCATTGACACCAATGTTCCAAGAAGCTATGAAGTTCTTCGATCCTAATCCAAATATTTGAGTGCCTTTATTATAATCAATAGTTGTTGGTGAGCCTTGAAGCCAACCTTCTAAGCCATAATGAGTAGAATCCGTGTAATAGATAGCGATACCTCCAGCGCGAGTGATGGAATCATAAAATGAACTTGATAGCGGTTCATTTATAAACATCAAACCGCTCGGTCCTCGTAATCCAAAAAATGAATTTGCTGAATCCAATAATATGGATGTATTATACAATGAATGAGAACCGATGGCCCACCCTCCAATTTCTCCTGATTGAGCTTTTAACTTACCGTCAAAAGTAGCGTTGCCACCTACATCCCAAGTAATATGACCACTGGCAAACGAGCCTGAGCCATCGCTTTTTAACTCCCAAAATGGATTGGTAGCATCAAGAAGATTGACATATCGAATAGTGCCCTCTGACAAGATTTCTAAACGACCCACTGAATTTTCTTTGATAAGACCAGTATTAGAAATATCCCAGCCACCAATCATACCACCATTTTCGTTCAAATGGAAAATTTCAGTTGAACCTAAATTACCTTGTGCAAAGGCTTCAGGAGTACAACCCTTAAATCCATAAATACCTGGGAGATATGGATGATTTTCACCACCGCCAATATATACGCCTGTCAGTTTACCATCACCATCTTTGTTGCCTATGAAAGCATTAGGGGTTGCAACATGGTCTCCAGAGATTTCGGTCAAATTTTTGTCCCATTCCAAAATCCAATCCAACATTGTTGTCTCTCGAACAACTGTATATGAGAACCGAGCTGTGAGCTTTTGACCGGCGTTAGTAATTACTTCAATCTCACGCCAACCACTTAACTGATTACCAATCGAAGTGATACTCAGCTTAACAGAATTACCAACAATCTCTAAGCTATAATCTTGCTTATGTATATTAGAACCTTCTTCCCATAGAGAAGAACCAACTATACTGGCACTGCTAATAGGAACCTGAATATCTCCACAATAAAGAGATATGATGGTGAAAGCATTTTCTAATTTTGGATTATTACCGTAAGGATCAGCGTTTATGGTGATATTAGACGGCTGAAGCGACACCGAGTAGGCATCGCTTATCGAAACGAGTGTTATAGAAGATTTAGCTATCGTCGCCATCTTTGCGTTTTTCTAAAGAATAGTCGAGATGGCGACTGATAGTTGGTCTGGACGAAATTATTCCATCAGAGATAGAACGCTTTTGGCTAATTCTTTAGCATCCTTTCGCCACTGTTGCATAGCTCGCCATTCCTGTGTATGGATTTCGCTGCCGTCAAGGAGGTAATTGTTGGTAATAGCCTCAACATCATCAGCTGAATATCGACCACGAATGATGGCAGCTACTATCTCGCCATAAGTAGGTGGCGTAGCATCAAATTGTACTTCAGTCCAAGAAAAATGACTTTCCTTGGTTTCAGACTGAGATTCCTGAATGTCAAAAGCCAATGTGTAAGCCTTGCATCCGAATTTTCTAATGTAAGATAGCTGCTGGGGAGCTTCATTACCTTCGCGTTTCGTTATATACATGATAGCCTCTTTTTACAGGGTTTAATAACTTCAAGATGACCTTTTATCCAGCAATAGCGCCAGAATACCTTAAACTTCTTACGAAATAAAAATGAACGAATCCCATAAGTAGCATGATGCCGAAGAAACCCTAACAAAGAGTTAGCCCGACATATTTGCCTGAGGATTTCTTGCTTGTCAGACATAGCACAGGCCCATTCTAACTGTCTCATACAATCATAGAAATGACCTACTGTACGATTAGAGAGATATAATCTGCCCGGCTTAACCCAAGAACCCACTACGGGTACACCTTTAGTAACATGCTGAATGTAAATTTTATCTGGATGTAAGATGACATTCAAGTTGTCTTTCAGCCATTGTTCACAAACTATATGAAGATAAATACAATCCCTCTCAGATTTACAGACGAAAACAAAATCATCAACAAATCTTACATATTCAGCACCTAATTTCTCAGCTTCAGCCAATGCAAATTCATCAAAGAATGACATATAAAAATTTGCAAATAACTGACTGGTAAGATTCCCAATAGGTTCGCCGGTCATATATGGCGCATAGAATAAACTTTTGTTATGGGGCAGTTCGTCCCATAGTTTTGTATTACCTTGACGAATACAATCATCCTGAGGGCGATGTCTAATGATTACTTCAGCAAGCCATAACACGGCGTCAAGGTCTCGCGCATAGTAACTATGTGCCGGATCACCCCAAAACGACCAATTCTCTTTGATAAATATCAATAGCTTGTCAAGTAAAATCGTACAATCTATTGACATGAAGAAACCTTTTAAGTCTCCTTTATAATAATATGCGTCTTTTGTATAGTTTTCAGAGACTTTAATGGCATTTTGTGCTACTCGTTCTACACACGCCTGAACACCGAATCCTTTTCGACAATTATATGAGACATCATTTTGACTCTCAAATCGTTGCTCAAATAATGGTTCAAGCCTGAGGCACAGCCAGTGCTGAACAATACGGTCTCTGAAATTAGCAGCGAATACCTCTCGTAATTTGGGTAACGTTGTTATAAAACAGATACTTGTGGTCGGGTTATAAGTGCGGTCATAAACGCTTCTTGCCAGATTTAGCAAGTCCATATCCCACCATAGACGATATAAAATACATTGTGTGCTCATCCGCTTCCGGCGACAACAGTCATCGAAAGCCTCAAACCACCCCTCTGCGTATTCCAAAGGAAGTGCTGCCACTGCCCGCACAACGTTACTGTTGTACTTGTTGTTGTTGTTGAAGTTCCCTGAGCCGAAGTTGACGTTCCAGGCGTTGTTGCTGGAGTTCTCAGTGGAGGCCCAGTGGTTGCTGGCAGTGATTGCGTGTACTATCTTGTTCTTAACTAACGCACGGCCAAGTTGCCGTGTGCCAGTGACACGCCCATTTTCTATAGAAAACGCCCTCATTGAATAGTCGTAACCATTTAATGGGGTCTCTTCCCAACCACACTACTACGCCATTTTGCCAGCTGATTCTGTATTTGTTCAAGCTTTTCACATAGTTGAGGCATCTGCCGATTGCTTATGATGCGCGTGTGAATACTCTTACTTGACCACTCCTTCAGGGTATCAATACAAGTTTTCACCATTCGCATCTGCACGAAGACAGAAGTGAGTAGTTCGTACTTGGAATCATAATCCATCTCATTAAGGGCCAGCCCAATAGTTGTAAGGGTATCGAGAAGCACCTCAACCATACGTTGAGCTACAGTTCTCACCCCAACTCCTTTAGGAGTTCTCTCTGCTATTTCAACGCAATCTTGCAATAGCAGTTCGACAGCGCGATATATGGGTGCGCTTCCCGGATTACGAATGGGTTGTGCCATGATTCCTTAATAGTAAATGGACGAGCCACAATGTATTTCTCTCGTCGGTTTTTATTAAATAATAGTCCACCGCATACAACCTATGTTTGCTATTCGAGCAAAAATATTTGTATGCGGTGGACTTTTATCGGCCGCGTCGAAAGACGCGGCCTGAATGATCCTACTAAAATGCTGCCACTGCCCGCACAACGTAACTGCCGTACTTGTTGATGTAGATGAAGTACCCTGAGCCGAAGTTGACGGCCCAGGCGAAGGTGCTGGAGGCCTCAGTGGAGGCCCAGTGGTAGCTGGCAGGGAAGTCGTTGAAGACGCCATCATCTACGCCATGTTTGAAAATCGGGCCAATTCTGGCATCATCCGGATAAGAGGGACCTTGTTTAGAGTGCCAATACATACGAGCAAGTTCCCCTGATGATGGAAGCCACCAGTTATGGGATTTGAACTTATCATTCAAAATTTCACCTTCTTTAACACTCGGCTGGTAAGCATAACAGAGACTTGCTGCCGGATAATAGAATTGACGATAGGCGTTTTTATGGCCTTCAGCAGAAACCACTTCTTGAATCAAATAATTCAAATGGCCAGTTTCAGTCATCGTTTCAGACGCTTGCGGTATCGGGAGATCAACACTTGAATCTTCCAGAATTTTATTTCTGTGCTGGATGATCTTCAATGTCTTGACCAAACCAACAGGCACGGATTCTCCCGCTTTGTAAGATCTGGAAAGGACAGCCAGTTCAGCAGTCAGGTCTTCTTTGCCCGTTCTACCATTGATACTGGAGGCAAGACCGTCTGCGGCACCAGTGTTATTCACCGGATCAACAAAACCATCAACCGTGTCTTCATCCAAGTAGTTGTCAGGATGAACATACCACGGAGAGTTATTTGCAATATTATTCTTCAGACCAGATGAAGTGATATTGGCAATAGACTGAATATCATATACATTATATGTTTCATTGTCCTGAAGTGTAATACTGTTTGATACTCCGTTTCCATCATTGGCCGGATAAAGCCCCCAATGATCAGTCCCTTGACTCTGAGTAGCGACCATTCGACGGTCAGTAGGGTCAAGAGGATTTACATAGAAACAAATACCGACCACGGTTTTTCCAGACACAGTGGGGCCGTAAGTACCATCATAGAACACATAATCTCCAATATGAGCTCTACGAGGATAAAGCCCTATCTCCCATTCTGCGTGGATTTCAGAACCATCCGTCTTTGTCAGATAGCAATGAAGTTTAGTTGTAGGAGCGATTGTGTCTTCATCACCCAACTGACTGACATTCACAACACATTCATCGTAGGATTGGCTTACAAGCGTACTATACAGATTGTTCTCCAGTTCCCAACGGATGCCAACAACATCATTACCATTAGTAGTATTGGGAGAGCACTTGAATGTGTGATTGCCAGTTTGATAGATGAATTGACTACCACTAATTTTGATTGCTGCAATCGGCGTAGAATAGTATGAAATCTGAAGAGGATTGGTAGCAGAATCCACATTGCCCCAATGTTTCAGCCATGAAATTTTATTGGCGAAGTTAGGGCGATGAGCGGTATTCTTCGGGAGTTGTATCTTGCCAGTTACCTCGCTGTCTGTAATGGATGCCAGATAATTGACCATATAGAGCGTTGCATCTTCCCAGTCAATATTCAACATCTTCAGATAATTCAACGGGGCATTGCCAGTATAGCAAAGGTTGAAAATCTCACGGGAATTAGGGATTCCGGCTCCCAAAGAAAGACGCTGAAGAGCAGAGGCTCCTTCAAGAGTTACGGTTTCCAGATTCGGCTGTTGATCGAGAGTTAAAGAACGAAGCGTTGCCGGAAGTTGAACGCTTGTTAAATACTCTGTAGCTGGAAGCGTAATGCTGTTGAAACTTGTACCCCGTATGTCAAGGATTTTGAGTTTCTTCTCCAAAGACAAATCAAGACCGCCTTCCAATGTTGAAACATTGCGTACTATTAACTTTTGGAGTAGAGGCGCAACAATCTCCATTGAAGAAGGTCTAAATTCTGGAAGTGTGTTACCTAAGACTTCAAACTCAGTCAAACGTTCACCCTGGAGGGTAAATGTTCTATCAAGAGCTTTGTCTGTAAAGTCACCGATAGATTTGAGATAATCTATACCATTGATAAATACGTTAGAGTTACCATCCGAATCACCAACAGTAACATCATATCGCTCTCCAGCCCTGATACGGGGAGCACGAGCATTGCCTTCGCCATATTTCAAAGACTGACCTATAGCAAAAGTCGGGTACATCGAAATATGAGGTACAATACTGAACTTGTATGAACACTTGGAGCCATCACGCTTCAAAACAGAGCGGAAGTTCAGTGAACCGGCAGAACGAAAAGCATCTCGACAACTAAACTCTCCATAGCTTGCATAAGACGATATGTAGGCTATACGGCGTTTAATCCACTGAATCTCGCGCTGGAGGGAGTCGCCATTGCTTTGTGTGATAGGGTCTGTACCGTTGTTATACTGACCGTTGACATAACGAGTTCTGGCACGTTCATAAACGAGTCTGGCAACTTCATTGTATGCAACTGCCGGGAAATATTTCTGTACATGGAAATAGTATTTCTCAAAACAGCCGAATACAGTACCATCATCGCTCAGTTTCGCCATTTCCTGAAGAATGGTATTCATATTGGCACGTTGTTCATCAGGGAAGGCAAGCTCTATCTGATTGAACAATGAATTAGAGCCAGAGTTCCAATATGTGCCACCATCAGCCTTAACATCATGTTCCTCAACATCATAAGGCTTATCCATTTTACCGACATTATCGGTGGGGAAGATTGTGTCAAGGTCGTCCTGATACCATCCTATAAGATGTGTGATAGGGTCGATATAAAGGTACATATTTTTACCACGATTATCCGAAGCTGCAATGAGTTTCAGGAAGTTCATGGTAAACAAAGTCTGGGTTAGATTAAAATATTTAGTTATCCCAGTTTTGAATATAGCAAGACGAGCCGCCTTGAACGCTTCATTCTGTTGCGTCCAGTTGGTACCACTCGCAATATTGCCACATTGAGTGTTGATATTGACTTTCGAGTAACTGCCATCTGCAAGTTTATTTATTCCGGCGTTTACCCAACGAAGTCCAATGAAATCATAACGATATAAATCGTATTTATCATTGTTCGCACTCGATTGTGTTAACCAATAATGTTTAGAATTATTGGCATTTACATCGGCTTGAAGATCTTCAATGGTACCCTCGTAATAGTCTATATTGTCAAAAGTCTGGAAAACAAAGTTGTACGCATCTTGGAAGTAGTGAATTTTACTTATATCACCACCCATAAGACTAAATGATTTCTGACCGGCATAGAACCAGTCTTCATCATCATAAGTAACATCTTCTTCTATCCAGGGTACACGACCCATTACAAGATCTCGATCATTATCGGCGCCTTCGATTGCAAGGTGGTCTGGGAATTTCTTGGTGTCAAAACCAAATGTAGCACTATCACCCTTGCCAGGGCCAAAGGTCATAAAGCCGGCAAAACGAGGCTCTGAATTTTCATCATCTTGTATGAAGAACAAGAAGGGTTCTTGGCATACAGCAAAACGACAATGCTCATAACCTTCAGTTTGAGTAATTGATGAACCGCCACAAACGGCTTTATAAAGGTCATTATAAAGAGCGCAAGAACCAAGTTTATGACTTTGCTGAGAAGAAGCGAAATTAACCTTGCCGACATTTTTTGTCGCTTTAGGCATACCGGGGCCGAGCTGGAAGTATTGTCCGTGTACAATTCCAAGCTCATCAGTCCATGTGCCATTACCGCCTTTAATAAAACGAAAATCACCGTTCCAGAAGTCGTACAACATAGACGATGTACCCTGACCTTTTTCTTCCTGTTCGGTCAAAGTGCCACTGTATTCCGGTTTACCCTGCTGGTGGATTACAAGAGTTCCGGGGAACTTATCTTTCTTGGAATCTCCGTATGTTGCGTAGCGACCAATCCACTTAATAACATTGTATTTGGAGAAAGCCATATCCCAGCTAATTGTTGCTCCAGACATAATATCATTTGCATCACGGAAAGCAATCTTTTCAGCTGAACTGTCAAGAGAGGCCATGTAATTTTGACGAACATCCTCTGATGTCAGTGCCTTCTTATAGACTTTGATTGAATAAATGTCAATGTCTGCTCCGTTGGCACCCCCAATACGAATACCCTGGGAAGTCTCAACGCCATTCACATACTGCACGAACACATCTGTCGAGGGGTAATTGAACTCCTTATTGATGATACCGTTCTCAAAAATACGACAATAGTTCTGACCGCTATTTGACATATTGTAGAGAAGGTTCACTGCAACTCGTGTACGCACATTCTCATCATAGCCAATTTCCTGATCTTTGCGGTTGACTTTATTCTGAGTCATAAAGCAAGCATCCAAAGGACGCATCTCAAAACCGAGAGGGTTGCCAGAAGATGTATATGAACACATCTTCAAAACCGCCGTACTCTCATTAGAAATAGCTCGAACCGCAAAATCCAATTCAATAGTTAAAGACGAAGATTTGAGAACGGAATCATCACCGACAAAACCGGATAATGTTTCATAATCAATGATTATTTCACGATCATTAGGAACACGAAGACAGCGGATGCCGTTCTCATCAATTACCCAGCCATCACTCACAAAACCAAAACCTTTGAATTGAGCTGGGACCACCTGACCTGTAACAGCATTGATGATTGTTCCAGGATTTGCCTCAGAATTACTTCTAAGTTTAGGGTTGAGAATAAAATCGGCGCCTGGTACTGGCGCAAAATTCTGGGAGTTATCAATCTCGAATGTGATTTTATCACATAGTTCAGTATTACCCGAATGGAAGGTCATATATGCGCTGAAAGCAGTAACGGAGCTTTCAATCTCAATCATATTATTGAAAGTATAGACAACGCCAGAGGCAGCATTATCTTCTTCCAATGTCAGATATGTTGTCGTTCCTGTCAAATCTGTCAGCGAGAATCTAACCGGGATATTCTGCCCGGAAGGATTATAGACACACCATTTGAACAAGGTTGCTGAAGTCCAATTTGTCAAATTCTTCTGTACCTCATTCAATAACAGATATGGCTTCGTATCAGTAGAATCAGATACAACCATAACCTGAGAAAAAACGTGTTCACTTTCAGCATCCATGCCATCAACAGACAGCCATGCTTCAATTGAATGAACGCCATGAGACATTACCTTTACTGTATCACTCTCAATATCAGTTATATCAAACTGATTAGGAGTTTCAGTATATACCCTTGTTCCAAGAGGGAAACGTACAATGCGCTCACCGCCGTCACCTGAGATTTTCAGATTAAGTGTTTTTGCCACATCACCAGTATAGGTGTAGAGCAACGACATAGACTCTCCGATAATTGGCAACTGCCATTCATTCCTAAACTGAAGGGTCAAAGAAGTCTTTACAACGTTCTGAAAAACGACATAGGTTGTTGTCGCCTGGGTTTGATCTCCTGTTACAACGACACGAAGCTGACACGCTCCGGAGTTAAGCATTGAACTGATGTCGATGTCTGTGTAGTCTTCACTATCTGCCTGTACCGATTTTATTGGCAATTCACCAACTTTACGCCATGATTCATTAGCATTACCTCTACGATAGATAGAGATAACGCCGTCTTCATAAGTGTCAGTCTTAGATTGTGTGACAGGATTATAAATCTGAGATGTGAACCGCATCCTCAGAATCACGTTACCGTCAATGCTGACAAGATTATTTTGGTTGGACGCTGTTGTCAACTCCACGATGTTCATTACCCCTTGTTCATCACTGATAGGAATGGTAATGTCGCAGAGCATCAAATCCTGATTCAAATCAGGATCTCCGAGATAAAGATTATAATCATCACGAGAAGCGAATCCACGAATATGATAATACCCGTCAATCTTACCGGTCATCGGGGCTATAAACCCGATTTTCTTTGTTTCGTGGAGTTTTAATTTCTCTCGGACAAATTTCTGTATGGCCCTACCTGAATAGGGTAAGTCAACTGACTCATCGGAAGCTGTTGGTGGAGTATTGGAAGACGAGCCATTCCAATCTTCATCAAATCCCGATATGTCGTCGGTTCTAAATTTTTTAGCCATATTTATAAATGAGAGTTAATTTTTCCATCCTTCGTTATCCCGCCACGGTTTATCGTTAATCCACCAGCCGGAACCAAAACATGACGAGATTGCAGACCACACGAGTCTGGCTCCGACATAAATGGCCGTGACAACTCGTGAACCTACACGAACTTGACTGACATCTTTATTACCAATTTTAAGCATCAGTCATCAAATATTAGGTACACTGTGTCTGATTCTTTTATGTCAAGTTGCTCAAATGCAGCTTCTCCCTCGATGGTCTTTAATTTTAATCCACCAAGAGCTTCAGAATGATCATTAACAGCATTAACAACTTGATTAAATTCCGCAGCAGTCAATCTCCCACGGTCATTTGTACCGTTATTTTCGGTTTTATCGTTAAAATTGAGTTTTTCTGCCATCGTTTAGAAATATATAGGGAAATCGTATGGAAAACCCGGCGAAAGCATCATTTCGCAAGTGAAATAATCAGAACCAGATATATTATAATCAATAGTAATTTGTTGCTTAGTAGGGTCGATATAATCGCTTGTGCCTGGAGCCCCCCAAAACGATTCATCCTCAACTGGTTCACCATCTACCATATCATATTTGACCCACTTGAACACATAATGCTGTTGACAATATGTGGGATCAACCAATTTGCCCTGATAATAGACATTAGCGGTAAGAATAGTAGAACAATCATTATTCTTAAAGCCAGTACCATTACTTGATGTTATCTCAATCGTATATCCGGCAATAAGCTGTTTCCGAATAGTGAAAGTGTCTGAATAAGTCTTTTCTTTTTTTGTACCCTTATCCATCACAACAAGACATCGAACTGTCAGTTTGTTGGAATCATTCCAATAGTCCGGTGAATCATTGAATGGAAAAATTGTCAAAGTCTTACCATTGTTCTTCCCTTCGGGAAAATCAATCCATTCATAACCTTTGAGGTATTGCCACTTACGATTGTCAACGCCACTGCTAATATTCTCTTCTTCGAGGCTTAGGGTTATATCTGCCGGATCTGTAGTCGGAGTAGCACCAGTTGCATCGCCCAATAAAGTAAATGTATCAGTTCCAATAATTCGTATAGATTTGCTGACAATCTCTTGCTGGGTGTCATCACCGAGATTATCCCAATTCAGATGCACATTTTTATCAAAAGTCACATCGCCTTGTTCATCCCAACTAATTTTGCCCTGAGCTACATGCCCCGAACCGTCTTGATTTAGGGCTAAAGACGGCTTAGCGTTAGGACCAGTAGGACGTGTTGCGATACCCCCTTTACCATCGTAATTCAAACGAAGCAAAGGGTTCTGAATTGTACCACCGATACCACCTCTGTTGAACCATGCACCATAATCCTCAGTGTAATTGAGAACATCGTCCGTAGGCTGATACTGAGTAACAAGACTACCTGATTCAAATTGTGGAGCACTAAACAATAATTCATCCTCATCCTGAATCTGGGTGTCATCAGCTATATCATCCGGATTTGTAAACTTGTCGTTTTTGAACTCATTTCCAAACGCCACATCTGAAACTTCTTTGAATGTAGGCTGAATGGTCACTATCAGTTGATCGGTAATATTAGCTGCTTCAAGCCCTTTAATCTCAAAGGTTTTATGAAGCCTTACCCACTGATGCGTTTGGAGTATATTGATATAGATTGCGCCTAACGATTTGCCATTCTGAAGCAAATCTATTACACATGGTTTCTTAGAATAAGCCCAGAAAGAAAATGTGTAAGTTTTTCCGACCTTACTTTCTCCTTCACCGGGATTAGGATATAGCCATTTGTTCTCCTGAATTATAAGTGAAGTCGCACTTTGTATGCGTATTGTATTACCTACACCAGTAGGACTATTCTCGGTTGAAAGCAATACACCACCAACCGTATTCAGTCCCAAAGAATTTTTGAGAACATTCTTATGGATTTTGCCAGCATAGAAAGACGACCCAAACCCATTTTCATCTCCGGCTGTTAACGTACCAGATATATGAGCAGATTGAGATGCGAAAAGTTTCTGGAGATAGCCTCCATATCCTTCCAATCGGCCAAAGACGGGATCTACGACCCCATCAAGGCGCCCGATACGGGTTTTTGAAGCGTCTTTGAAATTAGCAACACTGGAGAGCAATATGATGTTGAAGTCAGAAATCCAGACTTCTTCATCAACGTGCATAGAACCGAGATTCATCTTCAGGGTGCGAAGATGGCGTCCAGACCAATCGACAGTAATGGCGTGGAAATAATATTTCCATTCATTGCCAAACTGAACTTCTATTGGGTTTTCAGTATCACTTTTAGAATCATTGACATATCCCAAAGTAACACCAGCTCGGACTGTAGCAGAAGCTCTGGCTTTATACGATACCAACACCATATTTGGGTTGGAAACATATTTGTAAAAATCTTGTTGAATACCAGTAAAAGAGGCACCACCAGATTCTCGGACTACATGAAGTACACGATTATGACCATTGCCATCATAAGGGGTGTAATCTCCACTGATAGTACCTTGAAGATAATATTGTGTTTCACAATCAGGATTAGGGGACTGACAAATATCTTCTGGCCAACAAAGACTTTCATTTCGACCAATACCATCAATAACATCCATATAAGGAGCTTGATCATCGGAAGCCGTCAGGTACAAGGCTCCGGATCGGTCCGTATCAAACAGACTGGTTACACGTGCAAAATCAAGAACTTGTCCTTGCTGTGGAGGGCTATCTACACCGTCTATTAAAGCGCCAATAAACCACGGCTGCTTAAATTTTACAGGATTGCCAGTTTCATCTAAGACTGGGGTTCCATCTTCAAGTAATTGGTCAACCAAAGATTCACCGGTTTCCAACACACACATGAGATTATAAACCGACTCAATGTGTTTCCCGGTGTAAACTTTAACTATATTACCGTCTTGGTCTTTTATAGGATTACCCTGCGCATCGGTTTTAATTACTTGTTCAAGCTGATTATCAAAGTATTGTCGGCGTACAATATCGCCGACCCTCAACCCTTGCGTTTTGCATGAGTTGGGGGCAAGCGAGATTTTGTATTTCTTATAGTTGAATACTGCCATTACAGAACTTCTTCTACTAAATCACCCGAACAAGAATCAGTGACCCACCAAGAACCATTGGTAACATTCTGTTTTTGAACTTCCAGCTCATAGATTCTCATCTTTTTACGAACCGTTAGTTCATCGAAGGTCGCATGGAAACTGCCATTAAGTGCATTTTCCAGTATAGCCCAACCTGAACCAGCCATGCCGCTTGTAAATACTTGCGAACTCAGGCTGTGATTGAATGTTGCGTTGCCGGAATGAAAAATCGAATTTCCAACAGCCTCCAGAAACAGATTATTGCCGCCAATCTTGTCGTTGTTATCCAAGAATAGGACTCCATCGCCAAGCTTGGTTTGGTGTTTTCCTAACTTTATGGAGAAAAATTCAGCTTCAACTGGTTTGTCGAAACGGAAAAATTGAGCATCTGTCCCCAATGCAAGTGTAGGAGATGAGAGAGTTGGATTTCCGTAAGGAGAATCAGTAACAACTAACTTAGTAGTCCATAAATACTTAGTTGTATTGGGTACTCCGTTAATATTCTGAATATAAGGCAGCTCAACATTGAAAATCACGCCGTCATCAGAATATAATGATGGACCCGAAGACGGATCGTAGAATGTTGCTCGATTACGAAAAACGACCCCTTTATTTGTAGGGCTATCTGAGTAGGTGGCGATTACCGTGCCTTTGACCAGCTCTTTCACAACATCGGCACCACTCTCTACAGCTGTCGCGGACAAACCTCTGAAAAAGCCTTTACCACTTGGAGTAATCAATGTCGTAAGCCCATCAGCTGTTGTAAAATTAGTCTGAAGGGCTACCGATTTGGTGGCGAATTGGGGGTCTCCAGGTGTATCTGTATCACCTAAGTTAAGCACACGGCCAGGAGCGCAAAATGAAATCACATCATTTGCAGTGGTTCTTGTCCTGATGATATAATGGTCATCGAACTTAATACCATTCTCATACCCCATGATAGTAAGATCGGTTGCCAACCAAAGATGACACTTGCCATTGTCATAGGATGAATAGAGATACCGGTCCCCGTTTTCACCCAAATCGAAACCACGCAGAGCCTTGAATCGGCCATTGATTTCAGTTTCTCCATCGACGACTAAATCTCCATATACATGAAGATCCTTAGTTACCCAATCTGTATTTTGATTGTTACAATTACCCGCATGATAATACTCATGTCCGTCAAACGTAATGCCGTTTGTCCCATTGATAAGTATTTTACCGATTGTTATTTGACCATCTATTTCGGTCGTGCCGGTTATTTTAACATTTTGATAATCTATATTCAGAGTCTGATCGGCTATGAATATAGACTGATGCTTGTTAAACCAAATTCCAGTATCGGCTAAAGACAGCTCTCCATCAATAGAAACATTGCCGGTAATCTCCATTGGAAGCTTAAAATAACCGACAGGCTTATTACTTCCATCATGTGTGATAGTTATGAGTGCTTTCCCAGAATCACCTAATTCAACTCCATAATTAGCTGAAAGGCGCCCGGACATCGAGCCGCCGGCAAGTGGTAGAAAACCACCTCCAGAAGTGCCACTTCCAGATCCGCCAGAACCCCCACTTCCTTGCATAACAGACATGATAGAACTTGCCATATCATAGGCATAGTTCTTCGTTTGAATCTCCGCATAATCAGAAAGTGCCTTGTCAATAGCATCAGAATCAACTAATGGCACATTCGGATCATTTGGGTCATATATTTGATTCCCATGCTCATCAACCTTCATCGGAGGATTGGATGAAAAATCAGGAGCCGCAACATTATTGGCCCGGTTGGTCATATCAACGAAAGCGGTATAAAGTTGGTCCACCATAGACCCTTTTTCTATCTCCGCAATCTTTGGATTTAACGTTGGTGTCGGTTTATCTGCCATTAGTGTTGTACGTTTACTTTCTTAGAAATGAAACCGGAAAGTGCGCCTTTCCATGCTTGAATTTTTGCTTTGGTAGCAATGAATTGAGCAAGATTCAAAGGTGGTTGCGGCCCAAGCTGAGTGGTCGTTTTTATTTGAGAGATCATGTCACAGATGTCTGCTAAAATGTCAGCCAATTCTTCTCCAAGAACCGCATGACTGGTTCCACTATCAGAACCTAAAAACACACCATCAGTTGAAACCTTGATAATCTCGTTTCCGACCTTAACAATAGTCTCACCCTTTTTCATAGACTGAGATGAGTCATCACGTTTGATTAAAACTTCTTCCTTGTCAGCCTTAAAAGTTGTTTTACCCTCGGCGACATCAAAGGCAACACTTTCTGCATTAATAGTAGTAGCAACTTTTTTGCTTCCTTTTTCATCAACGACCTCAGTTTCAATCCTATCTTTAGTATATGTTGTCTGAGAACGTAATCCGGTTTCTTCCAAATCATCAATATCTGGAGAGCCATCATTATCAGGTTCAAATTCTTTTCGTTCTTTGACACCTACAACAATAGTATCATGTGAATCAAGTTGAATGACATCAACATGAGAGTACATAGTCACATACTCTGTTCCTGTTGTTGGCTCTTCGGCAATCATCACATCCGAATAAAGTTTTGGGATGATTACAAAGCCTTTGCTACTTTCTTGGATAGCACTTAATCGAACTGCTGTATGATAGCCTTCAAGTTCGATGTCTGTCTCACTACCAGTAAGGGTGTTCCATTCCTTCACGTCGATGGTACCATAGTATTCATCAGAAGGGTCATCGTGAATTTTAGCAACATATCCACTTACGCCATTTCCACGGTACGTTGTACCGGTACGTGGATTGATAATACCATGCCCAGCTATAGCCTGAATAGCGTCATATATTCGTCTGTTGGCATTGATGCCAACATCATTGATTGTTCTGCTCATCTTCTTCAGAATCAAGTTTTATGCAATATGGCAATCTGATAGTCTGGCGAAAGCCACCTAAACCAAACTTAGTGGTCACTTCATCAATAAAATACATTCCATTTTTTGCCGGATAGTATGGATCAATAAGATGAACTTTAATACCAGATTGAAGCTGGAGATCGCCAAATAGAGTAAGTGAGCCTTCAATTCCATTGGTATGAAAGTCTTCGTAATAGGCAATCATCTCTGCTTTCAATTCATCAGGAGTACAACCTATTTTTCGAGACACATACGGAACCACAGTATATTTGTTCATATCTATCTTTGCTGAAGTTGTAGGCGACTGACCGGCCCGTTGTTTCTTTTTAGAAAGCTTACTTTCATTGACCCAACGCCATTTTGAATCTTCAGAATCGCCCTCTTTCCAATCTGGATTTTTAATAAGCGAGATATGATATACACTGTTATCTTTTTGGAAACATTGACCTTGTACACAAAGAAAATCTTTGTTGGATTGAACAAGAGTTAATCCATTGTCAGCAACATTATAATTAAAATCAATATCAACTGCTGAAGGGAAACCCATTCGTTCACGCTGTTTCAATATTGAATCTTTGCCTCCAGTTCCTTTGGCAAAGTTAAGCGTGAAATAAGAGCGTCCTACAACAATGTATGGTTTCGGAGGATCTTGGTTATAATCAACATACACATAAGCGTATAAATGATTTTTTGACCATGTAGTGAGTACGTCAGCCAGTGTTAAATCCCTTGTGAATAAAACCTTACCAATATTTATATCGCACGATTTTGTTTCCGGGTATAATTCAAATCCCGTATCTTTGAGTAAGTCGTATTTACCACCAGCAGCCAACAAATCATTGACTGTCAAATCCTTTTTAGGCTCGATATTGGGAGTCGTAAATTGTTTCAGTACACTGGCCAGATCTTCACACTCCAGTTCTATAGGTGTGTCAATACTACATTTAGTGACATAACCATCGAATATAGGCCCACTATACCCTGGACTGGCTTTTATCGCATCAAAGTATTCTTCATGTAAGGTAGAATCTGTGAAGATGGAACCTCGTTTACTATTAAACTTAGGCAGCGAAGCAATATGTGGATCAGTTGTATATCCAAGATAGATTCTTATCCGTTTCCCTACAGAGAAATCGGCAACACTTGCTGCTGCTGAATAGCTTTTTCGGGTTGTCAGCAAAATCCCTCGGTTATCAATTTCAGCAGTCACTTTCCTGGCATCTTCCAACAAATCCTCTACAGTTTCACTGGTTTTCCTTATCACTGTACCACGAGGAAATCGAACCTTAGCCTTGTTTATTAACTGTCGATAGCTATCAGAAATCTCAATAGACTCCACTTCTGCAATTTCCAATGTATTGTTGGATGGAGGCACCATGTCCCCATCTGCCTTATCCCATACTTGAATAAGGCAGATGAGAATATGAAATGCTTGTTTTCCGTCTTGACCGTAAAGTTTATTTTTCATTAGATTTTACCTGATGACATATCCGTAAGTGTGCTTATCGACGAGTTAAGAATATTCGTCATGGCGTTCTGGGCGATCTGTTGGAACTTGTCGTGGAGTAACAGTTGTTGCCATTTGCTAAGTCCCGGAGCGTAAGTTAGGTCTTGGTTCAGTTCTTTAATGGTATCTGTAATCTGAATCTCTTCATCCGGCTCTACGGCAACACAAGTGAAACTGTATGGCTGAACATTTTTACAATCCTGATTGCCTAACTGCCATTCTTTTATGATTACCCGACTTACTCCCAGTTGATCAAACTGGAAATGGTGTACATCCAAAATGCCACCGTATTGCATAGTTAATAAAAACTTTTGTACTGCGGCTGTCGGATAGACCCCCGGTTGATTGCTCTGAATGTTACCATTTACACTGAACATGAAATCGCCGCCGGACACCAGTTCTTTACGAGAAAAATCACGGCCCTGGACTGGGGTCAGCACTATATTTTTCTGACTGGAAAGAGATATTTGCGGAGCAAGATCTATATGAACTACAAGTTTAGTCTTGAAATCGCCTGATTTCTCTGTTTGAGATTTATCTCCAGTCCCAGAAGAAGTGGCGTAATACTGACCTGCGTCTAATTGTTCCTCTCCTTCATAAGAGAGCATCAATGCTTCCGGAACTATAGTCCCATATTGATCCACCGCTAAGATTTCCCTATTGGTGGTTGTATCTTTCAATCGTCCATAATCTTTTTCTATAAAAATTCTTTGATTTTCAATCAGTGTTGAAAGATTCGCCATCTGATCCTGGAAAGTAACTTTGCGTTTCTCTCTTTGAAGGCGCTGGATATAACGCGGATATAATTGGTTAATCTCATTCATGGCCGCTTGAATGGCAATGCGTGAGGCTTCTTGAATCAACTTACTTTTATAAGTTCGGTGTTTACGATAGACAAGCTGACCACCATTTTCTCGATAACGATAACTAAGGTTTGTACCGCCCAAAGCGTCGGTCGCGCCTCGTGCGGTAGAAACCACTAATGTCCCCCATATATTTGAAAATATGCTCATTACTATAGACTATACTAAATTTTGAGAAGATGCGGCAAAATCTGCGACCACATCAACAAGGGCCTGTGCCAACTGGTCTTTTACATTGGAGATAACAGCCGAATTATCAGCGTTTGTCATATCAATAGATTCAACATTCATAAGACTATCCATCTTAATGATAATCTGACGAGGTGCAGCAGCCTGATTCTTATAATGATTCTTATAATCTTGTGTGCTCCCTGTTGGTACGCGAGGGGTATGGGTAGTGCCACTACCACCTCCATCGGAATTATTATCGGTGCTCTTATCTGAATCTAAAGCTTGTTGGTATTGAGAAAACTGGGTATCATCCATTAGTTGGAAGGGGCCAGATGCAGCTTGCCATTTCCCATTTGTACGAGTCCAAGTCACACCTCCAACAGTCATTTTTTCGCCGTCACGATGGGTACCGACATTTGGAGCCCCCATTGTTTCAGCATCATAAGCACCGGCGCGAGCAAAAGCTAACAACTGTTGTATTCTCAGTTGAAAATCAATCATTGTCTGCTGGGCGCTCGGAGGTAATACCGGGATAAGTTTCAACATTTGTTCTGCAAATGCTTGTACTGCTTGTGCCGCTTCTCTGCCAGTATATGAACGTGTTTGACCGGTTATGGGGTCTGTTACTGTAATACCTGAGAATTGTCCTGTGGCCGGGTCTATACCCATGTTACGATACCAATTGTCGATGTTGTCTTTGGTATAATCCACAAGCCACATACCCAGATTATTATCCATCTCCTTGATATAGTTGACAACCGTCGCTTCATCAAGAGAATTGTTTTCAAGGCCAGTGAAATATGAGTTTGCAGCAGTCAAGAACGATGCGTTGTTACCAAATCTATCCGCAAACATATTATGTAACATCATTACATACGGATAGGTCTGTGCCCAATCTTCACCAGTCCATGCCTTGAATGTTTCTGCACTATAATTCCATAAATCTGGTCTCGTATCAGCTTTTGCACGAGCCAAACTTGCATCCCATCCATACGTGTTTTCCCAATTGGTCGCTATATCTTGGATTTCAGATAAGTTTTGGCCACTCCATAACGCTTTTCTCTTTAATTCACTATAACGAGATAATATGTCTTGTGCTTCATTTCCACGTATTGCTAAGCCTTCTGCAATCGCAATCGCAGTTGCAACGTCGTGTTGGTCACTGGTTCCATCAGGATTATTTAATTTGTAATTAGTTCCAGTTAACCCTGTCCAATATATGTCACCATCATACGACCATAAACCAGTATGCCAACCTTGCTTATCCGAGGTTCCGTAACGTGCATATAAATTTTCGTTATATTTACGTGACATCTCGATTGCCTTATTAGACATATCGCCACTACCCCAAATACTATCAGCAGCATCAAATTTATCAAAAAGTGTATCTGCTAAATCTGTACTTAATTTGATGCCAGAGGTATCAACTGGACCCGTTGACAGCCCTATGAGTTCTCTCATTAAATCAATACGAGTGGCAATGAGAACATTCAGGTCTACATTTTGCTGATATACTGCTCGCATTTGTCGAGCTTCAGCAGAAGCTCCTTCGCCAACCCAAAGACCTTGATAAGTCTGAATAGAATTATTGTATTGATCTAATGCTTCAAGAGCTCTCTTTTGCTCTTGTCCGGCCTGAAACCATGCAGCAGCTAATGTACCAACTGCAATAACAGCGCCACCAATCCAACCAACAGGGCCACCCATAGCGGCAACACCGGCAGCAGTAGTCAAGCCGGCAGCAAGAATACCACCAGAACTCCATTCTGTAGATTCACCAATCAAGTAGCCAGTACCAGCAGCTGCAAGCCCAGTAGCAGCGGCACCGCCAGCACGTTTGAGCCCCCAATTACGAGCTGCCTTTTTACCAGCCATTTGCCGTTGTTGACGTAATGCGGCGTTTTGCTGTTGTACTTCAGCCTGATATTGACCTCTTATTAAAGCCCACTCATTAGGGTTCATATAACCCTTTTGCCATTGCCTGAACTCCTGAGGCGATAAAGACTGTCGTGCAGTATTCCATGCACTGGAACGATAATCTTTGACAGCTTTATTCCAAAGAGTAGTTCTTTGATCCTTGGTCAAAGATGTAGACATACCTTGTCGAGCAGCCAAAGCAGCAGACATACGCCCACCCTTTGTTAAAGGAATCATGCCACCAGACAAGAATGTACTTATATTATTTAATCGAGATGTTGATGTTGCACTGCTGAGACGTCCAGCAAATGTATTGGAATACGGCACAAACATCGGTACCCCAGTTGCTCCAGCTGCAAGCATCATACTACTACCAGCAGATGCTCCGGCCATCAAAGGAGATAATCCGAAGCCCCCAATCATTCTGCCAAGACCGAGAGGGAGTAAAGCCAAGCCTTTGGCTGCTAATGCTATAGATTTTATAGCACGAACAATCGTCAACAAAGGATAAATCCAAAGTTGAAATTTAATATAAAGCTTCCAAAGACCGCCAAGTTTGGAGAAGATAGAAAAGATCTGTTGCATCGAATCCACCATCATCGAGCCAAATTCCATAAAATTCTTGGCACCGTCATGGAATAACTTTACAGCTTCATCAGATTTGAGCCAGCCAATTCCTTTTTTAAGGATAGACTTTATATTTTCTTGAACACCACCAAAGGCTTTCATGCCATCTTCAGTGATAGCAGAGGTCAATTGGGCCCATAAGCCTTGAATAGTTTCTTTCTTCTTATCTGCAAGTTGTTTTGATAAACCATCAGACAAGAAATTCTGAGTCACTATTTCATTCCATTTCTCCACACTGTTGGCAAGAGAAACAGCACCCTGAGCAGCTGTCTTATGGAAAAGCTGATAGAAGTCACTAACATACAAATCAGATTTTGCCAGGTCTTCAAAAATAGCTCTTAATGGTCGAACCTGACCATCTGCGCCAAAACGTTCAACCCCAATCTCTTCCCATTTTTTTAACTGCTTCTTAGTCGGGTTAACGATATTGGCCATAATGGTACGCATTGTTGTACCAGCCTGAGATCCTTTTATACCGGCGTCACCAAGCACACCAAGAGCGCCGGAGGCTTCTTCAAAGGAGATACCGCCAGCCGAAAGAAGAGCCGCTGAATATTTGTACGCTTCGGCCATTTCCATCAACGTGGTATTCGACTTGGTGAATGTCATAGTCATTACATCAGCCGCGTTCCTCATTTGATATGGCTTCATTCGATATGCCGTCATAATGTTGGTCACAACATCGGCGGTTTCACCTAACTGAGTGTCGCCAACAAGTGCAATATCGGCAATAGGTCGTATTGCTTGCATGATTGCATCAACATTCAAACCCGCCATAGCAAGGAACTTTGACGCATCAGCAACTTCTGGAGCGGTAAATTTTGTTTCTACACCCACATTGCGGATAACCGATTCCATTTGCGTAAAGCGACGAGCAAAATCTGTACGGTTATCATGGGTTTGAAGAATATTCTTAGTAGTCTGAATGAGATTGTCGTATTCAGTAACGCTCTTAACAATATCACTAACCATTTTTCCGGCACCGGCAATACCATAAGCGATACCCATGCCTTTAAGGAAATCAATAGCTGCGACACCATTCACATCAATAGGCGTAGGACCTAAAACACGGTACCCCATATTGCCGGTACTTACCCGACGAGCTGGAGCAGCATAAGTAGAAGGTGTTGCTACTGTTCTGGGAGCACGTGTAGCACCACCAGTAGCCATAGGAACTGTACCGCCAGCCAACATTGTCCGGCTTTCTTGACGTATTTGGCGTATCTTAGAAAGTAGTCTATCGAGCTTTGCTTCAGTGCCAGCAGCTATATTGACCTGAATATTCAGGGGTTTTGTTGTAAGATTCTTGGTTGCACGATTAAATGCAGCTACAGAATTGGCAACAGACTGAAGGGTCTTAGCAGCAGCGGTCAATGGGGCAACAGCCTGTTCAAACGCCATCAATGCTTGCGGAGCATTATTGGTGTTGACCAGAATATTATATTCTACTGTATATTGACTCATTATTTTCTGGAAGTTGCTTTAATCAAGAATAGCTGAATCAGAGCGTTAAAGATTAAGAAACCCCACCGCTTTTGGCGGCAGGGTTTCAGTTACTTTGAAAGAAGTCCAAGCGTTTGCGTTTGAGCGACCATCATCTGTTGTGCATTGAACCATTCAGCGTCATTGGCAAGTTCTGCAAATTCTTCGTCTGAAAGGTTTTCAATGTCAACACCGGGAAAGTAGTGGCGTATAAAGATGAGTTTGTGCCTGAAATAGTCGGTATCTTTTACTTCCCGGTCTTTGATAAATTTACCAGGGCACCGTTACGAGTTGCAATAATCTTGGAAAGCTGGCCAGTGAGACCGAAGAGGAAAAGCGAGTCGTCATCAATGAGTTCCTTGTCACCGGCAAGGAATGTGTCGCGGGCGAGCTGACGCATAGCGCCGGCCTGATTCTGTGCGGAAGCAACAAGATACTTTGAGAAAATCTTGAAGTCCGGCTGACGGAAATAGCCGACATACAGTTCCTTGTCGTCAAAAGTGGGATCTCCCTGCACAACAAGAGGGAAGATAGCTTTGATTGAGGGGTTCTTCTCTTTCAGTTCTTTAACTGTTTTCTTGATGTCTGTGAGCATCACATCGGTCACACCGAGATTTTCGAGTGCTGTAAAATCGAGTTCCTGTTCCATATTGGATATTGATGTTTTTGATGTTTTTTATTTATGAATAGCTAATGCCAAAAATGTTGGTTTGCAAAAGAGCCGATATTTTTCATACCGGCTCTTGCAAATCTATGGAAGGATTATTACGCACCAGTCGCGGAACTGATAACGATGTCGTATGGATTCAGATCGAACTCGTGAGTCAGGTTGGTGTCATCCTGATTAGCCTCGAAGCCATCCTCATTGAAGATACAGCCCTTCAAAGTAACTGTTTCTTCTGTGATTTCGCCTTCGCCAACGAAATTGCCGAAAGAAATCACGAGGTCAAACTCACCGAGGTTACGAAGAGAACCGCACATATTGCGAAGCTCTACCTGAGTGTTGTAGTCCATCGTAATCGAGGCTGTACATTCGATGTTACCGAAGCCTCGCCCGATTATGCGGCCACCGAGACCGTAGTTGGGCTTGACGTTCTGTTTAATGCTATACTTGATAGCCGACACACCGTTCAGCACTGTCGAACCCCCGGTACCGGTCAGAGCCGGAGCCGAAAGCTGGATCATAGCCCACGAATACGAGACATTGTTGATAATTGCCATTGTTTCGTGTTGTTAGAGATTATACGGTTACGGTAAAGCCTTCAGTGACCTTAATCATTTCAGCACAGCCTACAGGAAGAACCTTGTAGCTGAAGAGAAGCGTTTTGGTCTGAAGCAGATTTGTTGTGTTGTCGAACTCAACAGCACCTACTGCACTGATTTCTCCGGCAGTCTTCATTGCGTTCAATACATCGGTAATGATGTTGATGAAGTTTGTGCGATCGCCAGTAGAAAGTGTGCCACCACTGGAAAGGTAGATAGGAGCGTTTACATAGGGGAGCAGAGAGCGACGAACCATACGACGCGACTTGTTGATGACACGGTTGCGAGAGATGCAGTTATAGTCGCCATCAGAGCAGCTGTAATCCTTTGAGAAGAAAACTCCGGCATAACCAGCATACTTGTGAAGAAAGATATAACCCTTATCATCCAAAGCGTCCAGCTGAGGCATGGAGAGCGCGTCGTAAGGAGTGGGATTTGTCAGAATACCAGAATTGAGTGCAGCATTACCGAAGCCCATCTCAATCTCAGTCGAGATGATATTACGGAGATTACAAGCGTTCACATAACCGATAGAGTGAGCGACATTGCAACGTGTCAGAAGGCCGAGAGCCATGCCGATATTGCCAACCGGCGTCTTGGATGTCAGACCACCCTGCATCTGGTGAACTTCATTAGTTGCTTCCTGACCGAGAGCCACCGTAACATATCGGGCATCTACATAACAAGTAGGTATCTTGCTAAGAGCTACAGTGTCAGCTTGGCCCGTAGCGGCACCGTCAATCTGCGCCGTATTGGCGTTGAGAACAATGCTGGCAGGAGCATTATAGACGTTGGCCAGCGTATTGCCAATAGTCTGAAGCTCATCTACAAGGAGTACCTTGTAAGTTTCTGCTGTGTCAGATACACTCTTCCACAGTTTCTTCTCAGTCCATACGCCAAACTGACCGATTTGACCGTTTGCCGCTTTCTGCATAGTGATGATTGCTTCCCAATCAGCAGAGCAGTCAGCAAACATCAGATAGAGAGTTTTGTCGTAGTTGTTTGTGAGATCGAAGAAGTGCTTGATGTGGTAATAGGGAATACCCATCAACAGCTCTGTGGCAGACTCGCCGCCCGCAAAAGGTTCCAGACCGAGGTCTTTGGCGTCCTGAAGGCTATGGAGTTCTACAACAGTGTCTTTCAGTTTTCCAGCCAGTTCCGCGCCTTTACCAGTTTCCCAGAACTGAGTCTGACCTGAAATGTCAAACAGAAGACCACTGATCTGCTCAGAGTTCTCGCTGACAGATGCCGACCCGATGTTGCCATCTTCGTCGATCATTATTACATTTCCTGTTGCCATTTATTGGTGAGTTTAATTATTCGTTGAAAATCCTTATGCCTTCTGGGCGGTAGGTTTTTTGTAAAGAATAGCCGTGGTTGAGTCCACGGGTTTGCTGGCGAATACGCCCCTTCTCGATCAATCCATAGCTGATCGTACTGCGGGCAAGCCTTGAAAAGCGGTGCGATGTTATCCGGTACCACCACAGGCTTTTCAGTCTCAGTTGGAGATGTTGTAGGAGTGGTGGGTGTATCGGTATCAGGAGTATCAGACTGCGCTACCGTCTTAGGTTCTGCTGTTACTTTTGCCATAATATTCGTGATATTTGAAAAGGGAGCGGAGTTTCAATCTCCACTCCCTTTTGTGTGTTAATTGTCGATTATTGGTTACGCTGTTTTCTTGTATGCGGTCCAAAGGACGATTTCGGCAGGGCGCACGATATTTACGTCCATCTTCATACGCATAAGGAAGAAGTAGAGCTCAGAATTTGCCTGGAGGCGGTCTACTTTCAGAACCTCGGTGTCGTTGGCGTAGTCAACGCCCATCCAAAGGTTCGAGTCCATGCCAGTGGTAAAGTGACCGAGAACGATAGTGTGCTCAGGAACACCGATAATCGGGACGATACGGATGCCTTTGTAGCGATACTGGTTGATCTTGGTGTTGTCAGCATATTTGACAGTCTTGTCAGAAAGATACTGGTCGTAGAGATCCCAGACATCCATGCCACAGACGAACACAAGACCGGAGCTCTTACGGATCTGCTTGGGACACTTGCGATACATAGCCTTGAAAGCTGCTTCTACGGCTTCGCCTGTATCAAGACGGGTGTCACCAGCAAGGATTACGGCTTCTTCTTTCTGTGCAGTTTTAGGGTCAGTGACGGTCTTTTCGAGCAGACGCTTCATTGCGCCATCGAAATACTTCATCGGGCCACCAGCGTTGTCGCCACCGATAGTGGTGCAAGTGGTGTCAGCAGTTGTATCGAGAGTACCATCAGCTTTAAGAGCCATCGGCGCGGTGATTTTAGCCTGTGCAGAGCCACCCTTCGCCGAGCTCCAGATAGACTCGCCGATCCATTCGTTCTTGCGATCCATGAGCAGACGAAGCATCGTTGCCTGAATCTTGGGATCGAGTTCACGGAACACGAGATTACCGTCCGGTTGAGCGAACTTGTAATACTTCTCGAAGTCGCGGGGATTGAACTCCAGATATACCATGAACTCTGCCGGTGTCAGCTTACGTTCAGTAAAGGTATATTGGTTCAGGCCATCGACAGTGCCGGCACCGGCGCCTTCAGTCGAAGTAGGAGTAGGTTTGTTGTCTTGAATGATTTTACCGAGCTTCACAGCGGGGATTGTGTATTCAAACTGGATGCCGGACTTGATGTGGATAAGACCCTCCTTATAGGTATCATTACCCTGCGCGGTGTACGTGAGAAGGTCTTCAAGGACCTCACCAGCGTAAGAGTTTTGCGCGAAATTAACAGAGCTTGCCATTTATTTCGTTGTGTTTTTGTTTAGTCTTCGAGTTTCTTGAACTGAAAATCGGCACCGACAGCGGCTTTCACCATTTCGGCGAGTTCTCGTTCAGCCGGAGTAGCACCGGCAGCGGCATCAGCACGGTTTTCAGGGTCATTGGCAATAGCCTGGGTGATGACCTGGCGACCAGCGATTGAGTCGAGTGTTTCTTTCACGGTTTCGAGATTGGCGTTAGCCATCTCGATCCATTTTGCTTTGGACTCGGCTTTAATCTTGCCGTCTTCAACTGCTTTTTCAATAAGGGCGTTGATTTCTTCTGCACGAGCAGCAGCTTCAGCGTCCTGATACTGTTTGAGCTGACCTTCGACTTTACCGAGTTTTTCAGTAAGATTGGCAACTTCGGTCTCCTTACCGGTGAATTTGATCTGAAGGTCGTCATACTTGGATTTCACGATCTTCAGCTCAGCCTCTGCCTGAATAAGCTCGGCGATACGATTGGAAACATTGGTGAGTTGGGAATCTTCTGCAAAACCAAGCTGTGCCATCAGAGCAGCGAAAATTGGATTAGAGTTGGGTTCCATTTTGCTTTGGTTTATTGTTGATTCATTGTTTTGTTCAAGAATAGCAAGCATTTTGTCACCAAGTTTATAATCCTCTGCTTCAACAGCAGAGGCCATTATATCTCGAAGTGACGCTGCATCAGTTACGCCATCTATTTTTGCATGTATTTCATCTCGAATATGCTTTGATGTTTTGATGATGTTTTCTTTGCTGATAATCCCAGCAGCGACTGCTTCTTTAGCACTGAAGTAAGTGCCATCTACATTGTCTTCGCCATTCATCATCTTCTGCACATCTTCCTTCTTCATTGCAAAGCGCTTGCAATAGATTGTTTCCAGTTGACCACGGAAAGCTTCTATTGTAGCTTTTGTATTTGCATCAGCCTCTTCTGCACATCGCATAAATGGATTATGCACCATAAGCAAAGAATAATCGTGCATATAGAGACGATCGCCAGCGGCCCAGATGATAGAGCCCATAGAAGCTGCAAGTCCTTCGATTACACAATCAACAGGGATAGGACAAGATTGAATGACAGAAAATGTGCTCATGCCATACACCACTGACCCACCTTCTGAATTTATCATCACGACAATTTTAGAAGGCTGGACGCAATTTTGCAGATACAGAAACTCATCATTAAAGTCTCTGGTAGTGTATTGGTCAACCGGGCCAAAAAACCGGATAATCGCCGGTTTATTGGCTTCGGCTTTTCCAACAATATATTTCAGATTGCTAATCTCCATTTCTGTGTTTTTTCTGAAGAATAGCAGACTGAAATTTCAAAGGTTGAATCAAGTAGTTATTTCAGGTTCCACATTGGGAACCTCTTTTGTGAATATTGCAGCATCTTCTACCGGACGAACCACATTCTCTTTATTATCAGTATTATGCTCTTTATCCATATCGGAGAAGTTCGTAAAGGGTGGAGCCACAAGATATACTGGAGTGTATTTTTTATAGCGATAAGTGGTATAATCGTTGAAACGAACTTCATAAGTTATCCAAAACTGCTGAACTCCACGATCAAAGCTTTCTACTTGATCCCAATAAGATAGCTGGAAACGTGTTATCAGTGGTGAGATATTGGTCATGTTATCATTCAGTGCCTCAATAATTTGTTTGAGCACACGAGTACCTTCAGTCTGGTATTCATCGTCATTGGTGTTCAGACGATTGAGTACATAACATATACGCATTTGTGCGTAAGCTTGACCTATTTTATTAAAACCGAGGTTCCAATAAACATTGATAAAGTGAATAAGGCATAACGGGAGAGCCATTGCATATTCCTCATTATGTTTGGAATTGCGAATACGGTTCAACTGCCCCATATTCCATTTTACCGTCCGGAATAATGGCTTACTGTTGGGATCATCAGGATTGACTTTTAAGTCCTTAATAACCTTAGATACTGCTAAATATAAATCTTCAAGAGCATTTCCAGCAATTAACTCTTGTTCAGTCTGATAACGGTCGTCTACGACAGTTACATTAACCTCCGGCTCGATAGGAGCTGGCAGTTGGTCTTGTTTCTTCTTATCAACTATCATTTCGGAAGTCCGTAAAAAATTTGAACATGAAGTTTTGATAATCGGTCAATCATGTAGGAAGAATCTCCATAAGTTGTTGGACCGACTAAAGATCCGGCATCTTCTTTTTCCACCGGCATAAATTGACGTTGAATGATATGACTGGCTTTTGATCCACGAGTGGCTGTCAGACCACCATTATTATGTATGGCAGCAAAACATTGTCCCTGCTTGTTGCGGTTTTCTCGCATGAATTTCTTTTCATCAGTCCAAACTTTAATCTCCCCCCCTTTGACTGGCGAGTAAATCTGTATTCTAATGAATCTTTCAAAGCCCCGGTCTCATGTAAAAGACCCACATGAGTTGGCTTTGGTGGGTTCTGAAGGCTTCTCCAAGCCGGGGCTCCTTTAGAATTGAATTTCTTCAGAGTAAAAGATTTCCTGAATGTCTCCCATGCAAACCGTGCAAGTTGCGCTTCAGCATTAGTGACATTAACCTCAAACTTATGTGCAGCTCCGGCCCATTGCCTAATCATCTGCTGTAAAGTAATTTTAGGCATTTAAGTAATGAGATTTAATATGTTCAGAAATTTCTTTTAACCTATCTTTATGGGACTCGTCAATTGTGAAATATGGATGTTCATCAGAAAATATCCTGCCGCCAAATGCCACACATTCTTTGAATGTTGGATTAAACCAATAAGGAGGCTCAATTTGTACTCTCTGGGCTTTAATGTCGCTCATCTGTGAGGTTGGTTTACCATCCTCAATCAAATAACAGCGACACTGATGCTCAATAGGAGGAACCAGCCATGCCGGGAATGAAGATTTAGGAGCTGTGAACCCTTCATACTGGAGATGCCAGGGGCGAACACGTTCATCGCCCATCGTCATATACATTAAATAGCTGTCATCTGAAAGGGCCGATAACTGAGCTGCAACAATCATCGCATACTCAATATCGTGATTCTCAGTGTTAGCATATCGACGATTATATTTGGCGCAAATGGCAAGAATTGCTTCCTCACGTTCTTCCTCATCCATTCCGTCGTCCTCATGCTCTAACTCTTCGTTATCTAAGAAATCAATGGTCTCAGATACAGCATGATATTCTTCAACAGTAGCGAAATCAATCAGATTATCAACAGCTGCAAGTAAAATCTCGCGCTCAGTATTCTGTTCAGGTGTAAGGTTTTCCTTATTTCGTATTAGTTCAAGAGCCTGATCATATTCCATCCCAAAGCCGTCAAAAGCATGACGAAGAGCGAAATCTGCACGAATTGACACCAATTCCTCAAACACTTCATCTGCATCCAATCCTGTAGACACTCGATCCACAAAACGTTGGAAAGCGGCAACAAGAGCAGCGTATTCCTCATCTTCTTTGTCTTTATCTTCTTTTGGCAGTCGTCTGGCCTGAATATCGGGGAGTAAAGCACTGCCTACTTTCTCCCCTGGAGAAAATTTGCAGCTCTACGAGGATGACCATACCGGCGCATATATTCTTCATCTGTTAAATGCCGTCCAGGACCATAACCATCTCCACCACTTGTAGAACCACCAGCGGGACCTCCACCACCAGTTACGACATTGAGCTGTTTACCTACATGCACACCAAATGTCTTTTCAATTTCATCCGATTCTATCTCGTAGAAACCGAGTAAAGATGTATAGAGGTCTATCTGGTCTTTATTAGACATTTCCAAACGACGTGAATACATGAACTCCAGACCGGGTTTAATATAACCCATAGCGACAAGACGAGGAATAATTTCCTCATTCATCACATTCTCTATATAATCCCGATACATCGAAATGCGATCTCTGAATATGTCTTCATGTGCTTTAGTGGCACCAACATAAGACTGAGTGGCACCAGCCATAGACTCAGAACCTAAGATTCGATTGGAAACATCTCGATCTACCAGTTCAATCAGACCGGTAAAAATCTTCTCGGAGTTAGACATCGTAAAAGTCTTAATGTCAACCTCATCTTCAAGGCCCGTTACTACAATTTTATTCATTGCAGCATTAGCTATCTCAGAAGCAAAACGTCGTCTGTCTGACTGTGATTCGGACTGAAGTTTGCCATGAATGATAGGTTGGCCGTAAGTGTGTGAGAAGTTTACATAATTAGCAAAAGTGAACTTTTTTGCCAAAATCAAAGGAGTAGTAGCTGAAAACGCCCCAAGCCCCCCGGAGTCTATCAACACATAATTATCTACATATTGTGCAGAATCAAAATTCCAGCCAGGGTTCCATATATTCTGTCGCTGAACGATACGGCGTTGACTTGGGAGGATATTACGGCGCTCAATCTGATTGATTTCCTTCAATTTGCCAGTTCGAGGATCAATACCAGGGAGTATCTCTAACCCTGTAAAGCCATAAAGCATTGAATCTACAATACCTTTAATAACCTTATCAAATTGGCGTCCTCTAATCTTTTTCGTTTCCTGGGTATCTGGTACATATTTACCTTTGTCAGTCTGACGGGCAAGCATATATCTTTCACCAAGTATCTGGGAGTAGAGTGTTTCCAAGACACCGGCTAAGTGCGCGTCTTGCTGCACACATGCTTCATAGAGGTCAATCAGCTTACCTCTGTCGTCGAGAATTGTCTCATCGGCCAATTGATGGGCCACAGACTTATATCTACAGTGCCGCTCGATTTCCCGAACATACTCCTGTATAGTTTTCTTGCTGGTACGGAAGTTACTCTCCAGCATATCAGCATTATATCGTGGGTAATATGTAGCTACAGACATCGTAAATTGTTTTACCAAAGAATAGTCCTTATGGATTTTTTCTGTTTGAGTTAAGCCATAGCTATATTCATCCAGATTATTTCAGTCTGTTAAATCATAAAATTTCAAGACACTTCATTTAAGCTCATATATTATGCAATATCAGATACATAACATCTTTTAACTATTCATAAATAGAAATATATTTGTGTATGTAAACGAGATGTGTTAACTTTGCAGTCGAAAACATTTTTACTCACTAAAAACCAAATCACATGGACGGATTAAATTATTACCGTATCAAGACAGGGTGGCTGGGTGAGGCTAATGAGAGCGGTCAGCTTCAAAAACTGAAGACTGAAGAACTTGTTTTAGCAACCAGCTATACTGAAGCAGAGAAAGTAGCGTATGAGCTTATCGCAAGCCAAAATCGCAAACAGTTCTCAGATGATGTATCAATCGAAATTCTGAAAACGAAAATCGAAGACATCATTTACAATGACAATCTCCATAAAGATGACAGCCTCGTATGTGGTCTCGTAAGCTGTTATTTCGAGGAAGGAGATGAAACAGGCGTAGGTCTTTATGGTGTCAAAGTCATGTTCATCACCATTGATGAAAAAACTGCCAAAGAAAAACGCAGCCACAAAACCCTCTACATTCCGGCTACCTCTAACGCTGAGGCAAGCAAACTGGTGGCAGAATATCTTCACAACTCTGTAGCTATGGGTGATTTTGTTGTCCGAAAAGCAGAATTTGACCCGACAGCTGCCATTATGTGGCCTGTAGAGGTTTACGAAAACAAAGTGAAAAATCTTGCATAACAAATGCTATCTTATGCTGGGAAAGCAATAGACCTTAAATGCACAGAGCCGCTTTTTCCAGAATTTCCCGAAATGCTCTTCGGGAGGCAAATTGATGGTCAGATCTTTTTCGATGCGACCGCTTATATAAAATCCAAACGACTTTCATTGAGTGTTGATGCCTTCCTTAAAAAATATGAAGGCCCAATCAGCGACATCATAAGCACACTTCAACTGAATGAAGATGGAGTCTGCTATCTCAATACTGAGGGTCATATACTAATTGAAAGTAGCCTCGTCTACCTTTTTATATCTTTCGTTAACCCTCCCTTCCTTCTGTACATATTCGATAGAATGGACGAATTGTTCAGTAACGGATTCGCCGTCTCTGACGCTTACCTCTTGCGCAAAGCTCGCCAGCGCATCCCTACGGAAGTGTTATGCAGAGATGAAGATGACGAGCACGAACACAACAACTAAAAGAGTCTTGGTCTTTAACCCTCAGAAAAGACTCATTTCTATCAATCAATCGGCTTTTGCACTGGCTAAGGCTCACGACTGGAATGTTTCATCTATCCGTGCAGCATGTACTGGTAAGATTATTTCATACCAAAAACTCTATTTCCGATATTTGGCTCCTAACATCACTCTTGAAGATGATGATATGGGAAAGCTAAATCTGGAAGAATATGATAGGCTTTGTCAAGTAGAACGCAAAGTTTACCCAAATGGGAAAATGAGTAGAAAAGGCATGAAATACTCCAAAGCCGCAAAAGAGAAATCACCGTTTTACCCTTTCAAAACAGACCCCAATGAAACAACCAACACTGAAAGTCAAAATCATTAACAAGTCAAAGCACGAGCTTCCCAAGTACAAAACTCCCGGTTCTGCTGGCGCCGATCTCCGCGCTAACATCGACGAACCAGTTCGCCTCCAACCCGGAGAAAGAGCCCTGGTTCCCACCGGCATCCACATTGAACTCCCTGTCGGCTACGAAGGACAAGTTCGAGGTCGTTCAGGTAACGCAATCAAACTCGGTGTCGTAGCCCATCTTGGCACCATCGACAGTGACTATCGTGGCGACATCGGCGTAATCATTTTCAACAATGGCTATGAGCCAGTTGAAATCAATGATGGCGACCGTATCGGACAACTTGTCATTAAGCCTGTCGTACAAGCTGAATGGGAAGAAGTCGAAGAACTCACCGAAACTGAACGTGGCGAAAAAGGCTACGGCCATACTGGCATCAAATAATCTAACAAATCATCAAAACTGGGGGGGATATTCCGTACCCTCCCCAATTACCTATTTATGGCCACAAGAAAATATGCCGACCACCCAGAGGTCGTTTCGCATAGCTATCGAGGAATGGTTGTGCGATTCAGAAAAGTGGAAGATGCGGTTTATATACCCGTAACTGATGCCCGCAACCTACTTCAATTAGGTGCAAGTTCAATTCCCATCTTTCAAATCTGCTACACATGTGCAAAGATTGAGTTTTACAAAAACGGTAAAGCTCTTTCAGCAATCCAATCTTGCGACCTTGAAAACCTTGCTAAACGAGGTGTCAAGGCCCATATCTATCCCGATCAACAAGAGAAAATTGCGTGGATGCGAGAAATCTGTAAGCAAATCAAAACAGAAGAATCAACTCCGGAGGAAGCTCTAAAGATCTTCTCACACCCTGAATTTGGAGAGGTGCGCTCTGTGCCATCTGAAGACGGTCCTTTATTCTGTCTTGCCGATGTCTGCAAAGCGTTAGAACTTTCTAATCCAAGCAAGGTTAAAAGCCGATTGGACGAATCAGACTCCCAACTCATTGATTTACACGCCCTAACTTTGAGTTACCCCCAGTCGGTAGGAAACTCAAAAGCAACTTTTATCAATGAATCGGCACTCTACGAAGTAATCTTACGCAGTGACGTTCCTAAAGCAAGACCATTCCGCAAATGGGTAACAAAAGAAGTATTACCTTCTATAAGAAAAACTGGAGGTTATGTTATCGCTGGTCCAGACGATACCCCAGAGATTGTCATGGCACGTGGATTAGTGGCAGCAAAAGAAGCTCTTGATAGAATGAAACAACGTGCAATCACAGCTGAAAACAACCTGATTCTGGCTGCACCTAAAGTTGATTATTACGATGCGGTCATTACCGACCGAGAGCTATACACAACCACTCAAATCGCTTCAGAACTTGGAATGTGCTACAAAACACTTCGTATGAAGCTATTCAACGCCGGTATCATAACAACTGGTGTCGGAAAACTGGTGGTTACGCCCGGACATGAAACATGGGGGACCCATGAACCCAGAACCGGCTTACGTAAACGTACCGACTTCAAATGGAACAAACAAGGTCGTGACGCAATATTCAATCTTATAGACCCATCAATGCCTAAATAATATGAAATCAATCTCAGAATTGGTTGCCGATATAAAACGGTACAACGAAGCCTACCGCGTCGGCAGCCCTGAGATTTCTGATTCAGAATATGACCGTCTGGTCGATGAACTCAGGAATCTCGACCCAAACAATGAATGGTTCTCAGCAGTAGAACCAGCGCCGGTTTTAACGGGCCGTAAACGTAAGTTGCCAATTCCCATGAAGTCTCTCAATAAGGTCAAAAGCCTTTTTGAACTTCAACAGTGGGCTAAAAGCCTTGCTTTACCTCCGACAGCCCAACTCGTAATTACTCCTAAATACGACGGGGTGTCATGGCTACATGATGAAATTTCCCATAAAACCTACTCACGTGGTGGAGCTGAAAATGAAGGCCAAGATTGCACTGAACATTTCAATGTGGGTAATTTCAAAAAAGTGCTTGACCCTTCAGTATTCCCAGTCTCGTTCACCTATGGAGAACTTGTGTTCGCTCGTATTAACTGGGAAGAAAATATGGTTGGTAAAAAATCTATTTCAACTGGAGAACCTTATCGTTCTCCACGCAACACTGTGGCCGGATTCATAAATCGAGACGAAGTATCTGAAGATATAAAACACGCAAGTTTTATTCGCTACGGGATAGATGAAAAATCACTCGACAACTGGACTCGATACTCTTCATTGTTAGAAGACCTAAGCATTGAGTTCGGGCAAATGATGAATACAAAGAATGGTCAAAAATACCCATTCGTAACCGTCCAGCTTAAAGACCTGACAGAATCAGAATTGTCGGAGCTTTTCTTATTCTGGCGCCAATATTTCTATATTGACGGCCTCGTACTCTACATAGATGACCTCAGTCTATGGAAAGTAATTGGCCGACAACAAACATCAGGCAATCCTCTCTATGCAATAGCCTACAAGCATCCAGACTTTACCGAATCTTTCGAGACCACGGTTAAGGGCGTTAATTGGAAAGCCAGCAAATCAGGAGCATTAAAACCGGTTGTCAATATCGAAACAGTAGATACTGGCGACTGCAATATGGAAAACCCCACCGGCTATAATGCAGGGTGGATTTACAATCATCATATTGCTCCCGGAGCAAAAATTTTGGTCACTCGTTCTGGCGGTGTAATTCCTAAAATACTGGAAACCATAACCCCTCCTGTTCCAATGGATGAAAATAGAATGTGGCATAAAATACATCAGTGCCCTCATTGTGGCCAAGAGACTAAATTCGATGAAAAGGAAATTGAACTATATTGCTCAAATCCTGAATGTCCTGGCATTAAACTTGCGAAAATGGTATTCTTCTTTACCACAGTCGGCGCCGAAAATATGGGAGAAGAAACTTTCGCCAAATTATTTGATGCGGGATATACGTCTATCAAGGCAATTCTCAGTCTCACTCCGGACGATATTCTAAAAATCGAAGGGTTTGGCGAAGGTATGGTAAATACAATTTTGGAGAATAATCGCAAAATCTCGGAAGGAGTTGATCTTACAACTCTCATGCAAGCGAGCGATTGCTTCAAAGGAATTGGCAGAATTAAGGCTCAAAAAATCCTCGATTCGCTTTCACCCACACTATTGGATTGGTTCGTCCGAGGGCGAGCTGAATGTATCGTAACACAGCCAGAGTTCAAATCCCCGTCTGTTACCACAAAATCATTTCTTGATGGAATCGTGCCATTCCACAAATTCCTAATGGAAACCGAGATTCAGTTCAAAATTTCCACACCGGAAACTACGACAGATGGCAAATATTCCGGATTTGCAGTATGTTTCTCTGGAATCCGAGACAAAGAGCTGGAAGATTCAATCATTAAACAAGGTGGGAAAATAGCCAGTGGAGTTAGTAAAACTACAACTCACTTGGTCGTTAAAGATCCTTCCGGTACATCATCAAAAATCGGAAAAGCCCATCAGCTAAATATCCCCATTCTCACCATCGGCCAATTCAAGGCACTTTAAGTACCCACTCACTAATAGCAACGCCCGGCGAAAGCGTCGGGCGTTATTATTATCAGTTAATTACAAAATATAGCATATCATTATGTCAAAATATTTTCAGATATATTTGGTGTTTTAATTTTTTTGAGCTAATTTTGCTCTCGAAACTGAAACAAGACACAATATGGCTAAAAAACATCAGCTAACAACAAGTGATCATCTCCAGTACGACGAATATCAACGATTGCTGGACCAGTTACATGAGGACAAAGAATACATCTTTGAACTCTACGCCCGTCTCGCTTTCTGTACCGCTCTACGTGCTTCAGATGTACTGAATCTGCGCTGGAAGGATATTATAGGTCAAACGTCTTGCTCTGTAACCGAACAAAAAACCGGCAAGACCCGTGAAATACCATTTAATCCTTCTGTCAGAGTCAAATTCGGCTACCTCTATCATAATTTAGGGTGCCCGGATAAAGAAGATCTCATATTTAGAAGCAAAGCCACCGGCAAACCGTTGACCATCCAGTATATCAATCAACGACTAAAGGTATTCAAATATAAATATCGCTTGAATATTGACCATTTTTCAACTCATACTTTCAGAAAAACATTCGGTCGATATATTTACGATACACACGACCATAGTGCTGAAAGCCTATTGCTCCTAAATAAGATACTTAACCATTCAAACATCGACGTTACTAAACGTTACATCGGAATCACCAAAGAAGAAATCAATCAAGTCTTCGATTCCATCAAATTCTAAGAGGACATTCCTCACTACAAATTGAAGCGCGTTTATCGCGCCCTCTGCATAATCCAAGTTTAACGCCCATTGCCGGGCTTAACAATACATATATGCCAAGATTGAGGGCCATAGACACGCCATTTTTATATTCATGCACTTCATGTGGTAAACAAGTAGATCTCAACCTCTACAAACCTGGCAACAGACTTTTAGGTCTGATGTACCACAACAAAGAGTGCTATGACTGCACTTATTGGCGACATCTTTCTGAAAATAGGCCGAAAAATTCTCTGGTTATTTCCGGAGAACTTGTGCTGGTGGATCATACAGAAACCAATCCATTTGCTTCGATTCTCCAGCGAAAAAAATACTATCTCCTGAAATCCGGTCAAGTCGGTATGGCAAACTCACTGATCAGCTATGGCAAAATACCAGAGCGTTTCAAAGCTCTGCTACCCAATGAAGGACAGTTCATCACACGGAAACTCTATTATCGCCTGAGAGATAATGTCGGCCATAACTGCCAAATGAAAGGTTGCTATGACCGATACCATTGCTACTATTACCACCCCGAACTCACCGAACCCGATGGGCCGTGGAATAAAATTCCAGCCAATTGTCAACCTGGCTGGGAGGGGTGTCCTCTATTCATAAATAAAGCCGAGATACCAGAAATATGAATACAGTATTTTTCGCCATTCTCATTCTCCTGATTCTATACACCAATTTCAGAATAGGGAGAAAAATCAGCAAACAAAATAAAGCGTGGATCCAACAACATGCAAAATTGTTGGAAGTAATTAATGCGCTATGCCAATTGGTGCAAGTCTATGGTGACACTGCCGCAGAAAGAGCCGCAGACATCAAAGAAGATATGATTCTGCTTCTCGCCAAATCTCAGTTTGAACTATTTCAAATCCTCCATGAAGCAGTATCAACTGAACAATACGAAGCAGCTCAGGACATCCAGCAACTAATCAATCAAGTAAGACAAACAATCAAAACATACTCATGTCGATAGTATCACTTCTTCTCGCAGTCGGTGGCGCTGTATTGGCAGCAACACTATTTATTATGTTCATAGCTATTATTATGGCTTTCACACAAATAAACATTCCTGAAAAATGTAAAAATTGTCCGCTGCTCTTCAACACCGATATATCCTCTCTCCCTATTTGCACAGAATGTCATCTACGTCATAAATCATCAACAACCCATGAGAATTTATAACATCATCACAGGTATGCTCGGCATGACCGAGAAAATCATAGAAGAACTCAGACGCTTTAAGAAGTGGCTGGAAGCTATGATAAAAAAACAAAACCTCATAGAATGGAAAGGACTTTCCAACTATCACACTTACCTGGCAAAACTCTACGTATTCAGCAAACGACAGAGATACCACTATCCGAGGTACAATCGCCGGGCCACTAACGATGGCGATCTGAAAGTTCCGCTGGAAATGATGCTGCTCATGTTCGCTGTTCTTCTCACGATCTAATCCGACTATCAGGGCCGGGAAAACTCGGCCCTTAAATAATAGCATAAAAATCATGGACCTTTATAAACCTAAATGTACAATGATTGCTATTCTCTAATAAAAACTTAAAATTATGAACCATGTCTAAAATTGAAATGAAACCGGCGATGTCTATGGACGAAATGTCCGAAGCATACGCTCAGGATAATCCGGGATTTATTCCCAATCGAAATGCTGTGGGCCGATACGCTCGAAAACAAGGGTACCGTTTAGCCTGGCAAAAAATCAAAGGTGTCAAACGATATTTCTATGTTAAAAACAATGGCTAAGACTCCGACATATACAACTGTTTACAACTGTTTCCCTGAGCTTGTACCCAAAAGCCATCGAGACGTTGTTTTCTATGTCTTACAAAAATCTCTAACACAATGGAGAAAGAATGGAAAATTCAGCTTTAGAGTATCATTCCGTGAGATAACCAGAAAACACAATCTCGATCGTCGCACTTCCAAAAAATCTTTGGACTGGATGGAAGAAGTAGGACTTGCTACTTTTTCCGATTCAGTATGTGAAATGAACATGACCAGATGGATAGGGGCCGCACAAGCATATAGCGAATTGAGAGATGGTCAACAGGAAGATTTCGCACAAGCCTTTATTACTGGAGATGTTGATAAAATGAAAGAGCTCGGATTCAACGACAACCTAAATGTTGATGATGAGCTTCAGCAGATGAAAGGCGCTCTTCCTACCGACAAAACTCCCGCAAGTGAGGTAATCTTGCAACACAGCTCCCGCACTTGCGGTAATTATGCTACACAATTACCTCATGTGAAGGAGTTATGCAACACAACTCCCGCACTTGAAGGAGTTATGCAGCAATATTACCTTACTTTTATCGGCCAAATTCGCAAAAATATCACAGAGAACTTCAGCAAAAAGGGGTTTCGCGGTATTTGCGATGCACAATTCCCGCAGTTGGAGGATTCTGACATCATAGATTCGTTCATTGATGCCATTTTTGACCCTTCTATCGAATATCACCCCTCTTTTTTACTAATTGGGTGCGGTAATTGTGCTTCCTGGGTGCGGGAGTTATGTACATCAAGTGCGGGAGTTTTGCATGAAGGTGCGGGAGTTATGCACGAAAAACGTGCAAAATTACCGCACAGTAATAATAATATAAATAAAAAAGAAGAATACAACGAGCGAAGCGAGGCGTTAGTAGATATAGGGGGTATGGGGGAAGAAGACTCTGATGAAGAAATTGCAGAAAAGTCTAAAAAAAGAAGACAACGTAAAGAAACCAATCTTCCTAAAGAGGTTCAACTTCGTAGAAAGAGAGAAAATCTCCAGAAGTTCTCAGAAGAAGAGATTGACGAGATTATAGAAGATCTCAACAACTGCCTTGACTCTCCAGCTAAGATTTTTATAAATCGTTTGTGGAATTATATGGCAGTGGATTTTTCTCAGCCTGAAAACGAAGAAGACGATGATGAAGAACTTTCATCAGTGGATATAACTGAAGAAGCAATTCCAGCATCTTTCATCAAACGGTATATGGAATCAGCCTACGAAGATACTCTCAGTCTTCTTAAAGAAAAACGACTCTCTCCGGATGATGAAGAACTTCCAGTGGTTGATGCAGAGTTTACGCCGGAAGATGTTCAGCTTATCATGGGTTGGGAACAATATCGTTCCAAAGGTGCTGAATATTTTACAGCAACCAAAACAGAGTTCTATAATCCCCAGCAGTCGTTAGAGGAAAAACCTAAAGCTAATTGTCGTAGCCGCCGTAGCAACTCAGAAGACAATTCCGAAAGAGAAGATGACTTCCAGTATGTTCAAAAAATAAATATTCTTGGAGATACTGATGAGGGATTCGACCAGCTTACTCCAATTGAGGCTTTCATCTACTACTTCTGTCAGGATTGTTTGATACAAGATAATAACCACCGCATCACAGACCGACAAAGAGCCCAGCTATGTGTCAAAGGAGAAGATGATGTCAGACGTGGATTGTTAGAGCAAGGATTAAAGCTGGAAGACTTCTCAGACATCTGCTGTACCTCAGTTCCCAGAGATCTTAAAGAAACAGATCTCCGGCCCAGGATGTTCTCAGCGGACAAAATCAGAAGGGCAAACAAGAAACACGGCTTTACCAGTGTCATCGACGAAAAGAAACTTGAAGATTTGTTGAAATGACGTATGGAAGAAGATAACAAAGGCTGCTTGGAGATTTCCTTGCAGCCTTTGTTGTTTATTTTCGTTTCAGTGTTTTCGTAATAGCCCCACCAGAGCTTTCAAATATCCAATAGGTAGATTTACCAGCCTTAACTTCATAAAAAGCTCCAGAGCCGTTAAAATCGCCTTCCATAAGTCTTTCTACAATTTCATCATTGGTGGCAAGAAGATTGTTAATTTGTTTCTGCCATTGTGAAAATTTATCGAGATCAGAGCTGATGGCAAAGGTATAGGTGTCGGAATAATTGTAACCACCAGGATTGTCTGCTCTAAATTCGTATTCAAAGCCCAGTCTAACGATTTTATCAGATAGGGCGCTGATTTGAGAGCGGTTCTCTTGCATTTTGGATAACAGAAGATATTTTTCTGTTTCCGGACCAGAGACATACTTTGTAAGAGCAAGGCTATCGGCAGGGATTGAAATCGAAGAAGATATTTTGGGAATAATGGCCGCAGTGTCTATTGCCGTGGATGTTGCCGTGGATTCTATCATATCTGATTGAACCGGGGCCGGCGTTTTAGAACACCCGACCAATGCAAGGACTCCCAGGGTTATTGCCAACCAACGTTTCATGTCATTCAGGTTTGGGGTAGTTCTCATCAGGGATAGCAAGTCTATCTCGGAGCAGTTCAGCAACTCGGCCAAGATACTCTAAACCTTCAGCGTGTGTCTTGAAATAGTTGGCACAACGATAACGGAACCGGGAAGACATTTTACCATTTTCTTCATCCTGTACCAATTCCAGCTTATCGTTGATGTACCAATAAGGCTTTCCCTTTTCTGACATTGGTTCCAGAGGTTCTATACGATGAAGCTTCTCATTCCAGGTTTTGCCGTATTTGCTGAGAATGTTGTTGAGCTTACGTTGGAGATAAATGCCGTTGCCGGAAGTTTGTCTTAGGGAGGAATTATTCATCGGCTCAAATATAACATCACTCAGGCCGGTTACTGATTTCTCATCCATAGAATAACCGACTTGTTCAGTCTCGTTGATGTAGTAGCAGAAGTAGTCCACTCGATCGGTATCAAAATGAACTGTTTTAACGACTCCCAGTCCTGATACGGTTGGAGAAGTGAAGATAACTCTTTCGCCGGGTTGAGGAACATATTTTTCGACCAGCTTCATTTCTTTCAGGCTAAATTGAAGCCGATTCTCCAGCATGATACACATGAAATCATAGCGCTCTTCATCCGAAGCCAATTTTAAGGCCGTTTGAGGCGTTTCAGAGTCGAGGATAAGGATTTCGTCATCTGAAAGCTTTCCGACGATTGTAGCGCACTCCAGACGGCAAATTCCGCATATTACAAGGTCGTCTCCCATTCTGCAAATATCTCCGGCTCCAACACAGTTGTCATTCCAGTGTAAATAGTCTATAACTGTTATGCCGTTCTCAGTGTCGATAGTGTAGCTTGAATGAGACGGTAAGCCTCCTTCAGATTGGCATATTGCTAAGATTCTGTTCAAGTCCTGATCGCTCTTAAATGAGTGTTGAGAAAGGAAACTTGAAATCTGTAATGCGGTTTTCTTCATGTGTATAATCAGTTTGTGTCGCAAATTTACGAAATAATCGGCAACCTACAATCATGGCACAAACTTAAAATAATAATTCGCTGGAAAAATCGGTTTGAAAATCTGGGGTCCGGGGAAAATTTGGAAATGAGTATATAGTCGATTTTGTGGTAGATATAAATTTTTAGTACCGTTTTTGTTAAGGAAAAGATGTTTGGTGTATAATAAGGTGTAAAATCAGCGATTTTGAGATTTTTGATAGCCCTATATTATTAAAGGTGTAAGAAGATTAAAAATGGGACTATGGAAAATCTGAGGTAATTTAGACATCATGTCTTCCAGCTGTCCCAAAAAACGAACTCAAAAAATTGGGGCCGACTATACACATGGAATCCGACCCTGATGACGCACCCTCCACTCCATTTTATTTGTTATATCATTGATATTCAGCATTTTAATTGTTTCACTTTTGTAATAAGTGAAAGTAAAAGCATTGAAAATCAAGCATTTAGATACCAAATAGATTGATAGCCTAAAGAGCTTAAAAGCCAAAGTGCTAAACACCTGATAATCAAGTATATACATAAACTCCATTCCTTTGCGGTTTGTATAGACAACCATGCGCCCATGTGCGCGATATACAACCCCGTGTGTGGGTGTGTGAGCTAAAATCGTGCGTGTGGGCGCGGGGTTGTTCATCGGGTGCGTGGGCTTGCGACTCCGGCGTGGACGCGAGCGGGATTTTGATACTTGTTTTAACACTTACAGTGTTAAAAAAGTATTAAAATCCTTCACGCAGCAGCCCACTGGGAGGGAGGCTAACTTTGCACCGTCAACATCGACAAACCGCCGCCGACGGGTTTCGGCAAACTTAAATCTTCGATTTATGGCAACTTCAAACACCACCACCGCCACCCGTAACAACGTAGTTGTTAACCCCCAGTCTGCAACCGCCAACACTGCAACCGCTGACAGCAAGCCTAAAACCCAAAGGGTTTTAGAAACCCGCGACCAATGGTCGGCCATCTTCGCCCACACAGTCGCCCTGTTGGCCGCAGCCGTAAAGGGCGAAGCCCTTCCTGACGACCCCCGCAAAGGCTACGCCTTTGGCAAGCCCCAAGTAGAGCCTCACAGTCGCCAATACGCTCAGTCGCTACTTGCTGGCTTTGCCAGCAAAAAGGCCGGAAAAGTCTTTACCCAACACGAAGTGTTGGCAGACCAAGCCAAGCGTGAGGAAATCGCCATAGCGATTTTGCTGAAAACCAAACTTGCTAAAGCAAGTTCCGGTGCTGAAAACCCCGAAACGGCAGCTCGCCGCATCCTCAGCAAAGCTGAGGCCAAGCAGGGTCGCTCACTCGCTGAGGCGTTGCTCGCCGCTCTTGGCGAAGCCAAGCAAACCGAACTCCAAGTTGAAGCAACCCCTAAAGGGGTTGAGGCTAAGCCGAAAAAGTCGGCGAAAAAAGCCAAACAAGCCGCATAAGCCGTAGGCTTAACCCTCAACCATCGCAGCCCTCACCCCTTTGGGGTGGGGGTTTCGTTTTGCCCTTACACGTGGGCGCCCACATACGACCACGCACATAATTACGCGCCTCCACGTGCGCCCACAAGACCTCGTGCGCACCCACTCCAGACCACACGCAATTCGTGGCCACCTACACAAACACGTGGAGGCTCACGCAACACACTGGGCGACCACAATGCGACGCCTGAACGCCCACAACACAATATGGGCACCCAAAAGCCTCGTGGATGCCCAAAAGCCTGTCGCGTGGCTCTCCACGGCGTATGGTATGCCCACCCAACACAAACTCGTGGCCACTGGTGGTTGCCCACTCTAATGCGTGATGGTCGTCCAAATTCCCGGATGTGGATGCCCAAAACGGCTTGCTATGGTCGTCCACAAAACTTCGGGGCAGCCCACAACTCAACATCGTGGATGTCCATAATACTCGCCCACTAATGCGTGATGGACCCCCATTATCCTGGGCGTAGGCCACCACATACGATACATGGCTACCCACAACATCTAACATGGGCGTCCAAATCTTTGTGTGGCCGTCCATAACATCTTGTGGGCCTCCACAAATATTGTGTGGCTATCCACGATAATGGTCGCCCATTACTGGTGGTGGTGGCGCATAAATCCACGTGGGCGCCCACATTAAACGTGTGGCCTTCCATATATATCCGTGGGCACCCATTAAGTCCCTCGCGTGGCTGTACACACACATCATCTGGGCACCCACAATATCTCGTGGCTGTACACTCCTATGTGTGGTCGCCCAAAACTTCGTGGCCGTCCGTATGATCATGTGGACACCCACGAAGACCTCTCACATGGGCGCCCAATAATTTTGTGGACACCCATTGTGTAGCGTGGACGCCCATTATGTCGCCATTGTTGGGTGGCCATACGCAATGTGTGTGGACGCTCATGTCGGGTTGGGCGTGGTCGAATGTGGATGTCCAAGTTGCCTATGCCGTGACTGCCCACATGTGTATGTGGCTGACCACGATTCGCGTGGCCACTCTCTTGCGTGGGGACATGTGATTGTGGGCCCACTCGCACACTTGGGCCCACACATCATGCAAGCCCACGTCACGAGTCCACGCAGCGGCCACATGGGCTCGCGTCACTCTCGCAATTGTGGGCAAGCATAATGCGGGCCCAGGTATAAAAGTTAAAAAATCCCTATAGGATTTTTTGTACTTTTATTAACACAAAAACTCTTGACAGCCAACGAATTTCGCATTTAGTTTGCACCGTCTTCAAAATCAATCGACGGCGGTTGAATGATGATTGAAGAGAGGCCGTCGCGGTGCTGCCAGTAAGCCGCACGGATAGAGAACTTTGACATTGCGAGTGATTGCTAACGTGGCATACACACAACGAGCTTGCGTCTGACGCACTTTATGAGCGACTTGTGGCCTACGCATCATACGACATCACAACCTTTGCGGTCTGACTGCATAGTGCGTGGTGTAACAATTACCGACTGACACGCTTAATGCCCCCGAACATAGGTCATAACTATGTCCGCTCGTGACAAGGCGAAAATTTAGTTTTGTAGCAACTGAATAGGCAGAGTCAAGCGTAAATTTTAACTCACAGTGGCACACGGAAGCGGTGTGCAGGCTACACTCAGGCATAAGGGCCAAGCGACTCGATTATGGCTAACACCAACAACACCAACGCAACGAAATTCAACGTAACATTCGGCATCCTCGGCATCGACGCCGTACCCGCAAATGCCGCCGTACTCCTGAACGAGTGCCGCAAGCGCATCAACGGCAAACTCAAATCCGTAACGGAGTTCATGGCCGTGGAGGGCGTAAAAAGCACGAAAAACGAAGACCTCGTGCTCCCTGTACTCGCCGTGATGCTCGCCGATGCTCGTAAGCGAGGCGGTTTTGCAAGCGACTTCAAGGTCGTAGTCGTCAACGGCGAAAACATCGAAACCAAACTCACTGCCAAAAGCGCGTTCACGAAGTGGCTGAAGGGCAACGTAATCTACAAGTCCAACTCGCAGGGCGAACTCAACAAGGCGCTCGTACTCGACGAGGGTATGCACCTCCGCAACACCGCCCTCCGCGTAACTGAAAAACAGCCGCTGTTCAGCGCAAAGGGCGACTCTCAGCGAGTGTTGCTCTTCCAGACGGCAAAAGCTATCACCAAACAGGCTACGATGTTCAAGGACATCATGGGCGAGGCAAAGAGTATCTTCAACGCCGCCTACAACGTACCCGCCAAGCCCGCAGCATCGACCGAAACCAAAACCGAGGACGCTGCCGCATAAGCAACCGACATATAACTCACGCCACCGGCCCGCAAGGTCGGTGGCTCTCTTTTATCCGTGTGCGCACCCACATATACAACGTGCCCACACGGATAACACATACGCTCCGGCGCACATACGTTGTGTCGTGTTGCGTTGAGAGTCAACTAAAAGCGTGAGAAAATTTTGAATTTCCCCGACCCACAAAAGAGTAAGATTATGCAACTTCAAGACTTATTTTCTGCATCACAGATAAGCGCAATGCGCTCCGTTGCAACTGCAACAACCAACGCCGAAACATACGCCCCCGGACTGACCGAATTACAGCGAGATAACATTTACAAATTCGCAGCTGAAAATAATTGCGATTTGTCGGTAAGTTTTTGGAAGCAAATACAGTCTGACCTCAACTCCGGCGACTGCATAATTATACTCGCAAAGGATAACATCGTAACCATTGAACTCGGAGCTAAAAGCGTGAGATTTGCCAGACATTTGGGCGAGGAACTGAAACGTGGCTACGCAATGTTTTGGGTTAATGCAAATCGTGAAATTTCGTGGGAGAACTGGAAACAAACTTATGCCTCCCTCACTCCCGGCACAATCGACGCCCAAATCTATGACCATGAACTCTCCGCAAGGGAAATAAAGCGTATTACTACGGCTCGCAAAAAAGAACAAGAATTTTATGACCTTGCTCGACCTATCCGCAGCAAAAAGGGTGGTCGCTGTCGTATCAGCTTTGAGGAAGCGAGAGCACAGCGAGTAAGAACTGAGCGACTGATTGCTGAGGGCCGTGTTCTGTGTGAGGCCAATCGAATTTTCGCATCAATTTAAGTAAAAACAATTTCATTCATTTTAGCCGCTTTGGAGTAAAAATCTGAAGCGGCTCTTTTTATACCCAAACCACAATGGAAACTAAAGTTTATTTCATCTGCGGACGCCCTCATACCGCTGTCCGTGTCGCAACCTGCAACAACGGTGTTTACACCAATTTCGCTCATTCCAAAAAGAACTTAAAATGAAAGCCTCAACAAAATTCTGTGTTATCCTTGCATTGGTGCTTGGAGTACACATGCTTGATGCTCACACAAAAGCAAATACTGAGTCTAAAGCGCCAGTCAGTGAAGAATATCTGGAGGACAACAAGGCATGGCCGGGAATGTTCTTCAGCTCTGAAAACGTGGTCGAGGAATATGAGTACGATGATGCTTATGTTCTGCTCTATGACGATGCCGATGCCAACATGTTCAACGTTGAGATTGTGGTTGACTTGGAGACCTACCAGCTTTGTATGCAATCTCACAAAACGGGTAAACATATTGTCGGTACTCTCGTTCTGAATGATGACTACTCCTACGATGGTGTAGAAGTGTTCACATTCATGGAAGAACCGGAATTTGAAATGGCCGACGCATCAGCAAATATCTAAACGTGAAACCATAATCGAAGATCGGGGCCGGTGCTGGTGGTGTGCATCGGCCCTCTTTTTTAACAAACCATAAAGCAATGAAAAAGAAACAAGTAAAATCGCTTACTGACACGGCTCTTGAATTTTTCTGCGAGCTTGTCGTTTTCATATTCACACTCACTGTTGAGCTTCTGACATGGGTGGCCCGTAAGTTCTGGAAGCGCTATTTCGGTATTGAAACCCCACTGTACAAGATATGGTGGAAACGCCGTTCAGCACGGAATCAAAAACGTATCTACATCGAGCATCCTGAATGGCAACCAGCAACAGTATGAGCATGGTACACTACTATGTTATGCCGGCCACGAGAGAAGCTGTTGAATATCTTCGTAACGGTGGCCGGGAGTTCTATACACATAAGGAAGGTCCGAATAAACCCCTGACAGTTCGCTTTCTCGCCACACCTGAGTATGTGGAGAAGATGCGTAACCGTCCATTCCTCAAAGGCATAGAAATAACGAGAAAAGCATGAAAGATAAAATACTTCGGCAGATGGAAACAGTCGTACATGAAACGATGAAGAGTTTCCAGACTGACTTCTTTGACCACGATAAGCCCCGAATCACGGGTTTGGAGTTCAAAATTCCCAGCAATTTGGATTGTTGGAGAATCGCATACACATTTACTTGCACTTGGTAACTATAAGGATGTCTTTTATAGGGAAGAGAGCATTAGGTTTGCCTATATTCGGGAACACAATCCATATCAGTTCTATCTGAATGACAGATACTTTGCCAATGACCGCTGGTTCCTCATTACTGAAGATGCGCTCCAACCAATCAATCGAGAACAAGCTAAATCAGCTATTATGGATTATGTTACCCCTGTTGTAAACGCATGGGTTGCTGAAAATGGTCCACTTCCCAAAAACGATAGGCTCAAAATAAAAATAATAAACATTAGTATTGATGAACTCAAAGCGCTCATAGCTGATTGCCGCTCCCACGGTAATGATTCGTTGATGGATTGTCTGAAACGATTCCGATTATATAGCCGTTCAGCTTCTGATCAGTATATCGAAGTCTCCTATTATAAATATTGCCAAGAGTTTACTTTCTGCGAATATACTAATGGCAAGGTCGGGCTTGTCGGTGGAATTGTATTTCACGGCTGGCCGGAAACGGGCTATAAAGAGAACGGCTCCGTTCAACTCGACCCTCATTATGGTTGGTCAATCCACACTTAATCTGAACAACAAGGTAAAAGTTAAATATTGTTTTAAGGTTTGTTAATGGAGCCACGGTGTACAACTTTTCACACCGTGGCTTTCCTATTCTTCCGCAAAACAACAAACGAAAACCACAATTATGACTGAGAAATTCATAAGCGAAATTGATAGTCATCTTTCGCACATCATAGACAAGCTCTCTGCCATTTCATCCACGGCGTGTATGATAGAACACGTTGCTGGAACTGAAGTTTGGCAGAGTAAAATCACTGGTGAAACAGTGTCGGTGGCCCAAATGACAATCTCCCAGGGAGAGTGTGTAAGTCAGGCTAATGACCATATAGAACAAATTCGACAAATCCTCAGAGCTTATGGCAACACCAATTTGCAAGGAGTGTAGATTTTGTACTGGTATTTATTACAACGGTCTGGGAGACATTTCAATCTACTGCACACTTCATGGGAATATGGGATTAAGTGGGGCTTTAGATCCCATACGATATGTGATACTCCAGTGTGATGACATTGAACTTCCTGATTATGATACACAATGTTGGGATGAGCATGGCTGCTTTAAGTCTGATTTTCTCCCTAAGTTACGAAACGAAGTAAGACTTGGAAGCCTCTATATCGACGATTACCGAAACAGTTTTGGCATAGACCCCAAATATTTATGCGACTTCTTTGAAGCCTATGAAATATGGCTGGAAGAGGATTTCCTTGAAGATTCGGATGATGCTCTTAAAGAATGGTATGAATATAACCAAGAACCAATAACAATAGACAATCTTATTAAAAAACCAATTAACGAACACTAAATTAAAGATGACACCTTCAGAAACAAAACGCATGGAACTCTTCCGTGAGTTCCCCAACCTCCAGCAAGCAATGGAGGCACACGAGTTCGTATTCGGCGGTAAGCCGGATTACACTGAATATCGCCGTGCAGCTCTTGCCGACATTCGCCCCGACATCGCCGATGGTATTTACTACATTTACGAAGACGGTTCAATCGAGCAGTACAATGGGCAGAACCCCAGCGCTGAAGTCAAGTACATTGGCGTCAAGTGTGGCAACCACAGTGTCGCCGTGACTCTCCACGACATCCCCGGTGACGAAGACGGTGAGCTTCCGTTGCTCCCGGACACTGATAAATGCCCTAAAGATTCTCCGCACTACAGTTGGGATCGCAACACTGACACATACCGCTTCAATGCCCACGAAGACTTCGATGGTAAGGGCAACACCGAGCGTCTGAAATCTTATGGTTGTCAGATTCCGCTCAACGATGGCGAATGGATTCCTTCAGCTGGTGAGCTAACCATCATCTGCATGAATCTCACCAAGGTCAACGAAGCACTGGAGAAAGTCGGTGGCGACAAGTTACTGAAGTGGACCTGGGCCTCCACTGAGCTCTCCAGCGGCGACGCCTGGAGCGTCTACTTCGGCTCAGGGCACTTCAACAACATCAACAAGTTCTACAGTTACGTTGTGCGGGCAGTGGCAGCATTTATCTAAGATCAATCGCTCCGGGTCTGTTGACCCGGAGCTTCAAAACAAACCGACAACCTTAAAACAATGGACGAAAAAGAAACACGGCCCTGGGAGCCGTATATCCCAACTTATGTCGATATGTACTATGTCGATTATAGGGACGACCTTTCGGACAATACAAAATTACTACAAGACTGTATTGACAAAAACTCCCTGTACCCAATCAGTGAGTATCTTGATGATTGGTGGGAATATCCTGAAGCTCCATACCTCGAAGAGATGCAGAACCAAATGGAACGAGGTGGTATCGAATGGGATGATGATTGGGTTGATGAAATCCGAGATGCGCTGTGGGCCAAAGACACAAGCGACCCCATCAATGACCTTCTACGAAATACTGGGGCTATCACAATGTTCTACTCCCTTGGGGTAGAAATAGACGGGTGGCACTCAGCTTTCTTGTGCAACCCCTGGCGAGGTGAAAGCGAAGAGATGGCCGCATACAAAATTCGCCGCGCTCTTGGCATAAGCAAAGACTCTCCAGAAGCAAAGAAAATATGGACCATCGTATGTAATGCTCCGTATGGTGGTGAACTTCGTATCTATTTTGAGACCGATCTTCGAGAAGTTTTGTCTCGTAAATATGAAGAACATGATCAAGATTTCAAATCCATACACTTCAAAGGAACTGTGGCGGTGGCTTTATATGATCACAATCAGGGTTCTGGCTACTACGAAGAATTTGAAATTGACCGAAAATTCCCATTCAAGCGTGAGAATCTGGCTTTATCCGATTCTGAAAAATACAGCTTAGAAAAGTGCTTCGGGATGTGCGGCGATTGGTTGAGAGGTACTGATGCACCGACTCTCTCTTTCGATGCTCCAAAGAACAACCGCAAACTCAAATCATCAACCGCAGTTCAAGATAGAGCTCGTGAAGCTGAACTTGACCGAATATTCAAAGCTGGCGGTTGTACATTCGGCGATATGAATTATAAACGCCATAGAGACGTGTACTACCGCAACGAAATCCCGTGCGGTAGTAAATGCCCTCATTGTGGCACATTCTGGATTGACTGATATGAAAACAGTTGTCAGAAAATCAGTGTGCTCCGGATATTCAGTCATTCATCTTACCGGCCATTACAACACACAATGTTGTGTGGGTCATATTGAAAAATCTGCAAAAGGTTGGTGGGATGTCATTAGCTATACTGACAGCAGCCTAAATACTAACCGTGCAACATTCAACGAAGCACGAGAATACGCAAAACGTTATCTGTAATTTCTAATCTCCACAGATATGATAAAATATATTGTCACTCTCTCCGAATCTGACGGAGAAACCATAGTTGGACGCTACGATAGCCTCGAAGAAGCTCAACAACACCTTAAAAACGTGAGATACTATCCAGAATACCGCCGAACCGTTGAAAGCCTTGATATTGACGAGGATGGCATGAGCAGGTCTGGGTATGATGAAACCGGCTACTTTACATACACTATTAAAACTGAAGCCGCATGAAAGTAGGAATAATGGTTGAATCCAATCAAGAGTTCAACAAAATTGCTCCAATAAACTTTATTGCTGAGGTTCTATGCAATGTCGATTCATACAACGATTTACACTTTTCTCAGAAACGACATCTCAAAGAATACGGATATACTGAAGAAAAGTTCAAATCTTTCATGCCTCTTGTTAAGCTCGCTAAACATTGGGCACTTATTACTGGCATACCTCGGAATTATGTTTTTGATGCTCACGAAATTGGGCAATGGGAAGAATTAACTAATATCTGTCAAATCATAGCGCAATGAAATATATTGTAGAAGAAAGCCTTCGCAACTTTAATTTCTGGAGTGGGGGCAAAGAAAGAGCGGACATGTGTTCTTCCAGTGAGCTTGATTGTATTGAGGAATTTCTGGAAGAAATTGAACCCGAAGAAGGTTGGACCGATACTGCCATCAACGATATGTTCTGGTTCGAGTTCGATACTCTTGCCCAGCACCTCGGTTATAAAGACGAGGAAGATTTTGATATGCAACACTCATCAAATTATGTCGATGACGATGAGTTAGCTGAATATGCAGAAAAATGGTTCTATGACTTTGTGAATAAGAATCACGATGATTATGAACTGTTAGAAGCCATAGCTGAACAGATAGGTGTAGGTCAATCTGATGAAGAATGGGAAGAGTATGAAGCCGAAGATGATGTTGCTGATTATGTTATTCGTTGCTATGAGAACAACGAGTTTTGTCTTATGGAATATCTCTTTGACGAAGATGATTCCGGTCACGAGTATGTTGATGACCGGATCCCAACCACTAAGCAGCTTCGCAAGTGGGCTATGGCTGAGAAAGGGAATAACACTCAAACTGAACAAAAATGAGCACAATACAATACTTTCGACATATTGTTTTCCGCGACAAAGACCTGACTCGCTGGGAGGTAGATATTGAGGTAAGGCCCGCTCAAATGATGCGTAACGAGAACGGTAAGTGGGTATATTATGATGGACCAATCGAAGTTTCTTTCTCTGGCAGCGGAGGTAGAGGTTGTGGTCAGATTGTTGACCATATCAATCCACGGACAAAATTTCAGCAACTTCTCAAAGAATACTGGAATCGCTATCATTGCATTTGTCAGAATCGGCAACCGCTTCCTGATAATTACATAATTCTTTTCAATGACTTATGCAATTGCATTGAGGCTGATGAGCGTAAATATACAGCTAATCTCCCCTATGTTTTTGATATGGGCGATGAAGAATTTGAGCCAACTGAAGAAACAGTTGAACAAGTAATGGAACTTCGTGACTGTGATAAAGATGAAGCCCGTCGTTTTATAGCTCTGGGAATGTTCCTTGGCTGCACATTTGGTGATCTGGATGAATCTTTTGAGGCTGATGCTAACTGGCCTAATCAATATTCTGCGTTTGGCACTGACTATCTTGTTGGCACTGATGATGAACTTACTGATGCTGCTCGTAACTATATTTTCGATGAGGGTTGTTACGATGATTTATGGCGTCAAGCCGTACAAGCTCAACAAACAGAACTTGGTCTTGAAGATTGGCTTAATGATGTCCTTGACAATGATGGGTGGTGCAACATCCTAAATCATTACGATGGAAAGTATGAAGAATATACCGTTGGTAAGGACATTATCTGTGTGAGTCGTACTTAAAAGTTACTTTAATTCTGAAACAATGAAAACCTTTGATGAATATGTCTTCGATTGGTGGCATAATTATCTCTCTGAAGCTGATGACGATACCCTCAAAGCGTTGATGGAAAATCTTATTGGGGAAGAAGAAACCATTGAAGATTATATTCCTGAAGATGCTTCATGCCCCTATGATTGGCTGATGGCCAATATGACGGATGCAGATGAGATATACAGCAAGTATTTCGGCTATGACAGCGGTGATGGTCTATGTCCGGACAATATGCCTGACACGGCCGAGTTCGTTTACCAAATGTTGAAAGAAAATGCAAGCTGGTGGAATGGAGATGCAACAACACTTCCCAGTTTCGCTGAAGATTTCCTTAGAGATATGGCTGAACATATTGAAGGCTACAGCAATCCTTTGGGGTTTTTCAATGATCTCACACACGGCTGTCAGTCAGGAATGATCGGTATGCTTATTTACAACTCTGATTGTAAGCGCATCTATATTGAACATATCGACGATATGGAAGAATATGCCGAGCAGATTTATGAAGAGGCGGGATTCATCTCAAATAAAAATGGCGCCCCTCATTACACTCACATCTGCTGGCTGTGTTATGAAGAGTTTGGCTATCAGATTGGTCGAACTTTATTCCCCGAAACATTCTAAACAATGTGACTATGAGATGTGACTTTGAAGTTCCAAGCTTTACCGGATTCTATCAAGGAATTTGGGATCAAAGTGAGAACGAATATAATGAGATTCAGATGAGAAAGTATGACGATAATGGCTTTGAACACCTGAATTTCCTTGACGATTGGGGGTTCGGCCCTGATTATCGAGATAAAATCGCTAAATTGTTTGCAGAAGAATATGTAGACATAATGAAGCGTTATCTCGGTATTGACATTGAACTGGTTGGTTATGATATTGATTCTCCAAAAGAATACAATTTCCGCACCGACCGTATCTTTACCATAGTAGATGTATCGGATTACGACACTCTTGTAGAAAAACTGTGCAGTTTGGCAAGCAATCCGATTTATCGGACTAAAATTGCACAGACAATCAAAAACGAACATACAAGTTGCGATGGCTTTTGGTCGTGGATGAGTAATGACATTGAGGAATGGTTTGGTTTAATGGTTAATCCAGACAACTCTCATTACACAAGTTACTTTATTGGTTATCTGCTGGACGCCATTTGTCCCGCAGAAATAGAAAATCTTAATGAAGCCATCTATTCATACGTTTCGGAAAGCACTGATTATCATTGTGTGGAACCTGAAACAGATGAAGCCAAAGAAGAATACGAACTATATCTGAAATATGGGATTCTATATGCTGATTATGCAGAAGAACATCCCATTCGCTATCCTGACCCTAATCGTCCAACTTACTATACCGAAGATGACTGGGATGACTACAAAGAAAGTTTCATGGAATACCTTGAAACATACGAAGAAGAACAAAAACGTAAGGCTGCACTTGCCGCTCAACCTGTAATCCCTGGACTATTAGAAGAATGAAACTACTATTTCCCCTCCCGAATGGAGCAGAACTCAACTTGTTAGACGAAGGTCCAAATGGAATGGAGTATATCTGTTTGGTTTGTGGTGAGTTCAAAACTCCTATATCCGAATTGCTTGAAATATACAAGCAAGAAACAAACAATTTCCGGCGTCAAGCTATCGCCGATGAAATCCGAGACCAAGCGTACTTTTTTGCCGGACAAATTGGCTCTTTTGATGAAGAACTCCAGCAAATGATTAGCTGGGATGAACTCGGAGAGCAAATGTATCAGTGTCTCATAACATTCGCACGAATATGAGAAAAATCAATGTTGACATTCATTACGACTTTGCAAAAGCTGTAATGGTAGTAGCTAAGGATAAAGACGAAGCAATTCGTATCGTTGAAGAAAAACTCCGAAAAGGAGAAATCGACCCCAGAACATTTGAGCCAACCGGCGATTATGAACTGGAAACCGATTGGCAACCATAAGAAGATGATGTAGAAGAATACTATAAAACTCATAAGGTATGAACTACACGTTAAATACTTTATACTGTAGAGACTGTGGAAGCACCCATGTTCTCGCAAAAGCCTGGGTTGACCCAAACACTGAAAAGTTTGATTCTCTTGTTACAAATCCACCGGACGAAGAAGATGGATGGTGCGAGAATTGCGAATCAAACGTAGAACTTGCTACCATTGAAATTCTGTGGAACGATTTTTCACAAATCCCTATCAATGGTAATGATGAGATAGAAGAACCTTTCCTTTTCTTTGAAGCGGGTACTTCTCGATTTGATGTCTGGCACTGGTTCGATGAACGCTGCCCAAATGGTTTAGCTGTGGACTTGATGGGCGAAACTCCAAATAAAAATGACAGTTAGTATTGAAAAATGGTTTGACGGCCATAAATGCTGGGAAACTACTGCTGTTAGTTCAGTCGTAGCAGCCCGACAACAGTTACAATCTATCAAGTCCGAGATTATGCAATCTAAAATATATTGCGTATTTAAGGACACGCCCAACGAGTTTTTCTATCGTAATGAAAATGCCCGCGACATTAAATATCGGATTGTCAAATACTTTACTAAACAACCGTTATGAAACCGCAAACAAATCACGAATGGTGGGATTTCTACACGAACTATTGTCGTGAGAAATTTCGCAAAAATATAAGTAAAAACTATCCGTATGCTGACGCTATTTACTTGGCGTATGAGCAGACAATCGAACTCCGAACCATTCCGGGCGATAAAACGCGCTTCAACTCTGTAAATTTTGAGGTTCTGAACCAATGGGCTGAAAAATATGACAAAGTAGTAGATGCTGTGTACAATCAAGATAAAGAAGACATTCGCTGCTGCGAGCAATGTGGTTTCCCCATGATTGAGGGCTTCTACCTCGCCGGGGAATTTGCCTGTTGTGAAGAGTGCTGCCTAAAAGCATACGACGGTGACAAAAAACAAATGGAAGAAGATCTCAGTCATGCCGAAGAAATTGACGGCGAGTGTTATTGGACTGAATGGGATTCCGTAACTTTTGAATAAATAAAATGGCACAAATAAAAAGTAAAGAGGACTTTCTGTCCTTTGAAAATCTGGCGAATCTCATAGAAACCGCCACATACGGAAACTCCGGATTATCAATCGGAATACTTTCTGATGAGATGATTGAAGGGGTTGAATATCCTTACTTCGGGAATGAGAAAAAGGCGTTACATCTCATCAAAGGTGGGCGAATTGTCGTAAGAGATGAATATGCTTACGAAGACGAAGATGACGATTATGACCACTTCGTAACACTTCAGGACATTTCCGATGCCCTTGACAAGTTTATCTGGGAATCGCCTAATTCTTTCGCTAATCTCGTGACAGAAAACGGAGATATGGGGGATGCCTATGACTTCTTCCAGTTTGTAATCTTCGGTGAAATTGTTTACGGATAAATCTACTAAAGCCATGTACGCAGTAATTATTGATGGAAGCCTTATAAATCCAACTGTGGATGTAATTGAAGTTTCTCAGGAATTTCTGGATAAGGACCTCGGTGAATCTATGTTTGACGAGGGAATTGTAGATTCCGAACAAGAATGGATTGATGCTACGAATGAAGAGAAATGTGAGTATTTTCTCTTTCAATACTGTGGCTATTCACCCAACTGTTGTCAATGGCAATGGTTTGATGAAAAGCCTGAAATTAAACGTTTAACACCCAAAAGTTTCCGATGATGAAACATACCAACACATACGAAAAGCTCAGGGTTATTGACGAACAAGATCGTCGAGAACTTCTTGCTGCCGTCAAGGCACACGGCGGCATTTATCGCTGGTACGATGAGGACGGCGAAGAAATAGAAGGGCGCAATGCTCCTATCATAGTTGGGGCATGGAAGCACATGGAAAGTTCAGAAGACTATATTATTACTCATGTAGAAGCAGAAGGTAATTATGTAAGAGTTTATGGTTATCCCAAAGAAGGATGGAGTACCACTCCGGACTATATGTACTGGATAGATCACGGACAGATCGGATATATCATTGACGAAATACCTGAAACTGAAGAAGTCAGTGACGTTTCGGAAGTGCTATGTATTACGGATTTTACGGTTGTTTCTGTTTCCCGCGATGATCTCAAAGCTGTTGGGTTCGATGGTGATAATCTCACCGACGATGAAATGCAGTCGTTAGCATGGAAAATGGCTAAAGGTTTCGATGGTGAAATCTACTGGAGCTCACTTCAGTATGCCTGTGAAGCAGCGAACATTCCTATAATCAAAGAAAATGAAGATGAATGACACGGAATGAAATTTTTAAGTCAATGGGTCGAAAAGACCTGATAGGCCAGCCATTTGATGAAGTTGAATTTCTTGGACTTTTTCATCCTAACTATAATTGCGATGAAATTGCCTGGGAGGGAGATCTACAGAAATTTGTTGATGGTGAGGTCGAAGAAGGAGATGCAGCTGAATGGTGTGTCAAAGAATATGGGCTAAACATTTACGATGCTGAGGTGGATCGTTTAGAACTCTACTGTCGTAATATGCTTGCAGCCATTGAAAATTACCATCGTTTGCGTAAATCCTGACAGAAACCATTGCTATGTGTAGCCCGGCAGAAATGTCGGGCTTCTTTTTAACCATAGTTAAAGTGTACAACTTGTCACACCTTTCACAAATGCCAAAGCTATTCTAAAATAAAAACTCAAAAATAAACCACATGAAAAAAACAATTGTACTAACGGATTTATTCCGTGAGTTCGGCGATAAAGCTCAGGACGCTCTTAATTTTATCGCTAACGAGACCAATAGAAGAAAACTTGCTTGGCTCGAAAATGAGCAGACCTGTCAGGGTAATGGACGAATTGACTTCAATGTCAATGTTACAGAAACTGCAAATGTTTCAGAACCCCAATTCTTTATAGTGCTGGACGACGGACGATGTGTCACAAAAGTTGAATGGACTGCCGGTTCCGAGAAATACAGCAAAGACCAAGTGGTCGGTATAGCTGTTCGTACTCCGCTGCTTTCATTCATTGTTTCCCTTAAACAGTGGAAAGAGCGCTGGAGTGAAGACACTGATCATTGTATCACTGGTGAACACAATGAAGCGCAGGCCATGCAAATCCTTTCTGGCTTAGAGCATACCCGACAGCTTGTCGAAGCTCAGGAAGATGAAGGTGATACAGCCGCTAAACTTTGCTGGAACTACAATCATAAGGAGCTCCAGTGGTATCTCCCCAGTCTGTTGGAACTCGGTACAATCTGCGCCTATAAGGAAGAAATCAATGATCTTCTGAAACTTGTTGGTGGCGACCCGCTGTTGTTCGACAAGTATTACTGGGCCTCCACTGAGGGCTCCAGCCTCTACGCCTGGAGCGTCTACTTCGGCTCAGGGTACTTCAACTACGGCAGCAAGTACGGCAGTCTCGTTGTGCGGGCAGTGGCAGCATTTATCTAAGATCAATCGGCCCGCGCCTTTTGGTGCGGGCCATAAAAACCACAACTTAAATGCCATATAAAAGTGAGCATATAAAACTTCCGGCGCATCTCGATAAACGACGAAGACTGACTAAAGACCAAGTGGCTGCAATTAAACTTCTCAAAGAAGAAGGCTATAGTTACCGTCAATTGGCTGCTATGTTCGGATGCAGCAAATGGTCTATTCAGAATATCATTCATCCTCAAATCCATAAAGCTGCAAAGAAACGCTCAACAGCATATTGGACTGAGAAGAAACGAGAGTATCGGAAAAGAAAACAAGCTCTTTATAAATCCGGACAACTTTATGAGAAAACAAACAAAAGAAAGCGAACCGGTAAAAATTGAGAAGTTTATTCAATCAGTTTTAGCTCTGGCTGGACTCCAACGTGGTAAAGATTATACAATTCGCCCCCATCAACTCCGAATCAACAAAAACCCATTGAGGGGTAAGTTGCTGGAAGTGTTGAAGGAGTTCTATCCTGAATATAGCTACTACTGGGAAACTCCGAAAATTTTACGCTGGTTTTAATCACAAAAACAGGAAACAAAATGACAGAAGCTTTGAAAATCGGTATTGAAGCCGTCAACAGATGGCTATTTCATGGATGGAATTATGAAATGGTAAACGTTGAAGTTCCCGATTTTGTCAATGGTGGTTCCAAAACAGTTCATATTCCACAGTTCCTCGCGGAAGCAAAATGGACTTGTAATCTACCACACATGATTGAAAAATGGAATAATGCTTGTCAGCCCCGTAATCCGGATGCCTACCTTGTTAAATTCTATGCCAATCTGGATGGCGACAATCGCAAGATTCTTCTGGAATGGGTGCTTCAGAATTACACTGATGAGAAAAAGCTTTTCTAAACAAGAGTACAATGGAAGACAAGATATTACGAATGTTCTTTGAGCCTGACCGCTGGGAGTACGCTTTAGATAAAGGAGTTGATAAGAATATCAGCAAGTCTGATCTCTATCAATTGACAAAGCCGGAAAAAAGAGCGGAAATGTATCAGGTTATTAAAGAAGGACGCTACGAAATTGCGCCACCACATACAGCGCAAATCCCTAAAGACAACGGAGAGTTCAGAACCGTCTATGTCAACGAACCAATAGACCGTGTTTTCCTCAGCATTGCCAATGACCTTTTGTTTGAGTTAACGCCTGAGATGATACATCCGGCTTGTACCTCATATCAGAAAGGAATTGGGTGTGGAAAAGTCGTACAAGACATTTCTCGGAGAATCTGTGAAACCAAAGGCGATGTGATTGGCTGGAAGTCTGACTTCAGCAAATACTTTGATTCGGTGCCGATTCGGTTCATAGACGAAGTTTTTGATGCAGTAGAAGCCAAACACGGACATTCAGCAATCATAGATGTTCTACGTAAGTATTATCATTGCGACCTCTATTTTGACATTGATGGTACACTGAAAGAAACCTACCAGTCTTTGAAGCAAGGCTGTTCAGTTGCATCGTGGCTTGCAAATGTAATCATGTATTCGCTTGATGAACGTCTGAGCGCCTTGAATGGTGAATATGTTCGGTATTCTGATGACGCACTCTTTGTTGGCCCTGATTACCAGAAAGCAATGGTAATTATGGAAGATGAAGTTGCAAAACGTGATATGAAACTTAATCCTAAAAAAATTGAATATCTAACTCCATTACGGTGGTTCAAATTCTTGGGATATTCAATCAAAGGAGCAGACATATCAATGAGTCCGACACGTATAAAGACATTCCAAAAAGAAATTGAAGCTCGTACTATCCGTCTGAGAGATACTACACTTCGCAAGGCCATTAACGCTGTTAACCGTTATTTATATCACGGCAATGGCGAGTTTAGCTGGGCGACCCAGATTCTTTCAGTATGTAACGTTAAGAAAGACATCCAAACACTCAATGAGTTCGTTATGGATTGTTTACGGGCCGTAGTGACTAAAAAGAAAAAGGTAGGTGGCCTTGGTTTTGTAGCTACTCAGGCTGAAGGCTGCATCCAGCGAGGTATTGGCAGAAATGTTCGAGCCAACCGAAAGAAAACTGAGAAACAGATTTCCGGTTATCTTACGCTGAACTGTATGCAGAACGCCTTGGTGACTAATCGAGCCGCTTATAGAACACTGATTGCTAACTTATAAAGAATACCGAGTATGCGGAATATGATGAAGAGTTGTAGCGATTCAATCTGCCGCGCTTAATGGCAGCATCCAGGATTATCGGTCCTGGATGCAACACCATACAGGCGGCATATATCGTCAAACTAAAGTGACATACCAAGTAACTTGACATCATATATAATCTGAATATGCAGACTGAGAAAGAATGGCTCAACATTTATTTAAGATGGAACTATATCTTCTGAGTCATCCCATATCTGTGGATGACTCAGAAGACAAGCTTCCATCTATCAATCGGAATAATAAAGAAACATATAATGAGTATGACTTTCTCTTATAACTTAGCACAAAGTAATTGACAGAATGGCAACAAATTCAAATACGATCCTCAAATCCAGAACCACGAGGGCTGAGTCAAACTTCCGGTACCCGTAAGATTTGACGCTGACCTCGTGGGTCTGTCAGATGACATCGTACATTATCATAAGGATAGAGAAATGTGTAATATTGCTTGACTGTCAGCAAACTGAGTATGCAGTGTCATTTGAATGGTTTGATATTTAACAATACTGTATCAACGGACGTTGTGCCCAGTATCGTTCATCTCTTATCAAAGATGACCTCTTACTGGGCATACGTCCATAATACAGTTGTGTATCACGAACATAAAGGGACATACTACAAACATGACAAATGATAATGGCTAAGTATATGGCAAGAATCCAAGCGACGATTGTTTAGTATCATCCTTCAGTTAAGGGCTGCCCTCTACGCCCTGTCCGGCCTGTCGCGCAGCCCAACATGAAGGAGAAACATCAAATTTATATAGTAATATACCATTTCGTTTGAGGATTCTATGTAATGCGACAATATGGTTCAAGAAAACAAACTTTAGTCATCCAGATCTTAATAAGCTCTACGACGCCGGCATTACAGCCCTGTCGAGCGGTAAGGCCGGCGTCGTATGCTTCCAATCTGGATTACATCAAGCAAATATAGAAACGCATCAATGTTTTGAGAATCATGATTTCAGTACAGAATCTCACAATTAAGGTCAGTAAGTTTAGCCGAGCTGGTAAAGATGCGGGAACCTTATGAGTCATCGGGCCAGGTTGTTACCGTGGCCAGATGACTCATCAGGAGCGCCGCTCAAACCAGCTCCATCATCGCAAGAATACAGTAATGTGCCAAACTGAATGAAATTGTGAAAAATGTAGCGTAACATTAACCCATGCAAGAAGTCCAAGTTTACCATCAGGATCTTAATGAATCGACGAGTAACAGGACGATCCCTGTTTCTCGTCGATTCATCATCCTGATTATGATCGAGAGAATAAAGAAATACGCCAAGACTTTGAGCATCCAATTTTTAATTAGCAATGAATACAATATACGAACAAGCACTTGCAAAAGTTGAGAATGGATCACGATTCCGCGTCAACTTTCAGAATCGAAGCCTGAAGATAGATGGCAAATACGTCATCAAAGACGGCAAGTATGATGGTGAACTTGGTGTAGAGTTGACCGATTCTCCATTAGAACAAATCACACAACTCTACACTCGCTACCAGCATAGTCTTCCATCTGAGAGAAGTGAGAATAAACGTAAATGTTATTTCAAATCCCTCCCAGAACATTTACTAAATGATGAAGATATGCTCTACGGTCGGTCAAGGGAATACACTCAGATTGCACTTGAACTTTATGTGCTTGGCGTAATTCTTAATGGCTCGCTAAAATGGGACGATTTTGCCAAAGGATTATGGTTTTGGCAATCGCCTGAAAACAAAGACCTCATTCTTCTTCGAGAATGGATTGAACCACAAAATACGAACAACGAATGAAAAAATTAACACCTAAACAAAAAACAACCATGTCAGAAATCAAATTCAATTGCCCGGCATGTGGCACTGAACTTACTGTATCAGCCGCCGACACTCACAATTGCGGCCCTCAGTCATCAACCGTTCAGATTGACGAACTTCACGTTCACATCCCTGGTGCTACCCGGAGCAATCGCACTCAGGCTAAAATCGAAGCACTCCGTGCCGCTGGTGTAAATGTCAGCAACCTCTTTTCTATGCAGGGCGCAGATGGTTCAGATGTCCTTGTACGTCGTAAGGGCGGTTTCTTCCAGCCGGTGCCGGATGACGACCCTATCTTCACAGCAATCATCACTGGTAAGACTGTACCCAATCGCCGTCTCTTCCGTCGTTGGGTTATGGCCCAGATGTTCCACATGCTCACTCAGAAAGGGTATAAAGAACGCCACCCTATGGGGTTCACCGAAGCCCTCAATCGAAAGGGGTATAAATACTCCTGGGAGATGACCGTCGAAGAGTTCCGCGTTCAGGCCAAACTCTTCATCAACGACAAAGAAAACTTTGCAGAACGTAACCGCTGGTTCAACAAAGAAGTGGTGGTCGCTATGGCTGAACACTACATCGTGCAGCTGGAGAATCACATCAAGACTCTAAAAAAGCGTAAATGCAAGGGTGTACCTTACGTTCACCTCTACAAGCGAGACATTTTTGTCAGCGATCTGTCGGCAAAGGTGTATCGTCCGCTGTACCATGCGCTCGATAACATTCGCAGAGCCAAGACCCCTCAAAACCTCTACTCGGCACTTGCCAAGTTCCACAACGAGGTTAAGAAAACGTGGCTTGCTTATGGCACACCCCAGAGCCCGGCGTTCAAAGATGCCTACAAAGGTGTCGGTGCGTTCTATACGCTGAAGAACCTGATCCTATTTCACGGATATGTGTTCCCAACCGCCCCAACCGCCAATCTCTCTATGGTAAGCCTCTATGGGTATATGAATGATAAAACTCTGGAGGGTTACAAGATGCTTGGCATCCTCAAAGAGTTCCTTGAAACTAACCATATCAACATCGAAGCCAAGATGGCTGAGTGGCGTAAATAATTCCTACAGTAATGCTGCCGGATATTATCAAGACTGAATATGAGGTAGAAATCCTTTCGGATAATAGCAATGTCTATGCCCCTGGGGATTTCTACCCCTCGTCGGACTTTATTGAGTATTTTCTTGCTCAGTATGATCCCGATGATGTAGAAACTATTGTAGTGAAGAGCCAGGATATACCAAGTGCTATCGCGTATATATGCCGCTTATGGGAAATCAAGGCTTTTCTTCACACATACACAACAACCAAGAAAACTCAATCCGTAGATGATTTATGAAAACCTTGGAAGAAATCCTAACCGATTACTGTGGCTGTTATGGCCCAGCTTTCGATGACAAGACTGGCAAACTCACTCCTTCAGGCGAGAGCGCATACGACTATCTTGATCATTTTATTCACGACCTAAGCTGCTTAGTTGAAGGTATTGACTATTCAAACATTATAAATCAACTTGACGAAATCATCAAAACACAATAACAATGGCAAAACAAGCTAAAACCACCAAGGTAAAAGATAATTGCTCCGCAATTCGTCCGGCAGACTACAGTCCACAGCCCGGCAACAAGGCGACTCTCAGCCTTGCTGATTTCACAGACGAGAACATCTTTGCGGAACTCCGGCGTCGAGGCTACAACGGAGAACTTCGTCAGCTCAAAATCATCAGCGTATGAAAAAGATGCTAAAACCCAAGACCTGTTGGTGTTCTGGCACATGTCCTCGAAGAGATTCGTGTGAATTTAACGAGGATACTTGTCCCGATGCCAAAGTCTTGAAGCGCCCTGGAGTCATATCATCAATGAACGACTTCCGTGACTTCTCAGATGACTTTATCATCGGTCTACTTCGTGAACGCCGCTATACAGGCGAACTCCGTAAATCATCAATTGTAAAAATATGATATAACATATAAAACCAATCATGGCAAACGATTATCAGAAAATCAATACGTTGTTTCTCCGAGACGAGAACAACATCATCATTCCGGACCGCTTCACAGCCTCGGAGTTCACATATCTCGTCAATAATCTCTGGGAATGTACCGAGAAAATTGACGGTACCAATATTCACTTTGATGTTGACTTTATCTTCAGGAAAGCCGACAATGGGGTTGTGGAGATAACAAAAGAAATCACAATATGTGGGCGCACTGCTTCGGCACAGATTCCAACTCACCTCTACAAGCGTCTTAATGAAATTATACACGGAAGTTCATCTGAAGGACAATTGGTTAGTCTTGCTTTCAGCTCCGCAATTGACAAGGCCATCGCAAAAGGTGACGATCGGCTGTCTGTATCAATATATGGAGAAGGCTATGGCGCCAAGATTCAGAAAGGCGGGAACTATATTAAAGATGGTGTGGGATTTATTCTCTTTGATGTCAAAGTTGGCAACTGGTGGCTCTCGCGTGAAGCCTGTGAGGATATTGCCGCCACTCTCCGCGTCCCCATCGTACCAATTATCGGCTACTTCACTATACCTGAAGCTATCAAATATGTCCGAAAAGGATTCAAATCAACAATAGCCGAAAATCCGGACTATGATGCAGAGGGGTTGGTTCTGAAAACTCCATGTGGGCTGAAGTTCCGTAATGGAGAGCGTATCATCACAAAAATCAAAACTTGCGATTTCCAAAAATATCGCGCCAAATACGGAGACGGGCCAGTTGAACAAACGCCTAATCCGAAATACAATAAATAAATCACTGAATATGACAATCGAACAAGCACAAGATGCCGCTGAATTACTGAAGCATCGAAATAAGATTAAAGCCATCCAGTCAAGAATGAAGGCTGACAAAACTCTTGTAGTGTGCATGAGCAATGGCACGACATCATTCCCAGAAGAAGCGATGCCTTACATAGAAGAGGCTTTGGAAAAAGCCATGAGCGAGATTGAAGCCAAAATCTCTAAGCTATGAGAATAGGTGATAAAGTTCTTGTAACCGCAGCTCATAAAGTTGGCTGCGGTTACTATGGCGAAGTTGTCGGTATTTTCGGAAACATTGATGGTCGTCCGGCTGTCGATGTTTCCGGCAAAACTGATATGGGTGCTCCATTTGGTGGCGTGTATTACTGTGATGAATTAAAAGTAATCACTGATTCAGACCTCTACACCCCAGCCATATACGTCCTTCATCGTAACCCTGAAGGATTGGAATATGGTACGGTTTTTTACACTCTCAAAGAGTATCATCAGTTTCTCAAATCAGCTAAAAGACGTAAGATTACAATTCTGAAAGAAGAACTGCTCGTAGAAAAATCTACGGCGCTTTTCCGGTCAGAAGTTGTATCTCGGTCAAATGAGCCTCAATAAGTAATTTTTATGATAGACAACTTTGATATAATAAAGCCATTGTTTTACTTCAACGAAGCGAACAATATGTTCTTCCACCTTCAGATATTGAGGCGTGGTAAGGACCACCCGGAACTACCGGCTGCTAACAAGCTTATTCGCTCTTGGCTTGTTAGGAGTCGTGAACAACTTGGCAGCCTTAAAGATGAGATAGTTTTCTTGTGTGAGCATTATAAAGCGCGAGCATATATCAATGTTGCTGGAAAAGATTTCAATAGGCTAAACACCCTTATCCTCAAAAAACTGGCTGATAACGTTCATACTGGCAATATTATCAATCCCTGGCATGTCTATAATAGCGCTTGTGGCGAATTGAAAAGTCGTCGTAAGTGCTGGATAATTGACATAGACACACGAGACCTCGATACCAAGTATGAGGTGCTGGAAGAACTGGACGGAATCTGGTTGGAAACACACCCAGAATCGAAAGAGTACCTGAATGAATGTCATCGTGACGCAGTATATTTCTATGCTGAAATCCCGACGATGAATGGTTGTCATCTTATCACCAAACCCTTCAATCTTCAGAAGTTCAAAGAAAAGTTTCCGGAGATTGATGTTCACAAGAATAATCCGACAATCCTATATATTCCTAATAGTCTGACACAATGAAATATCAACAATATAATGACGCTATCTATCAGATGCGTCAAGAAATCCTGAAAGATATTCGGGAATATGCGTCTCGGTTGATGCAAAAATCTAATGGTGTTTTAATAACCAATGCTTCAGCTCCTATCGTGACGTTTGAGACTGACGAAAAAGTTACTAACGCATTAGTTAAAGAAGTGATATTCAACAAAAGTGCTGTAGTTGAATTTACTCTTGTAGATGTGTTCGACCATTCGATATATGTATCACCCTCTGGAGATAATATCTACCTTGAAGGGTTAAATGACATTCTGGACATTGTAGAAAATATGAGTGCTCCTAAATAATCCTGTGGCTATGAGCAAGACATTAAAGCAAAAAGTTCGTCATATCTTTTATGACAAGGATGGCAACCTCAATCTTCGGGTTCCTTTCAAACTGAGATGGAGTTACATTAACAAAATTCGCCGGCACAACTTTGACCGCGATCTTGACCGAGCTGAATTGGCTGGTAAACGAGAGAAGGCAAGTAAGGCTGATATGGAACGCCAAATTAACGAAATAGAATAATTATGAGCGACAATGAAATCCAAAAAGCAGCTGAAGAGCTTTTCAAGGACAGCGAATATCCAGTTCCCAATATCTATTGTTTCACAGAAGGAGCAAAGTGGGCGCTTTCTCATCAGTGGGTAAAGGTTGGGGATAGAGTGCCGCCTGGAACCACCATACTCATTTGTACGAGCTTAATGCAAGATGACCGTGCAACGGCATTGTGTGTCTATGTTCGTGGCAAATTTATGGTTTATAATGGTAAGATTACAAATAAAGAATTTTACCCTACATACTGGATGATTATTCCTAAAGTGCTAAACCAGTCGTAAAAAGATAACTCTGTACTTTTTAAGTATTTATATGCACGAAATTGAACATAAAATCTGGGTGGATGACTACTGCTTCCAAAACGAGCTGTCGCTTATGAAAGACGATACGGTTTCAGTCATCTTTCAATACTATAACAAGAAGCGTGACAAAGAAGGCAAAGCCATTCCCAAAACTTATCGTAAAGCGCTGGAGCTTGCTCGTGATCGGGCGAGAGATGGCCGATATAAAAATTATGAGTTTTTAATTTATAAAAAATGACTGAAAACGAAGCAGCAAAACTCGCCAAGAAGATAAAAAGATGTCTTTCATCAATCCCGAATGATGTTAAGGTCATTATTGGCTCGGACCAGATATGCGTGATTGACAAAAAGGTCTATGACGAATATCAGATGAATCCGGAAGACGCACCAACATTGGCGTATGAATGTGGTAATATGAGAAACATTCTGGGATATGAAGAATGGACTTAAACAAAATAATCAGAATCCTCAGAAGTGCCGGTATTACGCAAGTGGGGTATGCGCCCGTAGCAAAAGATGTTACAGACCTTGTGTTCTAAAATGTGGGGTTCGTTGTCTCAATTTCACTTCTAAAATCAATTAAAATGAAAGCGATAATTATATATTCAGGCAAAGGTGGCGTAGGCAAAACAACTACTACTGCGAACATTGCCCGACTACTGGCTGAACAAGGCAAACGAGTATTCATTATTGATGCTGACATCAATACACCATCAATGAATACTGAGTTTGACAGCGAACATCCTCACGACAATATCTGGGTACACTCTTCCGGAAATATGTTCAGTGATTTCATATATCTTGAAAAGGCTATGATTCGGAAATATCTGGAAGATGCCAAGAAGAAGTTGTCGTCAATGGCTCCTGATTATGTATTGGTTGACACCCCTCCGAGCGTGACCAATGTTCATATTGAGATCCTTAAACGATTAAAAGTGAGTTATGTGCTTTTTGTGACGCAACCCACGAAGTTAAGTACACAAGATGTGGTGCGCACAATGGATTTCTTTCGCAAACAATGTTCAGGGCTCGCACAATGTGGCATAGTAGAGAATATGTGCTACGACACGGATGTTAGAGAATATCCTATACCGGTTATAGCACAAATCCCTATGCAAGATCAAATGGATACGTCCAACCTTTTGAAAAATGCAAAAAGTGAATTTCAGAAGATACTGGATGCTCTCGAAAAAAGCGAAAATGTCATCCTTGAAGAATATTCAACCACAAATGGTTATGATGAAACTTTTGACATCAGATGTTTTAACTGTAACAAAAAGAACTATACTGTTGAATGTGAGCTGACTTATGATGATGGCACTGGTAAAACCTTATACTTAAAGCAGCCTAAATTCTTATCACTGAGAAGTTGGGATGCTATGAGAGAGTTTATTTACGATTGGAGTGAGCAAATGCCTAATACACATTTCGACCAGCGTATATCCAACTGTGATACAGAGCGAATAAAGCGTATGCTCGATGCTTTTAATGGCGATGAGAACGCATATTTCATGGTAACAAATGCGCCAAACACCGCAATACAGTTGATTCCAGGTGAAATAGGACTCTGTTCTTTATTGATTGGCGAAAAAGGATATTTTGAAATCCCACGAATATCTTATACAACAAGCAAGGGTTCGGTGGTATTGTTCCCTGATGAGATTATGCCTGCTGATATGGATTTGATTCACTCCATGCTTCAAGATGATTATCATCTTTTATCAGATGGGAGATATATGCCACCAAAAGAAACCGTGCAAGAAATGGCTGATACATTTGGTGCCAGAATAGGACTGCTGAATGGCTGGGAAGAGATATATGATGAATGGCTAAACACTTAACAAATCAAACATGACAAAGAATGACAAAATAGCTTGGCTCCTTCAACACGCTCCCGGCCCATACGCCAGAGCTAAAGCTGAGGCCATGAATGAGCTGGATGACATGACGCCGATATTCTGCTTTTGCGGAGCATTGGCAACTGGCCTCCATACGTCGCGCTGTAAAGAGTTTCAGGAGCGACTGAAAATGAGAATAATTCAGAAACTCAAAGATATGCTACCGCAATGAAACAACTCATCTATACAACCGGTGTCTTCGAGACTGAGCTGAAAGTTTGGCCGCATGGAGAAGATGTTGGAGAGTATCAAGCAAGGCCGTGGATGCGAGTATGCCGCCCGAAATTTGAGGTGCGCAAAACCTCTCGCTGCCTTATGCGATATGAAGCTGAGAAAGACGATGAAAAATATCTCAATAAGCTCCATATTGAAATGAACAGAGCATTAAAGGCTATGGAAAATAAGTTGGGCACCCGCGATGATTACCAGCGAGCTTTTAATGCTTGGGTAGATGCTTGCCGTATCTATGACAAAGCTATAGCAAACCAAGAGTGTGCATGTGAAAACATGTATTACATAGAAACCGCTGACGAAACAAATCGTGGCTGTCAAGCTTTATATCGAATTGACGATGGTATCAGTCAGTGTGACAAGCCTTGTAAAATTGGCGAACCGATTGTGAATAAGATTTGGTAAACCATTGAACCTAATATAATATGCAACATTCAGAATTAAGAAGAGGAAACTATGTTGATACAGGTAAAACTGTAGAGCAAGTCTCTCAAATTAAGCTTCAGACAGAACCAGCTGGGGCATGGCCTATTGTTGGAATTGGTGCGATATTTTATTATCCGCACATGTTAAAAGGCGTAGCTATATCGGTAGCATGGCTTCAAAAACTTGGATTTACCACTGAAGAGGTATGGCCAAGTAAGTTCGGTTCGTATTTCTACCGTGATGATCGCAAGGTTAAAGTGGGAATGAGTCAGCGTTTCGGGATAACCATTTCGCTTAATAATACCCAAGGTGGTGACGAATATATGATAGATTATGTACATGAACTACAAAACATCTATCAAAATTTGACAGGAGAACAAATTTGAACAATATGACAATAAAACAATGCAATCGCAACCCATTCTTTCTGGCAGATTTCGCCTATGATGGTGAGTTCTCTGACGGAGAGAAGTTTTGTCTTCGGATTCCTGAAAGGGATGTGATACCATTCGCTGAAGCTCTACTCAAAGCGTATGCCGATGATATGAATGGCGATGTGATGGTAACGATACCGCATGTCAAATATGAAGATGGTCATCCAGTATTTGTGGAAGGCAAGGTTGAACGAATAAATAAAACGAAATGAAAACAGGAGTAATACTGGCCCGGTTCCAGCCAATACATAATGGACACCTCCAGCTTATTCAAAAGGCTGTAGAAGAGAATGACAAGGTTCTCGTAATCATCGGATCTATTGACAAGCTTAATGCTCGTAACCCGATACCGTGGACCATTCGCAAAGAGATGGTTGAAGAAGCCATCGGTGATACATTCCTTGTACAAGGACACAAGGAATGTATCACAGTAGTGGAGTTGCCGGATTTATCCGATGAATCTGACAACAGCCATGACTGGGGATTCTATCTCTATTCGTACATTGTTTCCCAGACCCATGAGCCGAATTTCACCATCTACTACTCAGACGGCTTCGAGATTATCACGTCATGGTTCCCCGGATTCCTTCTGAGGAACAACGTATCGCTGTCGCTGCTCGCCCGCAACACATGTGAGGATGGAATCTCAGCAACTGAAGTGCGTGAGTTGATTCTCAATGGCCGACTTCCTGAAAATGGTGTTGTGCCGGAGAGCGTTTACAAAAGACGCGAGACCATCAAAGCATTTCTCAACGTATTCAAAAAATGAAAGCAAGAGTGAAATCAACTGGAGAGATAGTCAATATATGTTTCTCTCCTGCTATTTGCATAGAATCCGGACATTCAAGGTCATGGTTTCCACAAGAGTTGGAATATATGAATGATAATGCCAGATACAAAGTCAAGACGTGCAAACAAACTTGTGGCGCTTGTCCAAGTCAATGGGATATTTTCACTGATGATGACAGGTACATTTATGCGAGATACAGATGGGGTTGGCTATCCTTAACTCTGAATTGTGGCGAAAATAATAGCCAAGTCATATTCGCTCAGGCGATTGGCGATGAACTTGATGGCTGTATGGATTTAGGAGAGCTGATCGCCATCACCAGCCCATTGTTAGACTGGTCGGGTGATGTAATCTATAACTAAGAGTCCGGCCATGAGCAAACGAATAACAATCACTGTTGACGATGACATCCCAGATGTCGATGCGTTGGAATGTGTTTTATACGCTGTAAAGCATGGACGCATTTCCAAGGATTCTAAAGGTAACAAATACTATTGCTGGGGTATTCTATTTCCAGATCCCAGTGATAGTTTAGGCCCTGATAAATACGTCTTGTGGACTAATCGAACCAGTAAGGAGCCCAACTCCAGTTTCCGAATCACTCATCCTCCGAAAACCGATGAAAGCCTCTGAATGTAAATGCTGCGTATGTGGTAAACCAGCAGTGGCTTTTTGGCCATTGATTGATCCGGATATTCCTGAACATCCATATTGTCGTAGGTGTCTGGATAAAGCGAAGATTGAAGTGCTGATTAAATCTTTTGCTTTTAGTGAGAAACAGGCGAAAGCTTTTGTAAAAATGAATAACATAATGAACGATAAAAATGAATAAACAACGACGAAAAGACTTGCTTGATGTAGCCGAGTCTCTGCAAGAAGCGCTGGATCGGCTATCAGAAGTTCGAGATGAAGAACAAGAGGCTTTCGACAATATGCCTGAAAGCCTTCAGTACGGCTCTCGTGGAGGCGCTATGCAAGAAGCCATTGATACAATGGATGAATGGGAAAGCGAAATTGATGAAATCAAAAGTAGAATCGAGGAATTTGCAGGCGATTAGCCCAATATATGCTCGTTAAATCCTGAAAATTTCGTATCTTTGCAGCGGCTAACAAGCCAAGACATAGGAAAATAGAAAGGTGCCTCATACCTTGTGAAATCGCCAAAATAATCACGTAAACACGAGGCACGGTGACAGCTCATATAATGTGGGCTGCCTAACCGTGCGTGTTTACAGGTATTTGGCGATACCTACAAGGAAAGCATGGGGAAGGCAGTCCACTTTTCTTGTGTACATCAACCACCTCCGGTCGAGTGCCTACGGAGTAATCGAGAAGATGAATATAGAATCACTTACCGAATCGCAAAGAAGGCAAAGGCTCATATTATTTATTGTGTGCGTCCTTGCTATATTATGTGGATTCGTTTGTTTACAATATACAGCTGCACATTTTATTCAGATTAAGGGCTTTGCTTTAGTAGCTTTTGATATATTTGCCATTATTGCTTTGGTTGCATTTGGTACTATTGGTTGGATCTACACTGCAATGCCTGTACATATCTATAACAAACTGCGAAAAAAGAAACGGGCTGGAGTTAAAGATTGGGTTCTCAATCGGGATAAGGATGTAATGCTACAAGAATCCAAATTAACACGAGGTTATGCTCTTTTAGGTTTGCTTATAGCTTCGTTTTGGGCCGTTGCTTGTATCATAGCGCAAAATGACGTGGGTCTTGCGTTATTCTTTGCCCTTATATCATTGTTATCTGGCACACAATTACAAGGTCGTCTTCCAGCTTACTGCGTGTATGTTGTAAGTTTGCCTATCATCCTTATGTTCTTAGGAAGCTGGTGCCATTTTGATAGCTTGTTACCAGTTGGAATAGGGCTATTCTTCGTCAATATTGTGGCAATTATCATCTATCATATCTTTATAAGCAAGTACCTATGAATATAGATCAAAAGATGTTCCGGATGATGATGCTGGGACAAACCCTCCGTAAAGTATCAATTGAGGGGAATGAAACAACTAATAACGTTTCAGCACTCATATCTCAACGGTTAGCTAATGTTCCTCGTCACGCTAAAAGATATGCAACCAATTTATATTCTGAGGGAGAGGTGCTTTCAGAAATGCCAGAGATAACAATAGTTGCCGGTGGTACTGGAGCTGGCAAATCATTGTTGGTTGAAGCACTGATGTCAAATCTCCAATATAGGAATCACCAATACTATTCATTCCTCGAATATATACGCCCAATAGTCGGTGATAGTGAGAATGGCTTCATACCAAATGAAAATAATTTGATGGTTGAAACTATTCTGACATCTAATGACCAAAGAGATTATATCGTAGATTTGCGCAATGGCGGTTGTAAGATCAGTATGTTTTTTATAGGTACTGATTCTCCATTGGTAAACATCAATCGAATTGCCAAACGAGTTATCTTAAAAGGAAAGGACTGCGAGACAGACAAAATCTTCAGCCGATATTTCAAGTCATTGTCGGGTTGTTTAGCTCTGATGCCGTTTATCCACGATTTGTATATCATAAATAATTCTTCAGACAGTGAACCGCCTCAAATGGTCTATCGCTTTCAAGATGGGGCGTTAGTTGAGGAATTTATGGAAAACGCTCCAACTTGGGCTCGGCTATTTTTAAGTAAAACTTAATAATAGATGAAACAACTCCAAGATAAAGAACTCGAAAAATTATCTACCATCTCCGGAGTACCGGTAGCAGATCTTCAGAATCTACATGCTCTGGGGGTTTTGAATCCCCGAACTGTTATCGCCTGTTTGATTAAATACGACTATAAGCGTATTAGATCTTACAGACGATATTCTGTTCGTCAAATAACCGCAGCCATAATGCAAGAGTATCAAGTTTCTAAAAACACAGTCCAAAATGCCATATATGAAAAAAAGAAAAAAGAGTTTTTCTGTCCTCAATGTGGTCGATTGGTAAAGAAAGCAGAACTCAGGCGTAATGATGGTTTGTGTGATCAATGTACTATCAACTCAATTCAATTATAGCCTATGAGACAAGACATTGTGAACGCCCTGGATTACTTCAGGCGCAAAACATTTGCCACAGCGGTCTTTATTCGTATTCAAGAAGGGTTTGCATACTCAATTGAAGTGGAATCAAAAGTTCGCTACGATTTCATACCCATATTTGAACTGGACGAGTTTATTGAACGGTTAGGGGTATGTCACCAAATCCAAATCATATCTCAGTGTGATAAATGGGGCAATTATGTGTTACCAGATGTCGAATTGCTGGAATTTGAAAAAGAAATTGACTATTAAAATGAAAATTTTTCGCTCTGTTAATTATTGTTTATAGGCATTTTGTAAATGCCTGAATAGATGATATAACCGAGTAAATTCCAAAATTTCGATAGCCTGTAAAACCGCTTAATATCAAATAGTTACGATATAAACAATTACCAAAAATATTTGTTTTGAATAGCTATATTTGGTAATTTTGTAACGTCGGCGAGACAATTCGTCGGCGATTTTTAATATAGTAACCTCTCACAACCACATAGAATGGAAGCCACAACAGAACAAGTGAAGAAGACTTATCCTGAGGGAACGGTCTTCACTATGCTGAAATTTGAGCTGTCTGAGAAGGATCATTCATCCTATATCGGATATGTCTCTCAAAACACTAAAACCGGTAAGGTAAATGGGGTCCGCGTTGATTCTCATTATCCCAAGCGTGTATGTATCGTTGATGCTAAAATCAACTATCTTATCATACCCGGAGTGCTGTATCGTGTAACACTAATCCCTATGAAATCCAAACAGGGGTATATCGTTATCGAAGCTGAGCCCTATCAGTTCAAGGCAACAATCAAGACTAACTACATTCCCAAGACCTTATATCAGGTCGAGGTCTGCTTTGGTCAAAGAAAAATTGTCTTCGACCCTCTGGATGGACGGAAATCTTGCCGCAATTCTATAAAAGGAGTTGCTGAGCAACTGTCTAAACGATTCGACATAATGGACCTTCAGTCAGTTATCGCCGAATTTGAAATCCAAGCAAATAATCTCATCAATAACTTCATAAAAGATGGATGCTATAAAAGAGTCCGGCAAGCCAAAGCGATTGCCAAAGCCGAAGCTGCCTCGTAAGAGGAAAAAGGCAGCAATCAAAGCTCAGGGACGAAAATGGTATTATGATACCATTAAGCTATGGCTGGCGTCAAAAGACGAGCCCTGGTTTAATGAACCCAGATGCAAATTCTGGCGTAATGATTCAATTCGCACAGATTTTGTTCAATTCCCTGATGGTTCAGTCTATCCTCAGTTTGTTCCTACTCGGTATTGGTAAATATGAGTAAAAGACCTATTGTCGGAATAGCCACTGATGCAGCTCATTCAACAAAACGAGAAATCACAGAATTTCAAGGAATTGATCTTGCAACTGGTGAACGTATCTTCTACCAGAATCTGGGCAACCAAACCGTGAACATTGGTGAATTTTTGGCCGTCGTAGAAGCTGCCAAATACATCATTGAAAACGATTTTAAGCCTCGTGTCATTTATACTGACAGTATGACGGCAATATCGTGGTTCAACAACAAACGAACCGCATCTAAAAAGAAGAATAAAGCCCTCCAGAAAGCCGAAATATTCTTAAAGATGTTTGCTGTCGATTTAGAAGACATTGAGGTTCTTCACTGGGATAACAAAGGCTGGGGTGAAACTCCGGCAGATTTTGGCAACAAATAATTATCACATAATATGAAAAAGCATTGGAAAGACATTGTTTTCTTTGCCTGTGTAGCATTAGTGGCAATCATGTTAGCTTGTGCAATCACGGGGTGTCAAGAATACAAGCAAGAGCATTTCAAAACTCGTATTTACGAGTTGGTTAATAAAACTACAGAAGTTCGTACACATCGTTACCTGATGATGGAAAACGCAGTAGAAACAGACCATATTCTTGTATGGAAAAGCGAAACTGGTCGTACATTCTCCTGCGAAGTCGGACGAAATAGTTTCTACCATTATGAAATCGGGAAACGATACCGGTTCAAAATTGATGACCGGAGATCCGAGCAATTCCAGATTGAAATGGCTTGTCGATAAATTTTTTTCAAATATGTCAAACCAAACAGCTCCTAAAAAGACTATTCTCTTATGTAGCTTCTGAAGGAGCTGTGAACATTGCGGGATAGAGCAGTGGTAGCTTGCCGGGCTCATTACCCGGAGGTCGTAGGTTCGAGTCCTACTCCCGCAACAACTAATTCATAAATCATGGAAGCAATATTTAACACCCGCCGTGACTCAGTAGTAAAGTCACTCCAAGCAAATCAGTCGGAAATAGCATTACTCAATGCCGACATCAATTCGCAAATTGCGGTTCACAAGGCAGAAATCGCCAAACTGAAGCTCCGCAAAAAGGAACTCAAACAAACTAAAGTTAGCGGCGGTTGGCTGTTGTCTCTCCTGATTCGCTGGCTGAAATAATTCCAGTGAATTATAAAGCGAACATTGACATGAAGATTATCAGAAATAGCATCATTCCTTTCAAGGGCTTTTGTGCCATCAATCTCTTCGGAGTAATATTTGCGCGACATGAAGCCTACTTGTCTGAAACGGTGCTAAACCACGAAAGAATCCACACCGCTCAGATGAAAGAGCTTGGGTATGTATTATTCTACGTCATTTACCTCATTGAATGGCTTGTAAGGCTATTACTTCCAGGCAACGCCTATCGCAATATCTCATTTGAACGTGAGGCGTACAACAACCAGCGTAATTCATTCTATCTGGAACGTCGGAAGTCGTTTGCAATGTGGAGAAAATAATAAAATGGGGTCATAGCTCAATGGTAGAGCATCTGCTTTGCAAGCAGAAGGTTTCGGGTTCGAGTCCCTATGGCTCCACTTTAAGTTCTCATAGCTCAGTTGGTTAGAGCAACGGATTTTTAATCCGTGGGGCGAAAGTTCGAGTCTTTCTGGGAACACCATAGCCCTTGTGCGCACATATCCAGCGGTATGACAGAGTTCTAATTGTTGGAATGATCGAGGGATCGAAAAGAGCCGGGCACCTCAATACCAGAGACAACTGGTGAGGTCTCAAAGCCGCCGGTCTGAATCGTTAGTCAGCGGATGTTGTTCCGAGTCAGTCAATCATCGGAGCCTGGGGTAAGTGTAAACGGCTTATTCCGTATGCCTCTTTAGCTCAGTTGGTAGAGCAATCGCCTTGTAAGCGATGGGTCGGCGGTTCGAGTCCGTCAAGTGGCTCAGGCATTTAGTTTATTTTGTGGTTTTAAGGTAATTAGTTTGTTTTTAGGTTTGGTTAAAAGGCGTTGTGAAACGCTTTTCAGGTGGAATCCACACAGGATGTAGCCCAGTTGGTTAGAGCATCACACTGATAATGTGAAGGTCGGTGGTTCGAGTCCATCCATCCTGACAATAAGGAAGCATAGCCAAGCGGCAACGGCGCCAGACTGTAAATCTGGTCTCTTCAGAGTTCGTAGGTTCGAGTCCTTCTGCTTCCACAATATGGCTCTGTAGCTCAGTAGGTAGAGCAGATGGCTGTTAACCATCAGGTCGCGGGTTCGAGCCCCGCCGGTGCCTCAAAAATGTCCCTGTCGTCTAACGGTTAGGACGCGAGATTTTCATTCTCGAAATCCGGGTTCGATTCCCGGTGGGGGTACTATTAGGACTGGTAGCTCAGGGGTAGAGCGTCGGCCTGAAGAGCCGAGCGTCGGTGGTTCAAATCCATCCCAGTCCACTGTGTTAGTAGCTTATAGGTAAAGCGTCTGACTGTGGATCAGGAGAAGAGGGTTCGAGTCCCCCTAACACCCTATATGGACTCGTAGCTCAGTCGGTTAGAGCAGTGGCCTCATAAGCCGAAGGTCACAAGTTCGATTCTTGTCCGGTCCACAAACATATAACAAATACGATCATGGCAAACATTCAGAAAACCGCATCAACAGGATTTCCTTTCTTTGGAATCCTTTCTCTCATCTTTATCACCCTTAAACTGTGCAACATCATTACATGGTCTTGGTGGTGGGTACTTGCCCCGCTTTGGGGGCCATTCGTTATCGGACTTGGTATTGTAATAGTCTGTCTGGTTCTTCTCGGAATCGTCAAATGCTTTTCCCGAAAGTAACCATATAAACGTAGGTGTAGTTCAGCTGGCAGAACACTGGTCTCCAAAACCGGAAGTCGGAGGTTCAAGTCCTTCCACCTATGCAATCGGCCCCGTGGTGTAATGGTAGCACATCAGGTTTTGGTCCTGAGTGTCCGGGTTCGAGTCCTGGCGGGGCTACAAATAAACTAATCAAATATGAAACTTAAAAACAAAGTTGCCAGCTGGCTACGGGTCGTTTCAGATAAAATTGATCCACCAAAGAAAAAGCCGCTTCTTCCTTTTGACGATCCCACATTTGGTTTGCCAATCACTCAGACTATCCGTCCAGTTGAGAGGATTGCTTGTCAACACATGTTGCGTGAACGAGATTATGCTTTTGTTCCTGTAGAAGAATACCCTCAAATTGAAGCCGACGTATATCAAAGAATTGCAAAAGATATAGGTACACATCTTCTTCAATGTGGGTTCATTAAGGTGACAAAACAGAATGATCACTGTGGAAGTATCATCTTTAATGCTGAGCTGGAAGCAGTTAAACCTTTCAGATAAATCAACCATATCAATATAAACATGAAACAGTACATTGGAACTAAAACCATTCAGGCTTGTCCTATGACCAGCCTGAAAGCAGAAGAAATGCTGGAACGTAAGCTTTCAGACGTTGAAGAAGACGGCTATCTGGTAAAATATGAGGATGGCTATCTATCATGGTCTCCTAAAGAAGTCTTTGAAAAGACTTACAAGATTGCTGAAACCCCAGAAGACCGAATTATAATTGAACATTCCGATTTGAATGACAACCTAAATCGCCTCACTCAATTCACCAAGTCGGAAAGCTTCAACCATCTGCCGAAATCCACACAAGCCATGTTGCTGGGCCAAATGGATATAATGAGTTCGTATATCCACATTCTTGCTCATCGTTATGGTGATATGAAACGAGCAGCAGATGGTGCAGAGCTATGTGGGTATAATGGCATGACATTTAGCGAAACGCTCATTCTCATTAAGCATGGCTTCTGTGTTCGTCGTCGTGGTTGGAACGGTTCTGGGTTGTTTGTGTTCCGGCAGAAGCCCGCTGTTGTTCCGGCAGATGTTATACCCCAAATGACATCACTCTATGACGAAGCAAAGAATCAGATCCTTGCGACCCAAGATCACATCGACTATACAGCTCAGATGCTGATCTTCAACACAGGCACCGGTCGAGCCGATTCTTGGGTACCGTCGAGTGCTGATTTGTTTGCCGATGACTGGGATTTAGTAATCTGATATGGGCGACAAAGAACCAGAATCTCTTCAGTTTTGCGAATTATTCGTGAATGGCAGACCATTGGGTCGCGCCACACAAATGAAGATAAATTACCGAGGGGCCAATCTGGATCTATCTCAGTTCTATAAACCAATTGAATTAAGAGCAACTGTGAAAATGGACCCTGAAACATCCGACAACCTTCGCAAAATGATGGAAGATGCAATCCCTTCAGAACTCTATAATTTGCTCCAAAAGGTAAACAAGATTGCTGAGCAGTACCGTCAAGAGAAATGGAAGGGCCGCAGACACCGTAGAGAGTTGCAGCGACAATATGATAAACTTTACAAGCGGTTTGACCACTATTGTAAAATATACGGGGTAACATATTCAGTTGCCCATTAAAATTCTTGCAATGAAAAAGTTCTTCAAAAAGTATTTCGGCTGGCTGATTGAAAGCAATCGTCCTAAGCATCTCATAGCTGGATTTGTCATAGGCGGCTTCTTGGGTTTTGTCCCGGTAATCGTAGCAGCCTTGACCGCCGAGTTCAAAGACTGGGCGTGGAATGGTTCTAAAGGCTATCCTATTTTCGGCTGGAAGGCCAAATATGGGTTTGACTGGCTTGATGTACTCGCTACGTTAATCGGAGGCGCTATCATCTGTAGCATAAGTTGCTTCAGCCCGGATTTCCGATTCCTTACAGGCGTTTTCTAACATCCATTGTTCTACTTTTCATAACCCTACCGGAACTAAAACTCCAGTAGGGTTTATTTTGTTGACCTATATATTCTCCGTGTTGACTTTCAATGACTTAGAAAGTGAAACCAGTTAAATAGCTAAAAATAATGATATTCTGACTTTGTAGTTTCACTTATGTTTTCTAACTTTGTAGCCTAAACCGCGTTATTTGACACTTCGGATCGCCAAATGTTGACCTAAATGTTGACAAACGGTAGTCTTCAAGGAGTTACCATTCTGAAAGACAAAATTTTAGAAGATAATACGGGTGTGGCCTGTCACCCCGACCGTAGTTAAAACACTCTAAGTTAAGCATTTAAATGGCTTGATTTAGAGTGTTTTTCTTTGTTTGTAATGGACGTTTAGGCTCGAATTTTTGCGTAATTTTAGGCTAAAAACGGCAATTTTTAGGGAAATGTTTCAGCTATGTTTCAGCAATGTTTTGACAAAACATACATGTAAACATAATAAGAAGTCCTGTACGAGCGGCCTTGCGAGCCGCCGATACAGGACTACTCTATGAGGTTTGTGTCAGGACTGGCTGTTGCAAAATTCCTAACAGCGCTTAAATCAATATATACCTTGGGCTATCATTGCTTTGGCAACTTTCATGAAGCCTGCAGTGTTTGCGCCACGGACATAGTTGATGAAGTTGTCATCTTCGCGACCGTATTTTTCGCACTGCTCGTGAATGTCGGCCATAATCTGACGAAGTTTGTTGTCGACTTCCTCTGCGGTCCAATGCATTTTCTGAGAGTTCTGTGCCATTTCGAGACCGGAAACCGACACACCACCTGCGTTTGCTGCTTTGCCCGGAGCGTAGAGAATGCGGGCGTTGATAAATTCGGCAATAGCTTCGGGCGTACTTGGCATGTTTGCGCCCTCGCTGACTGCTATTACCCCCTGAGCAAGAAGTGCGCGAGCGTCGTCACCGTCGAGTTCGTTTTGAGTTGCCGAAGGCATTGCGATGTCGCATTGTACATGGCGCCAAGGGCGTTCTTTGGGGAAGTATTGACAGCCGCTTTCTTGAGCAAATTCGCTGATGCGGGCTCGGTATGCCATTTTGAGTTCGAAAATACGTTCAAACTGTTCCTCTGTCATGCCGTCGGGCAGGTAGATAGAGCCGTCAGAGTCGCTCATTGACACGACCTTGGCACCGAGGCTGAGTAGTTTTTTTGCAGTATAAAGAGCCACATTGCCTGATCCGGAAATGGCAACACGCTTACCGGCGATGTCTATGCCGCGTGTAGCAAGCATATTGAGCAGGAAGTATACGTTGCCATAGCCTGTAGCTTCGGGGCGGATGAGCGATCCGCCGAATTCCATGCACTTGCCGGTGAAAGTGCCGGTAAACTCGCGTGTCATCTTCTTGTACCAGCCAAACATGTAGCCGACTTCACGAGCGCCAACGCCGATATCACCGGCAGGCACGTCGGTGTCCGGTCCGATATTGCGCCACAATTCGGTAACGTATGCCTGGCAGAAGCGCATAACTTCGGTATCGCTCTTGCCACGGGGCGAGAAGTCGCTGCCGCCTTTGGCACCGCCCATGGCGAGTGTGGTGAGGGAGTTTTTGAAAGTCTGCTCGAAGGCGAGGAATTTGAGGATAGAAAGATTTACGGATGAGTGGAAGCGGATACCGCCTTTGTACGGGCCGATTGCATTGTTGTGCTGAACACGGTAGCCCATGTTGTTGCGTACCTTGCCCTTGTCGTCGATCCAAGAAACGCGGAATGAAATGATGCGGTCGGGGATGCAAAGGCGTTCGAGCAGATTGTAACGTTCGAAAGCGGGGTACTTGTTGTAGGTGTCTTCGATTGAGCTTACTACTTCTTCGACGGCCTGCAGATACTCGGGCTCATTGGGAAAGCGCCGACTCAGGTCTGCCATAAAATCTTTTACCTTCATTGGAAATGTAGTTTATGTTGAATCTGGAGCAAAATGAAAGTGGTTTTCATTTTTCGGGTGCAAAGTTATAAATAAAAATGTATACAACAAAATTTATGCCCGTAAAAATTAGTTAGTGGTAGTAAAATGGTATGCTAAATAAAAAGGGCGAGCCGGACAATGCCGACTCACCCCAACCCAAATTTATAATAATAACAGACTATTAAATAGTGTGGATTTGGATTTATTTCAGATTCCTGAGAAATTCCACTTCTATGATTTTTAGCGACTTGCCGCCTTTTGTTTTTTTCTCGTCGTTGCGGCTGTCCATTTCTTTAATCGCACCGAATGCGTCCTTGTCGGTCGACGAGCCGGACATCCTTATGGTATAGCGACGAGCCTTGGGTGCATCGGCAGCTATAGGCAGGTGTGCGAATCCGAGACCTTTGGGAGTGTTGCCTTCCCAAATTTTCACCGCCTCGCCACCATCCTCGGGGTGAGCGAATATCTCGATAGGATATGATGATGATCGGAAGCCTTTCATCTTGATACATACCTCGTCGATATTGGTAGGTTCGGAAAGGGTGTATGTTATCCAAGCCTTGTCGAGGTCGGCGTCGCTTTCCCATGATGTATTCTCGTATGTGTCAAAGCTGAGTGTCGGATCGCCCGATCCGGCTGTTGCGCTCATGATTGCAACTTCTCGGCGCCAAGGCACGAATGACTGTCCGGCAGGGGTTGCTCCACGGTCGAGGACTGATTCGAGACCGTCGGACGGTTTGTAGGTTGTCAGGCCGTCTTTTACATCAACCGGCAGAGTGTTGAACTCTATTTCAGCTTCGGGGAGGCCTTCGGCTTTAGCAACGAGGCGTACTTTGCCGGGCTTGGTGAGCGAGCGGAGCATTACACGGTTGACACCGCACTCTACCGGCAATGTGTCGCACAATACATGATTGAGGGTTGACAGGGTCTTCTTGTCGTAGGTCTGATTCTTGCCTTCGTCCATGGCCGAAGTCGATGTGAGAGCGGCCTGGTTTGTTGAGAATCCGAAAGGTTTGTTTTTAGCGATACCTCCGCGCCATTCGGCAGGTCCTTTGAGCGAGAATTTGACAAGACGGTTGTCGAGCGGGCAACGGCGGCCTTGTGCATCCACGACTTCGAATTGAACCAGTGCAACGTCGTTGCCGTCGGCTTTCCAGCCGGTTGGATTCTCGATAGCTGTCAGCTTAAGCGCTACGGGCTGACCGGCAGTTACTTTTTCATCGCGTGAAACTTCTTTGCCGTTTTTGTCGAATGCGATAGCCGTGAGGGTTTCGCTCTCGTAGGGTACATTCTTGAATGTATACAGGAATCGGTAGTCGTGGCTGTCGGGCTTGATAATCTTTCCGTTCTGGCTCAGTACCACGCTGTCGGCGTTCGATACTACATATATGGTAGGTATTTTGAATCCGGGTTCATAGTTCCAGTGACCTACGATATATGTGCGGGGTTTGAGGTCGTCGACCCAGCCGTCCCACATTACCCTGTGGGCGAAAAATGCGTCTTTTTCAACTCGCATGGGGTCTACCACACCACTTACGCGGTAATTGTCGGCGCTACGGCCATGGCTCTGAGTGTCGCTGAAAATGATTTTCGCACCACCGGAGTTTACTTTTGTTCCGCTGCCCGGGCGTTCGATCCAATAATCGTACCAGCGGCGAACGAGTTCGGCAACGAATTCATCGTTGTTGTGGTTGTATGCAGTTGCGGGAGCGTTGCGGTATAGCGGGCCGTCGCCTTCGGGGTGGAAGGGGTATGACCAAGCATTCCAATAGAATCGCAGGGCCTCGTCGCGGCAATATTCCATCATCCACATAGGTTTGGTATCGCTCTTGTTGATGTAGAGCATTTCGCCACCGTATTCGGCCTCGGGTTTGTCGAGCATTTCGCGAGAACCGATAGCACGGCTTCCGTAGGGGTCGTACTGGTTGCGCAGGGCTATCATCTCTTTCATGTGCTGGCCTGTGATGCGCTGATTACCACATTCGTAGAATAGTATTGAAGGAGAATTACGGTTGTAGATAATGGCATCGCGCATCAATTCGAGGCGCTGTTCCCATTTGCGTCCTTCCGAGTCGCGTTCGGCATCTCCGGCGGGCATGGCCTGGATGAGGCCTACGCGGTCGCAACTCTCAACGTCCTGCTTGCCGGGGCATGTATGCATCCACCTTACCAGGTTGCCTCCGGATTTGACGAATAGGTCGTTTGAGTAGTCGCTGAGCCATGCGGGCATAGCCTGACCAACGCCCGGCCATTCGTTTGTGGTGCGCTGTGCATAGCCGTGCACCATCATAACGCGGTCGTTGAGGTATATCATGCCGTTTTTGAATTCGGTCTTGCGGAAACCGGTCGTAGTAGTTACATTGTCGGTCTTGTCGCCGCCATTGAGCGATGTGACTACGTCGTAGAGGTAGCCATAGCCCCATGACCAAAATTTAAGGTCGCTCACACGTTTGCTTGCATGCAATGTGGCTGTGCCGCCTGCAGGGATTGTCTTGGGCTGGCCTTCAAAACTTGCCACTGTTTTGCCTTCGGCGTCTTTTACAACTACGTCGAGAGAGCGTGTAACGGGAGTGGGGAGTGAATTGTGAACCTCGCTCTCTACATTGATGGTTACACTGCCGGTCGGTACATCGTATTCAGAACCATATACATAGGTGCCGGTAGTGCCCAGGTTAGAGTAGAGGGGCAGTGTCTGATATACCGGGTCTGTAACATGGAGCCAAACATTCTTGGGGATGCCGCCGTAGTTTACGTTGAACGACTTTGTATGCCACTGAAAAGTAGAACCGGTGCCCTGTTCTTTGTAATTCCAGGCATTGTCGGTGCGAACTTCAATAGTGTTTTCGCCTGCTTTGAGATAGGGAGTCAGGTCGAAACCGAAAGCCATTACGCCGTTTTCCGACAGTCCGATTTTTGTACCGTTTATAAAAACTTCGGCAGCCTGTCGGGCGCCCTCGAATTCTATAAATATTTTATTGCCGTCGTTGAAAACTGCTTTTTCGACCTCTGCAGGTAAACGGAATTTCTTTTTATACCATACCTCGCCTGTAGGCATCTCATAGGTCGAAACCTTGAAAGACTCGTCTTCGTTCCATGCATGCGGGAGTGTGACCGGGCGCTTCTTGAGCATCTTTGCAACCTCTTTGTCGGATGACGAGAGATTCCAGTCGGAGTTGAAATTATATGTCTGTCGAGCAGATGCCTCCTGAGTGGCAGATAATACGGCTACTGATGCGAGGAGCATCGACATACTTTTTTTCAGTGACGGTAGCTTCATAATATCAGTTAAGAATTGTGTTTTTCGATTTCCGCTGCAAAGTTAATTCGGTGATGTCGCTTGATGTTCCGTATGTGTTGAAATGTGAGTCTGCCTATGTTGAAAATGCAAGTTATTAGGGGTTTGCAACATTTTCGGCCTCCTATTTGCAACATTTTCGGTAATTATTCTTATCTTTGCGGAAGATAAAATCGAGTTGGAATGAGAATACTGTTGACGATACTTTCAATATGTCTGTTGGCTTGTCCGCTTATCGGTCGGCCTACCGCCGAGACTGCCAAATCGGTGGTGACTATTGATATGCGTCACGGGCTTCCGGAGAGCCGTATCAGGGCAATCAAAGTACTACCCGACGGCCGAGTAGCCATTGCGACTGCGGGGTACATAAGTGTATTCGACGGCACGTCTTTTGTCAATGAAGCCATATCATTGGATAATGGTATCGCTCTTGCTACGCAGGATAAGAATAGGCAATTGTATTGTGATAGCAGTGGTGTGATATGGCTCAAGACTCCTATAACACGACATAATAGCACGGCCCGCTTGCTCGCTTTCGACCCGCGAACCGCAAAAGAAATAACTCAAACCGAGACCAAGCGCCTTAAAATTGAAAATATCAAGGACTTTTATATTGACAATAGGCGCGTGCTTTGGATGATAGATAATGCCAACCGCTTGAATATGCGGAAGTCTGCGGCTTGGTTGCCTGTTATAAACCTCGATAATCTCGGAAGCGAATTACCGTCGGTATTATATAACGACGGCAATTCGGTCTACTTGTGCTATAATAGTGGCAATGTATGTGTTGTTGATATAGCCGGCGGTCACCTTAAATATATGGTAAGGCCCGAACTGCCCGTTGTGCGTACAAATTTGACAAACTCCGGGGCCAAGTGGCATGACGGAAAATTATGGCTGTCGTATCATAGGCATAATGACCATGCCAACACATGGGTTGCATCGCTCGATAGTTTGACCCGCTCGTGGCAGATATACCACCTGAAGCAAAGGGTTTTTGATTATATTATAGAGGATGATTCGGTCTTGACAGCATTTCCCGGCGTTGACCAGGGAATTTATTGTGTCGAACAAGGGGCTGACAGCTCGTTATGGGCTGGTATGACCGATTCGGGTTTGCGGTATCTGAGTACTCAAAAAGCTGTAAAGATTTACCCTGATTCGGTATATCCATTTGCAAAAAGCGGATATTTCCCCAACGAACGTGCTCGAGAATTAGCCGATAAGTATGCTCGCGGTATATTAAATTGCAGCGATGTAGATACAACGTCGGGCTTTGTGTATCTCGGAACTCGAAAGGGCCTTGTGGTGATAGACGACAAAGGCCGTCAGGTTGCTCTGTTAGATGAGAATGTCGGCCTGCAGCATAGCAATGTACAAAGTGTTGTGGCGAATGTAGGTGCGACCAAGGGAACCCCCGGTGATATTTGGTTTTCGACCACAACCGGCTTTTCGCGTCTGAGGCACGTCGGTCGCGACTCTTTCGATATTATTCATTTAGGCATTCTCGACGGAATAGAGCTGAACGGTCGAGAATTGCCTTCGCAATCCATTGTAAGAGACAGCTCCGAATGTTTGATTGCCGGTTTTCCCGGAGGTGTATGCACTATCGATCCTGCCAAAGTCAGCGATGAAGGCCGTGTGGTTTTCCATTTCCCTGATGACTATTCCGAGCCAAAAACGAATAGCTCGCCATTTGTAATCGCACTTCTATGCACAGCGGTAGTTGCGTGTGCCATAGGCTTCTATGTGTACGGTCGAAAACGTAAACACAGAGAACTCGCCGATAGCCGCAACAATATTTATGACCGAATTGTTGACAAGTGTCGTAATGTGCAAGGTGACAATGCTGTAAATGCCAATGACAGGGAGTTCGCAGAGAAAATCGACAGGATAATAGAAGAACATATTGACGACGAGGAACTCAGCGTGGTATCATTGAGCCGCATGATGGCTATGGACCGCACTAACCTATACCGCAAGATGCAGACTATTATGGGTGTTTCTCCGTCGGTTTATATTCGTCATATGCGCCTGAAGGCCGCGTCGCGCTTGCTTAAGGAGACTGATTTGCCTGTGTCGGAAATTGCCATGCGTACCGGATTTTCGTCGGCCAAATACTTCTCGTCTACCTTCAAGGAAGTCTTCGGCATTTTGCCTGCAAAATTCAGAGAACAAAAGGACCAATGATTCTGCGCAGATACCGCCCTGAGCATGTCGCCGAATAGGTAATACCATTCTACTTCACTTGCGTATTATCATCTTTTTGCTGCGCGAAATATAAATGCCCGGAGTTGACGGATTGATGACTCTCCGTCCGCTAATGTCATACCACTCTGATGTAGAATTGGTTGAGGTGATTATATCTTCGATTCCGGCGTTACCGTCGGTAAATGTGCAAATAGTCTTCAGTGCCGAGCAGGCATTGCCTGTAGTGCTGTCGAATAGCGGGGCGTTGTACCAGCCCGACAAACTTGTCCCATAGGCATTGTATTCCATCCACCACCAGAAAAGTCCGGTAACTTTATCATAACTGCGAAGAAGGGCTACAAGGTCGGAAGCAAAATCATTCTGCCCTTCGTCACTGTATTGATAATCAACTTTCTGATTCGTGCCGGGCACTTCCCATTTGTATGAATATCCGGTTTCGACAATCATAATATCTTTTGACGGATAGTCGCGTACGAGTTGGTCGAGGGCTGTTCGGAGAACACTCATAGAGCCGTGAAAGTAAGGATAATAGCTCAATCCAATGATGTCGTAATCGACACCGAGCGTAGCCATTTTGTCGTAGAAATTCTTTTGAACGTTAGTCTGTGACACACGTTCGGTATGAAGTACTATCTTTGCCTCGGGGCATTCTTCGCGGCAAGCTTTTATAGCTTGTCGGAGCAGTGTTCCGAAGCGGTCCCAGTTGGCGTTACTGCCCATGTAGGCTTTCTTGAGATTGTTTGAGCCGTAGGGTCCCCAAAGCATGCCGTAGCTTATTTCGTTGCCGGGTTGAATGAAGTCGGGGCTTACGCCTGCTTCCTTGAGGCTCGCAAGAGATTCCTTGGTGTAATCGTAGATTTTCTGGTACAATTGCTCGTCGGTAAGGTTTTCCCACGTTTTAGGTGTCCACTGCTTGGCAGGGTCGGCCCAGGTGTCGGAGTAATGGAAGTCGAGCATCAGGGCGAAGCCTGCGTCCTTGATACGCTTGCACAGAGGCTTTATGTATTCGATTGTCTGGCAGGTATTAGGGTCGGCATCATTGCCGGTATAGTCTTCCGGATTCACAAATAGCCGCACTCGCATTGCATTCATTCCTTCGTTTTTGAAATAAGGCAGTACTTCGGCAATAGGTTCTCCGTCGTGGGTTTTATATTGAGCTCCGGCTTTTTCGTATTCGGGCAAGAGCGAAATATCGCCGCCTACATAGCGGTATTCTGCAAAGGCATTTATGCTCATCGTTGCAGCGACTACACAGATAATGTTCTGGAATTTCATAGTTACTCAAATTTTTGGTAAGTAGCGCAAAGTTATACGATTCGCATATAAAACGCAAATATTTGAGTCGTTTTTATTGAGGAAAAAGCCGGGGTTGTGATGATTTTTTGTATCTTTGCATGATTATGGAAGCGGTAAGAAAAAAACGTCTATGCGTAGTGACAAGCACACGTGCCGACTGGGGGCTTTTGTCTCCGGTTTGTCGTGCTATCCGAAGTGGCGGCCACGTCGACATCGATGTCGTGGCGACCAATATGCATCTGATCGAGCAGTATGGTTACACATATCGCGAGATTGAATCCGACGGATTTGATATTGCATATAAGGTGGCGACCGAAGTTTCTAATGATACTGATACCGCGCGAGCCGAAGTTATGGCTCTGACAATGAGCGGTATGGCAAAGACATTTGAAGTGATTAAACCTGATGCGGTATTGCTACTTGGCGACCGTTACGAGATGCTTGCTGTGGCTTCGACGGCAGCTGTGATGCACATACCTGTGATTCACATTGCCGGAGGAGAGATTACTGTCGGAGCTCTCGATGATGCTTTCCGTCATGCAATTACCAAGCTTTCGAGTCTCCACCTTACCGCGACCGAAGAGTATCGAAATCGTGTAATACAGCTTGGTGAGAATCCCGAAACGGTTGTCAATACAGGAGCTATAGGTGTTTGGAATGCCTTCAATACCAAACTGATGAGTGCCGACGAACTGTCGGAGAGCATCGGGTTTGATGTTTCCAAGCATCCGCTTGCCGTAGTTACCTATCATCCGGCAACAAACGATACTGTTTCGCCGCAAGAGCGTATGGCTGCATTTTTGGAGGCCCTTGACCAATTTCCAGATATGCGTCTGGTTATCACTGCGCCAAACAATGATGCCGGAGGAGAGTGCCTGCTGCGGATGCTTGAAGATTATGTGGCAGACCGAGGCGAAAGAGCGATACTTGTCCGTTCGCTCGGTATGATTCGTTACCAGAGCCTGCTCAGGTGTGCCGACCTTGTAATCGGCAATAGTTCGAGCGGTATAGTCGAGGTACCGTCAGCCGGAATCCCTACAGTAGATATCGGCATACGTCAGCAAGGGCGTATCGCGGCACGCTCGGTTATTCATTGCCAAGAAGGCACTCCGGCAATAGTTGAAGCTATAAACCTGGCATTAAGCCCGGAGATGAAGGATTTGGCATCAGAACGCAATAATCCTTATTATAAAGCCGATACCAGGGATATTATGGTCAAGGCGATAGAGTCGTTTATGTACTCTTTGCCGCTTGAACCAAAGCTATTTTATGATTTGAAATGAAACCTCTATATATAATACCGGCCCGTGGCGGTAGTAAAGGCATACCACGCAAGAATATACGGTGTCTTGGCGGACATCCGCTGATTTACTATTCCATACAGTGTGCGCTCGAAGCTTCAAAGGTGCATGGAGGTTACATACTCTTTTCTACCGACGATGAAGAAATAGCCCAAACTGCGGTAAATTGTGGTATAAGCGTCGATTACATGCGGCCTGAGTACCTTGGTGCGGATACAACATCGAGTCGTGATGTGATGCTCGATGCCATGGCTTGGGCTGACGGCCGGGGCATAGAATATGACTGTATCGTGTTGTTACAGCCTACGTCGCCACTGCGGACTTCCGGCGATGTAGTAGAGGCTATCGAACTGTATACACCTACGCTTGATATGGTGGTAAGTGTTTGTAGTTCAGATGCCAACCCTTATTATAATCTTTTCGAAGCCGATGCCGACGGATATCTGCATATCTGTAAAGGCCCGGGCACATATACCCGCCGACAGGACGCACCTGCGGTACTTGAATATAACGGTGCGGTGTATGTAATCAATCCGGCGTCGTTGCGTCGTTGCGGCTTGGGCGAGTTCCGCTACCGTGTGCCATATGTCATGCCGGTTTCAAGGAGCATTGATCTCGACACTCTTGCCGACTGGGAACGTGCCGAACAATTATTTGAAAAATTATGACAGATTTAGCAAATCATACAATAGCATCCGACGCCACGCTCCTCGAGGCTTTGCGCAGGCTCAACTCGCTTCCCGGGTCGGTGATGACGCTATTTGTCGTCGATGCCGATGAGCGTATTGTCGGCAGTATCACCGACGGCGATATTCGTCGTGCTCTTATTTCGGGCGTGTCGCTCGAAGCGCCTGTAGTTACAGCTTGTCACCGGAATTTCCGTTCGGTAAAAGCCGGAGCGATAGACCCAGAAATAATAGGCGATTGCCGCAACAAGGGTATACGGCTGATTCCCGTAATCGATGACCAATGCCGCGCAGTGTCGTTTATAGACCTTACCCGCCAACGCACTGTACTACCTCTCAGAGCAGTGCTTATGGCCGGAGGCCGAGGCGAACGCCTACGCCCCATGACGCTCTCTACGCCGAAGCCATTGCTGAAAATAGAAGGCAAGGCTATTATAGATTATAATGTAGAGGCACTTGCTGCATGCGGCATACATGAGATTGTGGTGACCACACGCTATCTTGCCGAGCAGATTCACAACCATTTTGCCGAACCTGTAGCAGGTATAAAAGTGCGCTGTGTCACAGAGGACAAGCCTCTTGGTACAATCGGAGCTGTTGCAGATATATGGGAAGCTACCGACCGGGGCTGTACTCTTGTAATGAACTCCGACTTGCTCACTACGATTTCTTTTGAGGAGATGTACCTTCGCCATTGCTCGACGGATGCCGATGTCACTATCGCCGTGATTCCCTATCAGGTATCTGTGCCGTATGCAATCCTCACACTTGATGAGAACAGGCCGGATGCCGTTGCGGCAATCGAAGAAAAGCCGTCGTATTCCTATTATGCCAATGCAGGTATATACATATTTTCGAATTCACTGCTGTCGACCCTCGTCAGTGGCGAGCACTGCGATGCCACTGATTTGATAGAACGTGCCATTGCCGAAGGTCGGAAGGTTACATACTATCCTATCAAGGGTACTTGGATCGATGTCGGTTCTCCGGTCGATTTCAATCAGGCAGCCGAACTTATGCGCCATCATAATTCGATGGCCATAAACTCTACCAACAATTGAGTTGTTTATCGTTTACAATTAAAACATTGCAATTATGCCAGAATCAAACTTCATAGACTATGTCAAAATCCTTTGCCGTTCGGGCAAGGGCGGTGCAGGATCACGCCATTTTTATCGTGCCAAATATGTTCCCAAAGGTGGCCCCGACGGTGGCGACGGTGGCCGTGGCGGTCATATAATTTTGCGTGGCAACCGAAATATGTGGACACTTTTGCCTCTTAAATATCGACGTCATATTTTCGCCGGTAACGGTCAGTCGGGTTCCGGCGGCCGAAGCTTTGGCAAGGATGGCGAAGATGTTGTTGTTGAAGTGCCCTGCGGTACTGTCGTTTTTGATGCCGAAACCGGTGAATACCTCTGCGAGGTAACCGACGACGGTCAGGAAGTGAAGCTCCTCAAAGGTGGTCGCGGCGGACTTGGTAACTGGCATTTCAAAAGCGCTACAAACCGTACTCCGCGCTATGCACAGCCCGGCGAGCCTGCAATAGAGCGGAGTGTGGTTCTCGAACTCAAGATGCTTGCCGATGTCGGTCTTGTAGGTTTCCCAAATGCAGGCAAATCGACTTTGCTCTCGGCTGTAAGTGCTGCGGAGCCCAAAATCGCCGATTATCCGTTTACAACAATGGAACCCCAGCTTGGTATCGTTGCCTATCGCGACAACCGCTCGTTTGTAATGGCCGATATTCCCGGTATTATCGAGGGGGCGAGCGAAGGCAAAGGCCTTGGATTGCGTTTCCTGCGTCATATCGAGCGAAATGCTGTGCTTCTGTTCATGGTTCCTGCCGATGCTGATGACATTACCGAACAGTACAATATCCTGCTGCGTGAACTGGAGCAGTTCAACCCACAGCTTGTAGACAAACAGCGAGTGCTGGCCGTGTCGAAATCAGATATGCTCGATGACGAATTGCGCGAAGAAATCGCCAAAACACTGCCCGACGGAGTGCCGTGCGTATTCATTTCGGCTGTTACCGGACAAGGCATTACCGAACTCAAAGACATGCTGTGGCGTGCTATTACCGACGAGAACAACCGCATAGATTCTTCGGACATCATCCACAGGCCTCTCGACGGTCATCACCGTGTACGCGAGGAGGATGAGTTTATCTTCCAGTACGAACCTACCGAAGAAGAGGCAGAGCAAGAAGCCGAAGACCTCCGCAGCATCAACCCCGATGAATGGGGCGAGGATATAGATTGGAACGATGCCGATGTCAACGATGACAGCGACGATGATGACGACGTAGACCCATTTATCTACGAATCTATCAACGACGACCGCCAATGATCACTATACGAGACTATTACCGTGCCATAACAGAACGCTTGAAAGGTATCCTTGGCTCATCCGGCGAGGCTACCGCAGCCGCGGCTATAATATTCGAGGATGTGGCAGGCTATAGCAAGACTTTTATTTTTGCCAACGGCGACCGAGAAATCACAGATTCGATGCAAGACCGCATCAAGACTGTTGTCGACAAAATCGAAGCCGGTGAGCCGGTGCAGTATGCCGTGGGCAAGGCTCGCTTTATGGGCAACGACTACATCGTCACCCCCGACGTGCTGATACCAAGACCTGAAACGGCCGGTCTCGTAGATATGATTACCGATAATTGGAACGGACACGACGACCTGGCGGTTCTCGACATCGGTACCGGTAGCGGTTGTATTGCCCTGTCGTTGGCCAAGGCTTTGCCTTTTAGCAAAGTAAGCGGTTTTGATATAAGTTCGGCGGCAATCGAGGTGGCCAAACGTAATTCTGCCGCACTTAAAACAGCGGTAGAATTCGTTCAGACCGATATTCTGACCTCAGTGCCTCCGGTGGCTATGTACGACATAATTGTAAGCAACCCTCCATACGTCACCGACTCCGAGGCTGCTGAAATGGATAAGAGAGTGCTTGACTACGAACCTCATACGGCACTCTTTGTTCCGGACAGCGACCCCTTGAGATTCTACAAGGCGATAGGCCTGTATGCCCGCAAGGCTCTTAAATCCGGCGGTATGCTGTATTTCGAAATCAACAGCAATTACCGGACAGAAATGCTGGAGATGCTCAACGGCCAGGGCTTTACCGATGCTTCTGTAATCCGTGATTTCAAGGGCAATTACCGCTATGCGATAGCCAAACAGCCATGATACAGCGTAAACCGCTTGCCCCGGAAAAGGCCTTGATACGCCTCGAGGAATTATGCGCGAGGTCGGAGCACTGCACATATGAACTTGAGCAGAAACTTCGCACCTGGGGCATTGTAAAAGACGATGCCGAGGCTATTATATATTCGCTTCAGCGCCGCAGGTTCGTCGACGACGCCCGGTTTGCTGCATCATTTGTGCGCGATCGTTATCGCTACGGTCGCTATGGTCGTATCCGCATCCGTATGCTGCTGCGTACCAAGCGCATCGATTCGGATGTAATCGAAGAAGCCCTCGAAGAAATCGACGACGATGAATATGCGGCAATACTTGCGAAACTCATCGAGGCCAAAAGGCGTAGCGTAAAAGAGCCGGAAAGTTACGAAGGGCGTAGCAAAATATATCGCTACGCCCTTTCGAGAGGCTATGAACCGGCCTTGGTTAGCAAGGCGATGTCTAAATCTTGATTCTGTCGATATCGGCAAGCCATAGTGCCGAAGACGCATCCGAAGGCATGCGCCAGTCTCCGCGTGGCGACAAGCATACACTGCCTACTTTTGGCCCGTCAGGCAGGCACGACCGCTTGAATTGCTGGTTGAAGAAGCGGCGGAAGAATGTGCGCAGCCATTTGTGTATTGTTTCATTATCGTAGCTTCCTGCAAACGCATTTTGAGCGAGAATGAATATACGGCTTGGCTTGAATCCGTAGCGTAGTGTATAGTATAGGAAGAAATCGTGAAGTTCGTAAGGGCCTACGAGGTCTTCGGTCTTTTGGTCGATTTCGCCTTCTGCTGTTGCCGGCAGCAATTCGGGGCTTATTGGTGTATCGATAATATCAAGAAGGGCTGTTTTCTGTTCGGTATCTGCATTTTCTGCAAAATAGCGTGTCAGATATTTGACAAGGGTCTTAGGCACACCGGCATTTACGGCATACATCGACATATGGTCGCCATTGTACGTTGCCCAGCCCAATGCAAGTTCGGAGAGGTCGCCTGTACCGAGCACCATGCCGCCAACTTGATTGGCTATATCCATGAGTATCTGGGTACGTTCGCGTGCCTGGCTGTTCTCATAGGTTACATCATGTACTTTGCAATCGTGGCCGATATCGCTAAAGTGCTGGTTTACGGCCTCCACAATTGATATCTCGCGCTGGCTTATGCCAAGGGCCGACATTAGGGTGCATGCGTTTGAGTGTGTGCGTCCGGTCGTACCGAAGCCTGGCATTGTAACTCCGATTATCCCCTTGCGGTCGAGGCCGAGGCGGTCGAATGTACGCGCTGCTATAAGCAATGCAAGTGTAGAGTCAAGACCGCCGGATACACCGACTACAAGCTTCGAAGTATGTGTGGCGTCGAGGCGTTTGGCAAGGGCTGCAACCTGTATGTTTACTATTTCTTCGCAGCGGTCGCCGAGTATAGCTTCGTCGGACGGAATGAACGGATGCGGGTCTACCGTGCGTTTGAGTTTGAAGTCCCCTGTATTGAAGCTTTGAGCCGGATTGGTGTTTACAATCTTAATCTCTGTCTCATAGTTTCGGCGGCAAGCTTCGAACGAACCATTGTGCAGCCTGTCGCGACGTATTGCCTCGATATCCACATCGGCTATCACTATCTGTTCGCCACTTTGCCAGCGTTGATTGCGTGCGAGCATGTGCCCGTTTTCGGCTATGAAAAGTTTCGCGTCGAAAACAAGGTCGGTAGAGGATTCTCCGAACCCTGCCGATGAATACGCATATGCGCATATACACCTTGCCGACTGCTGCTCAACGAGTTTGGTGAGGTAAGCGTATTTGCCTGTTATATCGTCGCTTGCCGATAGGTTTGCTATGATTTCTGCTCCCTGCATGGCGAGTTTGCTGCTTGGGGGTATCGGAGTCCAAAGGTCTTCGCAAATCTCGACTCCTATTTTCACGCCATTGTGACAGAGTAATGTGTTAGGTCCGAATTCTACTTTGCCGAACCCGAAATCGTATTCGCAAACCTGCTCCTCGGCTGACGAGAACCAGCGTTTTTCGTAGAACTCGTTGTAGTTTGGTATGTATGTCTTTGGCACAATGGCATCGATACTGCCATTGCAAATACATACCGCGCAATTATATAGCGAATTCCGATAAACCATAGGAGCGCCAACTATAATCAGAGTCGCCGGTGCCTGGGTACTCTCTTGGCATATACGAGCAATGGCTTCGTTTACACCGTCGAGTAGTTTCTGGTTGTGGAATAAGTCGCCACAGGTATACGCAGGCACACTCATTTCGGGAAAAACGGCCATGTCTACGTTTTCTTGGGCGAGGGTCTTGAAGCTTGATATAATATGGTTGGCGTTTGTCTGTGGATCGGCCACTGTGACAGGGGTCGATACCGATGCTACGCGAAAAAATCCTTGTCTCATATGTTTGTTCTATGTTTCAGCTGTTTATCGTTTTGTTAGACGCTGTTGGCAGTCTCAAAGTTTTTTGATTACTCTCCCCGGATTGCCGGCTACAACGGTGTAGGGCTCAACATCCTTGGTTACAACCGTACCTGCTGCGACGACTGCCCCTTTGCCTATTTTGACGCCGGGAACGATTGTCGCACCACCACAAATCCATACATCATCCTCGATCGTTACCGGCTCGGCCCACTGAACGAGAGTCCTGCGCTCATCGGCATCAAGCGGGTGGCATGCAGTGTAAATGCTTACATTGGGCCCTATCAGTACATTGTTGCCGATTCGTACTTCGGCTTCGTCGAGAACGGTGAAATTGAAATTAATGATGACGTTGTCGCCAACATATATATTACAACCATAATCGCATCGAAAAGGTTGGTTAACCACAACATTCTTGCCGCACGACCCGAGAATAGAGCGGAGCAGTGTGCCGAGCTGTTCGGTGTTGTCCGGTTCGGAGTCGTTGTATTGCTTGATTTTTATACGGTTCTCTATGAGCTTGTCGATAAAAGAGCCGTATGAAGCATCGTATATTTCGCCGGAAAGCATTTTTTGCCATTCTTTGGCGAATCTCTCATCCTTTTGCATTTGTGGTTTGTTATAAGATTGTACTGCAAAATTATACTTTTAAGTACTTAAAAATGATAATTTAATTTTTTTTAATTAAATTTGCACACAATAAGACAGCAATTAATATGAAAATGCAAGATACACTGACAGGTTATATCGAGCAGAGCCTTCGAGATAACTGGGAGCGTCCGGCACTAAGTGATTACCATGGCACGACTCTGACCTACAAAGATGTAGCACGCAAGATTGCAAAGCTGCAGATTGCGTTTAAGCATGCAGGGCTGAAACCCGGCGACAGAATTGCCCTATGTGGCCGCAATAGTGCCCAGTGGGCGGTAGCTGCCCTCGCTTCGATTACATACGGCACTGTCACTGTCCCTATTCTTCACGACTTCAAGCCCGATACAATTCACCACCTCGTCACGCATTGCGAGGCTCAACTGCTTTTTACCGACAGTTCGACATGGGAAACCCTCGACCACGAGAACATGCCTCTCCTAAAGGGCGTTGTCAATATCGCTGACTATTCACTTCTGTTCAGCCGTAGTGAAGCATTTACCGAAGCCCGCGAGAACCTCAACCGTCTTTTCGGCGACAAGTATCCGGAACGCTTCACTGTTGAGGATGTTGTTTATCCCCGTTTCGATAAAGACCAGATATGCCTTATCAACTACACTTCGGGCAGTATGGGCTTTTCAAAGGGCGTAATGCTGAGCTATGGAAGCCTGTGGTCGAATGTGCAATACAGTATCGACGGACTTGATTTCCTGAAACCCGGCGACGGTTTTGTTTCGATGCTTCCTTTGGCCCATATGTTCGGTCTAACCGTGGAGATGCTGCATCCGTTTGTCAAAGGATGCCATGTATATTTCCTTGGCCGTACTCCGTCGCCTAAGATTCTGCTTGGCGCGTTTGCCGAGGTCAAGCCCAAACTGATTGTTGCTGTGCCATTGGTTATAGAAAAGATTGTAAAGACACGCGTATTCCCGCTTCTTGACAAACCTTTGATGAAGCTGCTCATGCACCTGCCATTCGTCGATGCCAAACTAATGGAAAAGATTAAGCAACAGCTTACGGCGGCTTTTGGCGGCAACCTGCAGGAACTTATTATCGGAGGAGCCGGTCTCAACAAGGATGTAGAGGTATTCTTGCGCAAAATACAATTCCCCTACACCGTAGGCTATGGCATGACAGAGTGTGGCCCTTTGATTTGTTACTCGTCATGGGATACTCAGAAACAGGCGTCGTGTGGACATGTGGTCGACCGTATGGAATTGCGTGTCGATTCTCCCGACCCGGCAACTACTCCGGGGGTGCTGTGGGTGCGCGGCGACAACGTTATGAAGGGATATTTCAAAAACGATGAAGCCACAGCTGCATGCATGGGTGAGGACGGCTGGATGAATACCGGCGATATAGCCCAGATTGACGGCGACGGATATGTGTTTATTCGCGGTCGAGACAAGAATATGATTCTTGGTCCCTCGGGACAGAATATTTATCCTGAAGAGATAGAGCAGCAGCTCAACAATCTGCCTTACGTTGCCGAGTCGCTGGTTGTTAGCCGCGACGGCAAGCTGGTTGCTCTTGTGCATCCCGACTACGACAACGCCGGCAAGCAGGGCCTCGGAGATGCTCAGATCGACGCTCAGATGCGCGATAATATCAAGTCGCTCAATGCTGTGTTGCCGTCGTTCAGCCAGATTTCAGATGTTCAGATATTCACCGAGGAATTTGAGAAAACTCCAAAGCGTTCGATTAAGCGCTTTATGTACAAATAATTAATAATGAATAAACTCGTATTATCACTTCTTGCAATGTGTTTTGCCGCTTCGGCGGCTGCTTATACCCCTACGCCTGAAATACGTCGGGCTCAGGAGGAGTTTGCCGGCGACAGGTTCGGTATCTTCCTGCATTGGGGTATCTATAGTATGTTTGGCCAAGGCGAATGGTATCTAAACTATGGCCCGCGGGCCGACGAGTATGCAAAGGCCGCTCGCGGCTTTTACCCCGCTGATTTCGATGCTGAGGCATGGGTGAAGGCTATTAAAGGTTCGGGGGCAAAATATCTGTGTTTTACAACTCGCCACCACGACGGTTTTTCGATGTGGCACACCAAGCAGAGCCCTTACAATATTGTGGACGCTACTCCCTTTGGGCGTGATATCTTGAAAGAGCTTGCCGATGCTTGCCACGGCAACGATGTAAAGCTTCATCTCTATTATTCTCACCTTGACTGGACTCGTCCTGATTATCCGCAAGGACGTACCGGACATACTACAGGGCGCGATTCTACTGTTTCGGATTGGCCTCGCTACTACGATTTCATGAATCGCCAGATTACCGAGCTTCTTACAAATTACGGACCTGTGAGGGCGATATGGTTTGACGGTTGGTGGGATCACGACAGCGACTCAATACCGTTCGATTGGCAGTTGCCCGCCCAGTACGATATGATACACCGTCTGCAGCCCGGTTGCCTGATCGGTAATAATCATCATCAGAATCCTTTTGAAGGTGAAGACATACAAATTTTCGAAAGAGATGTGCCGGGCGAGAATACTGCAGGGTATTCTGAGCAGGATATCAGCAGGCTTCCTCTCGAAACATGCCAGACCATGAATGGCATGTGGGGATACAAGATTGTCGATACGAACTACAAAGATACGACCACGCTGATACGCTACCTTGTAAAGACGGCGGGGCAGGGGGCAAACTTATTGCTCAATATCGGGCCGCAACCGAATGGCGAACTTCCGGCAGTGGCTCTCGAACGACTCGAAGGCATGGGTAAATGGCTTCGCCAAAACGGCACGACGATTTACAATACTACCGGCAGCCGATTGCCAAAGGCAGAGTGGGGCACTTCAACTCATCGAGGTGATACTACTTATGTTCATGTAACCGACCCAAGTGCTGAGTGTATATCGTTCCCATGGGAGAAACGTGTTAAGAAGCTCACAGCTTTTGCCAGTGGTGAGAAACTCAAATACTCGCATAAAAATGGCACTCTTACAATCAACCTGCCAAAGCGCGAACCCGATACTCCTGACTATATTATAGAATTGCGATAAGCTTTATTTCGGAAGTTACTTTAGTAGTGGTGCGATAAAAATCTAGCCACTGTTGTTAAAGTATTAATATTTAGTTAAATACGAGGGTACATTGATTTTTTGATTTGAATTTGATTTATTAGTCTTGTTGTTTAGAAGCATCAAGATTATGAATCAGGGTAAATTTGTGTTCTCCCAAGTTGTCGAGTTTATACCGCGTTACCAGTTCGATAAACTTGTAAAGCAATATAAAGGAGACTGGCATGCAAAGAATCTCAACAGTTACAACCACCTTCTTCATCTGCTTTTTGGGCAGTTGACAGGATGTGATTCTCTTAGAGACATCTGTTTATGCTTGGAAGCTCACTCAAAAATTCTATATCATCTCGGTTTTCGCAACACTGTGAACCACACATCGTTGTCACGAGCCAACGAAAGCAGGGACTATCGTATTTTTGAAGGTCTTGGAATGTACCTCATCGGATTGGTCAGGCCAATGTATTCAAAGGCCAAACTGTCAGATATAAGCATTGACAATGTGATTTATGCATTGGACTCCACAACAATATCCACCAGTATAAAACTTGCAGCGTGGGCATTGGGCAAATACAGCAAAGGCGCAGTCAAGATGCACACATTGCTTGATTTGCGAGGAAGCATTCCGGCCAATATCCACATTACCGATGGAAAATGGCATGACAGTAATGAACTTGACAATCTTACACCCGAACCATTCGCATTCTATGTAATGGACAAGGCGTATGTTGACTTCAAGGCACTGTTCAGATTCCATCTGTCGCAAGCTTTCTGGGTATCCAGGCCAAAGGAGAACATGAAATTCACAACCGTCAGGCAGATGGGAATACCCGATGAAAAATCCGGTATTATAGAAGACTCGCTAATCCGTGTTACCGGATACAAGTCACGTAAACTTTATCCAGAGGACATGAGATTTGTGCGGGTTTATGATCCGGAAAATGACACGATTGTAGACTTCATATCCAACAATCTTGAAGTCAGCGCATTGGAGATTTCCAATCTTTACCGTCACCGTTGGGATATAGAAGTTTTCTTCAAGTGGATAAAACAGAACATTGTTGTTAAAACCCTTTGGGGATTTTCAGAAAATGCTGTTAAAATTCACCTTTGGACCGCTATAATATCCTATCTGACAATAGCACGGATTAAGGCTGACAAAGGAAGCTGCTATTCCATCACCGAAGTGGCAACCCTGATTAGAATCTCGGCTTTGGAGCGTGTCGAGTTACGACAACTCATAACCAAACAGGACTCAACAATCAATTCAAACCAAAATGTCAAAGAACTCTCTTTATTTGATGATTTTTAAACTAACGCGATTTTATCGCACCAGTAGTAAAGTTACTTATCAAAAAATAATAGGCTGCACTCTTGCTGAGCGCAGCCTATTGTTCTTATTGAGGGTGATGATTAGAACACCACTTTTTCAGCTTTTCCTCCTGAAACCTTGATGTAGACACCGCTTTCAGGTTTTTCTACTTTGAGGCCCTGCAGGTTGTAATATTCTACTTCTACATTTTCGACTTCTACGTCTTCAATTCCCGAAACGGCGAGAGTGAAGAAGTAGGGTTGCTTCATCAGAGGTCGAATCGAGTTACCGTCGATAAATCCTGTGATAGCGGCATATTGTTTGCCGGGTGTGCCTGCGGTGAATTTGCCAACAGCCCTATAGGGAACTTTGTCGCCTGCGGCTACAAAATATGCATCTTCTTCACTATTGATAGTCTGAAGTACGTCACCGAGTGTTGTGCAGATAAATAAAGTTATCGGGCCACCGTAATATCCGGCGGTGCAATTGACAGTACCTTCGAATACAAGGTTCTCCGGATCGGCAGTGCCTACTATTTTGAGGTTCTCTACGGCTACGGATGTCTGGCCGGGAGATGTCTTTACGCTAACTGCTACCGGTTCTGACAGCACGTCGCCTGAAGTAGCATCAAGGAACACAAGGTCGTATTCTCCGGAAACATTGCTGATAATCTGGGTGAAGGTGCCGGTATACGTAATCTGTGTAGATTCTTTACCGGGGAGGTCTACCGTGATACTTTTGGCAATGGCTACCAACTTTTTGTCGGAGTCGAGAAGGGCGGGCTCGATTGTGCCAACGTATTCTTCGTCACCGCTGTTCTCTATCGTTGCCGATAATTTGAATGCCTCGCTGAAATAAACTGTCGACAGTACTGCTACATCTTTTATTGTTACAGCGCCGAGGGTTGCAGGGGTGAAAGTCATGAAGCCGTCTGTTATTGTAAGGCTGTAGTTCTGAATGCCGCCGACCTCTACTCGCACGTCATGCCATACATTGTCGGGTGTCATAAACACCGGTGTAACTGTATATGTGCCGTCTTTAAGTTTGGGTGTAAGCATGTTTACCTGATACACTGCCTCGAAAGAAGCGATTGTTCTTACAAGACCGTTGGTGTAGGTATACGCTACAGTGCCGTCTTCGGCTGTGAACTTGAGGCCGGGAGCTCCGGTTATAGCCCATTTGCTATAGTTGGCATATTGCGAATTCACTGTGATTATACCGCCGGTAGCACGACCGGTCAGAGGCGAGAGGTCGAAAGCAGAAGGCATATAAATGACAGGTGTCAACGACGAGTTGGCGCGGGGCTTGCTCACGTTTGCAATAACGCTCTGGTTGTAGTTATATCCAAGAGCCGAGCCGCCGATGCCTTGGGTGTTGGGGTCGAGGGCGGTAAGTTTGAAGTAGCCGTCGCTTATTCCACCCCAGCCCCAATTGATGTGGAAATAACCGTCGCCTCCGTAGCCGTCGCATACAAATGAGTGGCCGCCATTGTTGGCGTTGGCTCCGGAATACTGTACAGGGCCGTAATCCTTGAGCTGGTTATAGATAAAGTTATTCCAGTCTTTAAGTCCGTAGAAATTACGGTATGCGGTAAAAAGGCTTATATCGTAGTTGAAATTATCTACCAGTGCCGGTGCTATGTCATCGCTGAGAGCACCACTCTCGATAGGGCTATAACGCATGTCGACCGACATACCGGCTGCATACATCAGGTTTGCTACCGCGTCTTTTTGTGCCTGTGTGCTATTCGACACATATTCGTTGGCCATGTTTGCCCAGTCGAAGTGCATGGTTGAAAAGTCGAGAGTCTCGCCGGTGAGCGAGTTTGTCTTGCTTCCTCGGCCTACTTCCGGGTACTTGTGATAATTGAGCACCTGGGCCATTGCCGTTGCCACACAGCCGGTGACCGACCTGCCGCCATTTATAATGGGGCATTTGTCGTTGTAGGGTGAGCTCTGATTCCACAGCGTGGTCAGCAATGGCTCAATAGGAGCCTTGTCGTCGACTGTAGCCTTTGCCGAGCTTGCTGCGCCGCTACCGGCCATGGCCTCGATTTCGCGGGCATACTCGCCAAGCCACCATTGCATGGCAGGGGGGAGGGCATTGGTATCAAATGATGTGTCGGCATATCCGAGTACCGCCTGGGCGCAATCATCGGCTGATACTGCTATAAAAGCTTCCTCGGAGCTGAAAATATATACGCCCGCAACTGCTTTTTGGGGCATCTCCTGGGTGTATACGAGGCGGTATTCTTTGTTTTGAGCGGATTGTGAAAGTGCTCGTGGGGCATTTCCCAATGCTCGGCTCAACGCTTGTTCTGGCGTGAGCGTTTCGCCGAAAGCCGATACGCACAATGCCAGGGCGCTTATGCCTATTACCATGCGTAGTGGTGTTGTGTGTGTCATAATGTGTGTGATATATTATGGTGTTATTTGCGTCATAAAGTATTGAATAGATTATTCTGGTTGCAAAAATAGCAAATTATTTTATCAAGTATGATTATGGGAGTGAAAAATACTTGGCTTTTTCTCTAAAATGTCTTATTTTGATGATAATGTTGTGAAAGTTTTGTAGTTTGCCAAACAATTGCTAACTTCGGCGTGTAATAAATCTTAAAACTATAAGTAACTCCCTGCTATATCGAGTTACACCGCATTATTTAGTATTAATTCTTTTTGAGAGTTACTTATGAAGAACGTTCTTATCGTTGGGGGAGCCAACGGCATCGGCCTCTCTCTTGCGCATGTATTGGCCGAGGATAACGATGTGGAAAAAATACATATTGTCGACCGTGTCGCTGTTGCGGACGAGGCGATGCTCGATAAATTCGAATCTCATATATTTGATCTCGAGAATACCGATTATAGTTTTTTCGACCGCTTCGGCGACGTTGATGCCCTTATCATAACCGCAGGTTTCGGTCGTCTGGCTCTTTTTGCCGACGTAGATGAAAGCCACATTGTGTCGAGCTTCAACGTCAATGCTGTAGCCCCGATACGCATAATCCACCATTTCTACGACCGTCTTTCGTCGTCTGCTGACTTCAAATGTGCGGTAATGGTGAGCATTGCCGGCTTCATGTCGTCGCCATTCTTCAGCATCTATGCTGCAACCAAGGCTTCTCTCAAGATTTTTATCGAAAGTGTGAATGTCGAGCTCGAAAAGGCCGGGTCGAAAAATAAGATTATGAATGTAAGCCCGGGCTCGATTAAAGGCACCTCGTTCAACAAAGGACGTACCGACCTTGACGTGACAAGGCCATTGGCGATTGAGATAATCGAGCACCTCAACGCCGGCGACGACTTGTTTATCCCAAAATATGAAGAAGTATTTAAAGAAGTTCTCAACCGCTACGCAGCCGATTTCCGCGCAGAAGGCCGCCACTCCTACGACTACAAACTAAACTCCGGCAGGATGAAGTGATACGTCGTCTGCAAACGCAGGGCTCTTTCAGCGCTTTTTAGTAGGAATTTGACTGTTGATGCGATTAAGCAGGTGTTGAATGGCTGGAGGCAATGGTTGAATATTGTCGGGTATCTTGAAATCCGATCGATGCTCATAATACGTTTTTTTCTGCTCCTTATATTCATCTACCGTCAACCGTTCAATTTCTACGGGATATTGTTCTATGTAGCAGTTGATTTCTATTGCATCTGTTATACCAAGCATTTTCTTTAGCAGCTTTCCTTTTCCGATAAGACGCATATTGCCGGTATTATAAACATAGTCTGTTATACCATAAATACCACTATCATTCTGTTTGTACATAAGAGTCCAGTTTCCTTGTTTCATATCCATAGTCATTCCCAGCATCTTAAAGAACCAAGGACTGAATGAATGGGTCTTGTGATCAGACAAAGCATCGCAATCAATCGAAAAATTACCATTGTTCAGGCGATAGATATATTTCGGAAAGTACTTCCCTTGTATTGTATCTGCAAGTGCGCCTGCTTTCATGGCATCGGTCAACTCCTTTTTTTGGTATGGAACGAATGCCATATTAGACATAAATGACAATGACGTAATATCATCGTCATATTTGGGCCGCATAATACTATCCAAGCCGTTCGCATTTGCTATTCGACCATAACGCTTTACTGCCAGCGGATGTGATGATTCGTGTGATTTGCTGTATCCTTTTACTTTGCCTTCTGCAAAATAGTACTCCAACATATACTCGCAGTAAAACTGTAAAGTGTCATTTGGCGTAGAGCCGGTGCAATATTCTCGGGCATATGTAAGCACTCTTGTTACAGGTCTGTCGGTTGGTGTAACAATTACCTCGTTTAAGGTATATGATGCCGGAACCATAAATAAAGTATCCGCATTTTGATTTAACTGTGAGTGCGCTTCATAGCCCATACATCGGATTGACAACGGATAGTCATTTGGCCTCACTTCTATACGGCCGTTGTTATTCGTTGTTCCAATTATCATTCCGTTTGCAGAAATGACTGAAGCCCCAACGATAGGAGTGTTGTCGCCGCCGTCTAATATTACAATATCGCGTGAAATACTTGAAAAAGCGATTGAAAACATCAGCAGTAGCCAAAGAACTTTTTTCATATAAACTAATCTAAGAGATTAAAAAACGTGAGCCTCAAATATGTGCCCTTGCTTTACTATGTGCCCCTCTATACCGGGCGGAAACTTAAACTAAATAAAGAAAAATCCGTAAGTATTATTGAAATACTTACGGATTTTCAAGTGTCCGAAATGAGACTCGAACTCACACGACATAACTGTCACTACCCCCTCAAAGTAGCGCGTCTACCAATTCCGCCATCCGGACATATTAACTTAGGCTCTCCGCAACGGAGGGAAGTCGAGCGAAAAACGGGACTCGAACCCGCGACCCCGACCTTGGCAAGGTCGTGCTCTACCAACTGAGCTATTTTCGCATATTGTGTTGCTGCGGCGTGGCGTGCCTAAGTAATAATTTTAATGTTCTCTTTTTCGAGCGAAAAACGGGACTCGAACCCACGACCCCGACCTTGGCAAGGTCGTGCTCTACCAACTGAGCTATTTTCGCGTGGCTTTTGTCTCAATTGCGCTGCAAAGTTAGGTACTTTTTTTGAACTGTCCAAATTTTTTTGCAACTTTTCATATTTTCTGCGTCCCGCGCTCCGCGCTCAAAAAATTATATGCAGATTATCAATAATATAGCGGCGAAGGTTTGGCTTTACTATGCAGCCCTCTATGCCGGGCGGGAGCTCAAGCAATATATAAAAAGAAAAATCCGTAAGTATTATTGAAATACTTACGGATTTTCAAGTGTCCGAAATGAGACTCGAACTCACACGACATAACTGTCACTACCCCCTCAAAGTAGCGCGTCTACCAATTCCGCCATCCGGACATATTAACTTAGGCTCTCCGCAACGGAGGGAAGTCGAGCGAAAAACGGGACTCGAACCCGCGACCCCGACCTTGGCAAGGTCGTGCTCTACCAACTGAGCTATTTTCGCATATTGTGTTGCTGCGGCGTGGCGTGCCTAAGTCAAAATTTTAATGTTCTCTTTTCGAGCGAAAAACGGGACTCGAACCCGCGACCCCGACCTTGGCAAGGTCGTGCTCTACCAACTGAGCTATTTTCGCGTGGTGTTTTTCTCAATTGCGCTGCAAAGTTAGGTACTTTTTTTGAACTGTCCAATTTTTTTTACAACTTTTTTTGAGAAAATTTTAACCTCTTCTTGTAAGTGCTTGATTCGTAGTGTTGAACGTGCTTAAATTTTTTTGCCCGGTCTTTCAATAATTGCCGATGCCAAAGTGTCGGCGGCGTGAATCAGCGGTTGGAGGGGTGTAATTTTTCCTGACTGACGATAAAATTTTTCATCATCACGCGATAAATTCCATGGCCCCATGTGCCATCTTATCGCATAAATCTCGTCATCTTTGAGATCGAGGCCCGATTGCAGGAGTAAAATTACCGACTTTTCGCCGTGGCCGACCGGGAAATTTTCGTCGTGAATCTCGTATTGTTCGAAATCTTCATATTGTCCCACCTCGTTGCGGCGCTTCTTTTTTACAAGTTTGTAGAAGTCGGCTTTGCATACGTCGTGGAGCAGGGCAGCGATAGCAATGCTGTCTGGGGCGAAGAACTCTTCGAGGTCGGGGCGCAGGTCGAGCATTGCCTTGCGCGATTCCATTGCCGCGTCGTATACGTTGAGTGAATGTTCCACCAATCCACCGGGATAAGCCCCGTGTCCCTGCGCTGATGCCGGTGCATCGAAGAATCCCCATGAGTCGAGGTCTTCGAGTACGTAGTCGATGTTCTCGCGGCCTGTGTCGCGAAGTATTTTTTCGAAGCGTGTGCGGGCTTCGGTTTTGCTGTTTTCTTTCATATATATAATAGATTAGAGGACAGGGCTGAGCAAGCGTAGTATCGATTCAGCCATCCGTTTACTCAATGGTCGTTTGTGCCATACTTCGGGCGTTACGCGTTCACTCTTGCCGAAGTCGATACGAAATATATCGAGCATCATGCGGTTGAACTCGGTGCTGTAGAAAAACAGGTTTGCCTCGAAATTGTAATCAAAGCTCCTGAAATCGAAGTTTGTCGACCCGATTGTTACAAACTCGTCGTCGACTATTATAACTTTCGAATGGAGCATTCCTGCTGTATACTGATATATCTTGATGCCGGCTCGCATACACTCCGATATATACGAGTTGGACGCGTAGGTCAGCATGGCCGAGTCGCTATGTCTCGGTATCATTATTCTTACATCTACGTGTGCGAGCGCTGCCGACTGTAGCGCTTTGAGCAACGCCTCGGTCGGCAAAAAGTAAGGAGTCTGTATATAAACCCTGCGGCGTGCGTTCGAAATGGCTTTGTGAAGCGACAGGGCAATATTAGACCACTGCGATGTCGGCCCGGACGTGAGCATCTGTACGCCCACATTGCTTATCGACTGCTTTAGTTTAAACGCCGTTGGAGCTGGTATGCCTTGTGGCCGGTCTTCGATGAGTTCGCCGCCCATAAAGTTCCAGTCTACGGCAAACGAGTATTGCAAAGCTTGTACGATAGGGCCTTCTACCCTCACATGGGTATCGCGCCACGATGCGAAATTTTTGCCACCGTCGATATATCGGTTGGCAACATTCATGCCTCCGAGGTAGCCGACGTTTTGATCAATTATGCAGAGCTTGCGGTGGTTGCGCCAGTTGACATGTGTACCGAATTGTGGGAATGTCACCTTGAAAAAAGGCTGGGCGTCGATGCCGCTTTCGCGCAGATGCTTGAAAAATCGTGACCGTACATGGAATGAACCTACATGGTCGTATATAAGCCTCACCTTTACGCCCGCGGCAGCTCTGTCGGCAAGTATTCCGGCTATTCTTCGCCCTGTTTCGTCATCCTCGAATATGTAGTACTGCATATTGATGGAATGGCGTGCATTGCGCAGGTCGTGCTCCAGGGCTTCGAATTTGTCTTTACCGTTGGTGAAAACCGCTACCGTATTATTACTGTAGAACTGCGCACCCGTAAGCGACCGGCCCAAAAATATCTGTTGCACCGATTCTGCTGTCAGCCCGGCGCTTTTGGGGTCGGCGAACGTGCGTCCTTCCCGGCGTCGTAGTTTGCGCCTGCTGCGCCGCGAAATCATGCGGGTGTTCTTGATGCTGCGGCCAAAGAAGATGTAAAGTATAAGACCTACGACCGGCAACAGAAGCAAAACCGTAACCCAGGCAAGCGATTTCACCGGGTTGCGGTTTTCCGACAATATTATTATTATGGTAAGGATTGTTGACAGCACAGCAATCAAAGCCAGCACGGAGTAGAGCCAGCTGTTGGCTGAGAAGATTGCTGATAGAGAGTCGAACACTTAGGGTAGATTACGAGGGTTTACGAAATATATACCGATTCCGCACGGTAAAGAGGATTGTAGTATACCATAATAGCCCCGGAAGGCTCGGCCTTCCGGAGTATGGTGCTGACAGGCTTGCGGCGATGTTTTTTACTCGTCGAAAGTCATTTCGTCGAATCCTTCGGCATCGAACTCGTCTTCGTTGAAGCTGTCTTCGCCGTAGAAATCTTCGTCGAGGTCTGTGGCCGACGATGCCGCCTTGGCATCGATGCGGGCGTCGAATTCATCGAGGTCAACCGATTCGGGCGGAGGCGTACCCATGGCAAGAGAGCAGAGGGGTTCGCGAAGTGATTTACCCGTAATCATATCGGTCATTTCGATAAAGAACGCACGCTCTGTAATGTAATCGAAAACATAGAGCAGTTTCTGACCCTCGTCCTCGATAAACTCGTCGAGGGGTGACTCGTCCATGAGGTATACCTCCTGGTCGTCGTCGGTGTCCATGTCTTCGAATGTTATTTCTTTTTCCTTTTCCCAATTGCGGTCGCAGAGGAAGAAGGAACTCATCTGTGTGCTGTCATAACCGACACTTTTGCATATGGCCTTTTTGAGATCAAGGAATGTTGCGGTGGAGTCGATCTGTATTTCGCGCTTGAAGTTGTCCACCTCATCGGATACTATTCTGAAATTGAATATCATAATTTGTTGGAGTAGTTTCTATTTATTGATGAAACCGCACCGTGGCTGTTTCATGTTGCGAAATTAATAACAAAGGTCGGTATGTTGCAAGAGTTTTGGCAAAAAAATTTTATAAATCTGACAATTTTGTCATAAAACACGGCGTGGCACAAATATTGCTCAATACTTTATAGCGCGAGCAAACTAAAATGCATCGCCGCTTGTTAAACTAATTGAATATATCTTAATGCATAACATTCAACACACTACTCCATATTATGAATTTCAACAATTTCACCATTAAGTCGCAGGAAGCCATTCAAAAGGCTGTCGAGATTACACGCGGCGCCGGTACGCAGGCCATAGAGCCGGTGTGCCTGCTCAAGGGAATAATCGAAGAAGGCGAGACAGTGGTAAATTTCATCTTCCAGAAGGTAGGCGCTAACCCCGTTGTGGTCACACGCTCTGTCGATGCTGAGATTGCCGCTTTGCCTAAGGTCTCAGGTTCGGAGCCTTATCTGAGCAGGACGTCTAATGATGTACTGCAGAAAGCTCTCGATGTTTCTAAGGAGATGGGAGACCAGTATGTGACTCTCGAGGCCCTGCTGGTAGCTATTTTTGAAGTTAATTCGTCGGCATCAACTATACTTAAGGATGCCGGTCTTGGCAAAAAAGAACTCAAAGCGGCTATCGAAGAGCTGCGCAAGGGCAAAAAAGCTACCGACCAAGGTGCTGAAGAAACATACAATGCCTTGTCGAAGTACGCCATAAACCTCAACGAGCGTGCACGTGCGGGCAAACTCGACCCGGTTATCGGACGCGACGAGGAAATACGACGTGTTCTGCAGATTCTTTCGAGGCGTACAAAGAATAATCCTATGCTCATTGGCGAGCCCGGTACCGGTAAGACTGCGATTGCCGAAGGTCTTGCCCACCGTATCGTACGTGGCGACGTGCCCGAAAACCTGCGCACCAAGCAGATTTATTCGCTTGATATGGGCGCACTCGTTGCAGGCGCGAAGTATAAAGGCGAGTTCGAAGAACGTCTAAAAGCGATTGTAAACGAAGTCACTTCGGCCGACGGAGAGATTATACTGTTTATCGATGAGATACATACCCTTGTCGGTGCCGGTAAAGGCGAAGGCGCTATGGATGCTGCCAATATTCTCAAGCCGGCTCTTGCCCGTGGCGAATTGCGCAGTATAGGTGCTACTACTCTCGATGAGTATCAGAAATATTTCGAGAAAGACAAGGCTCTTGAGCGTCGTTTCCAGAAGGTTATGGTCAACGAACCCGACGAGACAAGCGCGATAGCTATTCTCCGAGGACTTAAGGAACGCTACGAAAACCACCACAAGGTACGTATCCGCGATGAAGCGATTATCGCAGCCGTACAGCTTTCTGAACGCTATATTACCGACCGTTTCCTTCCCGATAAGGCTATCGACCTCATTGATGAAGCCGCGTCGAAGCTTAAGCTTGAGATAGATTCCGTTCCGCAGGCACTTGATGATATAACCCGCCTGATAGCGCAGAAGGAAATCGAGCGTGAGGCTATAAAGCGTGAAGGCCGCGACGAAGAAGTCAAGGCTATCGAGCGCAGTATAGCGGAATTGCGCGAAGAAGAAAAAGAATTCTCTGCTAAATGGAAGGCCGAACGAGACCTTATCAGTCGCATACAGCAGAATAAAATCGATATTGAGCAACTCAATTTCGAGGCCGACAAGGCTGAGCGCGAAGGTGACTATGCGCGTGTTGCCGAGATTCGATATTCTTCGATTGCCAATAAGCAAAAGGAGATTCAGACTATTCAGGAACAGCTCGAGATGATGCAGGGCGAAAAAGCCTTGATTAAAGAAGAGGTTGATGCCGAAGATATTGCCGATGTCGTTTCTCGTTGGACCGGTATCCCTGTCAATAAAATGGTTCAGAGCGAGAAAGAGAAGCTGTTGCATCTCGAAGAAGAACTCCATAGCCGTGTCGTAGGTCAGGACGAGGCCATTAGCGCAATTGCCGATGCCGTGCGTCGCAGCCGTGCCGGACTCAACGACCCTAAGCGTCCTATCGGATCATTCATCTTCCTCGGTACTACCGGTGTGGGCAAAACAGAGCTCGCTAAGGCGCTTGCCGAATACCTGTTTGACGATGAGAATATGATGACTCGTATCGATATGTCGGAATATCAGGAGAAGCATTCTGTTTCGCGACTTGTCGGTGCACCTCCGGGATATGTGGGATATGACGAAGGCGGTCAGTTGACCGAGGCTGTACGTCGCAAACCATACTCGGTTGTACTGTTCGACGAGATTGAGAAAGCTCACCCCGACGTATTCAATATCCTGCTTCAGGTTCTCGACGACGGACGTCTTACCGATAATAAGGGTAGAAATGTCAACTTCAAGAATACCATTATTATCATGACATCTAATATGGGCTCGAATGTCATACGTGATAATTTCGCAAAACTGACACCCGAGAACAAGACAGAAGTTGTAGAGGAGACCAAGAATCAGGTCCTTGATATGCTGAAACAGACAATCAGGCCGGAGTTCCTCAACCGAATCGACGAAATCATAATGTTTACTCCGCTCAATCGAGCTGAGATTGAAGAAATCGTTGGTCTGCAGATCAAATCGATACAGCGTATGCTTGCACATTCGTCGGGCATCGAACTCAAGATTACCCCTGCGGCACTGAGCTTCCTCGCCGACGAGGGATTCGACCCCGAATTCGGTGCGCGACCTGTCAAACGTGCTATCCACCGCCTGGTGCTCAACCAGTTGTCAAAGGACATATTGGCGCAGAAAGTCGACCGTACACATCCTATTGTAATCGATGTGAAAGACGGCGACCTCGTATTCACAAACTAAAATCCTCAGTCGGGGGCTTGTAGACCTTGCGAGAGCAAGCCCCCGATATTCCTTTCTTCACCAAAATTCACTTATGTACAATGAAAAAATTTATCTATCTCATTCTGATGCTTATTCCGGCGCTTACGCTGGTATCGTGTCACGACGATGGCAACGACTTGCCGAATGTCGATTTCAACCTCAGTTTTGAAAACGGAGTAGAGGTTGACGGAACAATCTACGTAGTTCAGGGCGAAGTGCTGAAAATCACAGCAATCGATGTCGTAAACAACGAGGCTGACAAAAGCGCCATGATTTCATCGGCCAACTATTACTGGGACGGTTATTATATGGGCACGAGCATTCAACCCCCGTTCGGATATGAATTTGATATCTCAAAAGATGTGCCTTTAGGCAAACACCAGATAGATATCGAATGTCCGGTATTCGCAGTTGACAAGTCTCCGGCTACTGCTGTTGTATTTATGTATGTAAATATAGTAGAGTCAGCCTCAGACATACCGCCAATGGCCGAAGCAACCACCACCGTACATCCCCATATTTCGGATACCGCTGCACAATAGTGCTGAGTTTGTAATATAATGAAACCGCTGCGAGAATAATCGTGGCGGTTTTTATTGTTTTTGCCTCTAAAATATATTATCTTTGTAGACTCAAAAGAAAGCTTATGCTTCACTGATAAATATATAATTGAAAACCAAAATATAATGAAACCTTTCAACGACGAGAATTTTCTCTTGCAGACAGAGACCGCTCAGCGTCTATATCATGAGTATGCCGCTCCGCAGCCTATTATAGACTACCACTGCCACTTGAATCCGGAATATGTTGCATCGGATCATGTTTTCGAAAATCTTTCGAAAATCTGGCTTGAAGGCGATCACTACAAGTGGCGTGCCATGCGTACAAACGGTGTAGACGAACGATATATCACCGGTGCGGATACTTCGGATTGGGATAAGTTTGTGAAATGGGCTGAGACCGTGCCTTATGTGATGCGCAATCCTCTCTACCATTGGACTCATCTCGAACTCAAGACAGCCTTCGGAGTGAACGAGCTGCTTGACCCTACTACCGCTCGCAAAATCTACGAGCATTGCTCGGCTATGCTTCAGCAGCCCGACCGTAGCGCTCGTGGGTTGATGCAGCACTATAATGTTGAGGTCGTGTGCACTACCGACGACCCCGTTGATTCTCTCGAACACCATATAAAGGTGAAAAACGATGGATTTTCGGTTAAGATGCTTCCTACATGGCGTCCTGACAAAGCCATGGCGGTGGAATCTCCTGCCGAGTACCGCCTCTATATCGATAAACTCGCAGAGGTTTCGGGTGTTAAAATATCGAAGTTTGCCGACGTTATTGAAGCACTTAAAGTACGCCACGACTTCTTTGCAAGCGTAGGCTGCCGCCTCTCGGACCATGGTATTGAAGAGTTCTATGCCGAAGACTACAGCGCGGCCGAAATCGAGGCTATATTCGATAAAGTATATGCCGGTACACAGCTTGGCGACGAAGAAATCCGCAAGTTCAAAACCGCAATGCTGGTGGAATTTGCGGTTATGGACCACGATGCAGGTTGGACACAGCAGTTCCACTACGGCGCTATCCGCAATAATAACACACAGATGTTCCGTCGACTTGGCCCTGACACAGGTTTCGATTCGATCGGCGACTTCACTGTGGCCAAAAAAATGTCGCGTTTCCTTGATATGCTTGCCACTCGCGATAAGCTTGGCAAGACGATTATCTATAACCTCAACCCCCGCGACAACGAACTTGTAGCCACAATGCTCGGCAACTTCCAGGACGGTCGCTATGGCGCAGGTAAGATTCAGTTCGGTTCGGGCTGGTGGTTCCTCGATCAGCGCGACGGCATGGAGCGCCAGATGAACGCTCTTTCGAATCTTGGTCTTCTGAGTCGTTTTGTCGGTATGTTGACCGACTCTCGCTCGTTCCTGTCGTATCCTCGCCATGAGTATTTCCGCCGTACGCTTTGTAACCTTGTAGGTAATGACATCGAGAACGGTTTGCTGCCTGCATCGGAGCTGGAATTCATTGGTCGTGAGTATATTGCAAAAATATCATACGGTAACGCTAAAGAGTATTTCAAATTCTGATGGCTAAAAACCTAAATAACAGCACGGCCGGACGTACACATCGTCCGGTTCGTGTTCTTCAGTTTGGCGAGGGAAATTTCCTTCGTGCGTTTGTCGACTGGCAGCTTGATGTAGCCAATGCGGCCGGCATCACAAGTCTTGGTGTTGCAATTGTTAAGCCTCGCTCCGGACACAGCAAAGTAATAGATGCGTTGAAATCGCAGGACTGTCTGTTCAACGTATGCCTTGAGGGCGTGGAGGCCGGTAAGCCTAAGAAAGAGAGCCGACTTATCACCGTCGTTGAGGATGCGTTCACACCCGACGATAAAGAATCTTACGAAAAATATATTCTTTCGCCTGAACTACGGTTTGTGGTGTCGAATACTACCGAGGCCGGAATACGCTATGAGGAAGATGATGTGAAGGCCGATATACCCCTTACCTTTCCGGGCAAGGTTGCCAATTTGTTGTGGCGTCGTTGGAAACATTTCGGCGGAGACGAATCCAAGGGGCTTTATTTCATCTGTTGTGAGCTTATCGAGGACAATGGCTCCAAACTGCGCGAGTATGTGATAGAACATGCACGCAAAGCCGACTTGGGCGATGATTTCATATCGTGGATTGAATCGGCAAATGTGTTTGCCGACACACTTGTCGACCGAATCGTAAGCGGCGCACCCGACAGTGCCGAGTATGTGGTCAATGAAACCGGTTATGATGATAAGTGCGCTGTAAAAGGCGAGTTATATCATCTTTGGGCTATCGGAGGCAAAGGTGTAGAAAGCCTTCGCCGTGAACTGCCCCTCGATAAGGCAGGGCTCCATGTGCTGTTTATGGACTCTATCAAATCGTTCCGCGACAAGAAAGTACGTATACTCAACGGCTCGCATACCGGAATGGTGGCAATGGGACTCCTGGCCGGTTGTGAAACTGTAATGGATGCATTCGACAATGCCTCGATAAACCGATTCATAAATGAAATGGTAGAGCGCGAAGTTTTACCGATGATAGAGGGCGACCGCGCCGAACTTCAACATTTTGCCGCAGGTATTCTCGAGAGGTTCTATAATCCGTTTATTCGTCACCGTCTGCAATCTATAGCCTTGAACTCCCTGTCGAAGTGGGAGGCTCGAAACTTCGATACGCTCAAAGATAATTGGCAAAAAGCATCGTCTATTGCCGAATATGAGGCCTTTACCTTTGCATGCCTTATGGCTCTTTATGCGCCGGAATCTGGTTTTGAGCCTGATGACAATGCCGCGCATGTAGAATATATCCGGTCGCATTGGAATGATAATGACCTTGAGACGACTATCCGCTCAATAGTAAGCGATAGCGGTATATTTGTACAGAATTTTGAGAGCATCGTACCCGGTTTCTCTGCCAAAGTCGCCGAATATGTTGCAGATGTACGGAATAGTGGCATAGATGCCGCACTTAATAAGTTTTTATCTGCACACGAATGAAACCTTATCTTCATATAAACAAGGCTGACAATGTTGCCGTAGTTCTTTGTGACGAGGGCCTTGCCAAAGGCTGTACTGTAGATATTGACGGCAAGGTAGTAACGCTTGTCTCCGATGTGGCACGAGGTCACAAATTTGCTATCAGACCCATTGCCGAGGGTGAGGAAGTTGTGAAATACGGCTATCCTATCGGCGTTGCTACTTGCGCGATTGCCCCGGGTGAATGGATTCACACCCATAACCTTCGTACAGGCTTGAACGATTGCCTCAAATATACATATCAGCCTGTTCCGTCGGATTTTAGCCTTGTAGATGACAATGTTAAGATTGACGGATATCTTCGCTATGACGGAAGCATGGGCATAAGGAACGAACTGTGGATTGTGCCTACAGTGGGCTGTATCAACGGTCAGGCAAACTCGATTATCAGGAGGTTGCAAGCCGAGTGCGCCCTCGACGGCATTGATGATATCCGTGCGTTTACGCACAATTACGGATGCTCGCAGCTCGGGGCAGACCACGAAAATACACGGTCGGCACTTGCAGCCCTTGCCAAGCATCCGAATGCAGGCGGTGTGCTTGTGTTAGGGCTTGGTTGCGAGAATAACCAGATGTCAGGAATGCGCGAGGCCATGGGTGACTACGATGCCGAGCGAGTGAGGTTCCTGATAGCGCAGGATGTGGAAGACGAAGTAGAGGAGGGCGTGCGCCTATGCAAGGAGCTTATTGAGCGTATGCGCCAAGATAAGCGCCGGCCTTTGCCATTGTCGAAATTGAGGGTCGGCCTTAAGTGTGGCGGCTCCGACGGCTTATCGGGTATTACTGCAAATCCCTTGGTAGGTATGTTTTCAGACTGGCTCGTTAGCCATGGCGGAACAACGATACTTACCGAAGTTCCCGAGATGTTTGGTGCGGAAACCATATTGATGAACAGGGCTGTCAACAGTGAAGTTTTTGAAAAAACAGTGTCGCTGATAAATGATTTCAAGGCGTACTTCCAATCCTACGGTCAGCCGGTCTACGAGAATCCGTCGCCTGGAAACAAAGTCGGAGGAATAACGACCCTTGAGGAGAAATCGCTTGGCTGTGTTCAAAAAGGCGGCAAGATGCCTGTGGTCGATGTCCTAAAATATACCGAGCCTGTGGTGTCGTGCGGATTGAACCTGCTTCAAGCCCCGGGCAACGACCTTGTGGCCGCTACGGCGCTTGCCCTGTCCGGTTGCCAAATGGTTTTATTCACCACCGGTAGGGGAACTCCGTTCGGAACATTTGTGCCAACATTGAAAATCTCGACCAATAGTGCACTTGCGTCCAAGAAGAATAATTGGATAGATTTCAATGCCGGAACAATCGTAGAGGATGAAACCTCAGCTCATGCCCTCGATAGGTTGATACGCACTATAATCGATACAGCCAACGGTACCAGGCTTCATCATGAAAAAGCCGGGGCTAAAGAGATAGCTATCTTCAAAACCGGAGTTACACTGTAGAAGCCTTTGTTGCAATCTATTAAGCTTAATAATCCTATATACTATCAGATATATCATGAAAAAAACAATATTATCAATTATCTGCCTACTTGCAGCTGCCGGTGCAGTGGCCGGAGAAAAATGGCCCGACGGCACACCTGTGAGCAAATGGTTTTCGGACACCATACCGGTAAACCCCGATACTCTGGGTAAGCGGTATGTGGTAACGGACTATGGAGTTGTAAAAGGCGACTCGACCCTGATTCAGACCGAGGCAATCCAGAAAGTTATAGATCTTGCTGCCGCTAACGGCGGAGGTGTAGTTACAATTCCCGAGGGTGTTTATCTCAGCGGATCGCTTTTCTTCAAGCCCGGCACACACCTCAATGTAGCCAAAAACGGACGCCTCAAAGGTAGCGATGCGATAACCCATTATAAAATCATTGATACGCGCCTCGAAGGCCAGACAATCAAATACTTTGCGGCTTTGGTCAACGCTATCGAGTGCGACGGATTCACAATCACCGGCCCCGGTACTATTGACGGAAACGGTTGGCGATTCTGGGATGAATTCTGGCTTCGTCGCAAGGTCAATCCCGATTGTACCAATCTCGAAGCGTTGCGCCCTCGCCTTGTGTATATTGCCAATTCGAATAATATCGAGGTCAGCAACGTACGCCTTGTGAATTCCGGCTTCTGGACCAATCACTTGTACCGATGCAATTATGTGAAGTACCTCAATGACTATATCTGGGCCAAAACCGACGGCTATCCCAAGGGTCCGAGTACCGACGCTCTCGACTTGGATGTATGCTCCGATGTGCTCGTCAATGGCTGCTATATGAATGTCAACGACGATGCCGTGTGCCTCAAAGGCGGCAAGGGCACTTATGTGGAAAAAGACCCCAACAACGGTGGAAATGCACGTGTGCTCGTAGAGAACTGCTCGTTTGGAAAATGTAATTCAGGCATAACTTTCGGCAGCGAGGCATGGGACTGCGAAAACGTGATACTTCGTGACTGCAAGTTCAAAGACACCTACCATATCGTACTGTTTAAGATGCGCCCGGATACCCCTCAGAGCTATCGACAGGTGCTTGTGGAGAATATTAAGGGCCATGTGCGCAACGGTATCGAGGTCAGCGCCTGGACCCAGTTCTACAATAAACTCGACCGCGACGATATGCCTATCTCCCGAGTGGATAATGTGACTGTGCGCAATGTGGATGTCACAACTACAAAAGGGTTCTATAAAAATGCCGAATCAGCCGACTATATCACATCGGGATTCGATTTCAGCAACATAACAGCTGACGGTAAGGCTTTTAAACTCAAATTTTAAAAAACAGAGAGCATTGAGCGTTTGTAATGAAAAGAATTATATCAATATTTGTCACAGCACTCATCACACTCTCCTCAACAGCACAGCAATGGCCTGAAGTCACCACCGAAATGCGCCCCGGCACACGGTGGTGGTGGCTCGGGTCGGCTGTTGATACATTAAATCTGAGAAAAAATATCGACGAGTATTCGCGAGCAGGCATAGGGTCGGTAGAGATTACGCCGATCTATGGTGTTGTAGACAACGAATCGAATGACATACCGTACCTCAGTCCGAAATGGATGGAAATGCTAAACTTTGTGCATGGCGTGGCCAAGGACGACAGTATGTTAGTGGATATGAATCAAGGTACAGGCTGGCCTTTCGGAGGCCCGGAAGTATCGGTTGATGATGCCGCCTGCAAGGTTGTTTTTCTTGTCGATACTGTAGCGCGAGGCGGAGCGGCTATAAAGCAGCTGCCACCTAAGGAAGCCGCGATTGCTATACAGATAGCAGAATCTCGCAGGAATCTGCCGGATGAAAAAGAAGAGATAATACGTGCGTATCAAAGCCGTACCGGACAGGAAGTGAAGAACGCCGCCCCCGGTGGAGAGGGATTTGTAATGGATCACTTTAATCGTGAGGCTGTGGCGCGTTACCTCGACAAGTTTGACAAAGCATTCCGAAGCACAAATACACCTTGGCCTCATAATTTTTTTAACGACAGCTACGAAGTGTTCCGGGCAAACTGGACACCGGCGATGTTTGATGAGTTTGCCAAGCGCCGAGGCTATAGGCTTGAAAACAAGATGCCCGAACTATTGGGCCTTGTAGACGACGGAAACGAGGTACTGAGCGACTATCGAGAGACACTTGGAGAACTTTTGCTTGAGAATTTTGCCGAGCAATGGACAAAGTGGGCTCACGAGCGAGGAGTCAAGGTGCGCAACCAAGCCCATGGTTCGCCTGCTAATCTAATCGATATCTATGCAGCAGTTGATGTTCCGGAAATAGAAGGTTTCGGCCTCTCGGATTTCGGAATCAAAGGCCTGCGCAAGGATTCGGGCTTTACGCGGCGCAACGACAGTGATGTGTCGATGTTGAAGTACGCATCTTCGGCAGCACATATCACCGGCAAGCCGCTAACGTCGAGCGAGACATTTACATGGCTTACCGAGCATTTCCGCACGTCCTTGTCGCAGATGAAACCCGACCTCGACCTGATGTTTACATGTGGTGTGAACCATATGTTTTTCCATGGCACTACCTACTCGCCGGTCGATGATGCGTGGCCCGGCTGGAAGTTTTATGCCTCGGTAGATATGAGTCCGACCAACTCGATCTGGCGAGATGCCCCGGCGCTTATGGATTATATCACCCGTTCGCAGAGCATGCTTCAGCAGGGCCGTCCGGACAATGATTTCCTGGTATACCTACCAATCCGCGACCTTTGGCATCAGCGAAAAGCCCCCGGCGAGCAGGGATTGTTGCTCACATTCAGCATCCATAATATGGGCCGTATGGCGCCTGACTTTATCAAGAGCGTAATGAAAATCGACAGCCTTGGCTATGACTGTGATTATATAAGCGACCGCTACTTGATGAGCACACGGTATGAAGGCGGAAAGCTTGTTACGGCAGCGGGAACTCCGTACAAGGGGCTTATTATACCGGGAAGCGGTAAATTGAGTCCGTCGCTTGCCGCGCATATAGATTCTCTCAAAATGCAAGGAGCGAATATAATATATGGTGTGAATAGCGACAAGATAAAGGCCGCCAAGGATGAACAAATGCGCAGCCGTCTTGGCCTGAGAGCCATCAGACGAGCTGTAGACGACGGATATATTTACTTCATAGCCAATCTGAGTGATGTAGATGTGGACGCCTCGGTGCCTCTGACTGTCGGATTTGCCGATGCTGCATGGTTTGACCCATTGAATGGCGATATCTACAAAGCAGATGTGAAGGGAGACAAGGTGAATATAGCATTGCGGTCGGGTGAATCAAGAATTCTGAGAACGTACAATGCCAAGATTAATATTGCTGCAAAACCAAGGCTAAAGGCCTCGAAAGTGATAGACCTTGGCAAGCAAAAGTGGAATCTGGTGTTTGTTGAATCTACTCCTGCGGTATCGAAGAAATTCAAATTGGATTCGGTAAAGCCTTGGACGGCTATGGGCGACAGTATTCTCGACCAACTGATGGGTACCGGTGTTTATACCACAGAATTAAAGCTCACAGCAGCCGAAGCAAAGGCTCATTGGCAGTTGAATCTTGGCGACGTAAGAGAAAGTGCCCGCGTATATATTAATGACAAGTATATAGCAACCCTATGGTCTGTGCCATATGTGCTTGATATAGAAAAAGCCTTTAAAGCCGGGAAGAACACTATCCGCATAGAAGTAACCAATCTGCCCGCCAACCGTATTGCGGCTCTTGACCGAGCAGGAGTGCCATGGCGTAAGTTCAAGAAAAACAATATCTTGAATATACACTATAAGCGGACGAATTATTCCGGTTGGGATGTAGTGCCGTCGGGATTGCTCGGACCTGTTACTCTCACGCTGATGAAATAAAGACTGTATCCATAAAAAAACACCGCCCAGGATTGACCGAGGCGGTGTTTTTTTTATGAATACAAGAACTTAGTCTTTCTTTATAGGAGCAATTGATGCGGTTTTTGTGATACCGTCGCGATTGAGCAGGGCGTCGATAGTGGGTTCTGACCACGGAAGCGACGGTAGAGTTCGGCAGGATGCTCAGTGCCGCCGCGTGACAGGATGTTGTTGCGGAAACTGTCGGCAGCTTCCTTGTTGAAGATGCCTTTTTCTTTGAATAAAGCGAAGGCATCAGCATCGAGTACCTCAGCCCATTTGTAGCTGTAGTAACCGGCAGCGTAACCGCCTGAGAAGATGTGGCTGAACTGGGGCGAAATCATAGTGCCGGGAACATCGTCGAATACGCGCACGGTCTCGATAGCATTGCTTTCGAAAGCAACAGGATCAGCAACCGGCTCGGTGATTGTGTGCCAAGCCATATCGAGGTAGCCGAATCCGAGCTGGCGCATACATGCGTATGCAGCGCCATACTGCTGTGAGCGAATCAGACGGTCAACGAGTTCGTTGGGGATAGCTTCGCCTGTCTGATAGTGGCGTGCGAAGCTGTCGAGGAATTCGCGCTCGGTAAGGTAGTTTTCGTTGAACTGCGAGGGCAGCTCTACGAAGTCGCGGTAAACGTTTGTGCCCGAGAGAGACGCGTACTTAGAGTCGGCGAGAAGGCCGTGGAGCGAATGACCGAACTCGTGGAGGAATGTTTCAACCTCGTAGGGAGTAAGGAGCGAGGGTTTCTCGGCAGTGGGTTTTGTGAAGTTCATCACAATAGTCACGTGAGGACGAGAGTTAGCACCTTCGTCGGTCACAAACTGTTCTTTGAAGTTTGTCATCCAAGCACCGGGTCGTTTGCTCGAGCGGGGGAAGAAGTCGGTGTAGAGAACGCCGATATATCGACCGTCGGCATCGTTGACATCGTAAGCCTTAACGTCGGGATGATATACCTCGATTTTATCGTTGGGGGTAAAGGTGATGCCGTACAACTTGGTAGCTAAGCCGAATACACCCTTGACAACATTGTCGAGTTGGAAATATGGACGGAGAGCTTCCTCGTCGAAAGCATATTTCTCAGCTTTGAGTTTATTTGAATAGTAGCTATAGTCCCAAGGCATGATTTTAACGGGTTTGCCTTCGATCTTGGTAGCGAATTCGGTGAGTTCGGCCATTTCGGCATCAAGGGCAGGGCGGTAAGCATCGCGCAGCTTGCCAAGGAGCTCGTAGACAGCTGCGGGATTCTCGGCCATGGTGCGTTTGAGGCTGTGGTCGGCATAAGACTTGCTACCCAGCAGTTTGGCGATTTCGAGACGCAACTCGCTAATGCGCTTGATATTATCTAAGTTAGAGAACTCGCCTGAAGTGTTGCGGCCATTGTAGAGACGGTACATTTTCTCGCGTAGGTCGGGGCGGGCAGAGTACTTCATGAACGCGCTGTACACGGGCTGGTCGAGGGTAAAAAGGAATTCACCCTTACGGCCTTTGGCTTCGGCAGCTTCGGCAGCAGCAGACACAGAACTTTCGGGAAGACCGGCGAGATCATCTTTGGTAAGATAGATTTCGTAGGTGTTCATTTCTTTGAGTACATTCTGGCCGAAAGCAGTAGTAAGTGCTGAAAGCTCAGCCGAAAGTTTGCGGAATTTTTCGCGGTCTTCGCCCTCGAGGTTAGCACCTGACAACGCGAACGAATCGTAAGTTTTCTGAAGCAGCATTTCGTCTTCCGGAGATAGGTTGAAGAGCTTGCGGTCATCGTAAACAGCCTTGATTCTTTTCCAGAGCTCCTGATTGAGAATCAGTGAAGTAGAGTAGTCGCTAAGCTTTTGTGACGCTTCTACGGCAATATCCATCATCGCCGGTGTGCTATTGGCCGACATGAGGGATAGAACACATTGAGCACACGGTTGAGGTCCTCACCAACACGCTCGAGAGCGACGATAGTATTGTCGAAATCGGGTCGCGAACGCTGAGCCGTGATTGCATCGACTTCCTGCTGCGCTAAAGCGATGCCACGGTCGATTGCGCTCGACCACAGGCTATCGTTGAACTGAGAGAAAGGCGCGGTGCCGTGCGGAGTGCCGTCGAAAGGTTTGTAAAACGGATTTTCTGCTTGTAATGACATAGTTGTCAATGAAATAATGATGGTTAAAACCGATAGAATAAATTTTTTCATCAGCAATCTTATTGTTAACACATACAAAGTTACGAAATAATAATACATTATACCCGGCCAATGGTATTAAATTTAACTCTCCTTAATGATTTTGGTAATAAACCACTTGCGAAACTTGAATAAATAATAAGCCCGGTAAATATAAGTAACTCTTAAAAAATAGTTTATCTTATTAAGATTCACCGTATCACGATGAGGCTGCGGTGCTTTTTGGTATTATTCGGTGCTTTTTGATAGAATAATCCTCAAAAAACACTCGCAGCTAATTTTTGCGAGTTACTTATTTGTTGTAACTTTGTGCACAAGTTATGAACAGGCGTCTAATCTTCACCACATCAACGGAAATAGTCCGAGTACCGCCCGAATCGGTAGTAGTTGTTACAGCCGACGGCAATTACTCTGCCATAAAGTTGGCCGACGGTGAGAGCTTTATCCTGACCTTACAGTTGGGACAAATAGAAAGACGCATAGCCGAAATGCTCGACAAAGATGATCACAGGTTTATCCGTATCGGTAAGAGCCTGATAGTGAATAGGGATTATATAGCATTTATCAATCAAGTTCGACAGAAGTTGATACTGTCGGACTGCCGCAGTTTCCGCTACGAAGTATCGGCATCGAAAGAAGCATTGAAGGCGCTTAAGGAACTGATAGAAAAGGAGGAGTCACTATGACACTTATACCGAATGACTTGGATGATGATAAAATCCGCGTTATCTCAGCACACGAACCTGAAGAACCAAAGCGAAACAAGAGATTCCTGCGTGTTTACCTACCTTTGGCCGCAGCTATATTGGTGCTGACGGCATTGGTAGTATATTTTATACTGCCTGAAGATGAAGAATATGAAGGGGAAAGCAAGATTACGGTAAGCGAGGTCGTTCAAACTCAAACTCCTGTAGAGCAAGAAGAAATAGCTCCGGTCCTCAAAAGCTTTGTCGAGGTGGTAGATACTGTGGTCAATAACAGAGGACTGTTGATTCTTACGCCTGAAAATGCCCGGCCAAGCTTGGTTGTAGGCCAAGTGCCAAATGACAGCAGTATAGTATTGTTGGCTCAAGCAGCGGATGTGAGAAGCGACAACGGTAAGATTGCAGGTAGTTTTGTGCTCAATGGCGAGCTTTTAAGCAAAGGTGAAGCCAAGGCCGGATTCTGTTCAATAATAGACGGAGAGCTTGTAATCGGTGTTGCCGATGCCACGCCGATGTTCGAACAGTCGTTGACAAAAGGCGGTTATTTCTTCCGTCAGTATCCCTTGGTTGTGGGCGGGCAGATAGTAGAAAATAAGCCCAAGGGAAGGGCTATCCGCAAGGCTCTTGCAGAATTTGAAGGGAAAATCTGCGTAATCATCAGTAAGAAAGCGTTGACATTTCATGATTTTTCCCAGACCCTGGTTGATGCCGGAGTAAGAAATGCGATATATCTTGTTGGTGGCAGTTCGTATGGCGAATATAAGAATTTCGAGGGTGAATCATTTACCATTGGAAAGTCTTGGAATAATGATATAGCCAATGTAAATTATATAGTATGGCGATGATGCAAATTTGATTTTGTACAGTATAATAAACACTTCATACAACGCCCGGCAAAATACATTGCCGGGCGTTTATTTTAATCGATATTTGCATCGTAAATCAAACTGAACATAAAACGAAAATAGAACACATCGTAGTTTACTTTCGTGGTCATATCGGTATACATTATTGACGGACAATAACAATTAGCAATTATGTTAACACTCTCAACTATTATCTATCTTTTCATGTGCTGGATCAGCAATTGGAATTTACTATGGCCCATAACAATGCTTATAGATGGCGGCCTCGGCGATAAAGCGATAGCAATCGGTTGGGCAATCATGTTTGTAAGTGCTCTATGATAACTCCGAAAAACAGTTCATACTATGAATATCAAGACTCTTAGCAAATCAAAGCCAAGCAGGTGGAGGCGCAAAGGAATCGCCGACCTGTAGGTCTCACAACAATGGTGGACTAAAACGAATAGCAATGAAAAATATCAGATGCATTTTACTATTAGCTGTTTGTCTTTTGGCTGGATTCATAACCGGAAGATTGACAAATAGTAACATTGAACTAAATAGTGATAGCAATAATACTGCTAATTCAGTGTCGTTTAATAAGACTTTTAATGGACTGGACAATTCAAATGCTATTTGGTCCAATGTGGAGAAATCTGAAATAAATAATGCCAAAAGAGATATGATTGCAGCCCGCAATCTGTATATGATCAATCAAATAATACTTAATTCTGATAATACCAGGTCTAAATGGCGGTCAGAAAAATACGCTTGGGATCAATTATCAAGTGACATTAATCAATTCATGTCAGCCAAAATGACTGAACAGTGGGAAACCGGGAAGACGGGTACCGCAGGAAGTTCGTACTGTGATGCTTGTAGAAATAATTTGGAGACGATACGTGCAATACTTTTAGAATCTTTGTTTAACGGCCCGGAATTTTTCATTAATGATAAAAGTATAATTTCCAACCATTCCTACGTTTCGACCCAAGTTTCTCCAGATTATACTGTTACTGACTTGTCTAATGATGTTTTTCGGTATCTCGATGATTATATATCCAATGAATTTTATGAGTGGAGAGACGAGTCTATATCGCTAATTCAATGGCGAACTTCAACATCAGAATTGATAACATCTCTTAAAAATCACCTAAATGACTATATAAAAATATCATTTGATGCTTTTGATTCAGCATATCCGCACCGAGCAGAAGTCAGACTCAAATGGATATTACAACAAATTCTGCAAATAATTAAAAAAGGAGACTAAAATTATGAAAACGAGTTTCTACTTTGTCCTTTGGATTTTGATATATCCAATTCTCGGGCTGTTCAACAATAGCTTTATCGACAATAGTGCCTTTATCGTAGCCTTTGCTATTGTTTGGGGGCTGTCATTGCTACTCAGCCGCATCATGCCCGACACTCTGACTTATGAAAAAGCAGCGGAGATAGCGCCCATACTTGAAGATGTTTATACCGGTAATGTCCCAGCATTTATGAAACGTCTTTCTCGAGATACAAAAATCCAGGTCGTTACAGCTATCTATTTTATAGTTACAACATTCGTAATCGCACTCGCCATATTCAAAGCCGGAGTAAACGATTGGATAGCCTTGGCAATTTTCGGATTCTTTGCGTTCGGGGCAATCTCTCGAAGTATCTCTCTCAGCCGTGCCAAATCCGAACTTAAATCCAATCCAACACCTCAGCAGTGTATGGAGATTGCCGATGATACGTACAAACTCGACTATGCTTCCTATTATAATGCGCACAATGGAGTTTCATACGCAGATATGTTGCCCCCGAAACCAAAACACTATAAAGTTTTCCAAATCCTGTCCATTGTAATCGCCGCTATTGCATCTTTGCTTGGTTTACTCTACATCATTATCGCTGTTTTAACAATGCTTTTTCATTCGTCATTTGAAGCCGGAGCCGTTGCCGGAATGTGGCTCCTATATGGATCATTGGCTACATACTTTGGTGTAATAGACTTTATTTCATGCATTCACACCAAATACGACACGAAGGCTATTAGCAAAGAATAAAATTCTTTACAATCAAGAATAAATGAAAAAATATTATCTGATACTCAGTCTATTGATCTCGATTACACTCCTTTCGTGTACTGAATCAGCATTGTTGAAATGCGATGGGGAAAATAGTATTTACTATTGGCGGACGACTTTTTCGCTAAATGACGCGGAGAGGGAATTCTTGCAGAAGCATAGTATCAATAAGGTGTATATGCGATTCTTTGATGTGGATGTTTCGTATGACATGGCCTATGGAGAGAGTGTTGTGCCTGAGGCGACCATTCTATTCAATGATTCGATTCCAGATGGAATAGCAATTGTGCCGACTGTGTATATCACAGTCAATGCAATTAGAGAGATGCAGTTGAAGGAGAAAGAGTATGCCCGGAAAATATTCAATCGTGTGAGTGCAATCTGCAGGCAGAATAATATAGAGTTGAGGGAACTGCAACTCGATTGCGATTGGACAAAGCGAACCCGCGATTATTTTTTCAGACTCTGCAAGGAAGTTAAGCAGTGTATGGATTCAACGCAGGTAGTGAGCAGTACCATAAGATTGCACCAATTGACACAAACGGCACCGCCTGTCGACAAAGGGGTGCTAATGGTTTATAATACCGGAAATCTTATGGAAATGTCAGCAGATAACTCTATATTCTCGCAAAAAGATATAGAGCCGTATCTGAGAGACAACCGGCTTGCTGATTACCCTCTGACTCTTGATGTCGCCTATCCGAGCTACGGCTGGAGTTTGGTGTTTGATCACAGAGAAGACACGTATAGTTTCAATAGAATTATGCGTAGGACCGACTTCTCGACCTTTCCGGAGTTGAAGGAAATCAGTCCGAATCTATATGAGGTAACAACGAACGTAAACTTCTTGGAATACGAGGACGGTAATGACTATGTGTTTATAGGTGACCGGGTGAGGGTAGAGCGCCCTACTGCTGAGGAAATACTAAAGATAAAGAGAATGATTGATGCTCAATTAGAGGGTAAAGATCACAATAATATATTATATCATCTTGACGAAGAACAACTTTTACACTACACTGACAATGAAATCTCTAAAATATATTCTCGTAATTAGTACCCTGATTCTCGTGGGGATGGGGCGTGCTGAAGCTTGTGGGCCGGACTTACCCGATAATCCCAATTATATTTTGATGTTCCGTAGTTGTTCGCCTGAATTGGAACGTCAATGGCATGAAGGGTGTCGTTTTCAGGACTATGAAAAAGATGAGAACAGCCTCCTCTGGCAGAAGATTACTTCCACGTCAATCCCGACAGACGATATAAAGAAACTGGTATATACGGCAACCTTGTCGGACCTTGGTGAATTGCCGGGTGGAAGCTTTGCGAATAACAAATTCGCTCAATGGCTTTGCAAACCCGGGCACGAAGAGGACTTGGAGTATATCATGATAGCGAAAGAGATAGAGGAAATACGCGAGTATATGAACAATCCGTGGTATTACGCATACGACGGAGATAGAGAGCATGGTATACTGGATGATTTGATGAAAAAATGTAGCGATTATAAGGGCAGGCGTCATGCGGCCCGGTATGCGCTGCAGATGATACGTCTGTATTTTGCCAAGGGCGATTTCTCGAGTTGCGTTGACCTTTGGGAAAAGTCGGCCTGCAAGCTGCCACGAGATATTGTGACGGATATGATCGCCAGCTATGTCGGGGGAGCGTATTCGCGTGGCGGTAATCGCGACAAGGCAATCGAACTCTTTACCCGCAGTCAGGATATAGGCTCATTGATAAGTCTGAAAGAGTGGGATTATGTTGAAGATAAATCTGAATATACCGATACGCGCGTCAAGGAATTGGAATATATCTTTAATCGGTTTCCCAATTCTCCCTTATTGAGTGTGAAGTTACAGAAATATGTGCGCGATAGGGAATCGTTCGTCTATAACTATGAAGAATGGAAAGACCGTGGATTTCATGACCCTGTAGAGGTCAAGACATGTATGGTCGGTGATTCATTGGTTGCAGATGCCGAACCTGTCTTTTATAATGAGCTTAAACGATTTGCAAAAAAAGCAGCCGTTTCTGCACGATGCCACCAGAAAGGAATGTGGAACTATGCACTGAGCTATCTTTATTATCTCGATGGTGATTTGAATATGAGCATGGCGTATCTAAATCGTGCGGAGCACTCCGAGGGCACACCTTTTATTAAAGAATCAATCAAGGCGTTCAGGTTTCTTATGGATGCACAATACGCAAACAACAGTGGCGCATACATGAACAAACTTCAGAGAGATTTGAAATGGCTTGATGAAAAGTTGTGCGAAGATGTTGAACTGGACCCGGCTAATGATTGGCAATACAATAATAGGCTCAACTGGAGAGTTTGTTATTGGCAAGATGTGGCGCGAAAAGTACTTTTAGGGGTAGTGTGTCCTAAAATGGAAAAAGCCGGTAACAGTACATTGGCACTGCAGTTGGCGAATTACGCGTCGAACCGTATTTATCAGCTTGCACCCATGTTTCAAGCGTATCATTACGGTTATTATGATTCTGAAGATAATGAGGACTATACCGTATTCCTACCATTCGATGAGTATAGAAGAAGTTGGTCAGGACACAACAACTTTGATTATCAAAGTCAGTTCTTCGAAAAAATATATAATTCAAATGCAGACGACGCTGCCCGATATGCACAAAGAATCAGCAAGCCTGAATCCGGCCTTGATAAGTTCTTGAACGAACGCAGCTATGTAGATGCAGACTATATCAATGATATTGTCGGCACACTGTATCTGCGAGAAATGAACTATGATAAAGCCTCCGGCTGGCTTGCCAAGGTGTCGGCAGATTATCAAAGTCGTACCAACCTGGGCAAAGAAGGCTATTTCAAGCTTGACCCTTTCCGCTATCATTTCGACGAAAAGCATTTTATTTCCGATTCAAGTGATTACAAGCTGAGGTTTGCTCAAGAAATGGACCGGTTGGGTAAAATGATAAATTCGGATACGGAGACTAATCGAAAAGCCGAAGCTAAAATACGCTATGCTACCGGTTTGCGCAATTCGTTTGGCCAGTGCTGGTATCTCACCGCTTATGGATACCAGGTTGTGTATATCACTGGAGATGACTTTCAAGATTGGGAACGGCATAATTCGTCGGACCGGGAAGGATTCAAGGATAATCCCTATGCACAACGCGCATATAAGAAAGTGGATGCTCTAATGAATGAAGCCTTAGCCGAATTTACCGATCGGGAGAAGGCTGCCCAGGCCCAACTCGAAATGATGAACTACGCGACCGTGATGAAGGAGTACCCAACAAGCGAAGCGGCAGCCCAAGTACGTAGCCGTTGCGATAATTACTATGACTATAGCTTGCAAAAAAGGTAAGTTTCGCAAGTTGTAAGTTGCTCAGTGTTATCGGTATTTTGGTAATAGTATGAGCACCGAGCATCTATGTATATAATTAAAAAGTCAACAAAAAGCGATAATCAGTTAGCAAAAAACAAGTTGAGTTAATATAAAATGAAAACCAAGAGAGGATATTATTATTTGTCTAATTGTGAAATAATTCGTAATTTTGCGGAAAATTTTCAACACCCTCCAGATGGTAACATTTTTCGTATTGGGCGACACGGCTGCTTTTGCCGTCGATGCCGACCACACTTTTACTCCTTCTGAAAACGAACGCCTGGCGTGGCTCTTTGGCGGAGCCGAAGCCAGTGCTGACGCATCTTTGTCGGGCACCTATGTAGGCCCTCGTAAAGAAATGATAACTCCTTGGAGTACAAATGCCGTAGAGATAACACAGAACATGGGTCTCGGCGGTATTTTGCGTATCGAGGAGCTTCATAAAGTGCCCGAAGGTGAAGAGCCTTCGTTCGACCCGATGCTTCAGGCCGTTTACACCAATCCCGGCGCCGACATGTTTGCCTCGACCGCAACCCCTGCCGCCCCTGAGGAAATCGATGATATCACAGACTACAACCAGCGAGAAGGCCTTGCCCTTAGCGAGGAAGAAGAGCAATATCTGCGCGACCTTTCGAAGCGACTTGGCCGCAAGCTCACCGACAGCGAGGTTTTTGGCTTCTCACAGGTTAACTCTGAGCACTGCCGTCACAAAATATTTGGCGGTACATTTGTGATTGACGGCGAAGAAAAACCATCGTCGCTTTTCAATCTTATCAAACGCACCAGTAAGACCAATCCCGGTCGCCTTGTTTCGGCATATAAGGATAATGTAGCCTTCGTAACAGGCCCGATATCCTGCAGTTTGCACCTACTAAGGCAGATGTGCCTTCGGATTTCACATTGCGCAAAATCCGCACAGTGCTTTCGCTTAAAGCCGAAACCCATAACTTCCCCACAACTGTAGAGCCTTTTAACGGTGCTGCAACAGGTAGTGGCGGTGAGATCCGCGACCGACTCGGTGGTGGTCGTGCAAGTTTGCCCCTTGCAGGTACGGCTGTCTATATGACCTCATATCCCCGTCTTGAAAACGAACTTGCCAAGACCTGGGGCGGTAAGGTTGCCGAACGTCGCTGGCTTTATCATACACCGGCCGATATCCTTGTTAAAGCATCTAACGGTGCATCGGATTTCGGTAACAAATTCGGTCAGCCCCTTATCTGTGGTTCTCTGTTGACTTTCGAACATGCAGAGGACGGCCGCACATGGGGCTACGACAAAGTTATCATGCTTGCCGGTGGTGTGGGCTATGCAAATGCCGACCATGCAATCAAAGGCGAGCCCGAACCCGGCCAGGCTGTAGCCCTCTCGGGTGGCGACAACTACCGTATCGGTATGGGCGGTGGCGCTGTATCGTCGGTAGATACAGGCCGTTATGCAGGCGCTATCGAGCTTAACGCGGTTCAGCGTGCAAACCCTGAAATGCAGAAGCGTGTTGCCAACCTTATCCGTGCGCTTGCAGAGAGCGCATTCAACCCTATTGTATCGATTCACGACCACGGCGCAGGCGGTCACCTCAATGCTCTTAGCGAGCTGATTGAAAGCACCGGCGGCTTTATCGATATCAATGCCCTGCCTGTCGGCGACCCCACGCTTTCAGACCGCGAAATCATCGGCAACGAAAGCCAGGAGCGTATGGGCTTCGTCATCAATCCCGATGATATTCCTTTGGTAGAGCGTATCGCACAGCGCGAACGTGCACCTCTATATATTGTAGGTCATACCAACGATGACCACCGACTGAACTTTGGCCGTAAGGGTGAGAAGCCCGCTATCGACCTTGCTGTTACCGATATGCTCGGCAACCCGCCTAAAACGGTGATGCACGACAGCAATGTTAAGACCAACTTTGCAGAGGGCGAATATGATATTGCCAAACTCGACGAGTACATCCGCAGCGTTCTCTCGCTTGAGGCTGTGGCATGTAAAGACTGGCTTACAAACAAAGTCGACAGGTCGGTTACAGGCCGTATCGCCCGCCAGCAGTGCGACGGTCCGTTGCAGCTGCCCCTCAATGACTGTGGTATCGTAGCACTCGATTACCAGGGTCGCCGCGGTATAGCAACCTCGATTGGTCATGCTCCGGCTGTTGCTCTTAGCAATCCCGAAGCCGGTTCGCGTCTTGCTGTGGCAGAGGCTCTTACCAATATCGCCGGTGCAAGCCTTGATAAAGGTTTGTCGGCAATATCGTTGAGTGCCAACTGGATGTGGCCTTGCAAGAATGCAGGTGAAGATGCCGCTCTTTATCGCGCAGTAGAGGCTTGTAGCGATTTTGTATGCGCACTCGGCATCAATATTCCTACCGGTAAGGACAGCCTTTCGATGACTCAGAAATACAGCGACGGTACGAGCGTGAAGGCCCCCGGAACAGTGATTATTTCTGCTGCCGGAGAGGTTGACAACGTGCAGAGCTTTGTTCCTGTTACATTGACTACCACCACTCAGTCGACACTCTACTATATCGACCTCAGCGGTATGCCTCTCGCTCTCGGTGGCTCGGCTCTTGCCCAGACACAGGGTGTTGTAGGTGGTGCTGTTCCCGATATCAAATCGGCTGATTTCTTCGCAAATGCATTCGGCGCTGTGCAGAGCCTTATCCACTCGGGTCTGGTAGCCGCACAGCATGACGTAAGTGCCGGTGGTTTGATTACAACACTCCTTGAGATGTGTTTCGCAAATACTTACGGCGGTCTGAACTTCTTTACCGAAGGCTTCCGCATGATTGGCGAAACCGACCTGACCAAGATACTGTTTGCCGAGAATCCCGCGATTGTAGTGCAGGTTCTCGACCGCAACCGCACCAAAGCAGAGACCATTCTCGACAACGCCGGAGTGCGCTACTTCCCCATCGCTTCGCCCTCGCGCCGAAGCGAGAAGGTGATAACAATCAGCCACGAAACCAGCGTACACATGGTTTCGATACCTGCAATGCGCCGAGTATGGTTTGAGCCTTCGTATCTTCTCGATACACTTCAGACCAACCCGACCTGCGCAGCAGAACGTCGCAACAACCTCGGCCTGCAGCCTGTGAACTATCGTCTCCGTGCGAACTTCGACGGAAGTTTCGAGAGCCGCAACCTGCGCGTACGTCGTCGTTCGGCCTCGGGTATCCGTGCGGCCATTATCCGAGAGAAAGGTGTCAACGGTGACCGCGAAATGGCCTACTCGCTCTTTATGGCAGGTTTCGATGTTCGCGATGTGCATATGACCGACCTTGCCAGCGGTCGCGAAACTCTCGAGGATATCAATATGATTGTATTCTGCGGTGGTTTCTCCAACAGCGACGTTCTTGGCTCGGCAAAAGGCTGGGCTGCCGGTTTCCGCTGGAACGAGCGTGCTGCAGAAACATTGCGCAAGTTCTATGCCCGTCCCGACACCCTGAGTCTTGGTGTCTGCAACGGCTGCCAGCTTATGATCGAGCTCAACCTCCTCGGTGCAAATACGACCGAAGATGGCCGTCCGGCAGTGGAGATGAAGCATAATATCTCGGGCAAGTTCGAATCTATCTTCCTCGGAATGCAGGTAGAGGCCAACGACAGCGTGATGTTCGGCAATCTGTCGCATCTGTGCTCAGGTATCTGGGTGGCTCATGGCGAAGGTCGCTTCCATTTCAATATGACTCCCGCCCAGGCAGGAATCAAGGTTGCCGCCCGCTATGCATACGACAGCTATCCCGGCAATCCCAATGGCAGCGAAGGCGCAGTTGCCGCACTTTGCAGTGCTGATGGCCGTCACCTCGCTCTTATGCCCCACCTCGAGCGTGCAATCTTCCCCTGGCAGTGCCCGACATATCCTGCCGATCACCGCAAGGATGATGCTACAATCTGGCTGGATGCATTTATCAATGCCCGTAAGTGGATTGCAACCCAGCTTCGCCGCAAAGCCCGCAAGGCATAAACGACTTGAAGATTCGAAAGTAATTCAAGATACAGCAAAAAAATGGCAACCCGATTTGTTTGGGTTGCCATTTTTTTGTCTTTTATGATTGTTGTCGGTATTCCGACGGACTGAAGCCTGTGATGCGCTTGAATTGTCGAGTGAAGTGCTGTGGATATTGAAATCCGAGGTCGTAGGCTATGATGCTTATATCGTCCTGTGTCGATGATAGGCGACGCTTGGCGACAGATATCATATGATTGTCGATGATAGCTTTTGGCGAAATACCGAGTTCCTTGCGTATAAGGTCGCTGAAATACCCCGGTGTGAGGTGCGCCAGGTCTGCAAAGTAAGCAACCGATGGAAGGCCTTGCCGACACATGCCGCTATCGAAATAGTGCTTGAGATTCTTTTCGAACTTCTGAGCAATCTCGCAGTTGACTTTGTGGCGCGTTATATATTGACGGTCGTAGAAGCGGTTGAGGTATTCCAACAGCAGGTGTATGTTGGCAGCGATAAGGTCGGCCGAATGTCGGTCGACCGGATGTTGTATTTCCCGCTCGATTTTGCCAAGACATTCAAGAAACAGCGCCCTTTCGCTTTCGGAGAGGTGAAGTGCTTCGCGCTGGGAATACTCAAAGAAACTATAATCGCCGATCTTGTCGCCAAGGAGCGTACCGTATATAAGGTCGGGGTGAAAAATCAGACCGATAACGTCGGGCGATATTTCGTCTTCCTCAAGATCGACATCAATAATCTGCCCCGGCGAAAAACTGACAATGGTTCCCTCCTGGTAGTCGTAAACCTGTCGGCCATATTTGATAGTGCAGTTAGTGCCGTTTTTAAGGAACAAAGCGTATACGCCATATTCCATACGTACATGGTTTACGATCTTTGTTGCGTTTTTGAGATCGATAACTGTTACAAGTGGGTGATATGTGGTGAGTCCGTACAGCTTATTGTAGGCATCGATGCTTTTAAGTTTTACGTTCTCCATTTCCGACCGGGTTAGTTGACTGCTAAAAGTTCGATTTCGAATATCAGGGTAGAACCGCCGGGTATACCGGGTTGGTTGAATCTGCCGTAAGCCTGCTCGGCAGGAATGTATAACTCCCATTTATCACCGACCTTCATCTGCTGCAGGGCTATAATCCAGCCGGGTATGAGGTCGCGCAGTCTGAATGCCGGTGCGACACCGCCACGGCTGCTATCGAATACTTTGCCGTTGATAGTCTTGCCGATGTAATGAGCGGTAACGACACTGTTGCGGTTGGGCGTGCGTCCGTTGGCATTACCCGATTTTATCACTTTGTAAAAAATGCCCTTGTCGAGAGCTAAGACTCCGGGCTCGCTTGCCTTTTGTTGAAGCCATTCGCGATTCTTTTGTATATATTCCTGTTTTGCCATATGTGGTGTGATTTTTTTTGATTCTTAAATACTTAGTTTAAAACCGCCCAAGGCAGTGATGCCGGGCATCTCGTAACCGCGGTTTATGGTATATCGGGTGTCGGTTACATTATCGAGATTGATGAATAGTTGCAACTGCGTCAGAATTTGATAGCTGAGTCTTAGATTTAGAGTTGCATAATTCTGATTATCGATGTCTTCGCCGACATAGAGGCCGCCAATGGCCTTGAGTTCGGCATCGGCATGGAATTGGGGAAAGGCATCCCAGCCTATACCGAGATAGAACTGATTCTTTGGCGCAGCGGTCAGATTTGACAATGATGTGTGCAAATAACTGTAAGAAGCCCATATATTAATCTTCTCGACCGGATGACTCTTGGCAGATACTTCTATGCCCTTGTTGATGAACTTGCCTGTATTTACGTTTTTCATATCTACCACCTGTATCATATCAGAGCCTTTGCTGTAATATGCGGTCAGGTCGATGTCGAGCCATTTGCCAAAATGTTTACCGACCGAAAGTTCGTAATTCATCATATTCTCGGGCTGCAGGTCGGGATTAGCCATGCGGTAGAGATATAATTCTCTGAATGACGGATTTCTGTAGCCCTTGGCGATAGAGGCCTTGAGCATCCAACCCGAGAAAGGATGAATCACGAAACCGGCCTGGGGAATCCATTGGGTTTCGAAGATGTTGCTGTTGGCCATTCTCAATCCGGCATTAAGGATGATTTTGTCTCCCAAAAGCTTTTGAGCTATTGTGATATAAGGCGAGTACTCGGTTATACCTTTTCGAGCCATGGTCGACATTGAACCTTCGGTATGGGCATTGCCTCCGGACATTGGAATCTTGCCGGTATAACGGTCGAAATCAAATCCGACTGTTGCACTTGCTCCCGACCAAGGCGCGAAATTCTGGTAAACGATTACGCCAATGCGGTCGTCGACGCTGTGAAAATGACGCGGGTCGTCGATATAGTGATTGCCGTAGCTATAGTATAATCGCAATGCGCCATTTGTTTTTTTGTAATGGTTCGTTGTGCTCACCGAGCCTTCGCCTCGGATAATGTGCTGATGATAGATGTCGGTAGATTCAGGATTCGATAGGGTAGGGTACACCGGGTCGTTGCCTGTAAATTGCATAAAGGTGTAATCGGCCCGGATATTCCAATTATGGTTGATGTCGTAGGCAAGCTTGGCGTATAGATTGCCTTGTTTGAAGTCAAAGCTTTTCTTTACGCCGTCTGTCCTGTCATATCCGAGCGATACGACTGATGAAAATTTACCGAAGCGGCAGGTGTTTGATAATGAGCTTAGCCATGTGTTGTAAGAGCCGTACTGCGAGCTAAGCGTGGTTCTTGTGCCGTCTTTGGCTGCGTTTTTTGTGATTACGTTTATTACGCCGCCCATTGCGTTCGATCCGTACAGAACAGATGCCGGACCTCGGAGGATTTCTACGCGCTCAACGTATTCGGTTTCATAGAAATCCGAAATACCGTGAGAGTAGATACCGGCAAACTGGGGCTGTCCGTCGACCATCATTAATATCGCACTGGCCTTGTCGCCACCTACGCCACGTATTTTGATATGGCCGGAACCGCCATTGCTGACACCGAAGCCAAATATATTCCGTTCGGAAACAAAAAGACTCGGTACCATGCCGGAAACGGCACTAAGCAATTGGGAGCTGCCGGTAGCTTCGAGCTGGCTACTGCCTATGGTTGTTACTGTATATGGCAGGAGGTTCCTGCCGACCGGATTGTTACTGCCGGTTACGACAAGCTCGTCGAGTTGGCGAGAGTATAGTGAGTCGGGGCTATCTTGGGCATATAATATATTGGCAACCGTCAGCGAAGTGAGTAATAAAACAATTCGGGTCGTAATCATACGATAAGATGAGTTTTAAAGATTGTACACAATATCTCGATGCAAAGATATCGCATAAGAAAATAAGCTCATTGCCTAAATTGTGGAAAGATTTACCAAAATTACGGATTAATTGCCATATGGCAAAATATTGCATTCAGCTAAGCGCTGGTATTCGGTATATGGTTTATTTCATACTGTAGCCTTTCGAGGAATGATGCGGCGTGTGCTCCGTCTTGCGAACATAAGCTTGGAGAGCTTCGCATGGTAGAATTAGTGATATTTGGATTACATTGATTACTTTTGTAGAATAAATAATATGGCAGTATATGAATAAAGATACTATAATACGTTGTCAGTGGTGCGGTGATGACCCTTTGTATGTTGAATATCATGATAAGGAGTGGGGTCGGGTAGTGCGCGATGACAGAAGTCTTTTCGAGTTCCTGATTCTTGAAAGTGCGCAGGCAGGGCTTGCCTGGATTACTATACTGAGGAAGCGCGAGGCATACCGCAAGGCGTTCTATGATTTCGATTATCGACTTGTGGCAAGGATGACCGCTGAAGATGAAGCGAGGCTTATGAGTTTCGATGGAATCGTTAAAAACCGACTCAAGATACATAGTGCGATTGTCAATGCACGCTTGTTCGGGAACATAGTTGATGAGTTTGGGTCTTTTTATGCGTATGTGATGTCCTTTTTCCCGGACGGTAGGCGCATAGTCAATGATATCCCAAACCAAGAGTCCTTGCCTGTTACATCTGATATTTCAGATGCGATGAGTGCAGATATGAAGCGTCGTGGCTTTAAGTTTTTCGGGTCTACAATCTGTTATTCATTTCTTCAGGCAACCGGTTTTATCGATGATCACCTGAACACATGTATGTGTAAGAATAAAGAGTAAACCTTAAACCATAATTCAGAACTTCAAAGTGGCATTTTTATTGCAATTTCCTTGTATTTTGAGTGTAATACATCTGTTACAGTTGACGTCGTTTACTCACTTGCAGACATTGGCACGGCACAGGTGTAAGCACCCGAAATGACCTGCCTTAAACTATGCCTCTGTCAAAAACGGCACAGTGTCGCGATCGGAGTAATCGTTGAAGAAGCGGATATTATTTTGGAATAATTCTCGACCGGTCTCGACCGATATTGCCGAATTTAATGCAGCATCAGGTATAAGCCTGTTCTTAATGATATATTCACGCATCTCCGGTGTTGATAATGAATGGTCAAATATAAGTGAAAGCCCGGCATGCGATGCATCTTCCTTGTCATAGTAAGGATTGTTCTTGATTTTAACACAGGAGGCCCATCCCGGCAAGATGGCAACAGTGCCATCCGAGTTGAGGAAGTAAAGCAGGTTTCCGGCATCACGGATATCGGCAAGTAGTTTAGGACTTACATTGACATTGGGCGCTTTGTCACCGTAAGCAAGACTTATATACTCTTCATATGAGCCACACACACCTATACGCTGATTGCCAAATGCCTTTAAATGAAATTTATACACCTCATTACGCTGTTTCTCTTTTTCACAGTGAGCTTTGTGGCAATTTTCGTAGATCTCGGACGGCAGGCTATGAAGGCCAAGTCCATTCATAAGCCACACGCCATCTAAAAACACAAGAGAAACCAAAGCAGACTTACCGGGAACAACTTCAGGGGCAAATCTCTCACCGGGCATAGTAGATGCCGAAAGAGTGAGCTTTTCTCCATTGGTGTCTTCGAGCACAAGTTCGCTTTCACCTACGGTTATGTATCTGTAATATTTATATGGACGAGATTTCAACTCCGATAGGATTGGTATATAGCATTCTTCCTCCGGTTCATGGTACAGGTTCACTATTTCTGCTAACCATTCGTATGCCGGGATAGCCAAAGGGCCAATCAGGGCGTTCATCGGCAAAAACGATTCGAGTGCATACTCTTCCGCACTCTTGTCGTTGCGACCGATAGATTGGAAGAGATGCTTAATCAAGTCCTCAACATCATTTGTCGCTTTTTTCTTGTCGTTGATATGTGTCAAATAGCAGCGGTCACATAGCCATGCGCACAGACTGCGAACCTGATAGAAGAGAGGCTCGCCAATTTCTTCCTCGGGCATAAGCATAGGGCGTGCAGGAGTGTCCGGTGCATCTTCGTAAGCTTTTGCAAGATCTGGCATCAATGCCATAGCCAGCATGCGAAGTCCCGGATTATTGGGATTCAGAATCGTCCCGGGGGTGAACTCGTTAGCTACATACCAAAGCAAGAACAACACGGCATGAAACGCTGGAAATTCATTGCTGTAGGGATAGATTGAAGTCTGCTCTTTAATATTGTAAAATGGGAAGCTCTTGCCGTATTTCTTCTTGTACAATGAAGTAAATGCAGCCCATACTCCGGACCCGGACACGAGGTCTTCTACGTAGCATGTAAGAATGATTGCCATGCGCCTGCTTACTTCATTGGTAAACCCTGACTGTTTGGAGAAAAACTTTTGAATAGTGGGATATATCCTGTTTGCAAGACCTACATAAAACATATCGCTTGGGAACTGCTTTGCATTGAAATGAGTTGCGCAGAATTCAAGACGCGAGATTTTATTATTAGGTACAATCTTTATCTTGGTTTTCTTTGATCTTGACATAATTGAAAAACTGTATTTTAACCGCAAAGTTAATTGCTTGTTTTTTATAAACAAGAATTTTTTCGATATAGTTTTGTCTCTATGTGATTATTTCAGTAAAAAGAAGGCATCCATGCTTCTATACCTTGTCTCCAAAAACACTCGTTCAGCCACGGCAACAAGGGCATTGTTATTTCAATTCCAAAAATCCTGCTGACACATATATGCTATATAGGACTTTAGAAAATCTGAGTAGGGAGTCGAAACTACATAACTAATAGAGTATCATCTTATAAAACGATTTACTGATTGCTTATTTGGTTTAAGTTTAGTAACTTTGCAAAAATAATCACGAGAACAAGTATTATGTCTGACGACTTGAAAAAGATGTTTGAACAGATATTCGACGATTATTATCGCCGATTGTTAGTTCATGCGTTAAGATTTGTTCAAGATGAGAACGAAGCCGAGGATATAGTAGCAGATGTTTTTTATGATTTGTGGAAACGCATTAGCGATGTGGACTTAGAATCCGGGATTGCCACATATTTATATCGTGCCGTTTCGACAAGAGCATTGAATCATCTCAGGCATAAAAACATAGCTGCTGTCAGGATTGAGACTCTTGGAGCAATTAATGAAAAGCGCCTTGAGTTTATGGATAAGAATAATATAGATGATATAATTAATTTAAGTTTCGCAAGTTCAACTTGCTGATTTCAGATTGTAAAATTTAGCGATATGAGCCAATTCATCAGAATGATTAATCACCGCATCATAGACTTCTTCGTCCAGCAGTCCGAAGACTCTTGCTATTGCCGTGACCAGTTCCTGAAGGATTCCCCATATCTGTTGGGCGACGGAGAGCTGGACTGTCTCTTTGGAAATATCCCGGAAAAGTCCTCCAATCGTCTCGTAGTCGCTGAAGCGTTTTGCAACGGAAAGGATATTATACTGCAGACAGCACAATGTGGCGGCGGCAATCTGAGATGCAAAGCTGGTGCTCTGGCACTTGCCGAATCCCAGATTGGTCTTGCAATCCTTGAATACGACTTCAAGAGCCCAGCGTCTGGAATATATCCGCCATGCCTTGAAGAAATCCATTCCGGTATCGGTTGTAAGCAAACCGTTCCATTTGCCGTGTTGTGTACGCCTCACAAGAAAGATTCTCACCTGGATCCCTCCAAACGTGGCGTCAAACATGATATAGTTGCATTTGAGCTTGCGGCTATATTTCTGCAATTTGAGTTTTTTGCCAAGCTTCACAAGTGCGGGAGCCGTGAGATCCCCATGTTCGGTATGGTATTTTGTCTTGCCGTTCTCGCCGACCTTTATCATGCCGAGCCAATGGCATTTTATATGTCGGCCATGAATGAACCGGATAATATCTTTATTGGTGAACCAGCTGTCAGCCAATACATAGCTGAACCTTATGCCCCGTTTGATAGCCCTCTTTATCATATCTTTGGCAAGTTCTATCTTGGACATGTCGTATTCCTTCTCCCTCTGACGGAGCACCTCGCTGACGTGTTTGGTGGTATGTCGACGTTTGAGTTCTTTGTCGCTCATGCCGTAATTGCCTTTCTTTCCCTTCTCCCCGACGATGGCGAAGTCGAGAAGAATCTGCGATACCCCATCGGTGACCGCCATACAGAGACATTTGAAACCCAGCACCGCCTTGTGGGCAAGATGAGAATGGACTCTTCCTATTTTCTCGATAGTCCGGCCTGTCTTCTCGTGGTCGGTATCGTCAAGAATCAGACAAACCTCGTCGGCCTTATGGTCAGTACGGTGATGTATCCTGTTCCACAGCTGTACCGATATATGCCAGAGAGCCTTTCGCCAGTTTATGTCTGGATTTTCCATGAAGCGGTAGAAGACATCCTTTCTGGCCTTGATCAACGAATCAAGAATGCCATACTTCTGATTACGGTTTGCGTTTTTGATGCCGAAACATGGGAAAAGAAGGAGACATTGGAATACTGTCAGCAACCGATAGACGCAGTTGCGCTTGCTTTTTACTGCAAGCGTGTCTTGCTCGGTCATTTTGATCTGAGCAAGAATCGAACTTATGATATGCATGGCTGCTGTCATATCGGAATTATTGAAAAAATCTTTGATATCCGAGAGAAAAGGTGTAATTTTGTGTATCGACATGGCTTTGAGTTAGTTTTTTGGTGGTACTTAAAATTACTCATTTTCCTGCAATTAGGCAAGAATCCATGTCGTTTTTTTTATGACTTTACCTCTGGAAATCAGTACTTGCGAAACTTAAATAATTAATTCAAAAGATATCGACGCCGGAATACGGGAGGCTCTTTCGGAACTGCCGGATAAATGCCGAGAAGTGTTTGTGTTAAGTTATGTCAATGGATTAAAGAGCAAAGATATTGCTGAGGCTATGAATATATCCGTGCGCACGGTTGAAGCCCATATATATAAAGCCTTGCGGCTATTACGCAGTAGATTGAAATATCTGATTTCAATTATTATGATATTATTGTATTATATGGCGTAAGTAGTTCCTTTTAAATACGTGTTTATTAACAATAACTTTATTATGGTAAAGATTTCCGAGGAATTGATTATACGCTTCATCAATAATACATGCACGGATGAAGAATTGGTAGCCATTAAAAACTGGCTTGATGAGTCTGATGAAAATGTCGTCAAACTTTTCGAGACAGAGCAAATGTCTACTCTGGCGGATTGTATGCGAAAAGATGATTCTGCCCGAACACGAATAGCTGAAGGAATAAAACAGCGTATTGATGACGAAGAAATCAGAACTCGTCGACGTGTTAAGTTCGCAGTCTTCAAGTGGGCATCCGGCATTGCCGCCATGTTAGCCATTATTTTTGGTGTAGGTTTCTATTATATGCATAAAACAGAGGCGAGGATGATTTATGTGGCAGCGACAACAGAAAGTCGGTCTGTGACTCTGCCCGACAGTACTGTCGTCTACCTTAATAAAAACTCACAGCTTGCTTACCCGGAATATTTTGCAGACAACAGTCGAAATGTAACATTAAGCGGTGAGGGTTACTTCAAGGTCACCCGCGATATTAATAAACCATTTAAAGTATCCGGTGATTATCTGGCTGTTGAGGTTTTAGGTACCACATTTAATTTTATCAGTAGGCAAGATTCTATAAACAGTGTCAGTCTTGTGGACGGTTCTGTTGAAGTTATTACAACAAACCAGAACGAGGGGGTTGTTCTTGTTCCCGGACAGAAGGCGGTTTACTCTGTTTCTTCCGGGCAACTGACAGTGCATGAAACTAATGCGGCTGTTGATTGTGCCTGGCATAATAAAATCATACCGTTTGAGAATGCAAGCCTTAGCGATATTGTTGCAATCCTCAATCAATTATATAATGTAGATATAGAAATAGACGGTAACGCTGAATTGGATAAAACATATTCAGGTGTCACGGTATTCTATGACGACATTGATTCAACTCTGACACATCTTTCTCATACACTTCCGATAAAATTTATTAATAAAAGAGACCATATTATAGTTTCTATTAAGTAATTATATTAATGGCTGACTTTCGGTTATTTTGGATTATTATATTTGTTGCAGCATGTACATTTCAGCGTGTGCAAGCAGGTGACCGTATGTCCATATCTGAATTACTGGAAAGCCCTACGACTGAACTTATAAATAAAGGTAATGATTTCCTTATTGGGAAACAGAATATAGACAGCGCTTTGCTGTGCTACACTATAGTAACTGACAGGTATAACAGCGATTTGAGCGATTCCGAAAAAATGGTTATCGCTAAGGCTATGCACAATGCAGGAATACTTTCGTATGAGTATTTCCATGATTATGCTTCTGCTCTTGAATCGTTCAACCGTGCTTATGCCATTAGCCGTAATACCGGAGATGAAAGACTATCCGGATTGCTACTTGAAAGGCTTGGAAATGTATATACTTTGTGTGCTCAACTGTCAGCCTCTAAAGAAGTGGGTGCCCAATCAACAGATTTATTTATTCAAAGCTACATGCTTGCCAGAAAGAATGGTGACACTCGTAGCGTATGCCGAAACATTATAAATCTGACCTCTTTGGCACTCGACCGTAATAATATAACATCGGGAGTGCGCCTTGCCTTGGAGGATTTTAATGGATTACTTTCGACCGACTCAATACCTGATAGGTGGTTTTTTACCAGATTGTCTTCTGCAGGAAATCATATACTTAAAGATAGGTATCAGGATGCTCTTGAAGAGTTCGTTATTCTTTATGAAGATCTTAAATCAAAAAATACAGAATCTGAGCTAATTCCACAAATACTTGAAAACATCGTTGAATGCTGCAAAAAACTTGGGTTGTATGATAAAGGTTTCTGCTACGCTGACTCTTTAATTAATTACTCAAGGTCAAATTCGTATCTTTACGATGAGGCAATGGCGTTTCGTCTAAGAGGCGAGTTATTTTCTCTATCCGGTGATTCAGAAAAGGCAAAATCAGACTCTTTGCATTTTTATAATCTTCGCGACTCTTTAATGGGGATAAATCAGATCAAACTGATTGAGCGGATTGAGTCTATTGCCAATATGCGCCAGGAAAATCGGGAACTTATTTACGAAAGACATAAACACGAAAAGCAAAAAATCTTTGTCAACATGCTTCTCGTTTTACTGGCTGCTATTGTAATATTTTCGGTAGTGCTTTATCGTCGTCACAGACAATTAAAAGACAGTTACCTGCAGCTTTACCGGAAACTACAGGAAGAGCTGAAACGAGAAGACACCGACAGGCTTGAACGTAACGGACAGAAAAACTTACAACTACAGCGCGAACAAGTGGCCCGCACCTTATCCGACGAGCAGAATAATGAATACAAAGCGAAAATACTCCGGGTAATGGATAACGAGGATGCCATCTTCTCGCCTGATTTCTCGCTTGACCGCATGGCGGAGATGACCGACATCAAACCTCGGACCTTGTCTGTTGCCATTAATGAAATATTCAATAAGAATTTTTATGAGCTTCTCAATGAGTATCGTGTGCGAGAAGCATGTAGGAGATTGTCTGATCATCAGCGATACGGACATCTGACAATTGAAGCTATATCCCAAAGTGTAGGGTATAAATCTCGGACTTCTTTGGTCAATGCGTTCAAAAGGACGGCCGGTCTTACTCCGTCGGAGTATCAAAAGTTGGCAGCCTCGCAGAACAAATGATTTTTTGACAGAAATTTAGACATTAAATATGATTAAACGCTTGCATTTGAACAAATGCAAGCGTTTAATTTTTTGTCGATGCCTGATTATCAGCTTATTTTGCTACATGTAAAAATGAATTAAAAAATGAGTAAAACTGAATAAGTATATTACAAAAGAGACGTGTTTATCTACATACCATGACAGACAAATCAACTCAAATATAAACTATACTCATTATCATGTTTATAAAAACCTTAAAACTAAAGCCGCGTCCGCTAATATGCGGAGCCTTATTTGCCATGACACTGATGGCAAATGCCGGAGTTACGCTCACTACCGGTGCGGATACGAAGCTGGGCGATGTCATCAACACCATTCAACAACAATCTGATTACAAATTCTTTTATGATGATGATATTGCTAAAATGAATGCAAAAATCATCACTTTAAAAGATGATGATGTAAACGATGCCTTAAAAAAGCTGTTTGATGGCACTCGGATTTCCTATGTGGTAAAAGATAAGGTGGTCTATCTGAAAATGGCCGATGCCGCTCCTTCTAAAGAAGTTAAGGCGACTGTGCATCGAATCTCCGGTTTAATACTTGATGAAAATGGCGAGCCGCTGATCGGAGCCTCAGTCAGAATCAAAGGCTCTAATTATGGTGCGACTACAGACATCGACGGCAAATATACAATCGAGACTACTGAAGAAAATCCTGTTCTTGAATATTCCTATATCGGCTATAAACCCCAGGAAATAAAAGCCAACGGGCTTGACAGAGTCAATGTCGATATGGCCCCGACACACAGACACTGAGTGAAGTCGTGGTTACAGCCTTCGGTATCAAGCGTGACAAGAAAATGCTTGGTTACGCAGTGCAGGATGTAAAAGGCGATGCATTGAATACCACCGGTGATCCTTCGGTTGTCGGTGCGCTTGACGGAAAAGTTGCCGGTCTTCAGATGAATACAGCATCTACCGGACTCGGAGGTTCTACAAAAATTACAATCCGAGGCAACTCTTCTCTGACCGACAACAACCAGCCTCTCTGGATTGTCGACGGTGTGCCTTTTACCGATAACAACAGTTCTGACGCGTCAGCTTATGGAGGTTATGACCGTGGCGGTACTTCATTTGATCTCAACCCTGAAGACATCGAGTCTATATCTGTTCTTAAAGGTCCTAATGCCGCAGCCCTATATGGCTCCCGCGCCGGTAACGGTGTTATCCTCGTTACCACAAAGAAAGGTAGCAACAAGGCTGGATTTGGAGTTAGTTATTCCAGTTCATTCACTTGGAGCCAGGTTGCCGGCTCTGTCAAGATGCAGAACCTCTATGGGCAGGGTTCAAATGGCATAATCCATTACGAGACAGACAGCGAGGGGAATCCTCTTAAAATAAATGACACAGGAGCTTTTGGTCCTCGTCTTGACGGCTCTCTTCAGCCCAATTACCTTGGGGAGATGATCCCTTATGTCTATGATGGCGATAAACTTAAAGATTATTTCCGTACCGGTTTTTCTCAATTCCACACAGTTGCACTCAGCAACATGACAGAAACCAGCAACTATCGACTGTCTGTAGGTTTCAACGACAACAATGGTCTGTTTGAAGGAGAGAAACTGAAAAAACTCAACATCGACTTTTCAGCCGGTGCCACCCTTAACAAATGGCTCAAAAGCGAAGGTAAAGTTTCGGTCTCAAATACAAAGGCTGAAAACCGTCCTTACACCGGCCTGTTAGGCGAGGTCGGTCAGTTGCTTATGATACCAGGCAATGTGCGTCTCAGCGACCTTAAGAACTATAGCAACGAAGTGCGCCCACATGTTAACTGGTATGGCCCTGATATGACGTACTCAAATCCGTATTTTGTACGTCACCGTCTGCAGAACTCCGATGAGCGCTGGCGTGCATTCGGCTTCTATGGATTGACGGTAACATTCAACGACTGGATGCATCTTCAGACAAAGTATGCCTTTGACTATTATCGCACTCGTATTCAAGAAACAGACCTTGGTTTGGCAATCAACGCCATATCAAACGGAACAACAACTTGGCAAGAGCAAATGATTGACGACAACATGAGCCGTTCAGAAATCAATCATTTTGAACATAATATCTCGGCTACCCTCATTGGCGACAAAAGCATCAACGACAACTGGCGCATAGGATTCACTGCCGGCGGCAACATCATGTACCAGAATTATGAACTTTTCGGAGCCTCGGTACAAAATATGCTGAACAAAGATAAGTGGATTTTCAATACCGGCGATAAACTGACCTCAGCAACAAACGACGGACACAACCGTGCCATGTACTCTGTGTTCGCATCTGCTCAGATAGCTTTTAAAGAATTCCTGTCGCTTGATCTCACTGCACGTAACGACTGGTCTTCTACACTTCCCAGCAAGCACAACTCGTTCTTCTATCCTTCCGCCAACCTCGGCTTTGTCATCACTGATTTTGCCCGCAGAGTCGGCAGTGGTCTGCCTGACTGGATTACGTTTGCCAAAGTACGCCTGTCTGCAGCTCAAGTAGGTAAGGATCCGGATCCCTACAACCTCTACAATGTGCGCATGTTTGAGTATCAGATGGGCGACCGCAAGCCAATCCCCAATACGATTAAGATGAACTCAGACTTAAAACCGGAGATCAAGACATCTTATGAGGTCGGTCTGGATATGAAATTCTTTGGAAACAGACTTGGATTTGACTTTACCTATTACAACTCTAACACAAAGAACCAGGCGATGCTTGTTGATGCATCCGCTCCATGGACTCAGCAGTGGGTCAATGCAGGTCGAATCACCAATAAAGGTGTTGAGTTAATGGTCTATGGTACCCCGGTTCAAACAAAAGACTTTACATTTAATCTCAGTGTCAATCTCGCACACAATAAATCGATTGTAGATGAATTGGCTGACGGAGTAAATCGTATCTACTTCAACGGTGATCCGAATATGCCGGTTAAGGTTGGCGCAGTACCGGGTGGTAAACTTGGTGAAATCTACGCAAACAACCTGATGAAACGAGATGCAAGTGGTAATATTATTATCGGTGCTAACGGACTCCCGATGACAGAGACCGGAAACGGTAATCTTGAGCAGTATCTTCTTGACCATCCTATTGGCAACATTCAGCCGGATCTTCTGATGTCTGTAACTCCTTCTTTCAGGTGGAAAAATCTTACATTCTCAGGTATGCTTGACATGAAGTTCGGTGGAGATATCGTAAGTGTTTCAGAAGGTATGGCAACAAAAGTCGGCACTTCCGAACGCACAGCTTATCGCGGAGAATTCAAGGAAATCGGCGGCGTGAGCGATTACTATATGGTAGTACCCGGTGTAAAAGAAGATGGCAGTGTTAATGATATTCCAGTTTCAGCACAGCGTTACTACTCAACAATCGGTCTGTATAAGAGTGAAAGCGGTTACGCCGAAGAGTTTATTCACGATGCCTCTTATATAAAGCTGAAAGAGCTTTCTGTAGGTTATATATTCCCTAAAAAATGGCTTAGCAAAACACCGTTTACAAATCTTCGTGCAAGTTTTGTAGCGCGTAACCTTTGCTATCTCATGAAGCATTGTCCCGGTAATCCGGAAGGCGGCTACGATACTTCTATGTTCTCACAGGCACTTGACTTCCTTGCTGTACCTTACACCCGTACATACGGTTTTACTGTGAATGTAGAGTTTTAAGTAAAAAATCTTAAAGTTGAATTTTCAAATGAAAACAAATAAACTCGCTGTTCTGGCGTTGACATCCTTGCTATTCATGGGCAGTATGTCATCATGCTATGACTTAACACAATTAGGTGAAGACCCCTATGCTTTGCCGAATAAAAATCCCGAGCAAGGTGGTGGCGATACCCCTGTTGACCCGGTAGGAGAATACGGAGACATCGATATCTCCTATGAAGTAACAAATCCTGAAGCTCTTGCTCAGATCAAAGATGACCTTGCATCTGCTCCGGCAACATTCCGTAACTACCTCTACGAAGGTTATTATAATGACTATCAGATCACAACAAATCTGACACATGACATTTATGCCGGATATACGGGTAATAACAAATCGAATTTTGTAGGTTCGGCTCCCGACTACAATTATGCCGATGGCTGGAGTTCGTCGCGCTGGCGTCACTTCTACGTTGACCGCTGCAAGGAGTACGCATCTCTGCTGCGTGCATTCAAATTCAGCCCCAACCCGGAGAGATATGTGAACCAGTACCATATCACCCGTATCTACTTTGTGTTCTTGGCTCTTGCTAATACCGACACATACGGCGACATGCCGTTTAAAATCTATGCGTCGGCTCAGACGCCCGAGACCAACAATGTGCCTTATGACAGTCAGGCCGATGTTTACGACGGTATGTTCCGTATGCTCCGTCAGGCAGTTGAGACTATCGACCCTGATGATGCCTCACAGTATGTAATCGACGCTGACGACATCTGTTATCGTGGCGATGCTCACAAATGGCTGCGTTTTGCCAATACTCTTCGCCTTCGTCTTGCATGCCGAATCTCCAATGTCGATCCCGAACGCGCAAAGAAAGAAGCAGAAGATGCCCTCTCCAATAAATGGGGTCTAATGGAAAGCAATGCCGACAACATGAAGACAGTTCCTCGCTATGCACCTGTTGAAGCCGGTGGTATCAATGACGGTGGTCAGGAGAATGCACTTGCAATGTGTTCAGTGATGTACAACGGCGACTGTGTCATGGGTTGGGACCTTGAAAACTACTATCGTACGCTTTCCACAGGTGGCGCTACTTATATCATAAAACAAGGTAGAAAAGGTCAGATAGATAAAATAATAGATCCCCGCTGCCTTGTAAGCTGGTATCGAACCGGTATGACTGCAAGTTCTTTGGCTGCAGGAGAGGAAAGTTTGAGAGAAGACTTCAAAGGATGCCCCAAGGGTTATGCCGAGGTAACAATGCTTGCCCCAAATCAGTTCTCACTTACTCGTACTGCAAAAGACCCCGCAAAATCGAAATATCACGACCCTAAATCATGGTTCAACTGTGCAGAACCTACTGTATGGCTTGGTTATGCCGAAAGTCTTTTCCTCCGTGCAGAAGCTGCTCTTCGTGGTTGGGGATCAGGCAGCCCTGAAGATCTTTACCGTCAGGGAGTGCAGGCTTCTATGGATTATTACGAGATTTCTGCAACTGAAGCTCAAAGCTACATCGATGGTCTGGTAGCTCTTAATGACGGAACATTCGCTTCCGGAGACAAAGAGAAAATTCTCGAAGCAATTATCACTCAGAAATGGATGGCAGTATTCCCGAATGGCAATGAAGGCTGGGCTGAGTTCCGCCGCACGGATTATCCTAAACTTATGCTTCCGCTGAATAACGCTTCAGGTGGCGATGTCCCGGAAGGTCACTTCATCAAGCGTCTGCTTTATCCTAATTCAGAGAACTCAAATAAGGCGTTTACCGAAAGTGACATGCCTGCAAAGAACTCACAGGGCCGACGCCTATGGTGGGATGTGTCGGACGATGTTCCTTCAAACTTTGGTAACAGCGGTGCACTCCTCCGCATTCGTAGATAAAGCATAATAAAACTTGCCGGCAAAATCAAAAAGTGCCGGCAAGTTATACTTGTTTATACCAATCAATACCATAACAATTTATTATTAAAGAGATGAAAATCACAAAGCAAATTCTGGCCTCGGCAATGATGCTGTCGGCCATGATGACTGCCGGAGCCCAGCAGCCGTATAGCGGATGCTGGTTTCCCGATGATGTAATCAACTGGTCGCCGCAGACAGATGCCGACGCAAAGTTCAACCGTTCCCGCATTCCTCTGCAGAAACGCATTGACAACCATTACGGAAGTGGTCAGGTCGAGACTGCTACCATTACAAACAAGATGTGCTCGATGACTCCATCGCAGGGTGACAATAACTTCCTCGCTTATCAGCCCACCTACTGGCAGTACATGGAGAAGTTCGTCAACTGGGGTGGTGCCGGCAACGAAGGTATCTTCGTTTGTCCTCCCGCCGGAACAATTGATGCCGCACACCTCAACGGTGTTAAAATCCTTGGCACACTCTTCTTTATGCCCCGCACAATCGGTGGTCGCGACGGATGGATTGAAGCCATGCTTACCAAGGATGAAAATGGTAAATATCCCTATGCTGTAAAGATGTATGAGATCGCCAAATACTTCGGTTTTGACGGCTGGTTCATCAACAAGGAGCTTGACAACGGCAAGCGCGTCAACGAGTGGGCTGACTTTATCAAATGCTTCGGTGAGACAGCAGATGCTGCCGGTGACACATATATGGAAATCCAGTGGTACGACGCCGGAAGCACACCCACAATCAAACTTCTCACATCACACCGCAACACATCACAGTTCCTTGAATACAATAGCACCGGCGACAAGAGCAGTTACGCTTCACAGCTTGGCTGCACCGCCGCCGACACATATCACCGTCTTTATGCCGGTATAGAATGTTCACAAGCCGGCCTGTACGGATTCTCGATGCCATCTGCCGGTTCGGTCGCTCTCTTCACCCCCGAGCAGCATACCTACAAGGTGCTTACCGATGACCTTTGGAAAGATGAAAGCAACCTTACGGGTCAGAAAGCATACGATGTTCAGGCCGAAGTGTTCGTGCGCGAGCAAAAGACATGGGACGGCATCGTAGGATCCAAAGTATCGGCTATGTCTACTATCACAAAGATGCCTTTCACAACATCTTTCTCTGTAGGTCTAGGCAAACATCGTTTTGCAAAGGGCGAAAAACTTAATACTCAGGACTGGAACTCAACTTCAGTGCAAAGTATTCTGCCCAAATACCGCACAAAGAGCGGCATGACCGTGTCATACGACTATGATGATGCCTATAACCATGGCAACTCGTTCAAGCTCAGTGGTGCGCTCTCTTCGGGCACTACTACATGGTCACTTTTCGAAAGCAAAATAGCTGTTGAAAACGGTGGTCTCGGTCGCCTCGTCTATAAGAGCAATGGCGCCGAACCCGAACTCTGTCTCGGTGGCACAACTCTTACAGGAGCCAAGAAGAGCAATGTGAATGGCTGGACTGTGGCTGAATATGATCTCGCTTCGCTCAACGGAAAAACCATCGGTGACATAGCTGTAACTATAAATGCTTCTGCCGCCAATGGTAATTATGAGTTGAAACTTGGCGAAATCGCAATCCTTCCTGCAAACTACAATCCTGCTGCTGTGGCAGTAAGTGATGTAAAGATTGAAGGCGATATGACAGCAACAGACGGCGATCTCCGCCTGTCGTGGAGCTATGACTACAATGATGACTTTGACCACTTCGATATCTATGTTACCGGTGCTAAAGGTCGTCGTCTTGTAGGCCAGACTCGTGGCGAAGGCTTCTATGTGCCTCGTTTTAAAAGAGAAAACGGCGAAAACAATCTCAAGGTCGAACTTGTGACTGTAATGAAGGACGGCAAGACAACTGTAGCCAAGAGTGAAAATGTAAGTTTCCATATTGTGGCTGCCCCTGTTGTTACTGTTATTCCTGTCAAGAGCTACGCAAAAGTTGGCGATGTAATCTCCCTTACAGCAAAAGGTACAGACAATCCTACTTCTTTCAAGTGGACTCTTCCTGCCGACGTAAAACTTGTACGCGGTGAACTTACCGACGCAACCATTGAAGTTGAAGCGCTCAAGGAAGGAAAGCCCGAAATCAAAGTTGAACTTACCAATGCTCAGGGAACAGGCTCATTCAAGGGTGTGGCCTTTGACGTGTTCTCTGACCTCGCATACAAAGAAGTACACAATGCTGCCATAGGAAAAATTGCAGACTGCGGTCGTGCTGTAATTGGCGAGGCTGCATATCTGATTGACGGTGTTTCCAAGCCTAACAACAAGGATTACTGCTGGAGCGATATTTCTACAGCTCCTTACGCAGTAATTGACCTGAAGACTCCCCATACACTCTATGATTTCACAGTCTATGACTGCAAACTTTTAACCGGTGCCAGCGAAGGCAATATAGCTAACTACCGAATCCTTGTGAGCGACAATGGCTCCGACTGGAAAGAAGTCGCTGACGCTACCGAAACCCAGAATGAGAACGTGCATACCGCCAACATCATACCGACTGTTGGTCGATACGTAATGCTTCAGCCTTATGCCGACAAGCGATTCACTTGCCGTATCTATGAATTTGAAATATCAGCCCGTGATAATTCACGTATCACAGTCGAAGCTCCGCATACTATCAATATGCAGCCCAAAGAAACACAGACTGTAACCGTGAACTACAACATGAACGGAGAGAAGCCGGCCGACAATTTCGGCCTGATACTCTCTTCGGAAAGCTCATACGTGTCGTTTACCGAACCCAAAGATGACGGTGCCGGACATTTCACTTTTGAACTGAAAACAGCTAAAGTCATTGGTAAGGCAGAAGTTAGTGTAGCTCTTCAGAACGGCGATGCCAAACGTCAGACATTCATCGATGTCATCATTGATTCCGAAGCAGCAAAGAATGCCATTTCCGGTTCAGAAGCTGAAATGCGCAATTTCAATGAAGACTATGTGACCGGCGCATCCTATGTAACCCAGAAGACCGGTAATCTGACCGATGGCGACACCAAATCGGAAGGTCTTACCGAAGAAATGTATGAAGATCCCTGTAAGTATCGTAACGATACCTGGGCCGTATTTACCAACCCCCAGCGTTTCTCTCTCGGCAAAGTGAAGGTTTATATCCCGAATTCCAACAAGGGTGAGAACGACAATGGCAAGGAAGGCTTTGTAAACAACGGTGTAAGCATCCGCACCAGTAACGACGGCCTCAACTGGAACGTCATTGAAAGCGTGACAAATCTCAAGGAAGTTTCCGAACTTACATTCTACATTCCGGAGGTCGAGCCCTTCACATATCTCGCCGTAGTGTGTGATGTCAACACCTACTTCTACCCGTCGCTCGCCGAAGTCGAGGCTTATGCCCAGCTTGAGGCCGACGGACCCAAAGTAGTGCCTGTAGCTATCGCAAAAGGCTTTACCTACGACATAGTTGCCGAGGAGAGACCCGTAAAGGATCACGCAGATCTTGAATTCAGCTATGGCTGCTTCTTCACTTCCAATGTTAACAACGATTATGCAATCTCGTCGCCCGATAGCCGCATAATCATAACCAAGAATGGTACAATCTTCGAGCTCGCTGATTATACTCAGAAAAACGTTCTCGCTGTTGAGAGCAAGAACACTGACTATACTCTCGAATTCGCCGAGCCTATTCCTGCCGAAGAGATTTACGTTCTTTGCAACAGTACTTCGACACGTGAGATAACCGCCACTATCAAATATGAAGATGGTTCAGTTTCAGAAGGATTTATCATTGATGTACCTCGCAGTGATTACGTCAAAAGCAATATCGACGAATTTGCGGTAACCGACCTCAAAGTACTGGAAGATGAAACAACATTCGGAGATAAAAAACACGGTATGAATGAGGTTGCCATCAAGGCGAACGCCGAAAAGAATGCCGTAGCCGTGAATTTCCGAGCATCCAAGAGTCCTGAATTCTGGGTATTCGCTATCTCTGCTCTTGCTGATTTGAACGGTTCGAAGATCCGTCTTACACCTTCTGCCGCCACTATTAAAGTAGCTCCCGAATCGACCGAGAACCTTGTCATTACATACGACATGAACGGCGGGGCACGCGAAGCCAACTTCAGCGCTGATGCAGAATTCGCAGGCAATGGTATTATCCTTGGTGAGATTACAGAAGATAAAGCCGCTTGCACATTCACAGTTCCTGTGACTGCTCTTTCCGACAAGGGTAATGGCGAGATTACATTTACTGTTACCAATGGCGAGCTTGCAAAATCTTGCAAAGTGAAGGTGTCTGTGGAAAAACCGTCTGAGTTTACCGGTTGGAAACAAGACGTAATTGCAGAGTCCACTCCCTCTAATGAATTTACCACCAAATACCTTGATAAAGATGGTTGGGTACTCTACACTTCAGCCGTTAAGGAAGAGGGCGCACTTGCCGGTGACGATCGCACAATTGTAACCTCTAACGGAACTGTATTTACACTTGAACCTTACGATGCGCCCAATGCTCTACGTCTTGACGCGAACGATGATCCTGCGGAGCTTACTGCAGTTAACCCCAGCTTATGTGAACAACTCCACATCCTTGCAATCTCAGCTAACGGCGATTGTGATGTAGAAGTTACAGTCGGATATGAAGACGGTAGCGCCGACGATCCTCAGACTATTACAATTCAGGACTGGTACGGTGATGCTGAAGGCGCTGCACTCCACGGTTTCGACCGTATATTTGCGAGCAACAGCAGCTGGAGCTATGATGTAGATGATTTCGACGGTCAAAACAATTTCCGTCTTTTCGAATTCACTCTTGATCTTGACGACACCAAGAAGTTCTCGAAAGTTAGTTTCTCGCACGAGACCAACGGTACATATCCTACAATTCTTGCTCTTGCCAAAGCAGAGAAAACATCCGGAATAGACTCCATTGAATCTGATGGCGACAAGACTATCGAGGCTGTTTACAATATCCAGGGCATTGAAGTCAAGAATCCTACATCAGGCCTGTACATTGTCCGTTATTTCTGACGGCAGCACACGAAAAGTCATTATCAAATGATATTTTCCTGAAATAAGCACTTTTTATTAGTTAGAATGAGCCGGTGTCCAACTTTTAAGGACATCGGTTCTTTTTTAACAGATGCGGATAGGAAAAACTGCCTCGATGAATAAGTAGTAATTGCAATTGAGGTGTTTATTGGGCAGAACCAACATATCAACAATTTAAATTATTATGAACTTTAAATCTAACTTCTTTTCATTGATAGCTGTTTCGGCTGGCTTAAGCCTTCAGATGTCAGCTGCGGAAATTGTGCCTTTGACAATTTCCGAAGGCTTCAATGTCGATGTAATCGCAGAAAACAAACCGGTCGAAGAGTATGCAGAGCTGGAGTTTGAATGGAGGTACATTCTTTACCACAAACGTTAATGAAGAGTATGCCATTTCTTCTCCCGACAGCCGTATTATAGTAACGAAGGACGGCACCAAGTTTGAATTGGGTGACTACTCCCTTGCTAATGTTCTTTATGTTGACAGCAAGAACCAAGATTATGAGCTGAAATTTGAAGAACCTGTGTCGGCTGAACAGCTCCATATTCTTTGCACCTGCACAAGCACCCGTGCCATTAAAGCGGTGATCAAATATGAAGACGGCACAATCGATGAACGCGAAATAGCAAGCGATGATGTGCCCAACAGTTATTACACCTCGGCAAGCTATGCCGAAGATTACGCCGTGAGTGGTCTCAAGCTGCTTGAGGATGATGAGACTTTTGGCCGCGGATACTATGGCTTCAGCGAGGTGGTGCTGGCGGCTAATCCCGAATAAAAATGCGGTTTCGGTAACATTCTCGGCAGCAAAGACTCCTTATTTCTGGGTATTCGCAGTGTCCGCACTTGCAGACCTCAGCGGCTCGAAAATCAAACTCTACCCCTCTGCCAAAGTGCTCAAACTTGCACCCCTCGCCAGCGGTGAGATTGTTGTGAGATATGATATGAACGGAGAAACCCGCGGTGAAGATTTCTCTTGCGCCGCCACAACTGCCGACAAGTGCATAGCCATCGGCGAGATAACCGAAAACGAGGCTGAGTCGACATTCACAATCCCTGTGGAGGCATTAAGCGAGAAAGGTAAAGCCGAGGTTACAGTGACTGTTACCAACGGCGGCGTTGAAAAAGTTATCACCGTCAATGTTTCTATTGATAAGCCCTCTGAGTTTACCGGCTGGAAACATGATGTTATCGTCGAGGCCATTCCTTCTAACAAATATGTCACCAAATATCTTGACAAGGACGGATGGGTATTATATACCACTTCTGTTAAGGAAGAGGGTGCAGTTGCCGGTGACGATCGCACAATTGTAACCTCTAACGGAACTGTATTCACACTTGAACCTTACGATGCACCCAATGCTCTACGTCTTGACGCGAACGATGATCCTGCGGAGCTTACTGCAGTTAACCCCAGCTTATGTGAACAACTCCACATCCTTGCAATCTCAGCTAACGGCGATTGTGATGTAGAAGTTACAGTCGGATATGAAGACGGTAGCGCCGACGATCCTCAGACTATTACAATTCAGGACTGGTACGGTGATGCTGAAGGCACTGCACTCCATGGTCTCGACCGTATATTTGCGGAAGAAGACGACTGGGACCAAAATTTGGATGATTTCGACGGTCAAAACAATTTCCGTCTTTTCGAATTCACTCTTGATCTTGACGACACCAAGAAGTTCTCGAAAGTTAGTTTCTCGCACGAGACCAACGGTACATATCCTACAATTCTTGCTCTTGCCAAAGCAGAGAAAACATCCGGAATAGACTCCATTGAATCTGATAGCGACAAGACTATCGAGGCTGTTTACAATATCCAGGGCATTGAAGTCAAGAATCCTACATCAGGTCTGTACATTGTCCGTTATTCTGACGGCAGCACACGAAAAGTCATTATCAAATGATACTTTCCTGAAATAAGCACGATTTATAAGTAAAAATGAACGGTGTCCAACTTTTAAGGACATCGGTTCTTTTTTTTAATTTGCGTAAGTAGTTATTTCGCTATGCGTGTTTCTCTAAAT